>BNJU01000196.1_pt1 | contig 226427 bp, 315 predicted proteins | sample 8539281 | NCBI WGS metagenome assembly BNJU01 (sample SAMD00202456, study PRJDB9452) | human saliva metagenome | isolation source: human saliva | place: Japan | reverse complement strand
CGTATTCAACGCACTTTTATACAACTTATTCAGTTTCATCTTTTGGATGATAGATTTTCTCTGCAACGATTTGCACAACGGTCTTCTTATTTTCATCTTTCATGTAAAACTGCTTACGAAGATGGCCTTTAATACCAATTCTTGTACCCGCATGGAATTCTTCGCGAACTTGATCTGCTACATCTCCCCACGCAACTACATTTAGATAGTCCTTCGCTTTACTTGGTTCATTGTGTTTTACACAAACTGAGAATGTTGACATTGTGGAATCATTTTTGTGCTACGAACACTAGGTTCATACATTACTGTCCCTTTAATTTCAACTGCATTTAAATCATTCATCTTTCTTTCCTCCATAGAATATCCTTCTACATATATATTCACAGAAGATGAAATAATTCCCCAAAAATTAAAGTAATTCTTGAATCGCTTTTTCTACATCTGCCATATCAGCAGTTGGTTCAAAACGAGCTACTACATTTCCCTTACGGTCAACAAGGAACTTCGTGAAATTCCACTTAATATCAGAAGTTTCTCTAAAGTTAGGAACGAGATTACCAACGTGTGCATTCATGAAGTCTGCCTTTTCACCTGTGAATCCTTCGAAGCCCTTTTCGCTCTTTAAGAATGTGTATAATGGTAATTCATTTTCACCATTTACATCAGACTTATGCATGTGTGGAAATCTTTGTATTGAAGTGTAAAGAACAGAACTCATGAATTTCTTCATCAGATCCAGGTGCTTGTCCACCAAATTGGTTACAAGGAATATCAAGAATTTTTAAACCTTGTGCATTGTAGTTTTCATGAAGCTTTTCTAATTCTTCATACTGTGGTGTAAAGCCTCAAGCTGTAGCAGTATTAACTACCAATACCACCTTATTTTCATACTCTTTTAAAGAAATCTGATTACCCTTGGCATCCGTTACATAATAATCGTAAAAATCCATAATTAATTTTTCTCCTTTTGGTTAATTCTATTGTATCAACCATGGTTGGCATTGCAATTGATATACTCTCAAAGAAAAAACGACCCAACAGTTGTCGAATCGTCTTTCAGTGCCTCCGGTCGGACTCGAACCGACACGGTATCGCTACCGGGGATTTTGAGTCCCCTACGTCTACCAATTCCATCACGGGGGCGCTCAATTATTTTATATGATTGCTTTTTAAAAGTGCAATAGGTGGAAAGTTTCAAATGAACTTTCCACCTATAACGCTAAACTCTTTATCAACCGCCACTAAAACTATTAGTCATCTCAATACATGATTCTTAATAGTTTACTTTCCTACATTGATAAACATTAAAGAATACTATTCTCTTAATGAAGATAAGCACGTTGATATATAAATTGCTGAAGCGATTATACCATGCCAGAAAAAGGTAAATCTTGAAAAATAAGAAGTGTTACCATGCCGATTAAAAGCGGAGATAAACAATCCTGCAATAAAGATATCGACATTAATTTTCTTCATATAAAGTTATTCTTTCTCGCTCTTTCTTGCATCGATGACTTTCTGTGCTACATCATGAGGTGCTGCTTCATAGCGGTCAAATGCTAATTCATAAGATCCACGACCCTGAGTCATAGAACGTAGTTCTGTTGCATATGTTAACATTTCTGCCATTGGGAACTTCTGCTCTAATAACCTGTAGACCATCTTCATCAGTGCCCATATCCAAGATGATTCCACGACGCTTTTGTAAAGTCTCCCATGAGTGTACCTGTATAGTCTTCAGGTGCAGTCACAACAACCTTACCAATTGGTTCTAGAAGAACTGGTTTCGCATTTGGCATTGCGGCGTTGTATGCAAGTCTAGCAGCTTCCTTGAAAGCTACTTCCTTGGAGTCTACTGGGTGATAGGAACCATCATACAGAGTTGCCTTAACACCAACTACTTTATATCCTGCAAGAACACCCTTATTCATGCAGTCACGCAAACCTTGTTCAACTAGGTGGGAAGTACTGTTTAGGAACTGCACCACCGAAATACTTCTTCCGCAAATACCATATCATCAGAATCTGTTGGTTCAAATCTTACCCAAACATCACCATACTGACCAGCACCACCATTTTGTTTCTTGTATTTACCTTGTGCTTCAGCCTTTTGCAGAGATTGTCTCACGATACTGTACCGTTGGCTTTTTCTGTTGTTACTTCAACTTTGTACTACTCTTTAACTTAGAGAGAATTAAGTCGATATGTTGATCACCTACACCATAGAGTACCTGTTCGTGTGTCTCTTCGTTGTTAACTAGTTTAATTGTATGGTCTTCTAACATCAGATTATGAATACCACTGGATAACTTATCTTCATCTGCCTTTGTCTTTGGATGAATTGCATATCCTAACATTGGATGTGGATATTCGATATCTGGATACTTAATAACTCTTGAACGTGTACATAGTGTATCGTTTGTTTCTGTTGCCTGTAACTTAACAACTGCACCGATATCACCTGTAAATAACTTACCTACACCAATCTGATACTTACCATTGATAACATAAATCTGGTTAATCTTTTCCGTTACATCTTTCTTGGAGTTATATACCTGGCTATCACTGTTGAGGACACCACTCATTACCTTTAAGTAAGAAACCTTACCTACAAATGGGTCGACGATCGTCTTGAATACAAATGCACTAAGTGCTTCGTTTTCGTTTGTTTCCATGTCGATTGTATCGCCCTTGAGTGTTTCAGCTTGAATTCTTCCCTTTTCTGCGTAGCTTGGGAAGTATTCGGTAATTAGGTCTAACAAACGTTCAATACCTGTTTGATTCTCTGCACTACCGCAGTATACAGGGACGGATATCACCACTACGTACACCAATACGTAAGCCCTTGGCTAATTCATGTTCATCAAATGTTTCCCTGAGAAGAATTTCTCCATGAGTTCATCATCAGTCATTGCGATAGCTTCAGCGATTTCATTGTAGTAACGTTCTACTTCACCAATTAAAGCAGATGGTACTTCCTTGGCTGTATTGCGATCATTGTAATACCATGCTTTACGACGCAAGATATTGACAGATCCTACAACTACACCATTTTCAATAATTGGCACTTCAAATGGAATGACTGACTTACCGAAACTTATCACGAATGCTAGTATATACTGCATCGAAGTTTGCATTTTCTACATCCATCTTATTGATAAAGAAGATGGTAGGAATCTTTTGTTTAGAAACTGCTTCACGCCATGCGCGTTCTGTACCTGCTTCAATACCTTCTTTTGCGTTTACAACAATCAAGGCATTATCGCCCATCATTAAACCAGTCGCTTCCTCACCTGCATAATCCATATAGCCCGGTGTATCGATAAAGTTGATCTTCTTATCTTTCCATTCTACAGGTGCGATATGGCAATATACCGATGTACCACGCTTTCCTTCTTCAGGATCGTAATTCAGAGCTGTTGTGCCATCGTTATTCTTTCCATAACGTTCAATTGCCTTTGTAAAATATAGGCAGGCTTCAATGACAGAACTCTTACCAGCGCCAGAATGTCCTAGCACCACTACATTTCTTACTTCATTTGCTAAATAGTCTTTCATTGTCGACCTCCTACTTTAAAAATATCTTTCAAATCTGATAAGCATTCTTTACGTACGTAATGAATTGCTAAATTACCATCATAATCCTTCATTGTCTTATCTGCGCCTTTTTTTCAAGCAGATACTTTACTAATTCTGGAATTCCAATATACGCAGCACGCATCAATGCTGTACAGCCCTTATTATCAGCCTTATTGATATCTGCACCGTTATCTACTAAATCTTTTAATTTCATCTAATTTATATGCATTTCACTGCTTCCATTAACGCTGTACGTCCTTGTTCATCTACTGCATTTACATCAGCGTTCTTAGAAATTAAATACTTTCACTGTATCACTATGACCAAGTAATGAAGCTCTCATCAAAGCTGTTCTACCCTTATTATCGTGGGCATCAATATTTTGCACCAGCATGAATTAACATACGGCAAATGTCTGTGTGACCCTTCTTAGCGGCACCCATTAAAGCTGTCTTATTATTTCTTTATCTCTAGCTCTTGTATCCGCACCATTGTCTAACAAGAAACGTACGATTTCAGTGTAACCACGTTTTGCACTTCTCATTAACGCTGTACGTCCATCACCATTTGCGATATTGATGTTTGCACCCTTAGAAACCTGTGCACATAACTTCGCAAAATCGCCACTGGCTGCTGCTTCAAAAAAGTCTAAATTTGTCTGATCCATAATCGTTTTCCTCCTGTATGATTATCAGAAATTAGTTACAAAAAAAGGATGGGCATTATATGTCCATCCTAAAAACTCATTTTCACAGAGAACCCGTCAAAAACCTCCCCGCCTGGGGTTTGTACAATCTCATATTGTATATCAAAAAGAACATGCTTCGTAGTCATGCTACATCATCTCCATTCTCTTAATCAATACACTTCGTGTTCCTGTAACTACATAATACCGCAATTTTATTTCCCTGCAATATTGTTTGTTTATCTTTTGCCAACTTTTCGTGTGAATTCATGAAAAATAATGTAAACGTTTACATATTCTATTTAAGAATCTGAATCTTTGTATATGGAATTTCAATTCCATTCTCTCTAAACGCAACAAGTAAAGCTTTTGCGAATCTTTGATGCGGTTTCTACACTCTTACCTAGTGACTTTGTTGTAAATGGAAAACGAATCTGAATACCACTGTCTAAGAACTCATTTACCGTAATATTGATTGGTAAATTCTTTTCTTTTGCTTCTGCACTTCTAGTATCGATGACGCCATCTGTATTTACTACAACATCAGTAATCACTCTCTCCAGTTTATCGATATCCGTATGATACGCAACTGATAAAACTAAAGTAGCGAATATATGTCTTCTGTCCAAATGCTTTATCTTCTACGATTGCAGAGTTCATCGTACTATTTGGCACAATGATTTTTGTATTTTCAACCGTATTTAAAATCGTATGACGGAATGTGATTTCAATCACTGTGCCAGAGATATTCTTCTCAGGAAGATTTACCATATCTCCCACGTGAAATGGTTGATAGATAACGATGAAAAGAAACCGGCGATAAAGTTACCGAAACGTTTCCTGTGCAGCTAAACCAACAACAACCGTCATAACACTCGTTGCACCTAGTATCGCTGTAGAAACGCTCTGTAAAGGTTTCACATTCATCAAGATAGCGAAATGTCGCAATAACGTAAATCACTGTACGTAAAATCTTTAAAAGATACTTAAATGGCATACTAGCCCTAGCATCTTTCTTCATCGCATGATCAACTAGTTTTTCCAATATCGTTGAAAATATCTTTGCGATAATCACTGTAATTAAAAATGTAATGATAAATCCTACAGCTCCATTTTTCAAAAAAATAGTATTTCCAAACAAAAAAACACTATTTTCTTTTTACAATGTTTCCCATCAGTAACCTCACTTCAATAAATCACTATATTCCTTATATTCAGGCATATACATTCTGATGATATCATAAAATCGTTTCGAATGGTTCGCTTCTAGGATATGTGCATACTCATGTAATAAAACATAATCTAAACATACAACCGGAAAAATGGATGAGTCTTGATGATAAACTAATGTGATGTGTCATCGGTGAATAAGATCCCCATCTACTCGTCATGTATTTTTAGTGTAATACGCGGAAGATTTCGATAATTTTGCAAGACAAATATGATCATCCCATTCTTTCCGTCTTTCCTCCACCATTAGTTTCAGTTGTAAAGTTTCCTGTACGATAGAAAATATCTTGAATGATATTATCTTTAATCTCTGGGTAGATAGAATACGATACGATTCTGCTCTACCGCCATAAAGCGCTGCTTTGAAATGATAAATTCCACAGGATATACCCTTCCTAACCAACAGGCCTCTTTACGGTCAGTGCCATCTAAAAAGATAGCGATTCTTTTTTTCTTTCCTTTTTACTAACTTTTTAAAATCCATTCTTCCTTTTTCAAAAATAAAGGATAGAATTTCCTGCTCACTGACATAACGTGGGCAGGTAACGAATAATGTTCCATCATCTTTTTACACGTAAGTACATTCTCTTATTTCGCTTGTGTTCAACCACGAGATTTCGCAGTTCTCCACCAACATTTATTTGTCTCATGTATGTTTAATACCTCTATTTTGCAATTTAGCCAAAAATATATGTTGTGTATTATTTTTTTGGATATGATAATATATTTTAGCACATGGCGGCTATGGTGAAGTTGGTTAACACACTGGATTGTGGCTCCAGCACTCATGGGTTCGAGTCCCATTAGTCGCCCTTTGTAGCAAAAAATCCGTTATATAACGGATTTTTGTTTTACTACTGTTGAAGAATCTTTAAAATACTCTGTCACTTTAGAATCAAGTTCTAACGTAGACTTATCTGGTTGATAAGAATTTTTTTAGATGGAAACAGTCTTACTTCTCCTAACGATGAAGCTAGAGATAGATAATCAATATCACTTTGATTGATTCCAAGTTCAATAAAATATGGAACCTTTGAAGATTGTTCATCTTTTAGTGATAACCCTTTATGATCTTTAATGGATATTACTTCCGCATGGCGTATCAAAATACCAGTAATTGGTATATCTTTCTTTTGTGAGATTGAAACATGAATATCTGCATACATCCCCTCTTCTATACTACCTAACGCAGATACATTTGTTTCTAACGTAAATATCGTCATCCCTTCTTGAAGTTTTGTGATTGCAAGATCACGGACTTCTTTTTCGCTATACAGCATATCTTTATAAAACAAAGAACCCTTCGGTATCATTCCTTGAATTGATGTATATTTACCAACAATATCTGCTTTTTCATTCCAAGTATATGACTGCATGTATTTTTCTGGAACTTGAATCATAGTTAGATCTTCAGTTTGAATCTCTGAACGTGGTGGAATATCACGCTTTGCGATATAGGTTGTTTTTAAATTAATCGTCTTTGCTAAAAAGTAGCGAAAGACTAGTATATTTCCAGCTATCCATAAACATAGTATCAGTACAAAAATTGACGTTCTTCTTATCTTTTTCATCAAATTACCCTCAAGATTTTATATGTAATTTGATGATATTCTCCACAAAAAATTCCTAAGCTTACGCTCAGGAATCTTTCTTAACCTACATGTTCAGCAAGATATGCTTTAATAGCTTCTCTTTGATCTGGCTTACTTGGTTTGCACTGTTCAACTTGTGCTTGGCCATCAAGTAACTTCACAGCCATCGCAGCACAGCCTGGGTTACCACAAGCACCGCAGTTATAACCAGGTAATAGAGCTGTTAACTCTTCCTTGCGATTATCTTCCTTCACATAGAACTTAATGGAAGCAAACGCTAGTACACCACCTAAAACAGCACCTAATACTAACATCAAGCCAAAAGCTTTTAAAATTGCTACTACCATTATTCCTCCTCTGTTTTGTGTGGCGCTTGGCGAACACTACATTCACTAATACCACATGCAGAACACTCTGCCTTCAGGTCTTCACAACCTTCAGGCTTTGGTGTTTTCTGATTTAACCTTAATAGCCATACATTTAGGGCAAAGAAACCTACAGCTAATAAAGCCGCAACAACGATTCTAAGCACGGCTTATACTAATCCAGCAAATGCAGAGAATGCAATTGCCATAATTGCTGCACAAATGAAAGCGATAGGATTGCCCTGGAATGCCTTCGGAATATCGTTTTGATTTAAACGTCTACGGATTGTTGCAAAGATAACTAGCATCATCATAAAGCCAGCAGGTACTGCGATAGAATTTACCATTGTTTGTGCCAATGTATACTTCTGTGTAATGTTATCCATTGCTACGTAAAGTACTGCACAGTTTGTTGTAATAAGTGGTAAGTAAATACCTAATGACTTATACAGTTCTGGTGAGAACTTTTTAACGAACAATTCAACAAACTGAACGAATGCTGCAATCAATAAGATGAAGCAGATCAGTTCCATAAACTCTAGTTCAAATGGAACTAAGATAAAGTGATAAAGTCCCCATGCAAGAATGGATGCACCGAAGATAACAAAGATAACGGCAAGACCCATACCTACTGCAGATTCAAGTTTTGTAGATACTCCCATAAATGGACACATACCCTAAGAACTTCGTAAGAATAATATTGTTAATCAGTAATCCACTGATCAAGAGTGTAAATAAATTCATTATTTAGCAGCTCCTTTTCTTTGCTGGCTTTGCAAGATGGTTCTTGTAAGCAGCTACACCAGCAGCTAAACATGCAAATGTGATAAATGCACCAAACTGCTCTGTGAACATTGGAATTTCAAATCCTTCTGGAATAATTCTAAATGCAAATACTACATTGTTTGTAAATGGATTTGAGAAAGATAATCCACCAGTACCTAATAACTGTCTGATAAGTGACATTGCAAGAAGTGCACATGTGTAAGCACAACCCTGTTGTAATCCATCAACGATAGATTCAAGTACTGTATGCTTGCATGCGTATGCTTCAGCACGTCCTAAGATAATACAGTTTACAACAACTAAGTCTAAGAATGCACCTAAAGCTGTAAATAGACTTGGTGTATATGCATGCATAAACATCGAAACGATTGTAACTAAAGTCGCAATAATAACGATATAAACTGGAATATGAATATCATCTGGTGTAATTGGTGCAATTAATGATACTAAGATGTTGGATAAAGTTAATACAACAATTACCGCAACACCCATACCAATCGCACTGTTTAAACTTGTTGTAATTGCTAATGTTGAACAGATACCTAAGTAAGTTGCGAATACTGGGTTCTCTGTTGCTAATCTAGAGAAGAAGCCTTGACCTTTAATTTTCTTTTCGCTCATACCTTCCTCCTTACTTTGTTGCAGCCTGTAGGGCTGTTGTAATCATTGCTCTGAGTGATGTACTTGTAAATGTTGCTCCTGTTGTAGAGTCTACCTTACTTTCAAGTGTAACTCCCTTGTACTTATCTAACTCAGCTGCTTTTGTTGCTTGGTCGCCTACGCTTTCTGTATCGCCAAACTTTGTTACTTCGATACTCTTTACTGACTTACTTGCTACATCTACTGTAACTGTTGCTTCATTTACTCCTTCAAAACCATGTGCTTTACATGCATAGACAGCTGTTGTGCCATCATTGCTTGTTTCTGTACACTCTGCTTTGTTGTCTTTGAAGTCTTCTTTTGCCTAACGCTACTGGCTCTGCTTTTTGGTGCAGGTGTAGCTGTCGCATTTTCATCATAAGAGATGTTATTCATCTTATTGAATACTTGTCTCAGCTTGATCTACTGCTTTTCCTACTGCAGTAGTTGTAATTGTTGCACCAGTGATAAGTGGCATTGTATCAGAAGAAGTAAGTTTTAATACATCACTTACATATGGATCCTAAATGCCTTATCACCCTTACCAGCTGTTTCAGCTTGTTCGAGTACACTGTATCCACCAACGGAACCATCATTGTTATATGCAATCATAAACTTAAATCCATCAGCGTTATAACCTGTAGAATGTAATGTAAAGATTGTTCCCTTACCTTCAGCGTTGTAAATACCATCGATGAGGTTATCTTCACCATCTTTTTAATTCAAGAAGACCAATCTTGTCTTCTGTAACATCCGTAAATGTTGCACCTGGATAAATCTGTTCTAATGATGACTTAACAGATGCTAGTGCATTTTCTTGAATAATCGGAGCGGTAATCGCATTTACTGTTGATAGTAGAATTCCACATACAGCACAGAGAATACCAAGCATGCATGCTTTATATACTCCTGAAGTCTTATCAATTTTCATACGAGCACCTCCTTACTTTGTTGCAGCCTGCAAGGCTGTTGTAATCATTGCTCTGAGTGATGTACTTGTAAATGTTGCTCCTGTTGTAGAGTCTACCTTACTTTCAAGTGTAACTCCCTTGTACTTATCTAACTCAGCTGCTTTTGTTGCTTGGTCGCCTACGCTCTCTGTATCGCCAAACTTTGTTACTTCGATACTCTTTTACAGACTTACTTGCTACATCTACTGTGACTGTTGCTTCATTTACTCCTTCAAAAGCCATGTGCTTTGCATGCATAGATAGCTGTTGTTCCATCATTGCTTGTTTCTGTACACTCTGCTTTGTTGTCTTTGAAGTCTTCTTTACCCAAACGCTACTGCGGAAGCAGACTTTAAATGCTGTCGCAATCATTGCACGTAGTGACTTGCTTGTAAATGTTGCTCCTGTTGTTGCATCAATCTTACTATCTGCAGTTGCACCAACATATTTCTTTGAGTTGTTCTTCTGTAGTAGCTTGATCACCAACTTCTTCCGTATCACTAAACTTAGTAACCGCAATGGATATAACTGTCTTCTTCGCTACATCAATTGTTACTGTAGCTTCGTTAACACCTTCAAATCCCTTTTGCCTTACATGCATATACTGCAGTTGTGCCATCATTACTTGTTTCTGTACACTCTGCATTATTTTTCGCTAAAGTCTTCAGCACTTAATGCTACTGCTTCTGCAGGTTTATCATCCTTCTTTGGCTCTTCAGCAACTGTTGGAGTCTTTGCTACTAAACTAGATCCAACAAGAAGAACTGCCACTAAGAATGCACACATTGCAATAACTGCTTTACGCGCAATCTTTGCCGCATCCTTAATCTGACTACCATCAAAGCAACTGATCAATTGCAGGCGTTAACATATTCATAATTAAGACAGAGTATAACGCACCATCTGGTAAGTTAGACTTCCAACGAATAATCAATGTAAGAGCTGCAGCACCTACCGCAAATACATATCTACCTGGAATTGATACTGGTGAAGTAACTGGATCTGTTAACATGAATACACCAGCGAATAATACACCACCCAGCTAATACATTAACGATTGCATATTCAATACCTGCACCCATGCATTAAACCAACAATGAGAGATACTACGAAATACTGTTACGATGTATGTCACTGTCAAACGATAGTCAATAATACGTCTAGCAATGAGATATACTGCAACGAGAATTAATAATAATGCACATGATCCCACCGATAACACTCTGATAGTTACCTAAGAACATACCGGATAAGTTACCAAATTGACCTAATACATTTTGCAATGCACTGCTATCAACTACCCAACCATATGACTTCATGGCTGCAAGTGGTGTAGCACCTGTTTGAATATCAGCCGCAACACTTGCGCTAAATGAGTTCATGATAATTGCTTCCGCAAATGCTGCTGGGTTAAATATGTTTCTGACCAAATCCACCAAATAACATCTTACCAAACAAGATTGCAATTGCAGTCGCAATGATAATTGCGTAAAAAACTAACATTAATTCTTGTGATTAATGGAATAATTAAACCTGTTACCCAACCATAGGAATGTAACAATTCTTTTTGCAATGTCCTTCTTCTTTCTTGCAAGTAAGTACAATGTTTCAGTACACAATGCAGTTACTACAGAAGCGATAGATAGTAGAATAACACGAATACCTAAAGAAGCACCGCCTGTCACTCCATACCAGATTGCAGAAGCAACTGTCACAACAACCAAAGCTAAGCTAAGTTCCAACATAATACCTGTTGTGGATTGTTTAGCCGCATAGTTAGAGCGATACTTTATATGAAAAATTTCATTTTTCTTGCCTCCTATTTCTTTGCCTGTGCTGCTAGTTTTTGCACGTACAAATGTCTTTGCACGTCTAACATTCTCAGTTACTTCAATCTTAGATGGACATACATATGTACATAGACCACATTCAATACAGTTCATTACATCTAAACGCATTAATGTATCATAGTCTACAGACTTATGTTCAGAAGCGATACGTACTGGTTGTAATCCAGATGGACATGTTTCCGTACAACGTCCACAACGTAAACAAGCAACTGTATCTGGCTTTTTCATACTTCTGAATTGTAAGACCATTGTTCTGTTGCATTACTGCAAATTGATCATTAGGAACTGCACGACCCATCATTGGTCCACCAGCAAGTAACACTACATCATCCACACCATCTTTATATCCGCCAACAGCATCGATAATGTCATGTACCTTTGTTCCTACTGGAACATAAACGTTCTGTGGATTCTTAACTGCATCACCAGATACAGTTAAGTACTTATGTGTAACTGGCATACCATTTACAATCGCATTACCAAAACGCAATTGCTGTAGATGCGTTATTAACAATACAGCCTGCTTCAATTGGTAATCTGTCATAGCGCTTCTTTGTTAGCTGGTATACAAGTGTTCTTTCCCAACCCATAGGGTAAACGTTAGGAACGATACGCACCTCGATTGGTGTTCCCTTAAATGTTTCTTGCAGTTGGGCAATCTGTTCCTTCTTATCTTCCTTTGATTGCGATACAACCAGCCTTTTGCATTACTCATCTTGAAGAATGCAAGTGTACCTACCTTTAAGTAAGTCCATGTTTTCTTCAATATTCTTATAATCAGATGTTAAAGAAATGGTTCACACTCAACCGCATTTACGATAAAAGAGTTCTACATTCTCTGGCTTGTTATACTTTACATAAGATGGAAATCCTGCACCACCTAAGCCAAGCATACCGGACTCCTTTGGCAAATGCGTGTAATTCCTGCCAACTAGCCTTTTTCATAATCAAACGCCGCAAACGCACGTTCTACAGTATGTTTGTGGTCATTTTTGAATGCGTAGATGGTCAATCATCGTACCACCTGCACCCAAGAACTTTTCGATACCCGTAACAGTACCTGAAACAGACGCAAAGAGTGGTAAATAGAATGCATCATTTCTTTCTGCTATCTTTTTGTCCAATCTTAACTTCATCTCCAACTTGAACAAGTGGTTGACATGGGGCAACACCGTTTACAAGCGGAATCCAAAACAACATCTGGATCGATAGACTTCAATACTTCTTTGTGAAGAGTCCAATCCTTATGTCCATTTAAATGAAGCTTCATTGGTCCTGTAAATATTGACATAATATTCTTTCCTTTCCTCATTTGAAATCATTCAAAATTATAACATATTCCCACATTAACAGTAAGATGGCTTTTTATGATATAGTTTAGATATGAAAAGAAAAAAATAACTAAATTATTAATCAGCGCATTAAGCGTTTGTACACTACTTGCTGGCTGTACAACGAAAAGAGTAAAAACAGTGCTTCTAGCACAACTTCAACCAATAGCGAAAGTCTAACCAAATATGAAAATGTGAGTTCTGATGTAGGCTTTCGATACAATCTATAGTTACATGGAATATACAACGAATACCGATTCGGCAGCTGCTCATTTCAAGGACAGCACTACCCTACTTCGTTATTACAATCAGTTATTTGATATTTATAACGACTATGATGGTATCAACAACCTAAAGACAGTTAATGATAATGCTGGTATCAAACCAGTCAAAGTTGATAAACCAATCATTGACATGTTGCATATGGCAAAACAGTTCTATGATTACTCCAATGGCGAATTTGATATTACCATGGGTGCCCTTCTTAAGGTTTGGCATAAGTATCGTGAAGAAGGTATTAAACTCAACGCTGAAAAAAACAACTTGGTAATCTTCCATCAGAGGAAGAACTTACACAAGCTGCTGGTTGTAAGGGTTGGGATAATGTTGTAATAAACGACGAAGAAAGCACAGTATATATTACTCAGCCATGTCAATCATTCGATGTTGGTGGCATTGCGAAAGGATATGCGACTGAACTAGTTGCAGAAGAAGTTGGCCAACACATGCAAGCAGGTTACTTCAATGTTGGCAGAAACATCCGTACCGTAAATGATAAACCTGATGGAAGCACATGGAATGTCGGTATTGCTGATCCAGAAGGTGCTCTACCAAATGGACTTGCATTAATTTCTTCCAAAGGCTCCTTCTCCTTTGTTACAAGTGGAGACTATGAGCGCTTCTATATCGCAACAGATGGTAATAGTTATCACCACATTATTGATCCATCCACAAATTATCCCGCAACGCATTACCATAGTGTCACCATCTTTACAGAAGATTCTGGTGTCGCTGATTGCTTAAGTACAACACTATTTACACTTTCCATCGAAGATGGAAAGAGAGTACTAGAAGCATATAAGAAAGCAACAGGTAAAGAAGCTAATGCAGTATGGGTCATGGATCCAGCAAAGAAACAAGGTGATGGCAAAAGAAACAAACGGCTATTATGTTGTAGCAAGCGAAGGCTTAAAAGACATTATTACTTATTAGACATAAAAAGCGATGAATCCATCGCTTTTTATATGATATCTCTTCCATCTTCTGGAAATGTTTTAAATAGATAAAGAATAAACGGTAATGAAATAATTGCAGTCATAATCTCACTTACAGATTGTGCAGCTTCAATACCCTGTTATTCCCAAAACATGCATGCAAGATAATGACTGCAGGGATTAGAATTAGTCCACTTCGTAGCATCGCTAGAAATGTCGCAACAGCACTACGTGAAATTGACTGGAAATAACATATTCCCATACATCGTCATCGGCATTAATACTAAAGATACACATTGGAAACGTAATGCCGTTGTACCAACTGCAATAACATCAGGATCATCTCTAAACAGCGCAACAAAATGTCCTGAGAATGTAAATGCAATTACCGCAAGAATCGCCATCAATGCAGTACCACTCTTGAGCGTAAAGTAGAATCCCTTCTTTAACACGACTGTAGATTTTTTTGCACCATAGTTAAATGCACTAACAGGCTGGAATCCTTGACCAATACCCAAGCGCAACACAGAATAAGAAAGACACAATACGTGTTGCGATAGAAATGCCTGCAACAGCCGCATCACCATACATCGCAGATGTAGTATTTAATACCATTGTAGATAGTGAGTTTAATCCTTGTCGACTCAAAGATGGTAGTCCTGTCGAAAAGATACGATTTCAAAAATTTCAGGCTTGCATGTTACATATTTTTGGTTGTAAACGACTTTGTGTTTTACCTTGTAAATAAGGTAGTACAAGTACAAACATACTAATATATTGTGAGATAGTTGTACTAAGACCTGCACCTGCAATACCCATATGAAATATACGAACTAAAGATATAATCACCAAAGATATTCAAGACACCACCAAGTGTTAAACCAATCATCGCATAGAAGGCTTTTGCCTTCATAACGCAAAGATATTGTTTAACACACAACTTGATGTCATAGCCATGCCTGCAAGCAAAGATATAGAATGCATATATTCTAGCATAAGGAAGGATGGTATCTGTACTACCCATCAAACGCATCATTGGATCCATAAAGATAAGTCCAATGACCATTACAACTGCACCAACAAAAAAATAGAAAGAAAGAAACTTGTCGAAGCGTATATTCTAGCCTTTTCTACATTTTTTTGAGCCTAGTTGTTGTGAAATATTCGCACCTGCACCATGCCCAAACATAAAAGCCAAAAGGCCTGCAGAATGGACATCAAACTAAATACGATACCAGTCGCACCACTTGCAGAAGTACTAATTGTACCTACAAAGTAAGTGTCTGCCATATTATAGATACTCGTTACGAGCATCGATATAATCGTTGGAACTGCTAGCTGCGTAATTAAGTGTGGAATTGAATCTTGTGTCATACGGCGATAATGCGCCTCTTGATTTCATTGTAGACATCTACACACCATCCTTTCTATCTCATAAAAATCAAAAGAGAATTTCTTCCTCTTAAAGACTTACTTAGTAGGTTTACCTAATAAACGGAACATATTCTTCTTATAGATTTCTACACCTGGCTGATTGAATGGGTTGATATCAATCATATAGCAAGTCATCGCTGTAGCGATGAAGAAGAAATAGCAGAGATATCCAAATGAGTATTCCTTCATATCTGGAATAGAAATAATTAAGTTAGGAACCCCACCTGTTACTTCGTGAGCTTCAATTGTGCCAAGACAAGCCATCTTATTGACCCAATCATATGACTTACCAGCAAGGTAGTTCATCTGATCGCTATTTTCCGCATCCGTTGGAATAAGTAGATCTTCTGTAGGATTCTCTACTTCTAGGATTGTCTCGAATAGAACTTTCTTACCCTCTTGGATAAACTGTCCTAAGCTATGTAAATCTGTTGAGAAGTTTGCACTATCTGGCAAGATACCCTTACCATCCTTACCTTCAGATTCACCTAATAACTGCTTCCACCATTCTGCTAGCATTGCAAGCTGTGGTTCATATGCAACAAACATTTCCACATCATAACCTTGGTTCTGTAGGATACGTCTGCATACAGCATATTGATATGCAGGGTTCTTAGAAAGATCTGCTGTGTTTAATTCCTTATATGCATCATAAAGACCAGCCATGATCTTCTTGATATCTACACCCATAATAGCAAGTGGTACTAAACCTACTGGCGTAATCACAGAGTATCTACCACCGATATCATCAGGGATAACGAATGTTTCATATCCTTCCTTTATCTGCTAATGCCTTTAGCGTACCACGTGCTTTATCTGTAGTTGCGATGATACGTTCTTTGCATTCTTCCTTGCCATATTTCTTTTCCATGAATTCGCGGAATACACGGAAAGCAAGTGCTGTTTCAGTTGTTGTACCAGACTTAGAAATAACGTTCAACACAACGCTCTTGTCTTGGATGTGCTTTAACACTTGTGCAATATATGTAGATGAAAATGTATTACCTACGAAAATAACTTCTGTCTTATTTCCTGAGTATAGACCTTGAATCATTTCGATAGCAGCACGTGCACCTAAGTAAGATCCACCGATACCACATACAAGTAATACTTCAGCCTTATCCTTTACTTTTTCAGCAACCTTTAAGATGCGTTCGAATTCAGCCTTATCATATGTTTCAGCCCAATCGACCCATCCCATAAAGTCGTTACCGGCACCAGTTCTTTCAAAAATTACTTTGTGTAGTTCATTTACTTTTTCTTGATAACTTTCAATACTTTCCTTGAGTAAAGCGTGTGATGTATTTAACTTCATCATTTTAAAATAGTCTCCTTCGCCTCTTTGATCCATTCACTCATAGCATTTGCGATTGTCTGAAAACCCATTTTCATGTTCGGTAAACTTGGTTTATGCCCCATCGGTTTACGTCTATTTCTTGAGTGTGCTTTCTGAAGTGCTTTCAATGATAACTTTGACATGACTACTCTTATCATCGCATTCCAAGACCTTTTAACTTCAGAAACATCCCCAACTGTAACAAACTTTGAAATGTCCTTCACAAATCCATCACTAATTTCAGAGATGTGAATTAGTCCACTTACATGATGTTCCAGTGCCACAAATGCACCGTAGGGTTGAATCCCTGTTATTTTTTTCCTTCTACAATCTGTCCTGGTTTGTATATCATTTTAGCATTTCAATCGTTTCTTTAAGTATAGCACACTCAAGAAAAAGATGTGTGCTATACTTTATTCTAGAGGCTTGTTATGTTAATTTCATTAAATACGATACATATTATATTTTTGTGCTATATTTGCGGCTATCAGTGCACAGCTTTTTAAAAACCAATTTGTGCATTTATTGTTGAGCCTGAACATGATTGGGAATGGAGTTTAACCGTTGCTTGTGGTGGCTTTCCAAGTTCACATAGTGCAATGGTTTCTGCCCTTGCTTTTAGCGGTTGGCTTCCGTGAGCGTTTTAGTTCGACTCTATTTTGCGATTACCGTTGTTTTAGCCATTATTGTTATCTATGATGCCGCAAATGTGAGGTATTATAGTGGACAAAAATATCAAAGTTACGCAACAATTAGTCAAGGATTTACAAGAAAGATATCCTCATGTATTCGAAAGTTCCATCTATAAGACAAAATTAAAACCTGTACTTGGTCATCGTTGGGTCGAAGTTGTTGGTGGTATTATTTGGGGACTATTCGTTGCGTATATCTTCTATCTTGTAAAAGTAAGGAAAGAGGCGATAGTAATGAGTGATACAGATTTTTTTATTCTGAAAGTAGTGCGGATCTAATTGCCCTAGAAACAGATCCAGTTCGTAAGGAGTTGTTACAGCGCATTCAACATACGCTAGACAAGATTCGTCCCATATATCCAAGCGGATGGTGGTGACGTCTTCTTAGTGGGATATGCGGATGGAGTTGTTACAGTAACAATGACAGGTGCATGTAATGGATGTATGGTAATGGATTCCACATTAAACGATGGTATTAAAGCTATCTTATTAGATGAAGTACCTGAAGTACATGATGTTCGTTTGTTAGAAACAAACAACTTCGATGAATTTAACCCATATTATTAAAATGCAGAAAATTTTCTGCATTTTTTTATTTATTTTCAGATTTTTCTGTCATTTCTATAAAAAAATTTCATAGAAATTTCAAAAAGAAAATTTATAGAAATGATACAAAAATTTCATAATTTTATATTGAAACATCATGTAAAACGTTATAAATTTTTTTTCATAACTAAAAAAGGGAGATACTATGGAAGACCTATTTAAAGATTTTTGGTTCTAAAGTATTTGGCGAAAAAAAGAGATGAAGAGTCGCTTGCCCTCGTCCCTGTCTATCTTTCTTGGAAGAAAGACAGTCGCAAACGAAGAAATGCTAGACCGCACAACCGCAGATGCAATCGCACATGCGATGAAACTTTGGGCACTTGATAATGGTGCTACTCACTTCACACATTGGTTCCAACCAATGACTGGCGGCACAGCCGAAAAAAACACGATAGTTTCTTAGAGCCAGATATGAAATGGAGAGCCTTTTTGCTCGATTTTTCTGGAAAGATGCTTATCAAAAGGTGAGCCAGATGCCTCAAGCTTTTCCCTAACGGTGGTTTACGTACAACATTTGAAGCACGCGGATATACCTATTGGGATGTAAAGAGTCCGGTATTCATCCGTGATAACATCCTCTGTATCCCTACTGTCTTTGTGTCTTACAGTGGTGAAGCCTTAGATAAAAAAGATCCCTCTATTAAAATCATTAGAAGCACTCAGCAAATCCGCAACACGCATTGTTAATATTCTTGGCGATAAAGATGTAAAGAGTTGTGATATTTCCGTAGGACTTGAGCAAGAATACTTTCTGATCGACCGTAAATACTTTGATCGTCGCCTAGACTTACGCTTTACTGGTCGCACTCTGTTTGGTGCACCATCTCCCTAAGACACAGGAATTAGATGACCATTACTTTGGCGCAATTCCACCACGTGTGGCAGCCTTTATGAAAGAAGCCAATCAAGAACTTTGGAAGTTAGGTATCTATGCCAAAACAGAGCACAACGAAGTTGCGCCTGGACAATTTGAATTAGCACCTATCTTTACAAATGGTAATGTGGCAGTTGACCAAAATCACCTCATTATGGATATCCTACGTGAGACAGCCAAGAAACATGGCTTTGCATGTCTCTTACACGAAAAAGCCATTCCAAGGTATCAATGGTTCCGGTAAACATGATAACTATTCCATCATCACAGATGATGGACAAAACCTATTTTCTCCCAGGTGAAAAAGCCAGCTGAAAACATCCGCTTTCTTATTATTTGTATGTGCATTTATTCGTGCAGTTGATACATATCCCTCTCTTGCTTCGATTAAGTGCATCCTGTACAGGTAATGATCATCGTTTAGGGTGCTAACGAAGCACCTCCAGCAATCATTTCAATTTATCTTGGAAGTTATATCGAGAATATTCTCTATGATATCTATACAAAGAACAGTAAGAAAGCCAAACTACCCAAGAGGAAAAGACTACCTTTTAATCCTGTGACAGGTTTATCTTATATTCCTCACGATAACACCGATCGTAACCGTACATCACCTCTTGCCTTTACTGGTAATAAGTTTGAGTTTAGAATGCTCGGTTCATCGATGAGTGCATCTTTCTCAAATACTGTATTGAACGCTATCATGGCAGAATCTCTCAATCAGATTGCGGATGAACTTGAAGGCATCAAGTATATTCAGGACATCCGAGAAAAAAAGCATTTAACAATCTGTCGTAAACTTGATTGAAAAGCACAAGAGAATTCTCTTCTCTGGAGATGGATATAGTGAAGAATGGGCAAAGGAAGCAAAGCGTAGAGGCTTACCAAATGTAAAGAGTTTTATCGAATCCACAGAAGTTCTTAATGACCCTTCTGTCATTAACCTCTTTACTTCTTTAAATATCTACTCTGAAAAAGAATTAGCAGCTAACCGTATCATCTTGCAGGAACAATACGAAAAAGATTATGGGTATTGAAGTTCGTACAATGATTGAGATGGCACGCAAAAGACATCCTTCCTTCCCAAATCGCAGAACTAAAGTTCTACAATGATACTATCAACACAAGTGGTAAGAATACACCAAAAGTTCATCCGTGATCACGCTAGCACTATTTCGACATTGATTGATCAAACATACCAAGCAATTCAAATCATTAGAAGATGCTTGGCAAAAAAAGTAACTACGATTGGCAATACATTTGAGGTTGGTCAAAATATCTACTACAAGATCAATCCTCTTATGGACAAACTTAGAGCATCCGTAGATGCATACGAAACAAAATCGCAGCTAGAGAATTCTACAAATTACCATCATACGAAGATATCTTATTCAATATATAAAAGAAAAACTGCATGGCACTCTTCCTTCGTTTAGGATGAGTAACCACTGCAGTTTTTTTATTGATTGTGATATTTTTTTCTTATCCAACTGTCGATGGATAAACTCGCTTACTAATACAAAGATAACTGAGAAGACTGGTACACCAATAAACATGCCAACGATGCCAAATAACGCACCACCAATAATGATAGCGAACATGACATATAACGTTGGTAAAGCCAACTGCCCCACCTAGAATACGTGGGACCAATAATATTACCATCTACCTGTTGTAGGATTAGAATAAAGATTGAAAAATTCCAACGCTTTTAAATGGATCAACCAATAATAGAATCAGAATACTTGGAACTCGCTCCTAAGAATGGACCAAATACAGGAATCATATTTGTAACACCAACTACAACACTGATCAGTGGTGTATATGGCATCTTCATAAATGACAGGATAATATAACAGAGAATTCCAATAATTAAAGAATCTACCGCTTTACCCTGCAACGAAACTATTGAATGTATTAATTGTTAAACGAGTTGTTCTTAAGATACCTTTGTCGTCTTCTCTGGAAGAAGCGCGTATAACACTTTCTTTATTTGACGTTTGAGATTTACCTCATCTAGAAGAATATATAATGCGATAATCATGCCAATCAAGAAGTTCATCACACCCTTAGCAAAAATCACACTGTACATTAAGATAGCATTTAAACTACTTGCGATATTGGATACCCAATCTCCTAACATACTGACACCTTTATCGATGACAGGATTTAAAGTCTTCAGTAAGTCATCGCTGAAAAAGTTGTTAGACTCAAAGAAATTACGAGCAGTATCTACATATCCTTCAAAAGAGGACAGGAAGGTTTGGATGGAAGAAATCATCTGTGGAATAAGAATGGAGAAGAATACAAACAACATGATAATTCCAATTAAATAACGCTCCCAAAGGAAGCGATAACTTTCTTTGTACGTGGTTTTAGTTTTGTCTTCTCTAACCAACTATACTCAATAATCTTTTCTTAGTGGATTCAACAAGAAAGCAATCCCGATTCCATAAATAAATGGTGAAAGTGCCACAAAGATTGCCTGGAAAACACCATATAAAGGCTCAACATTATTTATTAACGTGTAAAAACGCTACAACAAGAATCCCTGATATTGAAAAATACTTTTGATATTTTCAATTGTTTCTTCTTTAATTTTAGACCATTTCATACGCAAAAACCTCCATAATGATTATACCAGTTTTTGAGATTGTCTTTGAACACGAACATATCAATTGACAAGCATTCTTTCTAGTGTTTTAATAATAACGTCTTTTATCAAGAACTGAGGTAGAGAGTCAGCTCCATAACCTCACACCAACCTACTGCTTCCAGCAAGGTGGTACTGCTGACATCGATAAGGAAAGAGTTAAAATGAGTTATATATCCTCTTTCATCTGTCGCATGAAAAAAAGACAAAACGAAGGAGGTTTTTATTATGTCAAAGTATTATTTCTCATCCGAATCTGTTACAAGTGGTCACCCAGATAAAAATCTGTGATTTGATTGCGGATTCTATCTTGGATGCAGCGTTGGAACAAGATCCAAAAGCACATATGGCTGTTGAAGCTACCATCAAAGACGATACAATCTTCATCTATGGTGAAGCTGGCACAACTGCAATCATTGACTACGTCGCAATCGCAAAGAAAGTTCTAAAGGATATTGGATACCCTGAAGAATACAATGTTATTCTAAAGGTAAACAAGCAATCCGCTGAGATCAACTCTGCTGTTGGTCATCAAGAATATAGCGCTGGTGACCAAGGTATCATGTTTGGTTTTGCAAGTGATGAAACAAAGTCTTATATGCCATTTGCGATTGACTGTGCACATATGCTCGCAAAGCGTCTTGAACAGGTTCGTCGTGAAAATCCTACACTATTAGGACCTGACGGAAAAACACAGGTTACAGTAGAATATGACAACGGCGAACTCAAGAGAATTGAAACAATCGTCGTATCTACACAACACAGTAAAGATATTACACAAGAAGAATTAAAGAAACTAATCCGCAAAGAAGTTATCGATAAAGTTGTAAAACCTGAACTCATTGATGAAAATACGAAGTTCTTTATCAACCCATCCGGTTCCTTTGTTGTTGGTGGTAGCTGGGGTGATTCCGGTACAACGGGACGTAAGATTGTAGTAGATACATACGGTGGATATGCACCTATTGGTGGTGGATGTTTCTCATCCAAGGACCCTACTAAGGTTGACCGCTCTGCAGCTTACTATGCACGTTACGTTTGCCGTAACATCGTAGCTAACGGTCTAGCAAAGAAGTGCCAGATTGAACTTGCATATGCAATTGGTGAACCAAATCCTATCTCTATCAATGTCAACAGTTTCAATACTTCTAAGTATAGCGATGAAGAGTTAGAAGAAATCGTTAAGAAGAACTTCAACTTCTCTGTTAAAAATATGATCAAGGAATTAGATCTTGAAAGACCTATTTATACACAGACTACAAACTATGGACACTTTGGTAAGCCTTACTTACCTTGGGAACAATTCAAGAAGATTGAACTATAACATTTTGCGGCAGTAACCTGCCGCTTTTCTTTTGCCTAAAAAAACATGCATGCGAATTATCTACATGCATGTTTTATGTATTTAGTTTTGATGAATTAACTTGTAGCCTTCCATGACAGCGTGGCATCTTGGACATAATCCGTTTTCATCCACATGTTCATCATAATTCCAACAACGTGGACACTTTTGACCACTAGCCTTTTCAACCTTCACGGCTGTTTCACCTTCTACAAGTTCAACCTGAGAAACAATTAACCATTGTGCTACTGCAGCACCTAGATTCTTTTCTACAAGTTCCTTGTCCTCCTTTGGAAGAGTAAGAAGGATCTTCGCTTCTTGGCTAGAAGCGATTAACTTTTCATTACGTGCTTCTTCATTTGCCTTTGTGACAAGAGCACGAACATCTAATAGACGTTTAATTTCATCACGTAATGTTTCAGCTTCTGCGTATTCCTTCACTTCTGGGAATTCTTCGTAATGTACAGAGTTTGCGCCAAGATGTGAGAAATGTGTCCAGATTTCTTCAGCTGTAAATGCTAAGAATGGAGCCCAAAGTTTTACGAGTGCATCCGCACAGTTCCAATATACTGACTGTACTTGTCTTCTGCGATAATCATCCTTCGCACTTACATATAGGATATCCTTTGTGAAATCACAATAGTAAGAAGATAAGATATTAACCATGAAAGTACATCAGATGCTTATTTGCGGATAAGTAATTGTACTCTAATACATCCTTACGTACATCTTTGACTAAATCATTGAGTAATACAAGTACTTGTTGGTCAACACGTTCTAGATTTTCAAAAGCAACCATATCTGTTGATGGATTGAAAATCTTCTCCATTTACATTACCTAGTAAGAAACGGAATGTATTACGAATCTTACGATACTGATCAGAAACCTGCTTGATATTGCTTGGACCTAGCTTTAAGTCTTCCTTAAAGTCCGAGGACATTGCCCAAAGACGGAATACATCGGCACCATTCTGGTTGATGATATCCATTGGGTTTACAACATTACCAACAGACTTAGACATCTTTTCACCCTTTGAGTCTACAACATAACCATGGGATAGAACTTCCTTATATGGAGCTGTACCATTGACTGCTGTTGAAACGATGAGTGAGGAGTTAAACCAACCACGATACTGGTCAGAACCTTCAAAGTATAAATCACATGGATAACTATCACCACGAGCAATCAATTCATTCCAGCTTGAGCCAGAATCAAACCATACGTCCATGATATCTGTTTCCTTACGGAATTCACCATTTGGTGACTTTTCATTTGTATAACCTTCTGGTAATAAATCTTTTGCATCTCTTTCAAACCAAACATTTGAACCATATTTCATTCATAAGTTCAGCGATATGATCAAATACTTCCTTCTCCATGATTGGTGAGTTATCTTCACAATAGATAATTGGAATTGGAACACCCCATAGACGCTGTCTAGAGATACACCAGTCTCCACGGTCCGCAATCATATTATTCATACGCTTTTGGCCAAAGGAGTTATGCCACTTAACGTGGTTGTTAATCTGATCCAATGCTTGCTCACGTACTTTTTCAATTGAACAGAACCACTGTTTCACCGCACGGAAGATAACCTTCTTCTTTAAACGGTCATCATGTGGGTATGAGTGAGTAATATTTTCAACTTTTAGTAAGTAGCCCTTTTCACTCATGTCATGAATGATAGCCTTTGAACAATCTTCAAAGAACATACCCTGGTATGTGCCTGCTTCTGCATTCATATAACCACGTTCATCAACTGTACAGATTGGTGGCATACCATTCTTCATACATACAAGATAGTCATCCATACCGTGACCACCAGCTGTATGTACAACACCAGTACCATCTTCATCTGTAACATGTGTACCTAAAAAGACATGGACATTCCTTATCTAATACAACATGATGATATGTAACACCTTCGATTTCCTTACCAGTAAATGTCTTTAAGGATACCTAGATTTTTCAAGATTGAATTTTTCAAGCAAACTGTCGACGAAACTTTTGCAAGAACAACTAAATTACCTGCACTTGTCTTGACTAATGCATATTCTAAGTCTGGATGAACAGATACAGCCATATTTGATGGAATTGTCCAAGGTGTTGTTGTCCAGATTACAAAGTTATCATCTGCACCTAACACACCCTTACCATCCGCAATTGGGAATTTGAGGTAGATTGTCGCATCCTTAACATCCTTTATAAACAATTTCAGAATCCGCAACCGCTGTCTCATTGTATGGTGACCAATAAACAGGTTTTAATCCTTGGAAAGATCATCCCTTTTAAATGCCATCGTTGCGAAAGACTGAATCTGACGAGCTTCAAATTCTTTCTTCAGTGTGATATATGGATGTTCATAATCCGCAATCTGACCTAAACGCTTTTCCGTTTCCATCTGTTGTGCAATCTGCTGGTGTGCATACTCTTCGCACTTACGTCTAAATTCCGCAGCAGATAATGCCTTACGATCAACGCCTAATTTCTGGATAGCATTTTCGATTGGTAATCCATGTGTATCCCATCCTGGAAAAGAATGGTGTATAGTAACCAGACATCGCATGGCTACGAATAATGAAGTCCTTGATTGTACGGTTCATGGCTGTACCTGCATGCAGGTTACCATTTTGCGTATGGAGGACCATCATGCAAGATAAATGCCTTCTGTCCCTTGTGATGTTTTTAGTAAGTTTTGATAATAGTTGTCTTGTTGCCAATTCTTTAAAAATACCTGGTTCTTTCTGAGCAAGATTACCACGCATCTCAAAACTCTGTATTTGGCATGTTTAGCGTATCTTTGTAGTCCATATGACCCTCCTCTTTATAAAAAAATAAAAAAACGTCCTCAAAAATCTAAGGACGTCTAAACGCGGTACCACCTTAGTTTATGACATTACTGTCATACACTCATTACTTCTTTAACGCAGAATGTACGATTGCTCACAGGTGATTCTATTAACAGGCTTCATGTTCGTTTTCAGCATACACGAACTCTCTTATCAATCCACTTCTGTTAAAGCATGTCCTGATCAATGCAATTCTTTATCAGATTCTTCCAACCAATCCATATCTGGAAGTTTTTGGAAGTTTAAAGTTATCTAAACTCTTTTTGTAAATCGGTTAGCTGTTGGCTAAGATCACTCTTGACCTCACCAGCTTCAGTATACAGTTGCGATAGATCCAGCAATATGGAACGCGCAACAGATAAAAGCTTCTTTGACAATCTCATCAGCGTTATTCTGTGCTCTTGCCATCACATCGTTAGCTTCCTGCAAAGATAATCTGGTAATACTGTCGGCCGCATCTTTCCGCACATCTACCGCACGCTCAATCTCATTGTAGCGTGTCTGTAAATCCTCCAACTTCTCTGTTGTCTCAACCATCTGTTCTTGATAGAGTTCCAACTTTCTTTGAAGGAAGGCAACTTGCGCAGCGTATTGCTCCATCACATCATCAACCGCAAACCGATCATAGCCATTTTTTTCATGATACGAAATGTCGGTCTTCGTGTCGTCATGTTCTCTCCTCTTATATATTCTGCAGAAATTCTGCAACGATTCTCCCTGTACGTGTCTTTCGACTAAATCCCAAGAAGGTAAATCTACCCGTCCCACGTATAGAAATAACACTCCCATTATTGCATATTTTATCAGGCTCTTCAAGTTCGATATGATTTACCTGCACGTATCCTTTACGTATTAAATCCTTCGCATCACTACGGCTAGAATGGGTTAAAGCAGCCACCAACGCATCCGCTCTTTCACTTGCCACAACCAAAGAAATCTCTTTGGTTTTAAACACCTGTTTTGGATGTTCATCAATCTTTTCAAACGATACCGTTAACTGATTGATACGAATTAAATGATCTTTGATAAAATCAACCATCTGCTCTGATGTATAGAGATAGATTGCATCTTCTTCAATCCAAAAATCCCCAAAACTACTCTTCTCTATCTGTAGATTCATGATAGCCCCATATACATCACGATGCCCTATTGTACGAAAACGCTGATCAATTTTAGCCTTCATGCATACTATATCTGAAAGCCATCCTTCTCATCATAGAGAAAGATGACTTTCTTTTTACGTGCATCATCATATCCACCGTCATAGCGGACAAAGCGTGATGGAGTGAATATTTTTTGGACAATAGCTTGTTCTTCTTCTGTTAAGAATGCAGAACAAACATTCTTATGCCAACGTTCACTCTTTTCTTTTAAGTCGTGTAAATGTGCAATCAGAGAATCGCAATTCCCTAGATTATTCATCTTCACCCTTATCAAGTGAGATATTACCTTCAACACCAACGTTTCTTGGAGCACAGAAGATAACATTATGACCAACTTTCTGAATTGTTCCATCTAATGCAAATACAACACCAGATAAGAAATCAATTGTACGCTGAGCATATTCTCTTTGTAAACGGTGTAAGTTGATAATACAGCCACGTGTTTGTTTTAAGTGACGTGCAATCTCCTCAGCTTGTTCGAAACTTCTTGGTTCGAACATTACCATTTATGTATTTTTTTAGAAATGTTATTCAAATTTGTTTGTTTTGACTCGTAAGTACTCACTGGTTGTACCTCTCTTCCTGTGAATTGTAATTCTTCGCCTTCATCTTCATCTTCATCTACTGGTGCGACGAATTCTTTAATCTTGTTGAATACCATATACAATCTCCCTTTTTTATCATTCTTATTATATCATTCCTAAAAATGATAAACAACGCTATCCAAGCGGTTTACATCGTATTTCTGTAAATAAGTACACATTTTTCAACAAATCACAATCAAGGATATTGTCATGTTCAAAATATCAGTTAAAATGTAACCATGTTAAAAAAGTTAATTCTCCCATTTAGGGATACAAAAGTATGGATTTACGTTGGAGTTGTAATACTTATTTCTGTTATAGTTGGTATTGTAAAACAACCATTTCGTTTCGGTTTCTTAAACAGTCTTGGGATTCTAACAGCCATTCTATTCTTTGTTGGAACATTTAGACAGGCTTGGCTCAAGGGTGATTTCTCTTCTCTTGAATTTCAAAGAAGTAAGGACTTAGATCCAACGTACGCAGATTATCGCAAACGTATCCTCCTAGAAAGAAGTCAACGTCACAATACTCCACTATTTGCTAGTATTATACTCATTCTTCTTTGTATCGTATTACCTCGTTTTATGTGATGGACACCCATCACTTTTTCTTTTATCATCGTATAAATAAAAAATGCTTACCGAAGTAAGCATTTTTTGATGGTGGAGATGATGGGACTTGAACCCATACGTCCTTTCAGACAACGGATTTTAAGTCCGTTGCGTCTGCCGATTCCGCCACATCTCCATGGAGGTTCCTGCCGGAGTCGGACCGGCGCTCGCAGAGTTGCAGTCTGCTGCCTTACCACTTGGCTAAGGAACCAAGCCCTGTAAATTTACAGCGCTTTATTATTATACTGAAAGCATTCACTCGAATGCAATAGAAGTATATCACTTTTTATTTCTAGTTTACAAATATTTTTTGTATTTTTTTCAAAGTGAGAAAATCGTTATTGTACTTTGACCTTATTCCACAAAGTCTGAGAGTTTCGCTTTGAGCTGCTCATCGAAATGGAATGTTTCATCTAATTTATATCCTGTACGTGGAACATATGCTGGATTTTCAAAGAATTCACCATCTGGTCCTGCAAGTTCTTCTTGAACACTTAAATCAACTGGTGTATATCCAACCCACTCTGAGTTCTGTGACTGAACACTTTCACTGATGATGTAATCAATAAACTTATTCGCAAGTCCTGGACAGTTGCTGTTCTTCGGAATAACCATTGCATCAATCCAAACATTTGTACCCTTGCTTTTGGTGCTACCCAACTCATATCCATATTTTTCCGTAAGAACATTCGTCGCATCGCCTGAATACATGACAGCGATATCCTTTTTCAGCATTTGTCATGCCATCAATAACTTCATCTGTAACATATGCAGGGTTCCATTGTCTGCATTCATCTCTGATAGCCACTCATACGCTTCCTGGATTTGCTTTGGATCATTTGTATTCATGGAGTAGCCAAGAGCCTTAAACGCAATCATGAAACCATCACGTTGTGAATCGTAGAAGAAGATTCTTCCCTTATATTTAGGATCTTTTGAGAATGTCCCAGCCTTCTTCTTCAATATCCTTTTCTCATCAACTGTTGTTTTGTTATAAACAAGACCAACATTGCCCCCAGAAAATATGGGTACAGAATATTCAAGAGTTGGATCAAAGCCTTTTTGAGACTCTACAACCGATGGATTGAGTAAGCCAAGATTTTCATATGACTTCTTATCTAAAGGTTGTAACATCTTCTCAGCTAGTAACTGTTCAATCATATAGTCACTAGGCACAAGTACATCATAGGATGAGCCACCAAGTAACTTTGTATACATCATCTCATTGGACTCAAATAGATCGTAGTTAACTTTTGCATTATACATAGTTTCAAAGTCAGAGATGACCCCTTCACCGATATATTCTCCTGCGTTGAATACATTGATAACGTTACAGCCAAACATCTCTTTTGCGTCACCAACTTGCTTTACTGCACCTTCTTCATCTCCACCACAACCAATAAGTGGAGTTACAAGTGCAGCGCATAATACTAATTTAGTTAGATTCTGTAATTTGCGCATTTAACTTTGCCTTTCTTCTTTCATTGATCATAGGTACAACATTTACGACAATGAGTACAACTGTGATGACATAAACAATAATTGCACTTAACGCATTAATTGTTGGGTTAACACGTTTTACGTTTGCATAAACATAGATAGAGATATTGGAAACACCCGGTCCTGTCGTAAACATGGAGATAACGAAGTCATCGAAGGACATCGAGAATGCTACAAGTGCACCCGCAATAATACCACCCTTAATCTGAGGGATGATAACCTTCCACATCGCTTGCCATGGTGTACAACCTAAATCTAACGCAGCCTCTGCCATGTTCTTATCGATACGACGTAAACGTGGTAATACCGATAGGATTACATATGGTGTACAAAAAGCAATATGCGCTAATAACATCGTAGTAAATCCAGTTTGAACTCTCAATGATGTAAAGAACAACATTAAGCCAATCGCAGTAACGATTTCTGGATTTAGCATTGGTAAGTTATTTACCTGTTGGAATAACTCACGTGTAATGCGCTTAGACTTGGAAAGACCAATTGCTGTGATTGTTCCAATGAATGTAGAAATTAATGTCGCTAGTACCGCACATAAAAACCGTGTAATAGATTGCTTCTAAGATGGAACGGTTACTAAACATGTTCTCATACCAACGTAATGAGAAACCAGTAAAAGCGAGTAAGTGATTTAGAACGGTTGAAACTAAAGAATACTACATAGAGAATTGGCAAATAGAAGAATGCCAAGATGAGGGCAAGATATAACTTCCCGAAAATAGAATTTTTCTTTTCCATTAGTCTGCCTCCTCTGCTGGTTCTTTTATCTAGTTTCTTTTGTAACATACATCGAAATTAAGATAATGATTGCCATAATTAAACTAATTGCAGAACCAAAGTTCCAGTCACCAGTCTTGATGAAAGTAATCTTCAATCAAATTACCAATCAATACATACTGACCACCACCAAGTAGCTTAGGAATAAAGAAGCTAGATACTGCTGGCAAGAATACCAAAGTAATACCACTTACAACACCACTTAAAGAAAGTGGTAATGTGACACGTAAGAATGTCTGCTTATTATCCGCACCTAAGTCGCTAGCCGCAATCAATAAATTCGTATCAATCTTAGAAAGAGCTGTATAAATTTGTAGAATCATAAACGGCAAGAAGTTATATACCATACCGATATATACTCTAATTTCACTGCTAAAGCCAAACCAGCCTAAAATACCCTTCCATGCATACGTACGTACAAGCATGTTGATCCACATAGGTAGTGTAATAAGTAATACCATAATTGCTTGTGAACCGCTCTTTAGCTTCGCCATGATATATGCAGTTGGATAACCAACAAGAATACAAATTGCTGTCGTAACGAAAGCCATCTTTAAGCTACGCCATAAAACGCTAGGAAAAATCGTATCATTGAAGAAACGTGTGAAGTTATCGAATGTAAATTGAAGTGTTAAAACGGAATTACCCTTTACTGTCATTGCATACATGACAATCATGAACATCGGAATGACAATCATAATCATCATCCACACAAAATACGGATAGATTAATTTATTAAATGACTTCATCGCACATTAACCCATCTTTCTCATAACATGGATATCCTCAGGATTCCACTCTAATCCAATTCTTTCACCTGCTTCAATCTTATCTGTAGTTTCAATCTTTAACTCACGACCCTGTGTAGAGAATGTAATCTGGTAATCACCTTCTGTGATGTTTTCATCATCAAAGTCATACTTCACATCCCAGATTTCAACACGAGAATCATCTTCAATATTCCAAGCATACGCATCCGCCCAACGAATCAAGTCTGTATCTAGCGCTACAGATTCCTTGATTTCATCAACCGTACGATAGAAATCAAACGCCTGAATACCTTCCTCATTGTCCACATCTTCAACTGCTGTTGGCTTAACTACATTGATCTTAACTGTAATCTTTGTGCCTGCACCTGTAGCGAATGTACATGAGTATGTACCAATTTCCTTCTTCACATCATATTCAACGTGTGTTAAGGAAACATCCTCACCCTCATCTGTCCATGCTTGCGCATTTGCACGTGCGATAACTTCAGAGTCTGTTAATTGATCTACGTCTTCAAGGTCCATTGTAAAGGAAGATGCACTAATACGTTCTTTCGCTTCCTTATTGATGACGTCATGTTCTCCTGTTACATGCATGGTAACCGTCTTAGATGTACCAGATGATGTTTCTACGATGACTTCATAGTGAACACCCTTGAATAATACAGACTTTACTTCACCATTTAACAGCCACGGTTTCTAGCCACGATATCGATATCCTCAGGACGAATTACAATATCAACTGGCTCATTCTCACTAAAGCCATAATCTACACACTTGTAATCTACATCGTCGAAGTTAACGAGGTTATCCTTCTTCATCACACCATCGATGATATTTGAGTCACCGATAAAACGTGCACAGTATTGGTTAATTGGTTCATTGTAAACTTCTGTTGGAGAACCAACCTGCTCAATATCACCATCTCTTAAGATAACAATCTTATCTGACATTGTTAGAGCTTCTTCTTGATCGTGGGTAACAAAGATAAATGTAATACCTACCTCACGCTGAATTTCCTTTAATTCAAGCTGCATTTCCTTACGTAGATTCTTTATCTAACGCACTCAAAGATTCATCTAACAATAGAACCTTTGGTTCATTAACAAGCGCACGTGCAATCGCTACACGCTGTTGTTGTCCACCTGACATCATTGTGACATCACGATGTTCAAATCCCTCTAAACCAACAAGAGAAATCATACGACGTACTTTCTGGTCGATGATGTCCTTTGGCTGCTTCTTAATCTTTAAGCCAAATGCAATATTGTCATAAACATCTAAGTGTGGGAACAATGCATAATGTTGGAACACTGTGTTTACATCACGCTTGTATGCAGGAATGCGTGCAATATCCTCACCATCCATAATGACATGACCTTCTGTTGGTTCAATAAAACCAGCAATAATACGTAAGAGCGTTGTCTTACCACAACCAGATGGTCCAAGTAACGTCACAAACTCATTTTCATAAATATCTAATGAGATTCCCTTTAGTACGACTTGGTTGTCAAAAGTTTTTACAACATTTTTTACTTCAATCAATTTCTTTGCCATGTCTATTCTCCCTCTAAAATTCCGGTGGCGTGCTAATCCAAAGCACTTCTGCTGATTGTTTACTACGATTTTCTAAATAGTGCGCTACGTCCCCACGGATATAGAAATGTATCCCCTCGTCTTACGACAGCGCCTTTTTTGTATCCCTCTCTTACGAGATAAATACGTCCACTTAATACATATCCAAATTCTTCCCCTTGATGTGGTTCAATTTGTTTTGAACGAGCACCAGGTTGAAGCTGTAGGATGATGGGTTCCATATCATTCTTCTGTGCATTTGGAACAATCCAATGTGTTGTTACACCATCCTGTTCATCAACGAACACATCCTCTGGTGTAAAGACAATCTTTTCTTCATGTTCTTCCGCAAAAAAGCGTGACATATCAACCCCAAGAGCCTCCGCAATATCTGCTAGTGTCTGAATGGATGGAGATGTTAAATTTCGCTCCAACTGTGACAAGAAGCCCTTCGTCAGTTCTGTTCTTGAGGCCAATTCTTCTAGCGTCAGGTCATTCTTGATTCGTAGCTGCTTGATGCGATGTCCGATATCGATCATAAACCTCCTCAATTGTTTAGCTTTACTAAACAATTTATTAACAGTAACAAAACAATAATAATTATATGAAATTCAAAGCGAAAAGCAATAGTTTTTTAAACTTTTTGTTTAGAGATTATAAACTTTAAGAAAAATAAAAAAAGTCTTTCGACTTTTAAAAGACCATACCCCATAGTACCGCAATGATAACTGCTGGCAAAATATTGGCAACCCGTATCTTGCGGTCAAATACCATATTGACTCCAACACAGAAAATCAAGATTGATCCAACACAGGATAAATTATCTAATGCAACTTCTGGAACCACAGAATTTAACATCATCGCAAGTACGGTAATACTACCTTGAAAAATTGCGACCGGTATTGCTGAAAACATACAGCCTTTACCAAGAGAGGCGCTCATAACACTGACCAAGATAAAGTCAATTACACCCTTAGCTGCTAATACTGTAATGTCTCCATCAACTCCATCTTTTATTGCACCAATGACTGCCATAGCCCCAATACATACGACACAGCTTGTATTAACAAAGGCAACTACAAATTTTGTATCGTTTCCATTATTACTTTTCTTTTTTACATAGTCTGCAAATTGATTAATTTTTCCATCTAAGTCAAAATACTCACCAACAATCGCACCGATTGCCAAACAACAGATTACCATCATGATATTGCGTGGTGACAATTTACCATTTTCAATACACAACATCTGTTCCATCGCACCTGCAATACCTATAAAAATAACCGCAACACCAGTGACCAGAAATAAGGTTTCCTGCATTTTCTCTTTCATTTTAGAACTAAAAGAGCAGCCAAATGTACCAGCTAACACAATTAAAACTATATTAATGATTGTTCCGAGTCCTCGCATATTTTTCCTCTTCGATTTAAAAAACTCACCAGTACTATTTTAGGCTTATAAACATACGCTGTAAATATCAAAACAATAAAACCACAATTATCTAGTCATTATCTTCTAGCATCTTCTTACAATATGCTTTCATTCCATCTTTCAAGATGTAATGACCAAGACCAGTTTCATCCACATCTTCCATCGGTTCCATCCCATATCCACCAGTAACTGTCTTTACACCTGCTGGTGTCACTGCCTCCGCATAGGCAACCGATACATGATACCCCTCTTCTTCCTGTTCTACTAACCAGGAAGCGATTGCTTTTCCGATTTCTTTCATACAACCACTACCTTGGTATTCTTCTTTAATATTAGCAGTATAGATATATAAGATATTTTCACCTCTCTTCATACCCATATTTTTTAAAACCGTAAAATCACCCGTCTCATAATATTTTATGAAAATTATCTTTATCCACAAAAATTAATGTTTGATAACCGATTAGCTTTTCTTCATCATCCACCGCAAAAAATAATCCATCCTTTGAGTTTTCATACAATCTACGCAAATATGATGTCGGTAAATAACTTTCATCATCTAATGGCCACACTTCATGATCCAAACGAATCATCTGTGAAAACAAGTCCTCATTGATTTCTTCATTCTTTATGATTTTCATGTATATCACCTCATGTGTACATTGTATAAGATAAACAATATTACTTCAAACAACCCGCTATTTACACAAAATAAAAGACCCGATAATCGGGTCAACTATTAAGTGCGGATAACAGGATTCGAACCTGCACGAGTCGCCTCACTGACACCTGAAATCAGCGTGTCTACCAGTTTCACCATATCCGCATCGCAATAGTAATTATACACAAGCTCACTTTAAATTGCACGAATTTATTTTGAACGCTTTATCCGTAAAAAAGCCTAATAAAGATACTATTGCAACGCCTATCACAGTTGTCAAAAGCGTAACTGGAAGTAACTCTAAACTAAATGAAATTCCTAAGATACCCTGCGTGAAATAATAGGTAATCACGAAAGAGGAAACTCATGATGAGTACAATCATTAAACGATACTTTGTGGTCGGTTGATAGATACGATACAAAGTATAAAGATAGATTACACCTGTTACAAATACTAAGATTGCATTTGCATTTTGTAAAGATAAGTCCATTGTTGTACGATAGACTTTCGTAAAGACTACAACTAGCACAACTGTAATTGCGGATGGAAGCGCTCGTAAAAACGCATCCACCAAAAACCTACCTTTTAATCTTTCAAAGCTAGGCTCTAGTTGTAGAAATACTGTTGGAATTCCCACACAGATTGCACTAATCATTGTTAAAGTGCACTGGCACAAATGGATATACAGTTTGAAATAGCGCAACATAAATCGTTAAGAAGAATGAGAATAACGTTTTAACCAGATACATCGACGATGCTCTAGAGATATTATTGATTACTCTTCTTCCTTCACAGACAATAGAAGGAACAACATTAAAATCATTTTCTAATAAAACAATATCAGAAATATCTTTTGCAGCCGATGAACCTGCAAGCATAGCTATTGATACATCTGCTTGTCGTAATGCAGGGACGTCATTTACACCATCCCCTACCATGGCTACAACATGTTTACGCTGTAGCGCTATCAGTAGTTCTTTCTTTTGTTTTGGAAGCACTCTTCCAAAAACAGTATATTCTTCGACCACTTGATTATAATCAATTTCACCAACAGATAAATCAATATACTTATCTGCATCTGGTACCCCTGCTTTTTCGTGCGATTGAAGAAACTGTATTTGGATAATCACCAGAGATAATTTTGATTGTAACACCTTGTTTAGAAAGATAGTCTAGTGTTTCATTCACATTTGGTCGCATCACATCACGGATATATACCAAGCCTACTAATTCTTTCTGATTGTCTTCTTTTGCAAGTGCTATCGCAATCGTACGCAGTTCTCCTTTAGAAACCGTATCATGATATGTCTGATAGACTGTATCTTCTTTGTCAAAGATAAACTCAAAGGCACCAACATATAGAGTTCCGATATTATGCAAAGAAGCACTTGTATATTTGCGCTCACTTGCAAACGGTTGAAAATCATCTACTTGGATTTTTGTATCACTCTTAAAATACTCAATCAGAGCTTTTGCAGTAGGGTTTGGATGTTTTTCCATCTCTAAGTATGCATGCATATATGCATGCAGATTCAACTCAGAAATATCACTGACAATCTCAATATGATCAACCTGCATATCTCCTTGCGTTAGTGTTCCTGTTTTATCAAGACATACCACATCAACTCTTGCAAGACCTTCAACTGAATATAGTTCCTGCACAAGTGCCTTTAATTTTAATAAACGCATGGTAGAAACCGCTAGGGCAACACTTGTTAGTACAACTAAGCCTTCTGGAATCATACCGATGATTGCGGCTGATGTATTTAATACGATAGCCGAATATCCTACCCCTTTTACTCCCATCTGCATTCTCACAAGTATCAATGCGACAGGAACAATTAGGACAGATACAATCTTAATCAGTTTCTGCAAATCTCTCTGTAATGCACTCTTCTGAAACCCAGATATCTTAGTGCCTTCCATAATCTTTTCAGATTGACGGTCATGTCCTACTTTAGTTACAGATACTTCCGCATCTCCACTTAGCACGATTGTCCCACTATAAACAGCATCTCCAACTTTTTTATAAACTGTATCAGATTCCCCAGTCAAAAGACTCTCATTAATTTCTAAGCTACCTTCAGTAATTACACCATCAATTGGTATCTGAATCCCTGCTTGTAAACCTAATACATCATCTTGTACGATCTCATCAACAGAAATTTCAATCCATGCATCATCACGATAAGCATTTACTTTCGTGGTTGTGAGAATCCTTATCTGATCCAATAATTTTTTTGCGCGTATCTCTTGAACCATACCGATGAGTGCGTTTGTTATAACTGCACCCATAAACATCGCGTTTTGATATTTGCCAGTTGTAAATACAAATATAAAAAGTATGACATTTAAAAAGTTAAAATATGTAAAGATATTTTCTTTGATGATATTTATTGTCGACTTTGATAATTTCTTTGATTCACCATTTACTTTATTCTCTTGAATCCGCTGGTTGATTTCACTTGTTGAAAGTCCTTTTTTTGACATTACTTCTGTGAGATAATCTCCGCAAGTCTAGTCTTACCTTCCGCAAAGGTAAAATCGTCATAATCATGTTCTAACTTTTTAGCAAAGTCATACATGAACGCCATACTGTTCTTCACATCAACACCAGCTAATTGCGTAAGAACGAATACAGCTGCCTGCAGTTCAATATCAGGTACATGCTCGCATGGTAACATAAACTTTTCATCACCATAAGAGTATATGCCTTCATCATTCTTAAAGATCATAACATCCGAACCCGTCATCGTATGTAAGTATTCTGCCGTCAGTTTGAAATCATGATACTTTTCACTAGAGAGATAATATGCATCTGTTTCAGATAATAATAGTGTTGGATTCAATGAACAAAGTGCACGGAAAACGTCCTCATCCATCTGATCACCAAATTCACCTGGCACAAAATAGATAGGTTTTTCTAAATCATCTAAGGTATTCAATAAATCAATAACACCTTCTCCGCTTAGCATTTCTCCATAGAGTAATACCGCATGAATATCATCTTTCTCTAATGTCTGTACAAATGACACATTAAAGTTATATTCACCACCAGGAACACTAAAATAAGTTTGATTCCCTGCTTCATCAACCATGTGATACGTACAGCCATTTACCAGCTCTGTTCTTACATTGATTGGTAATTTACGTGCCACCATCTCTGCCTCTACAGTTTCGCCATAAATTCCAGTACCAATTGGTGCGTATAATTCATACGGAAAATCAAAATGTTGAAATACATCAGCAGCTTTAAAGCCCGTACCACTGATAATTTGTTCTTGTCTTATAACGTTAAACTCTTCATTTCCTTGCGGAAGTTTATCGACATGTGAAACAAAGTCTACATGTGCCGAACCTACAATTAATATCTTTTTCATATGTTCAGTATATCAAAATTTTCTTTTGAAATTAAATTTAGAATAATCTATTCTCTACTTTTGCTATTATAAATAACACATCCTGACACGCTTTTAAGTTTTTACTTTTTTTATAAAAAAAGTAAAAAAAGCATTACATCATCCAATTTCAACAGCAAAATTCTTAGAATTACAAATTATAGTTTAAACGTATTCAACTAAGCAAAAATATTGTCATGAATTTCTTAACTTCAACTTATAATGCAGCTATGTAAATATATACTATTAATGTTAGTATTATTTTTTTATATAGTTGTTTCAAATTTTCAGCAATCCAAATAAAAATTAAAAATAAATCATAAGGGTTAAATGTAAATAATTTCATTATATATCCAAAGAAAAAAACCTGTATTTCTACAGGTTTTTCAGGTGGCTCCAGCCAGAATCGAACTGGCGACACAAGGATTTTCAGTCCTTTGCTCTACCGACTGAGCTACAGAGCCAATGGTTGCGAGGGAAGGATTTGAACCAACGACCTCCGGGTTATGGGCCCGACGAGCTACCAGGCTGCTCTACCTCGCGATGTGTTGTTCCGAAGAACATAATTTAAATGGCGGAGGAACTGGGATTCGAACCCAGGCGCCGATTTCTCGACCTACCGGTTTTCAAGACCGGACCCTTCAACCACTTGGGTATTCCTCCGTTTTAGTGGACCCTGAAGGACTCGAACCTTCGACCAGTCGGTTATGAGCCGACAGCTCTGACCAACTGAGCTAAGGGTCCGAGATGTTTCTTGCAAGATGCATGTTACATCTCGTTCTTAAATAGTAATGGTAGCGAGGGTGAGACTCGAACTCACGACCTACCGGGTATGAACCGATTGCTCTAGCCAACTAAGCTACCTCGCCATCATGGTCGGGATGACAGGATTCGAACCTGCGACCCCTTGATCCCAAATCAAGTACACTACCAAGCTGTGCTACATCCCGAATGGCGCGCCGAGCAGGAGTCGAACCCGCAACCTTTTGATTCGTAGTCAAATGCTCTATCCAGTTGAGCTATCGGCGCAATACACATTAAAATTAGTGCTATATAAATATAGCAAGAAAATATCTGTTTGGCAAGGTAAAAATGAAATAATTTTACAAAAGAGACTTCCCCCACAGAAGAAGTCTCTTTTATCGATTTATCCCCAGATTAGCCATGTTACGATATAACCAGAAAATACTGCAATTAGTGTAAATGGAATACCAATGCGGAAGAAGTCTTTGGAAGAAACTTTATATCCTTCTTTATTTAAGATGCCAATTGCCGCAATATTTGCACTCGCACCAACCGGTGTTAAGTTACCACCAAGGGTTGCACCAATTAATAATCCAAAGTATAGAACATATGGTTCTACACCCATTGAGTTTGCAATGCCCTGCACCACTGGTAACATTGTCGCAACATATGGAATGTTATCCACAAAAGCAGAAATAATGACTGATACAAATACAATCATCGTGTACATCACAAATACAGAACTACCACCTACTTTTACAAAGAGTTCTGCTATTGCATCAATTACACCAGCCTCTGTAATACCTGCAATTACTGTAAATAAACCAATTAATAGAAGTAGTGTATTAAAATCAATTGCTTGAATTGCACGCTTTACAACATCAGTTGACTTCTCACGGATTGCTCTATAGATAATTCCAATCACTGCATATCCCATACAGATAAATCCATTTGTAAGTTGTGGTTTATTTTCAAACTGAGAAGCGATAATCAATGTTACGATCACACCAATCATCAATAAAGAAGGCACAAAGTCCGTTACCTTTGTAGTAATTTCCTCATGAACTGGATCTTTTGATTTTCTAAATAAGAATAACAATACCGGAATTGTCATTACGGCACCAACTTCTACCGATAACGCAATACCAGGTTTTCCCATGAATACAAAGAAATCATTGAAACTCATATTTGCATATCCACCTAGAAGAATACTTGTTGTATCCCCCACCAGTGTCGCAGCCCCCTGTAAATTACTTGAAACCGCAATTGCAATCAACACAGGAACAGGATTTGTTTTCAATTTCTTTGATACCGCAAGTCCAACAGGTGCGACCATCAATACTGTCGCAACATTATCTACAAATGCAGAAATGACTCCTGCAAAAAGACTCAACACCACTACAGCCCATTGAATATTTGGAACAGCTTTTAATAATCCTTCTGCCATTAATGTAGGCATTTGACTTTCAATGAATAACTGTACAACCATCATCGTACCAGCCAACATCAGAATAATATTCCAATCCACAGCACCGATGACATTTCCTAAAGGCAAGATTCCTAATAGAATAAATACCCCAGCCGCAATTAGTGCAACATATGGACGTTTTTCAGGAAGTGCCAATAAGAATATATACATGACAATAAACAATGCTAAAGCAAGTATCATAGTTTCCTCCAAACAAGTAAGTGAATTATAACAGAAACAAACGAAAATCAAAGTATTCTTGCATTTAAAAATTATATACTTTCATGTAAGATTGAATCATGAAAATTACTTTAAACGATAAAATCAATCAATTCCTTAATCGCTGTCATGCAAATATCGCCAATGATACAAAAAATGATTTTGTAGGAATGCACATTACAAAGAAAAATGAGAAGAAAGTCATTAAAATGCTTGCAGATGCTGGTATCCCAGAATTTCAAGACTCCAATAACTGCCCTTCTCTTTTCCTATCTGTTGATGAGTGGGAGAATAATCCATACCATAAAAATATTCATTTAGATTGGATTAAAGATTCTCATTTTACTTTCGAAAAAGGAAAGATTGCAGGCTTCGAATTATTTAATTCTGATGTAATCCAAAAAGATCCAAATCGAGAATTAAATGATTGGATGAAATTACGTGCAATGGACCGTAATTTTGATGCTCTCTATCTATACCAAGATGATATGGACTGGATGTTTGATGCGCCAAGTGAAGCCAATACCAATGATATTCCTGCACAAAGAGCACATGGCAAAGTACTTACCTTTGGTTTAGGCATCGGTTATTTCCTATATATGGCAATTCAAAATCCAAATGTAGAAGAAGTCACTGTCATTGAACGTTCAAAAGAAGTTATCGCAATGTTTAGAAATTTTATTCTCCCTCAATTCGAAACAACAAAGCCAATTCATCTCATTGAGGGTGATGCATTTGATTACTTCAAGCAAGATTATCTTTCAAACTTCGATTATATCTATACAGATATTTGGCAATCATCACAGGATGGCTTACCACTGATTACAGAACTATTAGAACAATGTTATCTACCAAAAGAAAAAGCAGACTTCTGGATTGAAGATTCTTGTCTTGAGGTTATTTGGACATTAATCTTCTTATACTTTGAAGCTCTAGCACGTAATAAAGAGTTGGAAATTAATCCATACTATCAATCCTACATCGAAAGATTGCTCTTTACTTCGAGCAAATTGATGAGACAGTCTCTGATGTAGAAACGCTAAAAACATTCATGTATGATACAAATATCTCTCGTCGTATCCTATCAATAAAACTGGATTGATCTTCACTAGACCAACCCAGTTTTTATTTAAATTAACAATGGCAAGAATATATTTGCGAGTCCTAGGAAGATAAAGAATCCCAATACATCTGTCGCAGTTGTCACAAAGATAGAAGAAGATACCGCTGGATCTGCACCAAACTTATCCAAGATAACAGGAACTAAGAATCCAAAGATGCCAGCTACTACTAGGTTACCAATCATCGCAATCACTGTAATAACACCTAGGAATACGTTATGGTAAAGAATCATTACAATAATTGCTGTAATCAGACCATTCACTGTACCATTAATAACCCCAAGGAAAATTTCCTTTACAAAAGATTTCCAATCTCTTTTGAAATCAACTTTGTCTGTCGCAATCTGACGAACTAGGATTGACTGTGTTTGAGAACCAGCATTACCACCCATACCAGAGATAATTGTCATAATAGAACTCAGCGCAACAACCTGAGCGATGGTACCTTCAAATACTTTTACGGTAAAGGATGCCATGAACGCTGTAATTAAGTTAATTAATAGCCAAGGTAATCGTAACTTGATGGATTGTAGTAGTGTTGTATCTAAACTTTCTTCCTTGGATACACCACCCATTTCTAAGATATCTTCGTTATACTCTTCGACGATAACATCGATAATATCATCGACAGTAACGATACCAAGGATTGCCATGCGTTGATTTACGACTGGAATCGCTTTTAAGTCATACTTAGATACAAGTTTCGCAACTTCTTCCTGGTCCATCTCTGGCCCTACACTAATAAAGTTTTCCTTTGTGATATCTGCTATCAACATATCCTTATTGGAAGATAAAATATCACGTAAATCTGCAGTACCAATTAACTGTCCCCTTGCGTTAACAACAAAGATTGTTTCAATGACTTCTATCTTAGGACCAATCTCACGAATCTTTTCTAGTCCTTCGACAACCTTTAAATCTTCTTTAATTGCAATATAGGCAGTCGTCATAATACCACCAGCCGTATCCGCCGGATATTCCAACAGGTTTGTAATTTCTGTACGGTCTTTATCCTTCATCAGATTTACAATTGTTTTACGTCTGCCAATTGTTAAATCTCCAATAATGTCGACGATATCATCCTGTGCCATACAACTAAAGATTTCAAGAAGTTCATTGTTAGAAAGTGCATATGTAAAGCGAACTCGAAGATCATCATCTGCTTGTTCTAACACGGAGGCAATATCCTCTGAAGATAAAATACTACACATTTTCCATAGTTCTTCATCACCAAGATATTCAGCAGCTTGTGCTACATCAATTGGATTATTTTCCTTGATATATTCAGAAAGTTCTGCAGCCTCACTAGCTTCAATCATATGACGCAGTCTTTCTTCATTCATATTTTCTTTTAGTATTTCTTCAGACATCTCTTTGCCCCCTTAGCATAATAACTGTATAGTCTTATGCCAAGAATTTCAATTCATTTCATCCTTTGAATTCCACAAATTTTTTATATCAGAATCTATTCTGCATCTACAATAATTATCTCAAACTCTAACGCTGGCATGCATTCCCTTAAATCATGTTCAATACGATGCAGTGCTTCTACTCTATCTTCAACTGGCGTATTTCCATTTCCTTGGATAATGAAGATGGCATTCTTTGTTGTATCATCAAACTTATAGTTTTCACCATCTCGAACACCCATCCAAGCTAAGATGCCTTGACTATCACGATAGAGATAATCTGTCTCAGCAACATGTTTTGGAGTTGAACAAATCGGTAAGAATGTATCTTCTTTTTGACTAACAGTAAACAAAAGTGGTTCTTGAATCTTATCTAAATCATGACCACCAATCGCTAAGAAAGACTTTAGTGTCTCAACATTATAGATATCAACGATACTATTGATATGAGGCATAGAGCCACGGTGTTGAATATTGCGAATAAATGCTGGAATAGTTGGTGGATTCTTCTTGATACTTCTACCTGCCTTCTGCATTAGTTCAATATATCCCTGAATAAATGGATGTTGCAGTACTTCGTCAATGTTACACTGCAGTGCCCACTCTTCCACCTCTTTTTGTTTTTGTAAAAACGCTGGTGTTAATTCTGCGTTTGGATCAACGTTCTTAGCGATACCAATTACAACATGTTTTACGCCAAGAGCTTCCAAACTTTTATCTAAGATTATCTTCATATAGCACCTCACTATTACTAGCATTATACCATCTACGTATTAAAATTTTTGCTTTAAAATGAATCATTTTCCATTGTATATTCCCTAGTCTTTACTGCTAGCAAGATAACTCTTTTCGAAGAATATGCATCTAGACAAGTCTGTATAGTCACAAAAGTCATCGTTATATTTTTGGCTTTAAATCTGTATCGTAGATAAGTGCGACTCTTTTTCGCATCTGCTATCCATTCATAGAACTTATCAGCAGAAGTAAAATCCTTCTGCTGATAATTCCAATCTAATTCTTTATTTTTTTACTGTAATCAAGAATACTCTATATTCCTCTACTTTATCTTGCATGCATAAGTAAAAAGTTTGGTATTCATAAAATAATTTCTTATCCGTTAATTCAGATAGTTTAGTGAACACTACATTTTCAGCACCATAACCTACATGATGTCCGTAAATAATTTTATTTTTGGATTTTGTTTCAAAAATCATTGGTGTACCACACATAGATGGTTGTCCATCAAAATTCTTATAAAGATATTCATTTCCACCCGCATCAATCACTATCGGCTGTGATACGATATCTCCTTGCCAATACATCCATGCCCAAAAATCTGGATTCTGTTTCTTCAGGTTATTCCATGCATGCGTGTTAAATTGAATTTCATCATTTTTATTTTGAAGCTGTAGTTTCTCTGTAAGGTTTAAAATCTTCTCTTGTTCATCCTCCAATAATTTCCACTTTCTTGCATAGATACATGTACCGAATACCACAATCAGTAAACACAAAGAGAGTTTAATCTTTACTATCATCTATCTTATCTACGTCTACATCTTGTTGAGAAAAAAGTCCATGCAATGCCAATGATTCCACCAACAATGCAGAACCATACACCAAAGGAAATCCCTACACCTGTTGGAATATCTTTCTCTTTCTCATCCGCAACTATTAATTCTACGGGCTTATCAGGATTGAAGTTTAGGCTAGAAAGGTGTTTAATTTCATATTTTTCAACAGAAATTTCATAACCTTTTGGTGCTTCTGTTTCCAGAACATACAATCCATTTACATCATACGGTACCGCAAATTCCAAAAATCCATATTTATCCGTTAAACCAACCGTACTTCTTCCATAAATATCCATTGCGATTGAACTATCAGATCGGTAGAGTGTAAATTCCGTATTTTCAAGTACTGTTTCATAATCTTCTGCGTCCACCTTCTTAACACGAATATAGATTTTCTTCTTACGGTCAACCGCTTGAATTAGTTGTGGTTTCTCCTTTGTGCCTGTTGCGGTAAAGATAATATCTTGATCCATTAATTCATATCCAAATGGTGCTTCCACTTCATGCAGGATATAGGTACTACCACCTTTTACAAACTTTCCAATGTCATAGGTCTCTTGTTCTGTTGTCGTAAAACGATGGACCAATTTCGGATTTTGATTCTCATCTAATACAGGTACATATTCCTGATTTTCATTCAGTCTTGCTTCATATATTTCAAGGGTAGCCCCTGCGACCGTTCTGCCATCTTCATCTACTTTTTTAAGGGATATATCAACGGTTAAATCAATCATTTGAATCTTGATAGGATCTGATGTTGTTGGATTATATTTTGGAACTGTAAACTGAATCGTTGATGCACGGTGTACACCATTAATAATTTCCACTTCTTCTAATTCATATTGCTGACCTGCATGCAGGTTATTTAGATGGAATCCTTCCTCGGTTGAAATACCATCATTAGGAAGTGGAACCAGTTCTCCAGTTGAAAGATTCTTTAATTGTAAACGAACACCACTAACTGCTTTGCCTTCTTCATTTACTTTCTCAATGAGATATTCAACAGGCTTATCTATCATTTCTACTGCTAGTACTGACCCATCTTCATTCACGGTAAATGTGATATCATCCGCATAATAGTATCCATCTACAGTCATCTCCTCATGTAGGGTATATTTTTTTCCTGCAGTTAAGCCTGCAATCTTATGTGATACTTGATAAATAGATACCCATTCATCAATCACAGTATTTTCTTCATCAATCACTTGTAATTTTGCACCAGGTGTTTCTGGACTACCTGTAAGCATCGTCTTTGTGATTTCTGTCTTTGTAATTTCATTTGTAATTGCAAGTTTGCGATGAATTGTAGCTGTCACATCATCTTCTGCATTAAATTCAACAGGGTATGTCGTTTCATTTAATACAAGTCCATCTAGTGTCTGAATTTCCTGTACAACATATTTTCCTAAAGGAATATGTTCAACGAATGCATATCCATCTTCATCTGTAGTAAATTCTGTATATGTCTGTCCTTTTGGTAATATCACATTTCCATGGATTGGTTCAATGATATCTTCTTCCGCAACCAATCTAAAAATGATTCCAGCAAGACTCTTTTCTGTCACCAAATTACGATCACTTTGATATTCTTCTACCCGTTTTTGTAATTCAAGCTGTCCATAGATACGATTATTTTTTACTTCGACTGTAATGTATTGGTTATTATCCTCATCAACATTTACAACATTCTCCTGTTTCAATGTAAATGGGATCTCTTGCAGCTGTCGTGTAAATCCACTAGGACTATTAATTTCTTCAATCGTATAACTTCCTGGTGCTAACTTGAGTGGAGTCGTAATTGTTCCACCCTGTTGTGCAACACAGAATGTACCTTCAGGGTATTTTATATCTTCTTTTGTACTTGTTTGGAATGTATCATAGCTATGTTCACCAACACGCTGAACAATATAGTTTCCATTTGCATCTTTGATTTTAAAACCAGCAGAATGGAAATCAATGATTTCGTTTGTCTCGGCATCTTTCTTTGCAAGACGCAAATAATATTCTTTCGAAATATTACTAATTTCATACTTTATTTCCGGTTGATTTTCACGAGAAACTTCAAATACGAATTCCTCCTTCAATAGTTCAATTTCATTATTGCTTGCGTCAGTTTGTCGTACGGTATATTTCCCATATGCAAGTTCACCAGATTTTGCGATTCCTTCTTCATCTGTGGTAATTACTGCATATTCTTTTGGTGTAAACTCTGATAAGTGTTGATAGGCTTCTTCAAAGCTACCAAAGCGATCAATATGCTTCTGTAAGATTGCGGTAAATGTAGCACCTTGTTCGTTTGTCGCTAGAGCTGACTGATGTTTATCAACAAATAATTTATGGATACTAAATTTACCTACAATTACATCATCTTTTACATCAAGTGAAATATGATTAGTATCAATAGGCAATTGATTGAATAAAACAGTTTTCTTTTCTGTGTCTAGTTTATATCCCTTAGGTGCTGTAATTTCTTTTACAGAATATTGATGTGAATAATAAAGACCATCAATTGTATTCGAAATACCACTTTCATCAATATAAAACATACCAATTGTAGATTGTGTTGTTTCATCAAATAGTTCATAACTAGTTTGTGCAAAAGATTCTGCGGCACCTTGTGGTTGTTGAAGGTTTGTATCTGCGTCGTGCTTGATTAAGTTAAGGCTTGTCCCTACTGCATGTAAGTTAATTTCTGCACTATCTACATGTAATTTACCTGCCTTGATAACATCTTGATTAATCGAAGAACGATAGATAATCTGATTTTCTCCACCTTCATCATTGCGAGATAGAAGTTTATTAATAAAGCGAATCTTTGCATGTTGTCCCATCGCAACTTTTACATAAAACTCATTTCCCCATAACAGCAGAAACAGGATTACCATTAACATCTACAAGTGTTCCATTTTCAATCACTACATCAAAGTTTTCAAGATTTCCATTTGTATTCACAACATGAATAGGAACATTACCATCAATTTCCCCAGTAAAAAAGCTGCCTTCCTTTACGTTGTGGTTATATTCTATAACCTGTAGATTTGGCATAGTACGTAGTTGTTCTACAAGTGATCGTATTTCATTTTTCTTTTGTGTTGTATCGATTGTTGCGCGCGTAATATTTGTCGTACCTAAATATTCCCAAATCAAATCTTGTGCTGCCAAATATCGCTCGTCTGTCCTTTCGCCATCAAACCCATAACCAAAAAATGCATATGCAAGCATGATATTTTGGTCAAGTTCTGACATCTTCGTCCACCCTGGATCTTCACCAACGTAACCGATTGGGTGATAGATTTCCGGTATTTTAGGCTGTATACAGTATGCGGGTATTCCATCCGCACGTAAGAAATGCGACTCTGGCGTATCATAGACAATCCCATCCACATAATAGACTTGTCTACCAGGTACATTTGTACAAGTGATTGTTGTACTTCCTGCGTGAACATGCATGTGTGGTATCAGTGTGAACACCATGAATACTGACATGATACGCAAAATCAAATTTTGAATTTGTTTTTTAGATCTTTTCTATCTTCATATGAGTTCCTCCCTACTCACTTATTTATAGAAAAAAAGTTGGTACATTCCTGTGCCAACTTTATGCCAATCTAAAATTCCTCATATTCAACCGAAATAATACTATCAAATTGTATTGTAGTACGGTCTTTAAAAATCATCTTTTTCTCAATATCATCAATACGATGTAATTGTTTTTCAACCGTTTGATAGCTACCTCCACTCTTTTTTAAATCTTGCTGGAAATACACAACCTTAATCATTGGTTTTTCTTTTTCATGTTCATGTAGAATCTCAAGTTGATTCTTTAATTCCTCCATCTCTGTTTCAGATAGTTCTATTCGGCTTTGCGTAATTCTTGAAGATTCTCGAATCAATTCTTCATACCCTGTGAGTGCCGAAAATGGCATAAACTGAGCTGCTCTTTCTGAGATGGACATCTTACGGTGTACCTTAGACACTGGAGGCTCTAGATACAGCATATCTTCGTACTTTTCGTTCATGCCTTATGCCCCCCAATCTGATTATTTCGTTCTACAGCTGTAGCACCTTCTTCTAAATCTCTACCCCTCAATAGTTTATTCTTCCCATACTTGCGTTTAATAGATAGAATTGCTTGTTGTAGTTGATGGTCCCTGGCCTCATCTACCTTCGTTATTTCTTCATCCTCTATTGGTGATGCGAATAAATCTAATTGCATCGCTTCTGTACGCTTCTTGGCATCTTCCTCACTGATGATACTCATAAATGTGATTGTTATCTTACGCACTAATAGTCTCGCATCTACAATCTTATCAAATAGCCGTTCCACAGCTTCCAAAATCTCCTTAGAGAATGATGTATGATGTGACAAATTCACTGTGCCATTCGTCGGTTTTGGGACTTCTCTACCATACCAATCGAATGCCGTTTTAATATCCATCGATAATTCATAATCCTTTAAACTTTCCGCATCATAACTAATGTATAGACCAACTTGTTTGGTGGTCATCTTCTTGGCAACTAAATCTAAAACCAACTGTTCTGTCATTTCTTTTGCGACTATTTTTGCTTTCGAAAACGTATATCCAGACATCAATACTTGTCCAGAGCTGAAACTATGATTACTTGGCTGATAATGCTTAATTGCATGCATGGTACAAGTTTCACATCCCCATGCATGATCGATTAGTAATTCCGCATTTACTCCAAATAGTTTATATAACAATTCTTCATTTAAATATTCGCTTTCCTTACCAATCGAACATCTTGCGATATCACCCATGGTATACATACCATGTTGTGCAAGCTTACGTTCATAACCTCTACCCACTCGCCAAAAATCAGTTAATGGTTGATGGTCCCACAAAAGCTTTCGATATTTGATTTCATCTAGTTCACCGATACGAACACCATATTGATCTGCTGGAAGATGTTTTGCGATGATATCCATCGCGATTTTCGCAAGATATAAGTTTGTGCCAATGCCAGCAGTTGCAGTAATCCCCGTCTCTTCATAGACAGCCGATAACATCGTTCTCGCTAGTTCCTCTGCTGTCTTATGATATGTACGCAAATACCCCGTCACATCCATCATCACTTCATCAATCGAATATACATGGATATCCTCAGCAGCAATATAACGCAAATAAATATTATAAATATTGGCACTATATTCAAGATATTTTGCCATACGCGGTTGAGCGATGATATATGTTAATTTATATTCAGGATGCCTTTCTAAAATATCTTGATTCCATTCCTCTTTTACAAATCGTTTTCCATGTATCTTACTTTGTCGTTCATGATTTTTTCCTTAACCTTCTGCTCCACTTCAAAGAGCCTAGGTCTACCCGATACACCTAGTTTTTTTAGTGAAGGTGATACCGCAAGACAGATAGTCTTATTCGTACGTGAAGTATCAGCTACTACTAGATTTGTTGTAAGTGGATTTAAATTTCGATCCTGACACTCTACAGATGCGTAGAATGACTTTAAATCAATCGCAATGTATGTTCTTCTTTCACTCATAAATTCATCTCTGTAGATACTATTATAGCGTAATAAAAAGACAAGTTTTACTTGCCTTAGCATCCAGTTCCATCAATATTGCAAGACTGTCCAGATTTTACTACACCTGTCTTTGAAATTTTTTCTTCCTTTAACCACTCTTCGTAGTCAAAACGAATCGTACCATCTTCTAGTACAAGTGTTGGAATACCGATATATCCCTCTTTTTTCACCTCATCATACGCTTCAGAATGATCACGTAAAGCTAAGAATTGTTTCAAACCTCGAATAGATCCTGTAATATCTACATATTCAAAGGGAATGTGATTCTTTTCTAATATTTCTTTACATGCAACACAATGTGGACAAAGTGGACTACCAAAAACTTTTAACATAACAAACCTCCTGTTTTATTCATTGTAACCCATAATATCTCTACTACCAAAAATAATGATTAAAAAAGCTAACCATCTCAGGGATTACCTAAATGGACAATCAGATATGGTTATCTACTTTTTCTATGAATTCTATTTCAAATATGTACGAAGATTACTTTGTAACTAGATTACGTGTTTTTAACAAAATCACTACTGCACTTAAACTTACTAGTAACACACCAATCTGATACCCAATGTTTGTGTTATCACTTGTCTTTGGTGTTACTGATGTAGCTGGTTGTGATGGTTGTGTTGGTGTAACTATTGGTTGTGATGGTTGTGTTGGTGTAACTATTGGTTGTGATGGTTGTATTGGTGTAACGATTGGTTGTGGTACTTCTTCCCACATTGCAAATACATTCATTGTTTCTAGTACATCTGTTGTATTTGGATCGAATGGAAGAACATTACCAGATGCATCCCTATAGAACCATCCCTTGAATTGCTTACTGGCATCATTACTGATTGGAGTAGTATTGAATGTTGGTATCGCTTCATCATTGGCACGAACTGCCATACCAATCGTATGACCACGCATCGCTACCGTTTCTTTATTTGCATTTGTACCATCCGCAAATGTAGCACAAGGATTATCACCTAAGCTAAATGTAACCTTCTCACTTGGTACCCATACATACTTATTGCCATCACTAGAAGCGTTAGCCACCCCATATGTATAACGTTGACCATTACTATTTAATGGTGATAGAGAAGTTACCGAAGGATCTGCTAATTGGAAATATGTTAGTTTTTCATTTCCATTTGCTGCACCATTGGTTGGTGTTGTACTTAGCTCAGCCGTTGTATCTTTATGATACTTCACTAAGAACGAACCACCTGTTACAACATATGCTGTAGGATCTGCTTCTGCTGTCACAATATTATCAATCGCATATCTAATTTCATCAGACTTATCAATATTTGCTGGCGTATTAATTACCGTATTTTCTCCAATTGTAAAGGATTGCAAAGAACCATAAATAAGCACTGGTGTTTGATAAAGGTTATCTCTCGTAAAATTCAATTCTGAGTTCTTGATTGAAATATTTCCTTTACCCTCAAAAAAAGAATTCCTACGCTGCCATGATTTCGATACACATCCTCATCTCCAAAAACATTTAGATCAATCTTAGAATTGTCGATATTTAAAGTAGCTTCAAGCATTACGATTCCAAACAAAGTATTGGATAATTTGAAAGTTGAATTTCTAATCTCAGAAGGTATATCTGTTCCGTACCCAGATAAAGCAAAATTAGTATCCACACCCATTGCATACTTGTTTAGGAAAATCAATCGAAAACATCAGAATTTTCAATTAATATGTTTGGAATATTAATAGGCGCTAATCCTGTTCCAACAAATAACACATTCTTGAAAATTCCAAGTATATCCGTTTACAACCTGCGTATCCGGAACATCACCACCATCATTCTCTGGTCCATCCCATGTTTTGACATTAGATGTAGTTAATTTGAGTGTTGCATTTTCTAATTTTAAATCTTCTGAATGTAATTTGTTAAATTTATATGCTGTAATGTCTACTACCAAAGATTCTCTTGATGTACCCTTTACATTGCCATCTAAAGTGACATGTTGATTGTCTTTGAATACATAATTACCATCATTCATTTCAGCTCCAGTTTGTAAATCTAAAGCTTTCTTGAAACCTTGCATATTTAAAGTAGAACCATTTACAGTTTTAATATGTGAACCACTAGCAATGGTAATTCCACTCTGATTATCATCATCATTGAGAATTGAAGTATCTGATGCAACTTCTAATGTCATTCTGTTATTGACTACAGCATCTCTAAATGCTGGATTCGTAGTATCAAATAAACCACTAATACGGATTGTGTCACCAGTATTACCAGCTGCTACTGCATCATTAATCGTTGCATATGTGACAGTTTCATCATCATTTAACCAAATCTTACCAGCCTCCAGAGCACTTACTCTAGATGTAAATGATACGATACCGCCTAACCCTAAAATCAAAGCCAATACTATAACTGTTAATTTTTTAACCATTGATATCCCTCCATAAAAAAGCAAAGTTATGCTTTGCCGAAATATGATAACATGCTAAATTACAATTTGCAATTAACTTGCTCCAAATAAAAAACGAATTTTCATTACAAGTGTAATTACTCATTCGTTTTTAAAATGTTTTTACTTCATGTTCTTGCGATATTCAGCTAATTCAGCTTCATTTGCCCATACAAAGTGTCCAGGCTTAATTTCATGGAATGCTGGTTTATCTTCATCATAATGATGGCTATCCAATGAATATGGTTTAACAACCTTGGCCTTTTCAATCTGTGGATCAGGAATAGGAACTGCTCCTAATAATGACTGAGTATATGGGTGTAATGGATTGAGGAACAATTCATTTGTTTCTGCAAGTTCCACAATTCTACCTAAGTGAATAACCGCAATACGATCAGAGATAAAGCGTACAACAGATAAGTCATGTGCAATGAAGATACATGTTAGTCCACGCTCTCTCTGTAATCTCTTTAATAAGTTTAATACCTGAGCACGAATCGATACGTCAAGCGCTGAAATAGGCTCATCCGCAATCAATAAGTCAGGCTTCATGATAATCGCTCTAGCGATACCAATACGTTGACGCTGTCCACCGGAGAACTCATGAGGATAACGAGACATATGTTCTTCCAAAAGACCTACTTCATTTAACGCTGAAACAACCTGGTCATAGCGATCTGCTTCATCCTTATATAACTTAAAGTTAACAAGACCTTCAGAAACGATATAATCAACTGTTGCACGTTCATTTAAAGAAGCAGCTGGATCTTGGAAAACCATCTGAATCTTACGAATAACTTCTTTATCAAGTTCACGAGAAATCTTTCCAGAAATACGCTTTCCTTCAAACAAGACTTCACCATTACTAATTGGATTAATACGGTTAATTGCACGAGCAATTGTTGTCTTACCTGAACCAGACTCACCTACAAGGGAGAATGTTTCTCCTCTGTATACTTGGAAGTTGGCATCATGTACAGCCACAAACTTATTTTTACCATTGGTGAAAGTTACTTCAAGGTTTTTAACTTCGACTAGTACTTCTTTTTCGTTGTTATCCATGATATGTACCTCCTTCACCTAATGTCTTCAATAATCTTTCATGTAAGTCACGAATTACTTCAGGCTTTTCAACCTTTGGCGCACGTGGGTCTAATAACCATGTTTTAGCTAGATGTGTATTACTTACCGCAAACATTGGAGGTTCTTCCTCGAAGTCAATTTTCATCGCATAAGGATTACGTGGCGCAAATGCGTCACCTACAACCTGCTCAAATAAACTTGGTGGAGTACCTGTGATTGCATATAGGTCTTGACCCTTAATACCTAACTGAGGCATAGAACTTAATAATGCCCATGTGTATGGATGCTTAGGATCATAGAACACTTCTTCTACTGTTCCATATTCAACAATCTGACCTGCATACATAACTGCGACCTTATCTGCTACATTCGCAACAACACCAAGGTCATGTGTAATATAAACAGTTGTAAAGTGATACTCTTCTTGCAAGTCTTTAATCAGCTTAATAATCTGTGCCTGAATTGTAACGTCTAACGCAGTTGTTGGCTCGTCACAAATTAAAGATACGAGGACGGCAAGCTAATGCAATCGCAATAACGATACGCTGACGCATACCACCAGAATACATGAATGGATATTCATCAAAACGGTTTTCTGCGTTATTGATACCTACACGCTTCATTAAATCAACCGCAATCTTACGAGCTTCAATCAAATCAACACCTTGGTGTTTTACAATAACCTCAGTAATCTGAGAACCAATCGTACGAATTGGGTTTAAGGAAGTCATTGGATCTTGGAAGATTGTCGCAATCTTCTTACCACGAATTTCTTCCCAGTCTTTATCGGAAGTATTTTCTAATAAATTTCTTCCTTCAAAAAAATGATCTTACCCTGTGGGATATTACCATTCTTTTCTAACATACCTGTAAATGTTTTTGTAAATACAGATTTACCAGAACCAGATTCACCTACAATTGCGAGAGTTTCACCATCGTAAAGATCTAATGAAACGTTACGAATCGCAGTTAAAACACGGTCACGAACTGTAAATTCAACAATAATATCACGAGCAGATAATACTGCCTCTTTGTCGGTATTATCAAAGGTGATATCTAAATTTTTAGCTAATGTTTCTTCTGCCATGATACCCTCCTTTACATATGTGTCTTTGGATCAGAAGCATCTGCCAAAGTCTGTCCGACGATATAGAGTGAAATTGAGATAACTGCTGCTACAGCTACTGGAATCCAGAATAAATATGGAGCAGAAGTCATATATGCTGAGTTACTTGAAATCAGTCTACCCAAGGAAACTTCTTTTTCAGTTAAACCAATTCCTAAGTAAGACAAGAACACCTCATAGGAAATAAAGCTTGGAACATCTCTAGAAATCGATGTTACGATAATCGGAATCATAAATGGTAATACGTTATGTTGAATAATCTTAGCTGTAGGTGTACCTAAGCATCTTGAAGCTAAGTTATATTCACGGTCACGAATCATCATAACCTGAATACGAATGCTATAGGCCATACCTAACCAAGAAGTAATACATAAGCAGAATACCAACTGCCAGAATCCAGGTCCTAATACATAGGACAAGATAATAACTACTAATGTAAATGGAACATTCGCAATGATGTTGTAAACTTCAATCATGATAACGTCCATCTTACGTGAATAACCCCAGAACGCACCTACAATAACACCAATCACATTTGTAATGAATGTAGCGATAATCGCAAGACTTAATGAAGTTCTAGCACCTGCCCAAACTACATCAAAGAGTGAATCACCTACTTGGTTTGTACCAAACCAGAATTGGAGATTTGGTGTAACGAATCGACGTGAGAAGTCATTGATATGTGTTTGAACAGTTGGATCATATCCACTAATAAACGGTAAAATATAAGACAAGAATAAAGTTAATAGTGTTAGTACTAAGAAGAAGATAGCTACCTTACTACTAAAGAACTTTCTAAATACACTCTTCCAATAAGAATATTTAGGACTATTCAGTCTTTCTGATGCAAAGTCGTCTAATGCGACAAAAGTAAATCTTTCATCTCTGATTTCTGACATTATCTCGAATCTCCTTTTGCCTGTAACTGAATACGAGGATCAACAACTGTAACGAGTAAGTCACCTAATAACAAGGCAAAAATAGAAACAGCAGTGAAAATAAATGTTAGACCAATAACCATTGGGTTATTGTATGCCTTAATACTATCTGGCAACATCTTACCCATACCAGGAATCGCGAAAACAGTTTCTGTAATAACCGCACCAGAAATTGTCATAATAACAGCTGATGGGAAACCATTTACGAATGGAATAATTGCATTACGTAAAATATGTGTACGGAAAATCTCACTATTTGAAAGACCCTTAGCACGTGCAAACTTTACATAGTCAGAACTTGATTGGTCAACCATGTAACGTCTGATCCATAACATCTGTCCACCTGTACTTAATAAACCAAGGATTAAGATAGGCATAATATAGGAACGAACATCATGTGCACCATATACTGGGAACTTATCAGGTAACCCAAGTGTCATACCAATTGATCTAACGAAATAAATAAATGCAAGTGAAGGAACAGCACTCATAATATTGATATAAACTGTACCAAGCTTATCTTGCCACTTACCCTTATTCGCAGCCATCACCATACCAGCTGGAATACCAAATAAATAAGTAATCAATAAGGCAATTAAACCTTGAATCGCAGATGTAGTTACCATTGATGGATCTTGTAAGTTAGATGTACAGTTTGCATAATTGTCATTAAACTTACCCTTATCAATGTTGTCTAACAATTCAGAATATTTATATGTACATGAATGTAAATTAACAGCTGAAGAAGATGTCTTTCCTGTTTCGAAAGTCACTTCCTGGCTCTTTGCATTACCCTGTGTCTGCGTAATAACTGCAGTTACATCAACACCACTAAAAGTTGGATAAGAAATGCCAAAATTTAACCCAACAATATTTTGATGGATAAATGGGAAGCTTCCATCCATGTATACAAGATACTTATGCTCACAACCCGCACACTTAATAGCAGGTAGACCATTATAGTCATTTTCAATATAGACTTTTCTTTCCATATTTTCGTTATGACCATCATACATTCTCCATGGATGATCTACTTCGATTAATCGGCCAAACCAATTAATTACTAGCTCTGGAACAGAATAATCTTTATAGGCATAGTATTTACCATCTGAATATGTTTGAATTGTATATCCATCTGACTCATACTTCTTAACCTGTTCTTTCAATAAATCAGAACCAGTAACCATACATGCATCATAATCACTTGTATTTGCACATAGGTCCTTCTGTTCCTCAAAACGGAGATAACCTAGGCTTTCCCAGGTGTTGTATTTGTATTTGATTTTATCATCCGCGCTCTTCAACTTTTGGTAAGTTGTATCAGTTGTAAAGATATTGTCGCGCGGTGTCAGCGTATAGACCAAAACCAATGCGATTGTAACAACCGCAAAAATCGAGAAGAACGATCTGATTACACGGCCTAAAATGTAACGCTTCATATAACTCACCCCTACCTTTTCATAGTAGTTATAATACCATATAAGACTACGTATTTCACTAAAATATAATTTTTTTCATAATTAATTTCATATTAATTTTCATTTTCAGATAATATAAATATTTATACATATGTATAAATATACCCTATATCATCATCTATCAAAAGAAAGAAAAGACAGACTCATCGATTAATGATATCTGTCTTTTAAATTGTTTATGAAACTTTACTTTGTAAAGATTTTAGGATTTATTTGCTAGCAGACTTAGCGCGTTCTGACAACCAAGCTTCCTTAGCTGCGTAGTAGTCCTTGCTTGTAACGATATCCTTTTGAACACGTAATAGCTTGTACTTTTTACCACCCAGTCCAGCAATTGAGTATGGTCCTACGAATGGAACGATTCTTGTAACTGTATTTGCTACAGCTGTGCACTGTACACTGATAGCGAATGCATTTTCAATAATCCATGCATCAGCCTTAGCATATGCTGCATAACGAGCATCTAAGTCATCCGTAATTGCATCAGCTTCTTCTAGTAACTTCTGGTAATCGAATAATCCAACAGCTTCCATAGCAGCCTTGTCAGAATCCTGATAGTTGTCAGGATCAGATGTTCCATTTAGACCAACTGAAATTAACTGGTCACCATTTACCGGGCTGTAGATATTTAGGTAACTTCTTGGATCTAAGTAGTCTGGGCTCCAACCTACTGCTGTAGAGATATCCCAGTCAGATTCATTACCACTAGTTGCAAGGTATGTTGCTGCATAGTAAGCATCCTTGTCAATTGGCATAACGTTGATTAAGATTTGTCCATTTGTAGCAGCTTCTACAGACTTCTTTAAAAGAATTAGCCTGGTTAACTGCAAATGACATTGTTGATAATGTTACTAAGTCTAGAGAAACAGGTAATGTTAATCCAGCTTCAGAAGCAGCCTTAGCAAGTAATTCCTTTGCCTTGTCTGGGTTGTAGTATGGATCCTGTCCTTCAGAAAGGTCTAATGAGTTACCAAATACATCTGTCTGTTCTGTAACAAGCTTAGCAACTGTCTTACCATAATCTTCGCCCTTGATTTGAACGAAAGTTGTAGGTACTAATTCGTTACGTAGTGAAGCCTTAGCAGCTGTTTCATCACCAACTCTTTGTTTCAAGTAAGCAACTCTATCGAATGCAGCCTGTAAAGCAAGACGGAAGTTCTTATTTAAAATAGCCTTATGTGTGTTTTCCTTTTCAGCATCTGTTGTCTTGTTTGTGTTGTTGAATGAACGACGGTTATAGTTGAATGACAATGAGAATGTACCACCATCTGTCATAGGAATATAAACGTTATCCTTGTACTTATCCATGTACTTATCAAACTCATCAGTTGACCATGTACCACGGATAGTAGCATATGTATATGTTCCAGCTTCAAAACCATTCATGAGTGAGTGATCATCAGAACCATCATCATATGTATAAGTTACCTTATTGATATAAACGTGTTCTGCATCCCAGTAGTTCTGGTTCTTTGTGAATTCAATAATAGACTTAGCTGTGTTGTTTGTTAAGATGTAACCACCATTATAAAGAATAGATGATGGATCAACAATACCGAAATCACATGCATTTAAATCAGGGGACCCCAACTTACATCCAGAGCCCTTTGAATTTAAGAAGTCTTCATTGATTGGGAATAAAATACCATAAGTTGTTAGAGAGTAGAAATAAGATGCTGGTTTTTCAAGAGTATACTTCAATGTATAATCATCAACAGCTTCTACACCAACCTGATCAAATGATACTTCACCAGCTTCGTATTCAGAGAAGTTCTTAATAAGACCTTCTACTAAGTATTTTGTACCAGACTTGAAGTCTGCTGCGTGTTGAAGACCAGTAACGAAGTCCTGTGCCTTTAATTCAGCATATTCTTCGCCTTCATTTGTTACCCATTTAACACCCTTACGAATCTTAAATGTCCATTCTGTCTTGTCATTGTTAGATTCATAAGACTCAGCAAGAGCAGGTACATAGTTACCGTACTTATCATTTTCTAATAAGCCATCAACAAAGTTTGCTGTATTTTCGTTATCAACTGCCTTGTTGGTAAACTGTGTAATCTAAGCTCTGCATATCTAAAGAATAGACGTATCTAAAGTCTTCAGATTGTGATGCAGTTGTCTGTCCACCTTTGCCATTGCAACCTGCAAGAGCTAAAACAGTGGCAAGAGAACCCAATAGTGCTTTTTTCATAAATTCCTCTTCCTCCTAATTTAAGAGAACTTCCTCTCTTAATATACCAGTAATATTACGCAAATCCTAAAATGATGTCAATAGTTTGTAAACACTTTTTGAAAATATTTCCTGATAATTTTTCTTTTATGAAAAATATTTTCAAAAAGTATATTTTCTAAATTCTTTACTCATCTTTCACTTCCTTAAACCTACATCCTATTTCTATGATATAATTGTTCAGCGTTGGAGAAGTACCCAAGAGGCTGAAGGGGGCGGTTTCGAAAAACCGCTAGACGTGAAAAGCGTGCGGGGGTTCAAATCCTTCTTCTCCGCCATAATAAAAAAAGCCTGTCATTTTGAAGTGACTAGGCTTTTTCTTATGCAACTTCTTCTAATAATGATGCCCATCTTTCTTCTAGATGTGCTAATTCATTATGAATATCATCTATATCTTGATCTAAATCATTCATCTTTTGATAATCTTGATAATATTCTGGTTCAAAGCGAAGCTCACGCATTTCTTCTAACTCCGCTTCTTTTTCTGTAATCAACCGTTCAAGTTTTGCAATCTCACGACGACGTGCTTCTGGTGATAGTGCCCTCTTCACTTCTTTTTTAGGATTTGGTTCACTAGCTGCTTGTTTCACTTCGCATATTTGTACAGGTTCTTGATTCATATATTCATCATAAGTTTGATTTACAAACTTACAGCCATCATTACTTAGAATTAATAAACCTGTTGCCATCTGTTGAATAAAGTAACGGTCATGCGAAACAAATAATATCGAACCAGTAAATCCCTTCAGGGATAATTCAAGTGCTTCCTTACCTGGGATATCTAAGTGATTTGTTGGTTCATCCAGTATTAACATGTTGGCATGTTGTAATAATAGTTTTACAAAAGATAGGCGTACTTTCTCACCACCCGATAAAACATCAACTGTTTTAAATACATCATCCGCCGAGAATAAAAACTGGCCCAATACACTGCGAACAGTTGTTCGATCCAAATCTGGATACTCATCCCAAACTTCTTCTAGTACTGTTTTACCAGAAGAGAACTGTGCAAGCTGCTGATCAAAGTATCCTTGTTCAATTTGATGACCAAACAAGAAACTACCCGATAGTGCAGGAACGATGTGCATGAGTGTCTTTACAAACGTTGATTTTCCTGTACCATTTGGACCAATAATCGCAATTCGATCGCCACGGCGCATCTTCATCGAAATCGTCGTAAGAACATGGTCATATCCAATCGCAAGATTTTCAACTTCCAATACTTTCTCGCCACCTTTTACGCGTGGAGTAAATTTAGCATGAAATGTTTTATCATCCGTTTGATCCACTTCAATACGGTCCATACGTTCTAAATATTTAATCTTAGACTGCGCAAAAAGCAGCTTTATTCTTTTTTTATAACGGAAACTTTTCAATTAACGCCTCTAAACGCTGAATATCTTTCTGTTGTCTTGCATATGCAGATTGTTGACGTTCAATATCATTTTCACGTTGAATGACATAGTTAGAATAGTTACCTGGATAGCGCTTCATCTTTCCATATTCCATATTATATACAACGTCAACTGTATGATCTAAGAACATCCGGTCATGGGATACAATGACTACCGCCTTTGGATAATTCTTTACATAGCCTTCCAACCACTCAATCGCATCAATATCCAAATGGTTTGTAGGTTCATCCAACAATAAGACATCTGGTTTTGATAATAGTAGTTTTACGAATGCGATACGTGTTTTTTGCCCACCAGAGAACTCTCCAATTTTCTTTTGAAGATCTTCAATCGGAAAACCAAAGCGCGTAAAGACTGTTTTCATCTCTGATTCCCAATGATATCCATTCATCGCTTCAAACTGTTCTTGAACCGTTGCGTATTGCGCAAGAACCTTTTCACTCGCATCTTTCTCCATTTGCTTTTCTAATTCATGCATTCTTGCTTGCATCGCAAATACCGGTTCATAAATAAGACGTAGTTCTTCCTCAACAGTTCTTTCATCATGTGGCAATACCTTCTGTGATAAGTACCCAATGACCGTATTATTCTGTTGTGAAATCGTCCCTTTATCAAATTGTTCTTCCCCACACATACAGCGTAAAAAGGTTGTTTTTACCACAACCGTTTCTACCAACAAGGGCAATCTTCTCTGTACCTTTAATCTCAAAATTAACATCTTCAAAGATTGTATCGACGCCATAATATTTTGAGGCTTTACTAACTTGATATAACATCGTTACCTCCATAAAAATGGAAGTGGCAGCCGCTTGCATTACCACTCCCATATCATAATTTCTTTTAGAAGTTTAAGTTTCGTGGTGTTCTTGCGAAAGGAATAACGTCACGAATATTTTCCATACCTGTAATATACATTACTAAGCGTTCAAATCCTAAGCCAAAACCTGCATGTTGGCAACCACCATATCTACGTAAGTCGAGATACCACTGATAGCCATCTAAATTCATGCCAAGACTTTCCATCTTCTTTTCTAGAATGTCTAGTCTTTCTTCACGTTGGCTTCCTCCAACAAGTTCACCAACACCTGGCACTAATAAGTCGCATGCCGCAACTGTCTTACCGTCGTCATTACGACGCATATAGAATGCCTTAATCTCTTCTGGGTAGTCGATTAAGAATGTAGGACCTTTAACAACTTTCTCTGTAATGTAACGTTCGTGTTCTGTGTTTAAATCCATACCCCAGTGAATGTTGTTGTTTTCAAACTTAACATCTGCATTCTTTAAGATTTCAATTGCTTCTGTGTATGGTAAACGCTTGAAAGTTGAAGTTCTTACATGCTCAAGACGTTCTAATAGAGATGTATCAATTCTTTCATTGAAGAACGCAAGCTCTTCTGGACACATTTCCATGACATAGTTAATACAGTACTTTAACATATCCTCGATTACATCCATACTGTAATCTAAATCCGCAAAGGCCATTTCTGGTTCAATCATCCAGAACTCAGCTGCGTGTGTTGTTGTATTAGAATTTTCAGCACGGAAAGTTGGTCCAAATGTATAGATATCTCTAAATGCCATTGCATAGGCTTCTGCTTGCAACTGACCAGATACTGTTAGTGACGCATGCTTGCCAAAGAAATCTTCTTCATAGTTTCCATCTTCACGTGTTGTAACTGTAAATGTTTCGCCTGCACCTTCCGCATCAGCACCTGTGATGATTGGTGTATGTACATATACAAATCCTTGGTCTTGGAAGAACTGGTGAATTGCCATTGCTAGCACAGAACGTACTCTAAATACAGCAGAGAAAGTATTTGTACGTGGTCTTAAATGACCAATTTCACGTAAGTACTCAAATGTATGTCTCTTCTTCTGTAAAGGATATGTGCTATCGCATTCACCTTCTAAATTGATTTCAGTTGCCTGAATTTCAAATGGCTGAGAAGCTTCTGGTGTTAATACAAATTTACCAACAACAGAAACTGCTGTACCTGTTAAGTACTTGGCAACTTCAGCGTAATTGGAAAGAGTATCAGAAGAATACACAATCTGTGCATTCTTAAAGAATGTTCCATCATTTAAGGCAATAAAAGATACATTCTTACCAGCACGGTTTGTACGAACCCATCCCTGTAGTTGGATAAAATCTAACTGGTCTAGTTCTAGTGTTGTTCCATCTTTCGCTAACTGATATAGTTCGCGGATACTCATTTCTGTAGGCATACTTATTTAATCTCCATTCTTATTTCTACATTAGTTATTCATTGCATTGGTTTCAAATACCAATTCCTGAATACTAGATACGACATCTACCTGTCGTACATATACTCCTGATGGAACTGAGAAATGTTCCATCGCAAAACTTACAAATCCATGAATGCCATGTGCAACCAATAAATCTACTGTCTTCTGTACATCTTGTGAGATACACAAAATAGCGATACGGCAGCCTTTTGGCATCTTTTCAGCTATCTCATCCATACCATATACAGGTACTAGATGCCTTCTTTACATTCTCTGGATGTAAATCAAATGCACATACGATTTCACCGACAATATGGTTCCAGTGATTGTAATTCAATAACGCTTTTCCAAGGTTACCAGCACCGACAAGAATAATCTTCTCATCAAAGTTTACACCAAGCTGATTGGAGAAGATACTGATTAAATCCTCAACGTTATAACCATAACCTTGTTTCCCAAGGTTTCCTAAAAAACTAAAGTCACGACGGATTGTTGTTGACTCGATAGATACATAGTCAGCCAACTCCCTAGACATAATTCTGTTTATCCCATCCGCATGTAGCTTACGCAATGCTTTTAAATAGACAGGATATCGTTGTAATGTTGCCTTTGGCACTTTCTTTTCGCTCATATTTATCACCGTCCTCTATTTTAACACCATTTGTGAAAAAATTGCTAAATTTATTCTTCACCTGGCATCATGAGTCCTGGATCAGCTGCTGCCGCAAGGTCTCCAAATAATCCATGCTTGTATGCAACATAACCAACTGCACCAATCATTGCTGCATTATCTGTACAACAATACATTGGTGGAATCACTAGTTGTGTATTTGGATATGCTTGCATCTTCTCAGTCATTAACTGTCTTAATCTTGAGTTCGCTGCTACACCACCCTGCTAGAACTAACATCTTTGGCTTTAAATCTTCGACAGCCTGTAATGTCTTTCCTGTTAATTGTCCTAAGGCAGTTTCCTGGAAAGCATATGCTACATCTTCTTTGATAATCTCATTACCTGCTTTTTCTTCACGTTGAATTAACTGTAATACAGCAGTCTTCAAACCTGAGAAACTAAAGTCATACACACCATCCGTCTTTGGGGATGGTAACTTATAATGTTCCTTTACCCTCTTTTGCCATACGATCGATGACTGGACCGCCAGGATAGCCTGTACCTAATACGCGTGATACTTTATCGTATGCTTCACCAATCGCATCATCCTTTAGTTGTGCCGATGACTTTATAATCCCAATCATTTTCCATATATACAAGTTGTGTATGTCCCCCAGAAATCACTAACGCTAGTAATGGGAACTTTAAATCTGCCACAAAGTTATTTGCCCAGATATGACCCGTCATATGATTAATTGGTATTAATGGCTTATGGAATGTCCAAGCAATTGTCTTTGCGGCTTGTACACCTACATGTAGCGAACCAATTAAACCAGGTCCTTGTGTATAGGCAATCGCATCAATATCATCCATAGTTAGATTGGCTTTCTTTAATGCTTCATCGATAACTGTTGAGATATTTTCAACGTGAATACGACTAGCCACTTCTGGCACAACACCACCATATTGTGTATGAACATTTATCTGTGATGATACGATATTAGATAATATTTCTTTGCCATCCTTAATAATCGCACACGCTGTTTCATCACAGCTAGATTCTAATGCTAAAATCAATGTCATTTATAAACCTCCTAAGGGTTTAATCATTAGATATGCATTCTCGCCATCATCATAATAATTCTTGCGAGTATTCACCGAAATAAACCCATTTTTCTCATAGAATTGTATCGCACGCTCATTTGAGATACGTACTTCCAATGTCATATTTTCACACTCTTCTTCAATAGCATCTTGAAGAGCTTCATTCAGTAATTGCTGCCCAATCCCTTGTTTCCGACTAGCAGGATGAACCGCAATATTTGCAAGTTGAGCTTGCTCATAAGTAATCCACCAGTCGACATATCCAACTATTGTTTGATTCTCTTCAAAAACCAATAAGTTTGAGAAAGGATTTTCCAAAAGTTCATAACGGAACTGTTCTAAGGTCCATCCCCCTTTTGGAAAACAAATATTTTCAAGATCTACGACTTTGCGAGTAGATCTGTTTCTATCATCTTTCGAATCATTATTTATGAATATTATATGCATCGGATGACTTTAAATACTCTGGCACAACCAAATGCACATTCTCTGCTTTCTGCCACTCATTCTTTAATAATAAGAAGTTCTTTGCCATGTTTGGGTAATATGTTTCTTTTGCCAAATAATTGACCATCACCAACGATCTTTTCATCACGTACCACATTTTCAAGATCAGCGATATATTCAACTCGTTCCTCTTCAACAGCCTTGCCGTTTTTATAGGCACAGGTGTATACACGTTTACCACGTGCATCTAATACGACACGGCAATCATCCATTCCTGCATACAACAACATCGTAGGAAGAGTATACAGTGGCTTATTGGTCATGGAACAGAATACTTTCGCAATCGTCATTGCGATACGAACACCAGTATAACTACCAGGTCCCTTTGTAATGACAATCTGATCAATATCATCGCTCTTTAAAGATAACTTTGATAACATCTCTTCAAGTTTAGGGAAAATTTCTTCTGATTGATGTTTCCAGCACTCTTCCTGTACTTCACCAATAATTTCATCATCACGAATTAACGCAAGTGATAAATAGATATGACTTGTATCCATACATAAAGTAATCATGCTAGAACCTCCAATAAAATCTTCATACTTCTTTCCAATCGCATGGAAAGTAAATTCACGATCTCCATTCTCCAATAATTGAATAGAAATCTTTAAATGCTCCTCAGGAACTAAATCAGGACTAAATTGTGACCATTCAATAACAGTTAGTCCCTTCATCATTTAAATATTCATCAAAGCCTAAATCCTGATGAACACCTTCTAAACGATATGCATCAATATGATTTAACAAGAGTCTACCATGATAAATCTTTTGAATCGTAAATGTTGGACTTGTAACACTACGACTAATATCTAATCCCTTTGCGATACCTTGTGTTAAACAAGTCTTACCAGCACCCAAGTCACCATCTAATAAGATAACCATACCCGCTTCACTATGTTTACCTATCTTAGAACCCAGCTCTCTTGTTTCATCAGCTGATTTTGTAATTAAACTTAAATCTTTCATATAGAAAACCTCACCAAATCATTATAATACGATTTATAAAAAGCGCTATAAGTCAGCACTAACTTTACATAAAAAGTATAAAAAAAGGGAGAGCGATGGAAAACCATGCTCTCGATGACCCGGCAACGTGCTAGATTTGCTTGCGCTATTTTCGCCGCTACAGTGCTTAACTTCTGTGTTCGGGATGGGTACAGGTGTGGCCACTGCGCCATCATCACCGGATCTTGCTTCTTTTAGGGATACTCTGTTCCTGAAAACTAAATAACAGTTTCTGACTTTCGTCTTTTCTCAAACAGTCGTGTGTGCGTTCTCTCGTGAATAAATCTTCGACCTATTAGTATCAGTCAACTGAATGTATCGCTACACTTACATCTCTGACCCTATCAACCTCGTCGTCTTCAAGGGGTCTTATTCATTTTGAAATGATGGGAAATCTAATCTTGGAGTCGGTTTCACGCTTAGATGCCTTCAGCGTTTATCCGGTCCGTTCTCAGCTATCCAGCTATGCCACTGGCGTGACAACTGGTGCACCGTAGGAACGTCCACCCTGGTCCTCTCGTACTAGGGGCAGCTCTCCTCAAATTTCCAACGCCCACAACAGATAGGGACCGAACTGTCTCACGACGTTCTGAACCCAGCTCGCGTACCGCTTTAATGGGCGGACAGCCCAACCCTTGGAAGCGAATTCACCTCCAGGATGCGATGAGCCGACATCGAGGTGCCAAACCTCGCCGTCGATGTGAACTCTTGGGCGAGATCAGCCTGTTATCCCCAGGGTAGCTTTTATCCGTTAAGCGACGGCCATTCCATTCTGCACCGCCGGATCACTAACACCGACTTTCGTCCCTGCTCGACTTGTTTGTCTCGCAGTCAAGCACTCTTCTGCGTTTGCGCTCGTTGAATGATTTCCAACCATTCTGAGAGTACCTTTGTGCGCCTCCGTTACTCTTTTGGGAGGCGACCGCCCCAGTCAAACTGCCCATCTGCCACGGTCCTCTAGCCGGATCACGGCTTAGAGTTAAATTTCAATTAAGTAAGAGTGGTATCCCAACAGTGACTCCTCTGATCCCAAAAGACCAGTCTCATCGTCTCCCACCTATCCTGTGCATACTTAACCGAAACTCAATAGCAGACTACAGTAAAGCTCCATGGGGTCTTTCCGTCTAGTTGCGGGTAACCTGCATCTTCACAGGTACTAAGATTTCACCGAGTCTGCTGCCGAGACAGTGCCCAAATCATTACACCTTTCGTGCGGGTCAGAACTTACCTGACAAGGAATTTCGCTACCTTAGGACCGTTATAGTTACGGCCGCCGTTCACTGGGGCTTCGGTTCAATGCTTCGACTTGCGTCTGACAAATCCCCTTGACCTTCCAGCACCGGGCAGGTGTCACCCCCTATACTTCGTCTTGCGACTTCGCAGAGAGCTATGTTTTAGTTAAACAGTTGCTAGGGGCCTATTCACTGCGGCTCTTTCGAGCACCCCTTATTGCTAACGTACGGGGTCAATTTGCCGAGTTCCTTGGCAACAGTTCTCTCGCTCACCTTAGGGCTACTCGCCTCAACCACCTGTGTCGGTTTTTGGTACGGGCCGCTAGTAAATTATCGCTAGAAGCTTTTCTTGAGACCTGGTATCACCCTCTTCACTACTTGCTCGCGCGTTCGCTTGAGTCAAGCCTTTGAGTATCCGGCGCGGATTTGCCTACGCCACTCTCCTGCTTGCCTTGCCCAATCCATTAAGGACTTGGGGCTAACCCTATCTGTCACTCCATCACTTTACTCGCGGGTGCAGGAATATCAACCTGCTGTCCATCGACTACGCCTTTCGGCCTGGCCTTAGGGTCCCGACTTACCCAGGGCGGACGAACCTTCCCCTGGAAACCTTGGTTGTTCGGTGTGTGGGATTCTCACCCACATCTCGCTACTCACACCGGCATTCTCACTTCCATACGCTCCAGCACTCCTTACGGTATACCTTCAATGCTGTATGGAACGCTCCCCTACCACTTATACCTAAGTATAAATCCATAGATTCGGTATTACGCTTAGCCCCGGTTAATTTTCGGCGCAGAGATACTCGACTAGTGAGCTGTTACGCACTCTTTGAAGGATGGCTGCTTCTGAGCCAACCTCCTAGCTGTTTGCGCGTCTCCACATCCTTTTTCCACTTAGCGTAAATTTTGGGACCTTATCTGATGATCTGGGCTGTTTCCCTTTTGACCATGGACCTTATCACCCACAGTCTGACTGCTGAATATTCTTGCCCGGCATTCGGAGTTTGATATCATTTGGTACGGCGAGATGCCGCCCGCATGATTTCAGTGCTCTACCTCCGGGTAGATTCGTTCAACGCTAGCCCTAAAGCTATTTCGGGGAGAACCAGCTATCGCCGTGTTCGATTGGAATTTCTCCGCTAATCACAAGTCATCCGCCAACTTTTTCAACGGGGGTCGGTTCGGTCCTCCAGCTGGATTCACCCAGCCTTCAACCTGCTCATGACTGAGATCACTACGGCTTCGGGTCTATCTCTACATACTTGTCACCCTATTAAGATTCGCTTTCGCTACGGCTCCGCATTGTCTGCTTAACCTCGCATGCAAAGATAACTCGCCGGTTCATTCTACAAAAGGCACGCCATCACACCTTAATGTGCTCTGACTTTTTGTAAGCATACGGTTTCAGGATCTATTTCACTCCGCTCCCGCGGTTCTTTTCATCTTTCCCTCATGGTACTGGTTCACTATCGGTCATATAGGAGTATTTAGCCTTACCGGATGGTCCCGGCCGATTCCGTCAGAGTTTCACGTGCTCCGACGTACTCAGGATACCACTCGCGTGAATCGGAATTTCGCCTACAGGGCTTGCACCTTCTGCGGCTGACCTTTCAATGCCATTCGACTATCTCTTTTTCAATCACTTGTCGTGGTCCTACTACCCCAGCTCGTTGCTGGTTTGGGCTGCTCCGATTTCGCTCGCCACTACTCTCGGAATCATTGTTATTTTCTTCTCCTCCAGGTACTAAGATGTTTCAATTCCCTGGGTTGCCTTCTCTTAAGTTATGTATTGGCTTAGGATGATAAAGCTTTTCAACTTTATCAGGGTTTCCCCATTCGGATACCCCCGGATCGTTGCCTGTGTACGACTCCCCGAGGCGTTTCGCCGTTATCTGCGTCCTTCTTCTGCTCTATATGCCAAGACATCCACCGTACGCTCTTACTAATTTAATCACTTATATACGTTTATGCTTTACGAGAACTGTTAACTATTTCGTTTTAGACTTTTCTTAGTTAATCTTGTTATCACAACTTTTCGAAAAAAAGACCTATCTATTGTCTTCTTCTGTTATTCAGTTTTCAAAGAACAGATGCTTCCTTCTGAGTTACCTCTTGCGAGATCCCTCAAAACTAAACAGGTAATAAAACTTCTTAAACAACTTTTTACTTCACATCTTTCTCCTTAGAAAGGAGGTGATCCATCCCCACGTTCTCGTAGGGATACCTTGTTACGACTTGACCCCAATCACTAGTCCTACCTTCGACGGCTCCTTCCTTGCGGTTAGGCCACCGGCTTCGGGTATTACCAGCTCTCATGGTATGACGGGCGGTGTGTACAAGGCCCGAGAACGTATTCACCGCGGCATTCTGATCCGCGATTACTAGCGATTCCAGCTTCATGAAGTCGAGTTGCAGACTTCAATCCGAACTGAGACTGTCTTTTTAGTGATTCGCTTCCTATCGCTAGGGTCGCTGCACGTTGTAACAGCCATTGTAGTACGTGTGTAGCCCAGGCCATAAGGGGCATGATGATTTGACGTCATCCCCACCTTCCTCCGGTTTATCACCGGCAGTCCCTCCAGAGTCCCCAACTGAATGCTGGTAACTGAAGGCAAGGGTTGCGCTCGTTGCGGGACTTAACCCAACATCTCACGACACGAGCTGACGACAACCATGCACCACCTGTCTCCTTGATAACCTCTACTGTATCTCTACAGCTTTGCAAGGGATGTCAAGGCCTGGTAAGGTTCTTCGCGTTGCGTCGAATTAAACCACATACTCCACCGCTTGTGCGGGCCCCCGTCAATTCCTTTATGTTTCACACTTGCGTGCATACTCCACAGGCGGAATACTTATTGCGTTAGCTGCAGCACTGAGTTTCCCCAATACTTAGTATTCATCGTTTACGGCGTGGACTACTAGGGTATCTAATCCTATTTGCTCCCCACGCTTTCGTGCATGAGCGTCAGTCTTTGGCTAGCAAGCCGCCTTCGCCACTGGTGTTCCTCCATATATCTACGCATTTTACCGCTACACATGGAATTCCACTTGCCTCTCCAATACTCTAGCCTGCCAGTTTAAGTGGCTGGATTGGGTTGAGCCCAACAATTTAACCACTTACTTAACAGGCCGCCTACGCACCCTTTACGCCCAATAATTCCGGATAACGCTCGCCACCTACGTATTACCGCGGCTGCTGGCACGTAGTTAGCCGTGGCTTTCTGGTAAGGTACCGTCACTTAGATATTCTCTATCTACCGTTCTTCCCTTACAACAGAGCTTTACAACCCGAAGGCCGTCATCACTCACGCGGCGTTGCTCGGTCAGGGTTTCCCCCATTGCCGAAAATTCCCTACTGCTGCCTCCCGTAGGAGTCTGGGCCGTGTCTCAGTCCCAATGTGGCCGTTCACCCTCTCAGGCCGGCTACGCATCATCGTCTTGGTGGGCCGTTACCTCACCAACTAACTAATGCGCCATAAGCCCATCCACCAGTGTTTTTTTAACCTTTAATAATCAGAAGATGCCTTCCGATTACCTATCCGGTATTAGTCCCCGTTTCCAGAGATTATCCCAGTCTTCGTGGGTAGGTTGCTTATGTATTACTCACCCGTTCGCCACTCCTTCGATCTAGCAAGCTAGATCTCCAGCGTTCGACTTGCATGTATTAGGCACGCCGCCAGCGTTCATCCTGAGCCAGGATCAAACTCTTCATTTGATTGACTCTTTTTATTTTTACGAAGTCTCTTGCTTCGTATATCTTTTTGCTTGACGTTGTTTATGTGTCTTATTCCTGTTCAGTTTTCAAAGATCTCTGCACTCTCCCTTCCGAAGAGTGCTGTATTAATATACCAAGTATCCGACATCATGTCAACATTTTTTTGAAAATTAAATATCTAATTTTTCATTTGGTGATTTGTAACTCAATCGGTACGATGATTATTATAGCACCCAGACTTTGTTTGTAAAAGCATTAAACATCAAAAAAATGCCTATTTTAAGGCATAATTTAATATTTCTTTTAGTTGCATTTGCAACCATCATTCATTCTACATTTGTTAAAAAAACATATCATTTTGAGGTGTTTAATCGATTGATATAAGTCCTGGTTAATCTAAACCCATAAAAAGTATAAAAAAAGGGAGAGCGATGGAAAACCATGCTCTCGATGACCCGGCAACGTGCTAGATTTGCTTGCGCTATTTTCGCCGCTACAGTGCTTAACTTCTGTGTTCGGGATGGGTACAGGTGTGGCCACTGCGCCATCATCACCGGATCTTGCTTCTTTTAGGGATACTCTGTTCCTGAAAACTAAATAACAGTTTCTGACTTTCGTCTTTTCTCAAACAGTCGTGTGCGTTCTCTCGTGAATAAATCTTCGACCTATTAGTATCAGTCAACTGAATGTATCGCTACACTTACATCTCTGACCTATCAACCTCGTCGTCTTCAAGGGGTCTTATTCATTTGAAATGATGGGAAATCTAATCTTGGAGTCGGTTTCACGCTTAGATGCCTTCAGCGTTTATCCGGTCCGTTCTCAGCTATCCAGCTATGCCACTGGCGTGACAACTGGTGCACCGTAGGAACGTCCACCCTGGTCCTCTCGTACTAGGGGCAGCTCTCCTCAAATTTCCAACGCCCACAACAGATAGGGACCGAACTGTCTCACGACGTTCTGAACCCAGCTCGCGTACCGCTTTAATGGGCGGACAGCCCAACCCTGGAAGCGAATTCACCTCCAGGATGCGATGAGCCGACATCGAGGTGCCAAACCTCGCCGTCGATGTGAACTCTTGGGCGAGATCAGCCTGTTATCCCCAGGGTAGCTTTTATCCGTTAAGCGACGGCCATTCCATTCTGCACCGCCGGATCACTAACACCGACTTTCGTCCCTGCTCGACTTGTTTGTCTCGCAGTCAAGCACTCTTCTGCGTTTGCGCTCGTTGAATGATTTCCAACCATTCTGAGAGTACCTTTGTGCGCCTCCGTTACTCTTTGGGAGGCGACCGCCCCAGTCAAACTGCCCATCTGCCACGGTCCTCTAGCCGGATCACGGCTTAGAGTTAGAATTTCAATTAAGTAAGAGTGGTATCCCAACAGTGACTCCTCTGATCCCAAAAGACCAGTCTCATCGTCTCCCACCTATCCTGTGCATACTTAACCGAAACTCAATAGCAGACTACAGTAAAGCTCCATGGGGTCTTTCCGTCTAGTTGCGGGTAACCTGCATCTTCACAGGTACTAAGATTTCACCGAGTCTGCTGCCGAGACAGTGCCCAAATCATTACACCTTTCGTGCGGGTCAGAACTTACCTGACAAGGAATTTCGCTACCTTAGGACCGTTATAGTTACGGCCGCCGTTCACTGGGGCTTCGGTTCAATGCTTCGACTTGCGTCTGACAAATCCCCTTGACCTTCCAGCACCGGGCAGGTGTCACCCCCTATACTTCGTCTTGCGACTTCGCAGAGAGCTATGTTTTAGTTAAACAGTTGCTAGGGCCTATTCACTGCGGCTCTTTCGAGCACCCCTTATTGCTAACGTACGGGGTCAATTTGCCGAGTTCCTTGGCAACAGTTCTCTCGCTCACCTTAGGCTACTCGCCTCAACCACCTGTGTCGGTTTTGGTACGGGCCGCTAGTAAATTATCGCTAGAAGCTTTTCTTGAGACCTGGTATCACCCTCTTCACTACTTGCTCGCGCGTTCGCTTGAGTCAAGCCTTTGAGTATCCGGCGCGGATTTGCCTACGCCACTCTCCTGCTTGCCTTGCCCAATCCATTAAGGACTAGGGCTAACCCTATCTGTCACTCCATCACTTTACTCGCGGGTGCAGGAATATCAACCTGCTGTCCATCGACTACGCCTTTCGGCCTGGCCTTAGGTCCCGACTTACCCAGGGCGGACGAACCTTCCCCTGGAAACCTTGGTTGTTCGGTGTGTGGGATTCTCACCCACATCTCGCTACTCACACCGGCATTCTCACTTCCATACGCTCCAGCACTCCTTACGGTATACCTTCAATGCTGTATGGAACGCTCCCCTACCACTTATACCTAAGTATAAATCCATAGATTCGGTATTACGCTTAGCCCCGGTTAATTTTCGGCGCAGAGATACTCGACTAGTGAGCTGTTACGCACTCTTTGAAGGATGGCTGCTTCTGAGCCAACCTCCTAGCTGTTTGCGCGTCTCCACATCCTTTTCCACTTAGCGTAAATTTTGGGACCTTATCTGATGATCTGGGCTGTTTCCCTTTTGACCATGGACCTTATCACCCACAGTCTGACTGCTGAATATTCTTGCCCGGCATTCGGAGTTTGATATCATTTGGTACGGCGAGATGCCGCCCGCATGATTTCAGTGCTCTACCTCCGGGTAGATCCGTTCAACGCTAGCCCTAAAGCTATTTCGGGGAGAACCAGCTATCGCCGTGTTCGATTGGAATTTCTCCGCTAATCACAAGTCATCCGCCAACTTTTCAACGGGGGTCGGTTCGGTCCTCCAGCTGGATTCACCCAGCCTTCAACCTGCTCATGACTAGATCACTACGGCTTCGGGTCTATCTCTACATACTACTCACCCTATTAAGATTCGCTTTCGCTACGGCTCCGCATTGTCTGCTTAACCTCGCATGTAAAGATAACTCGCCGGTTCATTCTACAAAAGGCACGCCATCACACCTTAATGTGCTCTGACTTTTTGTAAGCATACGGTTTCAGGATCTATTTCACTCCGCTCCCGCGGTTCTTTTCATCTTTCCCTCATGGTACTGGTTCACTATCGGTCATATAGGAGTATTTAGCCTTACCGGATGGTCCCGGTCGATTCCGTCAGAGTTTCACGTGCTCCGACGTACTCAGGATCCCACTCGCGTGAATCGAGATTTCGCCTACAGGGCTTGCACCTTCTGCGGCTGACCTTTCAATGCCATTCGACTATCTCTTTTCAATCACTTGTCGTGGTCCTACTACCCCAGCTCGTTGCTGGTTTGGGCTGCTCCGATTTCGCTCGCCACTACTCTCGGAATCATTGTTATTTTCTTCTCCTCCAGGTACTAAGATGTTTCAATTCCCTGGGTTGCCTTCTCTTAAGTTATGTATTGGCTTAAGGATGATAAAGCTTTTTCAACTTTATCGGGTTTCCCCATTCGGATACCCCCGGATCGTTGCCTGTGTACGACTCCCCGAGGCGTTTCGCCGTTATCTGCGTCCTTCTTCTGCTCTATATGCCAAGACATCCACCGTACGCTCTTACTAATTTAATCACTTATATACGTTTATGCTTTACGAGAACTGTTAACTATTTCGTTTTAGACTTTCTTAGTTAATCTTGTTATCACAACTTTTCGAAAAAGACCTATCTATTGTCTTCTTCTGTTATTCAGTTTTCAAAGAACAGATGCTTCCTTCTGAGTTACCTCTTGCGAGATCCCTCAAAACTAAACAGGTAATAAAACTTCTTAAACAACTTTTTACTTCACATCTTTCTCCTTAGAAAGGAGGTGATCCATCCCCACGTTCTCGTAGGGATACCTTGTTACGACTTGACCCCAATCACTAGTCCTACCTTCGACGGCTCCTTCCTTGCGGTTAGGCCACCGGCTTCGGGTATTACCAGCTCTCATGGTATGACGGGCGGTGTGTACAAGGCCCGAGAACGTATTCACCGCGGCATTCTGATCCGCGATTACTAGCGATTCCAGCTTCATGAAGTCGAGTTGCAGACTTCAATCCGAACTGAGACTGTCTTTTAGTGATTCGCTTCCTATCGCTAGGTCGCTGCACGTTGTAACAGCCATTGTAGTACGTGTGTAGCCCAGGCCATAAGGGGCATGATGATTTGACGTCATCCCCACCTTCCTCCGGTTTATCACCGGCAGTCCCTCCAGAGTCCCCAACTGAATGCTGGTAACTGAAGGCAAGGGTTGCGCTCGTTGCGGGACTTAACCCAACATCTCACGACACGAGCTGACGACAACCATGCACCACCTGTCTCCTTGATAACCTCTACTGTATCTCTACAGCTTTGCAAGGGATGTCAAGGCCTGGTAAGGTTCTTCGCGTTGCGTCGAATTAAACCACATACTCCACCGCTTGTGCGGGCCCCCGTCAATTCCTTTATGTTTCACACTTGCGTGCATACTCCACAGGCGGAATACTTATTGCGTTAGCTGCAGCACTGAGTTTCCCCAATACTTAGTATTCATCGTTTACGGCGTGGACTACTAGGGTATCTAATCCTATTTGCTCCCCACGCTTTCGTGCATGAGCGTCAGTCTTTGGCTAGCAAGCCGCCTTCGCCACTGGTGTTCCTCCATATATCTACGCATTTTACCGCTACACATGGAATTCCACTTGCCTCTCCAATACTCTAGCCTGCCAGTTTAAGTGGCTGGATTGGGTTGAGCCCAACAATTTAACCACTTACTTAACAGGCCGCCTACGCACCCTTTACGCCCAATAATTCCGGATAACGCTCGCCACCTACGTATTACCGCGGCTGCTGGCACGTAGTTAGCCGTGGCTTTCTGGTAAGGTACCGTCACTTAGATATTCTCTATCTACCGTTCTTCCCTTACAACAGAGCTTTACAACCCGAAGGCCGTCATCACTCACGCGGCGTTGCTCGGTCAGGGTTTCCCCCATTGCCGAAAATTCCCTACTGCTGCCTCCCGTAGGAGTCTGGGCCGTGTCTCAGTCCCAATGTGGCCGTTCACCCTCTCAGGCCGGCTACGCATCATCGTCTTGGTGGGCCGTTACCTCACCAACTAACTAATGCGCCATAAGCCCATCCACCAGTGTTTTTTTAACCTTTAATAATCAGAAGATGCCTTCCGATTACCTATCCGGTATTAGTCCCCGTTTCCAGAGATTATCCCAGTCTTCGTGGGTAGGGTTGCTTATGTATTACTCACCCGTTCGCCACTCCTTCGATCTAGCAAGCTAGATCTCCAGCGTTCGACTTGCATGTATTAGGGCACGCCGCCAGCGTTCATCCTGAGCCAGGATCAAACTCTTCATTTGATTGACTCTTTTTATTTTTACGAAGTCTCTTTCCTTCGTATAAGTTTTTGCTTGACGTTGTTTATGTGTCTTATTCCTGTTCAGTTTTCAAAGATCTCTGCACTCTCCCTTCCGAAGAGTGCTGTATTAATATACCAAGTATCTATCCTCGTGTCAATTACTTTTATAAACTTTTTGAGAAAAAATTTGGAAAGGTTTGCCTAAACTAATTCAAAGCCTTATTCATTCCCAAGATTCTGGCTTGAACTCATCTTTAAATAAAGTTGATAATACTTATCAATACACTCTTTATTAAAAGGTTCTTTCTCCTCTTCCATATCCATAATTAACTTATCCAATTGTGCTTCAACGATATCCATAACATCATCTGAATAATTCATCTTCTTCGCATGTTCGAAATATTCGTTTTCATCAAGGACTTGATATGTACGATCTGGATAGAGCTTCACATCCAAATCATAATCAATATTCTTGATTGCTTCACCATCATATATTGTTGGGGATGCCAAATTACAATAATAGTAGATACCACTGTGACGAATCATAGAGATGACGTTGTACCATTTCTTTCTATAGAAAAAACATACAGCCGGTTCGCGTGTAAGCCACTTACGATTATCCGCTTCAATCACCCATGCATGGTCAGTAACTGCGACGATTCTATCCTCATTTGCCTCAAGAACAAAACCCTTACACCATGTGCGATGTAAACTTCCGTCGTGTTTAAAACTTTGAATGTGTACTGATGAACCTACTGTTGGATACATGAAAAATCTCCTGTCGTCTGTTATTCATTCTACAACTGATTTCATATTTCGCAAGCGAGTTATTCAATTATCACACCCCACCTTTGTATATACATTTATCAAAAAAACCTTCATGGTGATGAAGGTCCAAAACTTTTATAAGTTGAAAATTTGTGATGCGATTGAGAAAGTACACCATAATTGCAAGTGTATCTACGATAGTTGTAATCAATGGTGCAGCCATAATTGCTGGGTCCATCTTTAATCTCTTCGCAACAATTGGTAACACACATCCTACGAACTTGGAAATCATAACTGTTACAACAATTGAAGCTGAAACAACAAATGCTAGATATACATCATGGTTTAACAACACAATTCTAATACCGTTTGCGATACCTAGCATAATGCCCACAACAATAGAAATTCTAAATTCTTTGAAAACTACCTTGAAAGAAATCACTGAACTTAATTTCATCAATTGCTAAACCACGGATAATCAAAGTTGAGCTCTGAGATCCACAGTTTCCACCTGTATCCATTAGCATAGGAATAAAGGACACTAGTACCGGCATCACTTCAAAGGCGTGTTCATAGTTAGAGATGATACTACCTGTTAGTGTTGCTGAAAACATCAAGATTAATAGCCAAACAATTCTACTACGTGCATGTTCCCACACAGATGTTGTTAGGTATGGCTTATCATTTGCCACAATCGCAGCCATCTTCTGCATGTCTTCTGTTGTCTCTTCTGTTAAGACATCAATCGCATCGTCAAATGTTACAATACCAACAATGCAATCTTCTACATCTAATACTGGCAAGGCAATCAAGTCATACTTCTTCATCTTTTTAGCGATGTCTTCTTTATCATCCCCAGTATATGCATAGATAAATTCTGTCTTCATGATGTCCTGGATAAGCACATCAGAGTCACTCAACATTAAACTCCTCGCACTGACGATACCAATTAGTTTTCTGCTTTCTACTACATAACAGGTATACACCGTCTCACTATCGATACCAACACGCTTGATTTTAGCTAGCGCATCCGCAACTGTCATCTCTTTTGTAAACTCAATGAATTCAACCGTCATGATACTTCCTGCAGTATCATCCTTATACTTCAATAAGTGATTGATATCTTTGCGAACATCATCATCAACTTTATCCAATAGCTGTGTAACTAGATTTGCTGGCATATCAGATAGGAAATCAATTGCGTCATCTGAATATAGTTCATTAATCACATTTACAATCTCGGTATTGTTAAATGTTTTGATTAAACGATTGCGTTCTTCGTTATCTAAATAAGAGAAAACATTTGCTGCTTCTTCTTTTTCTAAGACTCTAAAGAAGATTGCTAGTGTACTATCATCCAACTCGTGGAGAAACTCCGCAATATCAACGACGTTTTTGCTTTTTTTAGATATTCATGTAATTCTTTTTAAATTGTTGCTTTTTGATCCACTCTAAAAACTAAGTCCTTGTCCATAATAAAAAAATCCTCCTCATGATTGACTGATACAGCCATCATAAAAAGGACCTTTATGGCTATATCATTTATTCGTTTTTACATCCGTGTTACACTCACCAGATATATCATCCATAGATATAGCCTCCCTCTGGTTTCATTATAATTCCATGTTTATTTTAATCAACCCTATGCTATGATTTTCTCATGAAAACGATATTAAATAAACAAATATGTGCTTTTTTAGAAGAAAGCGATAAGATTGCGGCACTTTCCAATGTCAGTGCGTGCATTCAAATGAATTACAAAAATATCAACTGGATTGGGTTTTATTTTGTAAAAGAAGGTCAACTTGTTCTTGGTCCTTTCCAGGGAAAACCTGCTTGTACAAGGATTCCTTTTGATAAAGGTGTCTGCGGAAAATGTTATCGTGATAAAATGTGTGCAACGCATTGATAATGTGCTAACTTTTCCAGGACACATTGCTTGTGATTGTGACAGTCGCAGTGAACTTTGTGTGCCGATTATTGTAAATGGAGAGTGCGTTGGTGAGATTGATATTGATTCTCCTATTATAAATCGCTTTGACCAAGAGGAAGAAAATGAAATGCTGCAGGCCGCTTATGACATTGCACAAGCATACCTACAGCATCATTGGATTTAACGATATAAATCGTACACCATGGTCTTATCAAAATAACGCATTGCTTCATCAATTGCATTTGCAGCTGAGAAAAGCGTAATCTTGCAACCACCTAACATGGTTTCTCTAACCATGTTTTTCTTTCGCATCATTTGCCCAACTTTCAGAAAGATATCACTATCTAACCGTAAATCAAGATATTTTCTCCACACATCACCTTCTGCCGTCTTGACCTTTGCGCCTTGAATGCCGATTGGTCGACAATCGGAGCGATACTCCGCTAGATGCATGCATGTTGCAGAATCAAAATCACAGCCAATTAAAAGTACATATCCTTTTAATTCATATAGTCTTGCTGTAGGAGATTCATCTGCTAATGGAAAATGTGTTGATTGATGATTGCATAACAATCTTGCGTATCTACCCCATGCAGAATAAGAGTAGGTAGGATGTGAGGAAGTAATCACACCATCTCGTAGTCTAAAGTTTTCAACAACCGATCCCATGTAATGTACATCACTTGTCTTTGTATCGTGAGCTGGGATTGCTTCACGAATTTCTTTGTATAGTGTCGGTGCAACCGCTGGATATTCCCAATCACTCGGTTCGCTGTTATCAACTGACTGTGCTGGCATCAGAATTGTTCCACCATTTTCGCACAATTCCATCAAGCCATCTACAATTGTTCGAGCACCACCAATTACATATCCGAAACTAGACATCTGTGTATGTACTTCCAAAATCTGATTGCCAGTAATGCCAAGACTTTTCAGTGCTTGAATAAAACTATCTTTTGTTACTGGATCAGAAACTGTCTGTTTCATCTCTGTCATAAGCTACTTATAGTATTCCTTTGCAATTTCTGTACCAACAGCCGCATTGTTGAATACTAATTGAATGTTAGATTCAAGGGACTTACCACCTGTGATTTCTGCAATCTTAGCAAGTAAGAATGGTGTGCATTCTTTTCCTTTAATTCCCTTTTCATCCATTTCCTTGATAGCAGAATCAATCACTGCGTTAATCGCATCTGTGTCCATAGAATATTCTTCTGGAATTGGGATTTGTGATTAATACACCACCATCTAAACCAAAGTCTCTCTTTGCGTGGATGATTTCTGCAGCTTCAGCATAACTTTCTAACTTGTGGTCAACCTTTAAACCCTGACTTTACGTGTATAGAATGCAGGAAGTTCATCTGTTTGGAAACCTAATACTGGAACACCCTTTGTTTCCAAAATTTCTAATGTCTTTGGCAAGTCTAAGATAGCCTTAGCACCTGCACAGATAACTGTAACGTTTGTATTTCCCAATTCTTCTAAGTCAGCGGAGATATCAAATGTAGTTTCAGCACCACGGTGAACACCACCGATACCACCAGTTACGAAGAACTCAACTCCAGCTTTAGCCGCAAGAATCATTGTTGTCGCAACTGTAGATGCACCCCAACTCTTATTTGCGATAATCACTGGAATATCTCTACGAGATACCTTAGGAATGCTTAATCCACGCTTACCAAATTCTTCAATTTCTTCTGGTGTCATACCAACAACTGCTTCACCATCAATAATACCAACTGTTGCAGGAACACCACCATGTTCACGGATGATTGCCTCTACCTTTAATGCTGTTTCAACATTCTGTGGGTATGGCATACCGTGTGAGATAATTGTTGATTCTAGAGCGATAACAGGCTTGTGTTCTGCTAGTGCCTTTGATACTTCTTCATTTGTTCTTACTTTCATAATGTTTTCTCCTCTATCTTCATATCTGAAATCTTAGCGTTTACTTCTTCTGTATTTAAATTGCGTCTTCTAACTGCATCTTGTTCAATGCTGATAACAGCCGCACTAATACCAAATCTCATTGACTCTAATGGACCCTTTCCTGCAAGTCGACTTGCTACATATGCTCCCAGTAAGGAATCCCCTCCACCAGTCGCATTTTCCATATTGATTTGACGATGTGTAAACCAAGTCTTATGCTCTTTTGTTCCTAGCAAGATACCACGATCCGCCATTGAAATAATCACTTCTTTAACGCCATGCTCGATAAACCAATCCAAACTCTGTCTTGCCGTTTCTTCGTCCTTAATCCAAATACCAGTTAATTCCGATGCTTCAAACTGATTTGGCTTAAAGATATCTAGGTGATTTAATACAGACTTTAGTCTAGCTGCTTTATGCGCACTGACCGGGTCTGCCGCAATCCTTGCTTTTGCATGTGTTGCGATATATTCAATGCTCTCCATATCTAAGTTGGAGTCTATGATAATGATATCATCTTCATGCAATGTTTCTAAGATCGGTTGTAACATTTTTGCGTCCATACGACGTAAAATTCTCATGTCACTCATGCCAAGTTTCATATCACGATTATTATCTAATAACGCAATATACATGGAACTTGGAAGATCTTCTACAGTAGACGACATGGATACATCCATTCCTAACCGCTTGCAATCTTCCTTCATTGCTTGACCATAACTATCCCCAGAGAAACAAGTCACAAACTTAATATTCTCACCAAGTAGTGCACAAATCTGTGCAATATTTCTTCCTACTCCTCCATAGGCGATGGAAATTTCACCAGGATTGGAATCAAAATTCTGTAATGGATCGATACTTGAACCAACGATATCAATGTTCGCTCCACCAATCACGCAAATACTACTCATGATGACTCTCCTTCTGTTTTAGATGTTCTGTTCCTTTAAGGGCTTCCTCTAGAATGCGAGCTTGTGCTGAAATCTGCTCATATGTATATTCTTCTTTCATTAACATCAAATAGGAATCCATTAGAGCTCGCTTTAAGATAGCGGCGTGTTCTGGTTCTAATTGATTTAAATCCATGCCGTTTGTTGACTCAATCATCATTTGTAAAGTGATACATCTGTTCCATGATTCTAGCTTCTTGTTTTGCTTCCTCAAAAATCATTTCTAATGTCCATTCACGATTCGTTTGTGTTGCACTAACCATGATGCCATCAAATGGTACATCTGCCCCATCAAAAGATTCACTCATAATCATGATTTCCTCTTTTGATAATCCATCCATCAAAAGATAGGAACCATCATACTTCTCATGTACGTCTGATGTAGATTCTTGCAGATTTAAAACCTGCTTAAATCTTTTGCTAAGACAGTCATCTCCGATGATTATCATATTAATACCCATCTGTTCTAATATATCCCTATATATTCGGGCTGCAGATGTTGATATTCCATAAAATATTACCTTTTTCACTGATTACCTCCGTGTTATTGATGCAAATAAAGCATTGCTCTTTTATTTTATATCAAATCCATTTAAAATATACTTATTGAAAGGGGGACCATGCACATGGCTATGCCTATTTATGAATCCGCTGAAGACTATTTAGAAGCTATACTAGTGATTCAACAGCGAAAAGGAATAGTACATTCCATTGACGTTGCTGAAGAAACTGGTTTCTCCAAAGCAAGTGTAAGTGTTGCGATGAAGAAGCTGCGCGAGAATGGATATATCTCCATGGACAAAGACGGTTCTCTCAAATTGCTCGCTCCTGGAAAAAAGATTGCTGAACGCATTTGGGAAAGAAATCGTGTATTAACTCATTTCTTCATCAGTATTGGTGTTGACGAAGAAACTGCCGCAAGAGATGCGCACAAAGATCGAACACGATCTCAGTGATGAGACATTTGAGAAGATTAAAGAAAAATTTGCTGATCATTTTGAATAATCCGATTCTTCGGATTTTTCTTTTTGTTCGATAAAAAAGTCCCAGTTTATAACCGGGACAATTTTTATTTTTATTGAACCGGTATCGTATTTTCTTTTATCCGGCATCGTAGGTTTGAAACCATATTTTAAGCGCTTGCAGATAAAAATTCAATCCCTAATTTTCGATGTTTTTCTAATTTTGCACAAAATAGGTAAATCCACCCTTTGCGACCAGTTTTGCCACATCGTTATAAATCTCTACTTCAATAAAATGAATATGTTTTCCGCGTTTAATATCTTTCGCAATCACAACAAGACTTTCAGTATCTGCAGTAGAGCGAAGATAATCATAGTTTGCGGATACAGTTGGACCATATCCACCTGCTGAATAGAAGGTACATCCCTGCCACAATATCCGCAAAGTTATAGCTAATACCACCATATACTAGACCAAGGGGATTGATATCCTTTGGGGTAACTATCATTTGTGCCATCGCTACACCATCATTCATACAAATCATCGTCATATGGAATTTCTCTGCCGCATCTAATAGCAGTGGATATAATTGTGTCTCTAATTCTTTTAAATTTCGATGATTTTCTTCTTGTAGATCAACCTTCATCGCAGGCTCAAGAATCAACTTATTATCAACCTGTAGTGCAATCGCCACCCGATAATCAAACAGTGCTGCTTGCGAAGTGTGGATTGGAATAATCTGTCTGGCTAGAGTCCCTATTTTCTCATCTGATATTTCAGTATGCAAAATAGGTACCAGCGCATAATCATCTTCACCATCTACAGGAATATCTTGATTACCACAGATTAGAATCTTTTTATCATCCACTTCTATGCGATATGTATCCTCAGCGATTCTTTCAATCTGTATATCACGATAAATAAACTTCTTACCTATCTCAAGTAAATCTTGATTGATGATTTTGGTTTGATTTGTTGTGATATGTAATTGTACCAATGATTTATTTCGCTTCCGTGGTCTGAAGGATAATATCTGCTTGTTTGCTATAATCTTTCCCCTTTTCAGGATTCACATATAAAACGGTATTATTTTTTGAAAGTTAAGCGACAACTATAGTCACCTAAATATAAAAGCTCTATCATGATTCCTCCTCTTTTCCGCTGGCAAGTAATAAACTTTGGATTCCTTTTGTCATTCTTAATTCAACATCTTGGAAGTGATTACCAGGATTATACTCATACATTAAATGAATATTTTGTTTCTGCAGGATTTTTATCACAGATTCAAAACATGTTCCAACGGTAGCCATGGCTTTATTTTTTGCGTTTGATTCTCTATCGCCCAGACTCAGATACACAGCGTTTGTATAAATTGGATGTTGTTCAAGATAGTCCACAAAACTCATATACCACACAGACGGAGAAACAGCCGCAACCTTTCTCGAAAAGATTTGTTTGACATGATGCCCATAATGCAAATAGTCCAGCCAAAGAATATCCACAAAGATACAACTGATCTGACTCTATCTGATGTTCACATTGAAACCAATCCCAAAAACTTTCTAACTCAGATAATAATACTGATGCATTTCCTGCAAAATCATGTTTTCCAAAAATTGCAGGTGCAGACCATGGAGACAGTTCCCCTTGCCAATCATGGATAGCTACCGCAATCATGCATACTTGATTTTGATGAGATATTTTTTGGAATATTTGCTTATAATCCTCTGGATTAGATTCAAAAAATGTACTAGCCTGTGTATCTCCTAGTAGCGTATATTTTCGATTTTGGTACTCTATTGTTTTCATATCTATATTTTACAGAGTTTTAAGTGATTAAAAAAGTGTTACAATCTCCTTTCACTTAGAAAGGCACCCGTAACACTTAACATTTATTCTCTACACAACCAAATTTGATATAAAGACACTAACATTGGCACAACCAATAGACAATATGAGATGAAGAAATAAATATACCCAATACGGAATATCAAATAGACTGTAACTAACATGATGAGTGGGACAATAGATGCCATAAATTTGAAGAATCCATCTCTTCTGCTAAGCTCCATGCATTCATGTTCTTGAATACCATTATTTTTAATCATATTAAATGTTTGAATTCCTGTTATACACGGAATAATGTTGATGATGACAATTCCAATTCCTACCCCAATAAGTGAAACACAAACCAGTTGAAACATTGGTGTACTTGTCATATGTACAAAAGGTGATAAGGTTAACTTTCCATTTACATCCATTCCCAGTGTATCAAAGGATGGAACTTGATTCATCTGGACAAATATATAGGCTGAAATGCTTCCAACTACAGCACCGATTCCTAACATGATGAATGATAGAACGGTCGTAAAGACAGTAACGATTCTTATTTTGTTAATCTTATTCATCATATCCTCCTGACATGCATAAGCATTTTAAAAGATGAAATTTCATATGAAGTTTCATCTTTATTTTATCACTTATTGTTGTGCTTTTTTCAAGTTTGCAACGGAAGTTGGACATGTTTCAGGTGTACAAGCGCCGTTTGGACCTAAATCAGATGAGCGATTGATAAATCCTTCTGTATGTAACATGTGATGAGCCTTCTCACTTAGTGGAGCGTCATAGAACTCATTATACAATACTTGGATTTCAGGGTTATCCTGTGGTGCCTTGATTGGCTTAAGCTTATCTCTTTCATACAAGGACGCAATACGAGATTCCTTCGCAGCCTTGACTTGAGGAAGCTTATGACGTGGCATTCCTCCACCACCAATACATCCACCAGGGCAGGCCATTACTTCGATAAAGTCATAATGTGTTCCTGTTTCCTTCATATGTTCATAGAACTTACGGAAGTTACCTGTACCATGAATTGCGGCAACGTGTAATACTTTATCACCGATTTGTACATCTGCTTCACGACTATTTTCAAAGCCACGAATCGCATCAAAGCGAATTAAGTTAGCAGGTACTTCATCCTTTGTAACAAACTTATATGCGGAACGCATTGCAGATTCCATAACACCACCAGTATTAGCAAAGATAATACCTCCACCAGATGCTTCACCCATTAATGGATCAAACTTACCATCTTCAAGATTAGCGAAATCTAATCCAGCCTCGCGAATCCAACGTGCAAGTTCACGCACTGTAATACTGTAGTCGGAATCACGCATCTCTTCTTCATTCCAATATCCTGCAGATGAATTCATTTCTGGACGACGAATTTCTGCTTTCTTGGCTGTACATGGTGTTACACATACAGAAACAATCTTATTAGGGTCAATATTGTTCTTTAGCAAAGTAAGTCTTCTCCGTTGCGGCTTGCATAGCGATTGGACTCTTCGCAGTTGAAAGATGTGGAATCAATTCTGGGTAGAATGTTTCCGCAAATTTAACCCAAGCTGGGCAGCAGCTTGTATATTGAGGTAATTGTCCATTACCATTGATTACTCTTTCAATTAACTCAGAAGCTTCCTCCATAATGGTCATATCTGCTCCAAAGTTTGTATCTAGTACGTAGTCACCACCAAGCTTACGTAAAGCTGTGATCATCTTTCCTTGTACGAATGTTCCGGCAGGCATACCGAACTCTTCACCAAGTCCTACACGTACTGCTGGTGCAGTCTGGAATACAACAACCTTTTCAGGATCTTGGATCGCAGCCTTTACACCATCTAATTCTGAACGTTCATTTAAACTGTCAAATGGGCAAGATACTACACATTGACCACAATTGATACAGATTGGGACATCTCCGTTTGTAGTCAAGTCATAATAATCAAATACACCAGCATCGATGGCACAAGCACGTCTGCATAGGGTACAATTCTTACATTTTGATAAATCTTGGACAATAGAAATATTGTCGTCAGCTATCGGCACTCTCTTATCTAAAAACTGATACTTACTCATGAATTTCTCTCCTCTATCCACACTTCTGAATTTACCATTATTTAACAAAAAAAACAATTCTATGCACAGTAATTCATCCCCATGCTATACATCTTTTGTAGTTTAACATTTTAATAAATTCAGTCTATAATGAACTTAAAATTAGGAGTTCATTATGAAGACAATTTACTACTATTATGTTCGTCACGGAGAGACCATATTTAATTTGGAAAAACCGCATGCAAGGTATAACAGACTCTCCATTAACTTCCAAAGGAATAGAACAGATTTTGCAAACAACGGAAGCGTTAAGAAACCAGTCTTTTAATTCTGCATATACATCCCCTTTACCAAGAACAATTCAAACTGCAAAACTAATCCTAGAGCCTCATCACATGCATGCAAAAATCTTTGACTCATTACGTGAATTTAGTTATGGATCATGGGATGGAAATATTAAAAATGAAAGCGACCCAGAATATCAATATCGTTTTTCAAATGATCTTTTTGATGATTTAGGTGGTGAAAAATCCAACAATGATTCAACAGCGTATTCAAAATGCTTTTAGTGAGTTACGCAAACTGAGTCACGATCAAGATAAAGTTCTTCTTGTTTCTCATGGAGCATACTTTAGACATCTATTATTTAGTCTTATGAAAGAGAATATTCCTGATGAGCTTCTTCATCGTGAATGCTTAATTGGAAATGGTGGAATTGCTGTTTTTAAGGATGAAAATGGAATCTTCTCACTAGTCGAGGGTCCACTAAACCAAGCGGAGTATATGAATCGACATGCTAATGATTAATTCAAAAATACTTGCATGCATTCTATCGCTTTCTCTATTGTCCGGTTGCACGCATTTTACAAAACATGATACAAATCCGATTCCACCAGCAAATAGACTCATTATCTTTACAAGTCATAAGTCCGAAGTATACGCACCAATTATCAAGGAATTTGAATTACGAACAGGTATCAGTGTTGAAGTACAAGCTGGTGGCACTACAGAAATGCTCGAAAAAATAAAAAATGGAGAAGATGCAGATGTCATGTTTGGTGGCGATGTTCAAAACTATACATACTATCAGGACTATATTGAACCTTATGTGGCTAGTGAAAGCTCATCTCTTGATTTTCGATATTTAGAACAACATGATAACTACACCCTCTTCTCCCAGTTACCGCTTGTCTTTATCTACAATAATAAGTTAGTCAACAACTCAACGAGCTCCACAAAAAAATGGTCTGATTTTTTTGTGATGAATCTTGGAAAGGGAAAAATATCATTTGCTGATCCACACACTTCAGGTACGAGCATCTCTATCTTAAATGCGTTCATGACATTGAATGACCCTACATACATTGATAAATTTTATCAACAGTTAGATGGTCATGTTGCCAGCGGAAGTGGGGAAGTCATCCGTGAAGTAAGTACAGGAACACGATTGATTGGAATTACCTTAGAAGAAACCGCAAAAAAGGCAATGTTAACAGATTCAAACATTACAATGGTTTATCCTGATTACCTCTTCGTTATATCCGATGGTAGTTTTCTTGTAAAAAATGCAAAGAATAAAGATAACGCACAGAAATTTATTGATTTTACAATCAGTAAAGATGCACAACAATTCCTATCATCCACAATGTACCGACGTAGCGTAAGACAAGATATTAATCAACTCACGGCACTAACTGACCTCGCAGATTACCAAAATCTTGTACCATGGTCAAAATTTAGGCAGGAGGAAATACTACAATTATGGGACATTTCTACGAAAATAAACAAATAGAGAAAAGTCAGTCTGTTCGTATTCGCCTACTCAATCGTTTCATTGCGATTTCGGTTGTACCAATTGTACTATGTGGCTTTTTGTTTGATTTTTCTTGTTTCAAGCTATGACATTCAATACATATGAAACTACTGTAAAAAAAGAGACAAAAGAAATTAGTACAAGCTTTCAATCATTTTTAGATGGAATTGATAAAACTCTTTCTACATTATCATCACACCAAGAATTATTAAGTTCATCAGATAGTGAATCCATATATAATACGCTTTATCAGTTAACCAACCCCTATCGAAATTACGCAACATTCTCAATTTACGATCAGAACGGTAATTGTATGTATGCAACATGCGAGCTTGCAAGTCGACCTACTTACTGGGGAATCTTACATGCATTAGACAAATCCATCTAAAGACATCATTAAGCAAGTTGATAGCGAAGACAATCAAATCGTTTTAAATATCGCAACAAAAAAATAAAACATAATAATAGAACAATTGGTTATATTGTCGCTTCTATCAACAATCAAGATTTCACATATCTATTTAGCAATCAACTCTCTAACGATGAAGGATTTGGAATTATCAGTAAAGAGAATGAACCCGTTTATATAAACACCAGCTTAGGGACGTCTGGAATTTTCAATAAGTTACATCATGCATGGATATCGGGTTCAAAGTATGATGATTACTTTAATGATTATTACATCACAATTCAAAATATAGGTAATACAGGTTTTAAACAAATTATTATTCACCCTAAAGTACTTAGTACATCTACGATGCATCGGATGTATCTGATGGTTGGCTTACTCGCTGCTCTTAGTTTTATCGTATGTATTGTTGTTGCGCAAAAGACTACGACCTCTTTTACACAGCCAATCAATCAGATGAATCAAGCAATGAAGCAAGTACAAGAAGGAAAGCTAGATACATCAATTCCTGTAGTATGCAATGATGAATTCGGAGTATTATCTCAAAATTTCAATATTATGACAGAAGAGCTTTCTAACTTCTTAGAACAAAAGATAGAAACACAAAGACAATTAGCCGATATCCAAATCGCGATGATGCAAGCACAACTTAACCCCCACTTTCTATATAACACATTAGATACAATCAAATGGATGGCAAAAGGTGCTAAAGTTGAACCAATTTCTCAGCTTTCACAAACTTGCACGCATATTAAGAACTTCTATCGTGAAAGAACAGTTCATAACAATCGAAGAAGAGTTTCAGATTTGTTCCGATTATGGAGAAATTCAAAATATTCGCTTCCAAGGGAAATATCAATTCCTATTCGATTGTCCAAAGGAGCTATTATCCTATAAGATTCCTAAGCTGATTATTCAACCCTTAGTAGAGAATGCAATTATTCATGGTTTACGTATGAAAGAGACTGGCGTCATCCAAGTATATGCATGCAAACAAAATGACGCAATCATCTTATCTGTAAAAAGATAATGGCATCGGTATTAATGACGAAATGATGCATCTAATTAACACGCATCAATGGAATCAAATTGATGGTCATATCGGTATGTATAATGTTGATTCTATATTACGTTTACACTTTGGTGTAAATTCAGGTCTTCACGCACAGCGTCTAGAAGAAGGTGGAACTTTAATACAGATAACACTGCCATATAAGGAGGAGCCATGTACAAAGTAATGATTGTTGATGATGAACTATTTGCTAGAGAAGGAATGGTTCATGATATCAATTGGAATTCACTTGATTTTACAGTTTGCGCAGTTGCCAAAGATGGTCTTCAAGCACTCGAAAAATATCAAGAAACATTACCTGACTTAATCATCTCAGACATTAATATGCCACTTTGTAATGGTATAGAAATGTTACAGCAATTACGTAATCAAGGTAGTGATGTTCAAATCATCTTCCTAACAGCATATAGTGAGTTCGATTATGCGCGTGATGCATTACGCCTATATGCTGCAGACTACATTTTAAAACCATTTGAAGATGGCACCATTGAAACAAGCGTACAAAAGATTATCCCAAAACTTACTAAGGAAAAAAATCCACAAGCGGTTAATGATACGAACCGTTATGTCAAAAAAGCAATTGAATACATCGAACAAAATTATGCAAACCCTAATTTATCCATCTATGAGATAGCATCTTATTTAGAAATCAGCGAAGGACATATCTCACGACTATTCCATAAGGAAACAAACTATACCCTTGCTGGATATATTACGAGTATACGATTAGAGAATGCTAAGAAACTACTTTGTAAACATAACTGTAGAATCAGCGAAGCTGCTGAACAAACTGGTTATACATCTGTTGCTTACTTCTCTTCCCTTTTCAAAAAACGCTATGGACTAACACCTAGCGAATATCAAAATCAAAAATCTCTAATATCAGAAATTTAAAAAAATATCATTTTTTTCTTTAATTTAAAGCGCTTACATTCTCTTTTATAATATGACTAGATTCATTAATCAGGAGGGAAAATAATGAGTAAGCGTTTTTTATCATCAGTACTCTCTGTAGTACTGGCCGCATCATTGGTTGGATGCGGTGGAAAAGGAACTAATAACACTTCCACAAACGATACAGCCAATCAGTCTGAAATAGACAAAATTATCGCAGAAGCACAGACAATGTCACTCGAAGAGCTTGGAAAGAAAGCAATCGAAGAATCTAATGGTAAGACATTCTTCGGCTTAGGTAACTCTAGCCGTGGTAAGTCTGCACTACCATTATTCATCGAATACTTACAGACAATCGATCCTAGCTACAAATTAGATTTCGAATGGCAACAGCCAAAGAACAATAAGATTTTCGAGCAATTACAAGCTGACTCCCTTAAGGATCAAGGAACATTCGCAATGACTTTGATTCAGGATGGTAACCAGATTGAATCAAAGATGAATCAAACCGGTATCCTAAAAAAACATTCATTCCTAAAGGAATGGGCAGATGCAAATGGCGTAAAAGCTAGTGACTACAAAGGCTTCCTACCATTACAAACACTAAATAAAGTATTTATGTACAATTCAACAGGCTCCAAGAAATTCACAAACTGCTGGGATTTCGTACGTAAGGATACACATCCACTATTCATGGATATCGACTCAGAAATCGTCGGCAAGAATTTCTTGTATATGTTGACAGAAGATAAGTATGCAACTGAATTAAAGGATGCCTTCGATAAGCTACCAGCTGATGCAAAAGCGGAATTCCAACCAACAATTGATGAAGTTGCGAAAGATGCTGAAAGCTTTAACTTAGGTGAAAATGGTAAATATGCTTTAGCTTGGATCAAGCTTTGGGTAAATGGATACAATGCACAAACAGATGATGGACCAATTTGTACAACACTAACATCTGCATCTGCAACAGATCAATGTGGATTATTGGTATATTCCAAATTACGTTCTATCGAAGAATCTTCAGAAACATCTGTAAATAACATCAAAGTTGCTGCATATGAAGATGGTTACGAAGGAATCGGTGGATTTGGATATTGCCATTATCTATTCTTAACAAAGAATAGCCCACTTCCATGGACAGCTGCTGCATTTATCGCATACATGACATGTACAGAAAAAGGCTTCAGTGCTTGGGGCAAAGATATGGGTGGTTACTCCTCAAATCCAGATGTTATGACAGCAACAGAAAAGACATTCAATCATGCACAAGGTGGATATGTTGATGGTGTAGATAAGTTCCCATCTAAGGATGACCGTGGATATGATTGGTGGACAACAAAAGGCCATCTCGTATTAGAAGATCCTGAATACTGTGCTTCAGTAGCATTCACTGTTGGTTCTTGGATTGAAACACTAGACAAATTTAACGGTAATACTTCTAAATAAACAAACAGTTATCATGAGGCACCCTACGTGGTAGTTGGGTGCCTTCCATTTTTTTGAAAGGAGACACAACTTGGATACAACAATTTCGAAAAACGCAATGCGATTTTCTTTAATAAGATTAAAACCTATTTCACGCAACCATTTAATGTGATTCTGCTCATCTTTGGTATCTTATGTACGATTGCAACAGTATCACCTATTGTGGCAATCATTCGTGATACATTTGAGATTCACCCAGGAACAATTGACCAACATTTAACTGGGCAAACATCAGGATTAACCCTCATCAATTACATTGATTTATTCACAAGTAATTTAGCGAAGACAAATCTTTGGACACCGATGGGTAATACTTTAGCACTTGCCATCCTTACATGCATGATTTCAATCCTATTCGGTGGTATATTTGCTTTCCTTGTGACAAGAACAAATATGAAGTGCAGAAAGTACCTCAGCTCTATATTTATCTTCCCATATATTATGCCGCAGTGGACATTAGCAGTTGTATGGCAGCATTTATTTAATTCCAATGCGGTTACTGGTACATCTAACGGATTGCTTGCCTCACTATTTGGCATCAACATGCCACTATGGTGGTGTGTAGGATTATTCCCATGTGCCATGGTATTAGGATTACACTATGCACCATTTGCATATATCTTGATTGGTGGTATCTTCAAGAACATGGATGCAAACCTAGAAGAAGCCGCAACAATCCTAAATACACCTCGTCATAAAATATTGACACGTATTACAATTCCAATGATCAAGCCTGCTATCCTTTCGACAATCTTACTCGTATTTGGTAGCGCAATGGGATCCTATCCAGTTCCACATTATTTAAATTTAACTACCCTTTCTACCAAGTATATTTCACTCAATAGTAAATATACTGGTGAAGCATCTATTCTGGCAGTTCTAATGATGATCTTTGGTATGGCAATTCTCGCACTCAACCAAGCATCACTAAAGAGTAGAAAGAACTATACAACTGTTACTGGTAAATCGGGACAAATATCAAAGATCAACCTAGGTAAGATTGGTAAACATTTAGTTGCATTTATCTTTGTTATCATTACATTCTTTACAAGTATCTTCCCAATTATCTCGTTTGCTTTTGAAACATTCCTACCTAATCCAGGTGATTACTCCTTCCTATATACAGGTAACTTCGCTAATCTAACAACAAAATGGTGGATTACAAATGAAAACATCACTGAAAATGGTATGTATGGACAACGCGGTATTTTATTCAATAGTACGATTTGGGATGCATATAAAGGAACTATCCTTGTCTCAATCGCCTGTGCACTAATTGCAGGTATCATCGGTACTTTAATTGGTTATGCTGTTTCAAAGAAACGCCGCTCGAAATGGGCTAATTACGTAAATAGTATGGCATTCCTTCCATACCTAATGCCGAGTATCGCAGTTAGCGCAGCCTTCTTCATTCTATTCTCAAATCAACATATCAATTTATTTAATACGTATACGTTACTGGTTATTGTCGGTGTGATTAAATACATTCCATTTGCAAGTCGTAACGCATTAAACTCTATGTTGCAATTATCTGGAGAAATCGAAGAAGCCGCAATCATCCAAGATATTCCTTGGATCAAACGAATGACACGCATTATCATCCCAATTCAAAAATCTTCGATCATCAGTGGATTCATGTTACCATTCATGACTTGCTTACGTGAGTTATCACTATTCTTATTACTATGTACGCAAGGATTTATCTTATCAACTACATTAGATTACTTTGATGAAATGGGACTATATGCTTTCTCAAGTGCAATCAACTTGATCTTAATTGTAACAATCATGCTTTCAAACTTGATTGTAAATAAGCTAACAGGTGCAAGCCTTGATGAAGGAATTGGTAATTAGGAGGAAAAAATATGCCTGAAATCAAACTAACAAATATCACAAAACGTTGGGGTAAATTCTATGCTGTAGATAACCTCAACTTACATATTGAAAACAATTCATTTATTACAATCTTAGGACCATCCGGCTGCGGTAAAACAACGACACTACGTATGATTGCTGGTTTAGAAACACCTACAAGCGGACAGATTAAAATCGGTGATCAAATTGTTTATGATTCCGATCAAGGAATCAACATTCCGCCAAACAAACGTAAAGTAGGATTCTTATTCCAAAACTATGCGTTATGGCCAAATATGACGGTTTATGACAACATCTCTTTTGGATTAAAAAACATCAAAGAAGAGCTTCCAGTAATGGATATTGAATTAAAAACAACTAGTGATGTGATTCGTTCATTACAAAATACAAATAAACTCACACAAATCTTTGAAGAATGTAAAGAGAAGACAGGCAAAATTGACAAGAAACGTCTTCTTCTAAAACTGATCAATACCTATACAATTTCCAAATTTACAGCTGAAAAGATCTTCAAGTTCAACTTATATGCATCAAACGCCATCGAGCAAGATACTAAAAAGTATATTCAGCAATTTGAAGAGAAGAAGAATAAACTAATTGCAACACATCAAGCTAAGAATGAAACTGTAAATGAGAAATTTGAAGTTCTAGAAAACGGTAAAGTGAAACAACTATTCGTCGATTGAGCAATGAGGAAATCGATTTATCAGTAAATCGTGTTGCACGAATCGTAAAGATTGGCATGTTTATGGATCGCTATCCTGCTGAACTTTCTGGTGGACAGCAACAGCGTGTTGCGATTGCTCGTACTCTTGCGCCTGAACCACAAGTTCTATTTATGGATGAACCATTATCGAACCTTGATGCAAAGTTACGTTTAGAAATGCGTTATGAACTACAGAGATTACATGTAGAAACAGGCTCAACATTTGTATACGTTACACACGACCAAATGGAAGCAATGACACTTTCAACAAAAATCTGCTTAATGAATAATGGTTTACTACAACAGTATGATTATCCATTATCACTCTACAACAAGCCAAACAACCTATTCTGTGCTGACTTCGTTGGTAATCCATCTATCAACTTCTTAGAAGCAAAAGGAAAACAGAACCAAGATGGAACATTTACTTTCACAGTATTAGACAATAAGACAGCAGTCTTTACACCAGAACACAATTTCAACATGCAGGAATGGTTCGAACACCGTGATGCAGAAAAACATTCTAATGATCTTGACGAAAAAAATCTAGCACTAAGGTTGAAAAAAAGAAAATAAAGATGAAGTATTCAAATATCACATCCAAAAAAAGTTAATGAGGACTATATCAGCGATGATGATGTAATCATTACAAATGAGGACTTCATCTTAGGTATCCGTCCTGAAAAGATTACAGTCGATGTAAATGGTAAATTAGATGCAGCAGTTGATGGATCTATGCCTACTGGTATGGAGTCAACATTAAAGCTTAACATCAATAACTATCTTCTTACATCTGTCATTTTTGGTAATCAATCATTCGTCATTGGTGACCAGGTTCATATCACAGTTCTACCATATGACATTCTTCTATATGATAGAAAATCAGGAAAACTCATTGCTTCTGGTTCCGTAACAATTCAATAAACTTAATCGAAGGTCAGAAAATGGCCTTCTTTTCTTTTAAAAAAGTACTGAACTTCTTACATTCAGTACTTAAAACTTATCTTCTGTTTTTCAACATCAACTCTTGCCATCACACCAAATGGAACAATCGCACGTGGTGTAGCGTGCCCTACATTCAAATTCCACACAATTGGCAAGGTTGGATTATTTACAGTATCTACCAGAATTCCCTGATATTCCTTTGTATACATTTCATCCATTGGCTTTCCAACAAGAATACCATTGATGACGTCAAAGATACCTGTATTCTTTAGCGCCTCTATCATATGACGATACTTTTCTGGAGTTGGCTGTTCTTCGCTAGATTCCAATAATAATATCTTTCCCTTCCAATCATTTAAATCAGGAAAGAGATCATATTTTCTACATAGTTCAACAGAATCACTATGTCTTGTTGTATCAAAAATATCATATAAACTATCGATACATCCACCTAATATCTTTCCCTGGAATACTCCACTACCTTGTAATAATTCAAATCCTTGATTTGCATGCATAGTACGCTTTGTTCCGACTGCTTCAACCCCAAAATCACTACGTTCTTCGTACCATACATCACTTGGTGTTATTTCGTGGATTGTTCCAGTTTCTAATAATTCCAAGAAATACTCCTCAGTGTATGGCAACATTCCTTCATCTAATTCACATACATCCGGAAGAAATGCTTGTCCATAAAATGTATTGAGACCTACTTTATGTAGCATTAAGTGATTAAAGGTTGTATCAGAAAATCCAAGAAATATCTTTTCTTTTACAGCATTTTTTAACTCATCATGCTCAAAAAGATACGGTAGTAAACGATACGTATCATCACCACCAATTGCGCAAAGTATCATATCAATTGAATCATCTTGGAATGCATTTAACAAATCACTTGCTCTATCATGTGGATGTTCAGAAATATATTCCAATCCTTTGCATGCATGTTCCATGAATTTCACTTGAATACCAAGTTTCTCTAAACGTTCTAGCCCAATTTTTACTTCATGTTGTACAAAATCTTTCCCTAGAATGCCACTAGATAAACTGACAATCCCGATTGTTTTTACCTTCTTCATAGTACTAACCTCATATAATTTTTAGCATTATAACATAAATAAAACACAGTAGAGTTTCTACTGTGTCTTTAAACATTAATTATTCACCCTTTTCAAGAGCTAGTGTTCTAGTTGTTAAATCACAAACCTCAGCTGGTCCATAGTACTGAATCGCACCTGGGTATGTGTAGCATGTTTCCTTAGCCCACTGTTCTCTGTGTGCTTCAAAGAACTTGAATGGTTTACCATCGAGCTCAACAAGAGCCTTTCTGATTACTGGCTTATCTTCACCATGTCTTCTTTCGATGTTCATCATCTTAGTGATTGGCATACCACCAGCTACCCATTCATCAGCTGACTTAGATAGGTTAGAAACCTTTGATAGGTATCCATTGTAACCATATTGGATTAACATGAATGCATTGTAACCTAATGAATAGCAGTAGTCTGCATCGAAGTTAGATGGGAATGCACATCTTCCTTCATAACCGAAGAAGTGGTGTAATGCATTGAACTTACCCTTGTAAGTACCTGCAGCCTTTCTCTCTTCTAACTTAGCTTTCACGATAGCAGAGAATAACTTCTCAGATTCAATGAGAGATACCTGTACGTTTCCGTGTGGGTCTCTTTCTAAGAATAACTGCTGTTGGATTCCTTCTGGAAGAATTGCGAATACTGACATTGCTTCCTGAGATAAACCTTTTTCGATAAATGCATACTTTTCTTTCCAGTTTGGTAAAGCATTGAATGTTTCAGCCTTACTACCCGCAAGTAATTCATTAATTTCAGCGATTAATGCAGAGAACTCTGGGACGAATTCAACGACACCTTCAGGGATAATTGCTACACCGAAGTTCATACCCTTAGCAGCTCTAGCTTCTACAGAATCAGCGATATAGTCTGCAATCTGTGATAAGGACATCTTCTTTTCAGCAACTTCTTCAGAAATCAAGCAAACGTTTGGTTGTGTCTGTAATGCACATTCCAAAGCAACGTGAGAAGCAGAACGTCCCATTACCTTAACGAAATGCCAGTACTTCTTCGCAGAGTTAGCATCTCTTTCGATGTTACCGATAACTTCGCTATATGTCTTAGTAGCTGTATCGAAACCGAACGAGCATTCAATATCTTCATTCTTTAAGTCACCATCGATTGTCTTAGGGCAACCGATCACCTGTACACCAGCATCATGTGCTGCAAAGTACTCAGCTAAAACAGCAGCGTTTGTATTGGAGTCATCACCACCGATAATAACAATCGCTGTGATACCGTGCTTCTTACAAACTTCAGCCGCAACTGCAAACTGCTCTTCTGTTTCAAGCTTTGTTCTACCAGAACCGATGATATCAAATCCACCAGTATTTCTATACTGATCGATATACGCATCATCGAAAATTAAATAATCATCTTCAAGTAATCCACTTGGACCCTTCTTAAATCCATATAATACATTTTCTGGATTAGTTGCCTTTAAAGCATCATATAGACCGCACACTACGTTGTGTCCACCAGGTGCCTGTCCACCAGAAAGGATAACACCTACAACCTGCTTCTTCGCTACGGATGTATTTGTCCCTTTTGGAATGTAATTTCCTTCTTACCATAAGTATTTGGGAATAAAGCCTTGATCTTTTCCTGATCAGCAACGCTTGTTGTTTCTTCCCCTTCCAAAACTGAAATCTCAGAGATACCATTTCTTAGCATCTTTGGAAGCTTTGGTGCATACTGATATCTAGCTTTTTGTAGTGGTGATAAATCTGTCATATTTTTACTCCTTTTCGATTTAAACCTCATTATTAGAATACCACAACTTTTTTGAAATAAACATACAGAAGATTTGCCCTGATTGACTCATATTTAACCATGATTTTATAAATAGAATACTGATATAAAAAACATCGCCATAATAGCGATGCTTTAAAGATTTATATTTGCTTTTGAATATACTTTACTACTTTGATTAGTTTACTCTTCTTCCATTCTCCATCTTCAGCCTTTTTCGCAAGTGGATAAATCAATTGGAAGTCAAGTGCTTCTCCCTCTACACGACCGCTTCGCTTAGGAGCCAAGAAGTTTTCTTCCCACTTCTTTTCACTTGCATTCTGATATTCCTTTGGATTCAAGTAAATTAACTGTCTCTTATATGCAGAAATCATCATCTTAGCCGCAAGTGCTTCTAAGTTTCGATACTCTTCTTCTTGTACATCTACAAAGATATCAGGCAATTTTGCGGTACGCACATGTTCTAACGCACGATTGATACGAATACCACATGCATCCCATGTAAACTTCTTTTCAGTGAAGTTAATTTTAACCAAAATACCATGCTCTGTATTGTATTGTGCACGTTGATAATCAGTATCAAAGATAAAATTTCCAAGGGAATAGAAAATAACTTTATCATTTACTATTTCATAGTTCATTGGAACGTGAGGATGATGTGCTACCACAATATCTGCACCCATCTCTAAGAATTTATGATAACGCTCCCTGGTATAAGAAGAAGGTAATGATGTAAATTCTTCTCCACCATGGCAAACAATTACACACCAACGGCAGGTCTTTTTGATTTCATCAATATTTTTCTGGATGCGTTCCATATCATTCCAAAGAAGACATCCAGCACGGTTAGTATCAGCCGGTTTACAACCTCTACGATAACCAACGCTAAATAAACCGATTCCACCTGCTTCATCAAACAATAAAGGTCTAGCAGCTTCCTCAATATCCATCCCTGCACCAACTGTTTGAACATGATTTTTATCTGCAAGCTTTATCGTTTGTGCTACACCTTCTTCACCAGCATCTAAGATATGATTATTACATAAGTTCCAAACATCTGCATGCATGTTATTCAATACTTTAATTGCCTTTGGATTCATTGCATGAATGAGTTGTTTAACACCAGATGTATCATCTTGTGGTGGCAAGTCAATGAGTGCCCCTTCCACATTTGCTACAACATGATCACCACTATGCAAAAAACGCAAAACACCATCTGTAATCAGATGCTTATCTTCCCATTTTTTATCCATGTACTTATCAAAGCCAATATCGCCTGTAAATACAAATGAACTCTTCTTTTTCATATCGTCACCATGTTATTTAATCTTTCACATCATAGTATAAGTTTTGTTCTCTTTCAATTCTAATCCTTTACTAAGAGATTATTCATCTTAAATTGTAATTGTCACAAAGACACTATTCTGTCCTTTGATTAGTTCGAAACCAGCTTCTTCATAAATTCTGATTTCTTCCTTTGCGTTTACATCCACCAAGGTCATCATTGTGTTTATTCCATTCATTTGAATGGCTTTTGATAAGAGTGCTTGTTCATATCCTAAGTTTTGATACTCAGGTAATACAATTAAACTATATGGCTCATTTTGTTTATAAGCATATGTAACATCTAAATATCCAACTAACTGTTCTTGATGAATTGCCAAGAATACTCTAAAACGATCGAGTGCAGATAATACCTTTTCCGCTGTCCAATAGGTTTCCTTAACGTGTATATCAATATATTCCTGTTTCCACCTTTTGCTATAAAGTTGAACATCTAACGTATATTCTTTATTTGTTGTTGATCTAGCAATCATTCTTTGTTGTTCATTTTCAAAGATTGCATTCTTTGAGGTAAGTATATTCTTTAACAGGATATTTTTTTCGGATTTATGACGAAGTCACAACGATATCCTTTATAATTCTTCTCTAAATATTCAAATAGTTCATTGTATGCATGTTCAGACTTTGATAAACCAATTATCATCTCAATATTTTTTTCGGTAGGTAAAATCAGTAATACGAATATTCCATCAATACTACCATTATAAATATTTACATATACATGTTGATCTTTTTTTCTCAAAAAGCACCATACAGATTGTTACTATCATACAAATAATGAGGATCAACATAGCATGCATCACTACATATATCTTTGATAAATGCCTCATATTCATCTAGAGAAGTAATTTCTTCTAACATATTATTTTTGGTACCTTTTCTTTTAAATATCTCTATTCTCTAATGAATTTGCGGTCGATATTTTTTTGTTTGTATCATCCGAAATATATCTTTCAACACACATATGTAAATCATATTTATCACGCAGTTTTGCAATCTCTACCATCATTGGCGAAGCGTGATGAAAATCAATTAATTTCTGATCTTTCCAAGAATCAATTAACAATACTGTTTCATCATCATTTATAGGATAGAAATATTCATATCGTAAGTTTCCATCTTCTTCTCGAATCTTCTTTGTTAATCCACTAGATTCCATCTCATTAGCAAACTTTCTTGCATTTCCATTGATACCTGTATAGTAAATATTGATTGTAATACTCATTATGTATCCTCTCTTGAATTCATTACAATCATTATACCTAAACTTTCATATTATAAAAAAAGCATTTCAGCACTGAAATACTTTTTTTAAAAAAATCTATTGATTTAAACGTAAGTGTATTATCATAGTACGTTTTAATCTATCCGAAAAAAACATTACTATCTTGGATATCAGTTTTAATCCTTTGCATTGTTTCAAAGCATCCGCAAAGAATCCACTCACACTTACTAACTTCGTGTTTGTATCTTTTGCGAATTCGCATGGATTATCTATCGCAAAATACATCTCTGCATTCACATTTCCAGTTCTTCGAACAAATATGTTTGCACGCTTTAATCCAATACTATCTGTCGCATCAAATACCATTTCACATTTTGGAATTCTTTTTTGTATTTGATGAATAAAATGAATAATTTTATCTTTTGTAAAATATTGAAATACACCTGCTAAAACAATCAATGTATGTTTAGAGATATCTAAGTATTCAGCCCACTCCATCGAGAACATATCACAACCGATGAGCATCTCATTTTTACCATGACCAAGAAGTTTTTCTCTCACTGCAATTACATGTTCCAAATCTACTTCATAGAAGTTAGAACTATTATTTCTAATGCGGAAGTATGCTGTTTCTAAGCCAGCACCCAGAAATACAACATTGCATGCATGGTTATGTTCTAAAAATGAAATAATCTTTTTATCAATGATCTGCTGTCTACAAACACTAGCCATATTGAAATACTCAAATGTATTCTGGGCAATTGTCCTTAGAGAGATATTATGTTCAAATAATAATGCTTTTTCATCATAGAAATAATCAGGAAATCTCTTAGATGCATATATTCTCGCATATAAAGGGATGTACAAGGTATCTTCTACTCCTTGTAAGGAACTTGTATCATTCATGCTTCTTCCCTTTCCATGGAATACAACGGTTTACGCGTTGAAGGTATTGGATATACTCTTGTCCATATAAATCTTCTAACCATTTTTCTTCTGTTGACTTCATTAGTACAGTCATAAATCCCCAGTAAATAATTGGTAATAATAACAATACTAAATTTCCATAAATCAATAGAACTCCTGTGCACACAAACATGAACGCACTATATACTGGATTTCTTACATATGCATAAACACCGGTAGTTACCAACTCATTCTTTATGATATGTGTATCAAGCTTATCGATTATAACTGCCCTCAGCCAAAGAGTAATTCCAATAGCGAAACACAAAATACCAATTAAGATAAATATCCATCGCATATTAGTAAATGTAATGACAGGAATAAATCTTGTTGCAGAAAAAAATAATACTGATGATTGTAATCAAAAACAATCGTGATGACATACAACGGTCCAACACCCAAAATTGGCAGATGATCTTTTTTTCATATTTTTTTCACCTTTTCAATAATTTAAAAATTTCAGTTAGCTATTGCTAACTGAAATTTTAGCACTATTGTGATTATCATACAATTATCATAAAAAAATGTTTCTTCCATTAATTCTAAGCTTTTGAATGGAATATATTGATCAGGTTCAATCCCTTTATCATTTATGCCACTGCCATTTTTAGCCGCATCTGTCTTTGAGATTGGATAAGAAAACTCATAGTTTTTATAACGTACTTTAATTGGATTTAAATAATCAATATTACCCATTGTAGGTCTACCAATCAATTTTGCACGTCCTTGTTCTTTAGCGACACGCACGAACTGTTCTGCCTCATTTTCACACCAAGTATCAATTAGAATGCCAACATATTCTGGGCCCATTTTTTTAATGCATGTTTCCGGATCCGCAAATAATTCTTGTTCACCTTTAATCCATCCGACTGCCTTCATCTGTTCATAGTAGGAGATTGCAGACTGCACATACTCCTTTATCTCTTTAACATCACTTTCAAGGTATGGTTGTAAGTTATCAATGGAGCGTTGGCAATTTGTTTCAGAATAGTTTGTCCAAATTGTACGATTACCATATACATCATTTAATGTACTATCTTCTTTTACAATATATCCAAGCAATGGTAGATAACCTTCTTCACTTCCACCGATATTCTTACGTAAATCAATAATCAATCGTTTACATTGTTCGATGTCTTTTTGATGTGCTTGTAAAAACTTCTCCGTATCTTCACAGGTTTCAAACTTTGAGAATTTTAAAATAACTGTATCTTCTTTTTTATCAAACTGTGGTTCTTTTGGAAAATCTAGTGGATATTTTTGAAATACAATATCTTCTTGTGTTCCATCTACGTGTTCAACAATCATATGATTTGCGAGTTTCAAATAACCCGTCCACTGTTCACGCTCTGGTATATCGGATGCTAGAAGTGGATTTGGTAGTGTACTTGCAATTCTTTCTGGTATCTGTCCGTTGATGGTTAAGACTTTATCCCCAACTTGAAGTCTATTCTCACTGGTCACTTCATCAACAAATAATCCTTCATCACATCTACGTACATAAAAACCTCTTGAGAACGGTTGATAGTTTTCATCAGAATTCATTGTAAATTTCAAATTACGATCACGTAGATTTGATAGGTATTGTGATACTGCTTGTAGTGGCATGATTGGGGTCATCTTATGATTGTAGTGAGCCTCTGCAAGCATGGTTAACGCAGGAGAAGGATTATGACGTGCCTTCACCTCTTCAAATCCAGCATAATCGTTACGTATCGTATGAAATATATCTTTTAATAATGTATATGTATCCATATGATGTACTATACCTCTCTTCACTAGTATCCTTTATTTTAAAAAATGAGATAGCAGTCTCCTGCTATCTCACAGTACAACTATTATTTTTCGTTATCAACGACAAACTGTCCAGCTAATCTTCCGTGTGTTACTGCCATACCGATAGAGTTACCAGCACATGGTGTTGAATAACCTGTACCATAACGTCCACCTAAGCAGTTACCTGCAGCATATAGACCAGGAATTGGGTTATGCTCAACATCTGTAACGTTTAAGTTCAAATCCGTCATAACACCAGACATTGTTACCATCATTGGTGTAGTAGCATTGTTACCTAGGTTACCCTTACAGCCATAGAATGGTGCTTCAAGAACAGGTACCATTGCAGATGGATCCTTACCAAAGTCTGTATCAGCACCTGCTGCGCATAACTCATTGTAGTGTGCAATAGAATCTAACCAAGTTTGCTTACTTTCAGCAGATACACCCATAAGATCTGCTAATTGGTCTAATGTATCAGCCTTATAGACCGCTGCACCCATACGTTCGGCAACGAAGCATCCACGAATCTGTGTTGGTTCGCTCTTACCTGTAGGAATTGCAGCCATATCGTCAATTAAATCTTGATAGTATTGTGGACGTCCACCGTTAGGTGCTGCATGTTCAATACCACCTGCGCAGATTGACTTCATAAAATTCTTATCTGTCACAAGATAACCATCTCCTGCTTTTTGACGAGCAGTTGCTGTAGCAGCACCTGTAACATTTCCTTCATTGCAATAACGCTTGCCATCACTATTGAGCCATAACATTGAGTTATTACCCCAAGGGCCATTGATTCCACCACCTAGTAACATTGTTCCACGAGGTGCTGGTTCAATCATACCACCAGCCCAGCATAATAGTTTCACTGCTGAACCATCACGGCCGCCCATACCGCTCTTGAAGTCTTTCTGCAGACCACCTTCACGTTCAAAAGCGTTCCATGTATTCTGTTAATAATGCCCAAGACATTTCTGCATTTCCAGCGTAGTCACCACCGCAAACAACAACACCCTTCTTAACATTATATTGAATCTTCTTGCCGTCTACATCTTCGGCGATAACTCCAGTTACGCGTCCACTATCATCTTTGATTAAAACCTTTGCGGACGTGCCATAGTATAGTGTTGTACCATAATCCTTAACAGCCTTATCTAATGAAGCCTGCTGTACATATTTTAATACAGAGTGAGCCGCAACACCCTGTACTTCTTCAGCACTATACTGACCCATAAATTGAACTGTTGCCGGCCATGTTTTAGTACCAGGATGACGTGGGTAGTTTGTGAGATCTAAGCAATCATAAATATTATTGCCAGCTTTAATCTTTTCATAGTCCATATTCACTTGAACGATTGTCCATCCATTTTCAGTATTATCATATGTATAGACCTTCTTATCAACACCCATTTCTTTTGCGATATCAATCATATGGTCTAAAGTTGGACCAGAATTCTTTACATAAAGTGAAACAATACCTGGATCAACACGTCCACCACCACGGGTAACAAATTCATCGATTACTTCTCCAAGGTTCCACTCAGGAATACCAATATTCTTAGCAAACTGTGAATTCCAAGCACCAATATCTTCCCCATACCATGAGAACATATCCTGTTCCTGCGCTTCAAGGCCTACAACCTTAGCACCCTTTTCAGCAGCGCCCAGTACAGCCTGAACACCAGCATGACCTAATCCGATGACTACAACATCTGTATCAACAGTTTCGTCAACTTTATCATACTTAGGTGCTTCACCTAACCACTTATTACCAGCTGCCGCATAGCCAACTACACGTCCATCAGCTGCTGCAGCCTTCTTGGCAGCTTCACGGTCAAGCTTTGGCCCTCTTGGACCTCCAGGTCCTGGTTCAGCTTCTTCCTCTACAGCTTCACCTTTTGCTTGGGCAATACATTTTTCTAAACATTCTTTCGCCGCATTTGCGGTAACAGTAGCACCTGTAATACCATCAATTTCAGTACCCTGTGCTTTCATCAACTGCTTTACAATTTCATCAGCAGCTTTCTGTCCAATGCTTTCTGTTTCCTCACTAACATCCAATTTGATATCTGTAATCTTATTTGCATCAAATGTGGCTGTCATCTTAACTGTACCAATACCCTTGGCTGTCGCTGTATATGTTCCAGGCGTATAGATACCTTTTCCAGTACCAGAGTTAGACTTACATCCAACTAAAGTACCTGCTGCTGCAATCGTAATTGCACCAGCACCAACTCCCTTTAGAAAATCTTTTCTTGAAAGTTTGTAACTCATACTAATTTCCTTTTTACTTTCCCTTTCTATTATTTTTTATAATCACTCTTCGAAAAAATACGACAGAGAACTATACTCAATTCATAAAGCGCAACCATAGGTACTGCCACCATAATCTGGGAAACAATGTCTGGTGGTGTCACAATAGCCGCTACGATAAAAATAATAATGATTGCAGGCTTACGCGCTTTGATTAGATACTTTGCCTTTAAAACTCCTACAAGGGATAAGAGAACCGATATAACAGGCATTTCAAATATGACACCAAAAATCATAAATACAGTTGTCAAAAACATGACATATTCTTGAATAGAAATGCTTGCGATAATATCAGAACCTGCACCAAATTCCTTTAGGAAGTACAGCATAAATGGCACACTTATGTAGTATGCAAATAACACACCTACAACAAAAAACAATAAGCCAAATAACATCACCAGTAGGACAACTTTTTTGGTTTTTTTATTTTCAATTGCAGGCGAACTAAATGCATAGATCTGATGAACAATCACCGGGATATCCGCTATAAAAGCTGCTAACATTGCGACACTAAAATGCACAAGCATTAACTCCTGTGGTGCAATATAAACAAACTCGTAGTGATATCTGGTTCCCATGTCGGTTAATAGTTGTACCAACTGTTTTGAAAAAGCAAGCGCAACAAAAAAGCCAACAATAAAAACTACCAGACATACACCAATACGATTACGTAATTCTCGTAAATGTCCCGGTAGTGTCATCACTCCCTGTTCATCTTTATTCGTTTGTATTGTCTTTGTTGTTGTCATTTTCTTCTTCAGATCCAATGCCTTCTTTGAAACCCTTTATGCTCTTACCAAACATCTTTGTTAACTTTGGAATCTGTGTCGGTCCAAATAAAATTACAACAATAAGCAAAATAATAACCAATTCATTCATTCCGATTTTCATATAGTAACTCCTTCTTTGTTTTCACCCTTATCTTTGTATTTTCTTGTACGACTTGTACTGTTTTGTTTTCTTCTGTCACCTTTGGCGTTCCACATTCTGAGCAGAATTTACCATGATTGATGTTATTACAATTCGGACAAGTCCATTCATTCGCTTTGCGTTCTTCTAGCGTTTCTTTCGTCACTACCGTTGCACGCTTTCTAATATTGATTGCACTTGCGACCGAATCTTTGGCAGCAGAGATATTTTTGTGTACATCATCAACGGTTTCTTGTAATGGTTGTAACGCATCACGTAGTGGCTTTTGTGCTTCGTTTAAAGGTTCTACGATATTTTCTTGAACATCTTTACTTAAGTCTGCAGTTGCAGCACGTAGACTCTTTAATACTTCACCAAATTTCTTCGCATAGGATGGTAGATTGTCTGGTCCAATTACAAACAATGCAACAATTACAATCACTACAATTTCTAGTGTTCCGATCTTCATAAAAATTACCTATCCTTTTTTAATTCATCTAGCGAATTCCAAACTTTATCTAATAGCGAATGGAACTGTTTACTTTCTTCTTCACTTAAGCTCGCCAGCAAGATAGATTCTGTTGATATCATTCCTTTTCTAGCATTGGTGATTGCCGCATGTCCTTCTTCTGTTAGAGAAATAACCTTTTCACGTTTATCCTTAGAATCGATGCGTTTTAAAAGTCCTTTTTTCTCCATACGCTTTACAAGTCCACTAGCAGTAGGTTGTGCAACATGAAGTGCATTTTGGATATCTTGCACAGTTTGATATCCATCTTTACTATGGCGAAAAGATTCAATGACCATCATTTGAGATAACGTTAAACCTCCTTTGGCCAACAATAATTCTGCTCGCTTTTCTAACACATCACTTATCCAGTGAATATATTCACCACAATCTATTTTTCTTGTCATGGGAAAATTATATAGCGTGCTATATATCTCGTCAATAGTTAAAATATGCACAAACAAAAAGAAGCCCTCAGAGAGCTTCAAAATTCATGTATTATTTCATGCATTGATGCTTTTATCTTTCAAGAAATACACAGTAGATATCGATAGTATCACTTCGAGCACTACAAGAATGATAAGTGGTCCAAGCGTGCTCTTCACTAACATAAGTATCGCAAGACTATCAATCAACATATGTGCAAGCACGCATGGTATCGCTCCCTTGGAGAATTCCTTGATTGCACCAAGCATAAATGTATTCCCAAGTATCATCAAATAAAATAATAAGTAATTTGTAGATCTGCAGTAATCCATGGCAACCTATAAATTGGTAGATGCCATACAAACCAAATGACAGATATTACAAACATTTTAAGAATGAAATTCTTACACTGAAGATGTTCTTGTAGATACCATCTCCAACCCACCTCTTCAAGTCCACCTTGAAATAATGTCCATGGAAAATAAGCTATTACAGCACCTAATGCCATACCAGTAAATTTTACATTCCCTAATAAAACGGAGATGCCATAATAAACAACTGGTACAAGTAAGACGAATAGCCAAACAATAGAACGTTCTTCCCCACAGAAGACCTTCTCTAAAAACTGCCACAATCCATTAACTTCTTTTGACTGATACGTAAATAGAAATGCCATTAGCATCGGAATGAGATTCAATAGTATAAAGAGAATACTAGCTGTCGTATTAGATTTCTCAGGAGCTATCACAAAGATAATTCCACCTAGAATAAATGTACATACAACAGTAATCACAGAATATAGGAACGCCTTTTTATTATTAGAAATACTCTTGTCCATAGGTTACCTCATAATTCATAACTTTCACTATATGCATTATAGCACTTAACTACACCGCAGCCATATTGCTAACTTTTAAATTTTCCCCAAGTTAAAGTATCTTAGCCAATTACCAACAAAGAACACATGCATGCATATTTATTCTACCAATTAGTAAATATCAATCAACGTTATATCTTTTTATACTTTTTACGAATGAATGTATACGTTATCATCATAAGGACTAATCCAACTGTACTATCTGCAAGTATAATATTTGCGCCTAGAATTATGCTATGATATGCACCAATTATTGTCCCTATCCAGAGCGGCAATGAGAAACAAAGCCACATGATTCCATTTGCTCGATTATATGCACAAACATCTGTAATCTCATCTTCAGGTACAGTATCACCTGCCCAAATACCACATCGGTTTCTTTCTCATCCAGGCATAAATCCCAATACATGTAAATAAAAGACTTGAAGGAATCATTATAATCAGCCATATTAGATTACCCATGTTTATAACCCTCCTATTTGACTGTATTCCATAAATCCAATAAATATATCTAAATATAATATACTCTTTTTTCATAATAAAAGGCAGAGTTCTTATACTCTACCCTTAATCAAAATTATTTATTATGAGATTTACTACGCTTTTTAAAATCTTTATCAATACGCTTTTTCCAATCTGCACTTACATAACTACATTTTCTTAAAACACCAATTGCATCATTTAAAACTTCGTAGTTTAACTCTGTCCCTTCACTATCACAATTGAAATTAACTGCTCGACTTTCATCAATACCCATATAACTTGCGACATTAACAGCATCAATATTCGCACCCAAGAACATAAACTCCCAACCATACTTTTCTCTTTGATTCTCAATTAACTTCTTCACTTTTGGATATGTATATGTTTTACTTGCATTTTCCATACCATCCGTTGTGATAACAAATAGAGTATGTTCAGGAACATCCTCCTTACGCGCATACTTATGAATATTACTAATATGATGTATTGCATTTCCAATCGCATCTAATAAAGCTGTACATCCTCCAGTTATATAATTGTTTTCTGTCATTGGTTTGACATCCTTCACATCTATACGATCATGAATCACTTTACTCTTATTTGCAAATAATACAGTTGAAATTAACGTATCTCCTTCAACCTTCTTCTGTTTTTCAATCAAGGAGTTAAATCCACCAATCGTATCCTTTTCAAGTCCTTGCATCGAGCCACTACGATCCAAAATAAATATAATCTCTGTTAAATTCTTTTTCATACACTTTCCTCCCAAGGTGTTTCCCTTTGTATGGCTTTAGTGTATCTATATATTCAGATGTAATGGTCGCCTGTAAAGCGACATTTTTATCCACCAATCAAGCTTTGATCAAATGCAAACAATACCGCATTAATTTCATGTACATTGTAATTCCCCTGTTTTACAAAGTATTCAATTATCAAATCAAACTTACTAGAATGTGATAATGCAAATCCAGCCTTTGCAAGCATGTCCTGCATTTCTTCTATCGATAACTCTAGTGCTAAAGCAAATGCAATAACTGTTGGTTTTGATGGCTTATATAATTTATCAGAACGAATCTTTGAAAAAAGTTTTCTATCGATGTTTGCTTTCTTGTAACACTCGGCATCACTCATCCCACTCTCATCAATTTTTCTTAATAACATTTCCGAAAAGCTTTCATCAATATCACTAAGCCAATCCATTATTGATTTTTGTTCAGCAGAACTAAGTGGTGCTGAACCTTCTCTTAAACATGTATTATCAAACCCTACGAATCTAGGCTTTTGCAAAGATAAAGAATCAGAATATTCATCTACATATTGATCATCAATATATGATTCGATATCAGAATATAATTTATCCCCTATTTCATATGATTTACGATCAAATATCACAAGATATACCATCATCTCATTATCTAAAAGAAACTTTCTAATCTGTTCAACTGCAACCCTTAATGCTTGCGCTTTTGAATATCCGTATATTCCAGAAGATATTAAAGGGAATGCAATAGACTTACAACCATAGTCCTTTGCCAAATGCAATGAAGTTGTATAGCAGGACTCTAATAATTCTTTTTCATGGTGATTACCATCAATCCAGCGTGGTCCTACGGCGTTAATTACATACATGCATGGTAATTGATATCCTTTTGTAATCTTAGCACTTCCTATTTCACAACCATTCAGTAGCTTACACTCCGCAAGTAATTCAGGTCCTGCCGCACGATGAATACAACCATCAACACCACCGCCACCTAAAAGAGATTTATTTGCGGCATTCACAATTGCATCAACCTTCATCTTTGTAATATCATTTCTAATTATCTCAAAAGGCATACTCATTCTCCATTTTTCATTCTTTAAATAAATTGAGGTAATACTATTTTAATCGGATATACTTTGTTGAACGTCCGACCCCTTCTCTTCGAAGCTCACCTTCTTCAACTAGTTTCCTTAGTGATCCTTCAATCGAACTTATACTTAAGGATGGACATAGTTCACGAATATCTTGTTTCGTAAACCGACCAAGCTTTTGTAACGTTGCTTTTCTCACCATTTCTACAGCAGATAGCTTATTTTCCACAATACTAAATCGATCATCAAATGCTTTATATGCAGCAAGTATAATTCTCAAAAGATATTTGATAAATGGAACCACATCTTCATTTCCATCGTGCCAATTCACTCCTGCCTTGTTAAGCGCTTCATAATATGCAGCTTTATCCCTAGCAATCAATGATTCAAGTGATATATATCTACCTACATAAAAACCATTCTTATATAACAAAAGGGTTGTTAACAATCTACTCAATCTACCATTACCATCATTGAATGGATGAATGCACAAAAAATCATGAATAAAAATAGGAATCATAATGATAGGTTCTACTTCAGAATTACCGATTACACGATTGTATTCATCACAAATACGATCCAAAGCACCTGGTGTTTCAAATGGACTAAGAGGTGTAAATAAAACTTCTGAATGACCATCTGGATACGTTGCACTAATGTAATTCTGTACATTCTTTGTTTTCCCCGCAAGCGGATTATTCATATGACTATACAAAATTTTATGCATCTGCAAAATATAGTTTCTTGAGATTGGTATCACATCAAAATTTTCATGAATAATATCTAGTACATCTCGATATCCTACAATCTCTTGTTCATTTCGATTTCGCGGTGTTGTCTTTTCTTCTAATAATTGCTTAAGTCTTACACTTGTAGTAACAATACCTTCAATTTTATTTGAAGACTCTGTGCTTTGTATCTTCGCAATATCAATCAACTTTTCCAGTTCATTCGGTCTTTGTTTTAGATATAATTCTTGTTTTCCTTGGTAGCGATAAATCGACGCAACTAAACTTAAGATTTCTGAATCCCATTTTATGTCTTTTATTTTGGAATAATTAAAGTTTCTCATTTTATTCCTCCCTTAATTATTAATTTACCCTTAAATTATATTATTTTTTTAAGGTATAAAACAATTTATTAGGAGAAAAAAGACATCTTTACTCTATTACGCTTTTTTATATGTTTTAGAATAAACAATAATTTGTACAACAATACATACAAGAATTGATACTGTAATGTACCCTAACATTTGCGTTACATCTAAATATACATCAAATATTCTTGCTTTAAATGAGAATAGCTCCTTTATGATTGTCGCAAACATGCCATGATCCATTCCTGCTAGCGATGTATTCATATGTTCCAATAATCCATTGATCAGGACATTCCTTAGCACAATTGTAATCTGACTTGCAGGAAAGATATTGCATACTGTTTGTACACTTTCTGAAAATTGTGAAATAGGAATATATGCACCAATGATAAACCCTGAGGCTGCAGATAACATTCCAAAGAAAGCTCCACTAGCACTAACAGATTTGAAGAATAAAACCACTATCATAAAGATTGAAGTTGCAGAGATAGATCCAAGTGCTACAACACCAAATGCCTTTAAAATCTCACCAATCCCAAGATAGATATCTCCTTGCATACCAATCACTCCAAGCCCAATCGCAAGTATAATACTTGTCAGAATCACTGAAGATAATGCCGCAGAGATAAAGTATGAGAAGATAATCTGACCTCTTTTCAGGGGTGTTGCGAGAATGTCATAATCCACTTTATTTTCTCGATCTTTTACAAGAGTAATTAAACAGTTATATGGAACTGTAATCATAGCAGAACCTAAAATACCCGTTAAAAGAATTAGATTTGCAAACATGTCTTTATCATTCTTATCAATAAGTGAAGATAAACTAGGGAATTGATTCATTGCACTATCCATCGCATTTACAAATGTATCTTTTAAGAATAGTAGATACAATGCCAGTACAATCATTGATGTTAGTAATGAAAAAAATAATAGATTGTTTATCCTTAAAGAACAGTAATAAATTTCTTTTTGTTAGTCCTAAAAAAACCTCTCATGTTATGCACCAAGCTTTCTACCTGTTAAGTTCAGGAATACATCATCCATACTTCCTTTTACGATTTCATAATCCGTAATTTGATGACGATTATGATATACAAATTCTGTTAAATTAAATTCCTTTTGCGATTCTAACTTCACGATATAGTGATCAACTTCATATCTGTATGCAAAGTCACTAATTAACTTCTCATTTTCACCATTTTGTTCCGTATACCAAATTAGTTTTGTATTTGTATACTTATTCTTTAAACCTGCTGGAGTATCATTTGCGATAATATGTCCTTTATCTAGTATGACGACTCTATCCGCATCTCTAACTTCTTCCATGTAGTGTGTCGTAAGGAATATTGTCATGTTCTTCTCCTTACGAAGATAGTCAATATACTCCCATACTACTTTTCTAGACATAGGATCAAGTCCAGTTGTTGGCTCATCTAGGAATAGAATCTTAGGATCATGTAGAAGTGCTCGAATGATATCGACTCTTCTTCGTTGCCCTCCAGATAATTTCTCATAATTACGATTCCAAATACTCTCTAATTCAAAAGCATGCATTAATGGATTTAAACGTTTCATAATTTCTTGTTTACTAATGCCATAGTAGGAAGCTCTAGTCAGAAGATTTTCTTTTACAGTTAGTTTTCCATCGAGAACTGAATTCTGAAAAACAATACCTATATTCTCGCGAATCTTGTCATCATCCTTTCCTAATGTATAATCAAATATCTGTACATCTCCTTCTGTCTTATCGAAGATCGTACATAACATATTAATCGTGGTAGATTTACCTGCACCATTCTCACCAAGAAAGGCAAAGAATTCCCCTTCTTTCACCTCAAATGAGATGTGGTCTACAGCAGTTGTCTTATCATATCTCTTCGTTAAGTTTTTTACCGTAATTGCATTCATAGTAATAACTCCTCCTGAATCTTTCTTTCTGAAAGCATCTTATCATCATGAAAGAATAAAAAAAGTGCTACTCTACCAACCTGCATATACAGGCTACTGAGTTGCACATTTTCTTTGAAAACATCTATTTTTCGTTATTTATTTCTTATTCTGAATCTTGCATATCTTTGATTGCTGCATTGATTTTTATCTCATCTGATTTAGCAATCCATGCAGTAATGATCCATACAAATACATAGATAATACTGTACATAACAACAATCTTACGTACATCAAATAAATCACCATACCAGTCAAAAAGATAACCGCATAGAACTACAATTCCACCAACTAATACAAAGTGAATCCCAATTCTCATCCACATAACCTTTTTCTCTAATGTATCTATATCCAACAGGAAATAAGTAGGTAATGAACATAAAAAGCCAGTTAAACAAATAGAAATAGGAATATACCAACCTAACACTAGTGTCTCTGAACCTGAAATAAAATGTTGGATAATCATTTGAATACCAAGCCCAAATAGAATGGCTGTAGAAATCATAATCGTCTGATTAAAGATAATTTTCGCTTTATTCATGTTATAATCCCAGCCTTTCTTTTAGTTCTTTTACATAACTTCTTGCGATGATTACCTGCTCACCATTTAATAGTTCTGCTGTCATCCTACCATTAATTTCAGATTTAACAGATTTAATTTTTCGAATATTAATAATCATTGCCTTTGCGGCTCTGAAGAAATTACGAGTCAATTCACTTTCAAGTTCATATAGTCGATATGAAACTTCAAGTGTATTATCCTTCGTATAAATATATGTCCTCTTATCAACAGATTCAATATAGTAGATTTTATCAATCTGACACATGACAGTCTGATCATTTAAACGTGCTGCGATCACACGACAATTATTTTCAAGTGTATCGATTGCACTTTGAATCGTGTCCGTCACTTTAACAACACTTAACTCAGCATGTTCATCATCATATGAATTTACTTTTTTAATATCAACCTTCACGATATCACCACCTACATATGCAGTCCTAATTCTATCAATATTTATTACTTTAAAATACAAGTTCATTTATAGAAAATCTTAGCCCAATCTTGTTTTGCACTTAAGATACGAGCTACAAATACTTTGTGATTGTCAATGTAATAAAATGCTAAATAGCTTTCTATTGGCATATATCGATAAGATTTACCATCACTAGTCATCTCACCATATCCCCTACTTGAAACTAATGGACAGACTTCTGGAAACATTTCCAAAGTTTCAAGAGCACTTAAAATTAAATCTATTTTTCCATCAGCAGATTGCTGACTATAAAAATTTACAACAATATAGTTGTGAATATTATGTAAGTCTTTCTTTGCACTATCCGCAAGGAAAACAAGATACTGTTTTAAATTAGTCAAGATTGAATTCCTTTCTCACATCAGCTAGAGAAGTGACCTTACCCTCACTAATTTCTTGATGTCCAGCTAAAATTTCTTTCTTTAAATCCTCAAAAGCTATTTGATACTGTGTATCCTGTAAATCACTGGAAACAAATTCCTTCGCATCAACTGTGCCGTTTGCGATTTTTCTAAGCGCTGCATTCAGCACATCCGAAACTGTAATTTTCTCATCCGCTAAGATTTCTTTTGTCTTCTGATAAGATATTGAATCTGCACGAAATTTACTACTTGTGTACTAGCCATTCCAAATACTCCTTTGTAAATACAATTTGTATACACATAATAACATAGAAAAGGTGATGTACTCAAAAAATATCCATCATTGTTATGTATGACAATGATGGATATAACTACATTATTCTAAATAAGATACCCTATCCCATTCTCCAAGGTATGATTCATATCTCTCCTATCTATTATAATTAAGATAGAATTATGATATTATATTGATATTTAAAGGAGGTCAATACTATGATTAATATTCGTCCAGTTTCTGACTTAAGAAACAAATTCCCAGAAATTGAAGAAACTGTTATAGATTCCAACACTCCGGTGTTCCTTACTAAAAATGGTTATGGAACGATGGTACTTATGAGCATTGAACAATACTCTGCACTTACAGATGATATTGAAAGAAAGCTCGATGAAGCAGATGCATTTGCAGCAAACTCTTCTATCCGCCTTTCTAAATCTGATGTATTTGACAAAATAAGGAGCAGAGTTGATGAACAAGCGAAGCTATAAATTAACTTTTCTTCCTTTATTTGAAGAAGATTTACTTAAAGCCACTGATTATATAACCAATACGCTACAAAATCCCAGTGCAGCTCACCGCTTAGTTGATGATATAGAACTGGCAATTGTTAAAAGACTTGAAATGCCTCTTAGTTTTTCTCCCTATCATTCATCAAAGATTAGGAATCATCCCTACTATAGAATCAATGTAAGAAACTTCTCGATTTTTTATGTAATAATTGATAACACTATGGAAGTTCGTAGGATTCTATATTCAAAACGAAACATTGATAAACTGATAAAATAAGGGTCTCCAAAAACAAGGAATCCTACGATGGGATTACCGACCAGATTTTTCGCTCAGAGAAAAGCGTCAGCAAGCTTCAATGGACACTGTACAGTGTGATGAACAGCTACAGCGAATAACAGAATTGCAGGATTTCATCAAAGACCAGCCTTCCGACCTTACAGTATTTGATGAGGTACTTGTAAAACGCTGGCTCAAGCAAATCACGGTCTGGGAAGACCACTTCACAGCGGAGCTAAAATCCGGACTAAAAATTGATATTGAAGGATAATGTCCTTAGATTCAAAAAGGCTCCTCACCACTGGAATATATCCCGTGATGAGGAGTCTTTACTTATGCTAATTCTTTTATTGCATATATTGCGACAACAGATAATGGAATCGATATTATTGCAAAAGCAGCTGGCCACCCGGATAGGGATACAGATACACTACTTCTCTTTGCTAATTCCGATGCTCCGTATGTCAAATTATTCTGCGAATGCATTATACATATTTTACCTCACTCTCATATAATAACCATTTTTTTCAATATAATCATACCACCATTTACTGCTCCGCCTAGAGAACCTGCAGCCTTTTTCGTTGGATAAATTTGATTAGAATATAGCGAAATCAATGCCGCATACGCGTCAGCTATACTCAATGTACTACCAACGCTTTTAAATACTTGTAATATCATTTTGGTTAACCTCCTTTATTATCATCAATATTTTACTAATCGCATCCATGGCTTCTTCATCAGACCTTTCAAGCAATTTTGCGAACTTTGAAACAGCCTCCAGTCTATCTTCCATACGGAATTTATTTTCAGACGCATCAGGTGCTGCAATTTCTGTATAGCTTAATAAGCGTTTTCCTACAAGATAATCATCGTATCTACCATTACATTGCTTAAGTAAATATGCAGCAACACCTTTTAAATGAGGGCCTATTGCAAATGTGTCCACAATTTCTTTTGGAATTTTGACTTCTACTACCACCTTATCGTCACCATAAACCATCGGGGTCTGTATCTGCACACCGTATCTCGAATAAAGATTCAACGATGCACTCCTGACGCCTTCTCTTATATCATGAATGGCATCAATGGATTTTATTGTTGAATCAGCAAATTCGATTTGTATATTCTTAGAAATAAGCATTCTTATCACCTCTTTTAGTAATCTCTATTATCGGAGTCTGTAATAATTGTACTATCTCTCAATTCAATTGTCAATACCTTCTATTACTGAAACTTGTAATATTTTTTTATTAATGAGCTTTTTTTCACAAAATCCCTCTCGGCTATAATAACCGAGAGGGTTTATATGAGTTATTTATATCATTTTCTGTATCCGGTACACATGATATCTTCACCAGTTATTTCACATCCTACCTCATCTACAAATTGGTCTAATGCATTATTAATGAATTCATGTAACAACCAGTTCTGTTTTTGACTTCATGTATTTGCTAAATAATTTCGGATTATATCTGACCAATTCACTTATCCAATGAAACACAGCAAAAATCAATACAGTCGATGGCATATTTGCTAAGTTGTCATTACCTAAAACTTCTTTTTTTATGTACCATAATTTTGTCTCACCAAATATGTAAAAAAGATGGCCTCTAGTCTTTACGTGATATTTATTTAGTTCTTTTTTACGCTCCTCAATTGACTTGTGAATATCCCAATTGAATCTTTTTTTCATTCTTATAACATATTTATCATCAACACCTAGGTCTCTCTCAAACTTCGATGGCAAGTTCTTAAGAGCCTTAGCATTTGCATACCTTCCAGAAACTTCGAATTTAATCCATGCTTTCTTAGAGTTGTCTTTTTTTACGAACACAGCCTTGCTGATAGGAACGAATATCTCCGGTTTGGAAAAAGTAATGCAATATGCTCTATGAACACATGGAATATTATAAAGTAATTCCGCCATTGTGTAATGGCCTGTGACTATACTATGTCCGTAATATCTTGACAGCTCAGGTAAAACTCCAGCGCCTTTTATCGATGTACAAGCCTCTTTTATATTTGTCTTATTAGTATCGTCTCTAACAGACGATACTCCATGGTTTTTAATCTACTATCATCAACACCTTTATATCGCAATAAGGCCTTAGCTGCATTTAAAATACAATAATATGATGTTAATGGTCGTGCGTTATCTGGAAGTTCCTGTGACGCTAAATAAAAACTATGCGCCTGTTCCCAATAAAATAAGGCATCACTTGCTCCAGATATTGATTGACGCTTCAAAAACAAAGCTACATATTCCCAACATGAATCCGTTAGTATTGTTCTACTGCCATATTTAGGTCTATTCACAGATTTCATCAATTCACACGATTTGTTATTGATGCATATATCTTTGAACATTTCTGTCTTCACCTCCCGGCATCTATTCCACTGCCCGAAAATACCTTTACTATCGAGTTGCCGGATTTGTTGCCAGTTTTCAGCTCTTGCTCAAAAAATTCCGACATCTAATCCACTAACTCAATTTACGTTATCTAATCCGAGGTCACAACTTGACACACATTTTCGCAGTAGATACGTTTTCATATATAATAACCGAGCCTTTTCAGAGGTCAGACCTTACCTCCTAACTACCGAAAAAGCCGGAAATACGCCGCTTTCTGTTTCTTATTTATCTTTCCTTGACATCAATACCACGGTCTCCACATGTGCTGAGAGCTTTCTTCTATACTAATAGACGAAAGGGTGTGAAAATGATTTTTAAATGATACTGTGGAACGGAACAGTAGCCCTAGTATTGACTACTGTCGTTTCTATTCATATTGGCTATTCTAGGACTGAGATGAAAAAATCTATAAATGCTCAGAATAAAATTGAACCCGCAAATCTCCCCAAAACAATGGTGAGTCATGTACTTGTATTATTCCGAAAAAATACACCTCTGGTGCAGTGAGACAAATTGGTGTATCTTATAGTGGCTTCGTAGATGAAAGCTATACTCTACTATCACTCTTTGATGATGTAGAACAAATTGAAAAAGATAATAGACTTCAGACAGCTATTGATGTTGTCAGAGAACAGTTTGGTTTTTTAGCCATACAAAAAGGAACCGTCCTAACTGAAGGTTCCAGAAATATTGAACGCAGTAAACTTATCGGTGGTCATTCCGCGGGTGGATTGGAGGGATTAAAATGAAACAAGAAAAAAATACAGTACAATTTTCAGAAATCCGTAGCAAAGGATGTAATGATATTGAAATGCTTGAAAGATTTTTTTACATGGAATCGTTGAAACAGCAACTTCAAAAACTTCGTCAGAGAAAAACTCAAAACAACTGAAATATCGATACGACTAGTACATGCTAAATCTGAAAACCGATTACCATTGGAATTTACATTTAGCATTAAGCCAACAAGCTCATCTGTGATAATCTATACTGAGGTAATCAATCGCTTTAAAGAATGTTACACAGGTGGGGGAATTCAAGGTTTTACGATTCAATTTGATAAAAAATACCCTTGCCTCTGCATAGAAAAGGATTTGATATGATTGACCGTTCATATTTACCATTTCAATCAGCAAGAGAGTACCAGGATACAAAGATGCAAAAATGGATGGGCTTTTTTTCCTATCTGAACATGCATCAGCACTCTCTGATGATACAAACAAAGTAACGTACATGTCTGACTTATCACTAGAGAAGAAATTATTACTCCTCAGTCAAGTATACGCCGGGCAGCTACGCACACGCATTCAAGTGATTGAAAAAAACAAGCGTGTTTCCTACACTGGAACAATACCAAGTCTGACCAAAGATTTCATTTTTGATAAAAAAACTACAACAGGTCACATCAATTTGAAATTAAAAGACATTATTAGTATTGAACTTGTCGAGGAGGTGCTCTATGAATCAGCTTGAGTTTCAGCGTAATCACCTACAAATGGACTATTATAGCGAGAGCTACCAAGATTTTGAACGTGACTTCTACCGCTACTCTAACATGAATATTCCATTGACCTTCCTAACTGATGATATCCTAAAAACAATGGCGACTTCACGTAAGAATTACTTTGTCCTCAATAAGGAAAAGTCCAGAGATAACCGCGATCACTTCTTCATATTTGAAGTAAGTACCGTAGATGAGAATCCGCTAATCTATCATTATACATATAAGAAAAACTACAATATATTTAGCAGAAAAAAATAGGAGCAGTTCAATTGACTGTTCCTATTTTTTTAATATTCATAAAATCTAAAGTCTTTATACTCTTTAACAATGGAGTCGCCAACCAGAACAGACTATACTGACCAGCGACTACCTTAAATTTAATGTTTCAGATTTATTTTCTTATCTCTAATTTCATAAACTACATCTGCTACATTTTCGAGTAATCGTTTATCGTGGGTGATAAACACGATAGTTCCGGTGTACTCCTTCATTAGTATTTCCAAAGCCTCTAAACTTGGTATGTCAAGGAAGTTACTGGGTTCATCCATTATTAGGATGTTATATCTACCCATGAGCATTTTAGCAAGCAACAATTTTATAATTTCTCCACCGCTTAAAACAGATAAACTTTTTTTCCAATATCGTTCTGTTTGAACCCCATAGATGCTAGCACTGAACGAATTTCTGATATATTGTAGTCACAATCCTTCTGCATAAACTCCATAACATTCTGATTACTGTTGTACTTGTAACCATTCTGTGCAAAGTAACCTATTTTTGCCTTAGGCGAAATAGAAATTCCTTCTTCATGGTTTAAGATCATTTGGATTAAAGTTGTTTTTCCGATTCCATTACCACCAGTTAACGCCACTTTTGCTCCTAACGGAATTTGAAAAGATGCATTTTTCAAACAGAGCCTTATCCCCAAATACTTTATTAATTTCTGCACCGACTATAGGGTATGGATTATGGAGCTCCAATGCTTTACTTTGCCTGAAACGAATTCTGCGAATGCCTTCCGGAGCTTCTACTTTTCCTAAGGCCGCAATCCTGTGCTCTAGGGTTTTAGCAGCATTATACATCTTTTTTTCCTTACTTCCTATTGATTTTTGATGAGCTAAACGCCCTCCGTCTTCAGTACTTTTTTTCTTTGAAGAACCTTTTGCCTTCTGTTCTATTTTACGAGCCTGTTTTCGCTTTTCCTCCGCAGCCCTTTCCAATCGGGCACGTTCCGCAATAAATTGTTCGTATTCTGCAGCTTGGCTCTTACGTTCTTCCTCTTTCTGACGAAGATAATCAGAATAGTTTCCCCAATACTCAGTGATTTTGCCATCTTTCAGTTCCCATATTTTATCTACTATTTCATCAAGAAAATAGCGGTCATGGCTAATAACTAACAGTGCACCTGTAAAATATTTTAGCTGTCCTATTAGAAAATCAATTCCTTCACGGTCTAAATGGCTCGTAGGTTCATCCGCTAAAATACCATGAACCTGTGCCGATAAGGCCTGTGCTATTTTAAGCCTTGTTTCTTCACCACCGCTCATAGTCTGTATATTTAATTGCTCAACACCTAGCTTGCCTACAAGTGCAAAAATCTTTTTTTCCTCCTGCAGAGTTACTTCGTCCAACTGGGGAATATAGGCAAGTTCACCCAGACGATTCATTTTACATCCTGGGGGAGTTAATTCTCCTAAAAGTACCCTGAGTAAAGTGCTTTTTCCAGCACCATTTGCTCCTACTAAACCAATACGGTCATAATCATATACTTCTAATTCATTTATATCTAAAACATCGCGTCCTTTTGAATTCCACACGAATGTCTTTTTGCTTTTTAATATTAATTCCATAACATTTCCTCCTGTCTATAATCGCATGCTTTCATTTGCTTGTATGCAGGGAAAAACCCTGCGATTTTAGCAGGAAGAGTTACATGAAAAATAAGATACATAAATATTCCTCCAATATTGTTTATTTTTAAATCTAATTTTCTAACCTCAGTTATCATTTGGCAAACTATAGCAATGCCAATAATTAAAAATACCTGATAGTAAAAAAACCAATGATTTACACCGATTTTATCAGCAAAGAATCCAGAAAGAATTAACCCAATTGGCATAGCAAGTGACATGATACTTCCGATCAAAGAAAAATACACGTCCTAAATATTCAGGCTTAATTTTCTCCTGAAAAAAAGAGCTGTTTGCACACCGCTATAAAATGGCACCGAAAGCCCCATTATTGCACAGCAAACTACGAATATTACAAATCCATTTGGAGGAAGTATTCCCGAAACGGCTAAACTGGTCCCCATTATAAAAAATGAACTTGTTATTAGTAATACATGCTTTTCGAAGCCCCCTAATCTTCCTAATAATAAGCCTCCTGCTAGCATCCCAAATGCAAAGGAAATTTCCGTAATAGAAATATGCACAGGCGTTCCATTAAAGTGTTCCATGCTTATTAAAGGAAATAGTGCATTGATTGGCATATAAACAAAAGTATATAGTGTTCCTAAGAGTAATAAGGCAAACAATCCTTTGTTTTGTCTCAGAACCACAACTCCTTCTTTCATCTCCCTTATGAAATTTGGTTCTAAACTTTGCACTTGATTACCCAGCTTAGGTATACGTACAATTGCTACCGTAATAGATGCAATCACAGCACCCAATACGTCGATGGCAATAATAGCATTTAAATCCCAAACGGAGTATAAGAGTGCTGCAACTGCCGGACTAACAATATAGCTTATAGACTGCAAAGACTGACTATAGCCTGCGCATTTCGTTAGCTGTTCTTCTGGTACTAAAAGTGGTGTAACCGCATTGAGTGCTGGGGTATGAAAAGCTGTTCCAATGCTACGGATAAACAATACTATCATAATCATCCAGACAGGTAGCTCCATACAGAATGCAACAATAGCAAGCACTGCACCAGCTGCTGCGATAATTAAATCGGCACCAATCATTATCTTCTTCCTATCATGACGATCCACTAGCACACCAATGGCAGGTCCCAAAAATCGCATAGGGTAAAAAAACCTACTAATGAAGCCATAGACAAGACCATCGCAGATCCTGTTTTTTTTCTGTAAGGTAAAAAAATAATCGCCATTTGCAGGATGGCACTAGTGATTAATGATACTGCTTGCCCTGCCCATATTGCATAAAAATTTTTCGTTTCCAATTGTTGTATTTTTTTCCATTTATATTATCTCCTGCATATTATTTTGCTTGAATTTCTATTTTTGAATAGCATTCTAGGCAATAAAAATGCAGGCCAAACCCCTACAATGTGGCTTTTTGGTCTGCATACATACAATTTGGAAACATTCATATTAAAGACATAGTTAAATAAAGGTATAGTTAAATAACCAATATCCTCACCGTAACTAATGAATGCTCAATATCGTATAAATAAGCACAACAAAAAAGCCTATCATCGGGTATAGATTCTGCTTTTTTTATTGCCAGCTTATCTTAAACGCATTGAGGCTGTCATAGTTTCGGTTCCTCCTACATCTTTGTTTATATCAATTTATAGTATAACACAACAAGATGATATGTTCAATATAAAAAGTTATGGAATGAGACTCATACTTCCAATTCGATGCCAGATTTAAAGGATATGACGAAGTTTTCTTCATAGACTGTAACGCTCTGGATTATCTTCCTTAGTAGCAAGCGATTAGCTTTCACAAAATCTTCTGTTTGTAGTTTTAAAAATTCATCAGGATTTTCTAACTCAACCTCAAAATATTTCATTTTACATTCCCTCATTTCATTTATTGATAAATTGAGTTTGCAAAAAAGAGTGGACAATTTTTGTCTACTCTTAACCTTTAAAATAGTTTTTTTTAATCGATTTGAAGTTGCCTAAATTATTACTTATTCGGTAAAATGAAGTATTGCTTTCAACAGATTTCCTTCAACTACACTTCACTTGATTCAAACAAGGTGGGTACATTTCTATTCCCACAAACTCCTTGTCAATGGAAACAAACACGTACCCACAGGGTAAATGGAAATAGAAACTGATAATTTCTAGCTATCACTTCTACTCATTCCAAAAATTTTCTCACTCTGATACTTACCCACCATAAAGCAAAAAGCCTTGCAATCAAGGCTTTCATTATCCCTTTCGTTCAAAGGTTTCTAAGCTTTTTACGAGCAGAGCGACACACTCAGCGGTTCGCTATCTCCGTTCTGTCTGCGTGCTAGCACTTGTCAATCACGGACAGCTATCGCATGGGCGGAAGTAAATGCTAATCTTCGTCGTTTTACTCCTTGACTAGCAAACTTACCGCCTCAACTTGTTCATCATTGTCCAAACTTATATTTAGATCCTCATCAATGATAGGTAGCTTAAAAGTAATGGATTTTTAGCCATTGTCCATTAGGGCTGCTTCTCTTCATAAATTTGAATTTCAGAAATGAGTGCTTCTATTAGCTGCCTGCGTTCAACATCGTTCATGACTTTATAAAGTTTGTCAAAATAAATCAAAACCTTATATATATTATCGCCAGTAAGTTTTTCAGCTTCTATTATTTCTTTCTTTGCTTTAGCTTCTATTAACCGACCTTCTAATTCCTCAATTTTATCGTACATACGATAAAGTCTATCGTCTAAATCATTCTTTCTTCTCTTATAGTGTTTATCATCAACATCTAAAGCATCTATTTCCTCAATGAGCTTAAATTTTGTGGAATGACTTTTCCTTAGCTCTTTTTGATAATTATCTATCTCATTTTCAATCGCTGATGTATCAACTTTCATGTTGATTTTTTCCTGCATCATAGACGCAAATTTGGGATTGCTAACTAACTTAATTATTACCTCAGCAACAGCATCGTCTAACAATTCTTCTCTAATTTGTTTGTTATAGGTGCATTTATGTCCTCTATTCATAAGCCTATGCTTACAACCATAGTAATAGAAGTCTTTATACTTCGTCCCATCTTTTTTATATTTTATAGATTTATTTCCAAACATTCCAGCACCACATATCGGACACTTTACTATTCCTGATAATAAGTGTGTCCTCATGTTCTTACCCTTATTTACATGTTCATACTTTTTAGCTTGTGCTTTCAGTTTAACTTGTGCAGCCTGCCACAATTCATCTGGGATTATTGCTTCATGAATGCCTTCTGCTACTAAATAATCGTCCTGCTCTACTTGTCTGTATTCATTCCTTGTACCATGAACTTTTTCTAAAGTTCTTCTTCCAAATGCTATTTTCCCGTTATACACAGGATTCTTTAATATTTTTCTTATAAGACCTGCGTCAAACAATGGATTTTTTTCCATTTTGTCTTGGTATTTTTTTCTTATACCATGATTTTTCTAAATATTTAGAAAGGCCATTAGCTCCAATACTTGTGTTTACATACTGATCAAAAATAGTTCTTATTGCAATTGCTTCTTCTTCATTTATTAACAACTTTCCATCAATCAGTTGATAGCCATACGGAGCAAATCCACCATTCCATTTACCCTCTCTTGCCTTTTGAATACGACCTTCCATTGTTTGGACACGAATGTTTTCTCTTTCTATTTCAGCCACTGCTGATAAAACAGAAATCATCAATTTACCTGCATCTTTAGATGAATCAATTCCATCTTCAACACAAATAAGATTTACACCAAAATCTTGCATTATTTGCAAAGTCGAAAGTACATCAGCAGCATTTCTTGCAAATCTCGATAATTTAAATACAAGAACGAAAGACACTCCATCCTTTCCGGATTTTATATCTTCCATCATACGAGTAAACTGAATTCTACCTTCTATAGATTTTCCAGACTTACCTGCATCTTCGTATTCACCAACAATCTCATAATCATTATAGAGAGCAAAAGCCTTCATTCTTGATTTTTGTGCCTCTAAAGAATAACCGTCTATCTGTATTGATGTAGATACTCTTGTATAGAGGTATACTTTTTATTTTTTTCTTTTTGACATAGCATTAACCTCAATATCCTTTTCTATATCTTTATATTTTTTTACCAATTATGGTTTGGACTTATATATCAAGTATATTATAGCACTTTTTATTGCTTTTTTTCTCAATCTGTGTTTTTTTGCTATGTCAAATTTATTTTTTTATCTTCTATTTTTTTACCGGAGTTGGATTTGGAAGATTATCTAAGTCTAAAACTCCAGCATACTTTGTAATCAGATTTGCTATCAAATCAGCCAATCCATTCCAGTCATTGTCCAATATATTCCTCCTCTTTTTTTAAAGTTTTATATCTAATAATTATTTGTTTAATTAAGTTTTACGACATTGATAGGTGCTTGGCAGCAACATAGGAATCTCACCTCCGCCCCTTATTAAGACGAGCCGGCTTAAACTATTGAAGTATCATTATCACTACTTGTATCATCGAACAGGTTGCCACATCTGTTTTTATGTATTCTTATTTATCGCTCGCTTCCTTGTTTCCTTGATTTACTCAGTATTCATTAAACCGAAATTATTCTCAGCAGAAAGGTCATGGCGTAAGTCATAATCCTCCACAAGTAGATAAAGTCCTACCTTTGGTCTATTCAGTTGTCAAAGAGCAATATTTGAAAGGGATTATTTTCTTTACATTTTCCTATTTGCCAAAAGCAGACTATCTCTTATTCAAGAAAGTAAAGTAGGTCAAACTCCCCTTCACTTTACATAAGGAAAATTTGACCCCTTTGGTTACCGAAGTTCTAAAGTTCTTCGATGAATTTTTTTAGCTTTTCAAGAATTTTGTTTCTTCTTTTGATTAAAGCCGGATGAGTAATACTTTTGAGCTTTGCCACTGAACGAACCGTTTCATCATTGAAATATAAGCGTTCAACAATATCTCTTTCTTCTGCATTGAGCCTTGATATAGCATTTCTGAGTGCTTCAATCATCATTTGTGTTTCAACAATCTTTTCTACATCAACACTTTCATCAATAATGCTATCCACAAAGTGTCCGTCATGATCCAATGATGAAAAAAAGAGCAAGTGGTTTTTCTTGTCCACCTGCTCTAAATACTTCTCATGTTCTCTTTCCCGCCAGTAGACTTTGTATATCTGCTCGCTGACTTTGACCTTTTTTCCGTTGACATAAAGATAATATTCTTTTGGCATATATGTTTCCTCCATTTCTTTTTTGTCTGCGTTTTAAGACAAAAAAGGAGGACTCCTGCACATAGGCATAAGAAGTCCTCGAAAATGGAAGAATTTATTCTTTCGTTATCTTTATTTAGTAGTAGCTGAGAGTATATTGAAAAAAGGTGAGTTTAATATAAATTCAGTTCCATATATTGTATATCTCGATTTTTTTCCATCTACATCACCTCTATTTTTAAATTCAATGCCTAAACTACCCATTCTTCAGATTTTCTTCTATTCGCAATAAAAATCACTATATATACCTTCTTTAGATTTCAATTCAGTATGTGTTCCTATTTGTTCAATAACTCCATTTTTTTCAAAAACAATTATTTGATCTGCATTTCTTACAGTAGAAAAGCTTATGTGTAATAACTATTGTAGTTTTGTCCTTCAATAGATTTTTTTAATGCAATCAGTAATTACTTTTCATTTTTCAGGATCTACACTTGATGTTGCTTCATCAAGAATTACAAACTTGCTTTTGTTTCAGCATTGCTCTTGCTATAGATATTCTTTTGCCTTTCTCCACCTGATAGATTAGAGCCTCCTTCTTGTAAAATGGTATTGTATCCATCAGGAAGTTTCATAATAAAAATCATGGCATTGAGCTTTCTTGGCAATATCAATCACTTCTTCGTCAGTAGCATTTGGATTAACAAATTTAATATTGTTTTTTTACTGTATCAACAAATAAATATACGTCTTGAAATACAAAGCTAAAAATTAGATAGAAGTTGGTCATAATTATATTCTTTGACATTGTTGTTACCAATTTGATTGTACATCCCAAAAATCTTGCCATAAGATTGCATAAAGTTGTTTTTTTCACTACCAGAGAATCCGACAAAAGCTGTTGTTTTTTTCCTTCAGGAATTTTTCAAACTTAGATTTTTTTAAAAAAAGTTCACTATCATCATAAGAAAAAGAAACATTTTTTTCATTTCAATTTCTACTTTTTTTCAACTTTCGTTTTATTGCCCTCTTTAATTACAGGTAAACTTCTTAAATTTATAACGCTATTTAATTTTTTTGCACTGCAACGCCTTTTAATACTTTGCATACTACCTGCTAATTCAAATCCCGAAAAAAACTACATCATAACAATCAATACAATAGATTTAGTCGCATTTATACTTCCTGAAAAAAATATCTCATTAAAGAACTAAATATAATTACACATATACCTATTTTTAAATACCAACAGAAATAGAAATTGTGTAGGTACTAAAAATTTTTTTCTACTGCAAAAAAACCTTTACGACTCTCTGCGATACTATCATTCAATTCTTTTTAACTGTATTTTCATCTTTTTCCAAACGCTTTTTATTATTCCAATTCCTTTTACATACTCTATTATTTTCGAACTCAAATCCAACTTAAGTCCCAGTACTTTCCCATATTATCACCACCATTCCTTATTTTTTCCCTAAAGAATACTTTAACTTTTGAAAAGCCTCTGCACTTATGGCGTGTTCAATACTGCAAGCGTCTTGTTCTGCAGTTTTACGGTCCACGCCAGCGTCTACAAAGCCTTGCGGTAAAGAATGGATACCGTTCACATATTTGTTCGGCATATTGTCGGCCTTGCTGCGTCAAATAAAGAGCACCATCTTTTTTGATAATATGACCGGACTTTGTGAGTTCCTTTACTGCTCTGCTTACAGAAGGCTTGCTAACCCCTAAATAGTCCGCAACATCTACACCGCGAGAGTTGCCATGTTTCTTATGAAGCACTAAAATTGCTTTTAAATAATCTTCCAAAGAAGATGTTAAGGGCATACAGTGCACCTCCTTTTTTGTCTTTATTCCTCTAATTGAGAGAAAAATGCTTGTAGTTTTTCAGTACCAACACTGTCTAATAGATATTGTTCCTGTACCTGTCCATTTTCAACATGAATCACGCTATCGCAGACAGAAGCAATCAATTCGTAATCATGAGTAATAATGAAAAGAAAAACATCTTCTTTCTGGAGTTGTTTTAATAGCTGGCAAGTCTGTATCATGTGGCTAAAATCGAGGCCGGATGTAGGTTCATCGAAATACAAAATCTTTTTCCCGCAGAACATGGCAGAAGCAATGATAACCCGCTGCTTTTGTCCGCCGGATAAAGTCATAGGATGGCGCTCTGAAAGAGCAGAAATATCCAGTGCAGTCATAATCTCTTGCAGACTATTTTCTGAAGATTCGCCGCTTCCCAGCACAATTTCTTCTCTAACACTATCAGAGAAAAGCTGGTGATTCACCTCCTGCATGACAAGGTAGCTATCCCGTACCTGCTCTTTTGCACTTTGTTTTTTTCCATCTAGCAGGAATGTTCCTTTTGTCTTTTTCATAAGCCCGCACATGCAGGAAACAAAAGTGGATTTTCCTGCCCCATTGGTGCCGATGATTGCAGTAATCCTGCCCGATGGGATAGACAGCTTAGGGATAGACAAAGCCTCCGTTTTCCCATAAAAACAATGAATATCTTCTAGTTCTATGGTATGGCTGGATGAACGCGCATGGTGAGCTGTAATCGGATAAGACAGTAAATCTACCGTCCGAATCCCGCTGTTTACCCGTTCTTCATAGGTCAAACGAGCTAATTCTGCCATTGTATATTCCCCGACAACTTTGCCATCCTCCATATATATGGCACGGTCTATCAGATCTTTCAGGTAATAGGTGCGGTGTTCCGCAATGATGACGGTTTTGCCCTGCTGTTTGAGCAGGCTTAAAATTTTCCTCACCTTTTTCAATCGCCTGAATATCCAGATTCGAGGATGGCTCGTCCAGAACATAGATTTGCGGGGACATCGCATAAATGCTTGCAAAGGCGATGATTTGTTTTTCCCCTCCGGACAAATTAAAAAAAATATTCCGATTCAGCAGATACTCAATTTGTAAATCTTTTTGCTGTCTGTTTCACACGTTCAGCGATTTCCTGCGGTTCCATTCCGAGGTTTTCACAGCCAAAAAGCAATCTCGCTGGTGGTATTGACAGTGTAAAACTGCGTCCGAGGATTTTGAAAAAAACGCTGCCAACTCGCTTAGAGATTTCATACATGGGAAGATCAAAAGATTTTTTTCCCATCCACCATGACAGTTCCTTGTAATTTTCCTTCGTAAAAATTGGGAATCATACCATTGAGCAGACGGGTTATAGTCGTTTTTTTCCGCATCCGCTTTTTCCCGCAAAGTAAAATACATTCCCCATCCTTCACCTCCAGATTGATGGAATCCAGACTTTTGGGTTCCCCGCTTTCCTGATAGGAGTATGTAACATTTTGAAACGAAATCATAAAATACCCACCCCTTTCAAGATAATCGCAGCAATCGCCAAAGCTCCTGTAATACACCAAACAAGGACATCAGAGAAGCGGAATCTTACCTGTACCAAACTGGTATGCGGTTCTGGACTGTCTAATCCGCGGCACAATGCCGCTGCCGACAATTCCTCGCTGACATTCACCGCGGACATCAAAAGCGGAACCATAATATGTTCCAGCGAGACATGGATTCCCGCATTTTCATCGCAGCCCGGATAGAAGCCCATTCCTCTTTGATCGTAGGGAAATAACGGAACACTACAGATAACGGAATGATTGCGGTCTGTGGAAGCCGCAGCTTCCACATAACCGCAACAAACTCACTGACTTCTGTTTTCGTCAAAATCCATTTTCCTAGAATAAAACAAGGCAAAAACTTTCTCAATGCTACTGTGATAAAGGATACCAAAGTAAAGAAAAAGCCGTTTATATAGGGGCGTCAAAAAGCTGGTCGATACCGAGCATAATCAAAAAAGACAATCAAAAAGTGAAAGGCGCTCTTTACCTGCCCGTCTATGGTAATGAGCAGCAGACAGCCGAATACCAAAACCAATTCAAAAATCAGGGAATGGCTGAGAAGTAAAAAGAGATTGACAACCAATATGAGCATGAACTTTGTCCGCAGATCAAATTTTACTTCCCGTTTCTCCATCATACCATTCCAGCCTTTTCAAAGTGTTTCTTGAACATCATCTTGCCAATCATGCAGCCAATCAAAGCAAAAATAACGGTTCCTGCAATCATCAGGAACAAAACCCAGATAGGCGTCATAGCTTCCAGTGTGTTGCAGAAATCTGCGCTCATACCACGTTCCAGTGTGTCAGCAAAGTAGTAATCCCGCATAATCCAGATAGGAAGGAAACCGCCCAGCAAATTCTGAGAAAAGAATAGATAGCTTAGAATGTTCAGCTTATTGTTGCGGAACTTTCCAATACCTGCGATGACCTCTGCCAGAATCCCCGCTACAACGCCGGTAACAGCTACCACCCATATATTTCCCTGGAGTAAAAGGAACAGGCAGGGCAGAATAGCCGCAATAAAGATGGGACCGTGCATAGGCGCTTTTGCCAACAACATCAGATAAACCGGAGCGGCTACCAAAGCAATCAAGCTGGACATACAAAGATAAAGGGGCGGCACCGGCATACAGCATATTCCAATAATCAAAAATACGACAAAGTACAAGGCAATAAATACGCCCGCAGACACCAGCCGCTTCGATTTTTTTGTATTTGTTTTTTCGTTCATTTTTTATGTACCTCCTAAAAAAGATGAATTAGATTTCACACCGGCTTTGGCGCCGGTACTCCAATGGGGTTTCTCCCAGAAAACTTTTGAACGCCGCAGAAAATTTACTTGCGTTTTCGTATCCTACTTTAGCCGCGATTTCTGCTACGGGCTGATTACTCTCCCGCAGCGCCATAGACGCTGCCGACATTCTTGCCTCACGCAGCCATGTGGAAATATTTTTTCCATACACTCCCTGAAATAGTTTTTCAAAGAGGATGGACTAATTCCAAATGGAGCAGCCAGATTTTCAATCGAATAATGTTTGCTCAAATCGGCGCTTATAATTTCCATGACTTGCTTGGCGATCTGAACCTGCCCCATAGTCATAAAAGATCTTTCATTGATTTTTTCCGACATATCCGATTTACAAAGCAGAAGCAACAATTCTGTTACTTTTATCTGTAAATATGGTGTGCGGCACTCCGGTGGAGCATTTCCCATATCTTCAAACAGCTTGCGCAGCCGATTATCCGCCCAGACAGCATAGCTTTGTGCGTCCTTACAAAATCGGAGCTGGACTTGTTTTCCATCCACTTCGACGGTTTTTAACAATTCAGGCGCGTCCCTATTTAGTGTAGAAGAATGAAACAAAAGCTCTACTCCATGGTAGTGACCGCAGGGAAACTGAAAGCTGTCCTGCGCCTTTCGCACATCAACGCTTAAATTTCCTGGTTCCATAAACAAAAACAGGTTATCGGACATTCGCACTTCCATGCGTCCCTCTATGCAGTAGTTGATTTTCAGGCTATTCCCAACCTCTTTACTTTCCGACAAATGAAATGATTTACAATGAAAGCTATGGAATTGCAGGACTACACCGGGAAAAAGTGTGATTACCTCTACTGTTCCAGTACCATCTACACAATCGATTTGATAGACAATACGTTGCCCACTATGAGTCAACACCCTGATATTTCCTTGCGTTTTTAATTCGTCCATATAGGCGGGGAGAATTGCTGTAGGTTCCAAAGGCTCACCTCCTTATGATATGTAGGTTAGATATAACTAACTCTGTTTAGTATATCATAATATATTTTCGCTTTCCACTCTGCCAGTCAAAAATGCTCCGTCTGACAATAACTTTCAGACCACCCACTTCTGGCTCTTTGACTGAATCTGATACAGATGTTGGTACAAGCCGTTCTTTGACATCAACTGTTCATGGGTTCCGGCTTCCTCTATTTTTCCATTATTCAATACCAGAATCTGATTTGCGTCTGCAATGGTGCGAAGTCTGTGAGCGATAACCAGGACAGTTTTCCCTTTTATCAGCCGAGAAATAGCGTTCTGGATTAACACTTCATTTTCCGGGTCGAGGGAAGCGGTCGCTTCATCAAGCAAAATAATCGGAGCGTCTTTTAAGAGCGCGCGGGCAATGGAAATCCGCTGGCGCTCACCACCGGAAAGCGTAGAGCCGTTTTCTCCCAGCAGAGTGCTATATCCATCCGGCAACCTTTTTACAAATTCATCACAGCAGGCTGCTTTTGCCGCAGCAAAAACCTGTTCATCCGTTGCCTCCAGATTTCCGATTTTGATGTTATTCCAGACAGTATCGTTGAACAGAGTCACATCCTGAAATACAAAGGACATATATCCCATGAGGTATTCAGGATTGAAGGTTTTCACATCTACACCGCCGATTGCAACTGTGCCGCTGTTCACATCCCAAAAAGCGAGCAATCAGGCGAGACATGGTACTTTTTTTCCGCTACCGGAAGGCCCAACCAGCGCAGTAATTTTTCCTTCTGGAATAGTAGCGCTGACATCTTTCAAAACAGGTTCCTTGTTATAGGAAAAAGCTGACATGGTCAAAAACAATATTATTGTTTTTAATAGGTACATCTGTACGGCCTTCCATTACGGGAATACCAGCCAGTTCTCTCATTCTCTGGGTGGATATTAGGGTATGGAACAGCATAGGAAGCAGGGTGAGAATCGTCAGGATCGGCCCGTACATCCGGCATACGATCACCAGCGAAAGCAGCAGCGGCAAAATGGTGATACTGCCGCCTGTCAAAAGATGGACGCCCACATAAACTGTAATTCCAATTCCGGCCTGAAGAACGAACTGCGCGATGGAGATAAACACACTTGTGCCCAATTCCATGTGAATGGATTGATTCTTTAAGTCTTTCAGCGCGTCATTCAGTTTGGAAAACTTCTCACCATCCAGATGGCAGGATTTTATAATACGGATACCTTCCAAATATTCCTGTTCTTCTTCAGAGGCTTTCAGTTTTGCCTCTACCTGTTTCTTGCTGCCGCGCTCTTGGAGTTTTCTGCTTCCTAAAATAATGAGGAACGACAGGGGCAGCGTACAGAAAATGGACAACCCCATGCGCCAGTCAAAGATCATCACACAAACGCAAATCAGCGTACAGGAAATTGCATTGGCCATCAACGGTGGCACAATGTGGCTCATGGAGTGTTCAATGCTGGCACAGTCCCCCATCATATTCGTGGTCAGCTCTGTCAAGTCTTTGTTGTTGAACACGCTCATGGGGAACTTGCGTACCAATTCCGCAATACGGATACGGGAATCCTCCGCAGCGGTATAGCATGACACATACGTTTTTTTCGATAATCGTTTTTTTGCAACAGAGAAAAATGAATGATTGCCGATAAGACACCAACCCCGAACAGAATCCACATCTTGCTCCAGGAAACTTCTCCGCCAGTCAGCGGTTTTAACACTTCCAGAAAAATCTGGATTGTGACAACCACCGATAGCATAAGAGAAAGATTTGTGAGGGTGCAGGCAAAAATACCTTTTTTCAAATCCTTTGCTCCGCGGTCTGAGAGCTGAAACATTTCTTTCAAATTCATCATGACCTATGCCTCCTTTCCTACGCTGAACTTCCAGGTCAACGCCGCAGTATAATTATTCCACAAATCCTGATAGCGGCCAGCCTGTGCCATCAATTCATCGTGTGTGCCGGACTGGACAATTTTTCCATGGTCTACTACAAGGATTTGGTCGGCATTACGGATTGTCGAAAGACGGTGTGCAATCATAATGACCGTTTTGCCTTTCATCAACTCGGAAAGAGCCTGCTGAATAAGATGTTCATTTTCCGGGTCGCTGAAAGAGGTTGCCTCATCCAATACCAGGATAGGAGCATTTTTCACAATGGCTCTCGCTATGGCAATGCGCTGAATCTGTCCACCGGAAAGTTTGACTCCGTCTTTACCAAACACGGTTTGATAGCTCTGCGGCAGCTCGGAAATAAATTCATGGCACTGAGCGGCTTTGGCGGCAGCTATAACTTCTTCTTCAGTTGCATTTGGATTTCCCATGCGAATATTATCCAGAATACTCTGCTTAAACAAGAAATTGTCCTGGAATACAAAGCTGACGGTATCCATCAGATCTCCGGTACTCATATTACGGATGTCTACTCCACCGATACGGATAACCCCTCGTTCCACATCATAGAAACGTGGAAGCAGGCTGGCAATGGTACTTTTACCGCCGCCGGACGGGCCGACAATCGCAGTAACCTTTCCTTGTGGTGCGGTAAAGGACACGGATTGTAATGCCGCATTTGTCTCATCTTCTGTATAGGAAAAGGTTACATTATCGTAAACAACATTGTATGTAGACGGTTTTTGAGAAGTGCCCTTTTCCGGAATCTCCGGTTCTGCCAAAACCTGATCCATGTGTTCCACAGCATTACCTACCTGCATGGCATTGACAGAAGCATACAACACTCTCATGAGAATTGAGGCAATCACCGGCACGAAAATCAGATAAAAGATAAAGGGGGCTACAAATGCCTGATAATCATTTGTGGAGCTGCCAATCCAAATGCCCACCGGGATGATAAATAGATAAATTCCGTTAAGGGCGGCTGTAAAGGCTGCCGTCATCAATTCCTGGCTCAAAGAGTATGGGATAACGGTTTTCGTGTAATTCTTGATAGAATCATGCAGACGTTTGAAAGAGAACGCCGTCTGCTTAAACGCTTTGACTACTGCAATTCCCCGGATGTACTCCACAGAGGCATTGCTCATGTCCTCCAAAGAAGTTTGATAGTCCTCCATCAATTTTTTTGTTTTATTTCCGCCAGTGGTCACACCGTACACAAGGAACGAAACAATAATTCCCACGAATGTTGCTAAACCAAAGCGCCAGTCTACCGCAAATACCAACACCAGCATAACGATTGGCGCGACAAAAGCGGAAATCATATTGGGAAGATCATGGGCGATAAATCCCCTCCAAACTTTCAATGTTATCGTCCATAATTTTCCGCAGCTTACCGCTTCCCATTTTTAAGTGATACCCCAGAGGGAGCTTGGTGATATGGGATACATAATTAATTTTACATTGATACAACGTGCCATAGGCCGCGATGTGGGAAAGAGCCACGGACGCAGTGTAAAGCAGCACATTCAAAAGAACCCCTCCGAGAGCCAATCCGCCGTATCCCAATACCTTTGGAACGTCCAGTGTACTGAAATCCGGATAGGTTCCCACAATTTCCTGAATGATAAAATAAATAGCCAGATAGGGCAGAAACGACGCAATCGTAGCTAGGGCAGAAAGAATCATTCCTCCTACCATAGGCGCTTTCTGCGTCATCGCCAGCTCTATGAGGCGAGACAACCCTTTTTTCGGTTTACCTTCTTGGCTTTCTTTTTTTGCCATAGTGATTTCCCTCACCTTCTGATAAATTGGTTAGTAAGCACTAACTATGTGTTATTGTATAATGAGGTGTTTTTTTCTCCAACTCTCAAAAAAGAAAAATGCTCCATCTGACAATGAGATATTATTTAAGATTTCTCAAATCGGCAAGCAAAATTTCCTTTTGCCTCTCTGTGAATTCACCAGAATCAAGTCCACTCATAACGCCTTTAAGAACTAGCTTATCCTCTTGATTGATTTCGCTATAGTCATCCTTATTCTTTAATGTCAAAGGCAGGATTCCCACATTTATCAAGTTTGCTATATGAATTCTCGCAAAGCTCTTTGCAATCACAGCTCTAATTCCAAGGTAAAGAGGCACAAGTGCTACATGCTCTCTTGATGATCCCTGTCCGTAATTTTCTCCACCTAGTATCATGCCTTTCCCTGCTTTGATCATCCTTCCAGGAAATTCTTTGTCACAGGTTTCAAAGCAGAATTTTGATAGATATGGAATATTTGATCTATATGGTAAAATCTTTGATCCTGCAGGCATTATATGGTCAGTAGTTATATTATCCCCAAGCTTAATAACAAGCTCTGCACCTATCTCATCAGTCAGAACTTCGCTAACCGGTGACATAAAGGTAATATTCTTTTGGCATATATGCTTCCTCCATTTCTTTTTTGTCTGCGTTTTAAAACAAAAAAGGAGGACTTCTGCACATAGGCATAATAAGTCCTCTGAAATGAAAGAAACTTGCTCTTTCTCTATATTTTAATTTTGATTTTTTATGATAATTACCAGTATCAAAAAGGTCTATTGTTTTTTTCTATATGAATAACAGTCCCTAAATAATACATAGCAATTACCTCCATTATTTAATCCATTTTCCCCTCATAAACAAAGATTGATTAAATCACTCCTGCTTTTTCAAAATGCTTTTTGAGTATCCTTGTTGCAACGAATGCTCCTATGCAAGCAAGAACAAAAGTTATCAAACCAAATCCTACTGCCCATGAAACTTTGAAATATGATAATGCTTCATTTATTTGTGCTTCGCTCATTTTCCATTTTGACGCTCTTTCCACAAAAGAAGCTGTCCCAAATAAAATCACAGGAATTACTGTCCCTAAAAAATCTGCTAGTGCAAATGTCCCATATCCAATAATCATTCGTCCCTTGTTCTCATAATTTCCTATAATCAAATCACATATAATTCCACCGATTACAGCAAAGACTGCATGAGGCAAATGTCCTCCTGACAATGCAATCAAACCAAGGAGCGTTCCTGATATTGTAAATACGCCCTTCTTTTTAACTTTTACAGCCATAAGAATATAAACGGTAGCAGCTATCATAAAGCTAACTCCTGAAGCAATAAATCCTCCAATAACTGTTGTTGACATAGCAAATGCAACCGTCATGTATATAACAATTCCAATTGCATTAAAAAAATTCCGATTGTAATAAAATCACGACCATTTAATTTGTTTTTTTCATAAAAAGTCCTCCTAATAAATTTTCTGTATTACTATCACAAGAGCAATCATCAAAGCTCCTAATAGTCCAATCAATAAATCCGTTGTTCTAAACCGCAATTCTGTTAATGTAACCCTGTTTTCATCACTATCAAGTCCTCTAATGAGTGCTGAAGCTGACAGTTCATCTGAAATCTTAATCATTCTCATTAAAAGTGGAACAAGCGTATATTCAATATATTTAATTGGATGTAGCAACGGGAAAAATCTGCTTGTTACGATTCCTCGAATCTTCATATTTTCTTTTAATGCCTTGAGTTCTATTTTTATGGTTGGTACAAACCTAAGCAAAACACTAAAAGGTATACCAATGCTTCTTGGTACTTTCATTCTATTTAACGCTTCCAGCATTTCACTTACACTTGTAGTCTTTGTTATATATCCACCAAACATAGCGATTAAGGTCATTCTTGAGGCAAAGTAAATAAACATATATATTGCAAATACAATACTTGCTTCACAAAATTTTCCAAGCCCTAACTCTATGCAGTATAAAAGCACAAAAAACAAGATAAAGCGTAACGCTCTTTCCCACATCCCGCTATATAAATATAGAAAAAAAGACAAAAAAACAATTAATACAAAAAAAGTAGAATTGTATCGCTTATAAAAAAAGCTCGTAAATCCAACAATTGGAAGTAGAGTAAGTTTTATTCTCGGATCTATAGTTTTTTTCTATCTATCAAGCTCTCTACCTCCTCTCATCTTGTCTAATATGAGTAATTTATTATTTTCACTCATATCTAAAAACAGTTTCTATTTTTTTCCATCTCCCATTACCCATAGCTTGCTCACTGTGTTTGCCAAAAACTCAAAATCATGACTTATTACCAAAACTGTTGTCCCAATTTTCAATTGTTCTTCAATCAGTTTTGCTACGGAAAGCATTGAGTCTTTATCACAACCTGATGTTGGCTCATCATAGATGAAAATCTTTGCCTGTTTCATCATTCCACAAGCTATTGTCAGTCTTTGTTTTTCTCCTCTTGATAAAGCAAACGGATGCTTATCTATATATTTATCTAAGCCGAGTACATTCAAAATAAACTGTGCCTTTTGGGTATTTTCTTTTTTATCCTTACTTGAAATACCAAGTAGCATTTCATCAAGTACACTTTCCGAAAACAACTGATAGTCTGAATCTTGAAAGACAAAATATGACATATCCATTAAGTCTTTATGATTAAGCGACTTATCTTTTCCCGCCCATATTGTTCCCTCTTCTATCTTCTCAAGTCCTGAAATCACTCTTGCAAAGGTAGTTTTCCCGGCACCATTTAAGCCGATAAGACCAATAGCTTTTCCGCACTCCATATTGAAATCAAGATGATTTAAGATGTACTGTTTTTGCTTATTTCCAACCTTAGTTGTACTTGGGTAACAAAATTTTAAGCCTTTTCCACTAATACTTTCATCATTTAATTGATAAGAATCTTTCTTCTCACTTATCCTGTATTCTTCTAATTCAAGAGTTCTTAGTCCATTTGTATCCCAAAACTCCCCTTCAAGATGGATAACTTCTTCTCGACTCAAGTCTTTCGTAATTTCTCCGTCTTTCATCAAAATAAAACGGTCAAATAAAGACTTTACATAGTACAAACGATGTTCAATTAGAACAACCGTTGTTCCTTTTTTCTTTAATTTCTCCAAAATTAAAAACAGGTCAAATGTTGCTTTCATATCCAAATTTGCTGAAGGTTCATCTAAAATTAAAACTTTTGGATTCATCGCATAGATACTTGCAATAGCTATCTTTTGTTTCTGTCCGCTTGATAATTCAAAAACAGATTTTCCTTTCAGTTCCTCAATATCCAGTTCTGCATATACTTCTTCTACTCTCTGTTTGATTTCATCTCTTGATTTGCAGATAGTTTGAAGCCCAAAAGCTATTTCTTCATCTGTCGTTGTCGTAAAAAACTGACTTCGTGGATCTTGAAATACAGTTCCTACAATATGCCCTATTTCATGAAGTAATAATTTGCTTATATCTTTTCCGGACGCAAGGCTTTTCCTTGCATTTTACCTTTATAATAATGCGGAATAAGACCATTCATTACACTTCCAAGAGTGCTTTTACCACTTCCACTTTTCCCTGAAATTAAAACAAATTCACCTTTTTTTATTTCAAGATTGATATTTTTTAAAGCAGTTCGTCCATCTTCCCATTCATAAGAAACATCTTTTAACAAAATCATGATTATACCTCGTACTGAGCTTTCCATAATTTTGTGTAGTAACCATTTTTATCAAGAAGTTCCCCATGCTTTCCTTTTTCAAGTAAATTTCCTTTTTGAAATACGAGAATTTGGTCAGCTTTTTGAATGGTTTTTAAATGATGAGCCACTACAAGTACAGTTCTATTCTTTGCAAGTTCTGTAATAGCATCTTGTATCAAAGATTCATTTACAGGATCAACATTACTTGTCATTTCATCAAGAATTAAAATAGGTGCATCCTTTAGAAAAGCTCTTGCAATAGATATTCTTTGTCTCTGTCCACCTGAAAGAATCCCACCATTTTCTCCAATATCAGTTTCATAACCTTTTGGTAAACTCATAATGAAATCATGTATCCTTGCTTTCTTTGCAGCTTCAATGATTTCTTTTTTCGTTGCTCCTTTTTTTCCTACCCTGATGTTTTCTTCAATCGTGTTATCAAACAGTTGAACATTTTGCATGACAATGCTGATACGATCTAAAAGCTCATCATAAGGAATATCCCTTATATCAATTCCTCCGAGTGTGATTTTTCCTTTATGCACATCATAAAATCTTAAAAGCAAGTTGGTTATAGTAGTCTTTCCACTACCTGATTCTCCAACTAAGGCTGTCATTGTTTTTTCAGCAATAGAAAAGCTCAATTTTTCCATTTTAAATTCATCTTTTTCATAAGAAAAATCTATGTTTTCAAAAGCTATATCATTATCTTTCGGAACAATTCCATTCACTTTATCCGGGATTACATCTGCATATAAAAATTCTCGAAAGTCTTTTTGTAACTATCTATCGCCGAAACATAGTACATATAGTGTTGTTCCATAGAAGCGAACGGCTTATAAAACTCTTTTTGAAATTACTGCAAAGATAATAAAATGAAGTACATCAAGACTTCCCTTTATAACAAGTATTGCTCCTGTAATTAAAAAGAACTAAATATCCAATATCCAGTAAAAACCCAAATATAGATAGCTGTTTTGCCTTGAATCTTGAAGCTACTTTACTTGTTTCTCCAAACTTTTTTGTCTTATTCATAAGCTCATTATCCAAGCTCTTATTGTTTGAAAAACTCTTTAATACAGGTATTCCTCTAACATATTCAACAAATAAGCTAACCATATCAAGAAGTGCTGAGTTGTTCTGATTTTCTATTTTTTCAGATTGCTTAATTGTCAGATATAGAAAGATAAGTGCAATCGGAACAGATACAGCCATAATAATAGAAAGTTTGAAATCAATACTTGCAAGACCAACAAATACGACTGCACCTATCAAAAAATCACCAAACATTCTCGACCACATGTGTCCTACAACAAGGGACATATTATCAACATCTTTGTGTAAAATTGTATTGATCTCTCCCAGTCTTTCATTGGTATAAAAACCCAAACTGAATTTTTTCAATTTAATAATCATGCGTTCTCTGATTTGTTGAACAATATCAAAACCTGCACTATGCTTTTTCATATCTGCAACCATATTACAAATGCCTTTGAATACTACAAGTAATCCAATCGCAATAAAATATTTATATAGACTTGCTAAGCTCGTTCCATCGAATATTTGGAACAGTATAGAAAATACGATCACAATCATAGCTATGGAGCTTAGTCCATAAAGGGCAAAGAATACACTTGATATAATCAAATCTCTCTTGCCGGTTTTTGTAAGTAGTTTTAACATTTCTCTAAACATTTTCTGTTACCACCTCCGTACACTCGCAATCCACTCCGTTCCTTGCTCGTGAAAGACTATCGTCTTTCAAATTCCATCTATCTACCTTGTTCTGTGCTTCAACCATATCCTTATAAAAATCACATCTTTTCATCAGCTCTTCATGGTTTCCTGCATCAAGAACAATACCCTTATCCATAACAATAATTTGGTCTGAATCTCTAATCGTATTTAGATGATGAGCAATTGTAATGATGGTTTTATCCTTGCTTAAATCGTCAATTGCTTCGCCGATAAGTCTTTCATTTTCACTATCAACAGCTGCCATCGCTTCATCTAATATTAAAATCGGTGCATTTTTAAGTATCATTCTTGCTATAGAGATTCTTTGTTTTTCTCCACCGGATAACTTAACTCCCATTTCACCTACTCGTGTTTCATATCCATTTGGTAATGCTGAAATAAAATCATGGCATCTTGCTTTTTTAGCAGCTTCTATGACTTCTTCTTTTGTTGCATTTAGTTTTCCAATTGCTATATTTTCAAAAATACTTAAATCAAAAAGGATAACCTCCTGTTGCACACTGCCAATCAGCATTGAGATATTTTTCTTGACTATATTCTTTTATATCTTTTCCATTTATCAGTATTTGTCCTTCATCTGCATCCCAAAAATCCCATAAGCAAATTAGATACAGTACTTTTTCCCACAACCACTTGCTCCTACAAAGGCATTCAAACTATTTTTTTCTTAAAAAGTTAAATTGATATTTTTTTAGCTCAAAACTATCTTTTTCCGTATGCAAAAATTCACATCTATAAATTCTATATTTCCAAATTCTAAACCTTGTTCTGTCTTTTTTTCTCTGGAAGCGGAACTGTTAAAACTTTTCCAATCGCCTTTAGAGCTTCCTTAAACACAATAGAAAAAAATGTTGCAATGTAGCTGTCTTACTTATAGATGCAGTAAAAGCAGATGATAAAAATAATGGCAAGGATAAAATTAGGTGTTGTAATATTTCCATAGTAAAGAAATATACTTCCCAAAATCATGACAATAACTACTCCAATTTCCATAAATATGTCAATAAGTCCCATTGGAATCGTAATTGCTCCCATGCTCTTTTTAACCCAGTAAATATATTCTCTTGCCGTTTTTAATGTTCTTTCACTAATCTCCTCTTCTTTAGCAAAGGCCTTAATCACTGAAATATTTTTTACATATTCCATTAGCTCTTCTCTCATCTTATTTTCATGGTTAAAGTAAATAGCAAAGTTTTTATCCATTGTTTTCTGTGAAAGAACTTTTACCAAATACATGAGTGGAACTCCGGCAATCATTCCAAGAGCAAGACGCCAATCCACAAAAATCATAGCTACAAAAATAATGGTAGGCAGAAGTGTAACTGACATTATTTCAGGAAGACCATGAGCAAGATATACTTCCACTTGTTCTACATCATGTTGAACAATGTTGGTAAGCTCTCCTGTATTATGTTCTTTAAAGAATCCTAAACTTAGTTTTTTTAGATGACCGATAATATCTAACCTAAGTTCTGTTAATTTTTTTCGTATGCTTTCTCATGGGCAACCTTTTGTTGCAAAATAATAAAACACTCCTTTTTAATACAAACGATATAAAGATTCCCAAGAATATATACTTTAAATTACCTTCGTTAATATTGTTTGTAATTAAAGAACTAATCAAATATACGAGTAAGATTTGTGGTATCAAATCAAATACTATTTTTTTAAAAGCGAGAAGTGAATTGGATAAGCCGTTTTTTTCCCAATCACTTTTTTTCTTAATTCTTTTTTTCCGGCATGAACAACTCTCCTTTCAAAAATTGAATAATATTGAATTTTAATTCATTATTAAGGTTTAAAGTAAGACTTTGCTGATTACGCAAAGTCTATTTTTTTAGTGCTGATTATAGGGATTCCACTCCCTTGTAATAACACCTTGCAATAAGTTTTAGCATATCTTTTGCCCACTTTTCACTTTGATAATGCCTTGCTATTTCAAGAAGTCCCTCTGTAAAGTTACTGGCTAAAATATGGGCAAGCATTGGATCATATTCCTGTTTCGATTGTCTTTTTAAACTTACTTCAATATGAACCTGCATTTGCGATATGAGTTTTTGTTTTGCTTCTGTATGCTTTGTACCTGAGCTTTTATCCATTAAAATAATTAACTTCTTACGCTCTTTTAAAAGTTCATGAATATAATTTTCTCCAACCTCATCAAACCTTTCAGAAGCAGAACCTTTTTCCAAAGATTCTTCCTCATTAAAAGCTGACTCGAAGTTTATATAAACAGAACTTACTACTGCATCAAACAAAACTTCCTTGTTTTTGAAATAGGTATATATTAGTGCCACAGGTATATCTGCTTCTTTTGCAATTTCTGTTAATTTGGCACCTCTATAGTCCTTTTCATAAAATACTTTTTCTGCTGCTTCGAGTATTCTATTTCTAACTTCTTCTTTTAATACTTGTGCCATAGCACACCTCTTTCTATTCAATACTGAATTTATATTTAATAATAAATTAAAAATTCAATATTTGTCAAGTTACATGTGGAAATTATGGCGTCCTTATGGTATAATTTAATAACAAATTTAAAACTTGCTTAACGCTTGCTATCTAATTCATTCTTTTGTAGCAAGCACAGTAAGTGTACGGACACTTACGGAAAATTGACGAAGCAGCCCTTGGGGATCTGCTTCTTTTTTTATCAATTTTTAGCTTGTTAGGGAGAACCCTAAGACCCCGAAATACATTCAAAGGAGGAACTAACTATGGCAAATAGAATAAGAAACGAAAGACTTGAAATTAAACTAACTGAAGAAGAAAAGGCTCTTTTTGAAGAGAAAAAAAGACTTGCGAAGTGTAGAAACATGAGCCATTTCATCCGCAAATGCGTTTTGGAAAAGGAAATTTATCAAGTGGATTTAGAGCCTTTCAGAGATTTACAAGGCTTACTTTCTAATGCAACAAACAACATCAATCAGATTGCAAAGCGAGTAAATTCGACAGGTGTAATCTACAAAGAGGACATAGGTGATATAAAAAAAGAGATTGAACATTTCTCAAAAGAGCTGTGGCAAATTCATTCACTACTTCTGAAAAGAACATCTGAAACGGAAGGTGAATAATAATGGCTATTACAAAAATACACCCAATAAAATCGACTCTTAATCTTGCTATTGACTACATTGTAAATGGAGATAAAACAGACGAGCAGCTTTTAGTAAGCACTCATAAATGCCACGAATCAACTGCTCACACTCAGTTTTTAAGGACACGAAATGACGCAGGGACAAAAGGAACCGTTCTTGCAAGACATCTCATTCAATCATTTTTACCGGGAGAAACAAGCCCTGAATTGGCTCACCAGATTGGTATGGAGCTGTGTAAAAAGATACTCAAAGATGAGTACGAATTTGTCTTATCTACTCACGTAGATAAGGGGCATATCCACAATCACATCATCTTCAATAATGTAAATATGGTAACAGGTAGGTGCTACCAGTCTAACAAGAAAAGCTACCACCAAATCCGTTATCAGAGTGATAAACTCTGCAAAGAAAATAGCCTATCTGTCATTGACGAGTTTTACGAAAGCTATAAGAAAAAATATAAGATTAACGGTAAATCTTGGTATGAAAACGAACAGGCAAAGCATGGCACTTCTTGGAAAAGTAAACTTCAATTTGACATTGATAGAATAATAAAACAGTCAAAGGACTGGGACGAATTTTTAAAGAAGATGGCTGATCTTGGCTATGAAATCAAATACGGTAAGCACATTGCTTTTAAGCCAAAAGATAAGGCGAGATTTACAAGGACTAAAACAATCGGAGAAGATTATACCGAGGAAAGATTAAAAGAACGAATTGCAGAAAGAGAGTTTATCATGACTCCCGACGTCAAAAAACGCATCGGCAATGTTATTGACATGAACACCAATGCAAAGGTAAAGGAAAGCAAAGGCTACGAATATTGGGCAACCAAACATAACCTTCATACAATGGCTGAGTCTGTTATTTATATCAGAGAACATGGCATTAAATCCGTTAAACAGCTTGACGAGTATATTCAAAAAGCAGCCGATGAAAGGCAAAATATACAAGAGAAAATCAAGACTATTGATAAGGAAATGCAGAAGCTTTCCACCACTATGGAGCAAGTTCATACCGTTAAAAAATACAGAGCGTGCTACAAGGAATATACTGCTAATCCGTCTGACAAGGCATTTTTTGAAGAGTACAAAGCTCAGATTACCCTATATGAAAATGCTCTCTCAGAGCTTAAAAAATCTTATTCCAAGCTCCCAAATTCAAAGGATATTTTAGCTGAGCTTGATAAATTACAAGAAAAAAAGAATAGCCTTATGCAAGAGTATTCTTCCTCAAAATCCACTATGGACGAGCTTTATAAGATACGAAAAAATTACGGAATTTATATGGGTAAGGAGATGGAGAGATAATCTTTATCTCCTTTTTTCGCAAATAAAAAAAGAGTCGGTGCAGTCCCAAGACCACACCGACCATAAGTTTATCTCTCAGCTTCTTTTGATGTTTCTTTCTTTTCTTTAGGCTTTTCCTTATCTTCAGCCTGATATTTTTTGATAGCTCCAAGCACAGACTCTTTCTTTTCATCTCGACCTTTCATCTGTTCTTTTGCCTTTAAGAGCTTTGAAGAAAGTATCCTGATGTTAGTATGTTCCTTGCCGTTATCGTCAACGGAAGTTCTGATCTGTCCAAAGAGTTTTACAAAATCTCCCTGCTTAAAGTCTTTTGGAATATCACCCTTTTCTCCGTATGCGGAGCAATTATGATATACCTTATTGCCCTCATCATCTTTAGATGCCACAGAGAAGTTTACTACTTGAAAGGCTTCTCCATTCTTATTTTCTCTTTCAACTACATCGATCTTTCCTACAATATTTCCAACGATATTGACAAGATTATCTTTCTCCTCTTGAACATAAGGAAGATCTTTAATCTGCCCCTGTTCTCTTAAATCTTCAATCATGTAATCAAATTCCTCATGCAGTAAATTAACGGTGTCATTGTCCATATAAGTCTCATAGAGCTTATCCAAAGCACTTTCATCGTTGATACCTTTTTCCATGCTGATAACCGCCTTAACAAAGTCCTTGTGATTATCACTTACCATATCTTCTATCTGATTTCTCATTGTTTTGTAATCCATGTTTTATCTCCTTTCATGGTAAAAGGGAGGTTTCCCTCCCTTATCGTACATATTCCTGTTCTTTTGCAGTTTGTTTTTCTTCTGTTTTACTTTCTTCCTGATAGGCTCTTATCTGTCCTAAGATAGATGGTTTATCACCCGTTTTCTGTGTGGCTTCCTCTTTGGTATGCAAATTATCTTCAACATCATAGGTTGACTCAAAATAATCGCTGTCCTTAAAGTCATTGTCATATCTGTCAGCAATTCCATCATTATCAAGGTCTTTAGAAAGTGGATCATAGAAGTTACCTTCATCATCAATTTCAAGTCCCATTGCTTGCTTTAATTCTTCTTCATCTACCGAAACAAAGGTATTAAACTCTCCATTTTCCATTTCAAATTTTATGACATCAAGAGCCTTTCAACACTTCCATTTTCCTTTACATAATCATAATGACTTACTACAACATCATTTACATATTGAGTTGCTGTATAATTCTCAAGGTCTAACTCAAACTGTATGCCATGTCTTTCATCCGGTGTATCAGTATAAGCAATTCCTATGTGCTTTAAATCAGGATATAGAGCGTCAAACTCATCATAACTATGGTTTTCCTCATACTCTCTGTTGCAGAAGTCAATGATGGCTCGTTTTACATCTTCTACAAGGGGGATTATCATTTTTCTTTTCTTCCACTTCTCCCATATCAAGGAGCTTATTCAGTTCTGCCAAGCGAAGCACCTTATTCTTTAGTTCATCAGCTTTTTCAAAAGGCTTTTGTAATTCCTCTTTGGCATTTTCAAGCTGTTCTTTTGTGCTGAAGAGCTTTTCTTCAAGCCTCTTTAATTTCTCAGTCATTTTCTCAAGAGCATTATCAAGCCTTGTAATATTACCGTCCGCACTCGTTCCAAGCTCTCCTGAATGCTTTGCAGCACCATTTAAGCTAAAGTTATGCTCATTGGTAAAGAAGTTATAGCTGACCTCCAAATCCATGTTTCTGTACTTTCCTATGACCTTGCTTTCATTGATTTTTACTTTGGAAATCGCTTCAAGCAGCCTTTCTCCGGCTAACTTTTTATCTAATATCTTCACACCACCGATAGTAATGGAAGTAAACTTCTCTTCTCCTTCCGCTTTAGGTTCAACTTCCAATATATCTTTCTTTACAGATTCTATTAGCTTTTCTGTTCTTGCAATTTCTTCCGGGTAGTTTTTAGCGACCTTATCCTCTAATCTGTAACGATTGGACTTATAGTTTGCTTCAAGCATTTTAAGTTTCGTAACCTCATTATCCAAATCCATCTTTCTTTAATCTTAGGATCACCTGTGGCAAGGGCTTTAATCTCTGCATAGTTTAAACTGCTTTCATCTACATCTTCTGCCACTCTGACAGGTGTTTTACTTGTCATAATCTGTGAAATGAATTTCTGCTTGTTTTCTATGGTCTGCCACAAATACGCATCAAAGGTGTTCTCTGTTACATAACGATAGATATTCACTTCTTTATTCTCATTTCCCTGCCTCACAATTCTACCTGCTCTCTGCTCAAGGTCGGCAGGACGCCATGGGACATCCAAATCATGAAGGGCAATCAGTTTGTTTTGCACATTCGTTCCGGCTCCCATCTTCTGTGTTGAGCCGAGTAGTATCCTCACATCTCCTTTTCTCACCTTTGCAAAGAGTTCATCTTTTTGCTTGTCGGAATTTGCTTCATGGATAAAGGCTATTTCTTCTTTCGGTATTCCCATTGCCACAAGTTTTTCTCTAATATCATCGTAAATATTAAACTCTCCATCTCCTTTTGGAGTTGACATATCGGAGAAAAGAAGCTGTGTGGACTTATTTTCTCTTGTCTTATCCCAAATGGAAAAGACATTTTTCACGCACACATTGACCTTGCTGTCAGGATTATCAGGTAGCAAAGGATTGATTAAACGCTGATCTAAGGCAAGTTTCTTGCCGTCATTGGTGATTTTCAGCATATTATCTTCGTCAGGTTCTACCACCCTATTTCTCACATCATCTGCTCTTTCAGATAAGCTCTTTAGAATTTCCTTTTGTTCCTCACTTGGCAAAGTCTTAATGACTTCATAGTGTGCTTCAGGTGTTGGAAGATTAAGCATATCCGCTGTCTGAATGTCCGCAACTTCCTTAAACATAGACATCAGTTCAGGCAAGTTATAGAACTTGGAAAATCTTGTCTTTACTCTGTACCCTGTTCCCTCCGGAGAAAGTTCAAAAGCAGACTGCGTTTCCCCAAAGGTAGAAGCCCAAGAGTCAAAATGCTCTAAATTATTCTTTTTAAGGCTTTCATACTGAAGATAACGCTGCATGGTATAAAGCTCAGTCATAGAATTACTCACAGGCGTTCCTGTTGCAAAGACAATCCCTTTACCACCTGTCATTTCATCCATATATCTACACTTCATAAACATATCGGAGGACTTAAAGGCTTCGGACTGCCCAATACCTGCTACATTCCTCATTTTTGTGTAAAGATAAAGATTTTTGTAGTTGTGTGCCTCGTCGATAAAGAGCTTATCTACGCCTAATTCCTCAAAGGTAATAACATCATCTTTCTTAAAATCATCATTTAATTTCTCAAGCCTTGTTTCCAGTTTCTTTTTCGTCTTTTCGAGCTGCTTTACCGTAAAATTCTGATTTCTGTCATGCTTATATTCCTCAACATAGTTAATAATCTCATCAATCTGATCCTGAATATGCTTCTCCTGATATTCCTTACTCATCGGGATCTTTTCAAACTGTGTATGCCCGATTACAACGGCATCATACTCTCCTGTGGCAATTCTACCGATGAAACGCTTACGGTTTTTCGGCTCAAAGTCTTTTTTATCTGCCACCATGATATTTGCTGACGGATAGAGCTGCATAAACTCTCTGCCTATTTGTCCTGTTAGATGGTTCGGCACAACAAATAAAGACTTGGAACACATCCCAAGTCTTTTAGATTCCATTGCGGAAGCTACCATTTCAAAAGTCTTTCCACTACCTACCACATGAGCAAGTAGCGCATTTCCACCATACAAACTTCTTGCAATGGCATTTCTCTGATGAGGTCTTAAATCTATTTTAGTATTCATTCCCTCAAAAGATAGTTTACTTCCATCATACTCACGATTTCTGATAGAGTTAAAACGCTCATTATACAGTTTTACAAGTCTGTTTCTTCTTTCCTGATCGTTAAATATCCAGTTTTTAAATTCTTCTTTTAGAAGCTCCTGCTTTTGCCCTGCAAGTAAGGTTTCCTTTTTATTTAGCACAGAAGTTTTTGAGCCATCCGAATTTACAATCTGGTCAAATACCTTTGTTTCTTTTAAGTTCAGTGCATCTTCAATCAGCTTATAGGCATTTACCCTTGAGGTGCCGTAGGTCATCTCTGCAAGGTCATTTCCTCTGTCCCTGCTCTTTCCTTCTACATTCCATTCACTTGTCAGATTTGAAAACTTAACCTTAATATCCCATCTCGCCCAGCCCGGTGTTTTCAGCGTTTCAAAAATAAATTTTTCAACATCTTTAATCGGTATCCAAGTTGCACCAAGACGGACATTGATTTCACTTGCTTCAAGCTCCTTTGGGAGAACTTTCGTAAGCTCAGCCTTTTGGTATTCCAATCGGCTCATCTCATAGCTTATCAGCTCTTTTTCTTTCCCATCTTCGGCATAGCCAAGATGAGGCAGCTCTCTTTCTGTCTGTCTTAGCTTTGCAAGGTAGCTGTCTACGATGGCAATCTTATCTCTGATATTTCCACTTAGGTACTCATCTTTTGTTACATAGCCATACTTATAGGAGTTGCCGCCATTGGCACAGGCAAAAGGCAAATCTCCATCTTCGAGGTTAAAGGAAAGCGGTCTGTAAAAGTTTTGTTCCTCTCTGATGTTTAGATAGATTTCCCCTCTAAGCTCCTCAATCAAAGTAGGTCTATCTTTATCTGTCAGACTTTCCATATATTCAAAATCCACATAACCTTTTTCAGACATAGATAAAACAAGAGCTTCAAGGGAAGTATCAACATGATCGATTGTCTTTGCCTTTATGATTGTTCTTTTTGAAAAAATATCTCCCTTAGCCTTAAAGTTTTCTTCTTCATCAAGGATTTCTATGGAAGATACAAGCGGGAAGTTACTATCTTCTTTTAAGGCTCTGGTATTAGAAAGATTATTGACATACCCATGTTTTTTAGAAAAACTGTCATAGACTTCATTTAACTTCTCCTGAGCTTTCTTTACCTCATCATCTGAAAAATCCTCTTTTTGTTTATATATGACATCCTTTAAGGCTTCGTTCAGTTCAAGATAATCTTTAATCTTTTCCTTGTTTTTATCCGTTACCTCTTTCTTTACAAATAGGGAATTCTCCCTGTAATACACTTCATCATCAATAATGGTATAGGAGAAATTCTTAACATCATCTGTGGCAGGTATTGTGCTGATTTCATCATCAAGTAGCTCTATTTCTTCATACTTTGCATCTTTATAGATTTCTTCGCTTGCTTTTGTAAGTAATTCCTTTAAGTCCGTATTTTCTTTCGGTAGGCAAGCTATTGTATTTCCAAATCTTCCCGATACCTCTTTCATAGAGCCAAGTACCATTTCAGGATGATCTACGAAATATTTGTTATAGGTAAGACCATTTTCATCTTCAGCAAGATGTATCCAGTCCTCATCTCTTTCTCTGATACTGTCTCTTTTCTTTAAAAAGATAATATCTGAGGTTACTTCTGTGCCGGCAGTACCCTTAAAGGTGTCATTAGGAAGTCTGATAGCTCCTAAAAACTCTGCTCTTGCTGCAAGATAGCGTCTTACACTTTCGTCCTTTTTATCCATTGTTCCTGAAGATGTAATAAAGGCGATAACCCCGCCATTTCTGACTTTATCAATGGACTTGGCAAAGAAGTAGTCATGGATTAAGAAGTTGTTTTTGTTATATTCCCTGTCATTTACCTTGTATTCTCCAAATGGCACATTACCAATAACCGCATCAAAGAAGTTATTGGAAAAGGAAGTTTCTTCAAGTCCTTTAATCTGTATATCACTTTCAGGATATAAGAGTTTTCCAATCCTACCGCTTATAGAGTCAAGCTCTACACCATAAAACTTTGACTTATTCATTTCATCAGGAAGATTTCCGATAAAGTTTCCAATGCCCATTGATGGCTCAAGGATATTTCCGTTCTTAAATCCCATACCGGAAAGTGTCTTATATACGCTGTCAATCACTGTTTTAGGAGTATAAAAAGCCGTTAAGGTTGATTCCCTAGCAGCTTCATATTCAGATTGCGATAGATTTTCTTTTAAGAATACCCTCGCTTCTTTCCACTGTCCGCCTTTTTCCTCATCGAATACATCAGCAAGTCCACCCCATCCTACATACTTTGCCAACACTTCCTGAGCTGTAATATCAAGCTCTCGTTCTCCGCTTTCCACTCTGTTAAGCATCGAGAGTGCTTCAAGGTTATTGTTTAATCTCTCGCTTGGAGATAACTTTTCAGGGAGCGTTTCTTCTGTAATCTTGAAATTGTGAGCTTCATTTTTCTTTATTTCTACTTCTTCAGTAGTCTGCTCAGACTTTTTATATGTCCGATTTTCAAATACTCTCTCAAGATTGCTTTCAAGACGATAAGGAATAACATCGGAGCCTGTTATCATACCGCCAAGATACTCTGCATTGTCCTTAACGGTTACCGTCTTTAGGTTATTTCCCATATCATCAAAGCGTGTAATGGTATAGTTTTTGTCCTTATATTTAATTTCATCTCCAACGATAAACGCAGGTCTTTCAGGGCTTACTTGTCTTAATAAATCTTCATTATCTATAAAAGCTACAATAGGGATTTGATGGTTTCCACTTCTTACCGGATCAAGCCATAAATCATTTCTTCTTGTGATTTGGTTTTTAGAAATCTCCCTTACAGTGTATTCTTCATGGTTGAAATATACGGTATCGCCTGTTTTAACTGCAAATTCATCTGCAAGGCTTTCCTCTTTTTCATTAAGCTCTACTTCTTCTCTTTCTTTGAGGTAATCAAATAGTGTTCCCTGAACAGGTGTTGCAGCTATTCTTTCTTCTACTTCTTCAGGTACTTCAAGCTCTGTTTCTTCTTCAAAACTAAGTTCTCCGTTAAAGACTGACTGAAGCTCCTGCTCATCCATCTGCTTAATAAGTTCCGTATCTTTAAGTTCTCTAAAGGTCTTTGGAAAATCTTCTAAAATAAGCCTTTGGGCATTTAATTCTTTCAATTCTTCAAGATTGAAATATCCCCATTCAGGTTCAATACCAAGTACAAGTCCAAAGGCATCTCCACTTTCCCTATCGTATTCCGTCATATACCAAGTCCAATTACTTCTAAACGGAATGATATATGCAGCATGAACTTGCTTATCTGCTAAAGATACATCTTCCTGTGCATAAAGCTCAGGCACTCTTTCAAGCATTTCATCGGTAATTAAGTTTTCAGGATCATCTTTAGAATAATATTGTGGTGCTTTTACTTCTTCTATCTCTGTATCACTTTCTATTTTCTTTTCTTCATAGAGATTTTTAGAAAGCAGCTCGTCAATATGTTTCGCCACACTTGACCAAGTAAGAAACACATCATTACAATCATTCTTCTGTAATTTAAGTCCCTTTGCATCGTGCCATTCATCACTTCCCATTGCCCCTGAAACCGCATGGGAATGTCCTCCGATTCCATATTCGTCTTTTAAGAAGTTCACTTTTTCCTGAAACGTATGAGTTTCTTTAAAAAACTTGGTGATTCGTTCTTTTCCTCTATCAACGCCGCTTCCTCTTGAAAGGCTTTCAAGGACTTCATCTTCTGTAATAAAGGGCTTTACCTTCGGAAGTTCTGTCAGATTGGTACTGTATTCCTTTCGTGGCAGTTCAAGTTCCTTGAGTCCCTGATAAAGGCTATCAACCTTGTGATAATGAAACCTTAGTACATCTCTGTTTTCTTTGTATCCCTCTAAAAATCTTTCGTATTCCCTGATTGTTTCTTTCAGATACTCAGGATTTTTAATGCTTCATATAACCTTTTCGTTTCTTCCGGAAAGCCACCACCTCTTTCAAAAGAGTTGAAATATCCTTTCTCTATTCCTTCTTCGCTTAAATCGTGCGTTAGATACCATAAGGATTCTGAAATTCTATCCCTTTCATAGTCCTGTGCCTCTAAAAGTTCTACATTTGTAGCAAACTCACCTCTGTCAAGAAGTTCATTTATCCTACTTGCTGCATCACTCCAACTTAAAATTTGTGTATTATCCTCTCTTGCCGATGTTCCATAAGCTAAATGAATACCTTTATCCGAATACCAGGAAGATACTTCTCTTTCATCAATGTAAAATCCGTTTCCTCCTCTAAAGGTATCTTTGAGGTATTCTCCCAATTCTTCTACTGTTTTTTCTTTGGAAAACTCAGCAATAAGAGGAAGTCTCCCGCCGTCGTGATTTCCTCCGCTAATAAGGACAGTGTCTATCTCTTTCTGATTAAGAGGAATAGTAAGCCTCATCTGTCCATAAGAATTTTCAGGCAAAGAAAAAGAAGCATTATCAGCTTCTCTTATCTCTGCTTCAGTATTATCTTTTAGATTTCTACCACTTCCTTGATGGTCATTTCTTTGAGAGCTGAAATCATCTCTCCATACTGTGGATTGTTCTCGTCCTCTATCTTCCACGCTGCCATCAGTTTCGGCTTCTCCGCTCTCATAAAGTCTATCGCTTGTTTTTGAATATCCATCAGATGTCCTGTCAGCTTCTTCTCCTTGTATAGATCCACTAACATCTCGAAATGGCTCTGCTCCTCGCTCTCTGAAAGATAAGTGAGTCTCATCACTGCGTAAATCGGATTCGGGAATTCTTTCATGAAATCCGTCTGTTCCTCCAAGCTGTTTAGTGTATTCTCCCTGATTTTCTCTATTATCTCGTCCGTACTCTCCATTTCGGAGAACTCGCTCGTTTTCATTTCTTTTCTGATCATCTCGTCGAAGTACATTTTCTTCTACCTCCTCAATTTCTTCTCTAATCTTATTATATCCTGCTTCTTTACCTCTTAAAACTTCTTTGTCAAGCTCTTTACTTTTCTGAATGGTCGCATCAATGATATTTCCGCTAATATCCGATACGCTTTCACCAAGACTCATTAGAGATATGCTGTCAAGTCTTTGAAAATTCTCTCTTAAAAGCTCATAATCTATCGAATAATCTAACTTAAATCTTGACGCTACCGCATAGCTTACCGAGTCCCTTACAAACTTGGTAAAGGATATTCTATCCTCATCCGCTACTCTAAGTTCATTCATTAAGGTATCTATTTTTTCATCACCGTAGAGTCTGCTTAAAGAAAAGATGTTTTCAAGTGTGCTTTTACTTTCATCATAGCCCTCGCTTTTAATCATTTCCTTTAACACATCTTGATGGTTTTCTTTGTCAAACTTCCAAAGATTTACTTCGTTGACATCTCTGTTTCTTGAAACTGTCTGACCTATATCAAAAATATAGTCCACTTTTTTGAATGTGCCATAGTCCTCTAAAATGGGGATACCTTTCTGTCCTCGCATTACTGTTCGATTAAATCGTTCCCTCCAATAATCGAACTTGGCACAGGCTGTCGCTTCAGGATTTCTATCATAGATACTTAATTGACTTCTAAAGTCATATCTTTGATTGTTTCCAACAACCCTTAGGAGCTTCAGATATTCTGCATCACTTTGTAAAATATCTTGTTTTATAAGCTCCAAAATGTTATGAAAATCATTTATTCGCATTTTTACCTCCTTCGTTTTTCCAAACAAAAAGGCGGTTAGATTTTACTCTAATCACCTTTTAATTCTGTGTATTGCAACTTACCACTACTTCATAATTACCCACTGACCTAATTTCGTTGAGCCTTCATATCGAATAAGTCCTGCTTTCCTCATTTTTATTTAAATGATAACGTACACCATCAACAGTCAGGTTTTAGTTTTTCTGCCATTTCTTTCGCACTTATGTGAGGATTTTCAGCTATTATCTTAATAATCTCTTCCTGTTTCATAGTAGTTTTTAGTAGTAGTTTTTCATGGTAGTTTTTTTCATCATTACTACCATTAAACTCTTTCAAAAAAATTCTTTATTCACACCCATAACTGCGTTAGTATAGTTATCTTCTTCATTGTCCGGATAAAACTTAAGCTCAGGAGAACCATTTTCTAATAGTGCATCTTTTTGCACGCCTTATTCCTGATCCGTAAGACTCTATCAAGTTTAATGAAAAGAACATATCTTTAAGTTCTTTTATTAAGATACTGCCTTCTGTCAAAACTTCTATCCCTATTAAGAGCTTCGATAGTTACAGGAGGAAGTGGTCTGTTATGGTTTACAAAAGAAATTCTATCCTTGTAAATATAGATTCCTACATATTCAGGCGTATCATATTCTTTATGCAAAATAGCGTTAGTAGCAAGTTCCTCAAATGCCGTAAGAGGATAGTTATAGATAATCTTATGCTCAATTTTATCAGCTTCCCTTATGGTGTATGAAGCCATAATATTATCTTCAAAATACTTGCTGACTTGTTTTGCCTGTATCCAAACTGGACCATCAAATCTTTTTGATTCCATTTTATCCGTTCCGTCAATTTCTCTTATGATTTCAACATGGGCATTTGGAATAAATTTATTTGGTGTTTCCGCAAACATCAGCACAGCAAAATTTTTAGCTCTATAACCGCCATACTCACTTTCACTAACAAGTCCCATACTCTTTGCCATATCCAACTTAGACATTTCTCTAATATCTTTCTTTGCTCCCGTCTGAAGCAGATATTCTTTCATATATTCATAGCTTAAATCATCTATGATAGCTGTATCATTGAGATTGGAACTAAAAGAAAAGTTTGCAAATTTCTTTAAAAGTTCAAATTCTTCGGTTGGATTTGGAAGCCTTGAATCTCTACCGACTCTAATATATCTTCCTGCCTTTAATCGAATATCTTTATCTTTTTCTGCCCTTTCACTTGTTTGAAACGGACCGTTACTACCACTTTCTACCGCAACTACGATATAGTATTCATCATCAATTTGATCCGTAATAATGTGATAGTTGATTTTTAGGATGAATATTGGCAAGGAGCGATTTTAAGTTCATTTTCTATTCCTCTAATTTTGCTTCCTTTTATCCCTTCAATCGGTCTTTTTAGGAATTGCTTTTTCTCCCGTTTCTTTATCATCGACTTCTTCAATACCAACAAACAACAAAGCCTATCTCATTGTTCATATAGTTATTGGCAAAAGGCACAAGCAGTTTTTAGAATTTTTATCTTTAAAATTTGCCGACTTTTTATATTCGATAAAACTGCTTTCTATGTTTTTGATTTTCAAGAATGTTATGAGCCATTCTTTTTATATCTAAAAAGCTGCATAATACCTCCTCTTTTCAAAAAAATTTTATTTGTATATTATACCATTTCAGAGGATTTTTCTCCACTCTGAAATCAGCAGGCATTACTTGCGATATTTTAAAAACCGCCTCCTGTATCTCGCTTTTCAATATCTTTCAAGAAATTTTTCTTTGGAAGATTTTCCCTTTAGCAATATCCGCTAATTCCATTTCCCACTTTTGCAGTTGTTTCCGCTGACTTAAAGGTATCGGATACTATTGTTACAAGGCTTATCCCCTTATGCGTGGCAATCAAATTTTTCTTATCTCTTTCAACAAAACCCTTATAGATTAAGTTTTCAATAATTCCTGCCCTTGTTGCAGGTGTTCCAAGTCCCTTTCTTTCCACTTCTACACCTTTTTCTAAGGCTTCATTTCCTGCAATCTCCATAGACTTTAGAAGCGTATCTTCAGTAAAGTGTTTCGGAGGTTGGGTAAATTTTTCTTTAATCTCTTTATTTTCAATGCTTAAAACATCACCAATACTTACATCAGGCAATACAGCATCTTCACTCTTTTTTGGTTTGTATTCTTTAAGGTATTTGCTAAAGCCTTCATCCTTAATTACCTTACCTGAACTTGTAAATTCAAAACCATCAAATGAAGCTACAATCTTTGTTGTATTTTCAATAAGCGGATAACCCACACTTGCGTGGAGCTTATTAGATATAAGCCTATATACCTTTGCTTCACTCTCAGGAATGCCTGATAAACCTTCACTCAGTGAGCTTACTGTCGGAATAATAGCGTGATGATCTGTAACCTTTTTAGAGTTAAATACCATCTTGATACGCTCTGTATCAAAGTCATTTTTACCCAAAATGTTATTGACCGTACTTACAATCATATCCTCTGTTAAACATCTGCTGTCTGTTCTTGGATAGGTAATCAGTTTCTTTTCATACAGGCTTTGAGCATAGTCAAGTGTCTGTTTAGCACTGTATCCGAAATACTTATTACACTCTCTTTGCAGCGTTGTAAGATCAAATGGCAAGTCAGGCTTTGTAATTTTCTCTTTCTGAATAACATCAGTAATTTCAATCTTATCGCCTACTAAATTGATTAGCTGTTCAGCAGCAACTTCATCATCAATTCTATCCGTTGATAGTGAAAAACCATTTGTAGAAAGCTCTACTGTGTAATATTTTTCTTTCTGATAATTTGCTATCTCATCATCTCTTTTTACAATCATGGCAAGGGTAGGTGTCTGCACTCTGCCAACACTGTAATTTTTGCTGATACAGGCAAGTAGAGCCTACTAATATTCATTCCGACTAACCAATCCGCAATAGCTCTTGCCTGTGCCGATTCAAAGAGATTATCATAGTCTTTTTCCGTCTGTTAGGGTTATCAAAACCCTCCTTTAATGGCATTATCTTCCATTGAAGAAATCCAAAAGGCGTTTCATCTTCTTTTTACAATTCACTTGATTATATACAAGTCTAAAAATACTTTCTCCCTCACGCCCTGCATCGCAGGCATTGATAACCGTATCAACCCCCTTATCATTCATCAGCTTTTTAAGGATGTTAAACTGCTTCTTGGTTGCCTTTGCTACTTCATACTTGTAGTCGCTCGGAATAATCGGTAAATCAGCCATATTCCACTTGGCGTACTTTTTCATCATAAAGCATCCGGATTTGCCATTTTGAATTAGGTGTCCTACGCACCAGCTCACCCTATATCCGTTTCCCTCATAATATCCATCTTTCTTTTTATTTGCTCCAATAACCTTTTGCAACGGAGTTGCAACACTTGGCTTTTCTGCAATAACTAACTTCATCTGTGTTTTCCTCCTGTTATAAATCAAAATAGGGCGAAAGATGTTACTCTCCCGCCCTAACTTTGCACCCAAAATAATATGTTTTTAGGTGCGTTTATTCTTCATCTTCTACTTCATCTGCATCATTTATTTCTTCCTCGCTTTCAGCTTCAGAAAAGAAATCATCATCTTCCTCCTCTAAGGCTTCAAGTTCTTTATCTTCTTTCTTTTTCACAACCTTAAAATAGTAGCCTGCTCCTAATGCACCACCTACTACAAGAAGCAAAATAATATAGGTTCCTAAATTACTCTTTTCGTCCTTCTTCTCAGGCTTTACTTCTTCCTTAACAGGTTCTTCTTTTACTACTTCCTGCTTTGGTGCTTCTTTTTTCTCTACCATATTTAAGAGATCATCTTCAGATACTTCCGTAAGAAGCATTACATTCTCACTATCTTCATCATGATTGATGATTAAATAAAAGGTCTTACCGTTTTTCGTTTGAAAGGTAATAAACTGCCTTGCATCTGCCGAATACTGATCCGTTTCTTTGTTATCGCTGCTATCTCCATGATGAATCGGATACTCCTTATTTGCATTATCTTTATTCTCCGTAACGGATGCTCTCGTCTTTGACGGAGATGAAAGCTACTCCCTTGTTGGTGTTTACGCTCTTACTCGTACCATCCATTGATGAATCCTGACTGTTATTCGCAGGAGCTTTTGCCGTCAACTTATTGGGATAGCGAACTTCCTTTTCTTTTCTCCTTTACTTCGTTTTTCCTTTGTCGGTATCCTTTGTAGTATTACCTGAGCTTACCGAATCCGATGAGCCTTTACCGGTACTGCTTACAAGTCTGTGGTGTTTGATGAGAAATACCTGAACTTGTCTTAATTCCGGAAATAGGACTAATCAGTGTAACTGATTGTGATGTTACAGGAGCTTTATTTGTTTCAGTTGCCTTTTTCTCAAGCTCTTTCACCTTTTTCCGTCAGCTTATCTATTTCCTTTTCATATCTTCTGATAAGTCCTTATTTCCCTTATCTTTCTTCATTTTTTTCTTTCAGGCTATCAATTTCATCTTCAAGGTCTTTGATTTTTATTCTTTCTGCTTATCACTTAATTTGTCTTTGTCCTTAAGTTTCACAATTTAACTTATCAAGTTTTTCCTGAAGCTCTTTTGCCTCTTTTTCTATTTTTGAAATATCGTCTTTAGAAAGCTCTGTCTGCGTTTCCTTATCCTTAACCTCCATCTTTGCTACCTTACGGATAATCTCATCTTTTTCCATCTCCCTTTACCTCATAAAAACAGAAACTCATCAATGAATTTCATATCATCTGGGAGCATTGGAAGATCTCCGCTATCAATAAGTTGTCCTTTCTCAGCCTTTATCTTTTCTTCCTTAAAGACCTTTTCATCTTCAAAGATATACCTTACATTTACTTCAACTTCCGTTTTGAACAGCTTCGTTTTTGTTGGAGCTTCAGATTTTTGCTCCTGTGCATAAAACAACCGTCCAAAGACCTAAAAATACAACTAATACTTACAATTACCGCAAGTGCTACCGTCCAAAACTTATTATTCTTTTTCAAACTGGTTTTCATTTGTTTTCTCCTTTTTCATTTCTGCTTTTTGTCTGTTTACCTTTGCCATCAAATCGCTGATTGTGATGTTATTCTTTCTGCAAATGGCAATGATTTCTTCATTTTCAAGCTCTTCTTCACGAATGAATAAAAGGCTCAATTCTTCATCAATCAGAGCCTTTTTTTATCCTTTAACTTCTTTATTCTGTTTTTTACTGCTATCAGTTCCTTTTTCAAATTGTTACCTCCTATTTCTTTACATTTGGCGGAAAACCGAATCCTACGGGATGGTGCTTACAAAATGTTGCTATCCAATCATCTAAGGTAGTTACTCTTATTCGACCGATGTTATCAATCACTTTTCCATCTCCAATGTAAATACCTACATGACCATAGGTAAGCCCTGCACTGCTTCCGCTACTGCTGCTTTCGACTGCCACAAGCATTCCGACCTTTAGCTTTGACCTGTCTGATGTAAAGGTATAGTTTCGGTACATATCACAGGCATTCCCACCTATATATCCAAGTCCTGCATTTTGATAGACCTGTGATACCCACTGGCACACCAGCCTGCACCCGGAGATGGCGTAATGTATGCAGCATTAACAATCTTCTTTTGTACTTCCGTAGATGCCTCATACTCTTTTCCACCGCCGATACCTCCATTTGCACTGATAAGGTCAGAATTACCAAAGGCTTCTCTCATATTGCCTTGTGCAAGGAACAAGGCTTCATAATGCTTTAGATTATCGGGATAGTTTGCAAAGAACTTTCGGATAATGCTGTCCATCTCTTTTTTATGAAGCGTTACGATGAGTTTTTTATACTCATAAGGTTCTTCGTGGCTTTCTGTATATTCATTGCCATCTTCATCGGTATAGGTTTCTGTAACTGTCCTGTATCTGATTTCAATTTCTTCCCTATACTCAAGGTCATACATGGACTCAAATAATTCTTTTAATATGGATTCTACTTCCGATACACTCTTTACCTCTCCGCACCTTGATGTAATGTAGGGATAAAAGCTCATGGACATTATGACCGATGTATTCTGTATTATTTAAGATATATTCATCATATCGGGATAATTTTCTTTCACATGGTCAACTTCACTTTTGAGCTCACCCTCCATATCTGAAAAATTTCTGATTGATTTCACTTAGGACATTTGGCTTTTGATAAATAGCTTGTTGTAAGCACAGAGCTTGTAGAGTTCATAAAGCCTGTCATTCCCGTTCCTGCAAAGTTAATCACAAAAGTCCCTAAGATAATGATACCTATGAAAATAAGCATTAGTCCTTTTGCTTTTCGGATAATCATATCCTTTGAGCTTTTCAGTGTTCCGATAAGTCCCTCTTTAATTCGATCTCTAAGCCTTGACTTATTCTCACGAGAAATTGCTGCCTTTACCTGATTTTTCTTTTGAAATCTTTTATATGCACTTGCTCTTTTATACTCATCCGTCTTTTTCAGTTCCTTTTTGGCATCACGAAATTCAACTTTGACTTACGCTTTCTGATTTTTATAGTCCTTATTTGTAAGGTCATAGCCTCTTTTAGCTCTTTTCTTATCCGAGTAATTCTTTATGCCATGAATGAGTTTTGAGCTTGTATCTGCTGTCTTTTCTCCTGCCTCTACGCCTTGATTTTCATCACTTCCATGAGATAAGTAATCTCTTACAGTTTCACTTCCTTTAGCAAGTCCTGAAAGGGCAGATACCCCTTTACCATGTCTTTCTTTAACTTTTTTTCTTTGGTCTTTTTGAAAGACTGCTATGTTCTTTTTCGCTCACAACATCTTTTCCCTGCTTTTTACTCTTCAGCCTTTATTTTCCTTTTCACCATCATCCTTTTTCCTTGTATAAAAGGCTTTCGGTATAGTTTTTCTCTTATAACTTTCTCTTTTGAGCTTTTGGCTTTTTGAGGAAGCTATTTGTATTTTCTGCTTTTATGATGAAGATTATCCTCGACATCATAGGTTGACTCAAAAGTAGTCGCTATCCTAAAAGTCATTGTCGTATCTGTCTATAATCCCATCATTATCAAGGTCTTTTCCTAAAAGGATCATAGATTTTTCCATCCTTTAACCTCCAGTATCATAATCTGATCTTCCCGTTTCAATTTGCGGGAATTTACGTCTCACTTTATCTGAAGCTCTATATTTTTCGTTTTCTCTTGGATGTTCCATAAGACTTTTTCATTATCAGACCTTGCTTGTTTCTTCATGCACTTTGTCCTGAAATCTGTTCTTTGTCATGGAACGATTTTTCCTCTAGTAATCATCGTTATGTTTTAGCTTACTTTCTTCAGGTATCGTATCTGTTTTTACTATGAAACATCTCTCTTTCAAAGACTGCCTATGCCTTTCCCTTAAAATCCTTTTTCAGCTTCTTTCCCATAGGCTACCTCACTTCTTCCGGCTTGGTAGTCATCTTCTGATAAAGAATCGTATCTTTCGGAAACTTATCAGGAAAAGGAACAATGGTATTTCCAAAAGAAAAGTAATCCCTCACCCTCATTTGAGTTAGTAACATATCTAAGCTGATGGAGTGAGATTTTAAGTTTTCTTGCAAGTATCTCTCTATCTCCCTGATAGCCTGATTTAGCATTAAGACAAAAGTCTGTATTATCAAAGATATTTTTCAATTTCCTTACTCATAAGTAGGTCTTTGACATTCTGCGTGATACCTGTTAGGAATACCTCCCCATTTTGCGAAATCTTTTCCAAATCTCTACGGAATAGGATGCTGTCTGCTCATCTTTTTAAAAAGCAAATGAGAACTCGTCGATATAGTACCTTGTAGCCTTGTTTCCTCTGTTTTGTGACACCTTATTTCCACACCTGATCCTGAGATAACAAGCATTCCTATTTTCTTTAATTGACTTCAAGTTCTTTAATATCAAAAGCAAAGGAGCTTCTTATTTCAAATCCACATTTGACCTGTGATTAAGACATTAAGAGAACCCGATACATAGATTTCCATCTCTGTTGCCAGCTTCTTACCAACCTTTTCCTCCTGTCCTTTTAACATATCGTATAGGTCTTGCAGTATGGGCATATTACAAGGCTCTGGGTTTTCAAAATACTTTTCATAAATCTTTAGGTAGGCATCTATCTATAACGGACTTTTCTTCTGCTGTAAGACCACTACCACTACTATCTAAGCTCAAGCATACTCATGATAAAAGTTTTGCCTTGTCTTTAAGAGGTGCATCCCCATCACCGTAGTTCATGTTTATATCAAGAGGATTCAGGTAATCCTCTGACTTACTGCTGACTTTAATGACTTCTCCTTAAACTGCCTTACGAGGGTTTCCATACTCTCCTTCCGGATCACAAATAATCACATCATCATCTGTTACTAAAATCGCATTTGCCATTTCTCTTTTTGGCACTAAAGGATTTACCGCTGCCCGGGTTCCGAGGATTAGACCGTTTGGGTTCTTTAATTTCTTTCTATCTGCCATAATCAGGTTATGGCTTAGGGGCATTTAGTCCGTAGTAAAGACTATTACTTGAATTGATAAAAAGCTCCTCTGTGGTAAATGGCATAAATACTGCCGTTGATGAGCTTGTCAGTCCTCTATCTATTTCAATCTTATTTACACCAAGAGGCAGCACGCTCACTAAACCTTGTTCCTGAGAATGGTCAAGTCTTTTCAGCTTACAGTTATGCTTTATTTGCAATGGAGTTTATTTGAGCAATTGTGTTATCGAGCTTTTGCGCTGTCCTTGCAAAGTTCATAAAGACGATACTTACCACAAACATTCGCTCATCTCTTGTCTGCAAGTCTTTTAAGAGGCTCTTTACATCCTCACCATAGGTAATTAAGTCTGATGGAAGAATGTCCATATCATAACCGCTTCTTACCGCCTTCATTTTTTCCTCAATCTTCATCTTATCAATATCAGTGTTTTTCGTTTTTACCATCTTAATGGCTTCCGATTGGTCGATTGCCCTAATATGAAAAGGAAATATTGATGTTATCGTCAATATCCAAAAACTCGGATAACATCCTATCTGAAAGCTCACTGGCAAGAGATTTGAAAAATGACTTGTTGCTCAATGAATTTAGCCAAACTTAAAAGTATCTACTCGGTGTAAAGTTAAACTCATCAGGCACAATATATGTCTTTCGTGCTTTCTCTTTTCTTTAGGTCTTTGTAGGAAAATTCAAAGGTCTTATTCGGATTTAAAACATCATGAAGTATCTTTAGCCTTTCTTCTCCGTTTAGGCTTTCTGCTCTCACACCCATGCTTTTTAAGACTTAGATAATATATCTATCTCCAGTCTTTCAAGTTTTGATGTGGCTTGCTCTAAATTATCCGCTTCCACTGTAAAGGTTATACTTTTGATTTTTAAGTCCGTTATTTCCTTTACAATCTGGCTTTTAAGCATCTCTCTAAATTCAAAGCGTATATCGTCGAAACCGTCCTTTTTATCCGGTATCTGAATTGCCGACTTCATTTCTTCGTTTCGTCCGAGCTGATTGATATATGAAAAACTCAATGCTGATACTTGGATCAAAAGGAATTTAGGAAGTTTGCAAACTGATTAAAATCAAGTCCTATCTTCATCTAAAGCAAGCTGATAGTTAATGTCCTGAAAGGCTATACTTTTACTGAAGTGCCTTTCATCAAGCTGAGCATATTCCGCTTTTTAAAAGCCTTAGATAGGGAATGGTATCTTCTACCGTATATCTTTTCGGTTCTTTTTCTTAAAGATAAGGTCAAGATTCCTCCCTTATCTTTTTGACTTGCAATTACTTTTCTTTAAGTCCCTTTTGACTTCTCAATGCCTTTCGTTTTTGCATGAGTTTTATTTTGCTGAATTTTTCTTTTTCTTGTTCAAGGTAAACCTCCTTTCTCACTCTCTTTTGCGGTTGATAAAAACTTATGAAGATAAATGTTCTTAAAGTATTTCTCAAATGTCAGTCCGTCCTTTTCAAATAGTGTGATGAAAAAGATAGGAAGCGTGGATGCGATAAGGAAATATGACAGCTATGTCATTTAGCTACAAACTTCCTCATAAATAAATAGACTGGTATTCCAACCAGTCCTGCAATGAGTAAATCCTATGAGCTGCCTTTTTCGTAAGGTTAAAGGCTACCTTTGTCTTTACCTTCTTTAAGTCCTTGGGTGATTGGTACATACGCCATAACTTACCTCCCATCTTCTTTGTCCTTTGACAGCTCCTCAAAGTGTTCATATACAGATCCGATTTCATCCTGAATAATTGCAAGTTGTTCATCTGTATTCTTGTTATATCTTTGCTGCATTAAGCAAAAATCATTATGGCAGCGACCAATGTCCTGTGTCCTTTCTTCAAATTCTTCACCTTGTTATGAAGTCTGATTCTATCAATTACCGCCATAATACCTGCTCCGATTACTACTGCTGTAAATACTGTTTTTCTTTTATCCATACTATCTTTCCTTTCTTTTTAGTGTGCATTTAATACGCTTTTGTGCCAGTGTTCGCTCTTTAGCATCATTAACCCCAGCAAAAACCGCATAGCCAAGTATCGTCATGAGTGCGTGTGTGTATATCTGTTATCTTAATCGTCTTAACTAAAACTGCGTAAATTCCAAGACAAACCATTAAAAAGAGTCCTTGTAGTCAAGTGCAAATAGTCCTTTGATGTAGTTTGTTCCCAATCTGTCCCACTCCTTGTTTCCCATTGTGGCAAATGGAATAGCTGAAACCGATGAGTAAACATAAATCTCAAACATTCTTCCGTAAACTACAAGCATAATCACAACGGATATTACCTGTATGCAACCTTGATGAGTGAGGTTTCAAAGAGAATCATGACAAGTTCTCCAAGCCCCCTTTTCTTTTAGGGTATCCATCATTGCCACTATCTGATCTCCGGAAACGGTGGCAGAGGTATTTATCACCCTCGCCTTATTTACCATGTGCTGTGCCACATCAAAAACTGCCATTGAAAACTCAAAGGCATGGGATACTAACCATACAGCAATCCACATCTTGATGATGTACTTGAAAAAAATTCAAAAGGTATCTGTATCGTGCATATTGTTCTTTTGCATTACCATATTGATAAAGCTCGATACAAAGAACTGCTGTGATGATTAGTCCCGCTATTGGAATGATAACGGAATCGTTAATGCTTTTGATAAAGGCAAATACATCTCCGTTCCACCCCATAGGCGTTTTACCTACATCTGTTGCAACCGCACCAACTTTGTCGTTGATGTCAAGAAACATGGACTCTAAGTTTGCTTGGATACCGCCCAGTAGAAGTTCCTTAAAGAATTCTTCTATCTTGTCGAATATTCCAAACATCTAAGCTCTCCTTTTCTTCTCAATTGAGTACATTGGCAAGTAGTGGAATGAGCTTAAGTCCGATAAGAACGATACCTCCTCCAGCCATAAGCTGCTTAATACCCTGGCTCTTAGCACCGGGATTGTCATTACCATATCCTTCCATCAGGTTGATAACGCCCCATGCTCCAAGTCCTGCACCTACTGCCATAACCAAAATCTTTAATACATTAACTGCCTGTGTAAAAAATGCCATAACTTATTCCTCCTCGTTTTCTTCTTTCTTTTCAATCTTGTTATATGACTTCACTACAAAGTTTTTGTAAGTCTTTCCCTCTTTTTCACGCTTCTTAAAGTAACCAAAGATATGAATTAAATCGCCTTTTTCAAACTCCTTTGCTTTCTCAGCTTTTTCTCCATAAGCTGCACAGTTGATGTACTCCTTTCCTTTCCGTACTTTTTACAAGCGTAAAATTTTGCAACTTCTACCGTTTCTCCGTCATTTTTCAAAAGTTTGAGAAAGTAGGTTCCGCCACTAAGTTGGCGTTGATGTTAATCATTTCTTGTTTCATCTTTAAAATTTCTCCTTTTCAATTCAATAAAAAGCGACCAGAGTCTTTACTTTTCCAATCGCTGATACTCTTACTATTTAGTTTTTCTTTTAGTGGGACTTCTGATCCTTATCATCTTGCCTCCTGATTTTGAGTAATAAAAAGCAGCAATCTATCTTTTAGACTTACTGCTTAAAACATTACTATAATTACAGTAAACAAATTGAAATCCACTTCATATCCAGAACTTTTTCATTTTCTTTTTGCAAGTGGTCATTTCCCCCGCCATTACTATCAAAAGTTATATAAACAACCCCTGATATATCATCTCGGTTTTTCAATGTCATCTTTTACTAAAAGCACATACATTATTTCTTCCCTAATTTAGAAATTAAAAATCCATGTTCAAAACCACGTTCTGTCTTGCTCTACTCTTTATCTCATTAGGACCATCTTTTTCGTAACCTTTTCATCACACGGAGTATATAGTACAATTCAAAACCAACATTTGTGTATTTTTCTATTTTTTTCAATGATAGTCATACCGAACTTGACTGTTCGTGTAATATGATTGGTTCAGTCCATCTTTTCTATGAAACGTGCAACTTCTGCTTAGTTTCATTATCTCTTCCATGAACAATAAACACTTTATTTTTTTATCTTTTCCTATTATTTCATCTTTATGCCTATCCAATATTGTGTTGTGTTTTCTTACCTTCATCAAGTAATTCTTTGTTTACGTCAGTTATATATTTATCATATGTAAGTATGTCATTCGGTGACATATACATTATAAGTCCCTGTGGCATATTATCATTTTCATATTGAGATAACGACCTAACTGTTTGCTCTGTTGTCACTACCTTCAGCCTATTTATTTCTCGTTTATTTAACATATAAACCATTAAAAACAAATTCTCATTATTAAGATATGGAATGACTATATCATTTAACACCTCATCCCTTGATTCCACATCTAAAAACTGTACTTTTTTTATTTTTGATTTGACTTTGCAATCTTTTCTTTAATTTCAACTAAAACTTGATAATACAATTACAAACACTCTTTTCACAAAATATAAAAATAATAAATCATGTTATTATGTCGCATATCAACTAGATTATAATCAATTATTTATTGCAAATTTCTTTCAATATTTCTGCATCATCATTTTCCTTTTCTGGATATATCGAAAAACAAAAGCTTACACTTTTTATCATCCTTAAAATGCTCAAACAATGATTTTCTTAAAACTTTGCTTTATCTGCATTAAACATGCTCTTTTTGCCCCTCTGGATTTCTCTTTACATTCCTACAATATATCTTTCTTGGATCTTCTGCATCACTTTATACTTAATGAATTTACCATAGATATTTTTCTATTTCAGAAATATGGTTTGGAAACACTAATAGGAATATAACGTCCAAAACAATCAGTAAACTGGCTTAATATGTCACCCTAAATTTTTCTGCATATTCTATTTCAAAGTATTCTCTCATAGTTCTTGTATCTACTAATAAACTATGACTATTTGTTTCCACAAACCAAATCATTTGACAAATCATTTGATCTCATAAAATGTAATTTTACCAAGGCATATTTATTTTTCCTTGGTTCATTTTTCAACAAATCTTTTTACTAAAACGATATACTCAATGTCCTTGTAGTTAAAAATAAAACTACATATTGTCCAATCAAGTCTTTCCATATCCTTTTTAGTAGCTTTTAAGTTTTTCTAGCACAGTCTTATACCTCCTCAGGATATATTATCTCAATATTTTAAAATGTATATATATCATTATATCAAATATACCCATAAGTAGTAAAAATAACTGCTAAAAGCCTTATAATTGAAAGTATTTCTTTTATTAAGCTTAGCTTTACCTTTTTCTCTTGATATAGTCTTCAATATTAAAGATATTTTTCTTATCATAATCTTCTAAGAGCTTATAGTTCTTGTGCTTTAGTAATATCGAATTTGTCTCGATAGAAAATGGTCTGACACCACGAAGCTGAAAGATACACTTCCACCGTCCATTACTGTTATCTCGTCTTGGCTCATCAGTTCTTTCCCTGTCTTTTTGATAGTACAGCCAAAGCTCTTTTTGATTACTTCTCGTTTCTGATGTATTGTAAAGGTCAATAGTTTCCTTTCCCAGTGTTTCAGACAATTCTTTTAGCGTGGTTTTTCTCCTTTCCACCAAGAAACAAGGTACTATCACAATTACTCACGATTGTATCGGCATTATCCTTATAGTATCGCCTTTAACTGAGTTGAGCTGTAAATGATACTTGCTGATATTTCTCTGGAACGGATTGTTGCAATTACTTTTTCAAACTTTAGGTATTAAACGATGTTTGCAAATTCATCAAGCAAGCATCTCACATGGACAGGGTAATCGTCCGCCATACTCATCATCTGCCTTATCACATAAGAGATTAAATAGCTGTGAGTACATAATGGATACTACAAAGTTAAAAGGTATCATCAGTATCCGAGATAATAATAAAGAGTGCAGTTTTTCTATCTCCGAGTGTATCAAGCTCCAGTTCATCTTCACTCATCAAGTCCCTAAGTTCCCTAATATCAAAGAGCAAGTCTTTGCTACCACAAGAAATAAGAATAGACTTTGCTGTTTTTCCCGCAGCCAATTTGTACTTTTTATATTGCTTTCACTGCAAATGTGTAGGTTCTTTCTTCTCCAGTGCTTCAAAGAGCCCATGTCTATCGGATTCATGTATGTTTCATCATCTTCTCTGACCTCAGAAGCGTCTATCATATCAAGGAGTGTTGCAAAGTTCTTTTCTTCTCTTGGTGCTTCGTAGAAGATCTATCCGATAAGGGCTGTATAGTAGAGCTTTTTCGGCTTTTGACCCAAAAATCTTCACCTGCTTTTCTCCCTCGCCCTTTTGGTATTTGCAATGATAGTCTGCACTAATTTTAGTATGTCTTTTCACTTCGAAGATAAGCAAGGGATTGTATTTCATGGACTTTTTGAAGTTAATGGTATTTAAGATTTTTATCTCATATCCGTTATCTTCAAGCATCTTACCACACTCAAGGACTATCGTTCCTTTTTGGGAAGATTTGTCAGGACATAAACAAAATTTTTTGATAAATTTATATCTTCTGTTTCTCTCTTTGATTAGCTTTAGTATTTTTATCCTTGTATGTTTCCCCTGTACCTTGCTTGAAATGTAGGTTTACGGTGTATTTTGTTTTTCCAATATCCATTATTAACTGTTTATATATATGGTTCTTTTATTACTCTTTTTCTTCCTTCCATGTGTCCTCCTTTTCCGTTTTTAAACAAAGAAAAACAGCAAACCTTTTTGATTTACTGCTTTCGTGTTAGCTTTTTATTGAATTATGGTTAGTTTGTAAGCTAAAATATCCTACTTGCAATACTCTTTTATTTTATCAGCATATTCAGTCAGAAAAGGATTCTTTTGAATAAGATTTTTCATTTGCTTGAATTTCTGACTTCTTTCCAAAGAATAGAAGCTACTTTTAGTGGAGTAGTTGCATCTATTTTCGTCTGCTAGAAAATCCTTTAAAAATTGATTCCATTGACAAACCGAATTATCTTACTTTGCATAATCTGATTTCCCATATAAACTTTTTAGACATATCTTGAATTGTAAACTCAAATCATTTTCTTTTTACTTTTTCTCCAAACTGTTGCCATATCGAGTAAATTTAAATGGTGAGATACCTGTTAAAACAGCGAAATATTCTCTGAACTTTGCATTAAAGAAAAACCACATTCAAGTAATGGTGTATCTAAAGTAATATTTTCCACTTGCTCTCATTATTGATGATTTTTAATCAAATTGCCTTAAAGTATTGCTCAATAATATAATTGAGTTCTCTGTTTCTGCCTCTATATTCTAATCCTAATGACTTGCATATCTGTGAGAGATTCTTCACGATACCAATAGTATTTAAGTAAATTCATCAAACGATGTAATTTTTGTCAAACTCAGGTCTACTTTCCATCAATATTTTATCTCCTCAAAACCAATTTACTTTTCATCTCTCAAATAATGGTGTTCCTCTCTTTGTAAGGATTATGAGTTGTTACAATTACAGCAAACTCTTTCAACGCTTTTATCTTTATTATCAGCTGTCCAAACAATCAAAGAGATACCATCAAATTTCTTCAACTTTCCCTCATTCATTTTTATTTTTGAAGTGCCATTCTACAATAGTTTGATTATCCTTATAGATTAGCTTTATATCCCACGCAAGAACTTTTTCCTCTTGTATTCCACTCATTAAACCAGTGCTTTACTGTTTGCCGATTTTTCATACTTAGGACACCAACTCTCAATATAAATCACATCATCCATCATCTATTCCTAAGTCTTGTTGTGTAAGCCACATATCAGACCATAAACGAAATGATTTTCTCTCTTTCATCCATGAGCTTAAGCATCCTCCAAAATCAAATACTTGTCTAATATTATACCATTTTTCAGCTTGATTTTATAGGTCTAACTCGTTCCGTTTTACCTGTGTTAGTTGCTTTTGAATGTTCCTCTAACTGTTCAATACAAGTCTTAACTTTTTCAGCCTGTTCTACTCTCCTCTCGTATCTCTAATATTTGATTGTATAGGCTATTTTCTCTTTTCTTCATATTGGCAGCTTCTGATTTCCATTTGGATATATTTAAGGTCTTGCTTTTCCTAAATGTTCTTTCAGATATTTCTTGGCACTTTCAAACAAAAATAATCTCTGCAGTATGCTCATTGTAGAAAGTATCTTGTTTGTTTTTCTTTAGCTTGGTATAAGCTGCATAGGGTATCTTTATGCTCCAAATATTTTTCGGCGTGGTCGATAAGTTGTACTTTATTGTCAATCCGCTTTTCGGTATCTTTAATAGCTCTTGTGGTCTTGTAGTTCTTATCTCTTAAAGTAACTATGTTTCTTTCAGTTCAGATACGGAAATGATATTTTTTCTCTTTTAAGAATTGATAGCTTCCGATGTATTGTTCTAAATCTGATTATGGTTATCTGCATTTTTACGGATAAGATTTTCAAAAACGGATAGCAAATTTTCTTTGAATGGGAGGGTAGATTTTGAGATTATCAGTTTCTGCCTTTTTCTTCTTTTCCCTATTCCTCTTATCCAATTTAGTAAGGCTTTTTATTCTTCTTGCAATCTCTTTTTAATATCTTATTCTGATGTTTGATTTCTCGGTTGATATTTCCCTGTCAGTAGTTATGCCTTTCTTTTTCCATTTGGGTGGCTGATACGTCCTAAATGAATGGTCGGTATTGTTCTATGCCCTGTCTTTTGATAGGAACGATGGTCTACTTTGTCCTGTATGTTATTTTTCTTCCAAATATTGTTGTAATGTCTGCCCATGCCTTTCGCCAATGTTCCGCTTTGTCTTGTTCGTTCCAATCCACTGTATTGATTTTTCTTGTTTTGTAGTTGCCATTTTTAAGTTTTACTTTCTCTCCGTTTTCATCAAGGATATATTCCTTTTTTGATTTTGCTCCCCATGTTTTATCTTCGTTTAGCGGTCGCATAGTTAATAGGATATGTGCGTGTGGGTTTCCGTCATCTTTATCGTGTAGAGCAATATCGCATCTATACCGATCTTTACAAAATTTCTTCTTTTACATACTCTCGTACAAGCTCTATCTGTTTTTCCCTGTCTAATTCTTTAGGTAATGCAATTTCTATTTCTCTTGCAAGCTGTGAGTTTTTACTTTTTTCTATTTTCTCTACACTGTTCCATAATGTTCCTCTATCTAAAAATTCCTGTGGTGCATTTTGTGGTAAGAGAATTTCTGTATGTGCTATCCCTCCTTTTCTTGTAAAGTCGTGAACTACTCCGTCATATTCATTTTTATCTTTTCGCCACTTCGATAGGCAGAAGCTGCAACTGCACTTTTTCCTTTCCTCTTGAGACAATCTTTTCATACTAAGATGATATATTGCCATAAGGGAAAACCTCCTCTCTTTTCTAATATGGATATGGTGGCGATTGATAAGACTTCTATCGGATAGCTTTTATCTGATTTCTTTTTGGGGAAGTACACACAAGGTAGGAAATTTATTTCCGTGAGGGAGTGTAGCTCCTGTATCAGCGTTAGCTGATATGCTCTCTGTAAGAGCCTTCGGAGAACGCACACACCCTTTAGGGTGTATAAGTGCGCCCTTGTAAACAAGGGACTATTCCTCTATGTCCGTTTCTTCCTCTTTCATTTCTGTATTTTGATTTCCACTTTCTTCTCGCATTGCCATGATTTTCTTGATTTTTTGATTGATTACTTCTTTGATATTCGGAAATGTAATGAGTTGATAAAATTCATCTTTGGTAAAATCCTTACTCTCGGTAAAAGATACTTTCAAAGACTGCTCCTTTTTCATAAAAGCCGTCTATCTCTTTCTTTCGTTCTTCCTGTTTCTGCTGACTGATGAGCTTTTTTCTTTTGTTTTGTAACTGCTTGATTTCTTCTTCTGTAATTAAGATTTTTTCATCTATGTTTTTCATCTTCTGTTTTCCTTTCTTTATGTTTTGAGCAAAGAAAAAACAGTAAACCGATTTGATTTACTGTTTCGTAAGCTGCTATACTATTGTTTCTATTTAATTATTTCATTTCGACAAACTGGAATTTGATTATTAGGAAAATGTATTCATTAGTTCCTCCGAAATAACTTGCCTTTCCTGTTGAAAAGTAGTTGTACCATGCTTCTATGGTTTCAGAAGAATATATTTCTAACTTTTCAAAGATATATTTTGCCCAAAGCAACGAACCAGCGTGGAACTTGCTGTTATTAAATTATCATCAGCTACAGCAGCGACATCTTTATAATATTGCTCTCCATTATAATTCGATGACATACCTGTTAAGAAAAACAAACGTACTTGTATGGTATTGTGTGTCTAATATTCCCACATTTGTCAAAGTCCCAAAGTTGCTCCGCAAATCGCTGCAACTAATACCCTTTTTCTATTAAGCTTTTGGCTGCCTCAGAATAGCTGTCTGTTCTGTACTGCCCTCAGTATCTGCACCAATCAGCAACAATGCCGCTGCTTGATTTTCGTCTAATTCATCTAATGTAATATCGGGAATCAAAGTCATACCACCAGCAGCTTTTTATAGGCTTCCTAGAAGTAGCTACTGGTACATAATTCATATTCTTGTTTTGGCAACATTTTTGTAGTATAAATCCTTGTAAAAAGTAGCCATTCTCCCAGTCTGCCATCGTATCTAGTAAATACATATATATTTTCTTCATTTCTTACTTGTCTCCTTTTTAAAAATTATTTTTAGTGAATAATTGAAAGGCTTCCTCTGTAATGAAAAAATAATACCATATTTTTCTAAACCTTTACGAACATATATTTAACATGGCTATCTCCTCGTCAAATTCTAATTTACTTCACTCAATATTTATAATATTATACCACTTTTAAGTCATTTTTCTATATCTACTTTCTGTGGCACTTGACAGTTACCTATAAAGTTAAAGTACACATCAACTTGTTGTTTTCTATATGTGCCTTGTCTCTCCTGTCGCTTCGTCAGACTACAACTTTTTCTATATACTCATTTATCATTGGTACTGTAAGTTTTTCAATATCTGTATATTTTTCTATCATCTTTAGAATTTATCAGTATCAACTTTTCTCTGATGATAGCTTTCTATTTCTTGTTCAAAATACTGTATTTGCTTTTTCTAAGTCTTGTTGCTCCATATCATAGGTATTAAATAATCTGTCAAAATGTTTTTACAGGGAATTTTACCAAGTGCGTGGTCTTCATACAGCTTTTGTAATGAGTGTTGTTAGCTCTGCATTTCTTGATGACAGTTTTTCTAACTTTTCTTTATCCTCTTTTGATACTTTTTCTTCTCTTTTTTCGTCGGATAACTTGTTCATCACTTTTTAGAAACTCTTGCTTTTCTTCTTTTGCAAAGTCTGTGATTTCTTTGATTGATTTTTAGGAGAATTTCATTTACTGTTTTTACTTTGATGTAGTGCATACTGCAAGAGCCTTTTCTGTGTCTGTAATGTTGACATACAAAACAATAATCGCAATCGTATCTTTTTCTTTATGTTCTGCTGGCTCTCTATAGCTTAGCTTTCCTCCACAGTCGGAACAGATTAAAAGTCCCTGTGAATGGGTGATGAGTTGTACCATACTTTGGACTTCTTCTCACTGTTTTTCTTAACCTTTGGGCGTTATTCCATGTTTCTTCGTCAATGATGGTCTGTGGGTATTTTTGAAGATAATGAGTTCATTTTCTTTGCCTTTCTTCTTTTGGTTTTATAGTCTAAACTAATTGTCTTTCCTAATACAGTATGCCCTATATATTCTCTTTTTCTAAGATATAACCTACTGTGGTCGGTGTCCAAAAATATGGGTCTTCTATTCCTCTTTTCTTTTGAGCTATGGTTATTTTTCAGGGATAATGGGTTTCTGCATAGGCTGATGGGATAAGGACTTTGTCTTTGGTTAGTATATCTGCTATCTGTGTCACTCCATATCCCTCTATTACAAGCCTGTAAATGCGTTTTACGACCTTTGCACTCTCTTTATCGACAAGTAGCTCCTGTTTGTTCTTTGGGTTTCTGTAATAGCCGTATGGTACGCTTGGAGATACTCTTTTCCCCTCTTCCATTCTTGCCCTGAAGATAGATTGTATTTTTCTCTGATGTATCTCTGCATACCATCTCGTTCATGATATTTAGAAATGGGGTAAAGTCGCTTTCTGCTTGTTTTTCACTGTCTATTCCGTTATTGATGGCGATAAACCTTACTCCCTTTTCTTGAAAAAGTATTTCGGTAAAAACCTACTTTGAGGTAGTCTCTACAAAACCCTACTCATATCTTTTACTATCACAGTAGATACTTTGTTTTCTTCACTGCTTTTATCATTTTTTGAAATCCCTCTCTATCAAAGGTTGTTCAGCTTACTCCATCATCGGTATAGTGATAGATATTTACAAAGCCGTTTCTTTTGGCATAGCTTTCAAGTAGTTGCTTTTGATTGGTGATGGAATTGCTTTCTCCTTGCATTTCATCATCTCGACTTAAAACGCTCATAAAGGGCTGTTTGTCCTGTTCTTTTCGTATTTGACATGAGAATTACCTCCTTTCCAAGTTTTTGTTATTTTCTCTGTCCCTAAAAGGTTAATCCTTTAGGATCGGTTACACAATATGACGAGTGCATCTGCATAAGATTCGGTTTTACATAAAATCTCGTTTTTCCACTTCCTGATCCACCGATAACAAGCACATTTTTATTTCTCGCATACTTTGGATTAGATGGTCTACCATTCATTGTTAATCGCTCAGTTTGAGTAAGCAAAATATTATTTTTGAAACTTTTCATCCATATATGGCTCTATATCTCGTTCCCCATCTTGCTGAGCCATACTCTTTTCCCCTGCCTAAACTTTTTAGAGTTTTTCCCTTTGTATAGACAACGAATTTGATTAAAGCAGCCATTCCTATACCTATTAAAATATCCGCGGATGAATACTCGGAAGAAAAGCTCATTGTGTTAAGCTCTAATATCCCTTGAAAAAAATTTTTGTCAATAATATCGCCACCTATATAGGCTCTTACATGATGTGAAAAAGATATTACCTATATAGAAAAATGCAAGATAGGGAATATTCTGCTTTAGAAACTTTACCTTATCTTTGCACCTTAAATAAGCCTTTGATGTCCTTTAATATTTTATCTATCATAGGCTCTGCTCCTTTTGTTTTATTCTTGATTTTATCTTTGGAAACAGAGTTTTTAGCCATCTCCTTGAACTTCTCAATATTCTATGAATGAACTCCTTCCTTTCCGTTTTCTTTTTCTGATTCTGACAGGGCATGCTTAAATGCTTTGTCCATAACTTTCATATCTTTAGCCTGAAAAGAATACTGAGTATTTCCCACTTTCCTTATCTTTCATGACTGAAAACTTTACCCCCATACCGATTAAGTTCCTTTTTGAGTTCCTTAAGTTCTGCTCTTCAACTGGAATTTCTTCAAGCTGCCCCTTTTTAACCATATCTTTTAGCTTTTACTTCATTTCCGTTAGTATTAACCAGCTTTTCAAGTCCTCCAAGTTTTTCTGTCTTTCATCAATTTCTTTAACAAGTTCAGAATTAGCTTTTCCTGTTACTTTAGCAGCTCTAACTTCCATATTCAGTGTTTTTCTTGCTATTTCTTCATTGATCAACTTCTCACCTCCATTCAGCAGTCTGTCCCTATTGCGATTCAGTTTGTCCTTTTGAATAACCTTTCTAAAATCTTCTCCTACAACCATAACAGGAATACACATCTCTATGATTCTTGAGTAGATTCTTTGATACTCTACGCTATCCTTACAATTTTGGATTGTGTCATAGGAAAGATTAGTGGTAAAGATAGTCGGTTTCTGTTTTAAGTACCTGTTATTCACGATGTTATATACTTGCTCTTTGGCATAGCTTGTATCTCTTTCTATTCCTAAGTCATCCAAGATAAGAACGGAAAGTATTTACAAGGATTCAATATATGCGTTCTTGTCAAAATCAAATCCTCCCTTTTGCAGTTCATTGATAATCTGTGCAAAATTTCTTATTTTAACGCCTATTTGATACTGTTCAATAAGGCTATTTGCAATGGAGCAGGCAAGATAGGTCTTTCCGCTACCTACTGAGCCATAAAAAAGAAGTCCGATATTTTCTTTTTTCATTTCCTCATAGTCTTTTTACAAAGTTCTTTTGCAATGATAAGGCTTTGATTTTTCTTCTCCTGATAATTTTTCAAATGTGTATGACCACTGAATAATCGAGTTAAAAGCAGCTACTCTTTAATCGTTCAATCTCCATCTGCTTTTGTCTTTCTTTTTCTTGCCTCTCTATCTCTATCGCATTTTGCAAGAAATCTTAAATATCATCTTGTTATCAAAGAACTCCATCACTTTTCCGTCTTTTCTTTCATGGCAAAACTTTACAAAATGCGTGTCCATTCTTGATATATTCTTTTCAGGATCGTAAGAATACTCACATCTTCTATCATTACTTTTTCTAATTCTTTCATCATAGGTGTTCTCCTTTATCATATTCTTCCCATGTCGGGATATTTGATGTTTTCACTCTTTTCCTCTCCCTGATCTTTATAAAACCAAGAAAGGATTGTCGCTTTATGGTCTTTATAGGTCTTTCCGGTGCTTTTGATATGTGAGATAATCTCCAATGTAATTATCAAGCTGTGAGTTCATTATGATTTGTAAATCGGTATATCTTCTGCCGTTAAAAATACATTTTGAAATGTTCCAAGCCCGTTTTTCACCAAAACTATATTCTCTCTTACTATACTTACTCTTATTATTCTCTATATAGTTACGGTCAACATTCTTAACCTCTTGAAGTTCATTTTCTTTACTTCGAGGTCAATATCTTTTACTTGAAGTAAAGTTTTTGACTTCAGAGGTCATTTTCTTTTTACCACTAATATGCTCATAAAGTCTTTAACATATATGACATTCGGCTTACCAAGTCCAAGCCTTACTCTTTCAATCAGTCCGATTCCTTTTCATATCGAGTTCATCTAATGTTTTTATAGCTGTCGGCTTTGAGATATTTCTTCTTCTCATAATTTCTTCAATAGTAAAATGAGATACATACCCTGCCATCTTTGTCTATCCAGTTATTCTTAAAGGACATTCCTGTTCGTTCAAAAAGCATGGAATAAAGGATAATTGCTTCGGCAGATAATCCCATAAATTCTTCTCCATCAACCAATATCTCCGGTACTTTTTAAGAAATTAAATCTTTCCGCTTCTCTGTTATAGAAATAGTCAAAGTCCATCGCTTCACCTCCTTTCCTTAAAATTTTACAAAGAAAAAGACGATAGTTTTCTCTATCGTCTTTGGTAACCATTTTTATGAAATTTTTCAAATTGATTTTATTACTTCGTTTAAACCTTTAAGAAGGCTATAACTGTTGCTCCGACCATGGGTATTCCATATGGACTTAACTAAAAATCCTAATACCAACGCCTCAATTCCAAGTGATATATCTTTTTGTATAAATGATCCCATTGCAGCAACGATACACATCAGCATCAAGAAATATAGAATAGTTGTTCCGATACCGAGCAGGAATGTCAGAAATGCAGTGAGGATACTTAACAGCAAGCTAATTGGAAATAAGATTATTTTTTTATTATCCATCTTATCATTGCTTATTCCTCGCTTCCTAAATCGTTCTTTGTATCTCCACACCCATATCAATACAAACATAAACATCAATATAATTTTTCAGGACTTTTTCGTCCTCCATCTCCATCTTCATTAAAGACATAATGCTTGTAAAACTGCTTAAAATGCAGGATTTTTACTATTTCACTCTTTTGTATCAACGCTATGCACTCACATGATGCGTCTGCGGAAAAAGATCCACCGGCTGGACTTTCTTCAGTTCATAGCCCAACTCTTGGTAGAGTTTGATATCACGCGCCATGGTGGCGACGTTACAGGAGATATAGGCAATGCGGTCAGCTCCTGTTTGGGCGCTTGCTTTGATAAAGCTTTCGGTCAAGCCCTTGCGTGGTGGGTCGACTAGGATGGCAGTTGGTTGGATGCCTTCCTTGAGCCAATTCTTCATGGCATTTTCAGCTGTGTCACAGACATAGTGGGCATTGGTGATACCGTTTAAGCTAGCATTCTTCTGGCTATTTCTCACTGCTTCGGGATAACTTCCACTCCGTAGACTTCCTTGACATGCTTGAGCGACTGATAAGCCAATGGTCCCAATTCCTGAGTAGGCATCAATCACGACATCATCTTCTCTTAACTCCGCAAAGTCAATAGCTGTCTGATAGAGCTTCTCTGCCATTTCGGTATTGACCTGGTAAAAGGCTGGTCCAGAGATTTGGAAAGCTATTGCCCAACATTTGATCTGTAATATAGTCTTGACCATAAAGCGTACGCCATTCTTTTCCAAAAAAATCGCATTGGTATTCTGGTCATTGATATTTTTGCATAACGGATTTGATGGCTGGGGAATTGCTTGATCAACTGCTCGATCAACTGGTCCACACGGAAACACCTTTAGGGACGAGTGGTCACCAAAATGACCATAATTTCTCCTGAATGGTGACCTCGGCGGACCACCAGATTGCGAATCAAGCCAGACTGTTCCTTTTCATCATAAGGCTTGAGGTCAAACCGACGAATCAAATCCCGAAGTGCCAAGACCACTTGGTCAATGACTGGATCTTGGATATAGAAATCTTCAATCGGCATCAAATCATGAGAGTTCTTGCGAAAGAAGCCTGTCTCTACCTGACCATTGACACGACGGACAGGGACCTGGGCCTTGTTGCGATACTGGACAGGGATGGTCCATCCCCAAGGTCAGGGGCACTTCGATATCAGAGATTCCTGCCATCTTGTAGAGGCTATCCTTGACCTGCTTGGCCTTGAATTTCAGCTGCTCCGGATAAGCTAGGTGGCCCCAAGTCGGCAATACCGCTTCGCAAGTAAGCCAGGTCTAGTTCTTCATTGCGGTGAGGGGATTTTTCCAGGTACTCCTCTACTTTTCCGTAGCCGATCTTCTTATTGACCTTGAGCACGCGCATGCGGATGACTTCTCCTGGCAGGGCATTCTCCACAAAAAAGACCAGGCCATCGACCTTAGCCACTCCTGCTCCTTCGTGAGTCAAATCGACAATCTCAACCGTTACAATTTCATTTTTCTTTAACATCGTGTTTCTATCTTTCTACAAATTAAAAGGGGTGGAGTCCAAAACTCCTATCCCCTTATTATATCATCTCAGTCCCATTTGGTACAATTTCTTTTTATAAGCATCGAAATCGACCAGCAAGCCTTGGCCACCGTACATATCGTAGGCATCGACCCAATCCCCATTTTCTGGGATGGTCACTCGTTCAATTCCTTTTCCAGCACTTCCGACTAGTCCAAGTCCATTGGTCAATAGGAAAGAGAAAGGAACATTGGTAGACGTCATGGCAAAGACTTTCCCAAGGGCTTCAGATCCCGTAAAGAGTTTGGTTGGATCCTTGATCTGATGCATGATAGCAGACATGACCTCTTGTTGGCGACAGGGTCCGACCAAAGTCTCCTTCATCGTCCTTACGGAAACGCGAGTAATTGAGAAGGGTCCGGCCATCCATCCGTTGTTTTCCAACCTTGATGGTTTGCTGCGGAACGACACCGTCTTTCATGTTCAAATCATCTGGTACTTCTACTTCACTGACCTTTTTCGCCATCAACCGTTGAAAATTGCGCATTCATCTCGACCCCATTTGGGAAGAGGGTATCGATCGCTGTCGCAAAGGTCTTGAAATCGACCATGGCGTAATATTGGATGTCAATGTCAAAGTTGTCTTTGAGCATCTGACGCACCAATTCAGCCCCTTGGTTGTTATTTTGCTCCCCGATGGTGAAGGCCGTATTGAGCTTCTGGTCGTAGTAGCCATCATATTCAGGAATATTTTGCTGGCTGACACCATCGATATGGACCAATGTATCCCGCATGAAGCTGACCATCTTGATCTTACCTTCTTTGTTATTGACATTGACCACCATGATGGAGTCTGTCCGGGTCTCATCCGATTTCTCACCGATCCGACCATCTGTCCCCAAAATCAGGATATTGACCCCATCTCGCGACTTCTTGCCGTTAAATTTCTCAACGACAGCCGGTTTGGCATCTTTGCCAGCTGGCTTACTGTTGAGGCCTTTCACAAACATGAAGACCATGCCGCCGATAATAAGCAAGAAAAAGAGAGCAAGCCATTTGAGGATCCTCTTCACACGAATCTTTTCTGCGTGGGTTTCTTTGCTTTATCACTCGCATCACCAGCTACTGCAGTTTTCTTCTTAGACCTTTTTGCTACGTGACTGGTAAACAGGAAGATCACCGATTTGGTTCTGAAATCTCACCTTGAACTTCTTCAGTACTTGCTACCTCAGGCTGAAGTAGGTCTGCATTCCTCATAAGCTCCTTGACTCTTCTTGAGCAGGTACTTGTATTCTAGTTGTTCTCGTTCATTCAAATAATGAAAATTTGAGTATAAGTACTCTAATCGCTTTCGCTCATGGTGAGATAGAAAGTTTGATTCGTTACTCATCTTTTCTCCATTCCATTATCTTTTAAGGTATAGACCTGATACTGACCCAAGACTTTTGTCTGAATGCCCAAACTGTCTAATTCTTGATAGGCAAACTGCAGAAGATCAGGCGCTTCGTTTAGGAGGTCAATAATGAAAAAGTATTCTCCTAAAGCTGTTTTTAGTGGTCGACTTTCAATCTTGGTTAAATTGATCCCCCGCCAAGCAAAGGTAGACAAACCTTTATAGAGGGCTCCTGCCAGGTTACTTGGTAAGGTCAAGGCCAAGCTAACTTTTTGAAGGGCCGGACTTAAAGTTTCTGAGATCGCTGGCTCTTTGGCCCCTAAAATCCAAAAACGTGTATAATTGTCCTCGATTTCTTGGATGTCTTTGGCCTGGACTTCCAAGCCGTACTCACTGGCTGCTGCCAGAGGGGCAATCGCTGCAATTTCCAAGTCTGGATGTTCTGCTACATAGCGGGCTGCATAGGCTGTTGAAGCCGTCATTTCCATAGCCACATCTGGATAATGGGCCCTTAGAAAAGCCTTCCCTTGGGCCAAGGCCTGTGGATGCGAATAGACCGTTCGAATAGGCCGATCTTTTTTTAGCCACCAAGAGCTGTTGCTTGATGGGATAGACCACTTCTGCAACGGCCTGGATGGTCCCTTGGTGAAAGAGGTAATCAAGGGTCTCATGGACACTGCCTTCAATCGAGTTTTCAACTGGGACGACTGCAAAATCGATCTCTTGATTCTCATAAGCCTTGATGACATCTGTGATCGTCCGATAAGCAATGCGTTCAGAAGTTGGAAAGCTATGAGTGGCCACATCATGGGTAAAAGATCCCTTGGGACCAAGATAGCCTACAAGCATCGAATGATCTCCGCAATTTCTTCAGGTGTTTTGTCCTCAACATCCACAATATGGGTAGCAATATCCTCATACAAAGGCAAACGACCATCAAAAATCTTCTTAAATTCTTCTTTTGTGTTGTTTAAAAAGAGGGGACGTTGCATGGCTTTGTCATTTTGAATCCGGCTGTACAAGGTTTCAAAAATCTACCGCAGATAGATATTGTGCGGATTTTTTTCCAGAAGCGCACGGTTATGAGGATTGACGACAATCCCGCCTCCAGGAGAAATAATGGCTGCTTCATTTTCCAATAAACGCTCCAGCATTTCAGCCTCGCGACGACGAAAGGCAGCTTCTCCCTCCACTGCGAAATAGTCATTGATCGACATACCGATCTCTTCAACAATTAATTCATCCATATCATGGAACTTTGGATCAAGAATGCGACCAACGGTCGTTTTCCCAGCCCCCATAAAAGCAAGTAAAATTTTAGCCATGCAGTAATGTCTCCAAATCTTCGAAAAAACTAGGGTAACTGGTGTTGATGGCCTCTGCCCGATCCAGCATCACATTTCCATCTCTCACCAATAAGGCAGCAATGGCAGCCATCATCCCAATCCGGTGATCTCCAAAGGTCTCTAAGTCTGCTCCATGTAGGGGAGTCGGTCCAGTGATGATCATGCCGTCTTCCGTTGGCACGACATTGGCTCCCATAGCATTGAGGCTATCTGCTACGACCTGGATGCGGTCCGTTTCTTTCACACGAAGCTCCTCAGCATCCGCAATCACGGTCTGACCATTTGCTTGTGTCGCTAGTAAAGCAATAATCGGCAATTCATCAATCAAGCGTGGAATCAACTCCCCATCAATCCGAATCCCTTTTAAGGACGAAGTCTTAACAGTGAGACTTGCAGAGACCGCTTTTTCATCGCGATCCTCAATGGTGAGATCTCCCCCCATTTCTTGAATCACATCGAGAATCCCTGTCCGCGTTTGGTTGATGCCAACATTTTCAATCTTGATCGCACTCTCTGGCAGGATGAGGCCTGCCACTAACCAAAAGGCTGCACTGGAAATATCTCCAGGAACGATGACTTCTTGACCTTGGAACTCTTGTCCACCTTGGATGCGGATGGTTTTTCCATCCACCTGGATCTCTCCACCAAATTGGCGAATCATATCCTCCGTATGGTCACGCGTCTTTTCCTTCTCGATAATCGTTGATTCACCCTCAGCCTGTAAAGCCGCAAAAATAAGAGCAGACTTGACTTGAGCCGATGCGACTGGCAAACGGTAATGAATCGGGTTGAAGCTGATGGGTCCCTTTTTCATGTAAAGGTGGGCAATCGCGCTCTCCCTGACCAGCAATCTCTACCCCATCTGACGCAGTGGGATCGCCACACGATCCATGGGCCGTTTGGAAAGACTGTCGTCTCCAACCATGGTCACTGCAAAATCCTGACCTGCTAGGACACCTGAGATCAAACGAATAGACGTTCCTGAATTGCCCATATCAAGGGGAGCGGTCGGAGCTTGAAGACCTTGAAAAGCCTACTCCCTTGAATCCGAATCACATCCCCATCATCTTGGATGGAGACTCCTAAATCTCGAAACACCTGGATGGTAGAAAGCACATCTTCGCCTCGCAAGATATCATAAACCTTGGTTTCGCCTTTTGCAAGACTTCCAAAAATAATGGAGCGGTGACTAATCGACTTTTCACCAGGTACGCGAATGGTGCCCCTGAGGCCCTTGCTATTGGTTTTTAATTTCATTGCCTTCTCCAGAGTGCTTTTCCTCATATTCTATCATAATTAGGGCATGAATTCAATTTTTGATCCAAAAATTTCGGAACAAAAAAACGAATGTTTCAAAGCTTTTTGCGTTTCTTTTCTTTCTACTAGCGAACGAATTATAAAAAGCCAATGAGTGGGACAGAAATCGGTAATTCGTTAGAATTCGATTTCGTCGTCCCCACCTCCGCACAGTGAGTAGGGCTGTAAAAGCTGATGAAATCAGCGTAGTAGAGCCCACTCAACCACTGCGTCTTGCTCGACAATCCAAAAATAATTGAGAGGCTAGGACTTTTGTCCCAGCCTCATTAGTCATTTTAGTTTTCTTCAATGCTTTCGGCTGCTAACTTACCTGAAGTCAAGGCCCAAGCATTATTGGCACCCTGATGGAGAGTCTGTTCATGACACCTCCGACCACTTCACCAGCGGCATACAGTCCCTTGATGACGTGACCTTCTGTATTGACTACGGAGAGATCGGTATTGACAACCAATCCACCCATGGTCGTAGCAAAACGAGGTTTTTGCTCAATCAGCTAATATGGACCTTCTCCAACTGGTTTTTGAGAAGCGGAGTTCACGATGGAATTCCTTGTCCTCACCCTCAGCGACAAACTGATTGTATCGAGCAACAGTTTTTCCAAAGTATCTCCATCCATACCAGCCAGCTCAGCCAACTCTTTCAAGTTAGATGCATGGTAGAAAGTAAGAGTTTGACTACCGTTTTGGGCTAACCATTGATCGATATCTGCGAGAAATTCCTCCCTCCGCTACTTTTCTTCACGGAAGATATCAAAAATGCTCTTGGTCTAACAGCAAGTAGAGCATCTTCGATTCTTGATTCATTAGTACATCCAGAATGGCATGGTTACTTGCCCGCTCATTGACAACGCGTTTTCCGTCAACATTTAGGAGCAACCCATTTTCTTTCAGAACTGCAATATTCCCACCAATGGTTGATTTGGCTGACCTGGTGCCACTTCGATTCCATTTGGATAAATCTTTCCTTGATCCAACATCAAGGTTGCAGCATCAATGCCTTTGGCTTGTGCCATTTGCAATCCTTCACCCATAGAAGAACGGGTACCGTAAAAGAGACATTGCGCAGACGTGGTGGAAGCAAGTCTTTGTTGTTTCCGTATCCACCAGTTGTCAAGACCACTGCCCGCGAATGGATCCGGTGCGTACGTCCATTTTCTTCAACTGCGACAATCCCGTTTACGCCACCTTTTTCCATCTGATAACAATTGTTGAGCCTTGGTTTGAAGAGGACACGGACATTTGATTGAGCAAGTTTATCACGAACAGCAGCTGCAGACCATGTCCACCGTGATCACAGCCAACTCACGATCTTTTTGGTATTCCGCCAGCATGGAGGCCGCCTTTCATATCGTACTGCACGCCGATATAGTCGTGTACCCAATCTGTTGCTTGTCCGACATTGTTGGCAAGAAGGGTTAACAAGTCCATGACATTGGCATGGTTGCCATTTTCAAGGAGTCTTCGATCATCAAGGCTGGCGTATCATCTGTCACCCCTGCCTGGTGTTGTAATTTAGATCCATGACAACTTGATTCCCACCAGACACGGAAATGGCTCCACCGATGAAACTTAATTTTTCAAGCAGAGAACCGATAAGCCGAGTTCGTCTGCACGCAGAGCAGCAGCAATACCGGCTGCACCACCACCGACAACGACCACATCCACTTCTTCTTCGACCACTTCGTTGGATTTTTCAATAGTTGGTTTGTGACGGGCTTTCAGAACCTCAACATTGTCCTCATTACTAGCGAGACGCACCGCATCTGCTACCCCATCCACAACCCCTTGACTGGTTGTAGAAGCACCAGACACAGCATCCACATTCAAGGTTTGGAAATCAATAATCTGTTGAGCAGTTTTTCAAAGACCATATCTGAGAGTCCTTCTGACTCTCCTGCACTATCAATCTCGATATTGGTAATTTTATCCTTACTAAAGTAACCACCATTGGAAGATCACTATTGTGACCCTTAGCAGCAACTTTGTATTGACCAGGCGTAAAGACCAGATCTTTCCCCATCAATTCGATCAAGCGGGCTTGTTTCTTGAGTTCAGCATCCGCGTCTTTAACCATGGAAACTGGTATCCATGAATTTTCCAAAAGAGGTACAGGAATAACCAAATTCTCCCGATCATGAATATCCGCAAAAATCCTTGACTTTACGGGCCATTTTTGGATGGCACTCACCCAGTGAGGCTCTGCCAAGAAACCTTTTTAGCAACGGCAACTAGATCATAGCTCTAATTCTAGGGGCTGCTTTTAGCATCTTCTGCTTTTGCAAGATTCCGACCCTCAATCACTGGAATCTTAGCCAATGCTTCACTTCGACTAGCCTTGTATTTAGCGATCAACATTTCTGGATCAGCTGGATTGACAATCGAGTTCCGTATAAATCCCCTATGGAGAAATGCACATAATCTGGCTTCTTTTTGCCAATTGGTTCAAGAAATACATGGTATCGTCAAAACGAATCCTGGTTCCTCTAGCTCCTCTGGTGAAAAACGATACCCAAGGATAAAAAGGTTGTTTCGCTTCTTCTGCAATGACTTTTTTTAACTGCACGAACTACTTCTAATGGGAACTTGGCCCGCTTTTTCAATGCTACCACCCCAAGCATCGTGTCTCCGATTGGAATGTGGAGAGAAAAAATTGTTGCAAGAGGTAGGTATTGGCACCGTGAGCTCGACTCCGTCAAAATCCAGCCTTAATAGCGCGAGAGGTTGCTAGTACAAAAGCCTCAATCATATCCAAAAATGTCCCGGTGGGTCATTTCAGTTGGAGTAGGTGCATTAGGGACGAAGGGCTCGCGACACTACTAGCAGAGTGGATTTTGTCCCTTATTCATATCTGGGAAAGCCATCCGACCTGCATGGTAGATCTGAATAATGGCTTTTGAACCTTTGTTTTTAATAGCAGTTGCTAGACGTCTTAAGGTTCGATTTTATCATCGGAGTCGATCCCCATCGCCCCAAAAAATCCACGACCTTCATCACTTACAAATGCACTTTCTACAATGACTGCTCCCGCTTCACCAGAGCGATGGGCATAATAATGGATCAATTCATCTGTCACAGTTCCGTCATAATAAGCAGATTCTGTTGTCATCGGAGCCATCACAATCCGATTTTTCAGATGAACGCCTGATGGAAAGGTCACTTGATCAAATAATTTTTCTGTCATCTTACTTCTTCCTCTATAAAAAGGAGGGCCCTCTTTTCAAACATAATGTATGAAGAGAAGTGTCACCTCCCAAGTCTTATCCTAATTTTAAGGTAGCGAGAATCTCTCTCAAAACTGAAACTGGAACTTGGCCCTGCGCAGAAGCTTGTTTAGCTGCCCCAAAGGTTGCAGCGGAACCAAAGGCTTCTCCACTCACACATGCTAACCATTCCAGTGCTCCCATTGACATGGTAATCAAGGACGCGTTGCTTTTTCCTTCATTTCAGCTGTCCCAGCCAACAAGGTCAGTACATCTTTATTCGATTGTGGCATTACAGCGATCTTACAGATATCCGCACCTTTTCTTCCATTAGACTGAGGCGACGGACAATTTCCTTCTTGGCTTGGTGTCGCATCAAAATCGTGATACACATCACCACTTTGACACCATTTTTCATGTGCCAATTCTATGGTCGCAGCCACTTCTTCCGCAGGCATAAACAGCTCAAGATCAAGAAGATCTGCTGCTCCTTGAGTAAGAACCTCTTTATAAATGGCAAAATATTGGTCATCAGGAAGCTCCAACTCTCCACCTTCTTTTTTGGTCCGGAAAGTCACCAAGAGCGGTTTTTGAACAGCCTGTTTGACTTGATGAGACAAAGGCAGCCACTTTTTGAGGTGTTTCCACCTCTTCATAAAAATCAATCCGCCATTCGATCAAGTCACAATCCAAATCACGCGCTTGTTCTGCAGCTTCTAGAATAGAATCTGCTGTCTTTCCAACCAGTGGAACAATAATTTTTGGACGTCCCTCACCAAGAGTGACATTTCCAACCGTAACTGTATGGGTCATAGTCGTCTCCTTTTATTTTGATGTGTCGACTGTTTGATAGTAACGAATAAAGACGATAATTGCGATGACAAAACCGATCATAGCAAATACGGTATCCATGAGCATCACATTTTTAACACTCAGACGGCCACCGAAGTATGGCACCGCAAAGGATGCGATAGAACCAAATGTGTAGAAGATAGAGGTAATGGTTCCTTTTACCAGCTGGGAACATTTCCCCCATCACTGTTAATCCAAGTTGCATAACGCCACCAGCAGCAAAGAAACCAACTAAGGCAGCACCGATTTGCATAACAGTAGGGCTTGGCATGACATACATATACCAATTGCCAACATAGACATAAGGTGTATGTAGCAAGACCAAATTAACGGGACGAATCTTCATCCCAGCTAGACAGTGAAAGCCACACAGATAAGAGTTCCTGTTGAGTAGGTTGAAAGAGCAAGGACATAGATTTTTCAGTCATAGACGCTGCTTTCACTCCATAAGTGGAAATAAATTGAGAAATCGTATAGAAGGTTGCTGAGAAATAAAGCCATAGACGACAAAAGGCTACACCTTCCAACCACATTTTCGGTTGTGCTTTTGAAGACTGTTGTAGCTTCTACAACTTCTTCACCTGCTTCTTCAGCCTCTTTCAGATCTTGGTCAGGAATGGCGCTTTCCAAATCAAGATCGCATTCACTAAGAGAGCAACGGCTGCAATGTAGAAGGTCAACTGGTAGCTCTTCATCGCGAAGCAAAAATCAAGATAAATGGGAAGGATCCAGTGACCAATTTGAACAGCTGCCTTGATCAAGACGGTTGCTGTACCAGCTTTTTAAAGGGAAGGACTCCATCAAGGCTGGATGGTTCCTGAATCCAAGAAGGAATTGGCAATCCCTGCAATGACCGTTAGAATCGCAGCAACCGTTGTATTTGGTGCATAGATCAAGCCGACAAAGTAGAGGATGTAGCTTGCCATCCCTAGCAAGACAAAGGTTTTACGTCCAAATTTATCTGATAGGTAGCCTGAAAAATACGATAGCGATCAAGCGTCCAATCCCAAGCATGGATACAACGGTCATAACGCCGGCTTCATTGGTATTCCATTGAATTCCAAGCGCTGCCTTATTTTGTGAAATGATCACGACACCGATCCCGTGAACGATGTAATTGATATACAAAGCCAGAGCCGTAAAAATAATAATGTTTCTTAGTCATACACTATGTCTCCCTATATTTTTATTTAAACAAAACAGATTCAACATGCTCGATTGGCATTTCTTCACCTGTAATCAAATGGAAAGCACTGCCCCTTGAACAGCATCATTTTCAAACCATTAAAGGCAATAGTTGCCATTTTGCGAGCAAATTTCAACAATTTTGTTTCAGCAGGTGCATCAAACAACATCCATAATCGCAAGGTCTGGACGAATCACAGCTGGATCTGTAATCAAAGAAAGGTCCTCTTGTGGTTTCATCCACACTTGTCGCATCAATATAGACAGAAGACTCAGCAATGGATTGTTTGAAGGCTTCTTGGTCTTCTAAATGGTGAAGAGTGGCTTTGGTATTGGTATGTTCCAAAATTTTACGAACAGTTTCTTCTCCGTTTTGCATAGAATTCATCGTCACGGTTAAAGATGCGCAATTCTTTGACACCATCTAAGGCAGCTTGAATGGCAATGGCAGTACCAGCTCCACCACATCCTGTCATGGTTACGATACGATCTTTGATATCGATCCCTTCAGAAGCTAAGGCACGCATCGCACCTGTCCCATCTGTCACATGACCGACCAAGTGACCTGTTTCATTCACATTCACCACGGTATTGACTGCACCGACCAATTTAGCAGCAGGTGACAACTCATCCAACAATGGGAGAATGGCTTGTTTATTTGGCATAGAAACGTTAGAACCTTGAATCTTCAAGGCACGAATTCCTTGAACAGCATCGGCTAATTCTTCATTGCCCACTTCAAATGCTAGGTAGGCATAATCCATCCCATTCTTCGCAAAAAGCTTCATTCCACATAGTTGGTGACAAAGCTATGACGGATTGGGTAGCAATCAAGCTAACGAGTAAAAGTATGACCAGTAATACGTTCTGACATAAGAACACTCATTTATTTTCTAATTTTAAGACACGATATCTTCTCTGAACTATCTGCTATCGCAAGGAAACCAAGTAAGGCAAGTAGAATGTTATAGATGAAGACATAGACGACAGACTTCTCTACCATCAACCCTGTAAGATACGGGGTAACCATGACAGATATTGAAGTCGTTAAGGAATAGAAACTTGTGACAATCCCTTTTATGGTGGGGATAAAATTCCAAGAGCAAGGCCAGCCCCAATTGCCAAATCCTCCGGCAGAAAAAGCAACCAACGCCGATACTTGCAATAATAACAGAAAGCATCGATGGGAGACAATCATATAGAGCATAGAGGCCGCTGTCAATAAGAGACAAACCAGCATCAAGTTTGGAATATCCCATTTTTCCTCACTAAGTAAGAAGTGAGAAAAACAGAGATAAAAGAGCCGATACTATAAACACTCACGAAAAGCGGGCTATTTTCTTTAGAAATCTTTAGAATGGTTTCTGAATAAGTTGGAATCCATAAGATAAAAAATATTAAAACAAAAGAAACCGATACAAAGGAGAAGATCATGAGAGCAACCCTTCTGCACTCAAGCTTTTCGATTGGTAGAGTCCTCTTCTTTTTCGATGATCGCTTTGGCCTGAACACTCGGATAGCGAAACTTACTTAAGAAAAAGAAGTTCATGCCAAGACAGAGCGCGCAGACTCAAAAGGCCAACCAAAATAAAAAAATCACTCTGAATCACCCAACGGGTAACAAAAAGGTAAGATAAACTGACCAATTGAAATAAAGGATTTATTGAGGACACTCAGTGAACTGTTGTCGCTCTCTGAGGATAGGCTTCTACGACAATCGGATAGGTACTCGTATCCAAAAAGGCATTCCCAATCCACCAAAGATGGGTGGCTACAAAGGCCACCGAAAATCTTTTGTAAACAAAATCCCAATGAAAAAGAGGATATAGGACAAGACTCAAGAAGGACGGTTTCTTTTTCGACCAAAACGATCCGAAAACCAACCTGAAAGGTTTAAGCTGATAATTCTACCCAGCCCCAAGGCACTGATAACTAGGTTACCTGGCTGAGACTAGCGGACCATTGAGCTGAGAAAAAGTCTTGATTCTGAGCAGATAGCGATCGTAGCAATCCCTTGAAACAAGTAATTGACATAAGCTTCCAATCAGCGGAATATAGTGATGTGCATGATCTCCTTTTCCAAGTTCAAAAAGACGGAAAACCTATACCGCTTCGCTCTCACCACTAGACCCCTTGGTCAAAAGAGAACAATCGTGAGCATTCCAAGTTTGTAGAACAATATCATAATGTAACTTAAATTATATCATCTTCTAGGGTCCCTGTCTATCTTTTTCAGACAAAATTCTTGACAAATAAAAACATATATTAACTACCAGAAATAATGAAAGGTAAAAGGGGATCATCTTTCCCTGTTTTTCATTCTTCTTATTTGTATAAATCTTGAATCGGCTCAAAGATGATCTTTTCAAGATCTGCAAGATAAATAGACAATTGTTGTTGTTTGGTGAAAAATTCATTCACAATCGGACTTGCTTGGATTTTTTCCATATAGTCCTTCATTTCTTGTTGCACAGCTTCTGTTGGAAGTTGACCGGATTGCATCAAGCCTTGCAGTTGATTTTGGAAAGCGACGTATTCGTCAAACAGCGTTTTCGCTTCTGGATTTGCTTCGATCGCTTGCTTGCTTTCTACGACAGCCTTGTATTCAGGAAGGTCTCGAAGGGTCCGAGAGAGTTCATTTGCTACATCATAAATATTTGCCATTTTATGGGCTCCTTTACTGATAAGATACTTCTATTATACTGCTTTTCCCTCAATATTCCTAAAATGAAGCAGGCATTTTGATGCAAATCCTTCTGTAGACCTAGCGAGCAAGGACGGTATAAGATGTCGCCTGGCTGATCAATGTTTGAGCCCGCTCTTGATCCTCTGCATTTTTAAAGGTCAGCTGCAAAATCCCGTGGATATCTTCACGATTCTCTTCATTGATGTGAATATTGACCAAGGAAATCCCTTGTAAGAGTTGTAAGATTTCGAGGATCACACCTTCCTTATCGGGGACATCGATAAAGAGATCATAGGCACTATCGCGTCCAGCACGCTGATGGATCTGCATTTCTTTTCGGTGCTTCCGCCCTTCATGGAAAAAGGACCAAATGGCCTCTTCGTTATCTGCTTGGATGGTCTCGGCCACTTGATCCAAACGCTCTTTGAAATCTGCAATCCGCTCTAATATCGCTTGAGGGTTGGACAAGAGAATAGAGGTCCACATGCCTGGCTCACTTTCCGCAATCCGTGTCATATCCCGAAAGCCACCAGCTGCAAAACGGCGGAGTCATTTCATGCTCTTCCCCATAAGCTACGGCCTGCTCGACCAGAGTGGAGGCTAAAAATATGAGGAAAAATGGCTGATCTGGGAAGTCACCTGATCGTGTTCCGCGGCATCGATTTCAATAAAGCGGGATCCCAATCCACTCAGAGCTCTTTTCAACTCTTCCATGGCACCTCCTGTCGTCAAGCTGGAAGGAGTAAAAATATAATAGGCATTTTCAAATAAGGTTGCATCTGCTGCTGCGGCACCTGTCTTATGACTACCAGCCATGGGGTGTCCTCCCACAAGCGTACGGCCTTATCTGTAAATACCTTTTTCAGCTTGTGCAACAATTTCTGCCTTGGTGGAGCCAGCATCTGTCACCAGTACCTGGTCTTTCAAATTCAGGCCAGCTAAGGTTTCTAAGTAAAGACTGGTTTGCTTAATCGGAAGCGCCAAAATAATAATATCCGCTAAAGGGGCAAAGGCTTCGAAATCATCCGTCACTTGATCCACCATTCCCCTTTCAAGGGCGATGATTCGAGAGGCTTCACTACGATTGTAACCAAGAACGGTCACATTTGGGTGGGCCCTCTTAATGCCTAGCGCAAGTGAAGCACCAATCAAGCCCAAGCCTGCAATATAAACAACTTTCTTCTCCAAAGGAAAACTCTTTCTCTTAAAAATTCTTCGTAAAGTCCCGGTGCTTAGCAACAGCTTCTTTCAATTCTTCCAAGTTATCGGATGAGAATTTTTCAAGCACTTCTGTTAGCAAGGACCGTTGCGACCACTGCTTCCATTACCACGCCTGCAGCGGGTAGAGCCGTTGGGTCGCTGCGCTCAACCGTCGCCTTATAAGGCTCATGAGTTTCAATATCCACACTCATCAAGGGTTTGTAGAGAGTCGGGATAGGTTTCATGACGCCACGAACCAGAATGGGCTCACCGTTGGTCATCCCCCCTTCAAAACCACCAAGGTTATTGGTGCGACGGGTATAACCGGTGTCCTGAGACCAGATGATTTCATCCATGACTTGACTACCTTTTAGGCGACCTGCATCAAAACCAAGACCAAACTCAACTCCCTTAAAGGCATTGATAGAGACCACTCCTTGAGCGATTTTTGCATCCAATTTCTTGTCCCATTGCACGTAGGATCCTAGACCAACAGGCACACCACCAACCAAGGTTTCCACAATTCTCCCGATGGTATCGCCATCTTTTTTCACTTGGTCAATGTAAGCCTTAACGTCTTCTTCTTGTTCTGGCACAACGATCGAAACTTCCGACTTCGCTGACTTTTTCTTGATTTCTGAAACGGTTAGATTCTCGGGAATTGCAATCTTGATTCCCCCAAAATTCACAATGTGGCTGGCCACTTCAACGCCGATCTCTTCTAAAATCCGTTTAGCAACTGCACCAACGGCTACACGCATCGTCGTCTCACGGGCAGAAGAACGCTCTAAGGAATTACGAAGATCGTCAAAACGGTATTTAATCCCTCCGACTAGATCGGCATGACCAGGACGTGGCTTGGTGATCTTACGCAGATTTTTCTTTTTCTCTTCGACCGGTGCTACATTCATGATCTCCAGCCATTTTTGGTGATCCAGATTGGTCACGTTCAGAGTAATCGGACCTCCCATGGTCAAGCCATGACGGACCCCTGATGTGATCTCGACACGGTCACTCTCGATTTTCATCCGAGCACCACGACCATAGCCACCTTGTCGACGTTTGAGCTCTTTATTAATATCCTCTTCAGATAAAGGAAGGCCTGCCGGAACCCCCTCGATGATGGCTGTTAGTCGAGGCCCATGGGACTCTCCTGCTGTTAAATATCTCATACGACCTTATTCCTTTCTTTCTAAAAAGTCCTTCATTTCTTGAAGAGGGATTTGATGAATCGCTGCTTGCCCCTAACTCTGGAACAATTACTAATTTCAAGTCTCGTCCCACGCGCTTTTTGTCATGGGTCAAAGCTTGATAAAGGGCTTCTTTATCCCAGTTCTCATAGGTCACTGGAAGTCCAAATTTCCGGCACATCTCTTCAATTTTTGACTGATTCCTTTTGGCATCAAACCCTTTTTCTTCTGCAACTCGGGAGAGTTGTACCATGCCCATACTGACGGCTTCTCCATGCATAACTTGCCCATAACCAGCTGTCGCTTCAATAGCATGTCCAATAGTATGCCCAAAGTTGAGATACAGGCGAATGCCATTGTCCAGCTCGTCTGCCACAACATGGTCTCGCTTCACCAGGCAAGAATGAGAAATGATGCTCTCTGCATGCTCTAAAATACTCTGGACAGAACCATCCATGGCTTCCAATTCTTCCCAAAGTTCAGTATCTTGGATGAGACCGTACTTGATGACTTCGCCCATCCCCTCGATCAATTCACGTTGCCCCAACGTGCTCAACACTTCAGGATCAATAAACACACCATCTGGTTGAGCAAAGGTCCCTACCATGTTTTTTTAGCAGTGCTGTATTGACTCCAGTCTTTCCCCCGATAGAAGAATCCACCTGTGCGGTCAAGCTAGTCGGGATCTGAACAAAGGAAATTCCCCGCATATAGGTCGAGGCAGCAAAACCAGCCAAATCACCAACTACGCCACCCCCAAGAGCAACGATTCCATCACTGCGCGTCATGCCCTGGGTAGCTAGAAATTCATAAACTTTTGAAACAGTGGTTAGATTCTTACTAGCTTCCCCTTGAAGAAACTCAAAGCGCACCACTTGAAAACCAGCTTTCTTAAGGCTCTTCTCTACGATTGAGGCATATAGCTTAGCCACGCGGTTATCGGAAATGATCGCGACTTTTTTATCGCCCCAAAGAGTGCGCAACCAGTCTCCAACCTGGTTGAGACCACCTCTTTCAATCACAATATCATAGGAATGTCCTGGAATAGGTACCGATACGTTCATAGGAATCTCCTTTTCAGCATGTTCTCTATTTATCTTACCATGAATCCATCTCCTTGTCTGCATTGAAAAGGGACTATGCAAGAAAAAAACAAGATCACAAAGGTCTTGCTTTTTCAATGTATAAAATCAGACTATATTCATTTTTAAGGCTTCCCATACCGCATCCGTGGGAAATACTTTCTCCGTCATCAATTCAAAGGCTTTTTCTGCCTGATAAAACAGCATTCCCAGTCCATTTAAAGTCTGATTGCCTTGTTGGCGACCCAATTTTAAAAATGGAGTTTCAGCTGGAAAATAAATCATATCAGCAATAATCGCTTCTTTTGGAAATTGAATGCTCTCAGGAATGGGGAGGGACTCACCATCCATGCCCACACCTGTCGCATTCAAGATCAAATCAGATTTATTTAGAATCGTTTGAAGTTTCTCTGTATCCTTGATATAGTGCACTGCTAAAGTCTGAACTGAAGCCCTTTCCTCAACTGGTCCAAGTGTTGTTTGGAAGTCTCATAGCCTCCGAGCGCTCAAACAGATGGATCTCTGCTGCCCCTTTGCGCAATTGCATGCGCCACAATCGCAGAAGCCGCACCCCCAGCACCCAGGATCGCCATGACTCCATTTTTCATCGAAAAGGTCATCGGTAAACTGCGAAAGAAACCAATCCCATCCGTATTATAGCCTTTAAGCTGGCCATTACGGTGAACAATGGTATTGACAGAACCGATCTTTTCAGGGCCATCTCATCCACTTCATCTAAGATAAGGAAAAGACCTTTCTGCTTATAGGGCATGGAGATATTGGCTCCAATCATATCCAACTTACGAATTTGGCTGATGGTGCTTTCTAAGTCTTCTTCAGCAATATCCCAAGCTAGATAAGCAGCATTGGTCGCTGTTAATTCATAGGCTAGATTATGGATAAAAGGAGAGATACTATGACGAATGGGATGGGCAATGACTGCAGCCATCCGAGTATAGCCATCAATCTTCATTCAATAACTCCCGAATTCTTCTCATATTTTCAAGAGGGATTTGACCTGGAGCACTTTCCTCTCCAACTCTAGCATAAGACCAAGAAGAGCCTGTCAAATCAGCTGTCAAACGTGAAATTTTCCCGATCTTACCCATGGAAATGGTGACATACTCTTGCTCAGGATTCAACGTCTTGAAACCACGCGTATAATTCATCAAATCAAGGACATCTTGTTCATTGTGGGCCATAACGGATACCTTGACTAATTTTGGAGAAAAACTGGTCAATTCCGATAAGATCTCCATCATATTTTCCGGTGTCTCTTGGAAATTGTGGTAGCTGAGAACAAGATTTGAAAATTCCAACATCTCTTCAAAGACTTCACGGTGACTATAATACTCGAAATCGATATAATCCGGATGATAGATGGATTGAATATCTTTCAGAATTCCCAACATATTCCTCGTTGGTCAGCTCCATCTCTCCACCTTCAGCTCGAGTCCGCAAGGTGAATAAAATCTCGCGTCCAGCAAATTTCTCAAAAACTGCAGGAGCGACGGTTAAGATCTCGCTTTTTTCTAAAAAGTCTGCACGCCACTCAATAACATCTGCATCCTCGTAACGCGAACTATCTAGTTGTTGCGCCTCTTCTAAGGAGCGAGGCATAATCGAAACAACTAACTTCATACATCCACCCTAATCGTAAATACTTTTAAGTAATTACTACTTTCTTCTTTCTTGTTCCATCGAAAATCACCCGGAAGTCCGTATTCCGCTACATAGCGATGCTTACGACCTTGAAATCCCTTTTCGATTTGTTTTTTAAATTTTTCTTTGGTCACATTTGCCGCATTGGTACTGAGAATCAAGGTCCCACCTGGATTTAAAATCTCAAGAGCCTCGCTGACCAATCGATGATAATCTTTAGCGACTGAAAATGTCCGTTTTTTATTCCGCGCAAAACTAGGCGGATCGAGCACGATCACATCATAGCTTAGGTCATGGCGTTTGGCATATTTGTAATAGTCAAAGACATCCATCACGACAAAACGATGAGCATCCAGCGCCAAGCCATTTGCCACAAAATGCGCTTCTGATAATTCTCTACTTCTCTTAGCCAGATCGACCGAAGTCGTCTCTACTGCTCCGCCCATGGCAGCTGCAACAGAAAAAGCAGCTGTATAAGAGAACATATTGAGCAAGGACTTACCAGCAGCGAGCCCCTCAACTAAACTTCCTCGGACTTCATGCTGGTCCAAAAAGATCCCCGTCATCAAGCCATCATTGAGAAAGACTTGGTAAGAGACCCCATTTTCAAGAATCAAAAATTCTTGCGGAGCTTCTTCTCCATAGACATGAGCCGATTCATAGTCCAAGCCTTTAAAGCGAATCTTTTCATAGCCACCTCGGACTTCTGAAAAAGCCTCTTGAAAGGCCGCTAGAATAGTTTCCTTGATCTGAAATACGAAGGGATTGTACCAAGAAAAAACAACAAACTCACCATACAAGTCAACCGTGAAACCACCAAAACCATCTCCCTCTTGGTTAAAAAGACGAAAGGCTGTCGTCGTTTCATCCGCATAATAAGAACGACGGTATTGCTTGGCTTTGATGAAAAGCTTTTTAAAAAAGTCTTGATCAAAAGCGACCAACTCTTGTGAAACAAACCATCCAATCCCTTTATTTTGTTCAGATAAGTATCCGACTCCGAGGGATTGTCCATCTCCTGAAAGCAATTGAACTGCTTGATCCAAAGCAGGAAGTGAGTCAAAATCTTGCTTTTTCAAGAAGAGATTGTCCTTGTTTGATTTTTTTGTTGCGACTTGAGCGACTGACTGTGAGTTTTTTTCATACCCTCTATTATAGCAAAAAGTCTGAGGTTTTTCACAAAGGGAGGCTTTATTTACTAGAACTTTTTGCTATTTTATTTCAGCTCTTATCCTTTAGCTTTTTACGATTTCATATACCTGATCTTTCCTATTTCTTTCCTCTGCTTTACAGTCATTTTTTTCTTTCTCCATAAAATTGTGGTATACTTGTATATGAAAATTTTTAGGAAATAAGACAAGGAAGTAACATTTTGTGAAAAAAATTACGAATTCGATACTCAATTTCATGAGTACCAGACTAGGATTTGTCTTGACCCTTCTGTTGCTCTACTGGTTCAAAACCATGTGGGCCTATTCAGTTGATTTTAATTTAGACATTCAGGGACCGTATCAGATTTTTCTAGCAGTGATCAACCCATTGCCGATCAGTTTGCTCTTCATCGGTCTAGCACTCTATATCAAACGAACCAAGCTCTTTTATAGTTTGGCCTTTGGGATCTACCTTCTCTTATTTATTTGGTTGATTTCCAACTCCATCTATTATCGAGAGTTTACAGACTTCGTAACGGTCAATACCATGTTGGCTTCCAGCAAGGTTTCTGCTGGTCTCGGAGCTGCTGCTTTAGAATTGTTCCGCCCTTGGGATGTGATCTACATTTTAGATTTCCCTATTCTAGCTTTCTTCTTCTTTAAGAAATGGATTCGAATGGACAATCGTCCCTTCAATAAACGAGCTAGTTTTGCGGTTACCTCTTTATCAGCCATGCTCTTTTCGGCCAACCTTTTCCTTGCAGAAATTGACCGACCTGAGCTCTTGACTCGTGGGTTCTCAAACTACTATGTCGTTCGTGCCCTAGGGCTTACCAGCCTTTCTAGGGTTACAGTGCTAATCAGACCTATGTTGCTAACAAAGAACGTTCCAAAGCTTCCGAAGCAGATTTAAAACCGGTGGAAGAATATATCCAACAGCATTATGCCAAGCCTAATCCTGAGTACTTTGGAATGGCCAAAGGCCGTAACGTCATCTACATTCACTTGGAAAGTTTCCAACAATTCTTGATCGATTACAAGTTGAAAGTAGATGATAAAGAATATGAAGTAACGCCTTCTTAAATTCACTTTACCACTCGAAAGAAACCTTTGCCTTTTCAAACGTCTTTAACCAAGTCAAGGCAGGGAAAAACGTCCGATGCTGAGACCATGATTGAAACTGGACTCTTTGGACTCAACCAAGGTTCCTTTATGGTGAACTATGGTGGAACCAATACCCAACAGGCTGCACCATTTATTCTTTCAAAAAATGGTTACAACTCGAGCGCTGTTTTCCACGGGAATGCTGGAAGTTTCTGGAACCGAAATACCGCCTATAAACAATGGGGCTACAATTACTTCTTTGATGCCAGCTACTTCACCAAACAAAACAGCAGCAATTCCTTCCAGTATGGTCTTAATGACAAATACATGCTCAAGGATTCCATCAAATACCTAGAAAGATTGCAACAACCTTTCTATACGAAGTTCATTACGGTTTCCAACCACTATCCTTATACGACCAGCTTGTCAGGAGATGATCTTGGCTTCCCTCTAGCTAAGACACAGGACGAAACCATCAATGGCTACTTTGCGACCGCTAACTACCTAGATTCTTCGATCAAGGCCTTCTTTGATTACCTGAAAGAATCTGGTCTTTACAAAAATTCCATCATCGTTCTCTATGGGGACCACTACGGAATTTCAAACTCTCGCAACCCAGCTCTTGCTCCTCTACTTGGTAAGAACTCTGAAACGTGGTCAAGCTATGACAATGCCATGTTGCAACGCGTACCTTATATGGTAGTCGTTCCAGGTATGGATAAGGGTGGCATCATTGATACCTATGGTGGCGAAATTGATATGCTCCCAACCTTGGAACATTTGCTAGGTATTGAATCCAACAAATTCCTCCAAGTTGGTCAAGATATGCTCTCACCAGATCATGATCAAATCGTCGCCTTCCGCTCTGCTAACTACTTTGTAACTCCAGAGTATACGAGCTATAGTGGCCGGACCTATTACACCAAAACAGGTGAGGAAATCACGAACCCAGACGAAAAAACCAAGGAAGAACTGGACAAGATCAGGGAAGCTGCTAACCTGCAATTGAAGATTAGCGATAGCATCCAGACCGGTGATCTCCTTCGCTTCTTCAAGGGCAATGATCTTGGAAAAGTCAATCCAGAAGATTATTCCTACACCAATTCCTTCAAGGCATTGAAGAAGATTGAAAAAGGAAAAAAAGGTGACAAATCAACCAGCCTTTTATAACCAACGTGGCAACCAGTCCACTGTTGATCTCTTCAAGGCACCAACTTATAAAGAATTGCACCCAGAAAGATGATAGTTCTTCCTCAGCCGAGACCAGCAGCAGTTCTTCTAAATAAAGAGAATCCCTGAGTTTTTAAAACTCAGGGATTTTGTGATTTCTTTAAAAAGATCACGCTTTACCTTCATCTAGAACTTCAAAAATAGAAGCTGTTAAATTCTCCACATAGAATGGTCGTTTATGACGACTATTACCAACCATCAATTTCAATTTATCTGAATTTTGGAGGTAATATGGAAGCCCGCTGGCGTTGAAGATGACCAAGTACTTCTTGTCTCCTGTTAGTTCATAGATGACAAGACCACTGGTATCAGTTGCAGATTGAATAAAGACTTGTTGGTAGATTTTATCATAGCTTTCAAGTCCTAAGACAGGAAGACTTGTCTTCAAGGCGATCAAGCTTCGGATATAGGCAATTGATTCCTTGTTCTGACTGACCAAATCCCAATTGACCTGATTCACAAAATCTGGAGCATTGTAGGAATTCATGGCCCGTTCACAATCCAAAGGTGTGATTTTTCCATCAGGACCTGTCGCTACCAATTTGGTCCGCATGAACTCTTGACCCAATTGCATAAAGGTCATGCCCTGAAAGAGCAGATTCATGGCCGTAGCCAACTCTGAGCGCTTGACCAATCCTGCTACTTCTTCATTCGGATGAAGGGTCTGAAGCAAGTCATAGAGATTATAATTGTCATGAGCCTCCACATAATTCAAGACCTGATTGGGACTTAAATAATTGCCAAGCTCTGCACTACCTAAAACAGCACGCGCAACGATATACTCTGTTGATTTTCTGCTGACGAAGCCACGTTTGATGGAACCATAAACCTCAGCCCCTTTAATGGCATCGCGCTCCGTATCATTAAAGAATCCAATTCGTGGCAATTGCGTTGCATTGTCCTTCTTAGCCTTGTCCTCGGGTGCGAGACCTGTTCCCATATCCCAACCTTCTCCGTAAAGGAGAATGCGAGGATCTAGAGCGTCCATTGCCTCCCGAATAGCATTCATCGTCCTTACATCGTGAATACCCATCAAATCAAAGCGGAAGCCATCGATCTGGTACTCTTTGACCCAGTGCGTGAGGGAATCAATCATGTACTTGCGGTACATTTCATGCTCACTAGCTGTTTCATTACCGACACCTGTCCCATTTTGGAAGCGGCCATCCGGCTCCATCCGGTAATAATAATCGGGTACTGTATTTTGGAAAGGACCATGCTCGGTCGAGTAGATATGATTGTAGACCACATCCATGACCACAGAAATTCCTGCCTCATGATAAGCCCGGATCATGGTTTTGAGCTCTTTCATGGTTTGTTTCGGATTGGATGGATCCGTTGAAAAACTAGTTTCTGGTGCAGAATAATTCTGAACATCGTAGCCCCAATTGTAGGTCACCTGGCCTTCTTCGTCGTACTGTTTAAAGCGATCAGAGATCGGCTGCAGTTGCACGACATTAACTCCTAACTGACGGATATAATCAAAAGCAGTTGCATCACCATGGCTATTGACGGTTCCTTTTTGGCAAGCACCAAGATAGGTCCCTCGCAAAGACTCGTCCACACCTGAAGTCAGTGACTTAGTCAAATCCCGAAGGTGCATCTCATAGATCACTGCTTGACAAGGGTTATCCAAGCGCCAAGGAGTCGCATCGGCACCTTTTTTAGTGCCCCAATCAAACTGACGATCTGCTCTCGAAAGAATGGCAGTGCGCATCCCGTCCGCTGTCGTTGCAATGCTATAAGGATCGCGCGTCACTTGAGTATGGTGTTCAAAATGCACACGATATTGATAAGCCATGCCACTTAAATTTCCTAGAAAATCTAAAATCCAAACACCATGGGTATTTGCTGGGTGGTAGCTAGACTCTTGTTTACCACGCGTCATTGGCATGCTTTTCCAAATAGGCGCATCCAACTCTGTTGATTGATAAAGCAACAATTCAACTTTCTTAGCCGTTGGAGCCCACAGTTTAAAGCAATGCTCCCCCTTCTTCCTCCCGATGACCGAGCCAGCCTTGATACGCCCATTTAGCATCAAACTCTCTAGGACGCATCGCCATATCGTAGGCATGAGGCTGACGATGGCTGTATGCATGACTCGTCAAAGCAGCTTGCAAAGAATAATAGACTGTATCGTCTCCATCGAGAATCCATACTTCTCGAACATGCCCTTCTGGTAAAAGTTCGATTTCAAAATCACGGGTCTTGGTGAGCCAATCCCCTTCTTTAACCAGGACATGGCCCCGGTTCAAGGCATCCTCACTCTCGTATACCAGATTTCCTCTACTCCAAAATAATCCAACTTGGAGAAAGAGACTGATTTTCCTTCTACTTGATCCTGCCACTGCCACATATCATAGGCAAAATAATTTCCTTTTTGCTTATGAAAATGAAGCTTTACATGGTATTGTCGCATAACATTTTCCTATTTCCAATTTAATACCGAAGGAACCATTCGCTCGTGAAACACGTACGTGGCTCTAACTATTTGTTTTTATTCTTCAGATGTGTGAACCAAAGCATCGTTGTTGATTTCATCAATATTTGCAAAGAATTCCAAGTGATTATGGAAGACTTCCAATTCAACTGGAGTATCTCCTCCGTACTCCCCATCTAGATTGATGCGGAATGGTTGAGCATTTTTCCCTAACATTTCGATCGTCAACTTCTTGGTCTTGAGATATTCTACATTTTCATCGTGCACATGCTTGCCTCCATTGATGGCCTGAATCATCAAGGGACAACATGTTAAAGAGCTTAGCAGTTTTTACGATAATCAAGGTAAAGTTCCCATCATCGAGCTTAGCATCTGGCGCGACACTTTCAAAGCCAGCAATCGAGTTGGTCAAGGCCACAAAAATCATAGACGCTGGCCCTTCAAAGACACCATTGTCGTGCTCAATCCGCACCTTCCGAGCCTTGTTTCGTGGCAACATTTTAGCTGCTTCAGCCACATAGGCAAAGTAACCCAAGCGAGATTTAACACTACTTGGAACACTGAAGGTCAATTCTGTCATGGTTCCTGCTGCAGCAATGTTGATGAAATACTTACTGCCATAGGCACGACCAATATCCATCTGAATGGTTTGATTCTTTTTCGATAATGCGAGCAGCCGCCACAGGATCTCCCATCGGGATCTTCAAGGCACGCGCATAGTCATTGGTGGTACCGGTCGGAATAAAGGCCATCTGCGGACGATTTTCCAGACCTGCAACCCCATTGACCACTTCGTTAATCGTACCATCTCCACCAGCGGCAATGATTAAATCAAAGCCTGCTTTAGCGGCTCTTTCTGCTTCATTTTGGGCAGAAAATGGTTCTGGAGTCGTTTGATAAGCGCTGGTTTCATAGCCCACGTCTTCAAGTACGTCCAAGACTTCCGCAATATTTTTCTTGATAATTTCTTGCCCAGAGGTCGGATTATAAATTAAACGGGCTTTTTTGATTCGTTCTACCATAAAGATCCTCTATAAACTTTCAAGCCAGGCCTCATCTTCTACCTGGATTCCTAATTCTTGTGCTTTGGTTAACTTGCTACCAGCGTCACTACCTGCAACGACCAAATCTGTTTTTTTGGAAACCGATCCAGTCACCTTAGCGCCCAGACTTTCTAATTTTGCCTTAGGCTTCTGAACGCGTGAGTCGCTCTAGCTTCCCAGTCAAAACGACTGTCATTCCTGATAGGGCCGCATCAGCAGCGACTTTTCTCACCAAGATAAGCCATATTGACACCAGCTTCTTTAAGCTCTTGCAATAGGCGCTTGGATCCTTCTTGAGCGAAATAACGCTTGAGGCTTTCAGCCACGACCATACCGAGACTATCAATGCTGGCAATTCGTTCTGGATCAGCTGTAGCCAATTGATCGAGGTCATGGAATTCTTGGAGCAAGATTTGACTAACCTTGCTACCGACATGGCGGATCCCCAAACCAAAGAGTAACTTCTCAGCTGAATTCTCTTTTGAAGCTTGAATGGCTTCATAGAGTTTTTCAGCAGATTTTTCTTTAAAGCCTTCCAAGGTCAATAGGTCCTCGACTGTCAGACGATAGATCCCAGCTACATCCTCTACCAACTGAGCTGCGAAGAGTTTCTCTACAACAGCTGGACCCAAGCCTGTGATATTCATAGCATCCCGACTTGCAAAGTGGTTCAATCCTTCCTTAATCTGTGCTGGACAGAGCGGATTGATACAGCGAAGGGCCACCTCATCCTCGAAATGAAGCAACTCACTCTGGCAGCTCGGACAATGAGTTGGAATGGCTAATGCTTGATCAGAGACTCGTTTATCTTTGACGACACGCAAGACCGCAGGAATGATATCACCCGCCTTGTAGACAATGACGGTATCATCCTGATGAATATCTTTTTCAGCAATATAGTCCACATTGTGCAAGGTTGCCCGACTAACGGTGGTTCCTGCTAGCTGGACTGGAGTTAGATTGGCAGTTGGGGTCACAACTCCGGTCCGTCCAACCGTCCAATCCACCGATAAGATTTTCGCTTCTTTTTCTTCAGCTGGAAACTTATAGGCGACAGCCCATTTAGGGGCTTTTACGGTAAAGCCTAGTTCTTCTTGAACAGCTAGGTCATTGACCTTGATGACGATCCCATCGATATCGTAGGGAAGATCCTCTCGAAGTTGAGCTACTTTTTGGATAAAGTCCCAAATTTGCTCCATATCCTCAGCCAGCACTCGCTCTTGGTTCACGACAAACCCTAAGCGGGCTAATTTCTCAAGCACGCCTTCCTGACTGCTTTGATCCGTCGGGCTCACTTCTTGATACAAGAAGGTTGCGAGATTTCGCTTGGCCACGATTTTCGTATCCAATTGACGAAGCGTTCCTGCAGCAGCATTTCGTGGATTAGCAAACTCAGGCTCGCCATTTTCTTGACGAATTTGATTAACCCGATCAAAGGAAGCCCGTGGCATGTAGCACTCACCTCGAACTGTGATGTTCACTGGCTCTGGTAACACCAAAGGAATATCCTTGACCCGCTTGAGGTTCTCTGTAATATCCTCACCGACAGAACCATCCCCACGTGTTGCCCCCGTTACAAGGACACCATTTTCATAGGTGAGGGAAATGGACAAGCCATCGATCTTCAGCTCACAAACATAGCTGATGGAAGGAAATTCCTTACGGACACGCTGATCAAAGACTTCTAATTCTTCACGCGAAAAAGCATCCTGCAAACTATAAAGGGGATACTGGTGCTGGTATTTGGTAAAGCCTTTTAAAACCACCCCACCTACACGGTGAGTAGGACTCTCTGGTAAGATCTCATCAGGATGAGCGGTTTCTAGTTCCACCAACTCCCGATATAATTGATCATATTCACTATCTGAAACAGATGGAGTGTCTTTTGTGTAATACTCGTAAGCATATCGATTGAGTAATTCCACTAATTCTTTCATTCTGGTTTTCATGTTCTTATTTTATCATAAAATCTTAATTTAGCCTTGAATTTACTGCATTCTTAGCATGAAAAAAAGGAGCCAAAGCTCCCTTTTCTTATTTTGTAAAATCGATCCGTTTAGAAAGTTGATTGATCACAATCGCTCCAAAAATCAAGGATGCGAATTCACCCAATCCCATAGTCAACCAGTTATAGAAGAATGGTTGGCCTTGAAGGTAGTATAGTTCCAAGGCAATCGTAAACATGGAGATGGAAAAGAAAATCGCAAACAAGAAATGGTCCAAGCGAATAAGACCGTTAAACAAGAACTTGTTTTTGAATCGACCAAATAGAATGAGTCCAAGTCCTAAGAAGACAAAGGTTGAACCTCCACCGACAAAGACATCGATCCATCCAAAACTAAATAAGTTAGCAATCATACAACCAAGCGTCACCGCAATCAAGTACTTCTTATTGTAGAAGGCTAAGAAATTCATCATTTCCGAAACACGGAATTGATAGCCATAGTAGGCCATAGCGTTGAGAGGTGGGGTAATGGTCAATACGATATAAATCGCAGCAACAATGGCAATTTGTGCCATATCACGAGCAGTTAACTGTTTCATCTATTCTCCTTTAGCGGTTTTCCCGCGTGTAATATGCTTGGCGAAAGGATCTTAAGCACCAAGGGTTGAAGGTTTGATTTCTTCAACCTTTCAAGTATAGCATATTTTGAGGTTTTATGGTAGACTGAATTTATGAAAACACTAATTAAAAAATTTTTTGATAATGAGATTTTATCCTATCTTTTTTTTGGAGTTGCCACAACCCTTGTTTCCGTCGGAACCCGCCTCTTCATCTATCATGTGTCTCGTGATGAACGATTAGCGACAGCGATTGGAAACATTGCTGGGATCCTCTTTGCCTTTGCGACCAACGATACCATTGTCTTTAAACAAGAAAGAAAGGGCTGGTTTCAGCGCTTGATCCGATTTGCAATTGCGCGCTCTGGGACCTTTATTCTAGATATGGCCTTGACCGAGATTTTTGTCAAGCAGTTCCCAGGAATTATCGGGCAATTTGTCCACAATAACAAAAGCCAGATCAATCTGATCGAAACCCTCTTTGCACAAGTGGCCATTGTGGTCCTCAATTACGTCTTTAGTAAACTCTTTGTCTTTAAAAATAAAAACAAGGCTTGAAACGATTGTTTCAGCCTTATTCTTTTAAACTTCTATACTTGCATGCTCTGCACTTAATTGATAGATGGTGCCTTCGACCCCAAAATAATTCTTGGCTAGATCTTTCAATTCCTGCATAGCTGTTTGTGCGCGTTTAGCCTGCTCTTCATTGATAGCTTCAATCACCAAAATTGCGTCCTTGGTATCTTCTGTTAGCATGGTTCTTTGAGCCTCACGCCAATTCAAGCAACGACAAACGGCTCCTTCTTGGTCGTAGTAGATGATCTCCCCTTCCAAAGCTGGCGCATCTTCTTCAGCTCCTAACGGAAAGAAAGGTTCGCCTCCTTTCGCTTGGCCTAGAGAGAGTCCACCCACCAACTTTATCCATATCTTCTCCTCCACAAGGAAGGGCATAAGCCATCGACACGCTATTGTAAAGATCCACCAAAGGATTAATCGGATAGAATTCACGTCCCTGGTGAACCCGTTTTAAGAGTGCCTCGATGGAAGATCGGGCTCCTTTTTTTGTTTTAAACTTGCTAAAAGCTTGGCGCCACTCTTGAACGAAACTCACTCTGGGTATAGTTTTCTTCATCGATAAATTCCCATGCTCGCTTGGCACCCTTGTCCAACAATTCTTTGAAATAAGGATCCTTGGCTTCATCTACTGTATTATCAATACCATACAAGGACATCACTGTAATGCTAGCTGTTGGGAATAAATCCCAAAATGCTTGATCGACTGTCACTTTCATTGCTTTACCTCACTATAATTTCTTTTTTGACCTTTTTTGACTAGTTCCCAATCCAGGGTAATATTCTCACGAACTCGGATCAGATACTCCTCTAACTGTGCGACTTCTTCTTTGGAAAATCCTTTTAAGGCAGTTGCCTCAGAGTAAAGATGCTCCCCTAAAATGAAGGGGTAAATCTTCTTGCCTTTTTGCAGTTAATTCCCATTCCTTGGTTTTAAGGTTTTCACCCCTTGGGCGCTGTTGAATCAGTCCTCGTTCTTCTAGTTTTTTTACGGATCGGGCAACAGTTGAGCGATCGACTTTTAAGAGCTCAGAGAGTTCTTCCTGAATAATTCCAGGTTGCTCCGCAATTCGCACCAGGTAGAGGTATTGACCACGCGCCAGATCCAAATCTCGAAATTCGATATTTGCTATAGAATCCAGAGCTCGCGCAATGATGCCTATCTCACGCAAAATACTCATCTCACTCCTCCTTTCCTATTGACAATAGCATAACACATTTTTGTTGCAAATGCAACAAAAATAGATAGTAAAAAAGAGGCTGGGACAAAAGTCCTAGCCTCTCAATTATTTTTTTGGATTGTCGAGCAAGACGCAGTGGTTGAGTGGGTTTCTACTACGCTGATTTCATCAGCTTTTACAGCCCTACTCAACTGTGCGGAGGTGGGACGACGAAATCGAATTCTAACGAATTACCGATTTCTGTCCCACTCTCCCTTATTCCGTTTTATCTTTTTTTCTCAAGCGTAACCGACGCTTTAATTTTTGTGAAGCTTCTTTATGCCAAAAGGCTACTTCTTCCGTTTTTAATTTGGAGACAATTTCTCCATTGCGCGTTTGGAACTTGGCTTCTAGCAAACTGGATACTGGCGTTTAAAATACAACCAATAATCATGATTTTAGCTACCAAGATGAACCAGAACATGATGACCGCTAGGACGACCGAACCGAAGAAACGAGCATCTAAGAAATGACTCACATAACGATCTACATATTTCCAAAAGATATTCAAGATCGCATACAGGACAGCAACAACAAAGATCGCCCCTGGCAATACATATCTAAATTTCGGAATTTTAACATTTGGAAGAGTGTAATAAAGCAAGACCAGACTGACAAAGAGCAAGAGATAGATGGTCGGCTCTGTCAAATTCAGTAAGCGCACATAAATCGTCCGATCAAATGAAAAGGTCCGATAGAGATAGCGAACGATCATTTTCCCAAACATGGAAAGAATGAGCGAAAGTCCAAACAATCCCTGCAAGGCAAAACTAATCAGAAAGCTAAAGAGTCGCCCCCAGATAATACCACGCTCCTTTTCCACCCCGTAACTCTTGTTATAGGCTCTTTGGAGGTAGGCAATGCTCTGAGAGAAGATCCACAAAGCGGAAACAATCGAAAAACTCAGTAATCCTGTTGAGGGTTTGGTCAAGACACTCGAAATCATCTGTGCCACTATTCGATATAAGGAGGCTGGCAAGACTTTTTGTAAACTTAAAAGAATCTGAGTAGGACGAATATGAAAGTAAGGCAGAATATTGGCTGCAATCAGCATCAAAGGGAAAATGGAGATCAATAGATAATAGGCAACCGCAATGCTAGTGATATCAGACTCTGCACTCTGATAAAATTGCACGAAGCCTTTTATAAACGGTTGATCCAGCACTTTTTTTATGACTTTTTTCATCCGTCACCTCCCCGTTTTACTAAAAAAGAGCAAAGAGCGAAACCAGACACCTGCCTTCAGCTCCATTCTTTCCTCTCTATCCTTTAGTAAGTTCCTTCTTCACCTTGACTAGTTAGGATCACTGGACCATCTTTTGTAATCACAAATTGATGCTCGTATTGACAAGAAAGGCCACCATCGAGGGTCTTATGGGCCCAACCAGTTTCCATATCTGTATCGATCTCCCAAGTACCGGTATTGATCATTGGCTCAATCGTCAAGACCATCCCTTCACGCAGACGAAGACCGCGTCCAGCACGACCATAATGTGGGACCATTGGTTCTTCATGCATAGTAGGCCCGACACCGTGTCCGACCAAATCACGCACCACGCCATAGCCTTTGCTTTCGGCATACTCTTGAATCGCTGCACCAATATCTCCCAAGCGATTGCCAACAACCGCTTTTTCAATTCCTTTGTAAAGACATTCTTTGGTCACATCCATCAAATCTTTGACTTCTTGGGAAACATTTCCAACAGCATAAGCCCAGCATGAATCAGCTAAACCACCGGTATAGGACTCTGTATATTTTTTCACTTGCGCCACATTATCAAAATCCAATTTTGAAACATCTAAAACCGATTTATCCAGCGGTTCAGACAAGACCATATCCACCTTGAGGAGATCACCATCTTTGAGAATGACGTGACGTGGAAAGCATGGGCTACTTCGTCATTCAAACCACAGCAAGTCGCATAAGGATAATCCATGAGACTGCCTTCTACACCAATCTGAAGTGGCAAGACATTGGCTTCTTTACAGCGACGACGGACATATTCTTCTACTTCCCAAAGGTCAAGCCCTGGCTTGATCAAGTCACGCAATCCAATATGGATGCTGGCAAGGAAATCTCCCGCACGATCCATGGCTTCAATTTCACGTTGTGATTTTAATGTAATCATTGTCTCCTCATTTCTTTTTGTTTAATTAATCTTAATCGTAATGGTTGCTTTCGCTATCAGTTGTAAGTCCAAATACAAACTAAAATCGACTAGGGCAGAACGTCTTGTTCGGCGGACAAGCTGTGGTTCAATGCGAATCACATCATCTACCTGTACTGCCTGTAAAAAATTGATGATCAGCTGTTCGATGATCAGGTTACGCCCAATATTTTGCATTAGCTTACGAACAATCTTCATCAGAACTTCGATCATGACCCCATTGGCCAAAACACCACTCTTTTCAAGCATACTTGGCTCCACTGTGAATTGGTAATGATTATTCTCCGTTAGAATCTTTTGTCCGATTTGCTCACTAAAAGTTGGTAAGCTTGAAAACTGCACCTTGCTGATCCGATCCATCACATCTCGACGTGTAATAACACCCAGCAAGGTCTGATTATTGCGAATAACAGGAATCATCTCATAATCTTCAGCAATCATCCGTTGGCTAATCGTCGCAATGCTAGTAGACAATTTAGTGGTAAAGATCGTCCGTGACATCACCTTATCAAGGGTCGTCTGAGGCGCCTTATCTCCAGCATCTCTCATGGTCACGACGCCCACCACCATCTGGTGCTGATTGACAACTGGAAAGCGACTAAAGCGATTTTTTCGAACCAAATCCAGATAGTCTCTTACCGTATCAGTCTCTGAAAGATAACCATATTCATGGAAGGGCCGATAGACCTGTTCTACTGTCAAGATATCCGTCTTGATCTGCATGTTAGACAAAGCCTTATTGATCATGGTAGCGACGGTATAGGTATCGTGTGAAGTTCGTATGACTGGGATTTTTACCTGATTAGCCAGATCAATCACATCCTCACTGACCTCAAAGCCACCTGTCACTAAGACCGCATTGTCATGCTTAAGAGCCAATCGTTGGATGCTAGTGCGATCTCCCACGATCAAAAGGCCTCCTTCAGACACATAGTCTAGGACGTGCTTCTCCGTCATAGCACCGATATAAAATTTATTAAATTCTTTTTCGAGACCTTCCTCACCTGCTAATATTTCAGATCCAGTGATTTCTAAAATTTCCCGATAAGTCAAGTGCTCTAGTACTGCCTTTTGCGATTTGACACGAATGGTCCCACTTCTAGGACGCGTTTCGACAATTCCTTGATTTTCAGCTTCTTTAATGGCACGATAGGCCGTCCCATCACTAACATTCAGAAAATTGGAGATACTGCGGACACTGACCCGTTTCCCAATTGGTAATTTTTCGAGATAGTCTAAAATCTCTTGGTGTTTACTCATAGAAGTCCCCCTCTACCTAGGCGGAAATCATAATAATCGCGCATTTTACGCGTATAGCGGTCACTCCCTTTGAATTGACGAAAGAGACGAAATCCAGCCTTTAAAGCGACCTTTTGACTCCCTATATTTTCAACATGGGTGACAATCTTAAGTTCCTTTAGTTGAAATTTCTCAAACGATAAATTGACCAGTTCTTTGACTGCTTCTGTCATCAGGCCCTTTCCCCAAAAATCTTTACGTAAAAAGTAACCTAATTCAGCCTCACTCTTGATTTCATCCAACTTTTCAAACTTGATGGAGCCGATCATCCGATTGGTTTCCTTATCACAGATCGCCCAAACCCCCAATGGATTTTTTATGAAATAGTTGGCTAGTACATATTGAGTTTCAGCAAGATCAGCTTGTGCAGGAAAGATAAATTGTAGGTTATCAGGATTCGAAGCAATCTTATAAAAATCTTCCGCATCCTCAAAGAGAAAAGGTCGTAAGTACAACCTTTGTGTTTCAATCAGTGAATAGGCAGCTAAGTGCGTCCAAATATTCATTTCAAACTCCAATGTTCATGTATCCAGGCACCACTACCAGATCCCTCAGATTCAATCACTACTCTTCTATCAACTGGATATCTGCTCCAAGTTGGGTCAATTTATGAATAATATCTGAATACCCGCGAAGGATGTATTCCACATTTGTAATTTCTGTTGTTCCAGAAGCCATGAGACCTGCGATCACTAAAGCCGCACCAGCTCGAAGATCCGTCGCTTTCACACTGGATCCCTGTCAATTGATTTGGCCCTTCATAGATAATGTGGTCGTTCAAGGTCGAAATAGTGGCCCCCATTTTAGCCAATTCTGGCACATGGTTGACCCGTTTTTCATAAATCGTATCAACAATTCGCCCACGTCCTGCAGCCGTTAAGAGCAAAGGTGTGATCGGTTGTTGCAAATCAGTCGCAAAACCAGGATAAGGAGACGTTTTGATCTGGATGGCCTTCAAGCCTGTTTGCTTTTCTACAAAGATACTATCTTCAGAAATGGTCATGCGCACACCCATTTCCTCTAATTTGGCAATATAGCTCTCTAAATGCTCGTACAGGACATTATTGATCTGGATACCTTCTCCCAATAGCAGCTGCAAGAGCAATATAGGTTCCTGCCTCGATGCGATCCGGAATTACTTGATGTCTAGTCCCATGCAAATGCGGAACACCATCAATGATAATAATATCTGTCCCTGCTCCACGAATATGAGCTCCCATGTTGTTGAGCAAGGTCACCACATCGATAATTTCAGGTTCCCGCGCAGCATTTTCGATCACTGTCCGACCTTTAGCTTTGACCGCTGCCAAAATCGTATTAATCGTTGCACCGACACTAACAGTATCCATATAGATGTTAGCTCCTTGAAGAGGCTTGCCATCTGTCGCAAGTTTCATACTAGAGCCATCCATAGTCATAGCGGCTCCCATCGCTTCAAAGGCCTTCAAATGCAAATCAATTGGACGTGGGACCGAGATCGCATCCTCCAGGTAGTCCAACAGTTGCTTGACCATAGCGCCCTAACAAACTGCCATAGAAATAATAGGAAGCTCGTAAGCTATTGATTTTCCCAAATGGCATGGGCATATCCTTCACCCCACGTGGATCAATGATCAAACTGTCTTCTTTGCGTTCGATCTTAGCGCCCATGATGGTCATGATTTCAATCAGACTTGCAACATCTGAGATATCCGGTACCCCATCGAGGGTCACGATATCGTCCGCCAGAATGGTTGCAGGAATCAGGGCCACTACACTATTTTTTGCACCACTAATGGTCACCTCTCCTTTTAGAGGGCGACCTCCATTTATTACAATTTTTTTCATCTTAATAATTATTAGCTCTTTCAAGTCTTTTTCCTTTTACTATCGTTTTTTCAACGGAAATAAAAGGGACAATGTATTTAAAATACTGCAACTATTATACCACAGATCGACCTATTTTTTTCCATCTGTAGGAATTTTCAAAACGAAAAAAAGCTAGGATCATCTTGACCCTAACTTTTTCCATTTCAACTAATTATTTTACAGCTTCTTTCAAGGCTTCTACCTTATCCAAACGTTCCCATGGAAGGTCGATATCCGTCCGTCCCATATGGCCATAAGCCGCTGTTTGACGGTAGATTGGACGTTTCAAATCCAACATTTGAATAATCCCTGCAGGACGAAGGTCAAAGATTTGACGCGCTGCAGCTTCTAATTTGCTTTCAGCAACTGTTCCTGTACCGAAGGTATCAATACGAACAGAAACAGGTTGAGCTACCCCAATCGCATAAGCCAATTGCACTTCTGCTTTCTTAGCAAGACCTGCCGCTACGATGTTTTTGGCAATGTAACGAGCTGCATAAGAAGCCGAACGGTCTACCTTAGTCGCATCCTTACCAGAGAAGGCACCACCACCGTGACGTGAGTAACCACCATAAGTATCCACGATGATCTTACGACCAGTCAAACCTGAGTCCCCTTGAGGTCCACCGATAACAAAGCGTCCTGTTGGGTTGATGAAGAATTTGGTCTCAGCATCTAGATAAGAAGCTGGAATCACTTCTTTGATGACCTTGTTAATCACATCTTCGTGGATTTGTTCATTGCTGACATCTGGATCATGTTGAGTTGAAATAACAACTGTATCCACGCGCACAGGGCGGTCATTTTCATCATACTCAACAGTGACCTGTGATTTAGCATCTGGACGAAGATAGCTAATTTCACCAGACTTACGAAGTTCAGCCAAACGACGAACCAACTTGTGGCTGAGTGAGATTGGCAATGGCATGAGTTCTTCTGTTTCATCCACTGCAAACCCAAACATAAGACCTTGGTCTCCTGCTCCGATCAAATCGAGTGGGTCTTGATCTGCATTTCCACGAACTTCCAAGGCTTCATTAACCCCTTGGGCAATATCAGGAGATTGTTCCACCAAAGATGGGTGTACTCCTACAGTTTCAGCTGAGAATCCGTATTCCGTATTGGTATAACCAATCTCTGCAATTGTATCACGAACCACACGGTTAATATCCACATAAGCAGTCGTTGAAATTTCACCGAAGACATGCACTGAACCAGTATAAACAGCTGTTTCAGCAGCAACGTGTGCTTCTGGATCTTGCTCTAAAATAGCATCTAAATAGCATCTGAAATTTGGTCTGCAATCTTATCTGGATGCCCCTCAGATACTGATTCAGACGTGAAAAGTTTACGTTCTGACATAAAAATGTCCCCCCTTAAAATAAATATTCGTTATAGAGTTACAAAGCACTGATAGAAAGACTATCACCTTATCGGGACCATATAACACTTCATTATAACACATTTCAACTATGATAGACTATGTTTTAAAAAAGGAGTTGATATAGTTTCAATCTATATCACTCTTGAAAGTAGCAGACATATTTCTTTACTAGCAATAAAGATATGAATAGGAAAAAAGGTTGTAATCCAAATTCCTTCCAATTCGATAACTAAATTCAAGAAGATTGAGGCCGTCATTCTCTTCTACTTATCCAGAAGAATTGAAGATATACCTATCCCCTCATTACAGTATCCATCAGTCTTCACTTCAAAAAAAGTACAAACTAGACCAGTTCTGTCTCTGCAATTGCCTGTTTCACCTCTTCAATCGGTAAATGCATCAGTTCTACTTCTTTTTCACGGTAGAGATACTCGGCATATTCATCAATTCGATACTGATGAATGTATACCACCCGCTTGCAACCAACTTGGAGTAACTGCTTGGTACAATTGAGACAAGGAAAATGCGTCACATAAGCTGTAAACCCTTTTGGAATTCCACGTTCAGCACCTTGCAAAATAGCATTGACTTCTGCATGAATCGTCCGGACACAATGCCCCTCGACCATTAGACAGCCATCCTCTAGACAATGATCTGTCCCAGAAACGGACCCATTATAACCCGTTGCAATGACCTTATTATCCTTAACCAGTACAGCCCCAACCTTAGCGCGATTACAAGTTGCCCGATTTGAAATTAGTAAGGCCTGTGCTGCAAAATACTCATCCCATGCTAGTCGATTGTGTGTCACCTTTAGGTCCTCCATCTAATATGATTTCTCCCATAATTGATTTCATTATAGCATGAAATCAGTAAGAAAAAAAGACTGAGAAAATCTTCCCAGTCTTATAAAACATTATTTACCAAGTTTTGCTTTAGCTGCATCTGCAAGAGCTGTGAAAGCTGCTGCATCGTTAACAGCCAAGTCAGCAAGCATTTTACGGTTAACTTCGATCTCAGCCAATTTCAAACCATGCATCAATTGTGAGTATGAAAGTCCGTTCAAACGAGCTGCCGCATTGATACGTGTGATCCACAATTTACGGAAGTCACGTTTCTTTTGACGACGGTCACGGTATGCATAGTAGTAAGAGTTCATTACTTGTTCTTTTGCAGTACGGAACAAGATATGTTTAGCTCCATAGTAACCTTTAGCTAATTTAAGAATACGTTTACGACGTTTGCGTGATACAACGCCACCTTTAACACGTGCCATTTATATTTCCTCCAATATTTCCTAGAATTCTTTACTTACGAATACGCGATTATTTCAAGCGAGTAAGCATTGCTTTGATACGTTTGAAATCTCCTGCATGCACCATAGATGCTTTACGAAGATGACGACGTTGTTTCTAGTTTTTTTCCGTGGAAACGGTGAGAAGTGTAAGCACGGAAACGTTTAAGTCCACCAGAACCTGTACGTTTGAAACGTTTAGCTGATGCGCGGTGTGTTTTTTGTTTTGGCATGATATTTTCTCCTTTTTTTAACTTTCTGACAGATTATTTCTTGTCAGTTGCTGGCGCCAATTGCATGAACATTTGACGTCCATCCATCTTAGCACGTTGTTCGATGATCGCCACATCTTGTGTCGCTTCAGCGAAGTCGGCTAAAACTTTAGCACCAATCTCTTTGTGGGTAATCATCCGACCCTTAAAGCGAATGGATACCTTCACTTTATTTCCTTTTTCAAGGAATTTGCGAGCATTGCGAAGTTTCGTATCGAAATCACCCTTGTCAATCACTGGGCTCAAACGAACTTCTTTCACGGTCACAACGCTTTGTTTTTTGCGTTGTTCTTTTTGCTTCTTCTGATACTCAAATTTGAACTTACCGTAGTCCATAATTTTCGCAACAGGAGGTTTAGCTTGAGGTTGAATGAGAACCAAGTCAACATTAGCGTCGTCCGCAAGTGCTTGCGCTTCGCTAAGTGGTTTGATACCCAATTGCTCACCTTCAAGACCGATTAAGCGAACTTCACGTACACGAATTTCATCATTGATGAATAAGTCTTGCTTTGCTATGGTTTTCACCTCTTTTTTATTATTCGAGAAAAACAAAGAACGGACCTGCAAAACAGGCCCGAACTACATGATGTATTTCATTACTGAAACTTGATCCGTAGGGGCCAGGCAACTTGCGTCACAAGGCGAGAAGTTCTCACTTCTGCTTTTTCTCAACTTTTTATATGATATCAAGTTTTTTATTCTTTGTCAAGAAGTTTTTTTGCTTTTTCTTCAATAAAGGCAACAACGTCTGCAATTCCAACACCCGTCGTATCAAAATGAATGGCATCAGCTGCAGGTTTCAAAGGAGAAACGGCACGGTGGCTGTCCTTATAGTCCCGCTCAGCGATTTCTTTTTTCAACAATTCAAGATCCGCTGTGATGCCCTTTTCAACATTTTCCTTATAACGACGTTCCGCCCGCTCCTCAACAGAAGCGACCAAGAAGATCTTCAACCCTGCATGTGGAAGAACGACAGTCCCAATATCACGACCATCCATGACGATGCCCCCTCTGCTGCAATTGCTTGCTGTAGAGTGACAAGTTTTTTTCACGGACTGGCGCAAGTGCTGCAACCCATGAAACATTGTTGGTCACTTGGTTATCGCGAATCGGGTGAGTAATATCTACGTCTGCTACAAAGACAAGCTGCTCTCCTTCTTCCGAACGACCGAAGCTAATTGGATACTGATCTAAAAGATCTAAGAGGTCATCAACCTGTTCAGCTGTTAAATTATTTTGCAAAGCTAGGTAAGTCGCCGCACGGTACATAGCTCCTGTATCCAAATAGGTATAACCCAGATCCTTAGCAATAATTTTGGCAACCGTAGACTTTCCACTAGAAGCGGGGCCATCAATAGCAATTTGAATTTGTTTCATTCTCTACTCCTACTGAATCTTAACGACATCACCAGGATTGGCGTACCAAGATCCTGTAGACATGTGGGATGGATTTAACTGTTCCAATTGGGCAATGGAAATACCAGCACGCGCAGCGATCGCTGCTTCCCCTTCACCTGCTTGAACAGTGATCGTGCCTTCTTCAGAGTTCTCATCTTTTGAACTATCTTTAGTAGCTGCTTGGTCCGTCTGTGCTACAGGAGCTGATGATGTCTGTTCAACCTTAGTCTCTCCATTGTAGAAACCAGCCATTTGTTTTGATTTGTCGCTTCCTCCGGTAGAAAGGAAAATCAACAAACACACCATGGCCACAACCACCACAAAGAAAATAATCGCCAAAATCGTTAAGAGACGATCAGCCTTCACTCCATTTAATTTACTCGTTCTTTTCAATGTTTCTTCTCCATCATCGTAAATGTCTTCTTCCCATGGTTCTTTTGCCATGACTTCCTCCTTGTTTTTTCTCGTAAAAATCATTACAATAGAAGTATGAAAGTTACGTTAATTCCAGATCGTTGCATCGCTTGCGGTCTCTGTCAAACCTACTCTGAGTTGTTCGATTACCATGATAATGGTATCGTCAAATTTACCGAAGAGGACGACCTCCTCGAAAAAGAAGTCCCTCTCACAAACGATGTTCTCGAGGCTATCAGAGAATGCCCCACTCATGCTCTCTTAAAAGATTAAGAGGGCTTTTTATTTGTCTGCATAATACATCTCATAGTAGTCCACATGAATAAAGTTATCCGTCAAAACTACTTCACCCTTAAAATAGGGATTTAAGGCAAGTGCATTGATAAAGTATTTTTTCGGCCATTTGCGCATACAGAATGTCCGACTACGCGAACCATTATTAAAGACGAGTTTGATAGACTTCTTATTCACTTCTACTTTCTCAATGGAAGTGATCTTCACTTTAATTGGGGTAAAAGGATTGGCTGTAATAATCCGTAAAATCCCATCATCATAAATAGTAAAGTAACGATGAACTCCAATCGCGAGCAAGACCATAAATAAAAAGAACGAAAACAAAACTAGCGTTGGCACACTAGAGCTCTCATACATCAAGGCCAGTCCAATAAAGACCGGAATCACTGCAATGGACCAATAAGTCACAAGAATAGATAAGTCCGGTTGCCAATGATAATGGACCTTTCCAAATATCTTAATCATGAGCATACCCCCATCTAATAGTTTAGCATAAAAAACAAAAAAAAGGGAGCCAGACAGCCAAAATCACAAAGATTTTTAACTGCTGTACTCCTTTTAATTGGATTTATCAGTTGGAACTTTAAAGAAGTCTTTAGAAAGGTAACCTTTCCCACTAATCAGGTCGTATTCAACCATTTTCAAATCCTCTGCAATTTCTTGTGCTTCTCCTTCTAGGGCCTTTTTATCGACACTTGCTTTTTTCAGCACTTCTGTTAACAAAGCATAGTAAGGCGAAACTTTTGAATTGGTCTGTTCAAAGACCATAGCAGAGAAATCACTTGAATTGACCAAAGGATAATTCAATTTTGGAGCATCAAAATTACTCCAAATGAAGTAATCTGTCTGATACTGACTCTCCGGATTATTCTTAAAGGCGGACTCAGGATAAAGACCTGGTAAATGATCCCCATAAAAAACCACTGTAATCTTCTTATCTATTTTAGAAAGACTTTCAAGGAAGGATTGGGTTGCGGTGTCGGTAAAGGTTAAAAGACGTGAATAATTCGTTAGCTTGGTATTTTCATCATCTGAAAAACCTCTGCCCGTTGCTGTTAAGTCTGAAGGTTCTCCTGCTATAAATGGGGAGTGATTTTGAATTGTAATGACAGAAAAGAACTGATTCTTTTTGGCATCCATCTCTTTTAATACTGCCTTATACGTTGATTCATCACTTATATGCACTTCTTGATAACCCTCAATCAAAATCATCCTTATCATCAATGCTTATAAATTTATTGAATTTCAATCTATTATAAATTACATTTCTAGAATAATTAATTGGAGATTCGAAATGAATAACTTTTTTTATTATTAAATGAGTCACTAACTGAAATTAGTTTTCTCATTTTTAGGAGCAACCTCTGAGTATAGTACAGAAACTGTAGGATTAATATTATAAAAAAGGTAACCCTGTCAATGTTTGAAACTCCATATTTGCGGTTCCACCACCATAACCATCTGATTGCATTAATCCACTTGTAACTTTTGTCTTAATTTCTTGAATTTTTTTGGTATAGGATTTCTAGATAAATTTACCCTTCAATTCTTGATGGGTCAGCAAAACTTTCACTTAAAACATAAACAATCGTTTGATTATCAATTAACTCATTTCTATTTTTTTATTGATTTCTAAAGCTACTTGATCATATTTCTTCTCAATTTTTTTGATTTTTTTCTTTACTATATCCCTTCGGTTCTATAATTGGATCTGTTGTGATTTGATTCAACCATACATATGACAACGATCGATATCTAGCGTTTATGGAATTTCCTAACCATTTTGTATCTTGGAAATTATTTAACAAGGTAATAATCGGAACGTCATCAATAATTTTTCCATTATCTTTTCTTTTTAAAAATAGAATAAACATTAATGGACAATAAGAACATAAGTCCTAATAAAAACAAGTCTTAAAATCGTTGCACGAATAATTCTACCTGGATAAATATATCTCCGTCCTATTATATAGATAAACGTAAAAATGGCTAAGGAAACACATACAGTCATTAAAAACTGAGACATCTACAAAAACTAAATAAAACAGAAGGTTGAAATACCCAGACCAAATCACTTGGCAAAATTGGTTCCGCACGCATACTAAATTTTTATAGCATTCGCAACAATAAACAGAACCCCACCAAATAAAAATCAATATTGTCGTAAATAAATATCTATTAAAGATTGTATATAGAAAAAAATAAACAGATAAGATAAACATAATATCTGAAATATTACACCTCCAGGAAATATTGAGTATCCAACCAAAGGTTCCCCATGACCTAGACCCAATTGTATTCCTGCATTAAATAATATTGCAAGACTAATACTTGTAAATATAGCTAGCGAAAAAAACTAGATCTATTTTTTTACTATGTCCACTTGTCCCTTAACAAAAAAAGCAGGCCAACTAAAGTCAGGAAAAATACTTAAGAGTAGCAAATAAAAATTCCAAAATCCAAAAATTGGCTCAAGGAATACTTACCTGCTCCTAATTTCTCAAAAATTTCCAGATACATACCATGATGTACGATACAAAAAAAGAAAGAATTTTAGAATCAGTAAAAATGAACGAACAAACTAGGCTAGAATGCAAGACATATTCGAACAATTTCCCAATAGGTTCTAATTTTTTTCTATTCACTTTATTATCATATGATTTTTCTGATCTGACCCAAAAACATAAGAAATCACTAACAATGATAAAAATAAATACTAGAGAATTAAATTGCCAAAAATTATTTTTTTCAAAATGATCAATCTTATAACTAGGATTATTAATATTAAGCGAAATATCAATCGAGTATGATAGTATTAAATAGATTACGTATGAAACTAAAAATTTTAAGGAAAAAAATCCATTTTAAAAGCGTATTGTGAAATTAGTAAAAACCAGAATTAGGAAGGAAATTCCAAACAAAATACCAAACTGATTAACTAAGAATAATACAGATCCTGTCGATTTGATCTCTTTAGAAATCAAATTTTGTGTTAAGAAGGTGTTGCTTATAAAAAAATAAAAAGAAAGAGATATACAGTACTTTTTGTGTTCTTGTTATTTTTATTATAAATTTTAAAAAGAAAAATCTCTAAAATCTAACTTCCTCTTTCTCTTCATTTTTTTATCCTTCCTAAAAAAATTTTTTTTATCCCTGCAATTGAGTGTATATTCCGATACTAATTGTTAAAATATTTAAATACACTAACATATATTGCAAACTACATTCAAAATTCAAATCTTCATTCTGAATGGTCATATCTAAAAAAACCAAATAATTTTCTAAACCATGATCCACAAAAAAAGTGGCAAAAAAACATCAGAATAAAATAATAATAACGACCTTGTACACCACCTACAGTAATATCACCTTTGTGGTATACCCTCGGATCTCCTGAAATAGCAATTACTATTAATGAGGCAATACCTACAAGTAAAAGAAGACAGTAATATTTAAAAAATGTTGGCATTTCAATTTTATTTTTTTAATGCAATGACAAACATAGCGAAAAAAAGAAAAGTAACTATCGAAATTGCAATTAAAAAAACGGAGACGATTCTGAAACATATTTCAATGGTTCAGAAACAAAAGTCATGAATAATACCGTATGGCGCTAAAAGTAAAGTTCTAATTAATGGTAATGGATGTGTTACAAAATATAATAGTCCTGGTCCTTTGCCTGACAAAGCATTGTCTGAAGCAAACAATTTAATGATTCCAACGTATGTAAAGGAAATGAATAAATTTAAACCAAACAGGATTGAACTGAATTTTTCTTACTGATTTATCCTGATAATACTTATTTGGCAATATTGAAAATAGACTTCAATTAATACAAACGGAAATTTTGTAAATGAAAAATAGTAATGTAGAGAATTGAAATGCAAAAGCATATTTTCTATCAATTTTACGTTCACCTGATAGAATATTTGTCAATAAAGCAAGACTAATTAAAGTTGCTCCAAAATATAAATAATCATAATGATAACCTGCTATGATGTACAATACTGCAGGGAATGTAGAAAAATAAATATATCGCTTCTCTATAAACTTTGCTGATTTTTTTAATGCAATAAATACTAGAATGGCATATGCTATTACTTCGAAGATTCTTCCCAAATAATAGGAAACAAACACTTTTTTTAGAGATTAATCTACCTATATTCCATCCAATTGCACTAGGAATGAAGGCTGGATTATCAAATCCAACTCTTACTCCTTTAATTTTACTTTCCTTATGCTCAACATTGAACCAATAATTTTTATCTTTTTTTACTAGGATTTCTTAGTGCATCATATTTAAAAAAACTGAATTATAATCTTCCAATTTCTCATTGGAATATTTAAAAATAGGACTATCAGAAATACTAATTACGTTTGGTAAATGAGACTCTTCATCTAATCCATATTGGACTGGTTTCACTACTGAAATTACACTACCGAAAAATAATTATCAGAAAAAAAGCATTAATTGGCAATTTCTTTTTTTCTTTTTGGATCAAAAAGAATAAAAATATTACAATACTAATAATTAATAGTATAATTTTAAGATTGATAGTAAATTGAAATAAACTAGCCAAAAACACCCTTTGAAAAATAATACTAAAAAAATATAGCGATTAAAAATATTTCTAATTTTAGTCTTATCAATAACTCCCATATAATTTACTCTA
>BNJU01000521.1_pt1 | contig 226631 bp, 216 predicted proteins | sample 8539281 | NCBI WGS metagenome assembly BNJU01 (sample SAMD00202456, study PRJDB9452) | human saliva metagenome | isolation source: human saliva | place: Japan | reverse complement strand
CTCCTCAACGCCCAGCAGCCGGTTATCACCCCGATCGTGGGCGTCAGCAGCGTCGCCCAGCTTACTGAGGCGGTCGAGGCCACCCGCTTCAGCCTGCCTGAGGAGGCCGTCGAGGAGCTCAACGCAGCCGGCTAGATGCCGGCTGGATGCCGGCTAGATGCTGTGGGACTGGGCGGATTCCCGCCTGACCGGGGGTGCCTATTCCACCGCCGGGTGTGGGAGGATGACGCTGCCGAGGTGCGGCGTGAACTGGCTCCGGATGCGTGCGGCCCACTACACTCCCCGGAGCAAAGGCACAGACCCGGCCATCACCGGCGAGCCTCCGGAAGAACCGGACCCCGGCGCACCAGCGCCGTCGGCCCTCAGTAGAACCGGACGGGACAGCCCGTCACAGCTGGAAACGAAGCGGTCGTGCGAACCGTCCCGGTCGGGGCGCGCAGCACGGCAAGCGAGGTGGTACCGCGGTGCGGCGCCAGCCGGGCACCAGGCCCGGCCGGGAGCCGTCGTCGTCCTCGTCAGGCCCCGGGCACCCGCCCGAGGCGGCAGGAACGAGTGAGACGAGAGCACACCGCGATGGCTGAGAAGATGGCTGACAGCACCACCGTCGGCGGCAGCGAGCCGACCGGCGCCGCCTTCTACCCCCTGCACCGGCCGGGGGAGCAGATCGACCCCTCGCCCTCCTTCCCCGCCATCGAGGAGGATGTCCTGGCCTATTGGAAGGCCGACGGCACCTTCCAGGCCTCCATCGACAACCGCGGCGAGCCCTGCGACGAGTTCGTCTTCTACGACGGCCCGCCCTTCGCCAACGGCCTGCCCCACTACGGCCACCTGCTGACCGGATACGTCAAGGACGCCGTCGGGCGCTACCAGACCCAGCGCGGCAAGCGTGTCGAGCGCCGCTTCGGCTGGGACACCCACGGCCTGCCCGCCGAGCTCGAGGCCCAGCGCCTGCTCGGCATCGACGACGTCACCGAGATCACTCGTCCCGGCGGCATCGGCATCGAGAAGTTCAACGAGGAGTGTCGCAGCTCCGTCCTGCGCTATACCAAGGAGTGGGAGGACTACGTCACCCGCCAGGCCCGCTGGGTCGACTTCGACAACGACTACAAGACCCTCGACCCCGACTACATGGAGTCGGTGCTGTGGGCCTTCAAGCAGCTGTGGGACAAGGGGCTGGCCTACCAGGGCTACCGCGTCCTGCCCTACTGCTGGCACGACCGCACCCCTTTGAGCAACCACGAGCTCAAGATGGATGACGACGTCTACCAGGACCGGCAGGACAACACGGTCACGGTGGGCCTGCGCCTGGAGGAGCCCCTGCGTGAGGGTGCCGAGCGCCCCGAGCTGGTCCTCATCTGGACCACCACGCCCTGGACGCTGCCCTCCAACGTTGCCATCGCCGTGGGGCCCGACGTCGAGTACGTGACCGTCCACGTCGATGAGGACCTCGACTCGCCGGTCGCCGGTCAGGACGTCGTCATGGCGCGTGACCTCCTGGGCGCCTATGCCCGCGAGCTCGGCGAGGAGCCGCAGGTGCTGGCCACCTGCACCGGGGCGGACCTGGTGGGGCGGCGCTACCACCCGATCTTCGACTACTTCGACGACGCCGCCCACCGGGCCGAGGGAGCCGCTCCCGGACCGAAGGCCTGGACGATCATCGCCGCCGACTTCGTCACCACCTCCGACGGAACCGGCCTGGTCCACATGGCCTCGGCCTTCGGTGAGGACGACATGATCGCCTGCACCGAGGCCGGTATCGAGACCGTCGTCCCCGTTGATGACGGCGGCTGCCTGACCGAGGAGGTGAGTGACTACACCGGGCTGCAGGTCTTCGAGGCCAACAAGCCCATCGTGGCAGACCTGCGCGACAGCACCGGCCCGCTGGCCCGCCGCGACGAGAGCCAGCGCGCCGTCCTGGTGCGCCAGGCCTCCTACGTGCACTCCTACCCGCACTGCTGGCGCTGCCGCAAGCCGCTCATCTACAAGGCGGTCTCCTCCTGGTTCGTGCGCGTCTCGGCGATCCGCGACCGGATGGTCGAACTCAACCAGGACATCGACTGGTACCCCGGTCACATCAAGGACGGCATCTTCGGCAAGTGGCTAGCGGGTGCTCGTGACTGGTCGATCTCCCGCAACCGCTTCTGGGGCGCCCCCATCCCGGTGTGGGTCAGCGACAACCCCGACTACCCGCGCACCGATGTCTACGGCTCCTACGCCGAGCTCGAGCGCGACTTCGGCGTCGAGGTCACCGACCTGCACCGGCCCTTCATCGACACCCTCGTGCGTCCCAACCCCGACGACCCCACGGGCAAGTCGATGATGCGCCGCATCCCCGACGTCCTGGACTGCTGGTTCGAGTCCGGGTCGATGCCCTTCGCCCAGGTGCACTACCCCTTCGAGAACGTCGAGTGGTTCGAGTCGCACTACCCGGGTGACTTCATCGTGGAGTACATCGGCCAGACCCGCGGCTGGTTCTACACCCTCCACGTCCTGGCGACGGCCCTGTTCGACCGGCCCGCCTTCACCTCCTGCGTCTCCCACGGCATCCTCCTGGGCAACGACGGGGCGAAGATGAGCAAGTCGCTGCGCAACTACCCGGACGTCTCCATGGTCTTCGACCGCGACGGGGCCGACGCCATGCGCTGGTTCCTGCTCTCGGCACCGGTCATGCGTGGAGGCAACCTCGTGGTCACCGACAAGGCCATCCGCGACACGGTGCGCCAGGTGGTGCTGCCGCTGTGGAACACCTGGTACTTCTTCGCCCTCTACGCGGGCCAGGTGGGCGAGACCGGCTACGTCACCGACGGCGTCGACCTCGACGACGCGAGCCTGTTCGCCAAGCGGGGCGGCCTGCACGTCATGGACCGCTACGTCCTGGCCCGTACCAAGGACCTGGCCGAGACGGTGGCCGCCCAGATGGACGGCTACGACATCACCGGGGCCTGCGCCACGATCCGCGACTTCCTCGACGTGCTCACCAACTGGTACCTGCGCACCTCGCGTCAGCGCTTCACCGACGGCGAGACGGCCGCCTTCGACACCCTGGCCACGGTGCTGCGCGTGCTCACCGAGGTCATGGCGCCGCTGGCGCCGCTGGTGAGCGAGGAGATCTGGCGGGGGCTGACCGGTGGACGCTCCGTGCACCTGACCGACTGGCCGGTGCTGCCCGCGCACGTCGCCAACGCCGAGCTCGTCTCGGCCATGGACGAGGCCCGCGCGGCGGTCTCAGCGGCCCTGAGCCTGCGTAAGGCCGAGAAGCTGCGCGTGCGCCAGCCGCTGCGCAGCCTGACCGTCGCCACGGCCGACCCTGCCGGGCTGGCCCCCTTCCGCGAGCTCGTGGCCGAGGAGGTCAACGTCAAGGAGGTCCGGGTCCTGGACGCCGAGTCCGCCGGCTACGAGGCCCGGGCGGACCTGTCCCTCAACCCGCGCGCCTTCAGCCCCGAGGTCCGCAAGCTCACCTCCAAGCTCTTCGCCGCCGTCAAAGCGGGCCAGTGGGAGCTCACCGAGGACGGGGACGTGCGCTTCGACGATGTCCTGCTCGATGGTGCCCCGGTGGTGCTGGAGGCGGAGGACTCCACCTTCACCCTGACCACCCGCATCGAGGTCGACGACGACTCCCTGGCCGCCACCATGCTGCCCTCGGGAGCCTTCGTGGTCCTGGACACCGCTCTCGACGACGCCCTGGAGGCCGAGGGATGGGCTCGTGACCTGGTGCGCCTGGTTCAGGATGAGCGCAAGGCCGCAGGCTTGCACGTGGGGGACCGGATTCGCCTGGAGCTGAGGGTTCCGCAGGACAAGGGGGCCTGGACCGGTGCCCACCTGGACCTCATCAAGCGGGAGGTCGGTTGCGTGGACGCCTCCGTCGTGGCGGACCCGGCTGCCAAGGAACCCACCGCCACCGTCGAGAAGGTCACCGCGAAGGCTGCAGAGACGGGCGAGGCCTGATCCAACACGCCCAGTCGATTACTTTACAAATACATCCGGTGTGATGCAGGATAAAGTCGTTGCTCGGCCACCAGGGCCTGGTTGGGCAATGGCGCTCCTGCTCCCCGGGACCGCCTCTCTCATCTCCCTAGCCGGTGCTTGTCAGGCCGCCGAGACGGTGGCCTGAGGGGCGTTACGTGTGACCTCAACCCTGGGTGGGGCTGCCGGCACCCTAATTAAGAGGTTTTGACAATGAGTGTCAGAGGCACTGCGGAGATCGTCTTCTCCCCACCGGTTCAAAGCTGGTTGAAGCAGGTGATCTACCGCCATAACTGCCGGTTGTCGCCGGATCACTACCGTTCTGCGCTCAAGCACTGGTACTGGCTGTTCAAGTGCCGCCCCTGCCACGTGGAGGAGCCTCGTACCATGACGGAGAAGATCCACTGGCTCAAGCTCTACGACTCCACCCCGGTCAAGGGGCGCCTGGCGGACAAGTTCCTGGTGCGCCAGTGGGTTGCTGACACGGTGGGGGAGAGGTACCTCGTTCCTCTGCTGGGTGTGTGGGACTCACCCGATGAGATCGACTTCGAGTCCCTCCCGGACAGCTTCGTTCTCAAGGCTACGCATGGCTCTGGCTGGAACATCCTCGTGCCTGACAAGAAGGCTCTCGATGTGGCGGGGGCTCGTCAACGTCTGAGGGACTGGCTTGGCCTGCGTCAGGCGATGAAGGGCGGCTTCGAGCTGCACTATGAGTACTGTGAGCCGCGCATCGTGTGCGAGCCCTTCCTGCGTGACGACTCAGGAGGGCTGCGTGACTACAAGTTCATGGTGTTCGACGGCGTCGTCCAGTTCGTCTTCACCGTGGACCGGCCTCCGGGGCGTGCGCTGCGGGGTACCTACCTACCTGACTGGACTCGAGCGCCCTTCGAGTACACGTGCGAAGCCGACCGGGCTCCTGACGTCCCGGCACCGGCAGGCCTGGAGACCATGCTCTCCCTGGCCGGCGAGCTCGGAAAGGGCTTCGCCTGTGCGCGCATCGACTTCTACGAGGTGGATGGAAACGTCTACTTCGGCGAGATCACCTTCACGGACGCCGATGGGCTGTCTGACTTCGCTCCTTCGCGTTACGATCGTGTTTTCGGAGACCGAATCGTCCTGCCGGAGAAGAAGTCCTTTAAGGGCGTCATGCTGTGACGAGATAAGAGGGTAGAGAAGGCTATTCGTAGACTTCCTACGAAGTAACTTCGTTCCAATGAGAAGAAACATTCAAAAACTCGTTGATATCCTGAGTGCTTCCTCATTAAATCGACCGGATGCTTGCGTGTTGCGGCCTCAGGTGTGTTACTGTCTTTGGCGTAAATTAGGGTGCTTCTTCATTAGTCAACCGCATTGATGAGTGCCCTGCTCTGTCAGTCCTGACTATTATCCGGTGGTACGTAGATGACGCTCGAGGACCTTCTTCACCTGACCCGTCGGCGTATTGGATCCCTGGTATTGGCGCTTATTGTGTGCGTTCTGGCGTCAATGCTGTTCGCTTTCGCCTCGCCAAGCACCTATACGGCGACTTCCCAAGCCTATCTGCGCGTAAAAGTGGCGGGAGATCCGGCGCAGAGCACGCTGTCTCAGTACAATGCGGCACAGCTCGCCGCAATGAAGGCCGACGCCGTGGTCCCCGTCTTCACCTCGGCTGCGGTCGCTCAGCGCGTCGTGGACTCGCTCAAGCTGGATGAGACGGCGGAGGAGTTCGCCTCCTCCGTCTCTGCGACGAGAGTTCCTGAGACGGTGTCGGTGCAGGTCTCTGCCACTGCCTACTCATCGCACCGGGCTCAGGTTCTGGCTGACGAGGTTGTTCGTCAGGCCTCCGCCGAGATCAAGGACCTGGAGGGGGAGGACTCGCCCGTGGAGATCGTCCTGCTGTCCTCCGCTGAGCTGGTCAGTGCGACTCGGTCTCCGGCCCTGGTGACCTGTGTGGCGGTGGGGCTGCTGGCCGGGCTGGTCCTGGGCTATGTCTGGATCCTCGTTCAGGAGCTGCTCGACAAGAGCCTCAGGGGGCCGGAGGAGGTTCGTGAGGCGTTGTCGGTGCCGTTGCTCGGTGCCCTGCCTCGGGTTCCGTCGCTGCGGTGGCTGAGTCGAGGGGCGGAGCTCAAGATGGAGGAACAGCTGCGCGTAGCCCGTACCAATGTGCTCCATGCGTTGTCTCAGGGTGGCCGGCGAGTCGTTGTTGTCACCTCCGCAGGTCCGCAGGAGGGGACCTCGGTCACCGCTGCCAGCCTGGCGCGGGTCCTGGCTCTGTCCGGGCATAGGGTTGTCCTGGTCGGAGGGGATCTGCGCGCACCCGGTACGGCTGGACTTCAGGGCAGTCCTGGGCTCGCAGACGTTCTGACGGGTTCGGCGTACCTTGGTGAGGCTCTGGTCAAGGGGTCGGTGGAGGGCTTGGAGCTCCTGCCCGCAGGCCGAATGCCGGCGAATCCCTCCGAGCTGCTGGGTGCCCCCATGATGCGCGATCTGCTGCGTGAGCTGGCAGCAGACCGGCTGGTGATCATTGATGCTCCGCCAGTCCTCCGATTCACTGACGGAGTGGTCCTGGCAGCTCGTGCCGGAGGCGTCATTCTCGTGGCGCGTGCTGGTCGTACCAGCGCGGAGGACCTGCATGAGGCGGCCTTGGCGATCGAGCAGGGAGGTGGGCGCATGCTTGGAGTGGTGCTCAACAACGTGTCGGAGCTCGGAGGGAAGCGCAAGAGCCTGCGGAGCGGTGTCGTCTCCGCTGAGAGTGTGCCTGTCTAGGCTTTTTGGTGCGTGTCGAGAGCGTGGTGACGCTGACAAGATGTTTATGAAATTGTTATTTCATCGCTTTGCAGGCATCTGATCAGTGATGAGATCTCGGTGGCCTCTCATGGTATTTCTTGTCGGTTCAAGCAATCAATGGGGGTCGATTTGTGGTTCCACATCATTGTACGACGTTGGTTCTGTCAATAAACGATGATTACGGCAGAATCACGTCATAATCTTCCAATCGGTGGCATCTGGTGTTAGATTGATGCGGAGCCGTAAAAAACGGCAAGTACTCGTGTTGGCTGAATGGTATCGGCCGACATGTTGTTGATCTGTTGTTGCCTGCTTCGGTGATTGCAGTCGTATTCTCCGTCCGTCCAGCGAATCAGTTAGTGCTGTTCGCTCATCCGCAGATTGAAACCCTGATGACATTTGAATTCTGTCGCTCCTGCCGGTGCGCATCGCTTGATCAGAGTTCCTCGCTCACAGGCGGTATGTCCTTTACCCGTCGGCTGGCACAGTGGAGTGTGACGACCCATGGCTGAAACGCGTCAGTACTCCTCCGGTGCGACAAGCCGTCCCGACGAGGGCGCCGGGAACCGGGAGCCGGACTCGGAGCTGCTGCCGCCACGCGCAGCCGAGGGACAGGAGGCGCTGGCCTTCTCCGGCGCCCCTTCGTCGGTCGGATCCGGGCCCGTGCAGCAACCTGCTCGTGGACCGGCGTGGGTGAACCTGCCCGTGTGCCGGATCGAGCCCATCGCCCTGATGGTCGTCGACGTCCTGGCCACCTATCTGGCCCTGTACTGCGCTGCGTGGGGGACCACGAAGTGGGCGACGGCCACGGGGGCGACCGGTGGCCTGTTGGCCATCGGCGTTCTCGCAGTTGTCAACGTCGGGGTCTTCGCCGCCTTCAAGATGTACAACAGCCTGTGGCGCTACGCCTCGATGACCGAGGCGCTGCGGATCCTCTACGCGACCATCGTCGGCTCGGCGTGCGGGGATCTGCTGTTCTCCCTGGCCTTCGACGGCGGGCTGTCGGTGCGCTCCTACGTCATGGCCTGGGCGCTGCTCGCCATCATGGCCGCCGGGGCTCGTCTGGCCGTGCGAGCCCTGTGGAGCAGTCAGGTGCAACGCAGCGCTCGAGCGGGAGCGCACGACATCCGGCCCCGCACACTCATCGTCGGAGCGGGACAGACCGGTTCGCTGACCATTAAGCGCATGCATCTGTGCGATGAGGACATGTGCGGTGAGCCGGTGGCCCTGGTCGACGACGACGTGACCAAGCACGGTCGCCACGTCCACGGTGTCAAGGTCCACGGCTCCTGCGAGGACATCCCCCGAATCGCCGAGCAGTGCAGGCCGAGCAGATCGTGCTCGCCTGTCCCTCGGCTCTGGCCTCCGAGCGCCAGCGCATCCTGGCCATCTGCCTGAAGACGGGGCTGAGAATACTGACCCTCCCGAACGTGCGGGACCTGGCCCAGCAGGACGATGGAAGGATCGCTCTGCGGGAGGTGGAGATCTCCGAGCTGCTCAGCCGCGATGAGGTCGCCTTCGACACCATGAGCATGGGCTACGTGCGCGGAGAGGTCGTCCTGGTGACCGGCGGAGGTGGATCCATCGGCTCCGAGCTCGTCCGTCAGCTCATCGAGGCCCAACCGCGCCAGATCGTCATCTTCGATGTCTATGAGAACACGGCCTACGAGCTGTTCCATGAGATGCAGTCCAGGGCCGCCGAGCAGGGGAGTGTCCTTGTCGGTCGTCATCGGTTCAGTGACCAATGAGCGGGTCGTCCGAGACTGCTTCGAGCCTACCGGCCCAGGTCGTCTTCCACGCGGCGGCACAGCACGTCCCCTCGCGGAGGACAACGCCCGCGAGGCGGTGGAGAACAACGTGCTGGGTACCTGGATGGTGTGCCGTCTGTCTGAGGAGTTCGGCTGCAGCCACTTCATCCTGGTCTCCACCGACAAGGCCGTGAACCCCACCAATGTGATGGGGGCGACCAAGAGGCTGTGTGAGCTGGAGGTTCAGGCCCTGGCCGGTACCAGTCGCACCACCGTCTTCGCCGCCGTGCGCTTCGGCAATGTGCTCGGCAGTCATGGCTCAGTCATTCCGCTGTTCAAGCGGCAGCTGCGGGCAGGCGGGCCACTGACCGTGACAGACAGGGAGATGACCCGCTACTTCATGACGATCCCGGAGGCTGCCCAGCTGGTCATCACCGCAGGCTCGATGTCTCGCGCCGGAGAGATCTTCATCCTGGAGATGGGACGGCCCGTACGGATCTACGACCTTGCCGTCAACCTCATCAAGCTCTCAGGCCTACGGGTCGGACGTGACGTCGAGGTGACGTTCACCGGGTTGCGACCGGGCGAGAAGCTGTACGAGGAGCTGCAGATGGACGGCGAGGACCTGCACCCCACCGAGAACAAGTCCATCCTCGTCTCCACGGCGCCGCCGCCCACGCTGCAGGAGGTGGAGGACAAGATCGCTCGGTTGAAGGACTGTCTTCCCGAAGGGAATGACGAGATCAAACGGGAGCTCGCTCGCGCGGTGCCCACCTACCAGCCGCGCTTTGACCACGGTTCAAATACGTCGTCGACGATGAGGAAGGCTGGCTGATGCGCGTCGATTTCTCACCCCCAGACATCACCGATACCGAGTGCCAGGAAGTCCTGGATGCGCTGCAATCGGGCTGGATCACCACGGGACCCCGGACGAAGAGCCTGGAGAAACGGGTCGCTGAACGCTGCGGCACCAGCCGAGCCGTCTGTCTGAACTCCGCAACGGCCTCGCTGGAGCTGACCCTGCGGGTGCTCGGCATCGGTCCCGGAGACGAGGTGATCGTTCCCGCATACACCTACACGGCCTCGGCCTCCCCGGTCGTGCACGTCGGCGCCACCCCGGTCCTGGTCGACGCCGGTGAGGCCGACGGCGGTTACGGGCTGGACCCCAGCGTCCTGGCAGGGGCCATCACACCGCGGACCAAGGCCGTCATCCCGGTCGACATCGGTGGACGCATGTGCGACTACGCGGGGCTGCGCGAGGTCGTCGACAGCCGGCGCCACCTCTTTGCCGCGAGCGGCCCGGTTCAGGAGGCACTGGGACGTATCGCCCTGGTCGCCGACGGCGCCCACAGCTTCGGTGCCCGGCGTGACGGCACGCCCTCGGGCAGCGCCGCCGACTTCACGACCTTCAGCTTCCATGCCGTGAAGAACCTGACCACCGCAGAGGGTGGCGCGGTCACCTGGAGGCCGGAGCTGGGGCTGGACGAGGATCTCTACCGCCAGTACATGCTGCTGTCCCTTCACGGGCAGAGCAAGGACGCCCTGTCCAAGACCCGTCTGGGGTCCTGGGAGTACGACGTCGTCAGCCCCGCCTACAAGTGCAACATGACCGACGTGTGCGCCGCGATCGGCCTGGCGCAGATGACCCGCTACGACTCCATGCTGGAGCGCCGGCGCCAGATCATCACCCGTTACGACCAGGCCCCTGGCCCGGCGGGTCATCACGTCGCTGCGGCACTACGAGGACGGGATCGTCTCCTCCGGGCACCTCTACCTGGCGAACCTGCCGGGCCTGGACGAGGACGGGCGCAACGCGTTCATCGAGCGCATGGCGAGTGCGGATGTGGCCTGCAACGTCCACTACAAGCCGCTGCCCCTGCTGACCGCCTACCGGGACCTCGGTTATGCCATTGAGGACTACCCGCGGGCCTTCAACCTGTACGCCAGCGAGGTGTCGCTGCCGCTGCACACCTCCTGAGCGATGAGCAGGTCGACTACGTCATCAGCTGCGCTCTCGAGGCGCTCGCGGCAGTGGGCCGATCGTGAGGATGCCTCCTGGGAGGACCTGCCCCCACCCTGCAGACTGAGGAGGTGCGCCCCTACTACGAGGCGCTGTCCCGTCGCGGACTGCAGCTGCGGCTCAGCGTCTGCTCGACGTCGTCGGAGCGACGGTTCTGTTCGTGCTCCTGGGGTGGCTGTTCGTCATCCTGGCGCTCCTCATCAAGCTGGACTCTCCCGGGCCCGTGTTCTTCCGACAGCGACGGGTCACCCAGTTCGGGCGCGAGTTCCGGATCGTCAAGTTCCGCACCATGACGTACCGGCCTGTTGCCCCGGGCGACCAGATCACCCGGGGGGACGACCCTCGGATCACCCGGGTCGGTGCCGTCCTTCGCCGGTACCGCCTCGATGAGATCAGCCAGCTCATCGACATCCTGCGCGGCACCATGAGCTTCGTGGGTACCAGGCCGGAGGTACCCGACTCACGTCCGTCAGTACACCCCGCAGATGCGGGCCACCTTGCTGCTGCCGGCGGGAGTCACCTCCACGGCCTCCATCGAGTTCAAGGACGAGGCCCAGATCCTGGCGGCCGCTCCGCCGGGCCAGGACGCCTACGTCACGCAGGTCCTGCCGGCCAAGATGCGCCTCAACCTGCGCGATGTCCGGGACTTCAGCATCGGACGGGACCTGCGGATCGCTTTTCGGACGATCTTGGCGGTCGCCACATGAGACGTGAAACGACGACACGTAAGGAGCAGCCATGACAGCAGGCGCAGAGCGAGGCCGTGAACCGGATTCTGAGCTGGTGTCGATCATCATGCCGACATACAACTGCGGCGCCTTCATCGGTGAGACCATTGCCTCGGTTCAGGCGCAGACCCACTCCCACTGGGAGCTGCTCGTCGTGGACGACTGCTCGACCGACGACACCGCCGAGGTGGTGGCGGCCTTGGCCGAGAACGACCCACGCATCCACTACGTGCGCCTGGAGACCAATAGCGGTGCCGCCATGGCTCGCAACCGAGCCATGGAGCTGGCGCAGGGACGCTACATGGCCTTCCTCGACTCCGACGACCTGTGGCATCCCGACAAGCTCAGGCGCCAGATCGATTTCATGACCTCGCGCGGCGTGGCCATGTCCTGCACCGCCTACGCCCAGATCGACGAGCAGGGCGCGCCCACCGGCAAGATCGTGCGCAGTCCGGCTAGGACCAGTTACAACCGGCTGCTTCTGGACTGCCCGGTCGGCAACTCGACTGTCATGTACGACGTGGCGCGCCTGGGGAAGTTCGAGGTGCCCAACATCAGGAAGCGCAACGACGACGCCCTGTGGCTGCGCATGCTTCGCACCGAGCGCTACATCTGGGGTATGCCGGTGGTCCTCATGAGGTACCGGCTTCGCTCGGGGTCTGTGTCGGCGAATAAGCGGAGCCTGGTCAAGTACCACTGGACGCTCTACCGCGACATCGAGCACCTCAGCGTCCCCCGCTCCGTCTTCCACATCGGCGTGTGGGTCCTCATCAAGACCCTCAAGGTGAAATGAGGACATGCATTCACAAAACAGTCAGTTCCCCGGCCGGGCCGGGGCCAATGGAGGGAGACTGCCAGTGAGTCAGAAACAGTCAACGGCTCCGCGGGACACCGAGGGCGGACCCCTGAGAGTCCTGCAGATCAACTCATCGATCTCTCGGCGCTCCGGAGTCATGAGCGTGCTCATGAACTACTTCAGGCACATGGACCGCTCCCAGGTCGTCTTCGACTTCTTCTGCTTCGCCACGCCTGACGAGACCAACCGTGCGGAGATCGAGTCGCTGGGAGGGCGCTGCTACATCATCAACGCCGGAGGCAGCATCGGACACATCCGATCAGCCCCTGGCGCAGCTGCTGAGCGAGCACGCGGGACAGTACCCCGTGGCACACCTCACGACCCCATCCTGTCGCGCTTTCTCTACCCTGTGGCGCATCGCCACGGGGTTCAATCCTTCGCCGTGCACTCTCACGCGACCGCCTACTCCGACTCCCGTCTGCGAAGCGTGCGCAACTGGCTGGTCTGCCGCAACATCGGTGCCTACTCAGATGTTCGCCTGGCCTGCCTCAGGGCGACCGGCGACTTCCTCTTCGGTCGTGGCAGATACGAGGAGGTGCCCAACGCGATCGATGTTGAGACCTACCGGTTCAAGGAGCCGGTGCGTGCGGACGTGCGAGCCCGGCTGGGGCTGGGCGATGCACCGGTTGTCGGCCACGTTGGTCGCTTCAGCGAGCAGAAGAACCACCGCTTCCCTCATCGACGTCTACACCGAGCTGGCGCGTTTGAGTCCCGAGGCGCGTCTTATGCTCATTGGCGACGGCCCTCTACGACCGGGCATCGAGGAGATCGTGGCTGAGCGCGGTCTGACGGATCGCGTCCTGTTCCTGGGGGACAGGGGGACGTCGCAGCCCTCTACCAGGCCATGGACATGTTCCTCCTGCCCTCCTCTACGAAGGTCTGCCGATGGTAGGAGTCGAGGCGCAGTGCGCTGGGTTACCGCTTGTGTGCTCCAAGGAGGTGACCGACGAGGTCGCGATCGGGGAGGCCACGTTCCTTTCGCTTGAGAAGCCGGCGAGCCAGTGGGCTCACCACGTCAGCCAGGCCCTCGAGCGGGGCAGAGACCTGGGTCTCAGGGCGCAGGGGTGAGGAGATGACACGCACCGCGGGCTTCGATATCACCCACGAGGCCGACCGGCTCGCACACCGGTACCAGGCGCTGGCGGAATGGTGATGCCCGAGCATGTGGATTCACTTCGCGCTATTCGCCACCCTTCTCCTGCCCGCAGCTCTGCTGGGGCTGCGAGGTCGCGCCGGCCGTCGCGGCTCACCGGTGCTCCTAGGGGTTGCCTTCGTCGCCTTCGTGGCCTTCTCCTCGTTGCGAGCCGTGGTGTTGGCAACGACACGGTCGAGTACCATCGCGTCTTCGAGGGCGATCAAAGGCGACTACATCCTCCAGGAGGCCTTCACCGTCAGCCGCTTCGAGTACGGCTATGTTCTCCCTCAACTACTTGGTCAGTAGGGTCACGCAGAGCTTCAACGTTCTGCTGCTCATCATCTCGGTGTTCGTCTACGGCTCGGCCTTGCTTTTTCATCAAGCGGTATGCCGCCAGCTACTCCTTGGCGGTGCTCTTCGCCTTCGGCATGTCCGTCTTCTACGACTTCATGCTTTTCGCTCGGCAGGGCGTCGCGGTGGCGATCTTCCCTGCTGGCCGTCCCTGCGCTCATGGAGCGCAGGCTGCTGCGCTACCTCCTGCTCATTGCACTCGCAACCCAGTTCCATACGAGCGCGGTGCTGCTGCTCATCGTCTACCTCGTACCAGTCGCGAGACTGAGCACCTTCGGGGACTGGCTCAGTGGGGAACGCTCATCGGTGCCAGCATGTTCTCGCTGAGCTGGGTGATGAACTCCCTTGCGGCTTCCTCCGCCTATTACGGTCACTACCTCAACACCGACTATGCCGACGGCGGGTGAGGTCGGCAACTGTTCTCCTTATCGCTGTGCGCGTCCTCATCATGCTTCTGGCTGCGACCTGCGGCTGGAACGCCGCAGTGAGACCGACCCCTCCGGACGCACCCGCAACCTCCCTGGCCCTGGCGGTAGCGGACATCGCCATGGTGACGGTGTCACTGGGCTTCAACCTCGTTGATCGTCTCGAGATGTACCTGACCCTGCCCTTCGTCGTCGGTCTGGCGAATATCGCCGTGCAGGGGCCAGAGACCTGAACGCTCCTACGTCAGCGCCCCTGCTCGTCGTCATCGCCTTCGCGGCTACCACGATCTTCTTCCTGTACCGCCCCTGACTGGTACCACCTGTTTCCCTACCGAACCGTCTTTGAGAAAGGGGCCCCGTGATGGAGTCTGTCCATTCTGCGCGTTCGGGTAGAACCGGTCCCAGTGATCTGAGTGGCGGCTGCCGGCAGGAGGAGCACGACTCCACCAGACGTGGAAGGCGCAGCTCGGTGTTGGCGAACCACAAGAGCCGTATCGCATTCCTGTTGGGCAATACCTTGGTGTTCGCCTTGGGGGTCTGGCGGTTAAGCGGTCTCCTGGTGCTCATGCCGTTGTCACGACTGCCTTGACGGCTGGTGAGTACAGGGACGGCTGAGCTGCTCAACAGTGCCATTGAGATCGTGCTGCCGCTGCTCTCCCTGGGGGTGGTCGAGGCCCTCTATCGTTTCTCGATCGATGATGACGTTCCCGAGATGAGCTCTTCGCTAACTCCTGCTGGTTCTGGGTAGCGGCATCGTGTGCACTGGGGTGCTGTGCTCTCTGGCTAGTGCTGTGTGGGGCATGGGGCATGTGGTGTCCTTCTTCGTGTTGTTCTGCTCGGTGTGCGTCTTCAGGCCACGACCCAGCTTGCCCGTGGGCTGGGCCACGTGCGCCGCTTCGTGGCCTACGGCCTCATCAACGCGCTGGCCATGGTCATTGCCACCTACCTACTCCTATTTCGCGCGCACTTGGGTGTCGACGGTTACCTGTGGTCCTTCACCATCGGCTACCTCGTGGGCGGCCTCGCCGCGTTCCTGGGGTCGGCCGAGTACCGGCTGCTGGTGCCCTTCCGGGCTGATCGGGTGCTGCTGCGCCGGATGCTTGTCTACAGCCTGCCGCTCGTGCCCAACCTGCTGTCATGGTGGTTCGTCAGCGTCTCAGGACGGTACGTGGTCCTATGGCACAGCGGTGTCGTGGCTGCGGGGCTGTTCACGGCGGCGAGCAAGATGCCCGCGCTGGTCAATATTGTCGCCTCCGTGTTCCAGCAGGCATGGCAGTACTCGACGGCCCGTGAGATCGGCTCTCCCGATCGGGGCGCGTTCTTCGGCGCCGTGATGAGGGGCTACTCCCTGGCGACCCTGTCGGCCGCCGGGCTGGTCATCGCCCTGAACCGACCGATCTCCCGACTGATGCTCCAGGCTGAGTTCTCGGAGGGCTGGCGGTATGTCCCCCTGCTCATGCTGGTCGCATCCTTCGGGGTCATCAGCATCTTCTTCGAGAGCTTCTACCAGGCCTTGAAGAACAGCGGCGTTCTCATGGTCTCCACCATGCTGGGGGCGGTGGTCAACGTGGTGCTGGCTGTGGTTCTTGTGCCGTTCATGGGGCCGTGGGGTGCTGGGCTGGCCGGGGCGGTGGCCTACGCCCTCGTTCTGGTGGTGCGGGCGCGTGACCTCAGACGCCGCATCGACCTGCCCATAGACCGCTCCCGTCTCACCTACCAGCTCGCGCTGCTCAGTGGCATAGCCGCGTGCATGTCCGTCGACGGCGGCCCCTGGCTGACCGCCACGGTCTGGACCTGCCTGGCCCTGCTGGCAACCAGCGACATGACAGTCCTGACCACCAGTACTCGAGCCGTGACAGAGATTCTGGCTCGCCGGAACGGGGGCCGCTGAGCCGGCTCCGGCACGGAGCCCCGGCGCAGGAGGTGTGCCGAAGAACATTTCTGTGAGCAAAGAGACCGGTCAGCGCTGCGTTTGTAATATTGCTTTTGCAGTCACCGGTATCTTCTGTCTTGACTGTACAAGCGCGGTAAGACCTGTTGTCTTACCGTAATGTCTCTGAGAAAGAGAATCTGTCGATGCGACGTACCCTTATCAAATTGCTCGCGCTAAGAATTTTCGCGAATGCAAGAAGGGGAAGATTATGAAGCATATTCTGCTTTTGGATACGTCTGTCGGCTCACTCAACATGGGTGATGAGATCATCGGTCGATCAATTGAGGTGAACTGGCCCGATCTGTTCTCCTTCAACTATGTCATGCGCTTGGCTACCCACACCCCGATGTACACGCCCGTTCAGAACCTCCTGTACAAGCGCAAGCTCAGTATCTTCAAAGGTGCTGACATCAAGTTCCTATGCGGCACCAATGCTCTGTATACGAATATGCTGCGGCCCTTGCCGGCATGGAACATCAACTATATTAACTGCAGAATGGCTGCTGGGACGGTGTGCCTGGGGGTGGGGGCCGGAGTCAACTCCCGAGGTGTCAACCTCTACACCCGTGCCCTCTACCGCAAGGTACTGGCTCGCGACGTCGTGCACTCCGCGCGCGACGAGCGGAGCAAGAGGCTTTCTGGAGAGCTTGGGGTTCCGTGCGTGGAACACCGGCTGCCCAACCCTGTGGGGGCTGACCCCCGATCACTGTGAGGCCATTGTCCGTACCAGGGCGACGAGGTCGTCTTCACCCTCACCTCCTACCACCCCGACCCCCGCAAGGATCGGGCGATGATCGATAGTGCTGCAGGCACTACTTCCGGCTGCACTTCTGGCCGCAGTCCATCAACGACCTGGACTACCTGCAGTCGCTAGGTGCGGCCGACGACGTCGAGATCGTTCCTCCGAACCTGGCCGGGTTTCGGGCGGTTCTGGGCCGAGGTGCCGACTATGTGGGGAACCGCCTGCATGGTGGCATCTTCGCCCTGCAGCGGCGACGACGCGCCATCATCGTGGCCATCGACTACCGGGCGCGGGAGATGGGAAAGGACTACTCGCTGCCGCTGGTGGAGCGTGACTCCATCGAGACTGACCTGGCCGACCTGGTCGAGTCCTCCTGGGCAACGAGGATTCATGGTCTGGACTTCAACCTCATCGAGACGTGGAAGGCGCAGTTCGGTGTCGGTGAGTAGTAAGGGGCGCATGACGCTCCTGTTGGGCAATACCTTGGTGTTCGCCTTGGGGGGTCTGGCGGTTAAGGCGGTCTCCCTGGTGCTCATGCCGTTGTACACGACTGCCTTGACGGCTGGTGAGTACGGGACGGCTGAGCTGCTCAACAGTGCCATTGAGATCGTGCTGCCGCTGCTCTCCCTGGGGGTGGTGGAGGCCCTTTACCGCTTCTCGATCGATGATGACGTTCCCAAGGATGAGCTCTTCGCTAACTCCCTGCTGGTTCTGGGTAGCGGCATCGTGGGGACTGCGGTGCTGTGTGCCTTCGCCGGCGTCGTGTGGGGTGTGGAGCATGTGGTGTCCTTCTTCGTGTTGTTCTGCTCGGTGTGCGTCTTCAAGGCCACGACCCAGCTTGCCCGTGGGCTTGGCCACGTGCGCCGCTTCGTGGCCTACGGCCTCATCAACGCGCTGGCCATGGTCATTGCCACCTACCTACTCCTGGTGCAGGGGCGTGCAGGGATCGAGGGATATCTCTGGTCGTACGCCATCGGTTATCTGGTAGGCGGCATGGCCGCGTTCCTGGGGTCGGCCGAGTACCGGCTGCTGGTGCCCTTCCGGGCTGATCGGGTGCTGCTGCGCCGGATGCTTGTCTACAGCCTGCCGCTCGTGCCCAACCTGCTGTCATGGTGGCTGGTGAGTGTCTCCGGGCGCTATGCGGTCTTGTGGGGTAGTGGCCTGGCGGCTGCGGGGCTGTTCACGGCGGCGAGCAAGATGCCCTCGCTCATCAACATTGTCGCCTCCGTGTTCCAGCAGGCCTGGCAGTACTCGACGGCCCGCGAGATCGGCTCACCTGACCGGGGCGCGTTCTTCGGCGCCGTGATGAGGGGCTACTCCCTGGCGACCCTGTCGGCCGCCGGGCTGGTCATCGCCCTGAACCGACCGATCTCCCGACTGATGCTGCAAACGGAGTTCTCGGAGGGCTGGCGGTATGTCCCCCTGCTCATGCTGGCAGCGACCTTCGGGGTGATGACCATCTTCTTCGGGACGTTCTATCAGGCCCTCATGAGCAGCCGCGTTCTCATGGTCTCCACCATGCTGGGGGCGGTGGTCAACGTGGTGCTGGCTGTGGTTCTTGTGCCGTTCATGGGGCCGTGGGGTGCTGGGCTGGCCGGGGCGGTGGCCTACGCCCTCGTTCTGGTGGTGCGGGCGCGTGACCTCAGACGCCGCATCGACCTGCCCATAGACCGCTCCCGTCTCACCTACCAGCTCGCGCTGCTCAGTGGCATAGCCGCGTGCATGTCCGTCGACGGCGGCCCCTGGCTGACCGCCACGGTCTGGACCTGCATGGCCCTGCTGGCAACCAGCGACATGACAGTCCTGACCACCAGCACTCGAGCCGTGATGGAGATCCTGGCTCGCCGGAACAGGGGACGCTGAGCCGGCTCCGCCCCGCCCGCTCACCGTCGCCCGATACCGCGGTAGCTCCAGCCGGCCGCCTTCCAGGCCTGCGCATCCAGGCAGTTGCGGCCATCGATCACGTAGCGGGTGCGTGCCAGGTCGGCCGCCTGGGCGGGGTCGAGGTCCCGGTACTCGCGCCACTCCGTGCCAATGAGGACGAGGTCCGTGCCCTCCAGGGCCGAGCGTGCGGACAGGGCGACCTCGTACGGGCGGTTCGACCGCTCCGCGAGGATCGGGCCGGCGGCAGGGTCGTGCACGACGACCCGCTTGGCCAGATGTGCCAGTTCCACGGCAAGGTCCAGTGCGGGGAGTTGCGCATATCGTCACTGTCCGGTTTGAAGGCCGCTCCAAGCACCGTCACCGTGGCTCCGGCCAGGCGGTCGCCCAGGAGCCTCCTCACCGTGCGGATGACACCGGCTCGCATGGTGTCATTCACCTTGTCCACCTCCGCGAGGAAGGTCAGGGCGTCGCCGACGCCGAGCTCGTCGGCGCGGGCCTGGAAGGCGCGGATGTCCTTGGGAAGGCAGCCGCCCCCGAATCCGATGCCGGCGCGCAGGAAACGGCGACCGATGCGATCATCCATGCCGATCGCCTCCGCCAGAGCCGTCACATTGGCGCCTGCGGCGTCGCAGACCTGGGACATGGCGTTGATGAAGGAGATCTTCGTGGCCAGGAAGGCGTTCGCGCTGATCTTGACCAGCTCGGCAGTCGCGTAGTCCATGAGGAGACGCGGGGTGCCAGAGGCCAGGATCTGCTCATAGACCGCGTCCATCGCCTCCTGTGCCTTGGTGGCGGCGCCTGGATCGGCCGGAAGGCCGTAGACCATGCGGTCCGGGCGCAGCGTGTCCTGCACGGCGAAGCCCTCCCCTGAGGAACTCAGGATTCCACACCAGCAGCGCTCCGGTCGGCTCGATCGCCTGGGCCAGACGGGAGGCAGTGCCGACGGGCACCGTCGACTTGCCGGCGACTACCTCCGGGGCGCTGGTGCAGTGCCCCAGATGGGGGAGCATGGAGGAGACCGCCGCGTCGACATAGGTCATATCCGCCGCCCCCGACTCTGACTGAGGGGTGCCTACCCCGATGAAATGAATCTGAGCGCCTTCTATAGCGGAGAAGTCCTGAGTAAAGGTCAGACGTCCGGTGTCTACGTTACGAGCCAGCAAGTCCTCTAACTCGGGCTCAAAGAATGGGGCCCGTCCATTACTCAATAGCTCTACCTTGTGAGCGTCAACGTCTACTCCTACCACATCATGTCCCAGCTCCGCCATTGACGCAGCGTGAACAGCACCGAGATATCCGCAACCAATCACTGACAAACGCATGGCAAAAGACTAGGCAGGTACGCAGGGGGTATGTCTACCCCTGCGTCCATAAGGTTCCCTGGTGAATTCCTCAAATATTTCACCAACTATTAGGATGTACTCATCGAATTTTGATTCCGCGCCCATGTGGGCCATGTATATAGAGGCGGTAAGATATACTGCGAACTCAAAATAGATGTTTAAGGGATAACCTTTAAAATCATTGCCGGCGCGTCTATGCGCTGCCGTGCAGGAGTGGATGGCAGGCCGCGTGGGCGGTACTCGGATGGCCGGGGTGAGTGTCCGGCGCGAGTAGGTGTCGCCGTCTCGGCTAGATTAGGGCCGGCCAGGGGCGTCTGAGAGGCGCGCCCACCCAGTCCGCCGCGTCGAGTAAAGGATGGCACAGTGCCCGCAGGTGACGACTCCAAGCAGACCACGCCGGGTGCTGCCTTTGGCATTCCCGAGGGCGTCACGGGGGAGGAGGTCGTCGACGCCGTCTTCGGTGGGAGCGGGGTCGACCCCGAGCTGCTGCCCTACCTGGAGGCTGTGGGCTCCCCTGACCCTGCGGACGCAGAGAGTCTGACCGTCTCCGTCTCTGACCTCCAAGAGGCGGGCGCCCAACAGGAGGCGGACGCTGAGGTCCAGGATCGCGAGGACCTTGAGGCCCTGCGCGAGCTCGTCGCCGCCAACATGATCCCCGGTGGCGATCCCGACCGCCTCGAGGAGCTCCTCGCCGAGGTCGACGCTGACGACTCCGATGACTGGGAGTCCTGGGAGCCTCAGCTCCCCGACGTCCCCGAGGACGAGCACCTGCGGGAGCTGGAGGCTGCTGCCCGTGCCGTCGAGGTCTCCGCCCGCATGCGTGAGGTTGAGGCCGAGATCCTCTCCCGTGCGCCTGAGCACCAGGTCCAGCCCTCCCTGGAGCGCGTTGAGGCTGTTCTCGACATCCTGGGCAACCCTGAGCGCACCTACCGCACCGTCCACATCACCGGTACCAACGGCAAGACCTCCACGGCCCGCATGACCGAGCGCCTGCTGGCCGCCGGCGGAATGCGCACCGGTCGCTTCACCTCCCCGCACCTGGCCACCATCCGCGAACGGATCAGCCTCGACGGCGAGCCGATCAGTGAAGAGGGCTTCATTGCGGCCTGGGAGGACGTGGCTCCTTATATCGCCATGGTCGATGAGCGGTCCCAGGCCGAGGGCGGGCCGCGCCTGTCCTTCTTCGAGGTCCTGGCCGTCATGGCCCTGGCCGCTTTTGCCGACCATCCCGTCGACGTCGCCATCATCGAGGTGGGCCTGGGCGGGCGCTGGGACGCCACGAACGTCATCGGCTCCGATGTCGCTGTCATCACCCCGATCGGGCGTGATCACGAGCGCTGGCTCGGCTCCTCCATCACCGAGATCGCCCACGAGAAGGCCGGCATCATCAAGGACGGCGCCACCGTCGTCGTCGCCCACCAGGTCCCCGACGCCGCCGCCGAGATCGAGCAGGCCGCAGCCTCGCACCGGGCCGTCGTACGCCGTGAGCGCGACCCGGAGGAGGATCCCACCTCGCCGGAGGCCGGTGTCCTGCGGGTCCTCGACCGCCAGCTCGCCGTTGGCGGTCAGCTCGTCACGCTGGCCACCGCCGCAGCCGTCTACGAGGACGTCTTCGTCCCCCTGCACGGGGAGTACCAGGCCCACAACGCCCTGCTGGCCCTGGCGGCCGCCGAGGCGATCCACGGCGGGCGCCAGCTGCCCGCACGCGTCGTCGAGGACGGATTCGCCTCGGTCACCAGTCCCGGCCGCCTGGAGGTCCTGCGCTCCTCGCCCACGGTCCTGGTCGACGCCGCCCACAACCCCCACGGCATCGAGGCCCTCACGGGCGCCATCGAGGAGGCCTTCGGCTTCCAGCACCTCGTCGCGGTCCTGGGGGTCATGGCGGACAAGGACGCCGAGGGCATCCTGGCGGGACTGGAGCCCGTGACCGACGCCGTCGTGTGCGTTCCCATCGACTCGCCCCGGGCTATGGATGTTGATGACCTGAGCGAGATCGCCCGGGAGGTCTACGGCGCCGACCGTGTCGTCGTGAGCCAGCAGCTCGGCGAGGGCGTGGCTCAGGCCGTCGCCCTGTCCGAGGGGCACGACACCCCGTTGACCACCTCGGGAGTCCTTGTCGTCGGGTCCGTGGTCCTGGCCGCCGAGGCCCGCGCCCTGTTCGGTAGGCCCTGATCCGGCCTGGTTTTCTAGCCCACCTGGTTTCCCTGGGCGTCGTGGACCGTGGTGTTCGATTTGTCGAACGACGTCCCGTTCCAGCTCAGGTCGGCGCTGCCCGTGCCTGAGCCGGTGTGCATTCCGGCGGTGTCCGTGGGGAGCTTCTCGTTGCTCCACTCCACGTGAAGGATGTCGCCCCGTGGTTCCAGTGAAGTGATAACCGGCTCGTAGGATCCGGCGCCACCGATCCTCGACAGGTCGTAGGAGGCGACGAGGCTCAGTTCGTCGTCGTAGAACGCCAGGGAGGGGAAGGCCGCCGATCCGCCGCCGTTGCAGGTCAGTGCCACGGCGGTGGTGGGAGTGCCGTCGAGGAGGTAGGTGGCTGAGGGGTCCTCGATTCTGGCGAATCCCCCGAAGCTCAGAGGGGCCTGTCCGCCGGAGAAGGAAACGGGGCCGCTGGCTGTGCAGGTTGAGGGCAGAGGCAGCGAGGCATTGAGGAGCGTGCTGCGGTCGGGGGCGGTGTCCGCCGGTGCAGGGCTGGGGCCGTCAGTGGCCTGCGTCGACGGAGACGGTGATCCCGGTGCGGTCTGCGTCTGTGCTGCGGACGGCCTCTGCCCGCCCCCGGACGGAGAGGCGGCTGCTGAGTGTGAGGCCGAGGGTGTCTCCTGAGCGGATGGGGTGGATGCGGCTTCGGAGGATGTTGTGCCACTCATGCCGCAGGCGCTGAGTGTCAGGGCGCACAGGAGCGGGAGTGCGGGCAAGGCTCGTCGGGCTCGGGCGGGGAGGTGGTGAGGACGGTGCGGGTGAACGGGCTCACTGCTGCTCACGGGAGACCATCTTTCTTGTGGAGAGAACGGGGATGAGGGCGCTATGTCCAGAGACTTGGGGCGTCGCTTCTGGAAACCAGTCACATGACTTATAGCACAGAAGGACGTATCGACAACTTGTGCACATAGCGCATACTTGTGTGCACAAGTTGCTCGGGGGTGAGTCCTCCGTTTCCATCCCGCTTCCCACAGGAGCCCCCGCATGTCATTGACGGACAGCGTCGTCTACCAGATCTATCCCAAGTCCTTCCGCGACTCCACCGGCGACGGCGTAGGCGACCTGCGCGGCATCATTGAGAAGGTCGACTACATCGCCTCGCTGGGGGTGGATCATGTCTGGTTCAACCCCTTCTTCCCCTCGCCGGGCCGGGACAATGGCTACGACATCTCCGACTACTGCGCCATCGACCCAGCCATGGGAACCATGGAGGACTTCGAGAACCTTGTCGCCGCCCTGGGTGAGCGCGGCATCGGCGTCATGCTGGACATGGTTCTCAACCACGTCTCCACCGATCATGAGTGGTTCCAACGGGCCCTGGCTGGAGACCCCGCCTACCAGGACTACTTCTACCTGCTGCCGCCCAAGGAGGACGGCTCGCTGCCCACCAACTGGGTCTCCAAGTTCGGCGGCCCCGCCTGGGCGCCTTTCGGTGACACCGGCCTGTACTACCTGTGCCTCTACGACCGCACCCAGGCCGACCTCAACTGGCACAACCCGGCCGTGCGTGCCCAGGCCGCTGGGGTCGTCAACTTCTGGCGCTCCAAGGGTGTCAAGGACTTCCGCTTCGACGTCATCAACGTCATTGGCAAGACCCTGCCGCTTGAGGACGCACCCGCCGACACCGATGACCGCTACATGTACACCGACGGTCCCCTCGTTCATGACTACCTGCGTGAGCTCTCTGCTGCCAGCTTCGGCCAGGACCCCGACGCGATGACCGTCGGCGAGATGTCCTCAACCACCGTCGAGGCCTGTGTCGGCTACTCCAACCCGGCCAATGGTGAGCTGAGCATGGTCTTCAGCTTCCATCACCTCAAGGTCGACTACGCCGACGGCGCCAAGTGGACCCGCATCCCCTACGACTTCGCCGCTCTCAAGCGCATCCTCAACGAGTGGGCCCTGGGTATGCAGGCCGGTGGCGGCTGGAACGCCCTGTTCTGGAACAACCATGACCAGCCTCGCGCCATCGACCGCTTCGCCGATCCCGTGAACTACCACGTCGAGTCCGCGACCATGTTGGCCACTGTCATCCACCTGCTGCGCGGAACGCCTTACGTCTACATGGGCGAGGAGATCGGAATGACCGACCCTGCCTACCTGTCCATCGAGGACTACGTCGATGTCGAGGCCCGCAATGCCTACAAGGAGCTCACGGCCGGCGGCATGGACCCCCAGGAGGCCTTCGCCGTCGTCCACTCCAAGGCCCGCGACAACGCACGCACCCCCATGCAGTGGACCGCCGAGGCCCCCGGCGCCGGATTCACTTCCGGCAGGCCCTGGCTGCGGCCCACCAACCAGGGGGCCGTCAATGTCGAGTGCGAGGAGTCGCGGGGGCGGATCCTGCCCTACTACCGGCGCCTCATCGCCCTGCGTAAGGAGCTGCCCGTTATCTCCCGTGGTACCTACGTTCCCTACCTCATGGAGCACGAGGACGTCCTGGCCTACATTCGCGAGCACGAGGGCAGCCGTCTGCTGGTCCTGTGCAGCTTCAGTGACCATGACGCCGAGGTCCCTGTCCCCGAGGACTTCACCACCGCCCGCATCCTCATCGGCAACTACGACGGCAACGACCTCTCGCGCAGCCCCGGTGAGCTGTCCGTCGTCGCCGACCGTCTTGAGACAGGGGCGCTTCACCTGCGTCCCTACGAGGCCATCGCCCTGCTCGCCTGAGTCGGCTGCCCTCGCCCCCTTTCTTCCTTCTGTCTTCTGCCCGCCCCGGAGAGCTGCCGAGCCGCCCTCCCCGATACACGCCGCACCCATCCGCGCTCCGAAAGGAACCCTCCATGTCCGAACCAGATCAGGACCACGTGGTCCCCGTCTCCGCCCCGATGGCGGGGACGGTCATCGACCTCTCCGACGTCCCCGACCCCGTCTTCTCCTCCAAGGCCGTGGGGGACGGGCTCGGGATCGAGCCCGCCGACGACGGCGCGATCGTCTCCCCGCTGGACGCCACCGTTACCATGGTCGCCGGTACCGGTCACGCCATCGGTTTCAAGAGCGAATCGGGCCTGGAGGTCCTGCTGCACCTCGGCGTCGACACCGTCGAGCTCGAGGGCGCCCCCTTCGACCTGAGCGTCAAGGTCGGCGACACCGTCAAGGCCGGACAGCCCCTGGGCACTATGGATCTTGAAGCCGTCCGCGCCGCGGGCAAGGCAACCACCGCCATCGTGGTCCTGACCAACACGATGACCCACCTGGCCGACCTGACCGTCACCACGGGGAGGACGGAGGCGGGCACCGCCATCGCCACCGCCACGCTCAAGGGCGAGGACGATGACGCAGCTCCCACAGGTGCCTCGAGCACCGAGGTTGATGCCGGTGCTACCGATGGAGCACGCACCGACGGCCTCACCGGCTTCGACGCCACCGCAGCCGACATCATCACCGGTATCGGTGGTTCTGACAACGTCCGCTCCGTCCTGCACTGCATCACCCGCGTGCGCTTCTACCTCAAGGACGAGTCCCTCGCTGACGACGAGGCTGTGGCGGACCTCGATGGCGTCATTGACGTGGTCAAGTCAGGCGGCCAGTACCAGGTGGTCATCGGTCCCGACGTCGTCGACGTCTACGACGCCGTCGTCGCCCAGCTGCCGAACGCGGGGGCCGGCGATCAGGCCGCCGACGTCGAGGTCGTCGAGCGACCCACGACCCTGTGGGGCTGGGTCAAGCTCGGCTTCTCCTCCCTCATCGGTGTCATCACCGGATCGATGATCCCCGTGGTCGGTATGCTGGCGGCCTCCGGAATCCTCAAGGGTCTCCTGGCGCTGCTCGTTCAGTTCAAGGTCGTCACCGAGGCCTCCAACACCTTCCACTTCATCGACGCCATGAGCTCGTCGATGTTCTTCTTCCTGCCGATCATCGTCGGCTTCACCGCGGCCAAGCGTCTGGGGGCCGACCCCATCGTCGTGGCCATCATCGGTGGAGTGCTTTGCTACCCCTCCGTGGTGGACATGTCCAAGAACGCCGACGACGTCATCACCGTGGGGCGTACTGTCTTCAATGCCGACTTCTTCGGCATCCCGGTCTCTTTGCCCGCCGGCAACGCCTACGCCTACTCGATCTTCCCCATCATCGTGGGGGCCTGGCTCGCCTCCAAGATCGAGCCCTGGCTCAAGAAGATGCTGCCGGCCGTCATCCGACCGATCTTCGGGCCGCTCATCGAGATCTTCGTGGTGTCCGCCCTCATTCTGCTGGTCTTCGGTCCCGTCGTCATGCTCGTCTCAGGTGGGATCGCCACCGTCATCAACGCGGTACTGGGCTTCAACTACACGCTCGCGGGACTGCTCATCGGCGGCTTCTACCAGTGCCTGGTCATCTTCGGTCTGCACTGGGCGGTCATCCCGATCATCTCCTCTGAGCTCGCCAATCCCGGTTACTCCCACCTCAACGCCATCGTCTCGGCCACGATGATCGCCCAGGGCGGTGGCGCCCTGGCCGTTTGGCTCAAGGTGCGTGACGCCCGCATCAAGCGCATGGCTGCCCCTGCCACGATCTCCGCCTTCTGCGGGGTGACCGAACCGGCCATGTACGGCCTCAACCTCAAGTACGGTCGCATCTTCATCACCGCCTCGATCGGCGGTGCCGTCGGCGGGCTGCTCACTGGACTGCTCAACGTCAACATGTGGGGCTTCACCGGAGGCTTCGTCGGCTTCCCGTCCTTCGTCAACCCCAAGGGGATGGACGCCTCCTTCACCGGTTTCTGGATCGCCGGGGTCGCGGCTCTCCTGGTCTCCTTCCTGTGCACCTACTTCTTCGGTTTCAAGCAGGCTGACTTCGACAAGGAGCGCACGGTCAAGAAGGTCCGCCTGGGCAACCGCGAGCCTGTCGCCAAGTAGGACGGTGGCGTACTGGCACCGACGTGCTCAACGAGCCTGTCCTGCCGTTGTCAGTGGAACGGTGGCCCGGCAGCATCCTGAGATGCAGTCGGGCCACCGGCCCGTGTGCGGGTTTTCGCGGAGCGCTCGGAGCTCGTGGCTCTGCCCAGGGCTGTGCTTTCGGCTCAGCGCTCGGCCGGCAGCCGGTGCGCGGTGTCCTGGAAGGCGAAGTCCACGGGGGAGTGGCGCGAGCGTGTGTACTCGAAGAGCACCCCGGCTGAGTCGAAGGTCACCGAGGAGACGACGACGACGCAGTCCATTCCTTCCAGGTGGATGAGCCGGCGGTCCTCGTCCGTGGCCCGCTCCACCGTGATTCGCCGGGTCGCGCTGGCCACCCGCACCCCGAGGACCTCCTCCAGGTAGGCGTAGATCGAGGACTCGACGATCTGCTGGGTCAGTTGAGGAACCACCGAGGTCAGGAAGTAGCTGGTGTCCACGATCAGAGGGACGTCGTCCAGCAGGCGCAGCCGCTTGACTGAGATGATCTCAGCACCCTCGGTCATACCGGAGGCCATAGCCATCTCCGCGTCGACCACACCCTCCTCCAGGGAGATCATGTGGGTGCTCAGAGGGACCTGGTTGCGCGCGGCGGCCTCCTGGAGCGACTCGATCCCTCCGACCAGGAAGGTGGAGGTTGCGCGTGGTCGGGAGATCACCTGGATGCCCCGCCCCTGCATCGTCTGGACGTAGCCCTGGGCCACGAGCAGAGCGAGTGCCTTGCGCACCGTGTTGCGGGTGCACTTGAACTCCTCGGCCAGGGTGTTCTCCGAGGGGAGCAGCTCGAGGAAGCCGTAGGCACCTGATTCGATGCGTCCGCGCAGGGTCTGGAAGATCTGGTTGTACTTGGCCTGGGCCACGGGGCGGCTCCTCTTCCTGAGGCTTGGCGACGATCGGTGGGCGACTGGTGTTGCACCTGAACCTGTGCATACAAGTATCACGTTGTCGGACACCTCCGTGCCACCTTCGGAAACGTGTTCGTTCGTGCTGGTCAAACGCTACTTTCCTGTCCCAACGAGCGAGGTCATCGGGTGCGTGAGAGGATGGAAACGCGAGTGGGCGGTGAGCACCTCGTCGGCCTGCTCCGGCGCGTCCCACGGACGTTCCCGGGATGCGCAGGGACCCATCGGGTCCGCGCAGGGCCCGATCACAGCCACATGGTCGTCCTTCACCCTCGGGTGCATGGCGGTCAGGCCCGGAACCAACACCTGCCAAGACCCGAGAAGGAAGCACCATGTCCTTGGATGCCGCCTGGGCCCTCGACTGGGCTCGTCGCGCCGCCCTGCTGGCCACCGAGAACCGCGCCCAGCTGACCGAGCTGGACCGAGCCATCGGAGACGCCGACCACGGGGACAACCTTGATCGCGGAATGAGGGCCGTGGTCACCAAGCTCGATGCCGCCCAGGAGACCGGAAACCTCCCGGCCACGCCCGGGGGAGTCCTCAAGGTCGTCGCCACCACCCTCATGGCCACCGTCGGAGGTGCCGGGGGCCCGCTGCTGGGCACCGCCTTCCTCAGGGCCGCTCGCTCCAGCGACGCCTCCGCCTGGGGGACTCAGGAGCTGGTCCGGGCTCTGGAGGAGGCCACCTCGGGCCTGGAGGCCAGAGGACATGCCACCAGTGGGGACAAGACCATGGCTGACGCCTGGCGGCCCGCGGCGGTAGCCGCCAAGGAGGCGGCGGAGATCGGAGAGGATGAGATCGGAGTCCTTGCCGCGGCCGCCCAGGCCGCCGCCAAGGGGGCCCGGGACACCGAGCCGCTCCAGGCCCGCCGTGGCCGGGCCTCCTTCCTGGGGGAACGCTCCTGCGGGCACCGCGACCCCGGCGCCCAGTCCTCGGCTCTCATTCTCCAGGCCGCCGCCGACGCCGCCCGCGACCGCTCCTCCGACCCGTTCCTGGTGGTCGAGCAGGCCTGAGTCGGGCACTGCCATGGCCTTGAGGGGGTCAGACCCGTTATGGTCCACTCGGTCCCTCACCAGCCAACCCAGCAAGGAGCTCCCATGGCCACCACGTCCCAGACCGGTCGCATCCTCGTTCTCATCAAGCCCGACGCCGTCGAGCGCCGTCTGACCGGCGAGATCCTGCGCCGTATCGAGGCCAAGGGCTATGTGCTGACGGCCCTGAAGGTTCTCGCCCCCACCGAGGAGATCCTTGCCGAGCACTACGCCGAGCACGTGGACAAGCCCTTCTACCCCGGCGTCGTGGAGTACATGACCTCCGGCAACGTGGTGGCCGCGGTTGCCGAGGGGCAACGCGTCGTCGAGGGCGTGCGCAGCCTCATGGGTCCCACCGACCCCACCACGGCCGCCCCCGGCACCATCCGCGGCGACCTGGGGCGCGACTGGGGCACCCCTGCCATCCTCAACCTCGTCCACGGCTCGGACAGCGATGAGTCCGCAGCCCGTGAGATCGCCATCTGGTTCCCCGAGCTGGCCGACTGAACCCTGACACGACGACGGTGCGCCTCCCGCACGGGGAGGCGCACCGTCGTCGTAGGAGGAATCGTGGTCAGGCCCGCTCCGCCCTCCTGAGGACCTCCTTGAGCGGCACTCGGGCGCCGGTGCGGGTGACGGCCCGGGTGTAGATCGCGGCCGCCCCGCGTACCAGCAGCGGCAGGAAGACGAGCGCGATCCCCAGAGCGATCGCCTGCTCGGTCCAGGAGGAGACTCCGAGCACCAGGCGCGCCGGCATCATGAAGGGCGCGAAGGGCGGCAGGAAGGACAGGACCCGGAAGGTCATGCTGTTGGTGTCCCCGGTGGCCATCAAGAAGCTCAGAACGTAGGGGATCATCGAGAGCATGACCAGGGGCATGCTCACTGAGCTGACGTCCTCCTGCCGGCTCACGAGTGAGGCCGCGGCACCGAAGGCGACTGCGAAGATCGCGTAGCCCACGATCATCCACACGATCATCGCGACGAGCACACTGTCCAGGTTGAGACTGATGTCCGGCATGACTCCCGTCGCCTTCGCGGTGACGACCCCGGCGACGGCGACGACTCCGGTGGTCAGGACCGAGGCGATGCCGATCCCCAGGATCTTGCCGGCCAGCAGCGAGCTGGGTCGCACGCAGGCCAGGAGGATCTCCACGATCCGGCTCGACTTCTCCTCCACCACTCCCTGGGCGATGAACTGACCGCCGCCCATGATGGCGAACAGCAGCAGGACGTCGATCGTCATGAGGATGGCGTAGCGCGAGCCGAAGTCGGCGGAATCGCGCTGGGGAGCGTTGAGTACCGTGACCTCCGGCTTGGCGGCGCTGAGCTGAGAGGCCACCTGAGCGGGGTCCCCACCCAGTGTTGCGATCTGCTGGCCCAGGGCCGCCTGCTGGAGGAAGGCCGTGACCCCTGAGACGACCGCGTCGTCGGCCGACTTCTCCACAGTGATGGTGGGGGCGGAGCCGGAGACGTCGAGGACCATGTCCGCGTGCGGCGTGCCTTGAGGGGCGTCGTCGGCCAGGACGTCCCTTCGCCTGGTGCGCGGAGACGTCAACGAGCTCGATCGTCTCCCCGTTGGAGGCGGCCACCTTGTCCAGCCCTGCGGCCTGGGCAACCGTCACGCCCTTGAGTCCGACCCGGTAGGCCTGATCCTGACCCGAGGAGTAGAGCTTGATACCGATGATGCTGCCGATGGCGGCGACGAGCAGCACCAGGGTCAGGATGATGGTCGACTTCTTCATCAGGTGCGCCCGCAGCTCGCGGCCGGTGACCAGGGCGATCTCCTGATGGCGAGTGATGGGGCTGGTCTGGGCGCTCATCGGTGCGCCTCCTTCGTCTTGTTGGTGTCTGTGGTCCCCTGGTGGGAGGTAGCGGTGAGGACATCCCGGAAGATCTCGGTAAGCGGGTGGCGCACCGGGCCGAGCTCGCGCACCGTCCCCAGTCGCTGGGCAGTGCTCAGCAGTGCCTGCTCATCAGTGCCCGCGGCGGTGATGACCAGACGGCCCTGGTCATCGAGCTGCACGTCCGGCGTGGTCAGCGTGCTCAGGGAGTCCGCCTCCAGCGGGGCGGCGTCGAGCGGTGGCTCGACGACCACTCGCCAGCGGGGCGTCTCGGTGGCCTGCAGCTCGGGAACCGTGCCGTCGGCCACGAGCCGGCCTGAGCGGATGATGACCACCCGGTCGCACAGGCGCTCGACGACGTCGAGCTGGTGGGAGGAGAAGAGCGTGGGCACACCCGCGGCCGCCCGTTCCAGGAGCACCTGGCTCATGACGTCAACGGCCACCGGGTCCAGGCCGGAGAAGGGCTCATCGAGGATGAGCAGCTCGGGGTCGCTCACGAGTGCGGCGGCCAGCTGGACGCGCTGCTGGTTGCCCAGCGACAGGGCTCTGCACCTCGTCGCCGCGTCGTTCCTCCAGGCCCAGGCGCTCGGTCCACTGGTTCGCGGCAGCCTTGGCGGAGGAGGCGGACAGCCCGTGGAGGCGGGCCAGGTAGACGAGCTGCTCGGCCACCTTCATCCGGGGGTAGAGGCCGCGTTCCTCGGGCATGTAACCGATGGCTCGCCGGGTGGCGGCGTCCACGGGGAGCCCTTCCAGGTCACAGTGCCGCAGTCGGCGGCGAGCACGCCCATGACGATGCGCATCGTGGTGGACTTGCCAGCCCCGTTGGCTCCGACGAAGCCGACGATCTCGCCGGCTTCCAGCGACAGGGAGAGGCGGTCGAGGGCCTGCAGGCTCCCGAAGCGTTTGGAGAGGTTGGACAGGGTGAGCATCGTGGCTCCTTGGGTCTCGGAGGCGAGGGGTGGTTGGGCGACGGGGTGATGAGGGGAGGAGCGGGGTCTGCGTTCGGAGGGTTCGACGGCGTATCCAGCTCCCTTGGCATGGAAAGTTTGCTTGTCCAAGACGTTGATGTCAAGTGTCTTTGTCGTTTCTGTCGTTGCGCGGGTCGTTCGCGCTGTTAGGGTGGCGCCCGTGCACCTCAAGACGTTGACGATCAAGGGATTCAAGTCCTTCGCCTCGTCAACCACCCTTCGTCTGGAGCCCGGCATCACCGCCGTGGTCGGTCCCAACGGCTCCGGCAAGTCCAACGTCGTCGACGCCCTGACCTGGGTCGTGGGGAGCAGGGCGCCAGAACCTGCGCGGCGGCTCCATGGCCGACGTCATCTTCGCCGGCGCCGGCTCCCGCCCGGCGCTCGGACGAGCCGAGGTCTCCTTGACCATCGACAACACCGACGGTGCCCTACCGATCGACTACACCGAGGTCACCATCTCGCGCACCCTGTTCCGCGGGGGCGGCTCGGAGTACCAGATCAACGGCACCCCCTGCCGTCTCCTCGACGTTCAAGAGCTTCTCAGTGACACGGGCCTGGGGCGCCAGATGCACGTCATCGTCGGGCAGGGGCCAGCTCGACGCCGTCCTGAGCGCCACCCCCGACGACCGACGCGGCTTCATCGAGGAGGCCGCCGGGGTCCTCAAGCACCGCAAGCGCAAGGAGCGCGCCCTGCGCAAGCTCGAGTCCATGGCCGCCGACCTGGCGCGGGTCTCCGACCTCGCCCAGGAGCTGCGTCGCCAGCTCGGCCCCCTGGCCCGGCAGGCCGCCGTCGCCCGGCGCGCCCGGGCCATCCAGGTCGGGTCCGTGACGCCACCGCCCGGCTGCTGGCCGACGATGTCGTCAGGCCCAGTCCCTCCTGGAGGCCGGCGATGAGGACAAGGAGGCCCTGGCCAGCGCCGCCGCTCAGTCGAGGAGGCCGAGCGCGTCGCCCGGGCACGCTTGAGTGAGCTGGCCGCTGTCGAGACCACCTCCGCCCAGCGCCTCGCCCGAGCCGGTGGCGTCTGGGAGGAGCTCACCAGGGGTGGCCCAGTCCTCGGTGCGCTCGCGGACGTGGCCGGAGAACGGATCCGGCTCCTGGCCTCAGCGCCCACCGCGAGCCACGGCACCGACCCCGAGGAGCTCGAACGGCGGGCCGAGGCCGCTGGCCGGGAGGAGGCCGAGCTCCTCGACGCCGTCGAGACGGCCCGCACGGCGCTCAGTGACGCCACTCGGGTGCGCACGGACGCGGAGACCGCTGAGAGGCCGCAGACCAGGGAGCTCTCGGCCGCGCAGCCTCGGGTCTCAGGGCGACGCGAGACGATCGCTCGCGCCGGTGGACGCGTCGCCTCCGCCCGCAGTCGTCACGAGGCCAGTCTGGCCGCCCTCGAGCAGGCCCGCAGCGCCCTTCAGGCCGCCGAGACGCGCGAGGAGCGTGCTCGAGACGCGCTGGCCGAGGCCGGGGGAGAGCGGGAGGATCAGGACGACGCAACGGCAGTCGCCGGGAAAGGAGCGGTGCCGGGGACGGCCGCTGAGGCCGGTGCGGCCGAGGCGGCGTCCCGGGCCGCTGCCGTCCATGAGGGCGACCCGCCGTCTGGCCGAGGCTCGCGAGGCCGTCTCCGCCGCCACCGACGCCCGCCGGGAGGCGGCCTCCGACCGGGCCACCTGGACGGCCAGACGTGACACCCTGGCCATGTCCCTGCGCAGCCAGGACGGGACGGCCGCACTGCTCCAGGCCGGGGTCGAGGGCCTCCTCGGTCCGCTGGCGGAGCACATCAGCGTCGAGCGCGGCTGGGAGAACGCCGTCGCCGCGCTCCTGGGGGTGCTCGCCGAGGCCGGGCTCGCCGTCGACGCCGGGGCGGCCCTGGCCGGGCTGGAGAGCGCTCGCGGCCAGGACGTGGGGGCCGTGCGGCTGGTTCTGGCCAGTGAACCGTCGATGGGCGTCGAGCATGACGCCGATGACGAGGCGGTGCCGGCCCCTGTCGACGGCGTGCTGGTGGCCCGCGAGCTCGTGAGTGTTGCGCGGCAGGAGCACGGGAGCCTCAGGAGGGTCCTGGACGGGCTGCTCAAGGACTGCTGGGTCGTGGAGGATATCGAGACCGCTCGGGCCCTGCGTGCAACGCTGCCCGACGCCGTCGTGTCCACTCGCAGTGGCGACGTCCTGGCTCCCGGCTGGGTCGCCGGGGCGGGGCGCGGGTCCTCCTCGGTTCTCGAGCTCAGCGCCGCTCACGAGGAGGCCGAGGCCGCGGCCGCCGCCGCAGCACAGGCGGAGACCTCGGCCGACGCCGCGCTGGAGGAGGCGCGTCGCGGGGAGGAGGTCGCGCGCCAGGCTCTCAGTGAGGCGCTGACCGCCCTGCGTCAGGCCGACGCCGAGGCGGCGGGCTGCTGAGACCATGGCCCGCTTGGCTTCAGCGGTCCACGCCGCCACCGAGGAGACTGGCCGGGCCCGCCGGGTCCTGGGATCGGGCTGAGGCGGAGTCCGTCCAGCGCACCGCTGAGCTCGCCGCCGCCACGGCTGCGCTGGCCGAGGTCGGGCGAGTCCGCCGACGGCGTGGATGCGGTGGGCGACGTAGAGGTCATGGCCCGACCATCTTGAGCGCGCGCTGGAGCGCGCCCGACGAGGAGCGGGAGGGGGCGGCGGAGGCTGCGCGCGAGGCCCGCAGCGCCGAGACCGACGCCCGACTGGCGCTGCGCACGGCCGAGGCGCGAGCGCTCCAGCCGAGGCGTGCCGACTCCCTGCGAGCTGCCGCGCGCCGTGAGCGGGAACAGCGCGCCGCCGCCGAGCGGGCTCAGCAGCGCCGCAGCGCCCAGCTCGCCGTCGCCACGCATGTGCGGGGACCAGGCTCGCGCCGCCGCCGAGACGGCCAGAGCCTGCGTCCAGCAGGCGGCTGATGAGCGTGCCACCATCGAGGCCGAGCGGGCCGAGGCCCTGGCCGCAACCAATGAGGTTCGCGAGGAGATCGACCAGCTCACCAGGGCTCGGCAGCCTCACCGACGCCGCCCATCGAGAGGAAGTGGCCCGGGCGGAGCAGCGGATGCGCCTGGAGTCCCTGGCCGAGCGGGCCATGAGTGAGCTCGGTCTCGAGCTGGAACCCCTCGTTGAGGAGTACGGACCGCACATGCTCGTCCCCGAGGGTCGTCGAGGGCCCGATACCGCCCCCGGCGCGGACGCGGAACCGGCCGACGACCGGACCGGTGACCACACGGGCCCAGGGGCCCGACAGGCGGGCCATCCCTACGTGCGTTCCGAGCAGGAGAAGCGCCTGGCCAAGGCCTCGCGCGACCTTGCCCGCCTCGGCAAGGTCAACCCGCTCGCCCTGGAGGAGCACGCCGCACTGGAACAGCGGCACCAGTTCCTGGCTGAGCAGCTCGCCGACCTCAAGCGCTCGCGAGACGACCTGCTCAGTATCGTCGAGGAGATCGATGCTCGGGTCCAGGAGGTCTTCGCCCAGGCCTACGAGGACACCGCTCGTCAGTTCGCCTCCGTCTTCGACCGGCTCTTCCCGGGTGGCGAGGGGCGCCTGGTGCTCACCGATCCCGACGACATGCTCACCACCGGCATCGAGATCGAGGCGCGCCCGGCGGGCAAGAAGGTCAAACGGCTCTCACTGCTCTCGGGTGGGGAGCGCTCACTGGCCGCCGTCGCCCTGCTGGTGGCGATCTTCAAAGCGCGCCCCTCGCCCTTCTACGTCATGGACGAGGTGGAGGCGGCCCTGGATGACACCAACCTGGGCCGGCTGCTGGAGATTTTTACCGAGCTGCGTCAGTCCAGTCAGCTCATCATCATCACCCACCAGAAGCGGACCATGGAGGTGGCCGACGCGCTCTACGGCATCACCATGCGTGACGGGATCACCAAGGCGGTGTCGCAGCGGCTGGCCCAGTCCGACCGTGGTACGGCTGTGACTCCTGATGCCTGAGTGAATCATGAGGGGAGTGTGGTAGCGGCCTTACAGTATGACACTCGTTTTCAGAGTCAAGCCATTGTTGTGTCAGGGAGTTATCAGGTTTTGTTGTCGATTGGACGACAAATGCGTGCGAAGTCTAGTCAGATCGCATTTCGCAAGGCAGAATCCTAGCCATGGGTGCCATGATTCTTCCTCTCGTCGTTGTGCTGGTTGCCGGCCTGCTTGTGCTCGGCATGGTCTGTGCTGAGCGCTTCCCGATCCGCTCCTGGCCCTCACGCATTCGCAGTCTGGTGCGCAATGCGCAGGAGGTGCGTCAGGAGGAGCAGGATGTCGAGGTTGAGGTCGTGCCTCAGGAGGCCCGCCTCTCCGACCTCATGACGCGTGAGGGTCCTGCGCCCTACGTGGGTACTGACTCCTTCGGCGGCCTGGTGGGCGTTTTCGAGAAGGCGATGGACGGTGCGGAGAGGACTCGGGGCTCCGTCGGCTCGCGGCGTCGCGGCCAGGTGCACGAGCCGGCGGCCAGCGGGCTGTCGCAGCCGCAGGGGTGAGCTTCTCCGGCCCGGTTCGTGAAAACTATGCCCTGCATTCATTTTCACGACTCATCGGGTTTGAGGTGGCAACCTCTGGATATAGTCCCGGCCCCGAGAGGTCGTCATCCCGGTATTGACTGCACCTGCCTCTTGCGTCTTGATCATGCCCTGACGTGAACAGATAACGCCTTTGCGCGCATTGATATGGAGGGCCTCGGTCCTCTCCGCCTGCGGTACGCCAATCGGTGTGCCGCAGGTTTTCTATTGTCACGACTCGGCGTCGCATCACGTCGGTGATTCCCGTGAGGTCGTGCCGCTGAGAAGATGGTCGGGGAGAACAACCCTGCCGCAGCAGGTCCGCTATCGGGCATGATGGGCCTATGGAACCGATCCTCATCGTTCTCGGCATCATCCTGATCATCGTCGTCGGCGGAGGTCTGTGGCTCTATGCGGGCAGGCGGCGGGGCCAGGTCCCCGACGAGGTCAGCGCCCAGAAGCCCATGTCCGTCGAGGACCTCCTGCCCTCTGAGGAGGACGAGGAGCCTGCGGGGGAGGGTGCTGCAGAGGCTGAAGCGAGCACGGCGCCGGCCGCGACGCTGGAGTCGCCGAGTCCATCCCGGTCGCATGCAGCGTCTGCGCGCCCGCCTGGCCGGTGCCGGCGGCTTCGGCAAGGCGGTCCTGTCCGTCCTGTCCCGCGGTGACCTGACCGAGGAGGACTGGGAGGAGATCGAGGACACCCTGCTCACCTCCGACCTCGGTATTGAGGTCACCACCTCCCTCATGGACGATCTGCGTACCCAGGCCAAGGTCACTAGGGAACCTCCGACCCCGAGGCCGTGCGCACCGTCCTGCGCGCCGAGCTGCTCAAGCTCGTCGACCCCAGCCTGGACCGCTCCCTCAACCTGGAGCGTCCCACTCCGGCCGACGGCGCCCAGGGAACGCCCGCGGCCGCCATCCTCATGGTGGGTGTCAACGGCACCGGCAAGACCACCACCTGCGGCAAGCTCGCCCGCGTCCTAGTGGCCCAGGACAAGACCGTCGTCCTGGGTGCGGCCGACACCTTCCGGGCCGCGGCCGCCGAGCAGCTGAGCACCTGGGGCGAGCGTGTGGGCGTCGACGTCGTGCGCTCCGAGAAGGAGGTCGCCGACCCCGCCTCCGTCGCCTACGACGCCGCTCGCCGGGCGGCCGACCAGGAGACGGACGTCGTCGTCGTCGATACCGCCGGGCGCCTGCAGAACAAGGCCGGCCTCATGGACGAGCTGGGCAAGATCAAGCGCGTCATGGAGAAGATCGCCCCGGTCGGAGAGATCCTCCTGGTCCTGGACGCCACCACAGGCCAGAACGGCATGCGCCAGGCCCAGGTCTTCTCCGAGGCCGTGGGCATCACCGGCATCGTGCTCACCAAGCTCGACGGCACTGCCAAGGGCGGCATCGTCGTCACGGTTCAGAAGGAGCTGGGCGTGCCCGTCAAGCTCGTGGGCCTGGGGAGGCGCCGACGACCTGGCCCCCTTCGACCCGGAGGGCTTCGTCGACGCGCTGCTGGGCTGAGCCGCCGGGCTGATGAGCCCGAGCGAACCACTGCACAACGTCCCCGGCACCCGCCTCGTCTCAGAGCGTGGGTGGCCGGGGGACGTTCGGGCCGGTCGAACGAGTCTTCCGTGCCCTCGTCTTAGCCAGTGCTACTCAATGATCCACCCCTTCTGGGCGGCGATGTGCACCGCTGCGGCGCGGGTGGGTGCACCGGTCTTGGCCATGGCCTGGGACAGGTGGTTACGGGTGGTTCCCTCCGAGAGATGGACCCGCCGGGCGACCTCGGAGACGGTGGCGCCGTCGGCGGCGGCCTGAAGCACCTCGGTCTCCCGGGCGGTCAGCGGGGAGTCCCCGAAGATGAGCGAGTCGGCAGCCAGCGCCGGGTCGACAACGCGCATCCCCGAATGGACCCGACGCACCGACTCGGCCAGCTCGGTGGCCGGAGCATCCTTGACGACGAAGCCGTGGGCCCCGGACTGGATGGCGCGCCGCAGGAAATCCGGGGCGCCCGAGGTCGTGACGATGAGGGACCCTCGTGGCCGGCGGTCGCTCCAGGAGCCTCGCGGTCGCGCTCAGCCCGTCGGTGCCGGGCATGTCGACGTCCATGAGAACGACATCGGGCCGGTGCTCGAGTGCGACGGGTAGGACATCGTCCCCGTTTCCGACCTGGGCGACGACCTCGATATCGGTCTCCAGGGCGAGCAGTGCGGCCAGCGCCCCGCGCACCATGGCCTGGTCGTCGGCCAGCATCACTCGGATCATCGCTCAGCTCCGTTACTCAAGGTTCCTCAGGGCCGACGACATTGGTGCTCGCCGGAGTTCGGGGTGCGGGCGACCGGGTCACTCGGTCGCGTCGTGCGTCATACGGGAGGATAGACGGCGGGCGCGTACTCTCAGGACGGTGCCGCTGCCGCTGGAGGGGGCCTCGATGGTGAGGTCGGCGCCGTTGTCCTGACAGCGCTGGCGCAGCCCCTCCAACCCGTGACCGTCGCCGGTGCCGGTCGAGTCGAGTCCGATACCGTCGTCGGCCACCTCAATGGAGTCGGTGGTCAGCTTCACCTTGCAAAGTGAGGCGTGGGCATGGCGCACAATGTTGGTGACGCCCTCGCGCACCACCCAGGCGAAGAGCTCGCGCAGCTCAGGGTCGACGACCTCGACGGTCAGCGGAAGGTCGGCGCGGACACCGGCCGAGGTCAGGACGCTCGTGGCCCGGGCCAGCTCGCCCGCCAGGCTCAGCTCGCGGTAGCTGTTGACGGTGGCGCGCACGTCGGCCAGGGCGGAGCGTGCCAGGGACTGCACCTCGTCCAACTCCGTCCTGGTCTGATCGGGAGCGACGTCGACGAGTCGGGCGGCGAGCTCCGACTTCAGAGCGATGACCGTCAGCGAGTGCCCCAGGATGTCATGCATGTCCCGGGCCATGCGGTTGCGCTCCTCGTTGATCTCCAGCTCGTGAGTGCGCTGCTCCAGAATGCGGGCCACACGCCGCTGCTCCATGATGTAGCGCCCGAAGGTGCAAGCGCCGCCCGCGACGAGCAGAGCGATCCACGCGTCTTCGCTCGCGGACCAGGACGGAATCATCCTGGGAATGAGGAACAGGGTGCCAGTCAGGGATCGCGATAGGCCCGATGGCCGCCTGCCAAAGGCGGTGAGAAAGGCAGGACGACGGCCGGAAGACCACCAGCTGCAGGCCCGGCGATCCCACACCGAGGGCGGCCCCGCTCGCTGTGAGTGCGCCGATGATGATGAGCGACAGGCGCAGGCGGCTAGGCCAGGTCAGCCCTTGCCGGATCCGCCTCATACTGAGCGAGCAGGCGGTATACAGGCATGCGCAGGAGACGATGGCACTGACTGTGCCCCAGATTCCTCCGTTGGACCCTCGTGCCACGCCGGCACGGACGACCGGAACCATGGAGGCGGCCCACACGATCCCCCAGCCGAATGCCACAACGCGGGTGCGGCGCCCGCGCCTCGGACTAGGGAGGAGGCGCGGGCTTTCATGACCCTGATGGTACTCACGAGCTCACACCCGGGCGGTGTCCCGGCTCATCCTCAGGCGGCCCGCCCAGGAAGACGGCGAGCCAGGTCAGGGACGTTGACCACCCACCACCAGGAGCTCTCTGCACCCATGGGCCACAGCGCCAGGTTGTGCAGCCCGTACATGGGGGTGAGGCTGCCGATGCGATCCATGGTGGAGCCCGGCGTCAACGGGATGAACATGCCCCCGAGGAAGGCGAGCAGGGCCATGAGCGGCCCGACCACCTGCATGGCGTTGTCCGAGGGAAGGAGGTAGCCGACGAACAGTCCGAAGGCGACGAAGACCAGGGAGCCCAGCCAGATGATGAGCGCCGAGGTGATCCAGGCGCTCACGGGCATGTGAGCGTGACGGTAGGGACCGCAGGCGTAGACGGCGCCGATGGCCAGGGCGCCGATGAGCATTCCGATGATCACCTTGACGGCGATGTGGGCGATGAGGCTTCAGCGGCGTCAGGCGCAGCTGACGGCTCCAGCCCGAGGCCCGCTCGGTGCTCACGGCCGCCCCGGCCCCCCCGGTGGTGGTCATGAGTGCGCCATACAGGGCCATGCCGATCATCATGTTCGCCACGACGTTGCCGTTGCCGTAGGGCGTTGAGGAGTAGTCAGTGGTGGTGAACATGAGGAAGAAGGCCACTGGCAGCAGGACGGAGAAGATCATGGCCCGGCGGTTGCGCAGGCGCCGGCGTGCCTCGAGTGACAGCAGGGTCAGGCTCAATCCGCCCAGGGGTGGTGCTGCGCGGGAGGAGAGATCGAGGCGGTCGACTGCTGACAAGGTGGAGGAGGACTCAGATGAAGAAGACATTGCGGTTCCGGTGGAAAGCGTGGGAGAAAGGGTGTCGGTGCTGCTGGTGCGTTTCATGCTGACGCTCCCAGAGTGGGAGCTGCGGCGCCGTCGCTGGTCAGGGCCACGAAGGCGTCCTCCAGGCCGTGGCTGGTGATCTCCAGGTCCTTGGCCAGGTGATCGTTGAGAAGGAGTGCGGCAACGGCGTCGGTGTCGGTCGAGCTCAGAGTGAGTGCGCTGCCCAGGACCTCGATGTCGTGGACCCGGCCACGGGCCTGCAGATCGGTCAGGGCGCTGCGTAGCTGCTCGGCTGTGCAGGTCAGGGTGGCTCGCAGGCTGCGGCCGCTCACAGAGGTGCGGATCTCGGCCGCGGTGCCGTCGGCGATGATGCGCCCATGACGCATCAGGATGATCCGATCGGCGAAGGCGTCGGCCTCCTCAAAGGTAGTGCGTGGCGAAGATGATCGTGCGTCCGTGCGCGGCGTCAGCGTGGATGGCCTCCCAGAAGCCGCGGCGTCCCTCGACGTCCATGCCGGTGGTCGGCTCATCGAGGATGAGCAGAGCCGGGTCGCTCACCAGTGCCATGGCGAAGCGCAGGCGCTGCTGCTGGCCTCCTGAGCACTTCTTGACGATGCGTGAGGCGAAGTCGATGACCCCCGCGCGCCGCATGGCCTCCTCGGTATCGATCCGGTGGGAGAAGAGGCTCGCCGTCAGCTCCACCGTCTCGCGCACAGTGATGTCGGGGAGGAGCCCGGCGGTCTGCATGACTGCGGCGATCAGACCTCGGTTGACCGCTTGGCGCGGGCTCATTCCAAAGGTGCTCACCTCTCCGCCGGTGGGGCGACTGAGTCCCAGGATCATGTCAATCGTCGTCGTCTTGCCGGCGCCGTTAGGCCCAGGAGGGCGACGACCTCGCCTGGGCGGATGGTCAGGTCGATTCCGTCGACGGCGATGACGTCTCCGAAGGACTTGTGCAGGGCGGTCAGCCTGACGGCGTCTGCGGGCTCTGCCGCGGGAGTCGTCATGCGGGAACCTCCAGGTGAGGGGCTCTGGGCGGACCGGGTCGTTGTTGTGCTCATGGCTCAAGACTCGTCCCACGTCGGCTGCGGTCCATGGCTCATCGGTCACTACTTGCTCATGACATATCTCAGGGGTAGCCAGATGGTGAAATACCGCAGGATGTCGGGAGAAAACCCGCGTTCGGAGTGGGAGAGGGCGTCAGGGGGAGCCGGGGCCCAGAGGTGTGACGTGGCGAGGCTGCCGGCTGGTGAGTGTGGGCTCAGTCGGTCCGGGCGCGGGGAAGGGCAGGGCCCGCTTGCCGCTATCCTGGGGCACAGTCGAGGGTGATCGCCATGGACCACGGACATGGACGTTCCACCCTCATCCGCCCACAGTCTCCGACCAACGCGCCCGACGGCGCCAGGAAGGACCATCGCGTGTTCGGCAACCTCTCCGATCGCATCACCGCCTCCTTCAACCAGCTGCGCGGCAAGGTCGTCTCACCGAGGCCGACGTCAACGCCACGGTCACCGAGATCCGCCGCGCCCTCCTGGAGGCCGACGTCGCCCTGCCCGTGGTGCGCGCCTTCACCTCCGCGGTGCGGGAAGGCGGTCGACGCCGCCCGCTCCCAGGCCCTCAACCCGGGCCAGCAGGGTCGTCAAGATCGTCAACGAGGAACTCATCGAGGTCCTGGGCGGCGAGACCCGGGAGATCAACTGGGCCGACCGCGGCCCCACGATCATCATGCTCGCCGGTCTCAGGGGCGCCGGTAAGACCACCCTGGCCGGGAGAGCTCGGCCGCTGGCTGCGCGACCAGGACAAGCGCGTCCTGCTGGTGGCCTCCGACCTCCAGCGCCCCAACGCCGTCACGCAGCTGAGCGTCGTCGCCGAGCGCGCCGGGGTGCGTGCGGGCGCCCGAGCCCGGTAACGGCGTGGGTGACCCGGTGGCCGTGGCCCGTTCCGGCGTCGAGCAGGCACGCACTAACGGTTACGACGTCGTCGTCGTGGACACCGCCAGCCGCCTGGGCGTGGACGCCGAGATGATGGACCAGGGCGATCCGCATCCGTGACGCCGTCGTCCCCCACGAGATCCTCTTCGTCCTGGACGCCATGGTCGGTCAGGACGCCGTCACCACCTCGGTCGCATTCCGCGACGGCGTCGGCTTCACCGGCGTGGTCCTCTCAAAGCTCGACGGCGACGCCCGCGGCGGTGCGACCCTGTCCGTGCGCGGCGTCACCGGTGCCCGGTCCTGTTCTCCTCCACTGGCGAGGGCCTGACCGACTTCGAGCGCTTCACGCCGACCGCATGGCCTCGCGCATCCTGGACATGGGTGACCTGCTCACCCTCATTGAGCAGGCCGAGCGGACCCTGGACCGCCAGGGGAGGCCGAGGACGCCGCCGCCAAGCTCGCCAGGGCACCTTCACCCTCGACGACTTCCTGGGCCAGCTGCGCCCAGATCCGCAAGATGGGCTCCATGAAAAAGCTCCTGGGCATGATGCCCGGCATGGGGCAGATGCGTGAGGGCCCTGGAGAACTTCGACGAGCGCGAGGGTCGACCGCATCGAGGGCGATCGTGTGCTCCATGACTCCGGCCGAGCGCAAGGACCTGTCCATCCTCAACGGCTCGCGCCGCGCCGCATCGCCAAGGGATCGGGCACCACCGTCCAGGGCCGTCAATGAGCTCGTGGACCGCTTCGAGCAGGCCAAGAAGATGATGGAGGCCATGGCCTCCGGCGGAGCATGGGCGGACTCGGTGAGGGCGGTCCCATGCCCGGCATGGGGTCGCTGCCCGGCATGGGCAAGCACTCCAAGGCCCGTCAGGCCCCCAAGGCCAAACGCGGCAAGGGCGGTAAGAAGGGCCGCAGCGGCAACCCCGCCAAGGCCGCCCGTCAGGCCAAGGAGGCCGCAGCCGCCAAGCAGGCCAAGATCGAGGCCGGTCAGGGCGCCGTACCAGCAGCCGGCTCCTCCTTCGGACTCGGCGGCGGCCAGGCCGGCGCCTCCGGCTACGGGATCATGCCCCAGGCCCAGCAGCAGGCTCAGGCCGGTGCGCAGCCCTCGGGCGACGACGTCGCCGATGCCATGGGCGCCCTGCCCGAGGACCTGCGCCGCCACCTCGGGCTGTAGGCTCAACGGCCCGCGGCGCCTGGGGGCCGAGCTGCGGGCTCGGACGTCATCGGATCGGCCGGAGGCGGTCAGTCATCAGGAGACAGGGCAGTCGCACCCTCGATGACGGTGCCCTGGTGGAATACCGCCTGCCAGATCGAGTCCCGGCGACGGTAGAGCGTCGATCTGCGGGTGACGCGACTCGGCGTACGTAAGGTGTAGAGGACCTGGACGACGTCGTCGGCAAGGATGCGAGACTCAGCCTTCTCGATTCTGTATCCATCGGCGAGGGAGTCCGCATGAGTTCCCTCCAAGCGTCCCAGGACGATCTCCTTGACCTCGCTGCGGCTGTAACGTCGTCCCGAGGCGCCGACCTCGTCGAAGTCCTCCGCGATCTGCTCATCGAAGGAGCCGGCGTCCCAGATCAGCTCCGGGTGGTGGAAGATCGGTTCTCGTCGGATCAGTTCATGCCGCTGTGATGAGCTCTCCATCCCCTACCTCTCGTCGCGACGTCGACGGCTTGGACGTGACTGGGCTAAAGCCAGCCGTTGGTCTCGGCGGTGCGGGCCGCCTCGGTGCGGTTGCGGGCGTGGGTCTTGGCGATCGCCGAGGACAGGTAGTTGCGCACCGTGCCCTCGCCCAGACGCAGTCGCGTCGCGATCTCTCGGGCGTCCGCGCCCGTGGCTGCAGCCTGCAGAACCTCCTTCTCCCGCTCGGTCAGCGGGTTCGGCCCGAGCAGGACCGACTCCTGGGCGAGCTCGGGGTCGATGACCCGCAGACCGGCATGGACCTTGCGGATCGCCTCAGCCAGCGCCTCGGGCGGGGTGTCCTTGACGATGAAGCCCGCCGCCCCTGCCTCCATGCCCCGTGAGAGGTGGCCCGGGCGACCGAAGGTCGTCACGATGAGGCACCTGCACGATGCTCCGGAGGCGACGACCTCCGCGGTGGCCGCCAGTCCGTCGCGCCCCGGCATGTCGATATCCATCAGGGCCACATCCACGGCGTGCTGGCGTACCGCGTCCAGGACCTCGTCGCCCCGCCCACCTGGGCCACCACCTCCAGATCGCTCTCCGGTCCCAGAGCGTCGCCAGCGCTCCACGCACGAGGGCCTGGTCATCGGCGATGAGCACGCGGATCGGGCTCACGGCAGCCTCACCTCCAGTCTGGTTCCGCCGGACGGCATGTCAGCAGGTCTCTCGACGGCGCTGGATGAGTCAGTGCGACGGGTGATCGGACTGGTCGCCGGTGAGGAACCGCCCTCCTGCTCAATGCGGGAGCGCAGGCCCTCAGCCCGTTGCCGGGTTTGTCACCGGCCAGGCCGACGCCGTCGTCGCTCACCCGCAGCATCCCTGGTGCCAGGGTGCACGGTGACGTTGGTGGCGCGCGTGCCGGACGACGTTCGTGGTGGCCTCGCGCAGGGGCCCAGGCCAGAAGTGCCCGCTGACGCTCAGGGAATGTCCTGGGCACTCCGATCATCTCCACATCGATCTGGGGCGGCGCTCAGGGGCGGTACGCGTGGCCTCCACCTGGTTGGCCGGGTCCGGGGACCGCAGGCGCGTCACCGTGGAGCGCACGTCGGCAAAGGGCCCCGCGGGCCAGGGTGATGACCTCGTCGAGCTCCCGGGAGGCGGCGGCCGGGTCACGCTCGATGAGCCGGCGGGCGACCTCGGCCTTGAGGGTGAGGACCGTCAGGGAGTGCCCCAGGATGTCGTGGACATCGCGCCCACTGCCTCTCGCTGCGAGATGAGGGGCGAGCTCGCGCTCGGCGGATGTTCTGCGCTCCTGGAGCTCCACCGCGATGCGGGCGATGATGATGGTCGGTCCCGATAATGCGGCGCCCAGCACCATCCAGCGCGACTCCGGATGCGTGTTCCACGCTAGGGAGGCGGCAGTCGAAAGAGCGACCGCGGTGATGACGGTTGGGATTCCCCGACGCAGCGTTGTGGAGAACAGGACCAATGAGCAGAAGAAGGGGAAGAAGTAGGTGGTCCACCAGCCCAGAGCCGGCGGTGCCAGCGCGCTGAAGAAGAATCAGGGCCGCCAGCTTGCCCACAAGGACGCGAATCGGGAGATCAGGCGAGGATCCCCTGCCCGTACCGCGCGGGTGTCCTGTGTGAGAAGGCCCAGACGTAGGTGACGATGAACCCCATGACTCCGGCGATTCCCAGCAGCGCGCTGCCACGGGGCGAAGGGCCGAGGAGAAGATGGACGAGGGGATGACCGGGAGGAACACCCACACCGTGGCGTCCCAGACGATATGACGGCGATAGCGGTGCCAGGAGCGGGAACGGGGTCCTTCCTTCTGCGATGCCGAGGTCTTCACGGCAGCATCATTGTGAGAGGGTTGTGATGTCGTCATCGTTGTCGTCACCGAGCTCATTGGCGCCTGGTCGCCCGGCGTCGGGCCCCGATCACGAGCAGCCGAAGATGAGTGTCCACGCCACCAGGTTAGCTAACGGCATCCACAGCGGGTCCTGGATACCCGCCGGTCGATCGGTACGTAGGGTCCATCCCTCGCCCAGCGGCCACCGGGCCAGCGCCGTCGACCCGTACATCGGGGTGAAGCGGCTGATCGTCAGCAGCGTGTGGTTCAGCGGCATGAAGGTGTTGCCGATGAAGGCGAACAAGGGAGACCAAGGAGGTCGCGATACCGATCGATGCCGAGGACGGCAACCACATCCCGGCGGCCAGCCCCACAGGACGAAGAGCAGGGACCCCGATCAGGCAGATGAGGGGACTGGCGGCCCAGACCCAGCCCTCCATCTGCGAGTCCGTCAGTGCCCCGGCGGTGAGGACCACGATGACCGGAAGAGCCGCTGTTCCCACTGCTGTTCCGGTCTTGACCACCAGGTAGCCACGCAGACCGCCACCGGTGACGGCCATCTGCCGGCCCCAGCCCGCAGACTGCTCGACAGCGGCCGTCGCCGAGCGCTGGTGGCACCAGGCAGAGCACTGAAGGAGGCCATGGCGAGCATTACCGAGGCCGAGACGTTGCCGTGGGCGTGCGGACCGTAGTCCCCGGCGGACGCGTTCAGCCGACCGAAGACGAGGTACATCGCCAGAGGGAAGGCGACAACGAAGAAGAGGTTGGCCGGCTCGCGCAGGCTCCGAAAGAGGTCGAGCCAGAGGTAGGGTCAGGAGAGGGCGTGCGGGCCTGAGCCCTCCCGGACGAAGTGATCGATCTGTGTGCCCGCCCGCGTCCGGGATCGACAGGGGAGTCGGATACTGGGGAGTCAGAGGATGTCTGGGACGTCGCGGTCATGATGCGGCCTCAATGCATGTGGTGATGGTGGTCAGGGTGATGGGTGTGGGCTAAAGAGCGCCGACGGGGCTGCGCCGTCAGAGCCGTCGAGGTCAGAGCGGTGAAGACCTCGTTGAGGCTCGCGGCGCCGATGCCCAGGTGCTCGGCGGGGTGGTACTCAGCAGCCAGCGGGCGACGGCGTCGGAGTCCGTCGTGCGCAGCTCACGTGCTCACCGTGGACGACCGCGTGCAGGGATGCTGCTGGCCGCGGGACAGTCGGCCAGGTGCTGCCCAAAGACTCCTCGGAGATCCCGGGCCGGGTGGCGGTGACCAGGGCGCCATCGCCCAGGGCTCGGATCTCATCGACGCTGCCGTCGGCGACCAGGCGACCATGGGCGATGATGACGATGCGGTCGGCGAAAGGGCCGCCTCACTCCAGGTGGTGGGTGGCGAACAGGACGGTGCGGCCGCGGCGGGTCTGGGTGCGCATCGCCTCCCAGAAGACGATCCGGGCGCTGACATCCATTCCGGCGGTGGGCTCGTCCATGACGAGAAGGTCGGGGTCTGGCAGCAGAGCAAGGGCCAGGCGCAGGCGCTGGCGCTCGCCTCCCGAGCAGCGGCTCACTCTGCGGGTGAGGGACCTGGCCAAGATGCGCCTGGTTGACGACGTCGTCGAGCCTGGAAGCGCGCGAGACGCCGTCGCAGTGCCGGGGCTGCATCGAGGCCACGACCCGCAGGGTCTCCCCGACGGTGAAGTCGTCCAGGAGACCGCCGTCCTGGAAGATGACACCAACGCGACCTGCCTGGACCGCCTGGTTGGGAGAGGTCCCCAGAAGCTCGATCGTCCCTGCGTCGGGCCGGGTCAGTCCCAGGAGCATGTCGAGGGTGGTGGACTTGCCCGCGCCATTGGGGCCCAGGAAGGCGACCACCTCTCCGGGCCGGATAGTCAGGTCGAGGCTGTCGACGGCGACGAGGCTGCCGAAGAGCTTGCGCAGGCCACGGGAGTCAATCGCGGGGGGCTGGAGCTGTGCGCCCGACCTGAGGGCAGGATCCCGGGGAGTGAGTGACGGGGGCTGTGATGGTTCGGGTCATGGCCCCAGGCTCCCGCCGACCCGCGGCTCCCGGTACTGAGCGCTGTCACCGCTGCTGCATGACAGTTGTCATGCAGCAGCGGGCTGTATGGGGAACCATCGTGTCCTCAGGACTGTGGTGCGTAGCCGACCAACGTGGAGCCGTCGATAGCGACAATAAGGTCATGGCGCCAGACGGGGATGAATGCGCCACTGGATGTGATGGGCAGGGGTCAGGGTGTCTTCGACGCCGTGTCAATCATGAACACGGCACCGATCTCACTGCTGGCGGAGCGGCCGCGTATGGTGAGCGTGCGCTTGTTGGAGCTCAGTTTCCAGGAGCTCTGGAACTGCGCGCGAGCCGGCGTGTCCCATGTGGCTATTCCTTCAGACAGTGTTAACGGGGTCCCATTAAAACTGCAATGCGAAGTTTCGGTGCAGGTGATGTCGGTATCGGCCCAGCTCGTGTCTCCCGACTCGTAAGCGGCCTTGAACTGGGACAGCGTGGGTTGCTGGCCATCGCTCGATAAGAGGGCCGCATCGGAACCCTATGAGGGTGAAGGACTCCGCAGGGGCCCCCTTCTTGGAGAAGGTGGACGCTGTAGGGGCTGTCTGGATCGATGATCCCAACAGTCCCTGGCGGAAAGCAGCTGGACAGAGTGTCCTTGATCGTTCTTCTCCGGTGAGAGGGTCAGAAGAGACCGTCGCTCGTCGAAAAAGAACTCCGATGCGGGAAGAGCTCTCGGCGGTGCCTTGAACGGATACCGCGATCGAGTCTGATGCCGGTGTCCCATCGGCATGGTGCCAGAGTGGATGGATCGACGTGAACTCATGGGTCTGCTGCCAGCGCTGAGTCAGCTCTCCATCATTCCAGTCCCAACCCGTGCAGGTGCTGCTCTCGTCCGAGTGAGGAGCTGCATGAGACAGCAGTATCATCATTGGCGACGAAGCTTGAGGACTGGAAGTCCTGCGGGGGGTTTGCTGGTTTTCCCTGTTACTGGGTCAGGACCTGATTGTTCGGTAACGGTGCCCTCCCCACCAGTGGCGATAGCCGGTGGTGGATATGTATCCGAGTGACGTCGTCCAGATCTTCCTAGGTTTACTGCCTTCTATGTGGTAGCCCGTCAGGTCCGCCGTGTCATTGTTCTTGCGGTGAATGACAACCACATAGTTTCCGCACGTGTACGTGTCCCACGTAAAATCGTTCTCCCATACAGGAAGGCCGGTGTCAAGGCTCCATGTCTCTTTCCATGAAGAGCCATTCTCCTGGTTTCCTTCATCTCGCAGGAAGCAGGCGGGGGTGAAAGGTGGCGCTCGGCGCAAAAATGTGGTGGAGTTCGACCACCCGTCCCCACAATGGCCAGTGACACCACGCAGATGACTCCAAGAAGGACCACTGGCAAAAAGCCGTGCTGTGCGGCAGGGGCTTGCCGGCCCGCGCGATTCCGGTCTGGGTCCTTGGGGTGTACCGAGGTGCTTCGGTCCGGTCGTGTCGCTCTCGTGGCGGGTGGGCGGGTGCAGTCCGTCCGTCGAGTGCTGGGAGGGTGGATCGACGTCGGAGCGCCAGGGAGGGCGGATCCTCAAGAAACTCTGCTCATGGGTGCGGTTTCCTTCTCAGCCTCGTTGCTCGTCAGATGGCCGGGTGTGTGATGCGGATATTCTTACCGGTGGGGACCCAGTGAAGCGGCATGTGCCGCTCAGGCCGAGTGTTGCCTGTGGGCGATCTCGCACCGAGTGGTGGGGCGGTGCCCCGGCTCGGACTGGCGACGCCGTCGGACGCTCTGGCAGAATGTCCGGCTGTACTCGATTGGACGTCGGTCCCTCTCCCGGCCCCGGTCGCGTCTCGGCTCACGCCGGAAACCGTTGCTTGACCCCACCGGGGACCAGCGCGCGCCAAACCATCAGAACCAGGGTTCAACCAAGTGGCAGTCAGATTCGCCTCAAGCGCATGGGTGAAGTTTGCCCCCTTCTGCCGGGTCGTCGTCCTCGACTCCGCAGAAGCGCGATGGTCGTGTCATCGAGGAGATCGGTGTCTACGACCCGATGCGGGAAGCCCTCGCTCATCCGCATCGACTCGAGCGTGTCAGTACTGGCTCGGTGTGGGCGCCCAGCCCTCCGACGCCGTCTACAAGTTGATCAAGATCACGGCGACTATCACCAGTTCAAGGGCCTCAAGGGTGTCGAGAGCACCCTCAAGGTCAGGACGCCGACGCCGCGACGGTCGCCAAGGAGGCTGCGGTCAAGGCCGCCGCCGACGACGCCGAAAGCGTAGAGGCAGCCGCCGCCAAGGCCAAGGCCGAGCAGGGAGGCCGCTGCGGCGGCCGAGGCTGCTGAGGCCACCGAGGCTGAGGAGACCGCCGAGGCCGCCGCTGAGAGGTCTGAGATGCTGGCCGACGCCCTCGAGCACCTCGTACGGGGGCATTGTCGACAATCCCGACGACGTCACCGTCACCTCTCGGTCGCTGCGCCGCGGCGGCCTGCTGAAGGTGCGGGTCAGCCGAGGACCTCGGCCGAGTCATCGGCCGCTCGGGCCGTACTGCTCGAGCGCTGCGCACGGTGGTGGGGCGCTGGCGGACTCGTCGGTGCGCGTCGACGTCGTCGACACCGACCGTCGCTGAACGCAGGGGTCTTCAGGTCGGCACAGCTGACCGTGTCGGTCTCGGCAGGTCTGACCGATCGACACGAGTGCCCGGTTCCCATGAGGGGCCGGGCACCGTCATCTTTCGGCGGCTGATCTGCGTCCTCAAGCCCCGGCTGATCTGTCCGGTCGGCCGAGCAGGGTAGGAGACAGACCTGGGCGGGGCGTTCAACCTCACGCCATCGGTGCTCCACCTCATCCCTGTGGCCGATGGGAACGTCAGCCGGGGCGCGGTAGGGTTGGCGTCGAGACATCCAGATCCCTTGCCAACCGTTCCACGTCCCGATCCCAGGAGGACAGGTGCTGCTCACCCTCGCCGTCATCGGTCCCGCCCATGCCCTCAAGGGCGAGGTGCGTCTCGAGATCCGTACCGATGACCCCGAGGGCGCCTCGCGCCGGAACCACTGTCCCCACCGAACCGGTCAGGCCGGGCCCTCACGGTCAGTCGTCTACGCTTCGACGGTTCGCGCTGGTTCGCCGCCTTCGAGCAGGCGCGCGACCGTACAGCCGCCGAGGCCCTGCGGGAGTCCGGCTCCTGGTCGAGACCGACGACGCCTCCGACGACGCCATGAGCTCGAGGAGGAGGATGAGATCCTGGTACCGCCACGAGCTCGTCGGGCTGCGAGCGCTCAGCGTCTCCGGCGAGCTGCTGGGAGAGGTCACGGACCTGGAGCCAGGCGTTGCCCAGGACCGACTCGTGGTCACCACCCCGAGGGCGATGACGTGGCCGTTCCTTCGTCGCCGCGCTCGTGCCGACCATCGACCGGAGGCCGGCACCGTGACCCTGGACCCGCCCGGTGGGCTGTTCCCCGGACTCGGTGAGGTGGAGGAGGCTCGGTGAGGATCGACGTCGTCACCATCTTCCCGACTACCTCAAGGTTCTGGACCTCTCCCTCATCGGGAGGGCTGCCGACCGAGGCGACCTCGACCTACGCGTCCACGACCTGCGTGACCACGCCCATGATCGTCACCGCACCGTCGACGACACACCCCTGGGCGGCGGCGCTGGCATGGTGATGAAGCCCGACGTGTGGGGCGAGGCCCTCGATGACGTGCTCGCCGGGGATGCCGCCACCGCCGGTCGTCAGGTCCTCATCATCCCCACCCCCTCGGGTGAGGGTCTTCAGCCAGCGCACCGCCGAGACCTGGCCGGTGCCGACTCCCTGGTCTTCGCCTGCGGCCGCTGCGAGGGCATCGACGCCGCGTTCCCGGCACTACGCCTCTCGCGGTGTCGAGGTGCGTGAGCTGAGCATCGGCGACTACGTCCTCAACGGGGAGGTCGCCGCCGTCGTCATGATCGAGGGCGATCGCCCGCCTCCTGCCCGGTGTCCTGGGCACCCCAGTCACTGGTCGAGGGTCCCACGGAGCCGCGGGCCTGCTGGAGTACCCGTCCACCCGCCCACCCGGTGGCGCGACCTGGACGTGGACCCCGTCCTGCTGTCCGGCGACCACGCCCGCATCGCCCGCAGCCGGCGGGACCAGGCCATTGCCAGAACCGTCAGTCGTCGCCCCGACATGATCACGCGCCTGGACGCCGCGCTCCTGGACCACGAGGACCGTGCCACCTTGGCGGCCCTGGGATGGGCGACGCCGGTCGGGGCAGCTCATCCGGTGCCGGTGCGCATCCGGCCCGCCACCGCGCGCGACGCCGAGGCGCTGGCAGACCTGGCCGCCGCACCTTCCCCGATGCCTGCGAGCATGTCATCGCCCCCGAGTCCATCACCCGGCACATCGCCACGAACCTGGTTCCCGAGCTGTTCTCCACCTGGGCCGGCGACGAGCGCGTCGACCTCGTCGTCGCCGAGCTGCTGCCCCGTTGCCCGGCATACGAACATCCGGTGAGACGGAGACCACCGAGACGTCAGGAGGTCCCAACCTGGTGGGCTACGCCGCCGTACTGCGGGAGGGCACGACGCAGCAGGTGAACCTCCCCGGGATCGATCCTCGTCCTGCCTGTGTCCGGGCTCGTCCGGGACAGGGTCGTCGGTGAGCTGTCCAAGGTCTACGTCGACTCCGCCATGCGAGGCTCGGGACTCACCCCGGCGCTCATCAGCGCCGTGACACGGCGAGCCGCCGCCCGCGGGCGAGCCTGCTCTGGCTCGGCACCCACATCACCAACAAGCGCGCCCAGAAGGCCTACAAGCGGGCCGGCTTCCCGCCAGGTCGGGACTCGCACCTACAACGTCGGAGGCCAGGATGCTCACGACGTCGTCATGACCCGGCGGACGGGAGAAGGCCTATGAGCGGTCGGCGATCAGAATCTTCAGGGACATGGCCGACGGTGCCGGTGACCCTGTCACCCAGGCCGGCTCCCAGCGCCCGGTGACGGTGAGGGCAAGGAAACGGCCGGGGCGACAGAGCCGCTCGAGGGGACAACGGTGGGCAGCGGGAGTCCGCCTCTGTGGGGCAGGCGGATCGCCTACCGCCTCAAGCAGTGGGGCATCACCTTGTCCTACCTGGTGGTCGCCGTGGTGATCATCGCCCTCATCCACACCTTCGTCATCCAGAGCTTCACCATCCCGTCGGGATCCATGGAGGACACCCTCAGCGAGGGGCGACCGCGTCACTGTGACCATGTCGACTCCAGCACCGTGGGCGAGGCGACGTCGTCGTCTTCACCGATCCTGATCACTGGCTGATGACGCAGGGAGCCCACGGGTCTGCAGGGCGTGGCCCAGGACTTCCTCGTCGCGATCCGCATCTTCCCCCAGAACGCCGGTCACCACCTCATCAAACGCGTTATCAGCATGCCCGGAGACCACATCGTCGCCGACGGGAACGGGTCCCTGAGCGTCAACGGCGTCGAGCTCCACGAGGGACTACCTCAAGCCCGGGCGATCGGCCTCAGACCTCGCCTTCGACGTCACCGTGCCGGAGGGCTACATCTGGGTCATGGGCGACAACCGATCCAACTCCTCGGACTCCCGCTACCACCAGAACGACGCCCACCACGGCTTCGTGCCCGATGGGGTAACGTGGTCGGCGTCGCCAAGCACGTCGTATGGCCCTACTCACTGGTCCGGCCTGAGTTCTGGCCGCCAGGTCTTCTCTCAGGTTCCCCAGCCGACATCCACTCCGACGGCGCTCCCCACCGATCCGGCCGAGCCGGCAGCAACAGCGCTGGCGGGCTCCGGCGGGATGACCGATGGACATGCTCCGGAACGTGAGGGAACGCGTGAACTCCAGGCACGACTGGGGTAGCACGCTCGTCCGGGACGCGAGCCTGTGGCAAACTGAGCGGGCACCTGGGTCCTGCGGCTCCTCTGCCACTGGGGAGGAAAGTCGCTTCGAAGGGCTCAGGGGCGTCCACCTCCGGCGCTGCCCCGAACGGCGCGCGCCGCCGAGCTCAGCACTCCTGACCAGTGGCACGGGTGTGGAAAAACATGAACCTGATCGACGGATCAACGCCGCATCACTGCGCGACGACATCCCTCCTTCCGTCCGGGGACACCCTCAAGGTCCACGTCAAGGTCGTTGAGGGATCCCGTACCCGCGTCCAGGTCTTCAGGGGCGTTGTCATCGCGCGCCAGGGCGGCGGCGTCTCGAGACCTTCACCATCCGTAAGGTCTCCTTCGGCGTCGGCGTCGAGCGCACCTTCCCCGTCCACGCCCTCCATCGAGAAGATCGAGGGTCGTCACCCGCGGTCAGGTGCGTCGCGCCAAGCTTACTACCTGCGCGACCTGCGCGGTAAGGCCGCCAAGATCGAGGGCGTCGCGAGGACTGAGCGCCCGCGCTCTCAGGACGGCGCCCGGGCCTACGGGCTCCGGGCGCTCGTCATCTCGACCGCCGTATGGCGGCGAATAACTGTACATCGCGTACATCGACTGACAGGGAAGGGCACGGTGAGACCGGCGCAGGATGAGGCCGACGACGTCGGACTGGACCTGAAAACAGGCCGATCCCTCGCAGATCGGCCGGGCCTCCAGGTCCGCCATCACCCCTTCCTGCAGCGCCCGTCCCAGACTCTCCCAGGAGGGCGGTGAGTCTGCGGAACCGAGACGCGCCCTCGAAGCCGGAACTGTTCGATGACGGCGAGGTGGGACTACGACCCGTTCATCGATCCCGATGCCGACCCCGAACCCGACGACGAGCCCGTGGATCTGCCTCCCTCGATCCAGCCTCGTCGGCACGTACTCGCCATCCCTCCACCTGAGACCAGCTCCCTGGGGCAGCGGCTGACGCGGGCGCTGCTCGTCCTGGCAGTCATCCTCCTGGTCCCCGCCCTGTTCAAGGCCTTCGTCGTCCAGACCTACGAGATCCCCTCGGGGTCCATGGAACGCACCCTGCGTGACGGGGACAAGGTTGCGGTCACGATGTTCGACTCCGACCGTATCGACCGGGGCGACGTCGTCGTCTTCACCGACCCCGACGACTGGCTCCATGTCGAGGCCGACGGGACTGCGTGGCGCCATCCAGAAGGTCATGATCTCCGTGAGCCTCCTGCCCGAGACACCGGTCACCACCTCGTTAAACGGGTGATCGGTGTGGGAGGCGATTCACATGGTCGCCGACGGGAAGGGAACGCTGAGCGTCAACGGCGTCGTGATCAAGGGCCCTACGTCAGGGACGGCCAGTCCCCGTCCTGACGTCCTTCGACGTCACGGTTCCCCAGGGATACGTATGGGTCATGGGGGACAACCGCGGCAACTCAGCCGACTCGCGCTACCACCGCGATGACGCCCACGGTGGTTTCGTGCCCCTGAAGAATGTCGTCAGGGGTGGCCAGGTGGTCTACCAGTGGACGAGCGAGCCGGTGGGGGTGGCTGCAGGGGCGGGGCGAGGCCTTCTCACAGGGTACCGGCTCAGGACACCTCTGCGCCCTCCTCATCCTCGTCCCAGACCAGCCCCGCGTCAGACGACGGTCGGACGGCGTCTGAGAGACGACGCCCTCCGACCCCGGGTCGAGACGGCACGGTCCCGGACGACTCGCAGGGGCGACACCGGTGAGGCGACGAACGGCTCCGAGCGCACCGGACCGGGCCGGATCGACTCGGAATCGAGGGACAGATCTGGAACGGACGTGGTGAGCCCCGGTCCCGTCCCCGTCCCGACCGGTGCCTGGAAGGATCTGCTCCAGACCCATGAGTACGTCGGCGGACTGGACGAGGGTCGGTCGTGGGGCGCTCGCCGGGCCGGTCAGCGTAGGGACTGGCGATCGTGGGACGCTGCACCGACGACGACTTCCCCGAAGGACTGGCCGACTCCAAGCGGCTGACGGCCCGTGCGCCTCTGAGCCTGGTCGACCCCGTGCGCGACTGGCTGGTGGACTCCGCCGTTGCCCGCCTCGCCCGCCGAAATCGATGAGCACGGCATCGTCGGCGCCCTGCGGTTGGCGGGTCTGCGAGCCCTGCAGCGCGTTGCCGAGCGCGGTCACGCCCCTGGCGTCATCATCCTTGACGGCGTCGCCGACTGGCTCACCGTCCCCCAGCCGGACCTGCTCACCGCCCTGGAAGCACGGCCGGCATCGACAGCACCGGTCCCGCCGCGGATTCTCCTACGCCGCCGGTGCGTATGGAGGTCAAGGCCGACGCCCGCTGCGCCGTCGTCGCCGCAGCCAGTGTCCTGGCCAAGGTCGAGCGAGACTCGCTCGCGAGTCGACCTCGCCGATCCCGGTTACGGATGGGCCTCCAACAAGGGCTACGCCTCACCGGCCCACATCAAGGGCCTGGCCGACCTGGGGGCCAGCGACCAGCACAGGCGCAGCTGGCACCTGCCAGGACTGGACCAGCATCACGGCTGACGCCTCGGGCCGACATGGCCGGGGCAGGCCGACTCGCCCCGCGGCCTGCCGGGTCAGGCGCCGTCGGCGAGGCATGATGGCCCGGTGAGCGCAGAAGACCTCGAGTCCTATGAGGAACGAGCTGGAGCTCTCGCTGTACCGTGAGTACCGCGACGTGGCCTCTCTGTTCTCCTACGTCGTGGAGACCGAACGACGCTTTCTACCTGGCCAACGCCGTCGACGTCCAGGTACGTACCAGCGGTGAGGGAGGTCTTCTTCGAGCTCACCCTCGAGGACGCGTGGGTCTGGGACATCTACCGCGCCTCCCGGTTCGTGAAGTCCGTCCACGTCGTCACCTTCAGGGACGTCAACGTCGAGGGCTCACCAAGCTCGAGATGGACATCCCTCCTCCTAGCACCACCCCGGCTCTCGTTGAGCCCTGTCCGCTGAGCAGCAGGGCGCCCAGGGGAGCCACAGGAGGCTTCTGCCAGCGCCCTCCACAGACCTGATGGGGTCCGCTGCGCAGACCGGCGGATCCGGCCTCAGGCTGGTGGCGGAGGTGATCCGCATGGCCGAACCGGTCACAGCAGTCGCAGCAGGCAGAACGGTGATCGCCGCGCGCTCCAGCGCCGCCCTCCCCACCGTGCCCGCCGAGCCACCGGGAACCGAGGACCCGCAGGAGCCCCAGGAGCCCCAGGAGCCGCGGCCGGTCCGTCGTCCCGCCTGCGCACCGGACGCTACGGAGAGGACCTGGCCGCCACCTACCTGGAGGACATCGGCTGGAAGGTCCTGGAGCGCAACTGGCGCCCGGAGCACGGGCTGCGCGGAGAGCTCGACATCATCGCCCTCGAACCAGCCCCCGGTGGCCGGGAGCCAGGAGACGAATCCATCGGCTCGGAGCAGACGACGCGGACGTCGGTGCGACCGACGCTGGTCGTCGTGGAGGTCAAGACCCGCAGCTCCCTGCGTCAAGGACCGCCGGCCGCTGCGGTCGACCCCCGCAAGCTCGCCCGGCTTCGAGCCCTGACGGCCGCCTGGGTCGCCACCCACGAGGCTCCCCGCGCCGGCCTGCGCCTCGACGTCATCTCCATCCTCCTGCGCGACGCGCGTCCTGCGCTGCTGCGCCACCATCGGGCGGTGGGCGCGTCATGGGGCTAGCACGCACGCTCGCGGTCACCCTGACCGGGTTGACCGGACACATCGTCGACGTCGAGGCCCACGCCACCCAGGGCCTGCCCGGATTCACCCTCGTCGGTCTGCCCGACGCGGCTGTGCGCGAGTCCCGTGAACGTGTCCGAGCCGCCTTGAGCACGTGCGGCGTCACCTGGGGCGAGCAGCGCCTGACCGTCAACCTCTCCCCGGCGGACCTGCGCAAGACCGGAACCGGGCTGGACCTGGCGCTGGCGCTGGCCGTGCTGGGAGCTCGCGGCCGGCTCGGTCGGTCAGCTGCCGGGGCCCTGGGGCGCACCGTGTATATCGGCGAGCTCGGTCTGGATGGCTCGGTGCACTCGGTGCGCGGCATCCTGCCCTCCGTCCAGGCGGCGGTAGCAGCCGGGGTGGGGGAGATCGTCGTCGGCCAGGAGGCCGCCGCCGAGGCCGAGCTCGTTCCTGATGCTCGGGTGAGCGCCATCAGCCACATCGGTCAGCTCGTGGAGCGCTACGGAGGGCGCCTGAGTGAAGGCGTGGCCGCCGCGGTGGAGCAGATCTCCGAGGCCGGGAGGGACGCCCCTGCGGCCCTGGCCCGGGATGACGAGCCGCCGGACCTGGCCGACGTCGTCGGGCAGGCGGAGGCCCGCCAGGCCCTCGAGGTCGCGGCGGCCGGGGGCCATCACCTCATCATGGTGGGGCCGCCGGGGACGGGAAAGACCATGCTCGCCGAGCGCCTCCCCTCGATCCTGCCGCCCCTGGAGCAGTCCGACGCCGTCACCGTCACCTCCATCCACTCCGTGGCCGGAACCTTCAACCCCGCCCACGGCCTCATCACCCGGCCGCCGCTGCGCGCTCCGCACCACACCGCCACCCGGGCCGCCGTCGTCGGAGGCGGATCCGGCCTACCGCGCCCCGGGGACGTCTCCCTGGCCCACCGCGGCGTGCTGTTCCTCGACGAGGCCCCCGAGTTCAGTGCCGGGGTCCTGGACTGTCTGCGTCAGCCCCTGGAGTCCGGGACGGTCACCATTGACCGTGTGGGAGGACGGGCCAGCTACCCAGCCGCCTTCCAGCTCGTTCTGGCAGCCAACCCCTGCCCGTGCGGCAAGGCCGGTGGCCGGGGACTGGAGTGCACCTGCACGTCCCTGCAACGGAGGCGCTACTTCTCGCGGCTGTCCGGACCGCTGCTGGACCGGGTGGACATCCAGGTCGAGTGGCGGCGGTCAGTGCCACGGATCTCGCCTGCCCGGCGAGCGGCGAGGTCCAGCGCCGTGGTGGCGCAGCAGGGTGCTGCGGGCCCGGCGTGCCGCGGGCGCCGACTGGCGGGTACTCCCTGGCGGCTCAATGCCGGGTGCAGGGCTCCTTCCTCAGGGGCCCCGACGGCGGACTGAGTGCACCGCTCAGCCGCCGGCTCGCCGAAAGCGCCCTGGGCGTGGGGACCTCTCCCTGCGCAGGGGTGGACCGGGTCCTCCGGCTGGCCTGGACCCTCGCCGACCTCGAGGGGTGCCGAGGCGCTCACCCTCACCCATATCGGAACCGCTCTGGCCCTGAGGACCTCAGGAGTACGACCGTGACTCTCAGACTCACCAGCAGCCTGCCCTATGACATCGATGACCCGGCGCTGGTCCGCGCCACCTGGTCCCGCCTGGCCGAGCCCGCCAGTGCCGCCGCGACGATGCTGGTGGACCGGCTCGGGCCGAGCGCCGCCCTGAGGTGGCTGCTGGAGGAGGCCATCGACTCCTCTGGGCGTGTGCGCAGCGCTCCGCGCCCGCCGGTGCCGGAACCACCCCGGGTGCCTCCCGCAACGGGAAGCGCCGGCGCCCACTGGGCGCAGGTGGCCGCGCGGTGGGCGCCGCGTCTGGAAGGACTCGACATCCGTCGCGAGCTGGACGTGCTCGACCGCCTCGGGGAGCCTCGTCCTTCCAGGAGATGCCTGGTGGCCTCCGGGGCTCGACGAGCTGGAGCAGCCGCCCTTCTGCCTGTGGGTGCGTGGTGACCCGTCGCTGCTGGTCAGTGGCAAGGAGCTGGAGGACAAGGACGCTCGGGGAGACAGGGACAGGATCGTTGAGGACGACGACGCTCAGAGAGCCTCGAGCGCCGGCCGGCCTGTGCGTGAGCACCGGATGCCGACGGGGCCTGCCAGCGGGCTGTGCCTGGCTCTGGTGGGGGCCCGAGCCTCCACCCGGTACGGTGAGGGGGTGGCTGCATCCCTGGCCTCGGGAGTGACGGCCAGGGGTGGTCTCATCGTCTCCGGGGGTGCCTTCGGTATCGACGCCTGCGCTCACCGCGGGGCGCTGCAGAAGGGCCCCACCGTGTCGGTCTCCGCCGGGGGAGTGGACCGCCTGTACCCGGTCGGGAATACCGAGGTGTTGGAGGCGGTCATTGCTGCCGGGGCGCTGGTGGCGGAGGTTCCGCCCGGCTGTCAGCCAGCCGTCACCGGTTCGTCTCGCGCAACCGTGTCATCGCGGCGATCTCGGGGCGACGATCGTGGTGGAGGCGGCCTGGCGCTCGAGAGCCCTGTCCACCGCGCACCGCGCTCTCGAGCTGGGCAGACAGGGTCGGCGCGGTTCCCGGACCGGTGACCTCCATGTCCTCGGTCGGTTGCCACCGCCTCCTGCGCAAGGGGCGGTCTGCATCACCGATACCGATGACGCCCTCGAGCTCCTGACACCGCTTGGCACCGTCGATGCCGATGCCGCCAGGGAGCAGGATCCCAGGCTGGCGGGGAGACGGGCTGCTGGACGGACTGGACCCGGCCGCCTCCGTTGTCCTGGACGCCATGCCGGCCCGAGCCTCGGCGACCACCGAGGCCGTACCCGCTCCTCGAGGCCTGTCTTCGAAGAGACCACTGCGGCCCTGGGGGTCCTGGAGCTCATGGGGAAGGCAGAACGCACTTCCGCCGGCTGGCGGCGACGTCGTTAGTCTTTGGAAACCGGTGCCGGCGCCGGTGGCTACTCGTCGGTGCCAGCCGGGTGCACGTCATCAGAAGGCGGTCCTGGAGGACGCCAAAGAGCTCCTGACGGGACCGTTGGGCCTCCTGGTCCAGTAGCGGAAGGTCCTCGATGGTCACGAGCCGGGCCGTCAGCGCGTAGTCGACCAGGGCAGTGCGCCTGTAGGGAGGCGTGCATGCGTGGAGCCGCCCGCATGCCCTTGACTCCGATGCGGTCGAGCTTGTCGCAGACGTTGTCCAGCGCCCGGTTGAAACGGGTGATCTTCCAGCCCAGGCGGGCAGCCGCGTCGGCGTTGCGAGGCAGGTCGACGGGGCCGGTGCCGGTGCGTCGCAGCCAGGGGCTCGGCCGGGGCCAGTGTCACCAGGTGCTGGTTTCGGGTCAGATTCACCATGCCCACGGTGGTCTGGCCGTCGCCGAGCAGCACGTCCTGCTCTGGGAGAGCTCGTAGCCGGGAAGGGGACCTGCAGGAGGATCTCGTGGGTCGTGGAACCTGCAGTGAAGACGGTGCCATGTCCGGAAAGACCAGGGGACCCTGGAACAGGAGCCACCCACGAGCGGGAGGTACCGGGCGTTCGGTGATGGTGGCACCGATCCGGGAGCCGATGTTGGCCACCACCACAGACCGGCGTCGTGCTCGATGATGAGGAAGCGCCGATGGAGGAAGAGGTTGTCCTCATCAAGCACGAGATCGCCCTCTCGGCCGATCTGGAAGGGGACTTCAGGCGTGATCCGAAACAGCTCGCCAACGAAGTCGAGAGCAGAGGCTCTCCACTCATCGTCGTTACTCCTTCAGATGTCAATGTCAGACGGTCCTGGATGCCTGGGAACGGTCGCGAAGGGCGGCGACATCCTCACTGTCAGAATGCCACGACCGTCCGAACGGTAGAAAGGGCTTGCTACCTATTGACGGCTGGCGCTCACCCTGTTAGCGACCCCGAAAGGATCGATCTATCGCATATTGTCGATGTATGGGTTATGGTGCTGGTGCGAGGTGCGTCGCCGGGCTGGATGCGGGCACCAGCCTCCTGAGGCCAGTGCGGTCGGTGTCAGAAGCAATGAGAGGTAGAGGAAGGGGCAAGATGGTGCAGCATCTGAGCCGTGCTGCCGGTGGTCGGGCGACAGGAGGAGCGATCGCGTGCGCGGTGCTCGCGGTGGGATGTCTGGCGCTCGGGGGAGTGTTTGTTCGGCTCAGTGAGGCAGGGCCGATCGCAACCGGCGGCTTCCGGTCCCTGATCTCCGCCCCCATGCTGTTCCTGCTCGACATCGGTGCCGGTCTGCGGCGCGGCACTCAACAGCAGGAACGCATGCCTTTTCGTGACCATATCACCATTGCTCTGGGTGGGAGCCCTCCTGGCGATCGACCTGTGTCTGTGGAACGTGTCGTTCTTCTACACCACGCTGGCGGGTCAATCTCCTGGCGAATCTTGTTCCCTTCGCCGCGGCGATCTGCGGGTGGGTGCTCTTCAGGGGATGTTCCAGACGTCAGGCTCGTTCTTCCGGCGATCCTGGCGATTGAGGACTACTGCTCCTGACTCCGGTCGGCGTTCATACGGACCCGCGCCACCTGCTCGGAAATGTGATGGCCTTGACCACGGCATTCTTCTACACGGGATTTCTGGTTGTCGTCCAGGGACTGCGAAGGCGGTACCCCGCGCTGCGCATCATGGCGGTACTCAGTCTCTGGTGCGCTGCGGTGTGTCTCGTGGTGGCGATACTGCGTGGAGAGAGTCTGCTTCCGCGTTCCGTGACCGGCTGGCTGCTGCTCGTTGCTCTGGCTCTTACATCTCAGATACTCGGGCAGACCCTCATGGCGCACGCCATGCACTTCATGTCGCTGCAGCTCGGGTCGCTGTTCGCCCTGCTCCAGCCCGTGGCCGCAGCCGTCTATGCCTATCTCCTCTTCTCAGAGGCCCTGACGCTCTCTCAGCTCCTCGGCGTGGTGATCCTCATCGTCAGCATCTACTGGGCCAGGATCGTCCTCGGTTCGTGATGTATCTCGGCGTCAGAACGTCCGATTCCGAGCGGGTGATATGCTCGCCGGAGCCTCGAGCGGCGGCGGAAGGAGGGAGATGCCGGAGAACGCACAAAGCCATTTGGAAGGTCGTTCGGAACGTGTTGACCTGGGCGGGATGGTGGACGCTCTCAAGGTTCTCGCTCACCCGGTGCGCCTTCAGATCCTTCAGTGGCTCCGCGACCCTAGGGCGGAGTTCCCCATTGAGCAGGGGATCGCGGACCCTGATGAGTACGGGGTCTGCATCAAGCAGATCACTGACAAGGTTGGGCTTGCCCAGTCGACCGTATCGGCCTTTATGCGCGCCTTGGAGCGTGAGGGGTTGGTGACCTCTACGCGTATTGGGAAATGGACCCATTACAAACGCAATGAGACGCGTATTGCCGAGGTCCGCTCACAGGTCGCCACGCTGATATAACTCATCTCCCCATTTCATTCGCTTGCGACAACCGCCATCAAAGGGGTCTGCCATGCCGAGGACGCGCGCCGATCTCCTCGCCTCCTACCGCGGGTACCTGGCCCTGCAGCAGGGACCTGTCTGAGCACACCGTGCGGGCCTATCTCGTCGACATCGGCGACCTCCTGAAACTTCCTTGGCGTCGGTGGGGGCGATGCCGAGCCCGTCGAGCGGCCTGGCCACCCTCGATCTGGCGGACCTGCGGGACTGGCTCGCCGCGCAGGCCGCGAGCGGGCACTCGCGCGCCACCCTGGCTCGCCGCTCGGCCTCGGTGAGGACCTTCTCCACCTGGGCCTTCGAGGGAGGGCGTGCTCACCTCCGACGTCGCCGCGCGCCTGCGTGCGCCCGCGTCGACAACCGCCTGCCGGGGTCCTGACGGCCCAGCAGGCCGCACAGCTCCTCAAGGTTGCTGCAGAACTCGCCGCGGACGGGAACGCCCTGGCCGTACGCGACCTGGCCATCATCGAGACGCTCTACGCAACCGGCGTGCGCGTCTCCGAGCTCGTCGGCCTCGACGTCGCCGACCTCGACCACTCCCAGCGAACGCTGCGCGTCCTGGGCAAGGGGCGCAAGGGAACGAACCGTCCCCTACGGGCTGCCCGCCGCCAGGGCCCTGGAGGGCTGGCTGAGCCGGCGCGCGAGATCTGCGCTCCCGACGCCACAGCAGCGCTCTTCCTGGGGATGCGAGGGACGACGCATCGATCCCCGCGCGGTGCGCGACGTCGTCCACCGCCTGTGCGCCGCCCAGGGTCCCCGATCTCGGCCCGCACGGACTGCGCCACAGCGCAGCCACCCACGTGCTGAGTGGGGGAGCGGACCTGCGCAGCGTCAGGAGCTGCTCGGCCCTCCTCTCTGGCTACCACCCAGCGCTACACCCATGTCTCGGCTGAGCGGTTGCGCAGCGTCTACGAGCAGGCCTTTCCCCCGCGCCTGAGACGGCGAGCACGTCCATCCGACGGCACGGTGGTGGGCTGACGCCGTGTGAGTCTGGGCCCCACGGACACCCCAACGCGCGCCCGATCCGAGGTCCCGCCAGTGGGGAGTGCGGCTCAGGGACAAGCGGGCCCAGGCGACGGGCGATCGCGATGTGCAGCGCGAAGCTGCGCTGCATCTGCGCAGTGCTGTGGAGGTTCACTGACGACGTGGACGCGCTGGCGCGGGTGAGAAAGCTGTGTACCGCCCACAGGCCCGGCCTCCCACCGGCTCAGGGAAGGCCCCGCAGGACCAAGGGTATGAACTCACCGAAGCGGATCGTGGCCAGGCCCGTCCCGTAGTGGAGGCCCGCGCGCGAGGCGGGGCGGGGCCAGGGCCAGGCGCGCCAGCAGATCCCGGTCGAGCAGGTCTCCCTCATGCAGGGGCCTCCTGGAACCGCACCATGTCCTCCAGGGTTGTCACCGCGCCGCCGTCAGCGGACCCGACGGACAGCGCCCTGGCATGGCTGATCTCCGCACCCGCGGCCCAGACCGGGCGATCTTCAGACCTGCCAGCTCCTCATCGGTGGCCGTGGAGTGCGGCTGACCCGTGCGCGTCATCCCCGCAGGGTTGGAACACCTGGGTGCGCAGCACCTCGTGGGCAGACAGGCCGGTGACCTCCTGGGCACGCACTGAGCCAGGGCGTGGTTGGTGTCCCCCGTAGAGCGAGCTCTCACCAGGACGGCCCAGGGACGGCAGCCCGCGCACTGCGCTACCACCTCGGCCAGGGTCCCACCGGCGGTCGGGTTGGCGCATGAGGCGGTCCAGCGAGCACTCGGTGGACCGTCCTCGAGCAACTGCACCGGGTCGGGCGGTCCTGAGCGGTGGCTGAGCAGACGGCTCAGGGTCAGCTCCGGGACAGAATGACGCCGGGGAGCGGCGGGTAGCGCGGACAGATCGATGCCCGGGGCGAGCTCGCCGATCGGCGCATCCAGGGACAACGGTCCCTGCTGGGCCAGGCGTGCCGCCGCGACCGCCACGAAGGGTTTTCCCGCGCTCGCGGTATGGAAAAGGCCGGTCGACCTCACCGAAGGAGAACCTCACCCCAGGGGCGATGATGAGCACCTGCGGGGCCGGCAGGTCTGGGCGTCGCTTTGCGACCATCCTCTGCAACCTGGGCCGCAGGGAGGTCTCGAACCAGTGCTGGAGGGACTCGGAGGGCCTCATGTCTCCGCCTCTCTCAACGAGACGTCTTTGAAGGGGTTGTGCCCGAAAGCTCACCACTGTCCACGACGTCCCATCATCGGAAGGAGTGCCGGCGAGATCAAGCGCCGATCACCGGTTCTCCTGGACCGGCTGGAGGCGGATGACGGCCGGTTGCAGCAGGCGCAGCGGGTTGATGTACGTCTTAGGGCCGGTGCGCGCGCCCCAGTGCAGGGCGCAGACCCCGTCCGAACGGTGCCCGGGCAGCAAGGTGCCGATGACCTGCCCCGCACCGACCGCCTCACCCGCTCCGACAGTCGGTTCTACTGGCTCATAGGTGGTGCGGATCCCATCGCCGTGGTCGACGGGAGACCACTGGGCGCCCAGCCACCATGCCGGCGAAGCGACTGTCCCGGCTGCGGCGCTGCGGATCTGTGCGCCTTCGGCGGCCGCGAGATCGACTCCCCGGTGCCCGCGCCCCCACACGACGGCAGGTGGATCGAAAGCCTCCACCACGGTGGCCGGTGCGCCGGTTGGCCACTGGTAGCGTCCCCGCGGGCGCAGGGGCCCCGGAGACTGGCCCACGCCCTCCTGAGTGCTCGTCCCCGTCTCCTCTGCGAACCGGGCGATGAGGGCTGGGAACTCGTGAAGAGTGAGGGTCGACGAGGGTCAGTGAGGGCGCTGCTCCGGCCGGCCGGGAGGGTACCCATCAGCTCCGGGAAACGCCGGGTCCTGGAGCTCCGGGCCGGTGACCGGGATCATGGCGGCGCTGGCGACTGTGCTCATGCCATGAGCTCGGTTGCGTGTCTGGGAGCGCGGCGAGCGGTCCGCAGACGACCAGGGGTCGTTGCCAGCGCGGTGAGCGGCGGGGCAGGGGACGGGGAGATGGGAGAATCGTGCGTTGTGCTCAGGGATTGCCGGGTTTGCGGGGGATGTTCTGGGTGCATGCCCTCAGAGTGCGCGCCGATCGGCCTTGGTCGCTGAGGGACGTCGTCGGCCCTGTGGGAAAACCCTCCCAGGAAGCAGCCTGTGGTGACCGGAATGACTCTGCATTCCAATGAATCGGCCCTCGGCAGCGGGGGCAGCCCTGTGGTAACCTCGCCTCCGCAGCATTCTGCGGATCGCTCCGGCGTCAGTGGGAGATGGGCCCAGGGTGCTGACTTCGCGTGCCTGCCCCGAGCACCTCAGGGACGTCCCTCCAGGGCGACACGGTCGCGGTCCCGGTCATCACGGTTCGCCATGGTGAACGGGTGGCCGTGCGTCGCAGGCACCAGGCCCCATCCGCGCCGGCTCACTCGCCGGTCACCGGTTCGGTGTGCGCCCTCAAGCGCGCGGAATCACGGGGAACAACCCAGAAAACACCCCGGGACGCGCCCGAGCGCACTGCTTGGCCGTCCCCGAAATGATCGTGCGTCGAGCAACCTCTCGGCTTTACACGGAAGGACCGTCATGGCCGTCGTCACCATGCGCCAGCTCCTTGATAGCGGTGTCCACTTCGGGCACCAGACCCGTCGCTGGAACCCCAAGATGAAGCGCTTCATCCTCACCGAGCGCAACGGCATCTACATCATCGACCTCCAGCAGTCCATCGAGGGCATCAACACCGCCTACGACTTCGTCAAGGAGATCGTCGCTCGCGGCGGCAACATCCTGTTCGTCGGGACCAAGAAGCAGGCCCAGGCCGCCGTGGCCGAGCAGGCCCAGCGTGTCGGCATGCCCTACGTCAACCAGCGCTGGCTGGGCGGCATGCTCACCAACTTCTCCACCGTGCGCGCCCGCCTGGACCGCATGAAGGAGCTCGAGCAGATCGACTTCGACGACGTGGCCGGCTCCGGCCGCACCAAGAAGGAGCTGCTCATGATGCGCCGTGAGAAGGACAAGCTCCAGCGCACCCTGGGCGGTATCCGCGACATGAGCAAGCTCCCCGCGGCCGTGTGGGTCGTGGACACCAAGAAGGAGCACCTGGCCATCTCCGAGGCCCAGAGCTCAGGATCCCGGTCATCGCCATCCTGGACACCAACTGCGACCCGGACGAGGGCCACCTACGGCATCCCCGGCAACGATGACGCCATCCGCGCCGTCACCCTGCTCACCCGCGTCGTCGCCGATGCCACCGCCGAGGGCCTGCTGGCCCGCTCCGGTGGCCGCGCCCGCACCGGTGAGGAGGCCGAGGTCGTCTCTGCCGACGCCGAGCCGCTGCCCGAGTGGGAGGCCCAGCTCCTCGCCGGCGCCGAGGCTGACGCGCCGACCTCCGAGGTCGCCGAGGCCGCTGCCGAGGCTCCTGCCGCTGAGCAGGCCTGAGCGCGCGACCACGCTCCTTGTTCACAGCGCGGCGTCCAGCGCTGTGAACACCTTTCACGTTTTTTTCACGTCTGTGGTCACTGACTGACCAGGGAGACATTCATGGCGAACTACACCACTGCTGACATCAAGGCGCTGCGCGAGACCGGCGCCGGCATGCTCGACGTCAGAAGGCCCTCGACGAGGGCCGAGGGGCGACGCCGAGAAGGCCATCGAGATCATTCGCGTCAAGGGTCTCAAGGGGCATTGCCAAGCGCGAGGGCCGCGCCGCCTCCGCCAGCCTCATCGCCGCCAGGTCGTCGACTCCGGCGACGGCCAGGTCAGCGTCCTCGTCGAGATCAACGCCGAGACCGACTTCGTGGCCAAGAACCAGAGTTCCTCGACTACGCCGAGCAGGTCCTCACCGCCGCCCTCGACTCCGGCGCCACCGACGCCGATGCCCTGGCCGAGGTCGAGGTCGACGGCTCCACCGTCAAGGAGCTCACCGACGGCATGCAGGCCGTCATCGGCGAAAGATCGTCGTGCGTCGCGTCGGCCGCCTCGAGGCCGACAAGATCGAGCTCTACCTGCACGCACCAGCCCCGACCTGCCCGCCCAGGTCGGCGTCCTGGTGGGCACCGACGCCAAGGCCGCCGAGGTGGCTCACGACGTCGCCATGCACATCGCCGCCTACTCCCCGGAATACGCCACCCGCGACGACGTCCCGGCCGAGGTCGTGGACAAGGGCGCGCCATCGCCGAGGACGACCCGCGCCGAGGCAAGCCCGAAGGCCATCCCAAGATCGTCGAGGGGCGCCTCAGCGGCTTCTTCAAGGAGAACGTCCTGGTCGACCAGGCCTTCGCCAGGACCCCCAAGACCACGGTCGGCAAGGTCGTTGAGGCCACCGGCGGCGAGCTGACCGGCTTCGTCCGCTTCCGCGTCGGAGCCTGATCCGGGTACCGCCGGGCCGGCTCGCCGGAGAGCAGCCGGTGTTGTCGGGTCGGTCGGAGACTGACGGGGCGGGGTCACGAGCACGATGCTCGTGACCCCGCCCATCTCGTCCCGATTCGTCGACGGCCGGTCCGGCATGTCGTAGGGCATAGTCGCATGGCGTGTCTGACCGCCGGGGGTGACTCTCATCGGGGCCCGGTGCCGTCTCGGACGGGGTAGGCTGTGCGAAGCCTGCCCACCGAACCCAGGAGACATAACGCAATGAGTCAGGAACCGGCTCGTGACGACCGCGTGGCCCACGGCACGCACCCCAGACGTGTTCTGCTCAAGCTCTCCGGTGAGGTCTTCGGCGGCGGATCGATAGGTCTGGATCCCGACGTCGTCTCCGACGCCGCCCGTCAGATCGCCGACGCCGTACGCGCCGGCGTCCAGGTCTCCGTCGTCGTCGGAGGCGGGAACTTCTTCCGCGGTGCCGAGCTCTCCTCGCGCGGCATGGACCGCGCCCGCGCCGACTACATGGGCATGCTGGGAACCGTCATGAACGCCCTGGCCCTGCAGGACTTCATCGAGAAGGCCGGGGTGCCCGCCCGCGTCCAGACCGCCATCGCCATGGGACAGGTCGCCGAGTCCTACATCCCCCTGCGCGCCATCCGCCACATGGAGAAGAACCGCGTGGTCGTCTTCGGCGCCGGCGCCGGCCTGCCCTACTTCTCCACGGACACGGTCTCGGCCCAGCGCGCCCTGGAGACCCACTGCGACGAGCTGCTCGTGGGCAAGAACGGGGTCGACGGCGTCTACACTGCCGACCCCCGCAAGAACCCCGACGCCAAGCGCCTCGACAACCTCACCTACGAACGGGCCCTGGCCGACGGCCTCCAGGTGGTCGACGCCTCCGCCTTCGCCCTGTGCCGTGACAACGGGCTGACCATGCGGGTCTTCGGCATGGGAGCGCCCGGCAATATCACCCGGGCCCTGCTGGGTGAGAGAATCGGGACACTCGTCAGCTGCGGCTGAGCCGGCTGCGGGCCCAGCGGGACCGACGACGGACCGGCGCGGGCCCCTCGCCCGTCCCGCACGGACGACCGGCGCATCCTCGCAAACCCGCGCCATCCCGCGATGGCCGCTCACGACTATAGAACCCACGACCGCCCAGCAAAGGAAGCACCATGATCGACGACGTCATGCTCGAGGCCGAGGACAAGATGGACAAGGCCCTCCAGGCCGCCAAGAGCGAGCTCGCCTCCATCCGCACCGGCCGCGCCAACCCCTCGATGTTCAACGGGATCGTCGTGGACTACTACGGCGCCCCCACCCGCTCCAGCAGCTCGCCTCCCTGACGATCCCCGAGGCCCGCACCGTCCTGGTCAGCCCCTTCGACCGCTCGGCGATGAAGGACATCGTCACCGCCATCCGCGAGTCCGACCTCGGTGTCAACCCCACTGACGACGGCACCGTCATCCGCGTCACCCTGCCGGCACTGACCGAGGGACGTCGCAAGGACTACGTCAAGCTCGCCCGCTCCCGTGCCGAGGACTCCCGCGTCCAGGTGCGCGGTATCCGCAGCAAGGCCAAGAAGGGCTCGAGGCCATCAAGAAGGACGGCGAGGCCGGCGAGGACGACGTCAAGCGCGCCGAGCACGAGCTCGACGGCCTCGCAAGCGCTTCGTCGAGCAGATCGACGCCGCCCTGAGCGCCAGGAGGCGAGCTCCTCGAGGTCTGACCCGACCGATCCCGGGGCCGGCGGCCCCTGCGAACGCCGGTTCCCGCCCTGTCCCGCCGACCCCCTGTGAGCCCCGTGACGACTCTGTTGAACCCGCGCCCCCGCGCAGCCACGACCCCCTGCCCGCCACCGGGCGGGCAGGGCGAAACCTGCCCGCCGCCGTCGGGGTGGCGGTCGTGCTCATCGCCGTGGTCCTGGGGTCCCTGGCCTTCTACAAGGTCGTCTTCGTGGGCGTCGTCGTGCTGGCCGTGTGCGGGGCGCTGTGGGAGCTGGCGGCGGCTTTCGCCCGCAAGAGCATCCGCCTGCCGCTGGCACCCCTGTGGCTCGGAACCCTGGGCATCTCCGTATGCGCCTGGGAGCTGGGGGCGGAGGCGGCCTTCGGGGCCTACGTGGCCACCACCGGCGCCTGCGTCCTGTGGAGCTTCATGGACCATGCCGAGGCGGAGACCGGCACCGTCCTGGAGCAGGCCGGTCACGACATCCCCCGCACCGAGGCGCACGACGAGGTCCGCCGCTCGCGTTCCAGCGCTGCTGCCGCCTCGGTCTTCGCCGCGACCTACCTGCCCTACCTGGCCGGCTTCGCCGTGCTGCTCCTGGTCCAGGATCACGGAGTGGGAAAAGTCATGATGCTCATCGCCCTGGCAGCCGCCAACGACACCGGTGGGTGGCTGGCGGGCATCACCTTCGGCCGTCACCCCCTGGCTCCGTCGGTCTCGCCCAGAAGTCCTGGGAGGGCCTCATGGGCTCCCTCATCGCAGCCGTCGCCACGGGGGCCGGCTGCGTCTGAGCCATCGGCGGCCCCTGGTGGACCGGGGGCCGCGCTGAGGTCTGCACCGTGATCGTCTCCACCCTGGGTGACCTGGGCGAGTCCCTGCTCAAACGCGACCTGGGGCTCAAGGACATGGGCACGCTCCTGCCCGGGCACGGAGGAATCATGGACCGTCTCGACTCCATCCTCGTGGCCGCTCCACTTGTCTACGCCTTCACCCTCCTGGTGAAATAGGGGCTGCATGCCGCATCCCACCCCTATCGACCAGCCCAGCCCTCCCCAGCCCCGGGACACGAGGGCACAGGCGTGAGTCTTTCGCAGTACAGCGCCCCCGGCGCCCGCAGCCCGTCAGCATCACCGGACGGCCGCGCGACAGCCAGGTCAGGTCATGCCCACCGACCAGCCGCCCGAGGCGCCACCGGTCCGATGCCAGGCCGCGCCTGTCCTTCGCCGTACCGGCGGCGCGAGGGCAAAGGCCCCCGTCACCTGGCCGACCTCGACCTGAGCGGTCGCAAGGCCGCCTGCAGAAAGCTCAGGGCCTGCCCTCCTTCCGGGCCGACCAGCTCTCACGGCACTACTTCACGCACTTCACCCGCGACAGCGCCGACATGACCGACCTGCCCGCCTCCCAGCGCGAGCAGCTGTGCGCCGAGCTGCTGCCCGAGCTCATCGCCCCGGTGCGCGCTCTGCGAGCCGACGGCGGACGCACCATCAAGCACCTGTGGGGAGCTGCACGACGGCGTCCGGGTGGAGAGCGTCCTCATGCGCTACAAGGACCGCACCACCTTGTGCGTCTCCTCCCAGGCCGGCTGCGGCATGGCCTGCCCCTTCTGCGCCACCGGCCAGATGGGCCTGACCCGCAACCTGTCCACCGCGGAGATCGTCGAGCAGGTGCGCCACGCGGCCCAGGCCTCCGCAGCCGGCGAGCTGACCGGGGGACCGGCGCGGCTGTCCAACGTGGTCTTCATGGGGATGGGCGAGCCGATGGTCAACTACAAGAACGTCATCGGTGCCCTCCACCGGCTCATTGACCCGGCCCCGGAGGGCTTCGGCATGTCGGCCCGCGGCATCACCGTCTCCACGGTGGGGCTCGTTCCTCTCATCCGCCGGCTGGCCGGCGAGGGGCTGCCTGTGACCCTGGCCGTCTCGCTGCACGCCCCCGACGACGAGCTGCGAGACGAGCTCATCCCCGTCAACTCCAAGTGGAAGGTCGGCGAGCTGCTCGACGCCGCCCACGACTACTTCCTGGCCACCGGCCGGCGCGTGTCCATCGAGTACGCGCTCATCAAGGACATGAACGACCACGCCTGGCGCGCTCAGATGCTCGCCGACGAGCTCAACCGCAGGGACACCGGATGGGCCCACGTCAACCCCATCCCTCTCAACCCGACTCCGGGCTCCATCTGGACCTGCTCGGAGGTTGCGGTTCAGGATATGTTCGTTGACACGCTTCGACGTGCCGGAATTACCACGACAGTGCGAGACACTCGAGGCAGCGACATCGACGGTGCCTGCGGTCGGCTCGCGACCGGGTACTCAACCAGGAGAGGGCCAAGACGACGCAGAGCGACATGTTCCCCAAGTCAGCGCTCCTGCGACCGGGCTACCGCCCCGAGCAGGTCGATCGCTACTTCGAGACGGCTCACGAGATCTACGACTCCGGCGATCTCGACGAGATGGACTCCGAGGGCGTGCGCACCGTCGCCTTCGACGTGGTCCTGCGCGGCTACCAGCCCCAGGCCGTCGACGCGGCCCTCGACCGCCTCGAGGTCGCCTTCCTTCAGCGCCGTCGTGCCGCCTTCGTGGCCAAGAAGGGCCGTCAGGCCTGGATGGACCAGGTCACCCAGCTCGCCACCACCCTCTACCCGCGCCTCCTGCGTCCGGCCGGTGAGCGCTTCGCCCCGGCCTCCGGGCGAGGGTATGACAAGACCGATGTCGATGCCCTCATGGACCGCATCGCCGGCTGCTTCGACTCCGACACCACCCTGACCTCCAGCGAGGTGCGTGGAGCGGTCTTCCGCCGTGCCCGGGGGAACAAGGCCTACGGGGAGCCCAGCGTCGATCGCTACCTGGCGCGCGTCGTCGAGGTCCTCCTGTCTGTTGAGTGAACCGAGTAAGTCGAGTAGATCGAGTACGTTCTGAGGAATCCCGCCGCCCCATGACCGGCCACGCACCGTCACGTTCCTGTTCCCCGCAGTCCCTCGCCGACTGGTCCTGCTCGGATCCACCGGTTCGATCGGTACCCAGACCCTGAGGGTCCCTCGCCCGTCTGGGCCAGGCCGCCCCGGGTGGTCGCTCTGGCCGCCGGTGGAGGCCGCCTGGAGCTCCCTGGCCCGACAGGCCCTGGCCTGGGACGTCCCCGTCCTGGCCATCACCGGCGGGAGGGAGGAGCTCGCCGAGCATCTGCGCGAGGCACTCGCGATCGCAGCCGCCCAGGCCGGTCGCCCCGACCCGGTCACCACGATCCTCACCGGCCCCGATGCAGCGACCACGGCAGTCGAGACCGCAGGGCTCGGGCCCGATGACACGGTGGTCAACGGCATCACGGGCTCCGTGGGCCTGCTGCCCACGCTGGCGGCCCTGCGCAGCGGCGCCCGCCTGGCCCTGGCCAACAAGGAGTCCCTCGTCGTCGGAGGCGCCCTGGTCCGCGAGGCGCTCACCCGGCCCGGCCAGGTCGTCCCCGTGGACTCCGAGCACTCCGCCATCGCCCAGGCCCTGGCCAGCGGCCGTCACGAGAAGGGTCTGACCAGTCCCGTCGTCAGTGGGCACAGCGAGGTGCGCAGGCTGGTCCTGACCGCATCCGGCGGCCCCTTCCGCGGTAGGAGCCGGGAGAGTCTCACCGGGATCAGCGCCGCCGCCGCCCTCAAGCACCCCACCTGGGACATGGGACCGGTGGTGACCGTCAACTCCTCGACCCTCATCAACAAGGGCCTCGAGCTCATCGAGGCCCACCTCCTGTTCGACGTGGTCCCCGAGCAGATCGACGTCGTCGTCCACCCCAGTCGGTCATCCACTCCATGGTCGAGTTCACCGACGGCGCCACCATCGCCCAGGCCTCCCCACCCGACATGCGCCTGCCCATCGCCCTGGGGCTGACCTGGCCCGAGCGTCCCGACCTGTCCGGCCTCGTGACACCCAACGACTGGCGTGATCCGGTCAGCTGGACCTTCGAGCCCCTGGATGGTGAGGCCTTCCCCGCCGTCGACCTGGCCCGCAGCGCCGTGGCCGCATCGGCCACCCACCCGGCCGTCCTCAACGCCGCCAACGAGCAGGCCGTCGCCGCCTTCCTGGGCGGCCGGATCGAGTGGCTGGACATCGTTGAGATCGACGCGGCCGTCGTCGGCGAGCACGAGGGGCTGTTCGCTCCGGGCCTCGACGACGTCCTGGCCGTGGAGACCTGGGCCCGCACCCGCGCCGACGAGCTCATCGCGGCACGAAACGGAGGAACGCACTCGTGAGTACCACCCTGGCCTACATCCTGGGCATCGTCATCCTCATCATCGGGATCGGTGTCTCGGTGGCCCTCCACGAGCTCGGGCACATGATCCCGGCCAAGAGGTTCGGCGTGAAGGTACCCGAGTACTTCATCGGCTTCGGACCGAGGATCTGGTCGGTCAAGCGCGGCGAGACCGAGTACGACGTCAAGGCCATCTGGCTGGGCGGCTACGTCAAGCTCGTCGGCATGCTGCCGCCGGCCAAACCCGGAAAGCCGGACCGGCGCCGCAAGGACGGCAGCCTGGGCATGGTGGGCGAGGCGCGTGCCGAGGCCCTCGAGGAGATCGGGCCAGGCGAGGAGCACCGCGCCTTCTACAGCCTCAGCGTCCCCAAGAAGCTCATCGTCATGGCCGGGGGGATCCTCACCAACCTGGTCCTGGGAATCCTTCTTCTGGCAATCGCCATCGGCGCGGTCGGCATCCCGGGGCGCACGACCACGCTGTCGAAGGTGGAGCCCTGCGTCTCGTCCAACGTTGATGAGAAACGTCCCTGCCAGGGACTCCGACCCGGCCGGCCCCGCCAGCGCCGCCGGTATCAAGGCCGGCGACCGGGTCGTCTCCTGGGGCGGGGTCGAGGTCTCCACCTGGGGAGGAGCTCCAGGCCCGGATCGCAGCCGGCGGGACCAACCCCACCCAGGTCGTCATCGAGCGCGACGGTGCTCACGCGTACCGTCAGCGTCACAGCGGTCGAGGCCCAGCGGACCGTTCGCGACTCCCAGGGCGCCCCGGTCAAGGACGCCACCGGCGCCGTGCGGACCGAGGCCCGCCCCTACGTGGGGATCGCCCCCTCCCGGGGAACCATTCCGCAGAGCCCGGCCAAGATACCGGGCCTCATCGCACTGAGCCGTCGGCGGCACGGTCAAGGCCATCGCCACCCTCCCGGTCGGGCTCTACCACGCCGTCCAGGCCGGACTGGGCATGGAGCAGCGCAGTGCCGACAGCGGCGTCGTCGGCCTGGTGGGCATGGGGCGCATGGCCGGGCAGGCCACCAGCGGCGGTGCGACCGGAGGCGGGCAGGTTCCCCTGTCGATGCGTGTCAGCAGCATGCTCGTGCTGCTGGGCAGCCTCAACCTGGCGCTGTTCGCCTTCAACCTGGTGCCCCTGCTGCCCCTTGACGGCGGGCACGTGGCCGGCGCCTGCTGGGAGGGCATCCGGCGCATGATCGCCAAGGCGCAGGGGAAGCCTGATCCGGGACCGGTGGACACGGCCAAGATGATCCCGGTGGGGCAGGTCGGCTTCGGCCTGCTCATCGTCATGGCCCTGGTCCTGGTGTGGGTGGATATCGCCGCTCCGCTGTGAGGTCCATGATGGCGGGGTGCTCCGGTGCCGGCGGGAGCGATGCCACACGCCCGCGGTACAGGGCCGGGCAGGGTGGATGACATACTGGTCGGGTGACTGAAGCGATCGCTCTTGGCATCCCCACCATGCGTGCCCAGGCCCCGGTCCTGGCGCCGCGCCGACCAACTCGCAAGATCAAGGTCGGCAGCCTCAACGTCGGCGGAGACGCGCCCATCACAGTGCAGTCCATGACCACTACCAAGACGCACGACATCGGTGCCACGCTCCAGCAGATCGCCGAGCTGACGGCCTCGGGCTGCGACATCGTGCGCGTGGCCTGCCCCACCGACAAGGACGCCGAGGCGCTGCCGATCATCGCCAAGCAGTCGCGCATCCCCGTCATCGCGGACATCCACTTCAACCCCAAGTACGTCTTCGCCGCCATCGAGGGCCGGCTGCGGCGCCGTGCGCGTCAATCCCGGCAACATCCGCAAGTTCGACGACCAGGTCGCCGACATCTGCAAAGGCCGCCTCCGACGCCGGTGTCTCCCTACGCATCGGCGTCAACGCCGGAAGCCTCGACAAGCGCCTGCTTAAGAAGTACGGCAAGGCCACCCCCGAGGCGCTCGTGGAGTCCGCCACCTGGGAGGCCGGACTGTTCGAGGAGAACGACTTCCACGACTTCAAGATCTCCGTCAAGCACCACGACGTCGTCACCATGGTGCAGGCCTACCGGCTCCTGTCCGAGGCCGGCCAGTGGCCCCTTCACCTGGGCGTGACCGAGGCCGGCCCCGCCTTCCAGGGCACGATCAAGTCCTGCGCCGCCTTCGGCACCCTGCTCGCAGAGGGCATCGGCGACACCATCCGCGTCTCCCTGTCGGCGCCTCCGGTTGAGGAGGTCAAGGTGGGCACCAAGCTCTTAGAGTTCATGGGTCTGCGTCAGCGCCAGCTCGAGATCGTCTCCTGTCCCTCCTGCGGTCGGGCTCAGGTGGATGTGTGGACCCTTGCCGAGGAGGTGGAGGCGGGACTCAAGAAGGTCACCGCGCCGTTGCGCGTGGCCGTCATGGGCTGTGTCGTCAACGGCCCCGGCGAGGCCCGTGAGGCAGACCTGGGCTGCGCCTCGGGCAACGGCAAGGGGCAGATCTTCGTGCGTGGCCAGGTGGTTGAGACCGTCCCCGAGGACCAGGTCGTTGAGACCCTCCTCAAGCACGCCGAGGTCATGGCCGCTGAGATGGCCGAGGAGCTCGGTGAGGATGCACTGGCCGGCACCGCTCCCATGGTCTCCGCCGCCGGTTGAGGACCGGTGAGGGCGGGAAGCGCAGAGCTCCCGCCCGGGCCTGACGGACATGGGCTTCCTACGGCACCGTGATCACGAACGCGATCAGCGTCGCGCCGATCGCCTGACACCGGTCCCCGCCGACCGGGTCTCGGGCGTCATGTCGCTGTGCGCACTCGATCCGGTCAGCGCCGTGAGCCTGGTCCAGCAGATGCAGCGCTGGTCTCGTTGGGGACGCGGCGACGTCGTCGCTCTGGGAGGACTGGCCCGTCCTGTCGCCGCGGCCTGGTCGGTGGGTTCTCTCATGCTCTTCGGCCTGGCCGGACGCCCAGAGCACGGTCTGCGAGCCGCGGATGCCGGTGAGATCTGGGCGCTGGCCGAGCACGCCCGCCCTCGCCTCTCCAGGCGCGGCTCCGTGTCGGGACCGGCTCGAGACGTCGCCGCGATCTGGGGTGGGCTCAGCGAGCAGGGAGCGCGTGCCCGCCATGAGCGCTGGAAGCAGCCGGTCCTGACCGCGCCCCGGGTGGGCGGGGGCTGGGGAGTGCGCACCTGCGTCGTCGTCCGTCCCTGGCCTGGGTGGGGCGGTCGGTCCGTCTCGCCCGTCCTGATGAGGACGGACTGGTGCTGCCCGCCTCGGTGGACATGTTCAGCGGGGAGCTCGGCTACGACCCCACCGTGGACGGTCCCGGTTACGGCCGCCACGTCAGCTGGCTCATCGAGCAGGGACGCAGCTACATCGTGCTCGATGACGGTGCCGGTCACCCGGTTCAACCCGGCTCGCCTCGGGCCGTGGCCTTCAAAGGCTGATGTCGGGGCCCTGTGGCGCTCCCCGGCCGGTTGCGTCGCCCAGCTGACCGGGGTGTGGACGCGCCCCGACCTGCGCGGGCGAGGAGTCGGGGCGGCGGCTCTGGCCAGCGTCGTGGACGCCGTACGTCGCGATCATGTCGGGGCCGACGGCGTTGTCAGCCTCTACGTCAACGACTACAACGCCCCCGCCCTGGCGCTCTACCGGTCTCTGGGGTTCGTGCAGGTGGGTCTGTTCGCCACCGTGCTCCTGTGAATGTTCCCGGTGGGACCGCAAGGACGATGCTGTTTTGTTACACGGCGCCTGCAAAGTCATGGTGAACAACATATGGAGCGTCTTGGGCGGCTCGCCTACGATCACCAATCGTGCGCAGTACTGATGACGTCGACTCCGAGAACACGGAGCGTCAGAACAATATCGAGGTATGGAATGACCTCGTATCACCCAGAGACTTGATTGTCTGTCTCCTGATATCGGTGATATGCGTCGTCGCGGCGGTGCTGTTCTCCGTTTATCTCGGAGGCAAGCCGCTGTTCTGGGGGCTGGGGGCCTCCACCATCGGTTTTATCGCCTGCTGCTTCCTTGTGACTCCTAAACGTGAGGTCACCATTGTCGATGAGCTGAACGTCGGGGCGAGTGAAGGGGGAGACCGGTGACTGTGAGCCTTCTCCTCATGATGGTGGCCGCCATCCTGGCTGCCGTGGTCCTCTACACCTTCATCGGTTTCATCCCCGGGACCGATGAGACCGGGGTGCTGGCCCCCGTCACTCTGGCGATCATCCTGGCTGGGGCACCACCGCACGTGGTGCTCGCCTTCTTCATCTCCGCCGTGGTCACGCTCAACCTCATGAACGGGATCCCGACGGCGCTGGTGGGACTGCCCGGCGGAGTCATGTCCGCTCCGCTCATGGATCACGCCATGGTGCTGCGCAACAAGGGCCTGGCCTCAGACACGATCCGGAAGATGGCGGTGGGGTCGGCCATTGGAACCCTCATCTCCATTCCCCTGAGCTTCCTCCTTGCCGGTCTGCTGCTGCCCATGGCCGACTGGATCAAGTCCAACTCCGATATCGTCCTGGCTGCCGGAGCCGTGATTCTGGCCCTGCTCGGAAAGAACCGAATTCTCTCCCTGGTATCGATTCTTCCCATGGCACTTCTGTTCCAGGCGCTTCCGGCGCTCTACCGAGGGGCGGGGATTATCCCTGAGAAGGCCAGTGTCAATACCTCCTTCTTCCTCGGGATCACCGTGGGGCCTATGCTCCTGACCCTCCTGGAGCTGCTCAATGCCAAGCGTCGGGAGGCACTGCCGCACGGCAATCGCACCAAGGCCGAGCTGCTGCGATCCGGTTTCGAGCGACAGGCGTTGTGGCCGGGGCGGCTCATCACGAGGTCCGAGGGCTGGTGGAGTGCCGCCATGGCCGCCGTCTCCACCCCGCTGTTCATTCTCAGCCCGGTGGGCCTGACCTTCCTGCTGGGCGAGGCCTCCGTGGCCCGCCAGAAGGAGGACCGGGTGCCTCGCGCGCAGCGTGCAGTGACCGTCATGAGCGCCCTGACCCCTCGACCTACCTGGCCCGGCGTCATCATTCCGCTGGTGGCGCTCGGGGTCCCGATCTCCGGTGTGTCCGTCGGCCCCGCCGGTCCGCTGTTCAATGCGGGCTCGGTCTACACCAAGCAGCACAACCTGCACCACCTGCTGGACCTGCCCGGATTCATCATCACCGTGACCATCGGGGCTCTTGCCGCGGTTGCGATCACGTACGTCATCGCCGTGCGCTGGTCCTCGCAGATCACCTACTTCGTCATGCGTCGCATTCCCCACGAGGCGGTGCTGGCGCTGTTCGTCGCCTTCGTCCTCCTGCTGGCCTACATCGACGCCGACCAGAAGGCAGGCCTGGCCAATGTCTTCGGGGTCCTGCTTGTGGGAATCGCGTGCGGGTCGCTCAACCGACTGGGGGTCTCCTACGGCGTCCAGTTCATGTCCCTCTACGCGGCTCCCGGCATCGTCAAGGCCCTGGCCGCTCTGGCCTGATCTCCTTCTCGCGGGATGCGGCGGAGGTTGGGGACCGGCCTCCGCCGCACGTCTGTTGCGATCGGCCACGCGAGACTCCGATGCTGAGTCCTGATACCAGCACTCTATGAGTCAGTCGGAGTTTGGGGCAGAGGGGACGATCCCCCTTGACGGAAGCACCTGGTGACGGTTAGGTATCGCTGCGGTGCGCCAGACCGGTCAGATCGACGCCGAGCAGACGGGCCCGCTCAGCGGTGCTCCCGGTGACGAGAACATCGGTGCGACGCAGCTGAGAGACATCGGCCGCTCCCAGCAGGGTCATGAGCGTGCGCACGTGCTCGCTCCAGGTGCGCAGCTCTTGGCGCAGGGCCTCGGGGCCCTCCTTGATCAGGGTGCGCAGGACGTGCCCGGAGGCGCCGACGGCGCAGGCGCCCAGGGCCAGCGACCGGACGACGTCGAGCGGGTTGCGCACGCCGCCGGAGGCCAGTACCGGCAGGCTGACCGGCTCCGAGCCGCTCAGCGACTCCAGCAGGCACAGCGCCGTCGACTGGCCCCAGCCGATGAGGTAGGACAGGTCGCGCTGCGGTCGGCGCTCGTTCTCAATGGCGATGAAGTCCGTGCCTCCGGCCCCGGCCACGTCGACGGCCGCGACGCCGGTGCGCGCCAGGGGCCTCGATCGTCCGGCGTGAGGCGAAAGCCCACCTCCTTGACCACCACCGGGACGGGCACGGCCGCAACGATGCCGGCGATCGCCTCGCTCCAGCCGGTGAAGTCGCGGTCGCCCTCGGGCATGACCAGCTCCTGGGCCGCGTTGAGGTGGATCTGCAGGGCGTTGGCCTCCAGCATCTCCACGGCCTGCGAGTGCCTCCTGAGGGCTGACGGTCGGTCCGACATTGGCCAGGACGAAGGCGCCCGGGGCCCGGTGTCGGATGACGTGGAAGCCGTCCGCCCGCTCGGGGTCACGCAGGGCCACGTGCTGGGAACCGCAGGCGATCGCGACTCCCGCCTCAGCGGCCGCCTCGGCCAGACCGGCATTGATAGCCGCCGTTGCCTGTGTTCCGCCGGTCATGGCGTTGATGTAGAACAGGGACCTCCCAGCGGCAGCCCGGGACGGTGGTGCCGATATCGACCTGCTCGGCGCTGACCCCCGGCAGGCTGTGATGGATGAAGGAGACGTCGTCGAAGGCGCCGGCGCGGTCCTGACCGTGCAGACGCATCGCCAGCTCCAGGTGCTCGTCCTTACGGGAGGCCCGTTGCGAGGTGAGGGGCTCGTGGCTCATGGGGTGACCTTAACGGGGGAGGCGGTCGAGGAATCAGCACGTGCCTCAGCGGGGTCGGCTGCGCAGGCAGCGGATGAGTCCTGGCTGTAGACCGACGGGTCAGAGGGCGTATCGGCCGTCTCCCACGCGGCTCGCAGTGCAGCCAGGTCCGTGGCCGGTGGGCTGAGGGCGATTCCGCAGTCCCGCCCCCGGCGCCAGAGCTCTTAGCCGCGGCCCCGTGGTCGAGCGCGATCTCGACCAGTCTCGCCAGCTCGGCGGTCTCGATGGTCCGGTCGCCGATCCGGCTGAGCCCGGCCAGAAGAGCCCTGTTGCGCGCGATCTGGCGCATGATCCGGGCGGCGTCATCATCCTCGATCGCGGTGATGAGACGAGCCAGGCAGTCCTGGCTGTCGCGCAGGAAGACGGCGTAGTCATCGGCCCCGTGGGATCGGGTCTGGACGTCGGCGACCAGGGCCGGGGTGGAGGCGGGCGCACCGGTCCAACCCACCTGAAGCCGCAATGAGGGAGACGGCAGGCGGCGGACGCTCAGACCTGGCCAGTCCGCCTCCACGAGATCGCTCATGCCACCGGCCCCGGCTCGCTGCCGGGCCCGGCGCAGCCACGCGCGGTCGGGGGAGGTGTAGGCCACCCACCCGGTCATGGCGCTCGCGGCGATGTCTCCTCCTGAGCCGATCGGCTGGACCGTGTCACTGGCCAGCATCGCCAGCTTGTGAGACGGTCAGGGTCGTCGGCGGCCACGCCGTAGAACGTCGCGACGGCGCGCACCGTCGCCACCGTCACCGCTGATGATGAGCCCAGTCCCAGCTTGCGCCCGTCGTCCTCCTCCAGCTCGCTGGAGACGCTCAGGTCGAAGGAGCGTGGCCGGTCGCCACCCTGGGTCACCAGCGCCTCAACGACTCGGATCGCCGAGATGATGTAGTCGTCCTCTCCTCCGACTGCCTCGGCCTGGCCGTCCTGCGGTCGGCGGCGCCAGGACCTGGAGCCGTTGGCGTAGAGCCGTGAGCTGATCGTGCCCGCGTACTCGCCGGCGGGGGAGCAGGGCGTGATGCGTACGGTGATGAATCGGTCGACGGCGACCAGGACCGCTCGGTGGCCGGGCTCGACGACGGCGTACTCTCCGGCGATGTAGAGCTTGCCCGGCGCCCTGGAGACGACATCGCCGCCGTGAGAGGTCAGGGGCATGGGCCCTCCTCGATACGCACCCCGCCGCCGGGACGCCTCACCGAGACGGTGGTGCCGGTCAGACGGTCCCGCAGCGCGGCGGCGACCTCCTCGGCGCGGGCGCCCTCGGTGAGGACCTTGACGTTGGGGCCGGCATCGATCGTTGCCCAGACGGGCAGCCCCTCCTCGCGCATGGCGCGGATCGCTTGCAGTGCCGCCACGGTCGGCGGCAGCCAGTAGATGATGCCCGGGCGGGCCGCGATCATCGTGGCGTGCATGCCCAGGGCGTTGCCCTCGACGATCTCCCCGAGCCGTGCCAGGTCGCCCGCCCGGACCGCTTCCAGCGCCACCTGAAGGTCCCTCCCGCTGGCCTCGACCCAGGCGGGGAAGAGAGGGGAGGACGACATGGTGGCCCGCATGGCCAGGGTCGAGCTGATGGGCTTGTAACGCTGCGAGCACGACGACGACCATTGCCAGGTCCATCTCGCAGGGCGACCGGCTCGGCGTAGGGAGGAGGCGTCGTCGTGGCCCGCGTTCCACAGGACCAGCCCGCCGAAGACGGGCGGGTCGCCGAGCCCGAGCCGCGTCGGGCCGGTCTGGAAAGCTCCCGGCCGTCGAGATCCATGCCGGCGGCCGGGGAGGCCGCCGCCGCAAGCGCCGCGAAGCCCGCCGCCGAGCTCGCCAGGCCGGCCGCCAGCGGGACCGAGGCCCGGGAGGTGACGGTTGCCGGGGCGGTGACGCCTGAGCGGGCGCGCACCAGGTCGAGAACCGGGTCACTCGCCCCAGCTCCACGGCGCTGGGGAGGCCCCGTTGATCGTCACCGAGTCTGCGGCGCCGTCCCCGCCGTCGAAGAGACCGTCGTCGTCGTCCGGGTGCCGCCGAGGGTGAGGGACAGGCTCGAGTGGCGGGGCATCGCCTGTGCCTCATCGACCTTGCCCCAGTACTTGATGAGCGCGATGTTGGTGTTCGCGCTGGCCGTCGCGGTCGCGATGGCGGACGGGGAGGAGCCGGTAGCGGCTCCAGGGGGTACGGTGGTCACTCATCCACCTCGCTGATGCGCATCCGATAGCTCCATGTCTCCAGTGCGCCGGCCTGTTCCAGGGCGGCACGCACCCGGCGCGTGGCGGACTCGCCGGTGACCAGGGCGATGACGCAGCCGCCGAGTCCTCCGCCGGTGAGCTTGGCGCCCAGTGCCCCGGCGGCGCGGGCGGCCTCGGCGAGATCGTCGAGGACCGGCAGGCTCAGGCTGAGTTCGGTCAGCACCGCGTGCGCCTCGTCCATGGCGACTCCGAGGGCCGGGGCGTCGGCCTGGTCCAGGGCCATGATCGCGTTCTGGGTGAGTGCCCCCAGGCGGTTGATGCGCGGACCGATGTTGTCAGGATCGTTCTCGTAGCGCCGGCGCAGGCCTCCAACGGCCTCTCGGGTGGAGCCGTGGATCCCGGGTCGGCGATGATGAGGGAGGCGTTCTCAATGCGCTGGCTCGGGGTCGCATCTGCCCTCCCTGGAACCCGGATGGGGCATGGGGAGCAGGTGGCGGCGGCGTCGAGCCCCGAGGGCTTTGCCGTGAGCGATCTGCTCGGCCATCTGCGTCAGGGCGAACAGCTCGTCCGCGTCGGCCTCGCGCCCGCAGGCGTCCAGAACCGCACGGATGATCGCGCCGGCCGCCGCGGCCGACGAACCGAGCCCGCGCTCATGGGGGAAGTCGCTGACGGTGGTGATCTCAAGGGCCTGGTCCAGGCACCGGAGAACTCCCGGGCCACCTCGAAGGCTCGCGCCACGCTGGCGAACCGGGGTCCGGCCTGCGTCAGGGGGCCCGAGTAGTCCAGGCTGGTCAGCGTGGAGGGGCCCGAGGTCGGTCTCGCAGTGGCTCGCATCCGCAGGTCCTGCAGCGGTACGGCGACGGCGGGGTGGCCGTAGACCACGGAGTGCTCACCCAGAAGAATGGCCTTCGCCCACGTCTGGCCGTGTCCCTCGCGCGATGGGAGGTGCCTGTCCATATGCTTCCTTGCCTGTGGTCCGCGAGCAGGGGGACGTGACGCGGGCCGAATTCAGGGATAAGAGGGTCGACGAACCCTCCGATGGGATGGAGCGTATCGGGCCCTTCTCGAGGGCCGCAAGTCGTCCCTGACCAGCGTCAAGGCCTTCGGTTCGCCCGGTGCGGCGTCGTTGGTCAGCCGGTCCCGAATCGCGTGATCTCGTACGGTCGGGCGGGCTCCGTTGGGGCCGTGGCGTCAGACCCCGTAGGATCACCCCGTGCTGCACAGACTCTCCACCTCCTTCATCCGAACCCTGCGCGAGGATCCGGCCGACGCCGAGGTCGCCAGTCACCGGCTGCTCGTTCGTGCCTGCTACATCCGCCGGGCCGCCCCCGGGGTGTACACCTGGCTGCCGCTGGGCCTGAGGACGCTGCGAAAGATCGAGGACATCGTGCGCCAGGGGATGGATGCCATGGGCGGCCAGGAGGTCCACTTCCCGGCTCTCCTGCCGGCCGAGCCCTACCAGGCCACCGGACGCTGGAACGACTACGGCCCCACCCTGTTCAAGCTCCACGACCGCAAGGACGGGGACTACCTGCTGGCTCCCACCCACGAGGAGATGTTCACCCTCGCGGTCAAGGACCTCTACTCCTCGTACAAGGACCTGCCGGCCATCGTCTACCAGATCCAGACCAAGTACCGCGACGAGGCCCGCCCCCGCGCCGGCATCATCCGCGGACGCGAGTTCGTCATGAAGGACTCCTACTCCTTCGACATCGACGACGCCGGGCTGGCCGCCGCCTACCAGGCCCACCGTGACACCTACGAGCGGATCTTCGCCCGCCTGGGGTCTGGACTACGTCATCGTCAACGCCATGGCCGGTGCCATGGGCGGCTCGCACTCCGAGGAGTTCCTGTACCCCTGCGAGATCGGCGAGGACACCTTTGTGCGCTCCTCAAGCGGCTACGCGGCCAACGCCGAGGCCGTCACCACCGTGGTCCCCGATCCCGTGGACGCCTCCGGCATCGGCCCGGCGCGCGTCGTCGACACCCCCGACACCCCGACCATCGACTCCCTGGTCGACCTGTGCAACGAGGCCTACCCGCGGTCGGACGGGCGGGCCTGGACGGCCGCCGACACGCTCAAGAACGTCGTCGTCACCCTCATCCACCCAGATGGTGAGCGTGAGCTGCTGGTCGTTGGCGTGCCCGGGGACCGCGACGTCGACATGAAGCGCCTGGAGGCGGCCGTCGCCCCCGCCGAGGTCGAGATGGCCGGCGACACCGACTTCGAGACCCACCCCGAGCTCGTGCGCGGCTACATCGGCCCCACCGCCATCGGCCCCAACTCACCGCTGCGGCGGGTGGAGAGGCTCGACGACGGGACCGAGGTCCTCACCGGCTCCGTGCGCTACCTGGTCGACCCCAGGATCGTTGAGGGAACCAGCTGGGTCACCGGTGCCAACACCGACAAGAAGCACGTCCTCGACCTGGTCATGGGGCGCGACTTCACCGCCGACAGCACCATCGAGGGCCGCCGAGGGTCCGCGAGGGCGACCCGCCCCGACGGCTCCAGCCCCCTCCACCTGGCCCGCGGCATCGAGATCGGACACATCTTCGAGCTGGGACGCAAGTACTCCCAGGCCCTGGGGCTGACCGTCCTGGATGAGAACGGCAAGGCCCGCGTGGTCACCATGGGCTCCTACGGCATTGGCGTCAGCCGCGTCGTGGCAGCGCTGGCCGGGGCCAACCACGACGACAAGGGGCTGTCCTGGCCGGTACAGATCGCCCCCTACCGTGCAGGGTCCTGGCCACCGGTAAGGACCAGGCGGTCTTCGACGTCGCCGAGCAGATCGCCTCGTCCCTGGACACCGACGGCGTCGAGGTCCTCTACGACGACCGCCGCAAGGTCTCCGCCGGCGTGAAGTTCGCCGACGCCGAGCTCCTCGGCCTGCCCTACACACTGGTCGTCGGCCGGGACCTGGCCAAGGAGGGGACCGTGGAGATTCGCGACCGTCGCACCGGCGAGCGTCGCTCCGTTCCCGCCGACGCCGCTGCGGCCGAGCTCAGCGCCACCGTCCGCGCCGCCCTGGAGGCCGCTGAGAGCCTGTGAGAGGCGGCGCCGGTATCAGCGCAGGGCGTGAGAGGCGAACACCTCGGACGCGGCTGCCCCTCCTGGTTCCTGTGCTGGGTCCCGGTGGCACTGCCTCAACGCTGGCTTTGGCCCGAGCCCCTTCCTCGGGGCGCCCTACTGCACGGGGGTAGGGGCGTACTGACCAAGGGGTGTGCGTACTGCACGAGCCCCCACACCTCATGGAGTGCACCGCCCCTGCCCAGCAGTCCCCGACCCTTGTGCAGTGCACGCCAGGCACCGCCCAAGTAACCGAGCCCGCCCCCTGCCGGCAGGGCGAGCAACGACTCTCGCGCCCGGGAAACCTGCTCCACCGGTGTCTTGAGACGCCATGACGTCCGGAGCCCTCAGAAGCCATGAGACAACACCGCGCGGTTGACTCTCAGGCCGTTGGGAGCTGAACCTCGCGGAGTAGCCCCATCGCCCCGGTTGACCGGCGGACTGGCCGAGCACCCTCAAAAGACGGAAGGGTCAGGATGCCGCTGGGCCGGAGGCCCCAACGATCCGGTGCTGCAGGTGTGACGCGTTACCGCCACATGCGGGACGACGAGTCCTACGGGAGATCTCCATCGGGCAGGGGCGCGCTGGTGCTGTCGTCGGAGGTCACTCCGCTGTACAGCTGCGCCTCGGGGCCGTGTCTGCCTGGATGTCGGCCAGGCGCTCCTCGGTCTCCTGCTGCTCAACCACGTGCTCGTGGGCCGGGTTGAAGACGTTGTCGATGGGACCCAGGACGGCTCCGCGCGGGTCGGGCTTGCGACGCCGCCAGTAGATCCAGCCACGGCGCTCCATCCACAAGAAGAGCTGGTCCACGGCCGCCAGGGGCGGTCGACGAGGACCAGGACGGCTGAGGAGGCGCACGTCAGGCGGCGTAGCCGGGTAGGGAGGAGAAGTCCGCGCCCCAGGCGGTGGCGCGGCGGGCGGCGTCGACCGCGCCGGTGACGGCCGCCTCGCGGGCCGGCGTGGAGGCCTTGGCGGAGCCGGCCTCCTGCACCTCTGACGACACGACGGCGGACCACACCTGCCGGGCCCAGGACACCTGCACGCTCACACTGGGGTCGGAGGACTCGGTCGGGGAGGCGTATGCGGCCAGTCGGGCGTCCTCACTGCCTGCGGCGACAGCGGTGTTGACGACGGCGGTCGCGGCCTTGGCGTCCTCGGTCGCCTGCTTGCGCTGGGGCTCATCACTTCGCGCCGCGATCTCCTCCATGGCGTAGCGGGCGGCGTCATAGGAGGTCAGGAGGCCGGCGCTGATCTTGCTGCCCTGGGCCACGTCCACACGTGGTGTGTCCGCCGAGCCGGCCTGGGCGAAAAGATCGTGCTGAAGGCTCCAGGCCACCGTCAGCGGGTGAAGAGCCGGGCATCCTGCTCCGAAGCAGCGCCGATCGCCGCCCGGCGGGCCATGGTTGAGCCGTCGGCCAGGGCTGTGGCCAGGTCCTGCGCGGAGGCGCCTGCCGAGGCCGACGGGCACCGGAGCGACCGTGGGGTAGGGAGGACGGCACCTGCGAGGGCCACGGCTGCCACACTCCGCCCAGCGTCTCGAGCTGGGCATCGGCGGTCTGCTTGACGCCCTCGGCCAGTGAGACCGTCGTGCCCTCCGTGCCGCCGGTCTGCGCGACCACGCCCGCGGTGGAGGAGATCAGGGCCGCCTGGCGTGCCAGACCGTCACGAGCGGTCTCTGCGGGCGAGGCGGTCGGCAGGGATGCCGGTGAGCCCTTCCCCAGGCGCAGTCCGCATCCCCCCAGTGCGACCACGGCCGATGAGCCCAGGGCGAGTACCGCGGCGCGGCGCGTCATGCGGCGGCCTGAGGCTGCGTCGTCGGAGCCGGTGGGTACCTGGAGGCCGTTCGTCTGGGTGGGGTGGGCGGAGCGAGGAGTCTTCACTCGGGAATCCTCCCACAGACGACGGGTAGCATGATCCCGACCTTGACCAGGCCTCGACCACATCGACCACGTTTCGCTCGAGCCGTCCGCTCGGGCCTGTACGGGAGGAAGAACGACTATGGCAGCCCACGACCCTCGTCAGAGGGCTGATGCTCTGGCCCGCAGCCTCACCGACCTGCTTGCTCCCTGTCGTCGCCGACACCGGGCTCCACCTCGAGGGGTGGAGACCACCCGGGCGGGCAAGTACTCGGTTGTGCGCGTCTTCGTGGACCTGGCCGACGGCCCGGGCGACCTCGACCTGGACGCCCTGGGGCCGGTGACCGCAGCCGTCTCACAGGCCCTCGATGAGGCCGACCCTGTCAAGGGTCAGTACACCCTTGAGGTCTCCACTCCCGGAGCCGAGCGCGAGTTGAGCACCCTGCGTCACTTCAGACGTGCCGTTGGTCATAGTGCCCGCCTGCGTGCCGCCGGTGAGGAGCTCACCGGCGTCGTCACGGCGGCCGACGCTGACAGTGACGACGGTGAGGGTGATGGCGACGGCCTGGTCAGCATCGAGGTCGACGGCGTCGAGCGCCGCATCGCTCTGAGGGACATCTCGAGGCGCAGATGGTGGTGACCGGGCTCTAGATCCGTTGCAACAGGCCGAAGGATTATAAGATGCCTGCTGCGGATAGCGTCCGGGAATAATGTATGACCTGATAACTGATAGGTTGATGGACCGACCCGGGAAAGACGTGATGGACCACCCGGCCCGTCACGGGCTAACGTCGTCGGAGAGTCCAGCGCACACCCGCCTAGCGGACCAGAGAGGACCCAAGGACCCATGGACATCAATATGCCGGAGCTGCGAGGTGCTGCCGACGAGCTGGGCATTGACCTGGACAACCTGCTTCCCGCTATCGAGGACGCCATCCTGGGTGCCTACTCCAAGGTCCCCGGAGCGATCCGGGGCGCCCACGTCGAGATCGACCGCCGTTCCGGGCACATGAGCGTCCTGGCTCCGGAGGTCGATGAGGACGATCAGCCCACGGGGGAGTACTTCGACGACACCCCTGACGACTTCGGCCGCATCGCCCAGGCGACGGCCCGCAGCGTCATCGTCCAGCGCATCCAGGACCGCCGTGACTTCGAGGTCCTGGGGGCCTTCAAGGACAAGACCGGTGAGCTGATCTCCGGCACCGTCGAGCAGGGCCGGGACCCCCGTATCGTCTACGTGCGTCTGGACGAGGAGCACGAGGGCATCATGCCTCCCCATGAGCAGGTTCCCGGTGAGCGCTACCGCCATGGTGACCGTGTGCGCGCCTACGTCACCGACGTCTCGCGCGGCACCCGCGGGGCCCAGATCATCCTGTCGCGCACTCACCCGGGTCTGGTGCGCAAGCTCTTCGAGCGCGAGGTCCCCGAGATCTCCTCCGGCGACGTCGAGATCGTCTCGGTGGCCCGTGAGGCCGGGCACCGTACGAAGATGGCCGTGCGCTCCAAGATTCGCGGTGTGAACGCCAAGGGTGCCTGCATCGGTCCCATGGGGCAGCGGGTGCGCGCGGTCATGACCGAGCTCGGTGGGAGAAGATCGACATCGTGGACTACTCGGAGGACCCGGCGCGTTTCATCGCCAACGCTCTGTCGCCGGCCCGTGTGGCGGCCGTGGGCGTCATCGACGCCGAGGAGCGCACCGCCCGCGCCATCGTCCCCGACTTCCAGCTCTCGCTGGCCATCGGCAAGGAGGGGCAGAACGCCCGCCTGGCCGCCCGCCTGACCGGGTGGAAGATCGATATCCACGCCGACGCCGAGTCCGGCGAGATCACCCCCGGCCAGGGCTCCCAGTCCGACGACGTGACAGGTGCCTCAGGGCTGGGCGACTGAACCGGCCTGCCCGGGGATGTAGACTTTCCGGCGGACCTTTGCGGGTCCTACGCCGGGACGTCCCGGTTGTAGTGCCCGCGTCAGCGGTTGCAGAGCAGCGGAAGGACACCGACGGACGGTGGCGACCACCCCTCACGTGCCCGAGCGCACCTGCATCGGCTGTCGGCAAAGGGCCCCGCGGGCGCAGCTGCTGCGTCTCGTGCTGACGCCGAGCGGCGAGCTCGACGTCGATGCCCGGGCCGTCAGACCCGGGCGCGGTGCCTGGATCCACCCGGATCCGGAGTGCCTCACCCTCGCTGAACGACGACGCGCCGCTTCGCGTGCCCTGCGCACCGGCGGGCCACTGGACGTGGCCCGGGTCCGCGGGTTCCTGGAGCGGAGGATGGTCAACGACGGCGAGGTCCCCGCTGCCCGACCGGGTGAGCGGACCACCGATAGCGAAGGCGGGTAGGAAGCCGATGGGCACCCGATGAGTACCCAGCGATGAGCTGCCTCTAGAAGCACCCACCCCTGTCCGGGGTGGGAAACCGGACAGGAGAAAAGTGGCTAAACCACGCGTTCATGAGCTCGCCAAGGAGCTCGACCCCACTGGCAAGAAGGTCACCTCGAAGGTGATCCTGGCCTGGCTCAGGACCAGGGAGAGTTCGTCAAGGCGGCCTCCTCCGCGGTCGAGCCCCCGTCGCTCGCCGGGTTCGCGAGCACTTCGCCGCCCAGGTGCAGGAGGCACCGGCGGACACTCAAGCCGACCATCCGGCCAAGGCCGCCTCCCGGCTCCCAAGCCGGGCCAAGGCCGCCCCTAAGCCCGGAGCGGCTCAGGCCGCCAGCCGAAACCCGCAGCCGGTGCTGCGGACGCGACGGCTAGCTCCGCCGCTCCCAGGACGGGCGCCGGTGCTCCCAAGCCCGGCGCCCCGGCAGCCGGCCCCAAGCCCGCAGCCTCGGCTCCCAAGCCCGGTGGCAGTGCTCCGGCCGGAGCGGGTGCCGCAAGCCCGGGACCCAGGGTGGTGCCTCCACCCCCGACGACGCCCCCAAGGCATCCAGGCCCGGTGCCGGTGCTCCTAAGCCGGCGGCTGCATCCGGCGCCCACGCCCGGTCCTCGCCGCAACGCCCCGACGCCGGGGCCGCGTCCCGGGGCTCCGCGTCCCGGCAACAACCCCTTCGCCACCTCCCAGGGCATGCCCCGTCAGGGGTGGCCAGGGAGGCCGAGGCAGCCAGCGCTCGGGCCAGTCACGCTCAGGGTGCGCCGCGTCCCGGCAACAACCCCTTCGCCACCTCCCAGGGCATGCCCCGTCCCGGGCGGCTCAGGGCGGTCCCCGTCCCCAGGGCGGCCCGCGCCCCGGCGGTCCCCGTCCTCAGGGCGGTGCACGGCCTCAGGGAGCCGGTCGTTCCGGTGCCCCGCGTCCGGGCGGTCCCCGTCCCAACCCGGGCATGATGCCCGGCCAGTCCTCCATCGGCCGTCCCGGCGCCCCGGCGCGTGGCGGTGCCGGCGGCGGTGGCCGCGGCTCGCGTCCCGGTGGTGGCGGCCGTCCCGGAGGCGGCGGTGGTCGTCCCGGAGGCGGTTTCGGCGGGCCTCGCGGTGGTCGCGGTGGCCGCGGCTCCACCCAGGGCGCCTTCGGACGTGGCGGTGGCGCCCCGCGGGGACGCAAGTCAAGCGGGCCAAGCGCCAGGAGTTCGAGCAGCAGAGCGCGCCGTCGATCGGCGGTGTCATCGTCCCGCGCGGTGACGGCTCCACCCCGGTGCGTGTGCGCCAGGGCGCGACGCTCACGGACCTGGCCGAGAAGATCAACGCCAACCCCGCGGCCCTGGTGACCGTGCTGTTCCACCTCGGTGAGATGGCCACGGCCACCCAGTCCCTCGACGAGGACACCTTCGCCCTCCTGGGCGCCGAGCTGGGCTACAACGTCCAGATCGTCTCGCCCGAGGACGAGGACCGAGAGCTGCTGGAGTCCTTCGACATCGACCTCGAGCCCGATGAGGACGACGCCAACCTCGTGCCGCGGCCCCCGGTGGTCACGGTCATGGGACACGTCGACCACGGTAAGACCAAGCTGCTGGACGCGATCCGCTCCACCGACGTCGTCGCCGGCGAGGCCGGGGGCATCACCCAGTCCATCGGTGCCTACCGGGTCCGCGTCAACCTGAACGACGAGGATCGTTCGATCACCTTCATCGACACCCCCGGTCACGAGGCCTTCACGGCCATGCGTGCCCGCGGTGCCGAGGTGACCGACATCGCCATCCTGGTGGTGGCCGCCGACGACGGCGTCATGCCCTCAGACCGTTGAGGCCCTCAACCACGCCCAGGCGGCCAATGTGCCGATCGTCGTGGCGGTCAACAAGATCGACAAGGAGGGCGCCAACCCGGACAAGATCCGCGGCCAGCTCACCGAGTACGGTCTGGTTCCCCGAGGAGTACGGCGGCGAGACGATGTTCGTGGACATCTCCGCCAAGCAGCGTCTCCACATCGACGAGCTCCTCGAGGCCGTCCTGCTCACAGCGGATGCCGCCCTGGACCTGCGGGCCAACCCGGAGACCGAGGCCCGCGGCGTCACCATCGAGGCCAAGCTCGACAAGGGCCGCGGTGCCGTGAGCACCATCCTGGTCGAGCGCGGCACGCTGCGGGTCGGCGACCCGATCGTGGCCGGAAGCGCCTACGGGCGCGTGCGGGCGATGTTCAACGAGCACGGGGAGAACCTCACCGAGGCCGGGCCCGCCCGTCCGGCCCTGGTCCTGGGACTGACGAACGTGCCCAGCGCCGGCGACTCCTTCATCGTCGCCCCCGACGACCGCACGGCCCGTCAGATCGCCGACAAGCGTGAGGCCGCCGAGCGCGCCGCCCTGCTGGCCAAGCGTCGCAAGCGCGTGTCCCTTGAGAACCTCAGCGACGTCCTCAAGGAGGGCAAGGTCGACACCCTCAACCTCATCCTCAAGGGCGACAGCTCGGGTGCGGTCGAGGCCCTGGAGGACTCCCTGCTCAAGATCGATGTCGGCGAGGAGGTCGCCCTGCGCGTCATCCACCGCGGCGTGGGTGCCATCACGCAGAACGACGTCAACCTGGCCACGGTGGACTCCGCCGTCATCATCGGCTTCAACGTCCGGCCCGCCGAGCGGGTCTCGGAGATCGCCGACCGCGAGGGCGTCGACATGAAGTTCTACTCGGTCATCTACAACGCGATCGAGGACGTCGAGGCCGCCATGAAGGGCATGCTCAAGCCCGTCTACGAGGAGGTCGAGCTCGGTACCGCCGAGATCCGGCAGATCTTCCGCTCCTCGAAGTTCGGCTCCATCGCCGGCTCCATCGTCCGCTCGGGCATCATCAAGCGGGGTACCAAGGCCCGCCTGGTGCGTGACGGCGTCGTCATCAACGGCGATCTGTCCATCGAGACACTGCGCCGCGAGAAGGACGACGTCACCGAGGTCCGCGAGGGCTACGAGTGCGGTATCAACCTGGGCTTCAAGGACATCGCCGAGGGCGACGTCATCGAGACCTGGGAGATGCGCGAGAAGCCTCGCGACTGAGCGCTGCCGCCTCAGCATCAACGGCGGGCCGGCCACCCACTCGGGTGGCCGGCCCGCCGGCGTCATCGAGACTGCCCTGAGATCGGGTCGGTGTGATGTCGTCAGATGCGTGCGTTGACGTCCTGGTATCCGGGTCCTCGCGGGTCCCGCCCATGCCGTCACCGACCTCGCTGTAGTGACGGATCACCGTCACCGACCGGACCCACTTGATCATCTTGTACCCGTGGCTCGTTTCGCAGCGCAGTCGCAGTGGGGCGCCGAACATGCCCGAGGCGGCTCGTCATTGCGGTCCCAGGCCAGGATCGTGTCATCCTCGAGGGCCATGTCCAGTGAGAGGCACGTGTGGTACGGCTCGACCGGGCGCCCGTCGTGCATGTGCTGGGCCATGCCGAAGGACTCGAACATCACCCATCCGGCCTCAGGGATCGACCTGGCCGACCTGCTCGAGCAGATCCCGCACCCGGATCCCCGTCCACTGGCGATACCCGTCCATCCCCTGCATGCAGGTGTGCATGGTGATCTGGGACTGGCTGGCGATCGCCTTGAGCTCATCGAGGAGAAGGACGCCGGCTCCGAGACCATGCCACCTACCTCGAGGGCGGAAGTCGGCGAAGTCGTTCGCCGCCAGCTCCTGGTACTCCGGGGACTCCTCACGCGAGGGGTGCGGGTGTTGACCCAGTGGAACTTGGAGATGTCCTTCTCCGTCCACGGCCTCTTGGCCGCCTGCTGGGAGTTGAAGCGGTCCACCGTGACGTGGCGGATCCCCGCGTGGCGTCCCACAGGATCCGCTGGCTGCGGCGCGTGTCCGTCAGCGTCCAGTAGGACATGGCGATCCACAGTGCCACGACGACGATGATCGTCGCGATCACGGTGACATAGGCCTGGCCCACGCGGTTGGGGTCGTAGTAGCCGAAGACGAGGTGGGTGAGGTTGTGAGGGCGCGTGCACGATGAACACCAGGCCCACGTGGACGACGGCGAAGCCCAGGTAGGTGAACATGCCGATCAGGTGCAGGGAGCGAGCGGCCTGGCGACCGCCGAACATCTTGGCGTACCAGGGGAAGCGCCCGACGACAGCGGGAGACATGACCGGGCCCGTCACGATCATCAGCGGGGCGGCGATGAAGACGATGAAGAAGTACCCCAGCTGCTGAAGGCTGTCGTAGGGGGTGAAGTCGCACAGGGACGGGGTGCGCAGATGCGCATAGGTCAGCAGTGAGTCCCAGGCGTCGGGGCAGGGATCCGCCAGGTCGTCGGAACCAGGCGCTGCCACGCCCCGGTGCCCACGAGGAAGGCGACGTAGACGACGCCGTTGAGCAGCCAGAAGCTCGTGGCTACTCCGTGCCAGGCACGCCCTAGCCCGATCTTGGCCCGGCCGGGCAGCGAGACGAGCGGGGAGAGGTCGCGCTGGTCGTCCCGAGCGGTGAAGGCGCCCTCCTCGAGGGCACCTTGTCCTTGGTGAACCGGATCCACTCGGAGCCGGGCTCGCACTGGTCCTGAGTAGAAGCGCGGGTGCGAGGCGATGATCTCGATGCCTGAGCGGATGAGGACGCCCATGAGGAGGAAAGTTGATGAAGTGGGTGACGCGCAGCCACAGTGGAAAGGTCTCGGTGTCGACGCACTGCTGGGCGACGTCGTTGGCGGTCTGTGCGGCTAGAGGGCAGAAGGGACATCGTCGTGCCTAACAAAACGGGATGAAAACACTTGCCGTACGAAACGATTGTACTGCTGATTCTCGGTTTTATGCAGGGGTTTTGTGACGGTGTGTCTCGATCAGCTCTGCAGGGGTGCAGGCTGTAGTTAAGATCGCCTTACCTAAATAACAAAGTATGTTGTTGTTAAAATGGTCGACGTCTCGGCCGTCGGCCGATTCGACACGTTGAATATATGGTGTAGTTTCTGATGAAATGGGGCCGATCGGTCGGTGGGCTGACGGATAGTACCCGGATTGCTCCCGTAAGTGGGACAGCGTGGTGCTTGTACGGTGGCTGCCAGACGCGGAAGACATCCGCCGTCTCCTGAGATACACGGAGGTACTCTCATGTCATCCGCTGCCACGGCTGAGGGGCGACACTCCCGACGCGCTCGCCTCATCGGCAGGGGTGGATCAGGGGCGTCGCCCTGGTCATGCTCTTCGGATTCACCGTCATGGGCCTGCTGGCCTATCGCACCTACACCAACTCCATGCCTCAGCCGGAGAGGGTTGTCACCGAGACGGCGAGACCCTCTTCACGACGCAGGACATCACCGAGGGCAGAAGCTCTTCCAGGCCAGAGGGCCTCATGGATGCAGCTCCATCCTGGGGCACGGCGGTTACCTCGGCTCCCGACTTCACCGCCAGTACCTCCGCATGGAGGCCACGAGCGTCAAGAGCAGCTCGCCTCCCAGGGCGTCGACGACCCGGCCGCCGCCACCAAGGGAGATGCTGCGGACCAACCGCTACGACTCCTCCACGGGGAACCCTGGTGTGGACCGATGAGCAGGTCAAGGCCTACAACGACGCCGTCGGTCACTACACCAAGATGTTTCGGGCCCGATGCCCACAGCCATGGACTCAAGCCGGATCTCATCACCGATCCCGTCCAGGTCAAGCAGGTGACTGCCTTCTTCGGCTGGACCGCATGGGGCTCGTCGGCGCAGCGCCCGGGGCACGACTACTCATACACGAACAACTGGCCCCCGGAGTCCCTGGTCGGCAACGCGCCCACGGGAGACCTCATGATCTGGTCGGTCCTGTCGCTGATCGTCCTCATCGGCGGAACCGGGGTCATGTTCGCCATCTACGGCCGCTGGAGCCAGAAGATCGGCTGGCACTCGGAGGCCCCGGCCCTGTCCTTCCGACAACCCGAGGAGATCGGACTGACCAAGTCGCAGAGGGTGGTGGCCTGGTACGTGTTCACCATCGCCGCCCTGTTCCTCGTTCAGACGCTCCTGGGCGCACTGGCCGAGCACTACCGGGCCGACGTGCTGTCCTTCTTCGGCTTCGACCTGGGCCGGCTCCTGCCCTTCTCCCTGGCCCGCACCTGGCACGTCCAGCTCTCCTTGTTCTGGACCGCCATCGGGCTGCTCGCGGCCGGCCTGTTCCTGACGCCTTTCATCGCCAGGCGCGAGCCGAAGAAGGCAGCACGTCCTGGTGTGGACCCTGTTCATCGCGGCCACGGTCGTCGTCGTTCTGTCCTGCCTGGCCGAGGGGGCCAGCCAGCACGGTCTGAGCTGGGCCAAGGGGACCGCTGTTCTCCCAGCAGTGGGAGTACCTCGACCTGCCCTTCGTCTTCCAGGTCCTGCTCACCCTGGCCCTGTTCGTCTGGGTGTTCATCATCTGGCGCGCCATGCGCCGGCGCCTGAGCAACGAGCACGTGGCCAACATGCCCTGGCTGTTCATGTTCGCCGCCCTGGCGATCCCGGCCTTCTACGCCGTGGGGATGATGGCCCGCACCGGCACCCATGTCACCGTCGCCGAGTTCTGGCGCTTCTGGGTGGTGCACCTGTGGGTCGAGGACTTCCTCGAGCTGTTCACCACCGTCATGGTCGCCTACGTGTTCGTCCTCCTGGGCGTCGTCCGGGAGAAGATCGCACTGGGCATCATCTTCATGGACATCATCCTGTACTCCGCCGGCGGCGTCATCGGCACCATGCACCACCTCTACTTCTCCGGGCACGCCGGTGGAGCACATGGCCCTGGGCGCCTTCTTCTCAGCCGCCGAGGTGATCCCCCTGACCTTCCTGACGGTGGAGGCCTGGGCCTTCATGCAGCTCGGGCGCCAACCGCCACGGCAAGGAGGCGGGGCCCTTCCCGCACCGCTGGGCCGTCATGTTCCTCATGGCCGTCGGCTTCTGGAACTTCCTGGGTGCCGGTGTCTTCGGCTTCCTGGTCAACCTGCCCATCGTGTCCTACTACGAGATCGGCACCGCGCTGACGGCCAACCACGCCCACGCCTCCACGATGGGGTCTACGGCTTCATGGCGCTGGCGCTGGGAATGTTCGCCCTGCGCTACCTGGTGCCGGCCGACAAAGTGGCCCGAAGCTCGCCAAGACCTCCTTCTGGAGCCTCAACATCGGCCTGGCCTGGATGTGCTTCGCCACCCTGCTGCCGCTGGGCATCCTCCAGCTGCGCTACTCGGTGGGCACTGGCTACTTCGAGGCCCGCCAGCTCACCTACGTCACCAACTCGGTCAACACGATCATCGAGTGGGGACGGATGCCCGGAGACCTCATCTTCATCATCGGCGGAGTCCTGCCCTACCTCTACATCGCCTTCCTGGGACTCAGGAACTGGCGTCGCGGACGGACGGTGGACACCTTCGCCGAGGACGCCCTCTACGAGGAGATCAAGGGCGGGCGCAAGGCCTGGCGCGGTGAGCGCGCGGAGCTGAACGACTGATGGGCTCACCCGACCTGAGCGTGTGGCTCATCGCCGCCTACGCGCTCATCATGCTGGCCGTTGCGTGGGTCGTGGACGTCCTCGGTTCACGCAGCGCCCGGCACTCGATGTCCTGGCGTCACGCGGACTTCGTCTACCACGACGACGTCGACGGATGGAGGTGCCACGAGGACCAGTGGCTGTGGCCCACGGCCTTCGACCCGGACAAACGCGTCATCCGCTACGAGGGCGCCCACGCGATCTGCGGGCGCTGTCCGTCCAAGGACAGCTGCTCACCCACTCCTGGCCCGCGGGAGATCACCCGGCCCATCGACCCGTGGCCCTACTCCGACGCCGGACGCTTCCACCGTGGCGTGGGCCTGGTCATCGCTTGTGTCGGCGTCTTCATCCCGCTGCTGCTCGCGATGGCCCTTTCACGCCGCCGGCGACCTCATCGTCCTGGGCACAACGGCCGTTGTCGTCATTGTCACCGGAGTCCTGCCGCTGGCCCGCCACCTGTGGAGCACTCCGACAACGCACCGGCCCACCTGCCCCACGTCGGCTCCCAGGGAGTACCAGGGAGGCCGAGGGTCCCGTCGCTCGGCGGCAGCGCTCAGCCGGACCCGTGCCGGTGACGATCGGCTCGCGCCCTCGGGCTACCGCTCGGTGCGCGAGGCGGCCGGGCGATCGCCACCGCTCAGGCGCGTGCGGCGGCATCGGGGCGGACCGTGCACGTCTCCTTCGTCGCCGAGTCCGACGGCGTCAGGGAAGGCGGACGGCGGGACTGCCGCCTCCGCAGAGCCCGAGCTGCGCCGTGTCACCGCCCTGCGCACCCGCAGACGTGTACCGGTCGCCGGTGCCGAGCCGCTCGGACGGTGTCCGTGATGGTGCCCGTGGCGGAGCTCAGACGCTCCTGGTCCTCGGCGTGGAACGAGGGCCACCGACACCACGACCAGATGATCCGGCCCATGCTCTGACCCGCCTCGACCCACCTTCCTGAAGGATCCCTTCGCGACTGCTCCCGTCTCCGCCATCGCGGCGCTCGCCCGTCCTCGTGCTGCTCGCCCTGGCGCTCTCGCTCAAGATCATCACCCAGTACGAGGCAGGGGCATCGTCTTCAGGCTGGGGCGCCTGCGGCCCGTCTACGAGCCCGGTCTGCACCTGGTCGTCCCTTCCTCGAGCGCCTGGTACGGGTCGACACCCGAGTGGTCACCCTGACCATCCCGCCCACAGGAGGTCATCACGGAGGACAACGTGCCGGCGCGCGTCAGCGCCGTCGTCCTGTTCAACGTCACCGACCCGGTCAAAGCCGTCATGGCGGTGGAGAACTACGCGATCGCCACCTCCCAGATCGCCCAGACCACACTGCGATCCGTTCTCGGGCGGGTCGACCTGGACACCGTGCTCGCCCACCGCAGCGCCCTGAACGCCGACCTGCGCGACATCATCGAGAAGCTCACCGAGCCCTGGGGCGTGCAGGTCAGCGTCGTCGAGATCAAGGACGTCGAGATCCCCGAGCAGATGCAGCGGGCCATGGCTCGTGGTGCTGAGGCCGAGCGCGAGCGCCGCGCCAAGATCATCAACGCCCGCGGTGAGCTCCAGGCCTCCGAGGAGCTGCGCCAGGCGGCGGACACGCTCTCGAGGTCACCGGCCTCCCTCCAGCTGCGCTACCTGCAGACCCTCCTGGAGCTGGGCGCCGACCAGAACTCCACAGTCGTCTTTCCCCTGCCGATGGACATCATCGGTCCGCTCCTGGAGCGTTTCGGGTCCGAGGTCGGCCTGCCGGGACGCGGACGAGGGACGACGGAGGAGCTGGTGGACCGCGTCGCCGATGAAGACGCGACCGCCGCCCAAACCAGCACCATCGCCGCCCAGCGGGCCGGCGGGATCTGCTCGCGGAAGACGGCCCAGGCCAGGAGGAACTGGATGGTCGGGGCGATGTGCTGACTCATGCCCACCACCGACAGCGGTACGCGCCTGGTCCCGGCGGCGAAGAGCAGCAGCGGGAACGGCCGTCACCGGACCGGCCACCACGAGCAGCGCCATGATCGACCAGCCCTGCCTCGGGGGCCTGCCGGACCGAGTGCCCCTGCCAGACCAGGTAGCCCAGGTGGGCCAGGGCGATGGGCGCCACGACGGTGCTCTCCACTGCCAGGCCGGTGAGGGCATCCACCTGCGCCCCGATCTGCTTCTTGACCAGGCCGTACAGGGCGAAGGAGAAGGCCAGCGCCAGGGAGATCCACGGCAGCGAGCCCTGCAGGACCACCAGGAGCACCACGGCGGCGCTCGCCAGCACGATCGAGACCCGGTGCGCGGGGCGCAGCCGCTCGCGCAGCACCAGCGAGGCGAGGGCCACGGTGACCAGCGGATTGATGAAGTAGCCCAGAGCGGCGTCGGCTGTACGGTCGGTGTTGACACCATAGACGTAGACGAGCCAGTTGACCGAGACCAGGAGCCCGCAGACGGTCAGCGCCCCCAGCAGACGGGGTGTGCGGCAGACGCGGGCAAGACTCGCCCAACGGCGGCGCACGGCGACGAGCAGCAGGCAGGTGCCCAGGGTCCATACGATCCGGTGACCGATGATCTCCACGCTGCCGGCCGCCGAGAGCAGCCGGAAGTAGAGGGAAAGACGCCCCAGAGGGTGTAGCAGCCGATGACCAGGGCCATTCCGGTGCCGTTGAGCGCCCTGAGTCCGACGCCGGCACCTCAGGGTGCCTGCCGGAGAACCCGGAGTCGCGGAGGGCTCGGGTTCCAAGGAGGATGCACCGGGGGAGGATCTCATTGTGATCTGTTCCTGATCCGTTCGCGCTCGGGGATGGCGGCGGTGACCGCGTCGCCGCTCCACGTAGCATAGTGAGGCGCACTGGACCGCCTCGGAAGGGCTCGCTCTTCAGCGGGCGAGGACGGCGCGCCGATCGGTCCCGATCGCTCAGCCCGGGGCCTCACAGACCCGGGCCCCCGCACGTGAAGGAGTCCCCGCCATGGCCGACGCCGCCCGCGCCCGCAAGGTCGCCGACCGCATTCATGAGACCGTCGCCCGTCTCCTTCAGGGGCGCATCAAGGACCCGCGTCTGGGCTTCGTCACCGTCACCGACGTCCGCGTCACCGGGGACCTCCAGCAGGCGACCATCTTCTACACCGTCTACGGCAGTGATGAGGAGCGCGAGGAGCGGCCAGGGCCCCTGCGCTCGGCCAAGGCCTCATCCGCTCCGAGGTCGGCAAGGCCCTCGGGGATCCGTCTGACCCGTCGCTGACCTTCCAGCTCGATGCTCTGCCCACCAGCGCCAAGACCCTCGAGGACGCTCTGGCGCAGGCCCGGGTGCGCGACGCCCAGATCGCCAAGGCCGCCGAGGGCGCCACCTATGCGGGCGAGGCCGACCCCTACCGTCCCGACGATGACGACGCGACAGAGGTCGGCGATGACGGCACGGAGCCGGTCGAGGCCGGCAGGATGACGAGCAGACGACCGATCAGGGGCCCGGCTCGGGACGCTGAGGTCCCTGTGAGCGTCTCCGAGCAGGCTGAGCCGGTGGAGCGGGCCGGTCACGAGAGCGACCACCACCGTGCGCGCCGGCGCCGTCTCGAGGTCGCTCGCGGAGCCGTCCCGGCCTCCGACGGGATCCTCCTGGTGGACAAGCCCCAGGGGCTGACCAGCCACGACGTCGTCGGTGCCACCCGGCGCCTGGCCGCCACCCGCAAGGTGGGCCACGCCGGCACCCTCGACCCCATGGCCACCGGCCTGCTGCGCCCTGGGGCATCGGGCGCGCCACCCGGTTCCTCACCTACCTGGTGGGAGCGGACAAGACCTACGAGGCCACCATCCGCCTCGGGGTGGAGACCACTACCGAGGACGCCGAGGGTGAGGTCACCACGGCCCACGGCTGCCGGACGGACGACCTGACCGAGGAGCGCCTGCGGAAGGCGCTGGCGGGCCTGACCGGACGGATCCAGCAGGTGCCCAGCGCCGTCTCGGCCATCAAGGTCGACGGCGTGCGCGCCTACAAGCGGGTCCGCGACGGGCCAGGACGTCGAGCTGGAGGCCAGGCCCGTCACCATCCACGAGCTGCGCCTGACAGGAGAGCTCCGTCAGGTAGGTGTCGACCTCGCCAGTGCTGTGGCAGCGGATGTCTCAACGGGCGCCGAGGCGGACGGAGCCGGAGGCGAGGTCCAGGTCGTGGATCTCGATGTCGTGGTCTCCTGCTCGTCGGGCACCTGCGTGCGAGCCCTGGCCCGGGACCTGGGGTCGGGTCCCTGGGAGTGCGGCGCACACTGACCGCGCTGCGGCGCACCGGCGTCGCCCCTTCGTCGTCGGACGGGGCCCAGCCCTCGCCACCCTGTCCGAACGGATCGAGGCCGACGCCGCCTCCGACCCGAAAGGCCTGGCGACGGTCCCGTTGGAGGAGGTGGCCCGGCGCTGCTTCGAGCAGCTGGCCCTCACAGAGAGGAGGCTCGCGCACTGCGCTACGGCCAACCGCTCGACGCCGCGGTCCTGGAGCGGACCGAGGCGCCCGAGGCCGGTCGGGTACAGTGGCCTCCAAGGGGGCCCCGGGGCGGCGCGTCGTGGCCGGATTCGCCCCCGACGGACGGCTCGTGGCACTGTTGGGGCATCAAGGCTCGCGCGCGCGTCCGGTTCTGGTCCTCGACCCGGCCTGAGAACGAGTCCGGACAGAGCCGCCGGCTCGTCCGGCGTGAGCAGACATGATGAGTGCCTTTTTCTGAGGGAGACATGATGAGCCAGACCGGTGGGTGCAGCTGCGGATGCGGCGGTCACGGCAAGCGGAGTGAGCAGGACGAGCGGGCGACCGCTCCCGCGGTTGCCCAACCCCTGGGCGAGGGCTACCGGCCCCAGCCCGTGCAGACCTCCCCGGAGGACGTGGATGCCGTCGCAGTCGCCACAGCGGTGACGACTGCGCTGGGGGCGGCGGCCCCGCAGGGCGTCACCCCGGGACACAAGGCCGGCAACCTGCTGGGCCTGCGTGACGTCTCCGCGTCCGCCTCGAACGGCGGCGGTTGTGGCTGTGGCGGCCACTGAGCCCGCTGCCGTCACACGCTGCGGCGTTGGAGGGCCTCGGTGACCGTGACCAGGCGTGAGGGAGCCTCCGTCTCCCGGTAACGGCCCAGAGAGAGGTCCTCCTCGATCCGGCCGTCCACGAGTACCAGGACCCGATCGGCCCGGGCGGCCACCTGGGCGTCGTGGGTGACCATGACGAGGGTCGTCCCGAGGCGTGCACCTCGCCGAGCAGGTCGAGGATCTGCAGTGCTGTCGCCGAGTTGAGCGCCCCGTGGGTTCGTCGGCGAAGACGATCCCGGGGTCGTTGATCAGCGCCCGCAGATGCCCTGCCCGCTGGAGCTGGCCTGCCGGAGACCTCGGTGACGCCGCTGGCGGCCAGCTCAGTGATCCCCATGCGCTTCATGAGCTCCTGTCCTCGCGCCGTCACCTCGGGGCGCGCACGCAGGCCCGCCAGGAACCCGGGTAGGACGATGTTGTCCAACAGGCACAGAGTCGTCGTGAGATGAGCCTGCTGGAAGACGAAACCGAAGCGCGTCAACCGCAGCGCCGCCAGCTCCTTCTCGCTCAGGGTGGTCATCTCGGTGTCTCCCAGGAGTACTGAGCCGTCGGTGGGGCGGTCCATTCCGCTCAGGCAGTGCAGAAGCGTCGACTTCCCGGACCCGGAGGGGCCCATGATGGCGACGAACTGCCTGCTCGATGTCCAGATCCAGGTCTCGTCAGGACGCAGGGCTCTGGTAGCTCTTCGACAGGCCCCGGGCACGCAGGGCGGGACCTGTGGCCTCGGCCGGTGTCGTGCCCGCAGTGTCCGGGTGGGCGCTGGGTGGGGATCGAGGTGCTCATCTTTCTCTCTCATTCGCCGGTGGTCAGAGTCGTGGACAGGGGCATGGTGTGTAGGCGCCTGAGCGCCAGGGCGACTGCGCCGATGACGGTGGCCAGTAGCGCGCCCGGCAGGACCAGTCCCACTAGCCACAGGTTGGGTAGAAGCTGAAGATCGGGTGCTCCGCGTGAGGACATGACCGCTCCGATCGCGGAGCCTCCCAATGTGAAGGTGCCCAGGAGCCCCAGGGCGATACCGGTCAGGGCCAGGACGCCGAAACGGATGAGTGACTGACGGGCGACGGCGCCCTGGTGCAGCCCAGTGCGAGGAGAACGCCCAGCTGGGGCCTTTCCCTCGACACGATCAGGACGGTGAACAGGACGGTGATGAGGAAGGACAGTCCCAGTGCGATGACGCAGGCCATCATGGTGATGCGGTGAACCTGGGAGCCGGTGGCCCCGAAGAACTGGGAGGCGTACTGGTTCATGCCGATCGCCCTGGATGCCCGGGTACTTCTCGTTCGGGTCACGGGCGAAGGCGCTGGCTTGGTCCGTGGAGTGGGCATCGGCGTAGATGATCTGCCACAGCGCGGGGGCACCGTCGTCGAAGGTGGCCTTGGCGGTCTTCCCGTTGTTGGTGATGTCCTGGTAGACGCCCGTGACCGTGAGGTCCTTGTCCCCGCCGGCGGTCCGCACGGTGACCGTGGATCCCTCCTTGGCGCCCGTGGCCTCGGGCCTGGCTGTAGGGACAGGGAGACCCTCGTCGTCCGTGGTGGGACCGCGCCCGGAGATGTACTTCATGGGGAAGGCCTCATGGTTCCCGATATCGATGATCGCCGTCTCCCAGCCGCCTCGCTCGATGAGACATCTTGTAGCTGCGGCGCAGTATCGTGGTGTGCCGGGTGACACGGGGGTCGGAGTCGACCGCCTCCTCGACGGTGGCAAGGTCCTGGACCCCGGTGCGCACGTCGATGCGCAGATCCGCCTGGCCGGTTCCCAGGTAGGTGGCGATCCGTGGATCGCTCAGCGTCGTGGAGACGTTCATCGGCAGTACCATGGTGACGGTGCACAGCGCCAGGACGCCGAGCAGCAGCGCGTTGGAGGGCGCAGCGCCTCGCGTGCGCCGAGCCATGCCTGGACCGGGAAGACGGCGCATGCCGCTGAGCCTCCACCGCTGGCGACGCGGGCGCAGAGAGGCGCTGGTGCCGCTGCGCAGGGCCTCGATCGCCGAGATGCGCCCGATGCGTCGCAGGGACAGCCACGTGAAGCCGACGATGACCGCGGCCAGAACCAGCACCGCGAGGATGGGGATCCCCACGCTCCAGATGGTCCTGGGCGGTGTGCCCAGGTAGAGAGTCGTGGGGGCCTCCAGCTGTGCCGCCAGGGGCTGGCCCGCCGCGTAGCCAACGATTGCTCCCACCGCTGACAGGACCAGGTACTTGAGCACGTAGAGGCGGCGTATCCGGCTCTGAGGCGCTCCGATGGCCTTGAGCACGGCGATCTGAGCCAGATCCGCCTCGATGGCTGCCAGCACCGTGTAGCGCAGGGCGAGCATGGCGACCACGGCCAGCACGATCGCCACCACGAGGGCCACGGCTACGATGAGCATGGTGTTCAGGGAATTCGCGAGCTCCATCATCGAGGCGCTGAGGTCCTGGCCGTTGCTGGGCAGGCCCGCCTCCTTGTAGCTGTTGATGACGGTTCCGGAGTGGGCGCCGTCTGCCAGGATGAACTCGATGAGGTACTCGGGCTCGGCGATCTGCTGCTCCAGGGTGGAGAAGTCCTCGGATGAGATCACCAGTCGCTTGGAGGGGATCATGGCGGCATTCATCTGCGCGTCCCTGGCGAAGCCCACCACCTTCAGCGTCATCGGCTTGCCGGAGGTACTCACGGTGACGGTGTCGCCGACGTCGACGTTGGCGTCCTCGATCGCCCGGTAGTGGATCGGCAGAACCACCTCGCCCGGCCTCGGGTCCACGGGGTTGCCTTGATCATCGAGCAGCAGGTCGAAGCTCTTGGGGGAGGTGACGAAGGCGGGCTCGTTGTAGGACTCGCTTTGGTTGCGGCCGTTGATCGTGAGTTCTTGGCGCGGTACCGGCAGGGTCTTGATCACCTGGTGGTCGGCGATGTCGCTGCGTGCCGCGGCCCACTGGTCGATGGCCTCGAAGTCCACCGTCCCGGTGTGCATCTGGACCAGATCCGGCAACTTGGCCTGGGTGGACAGCCGGCTCGTCGCGGCAAGGCTGTCCACGACCAGGGACGTCGGCCGACATCAGCGTGGCCGCCAGGGCGATGAGTGCGGTCAGGGGTGGTGGCCACGATGGCGCCGCGCGCCAGGTCGGCCTTGAGAAGTCGCGTCAGCATGGCAGCGGCCTCCTGAGTCTTTCTCTCCGGTCTCTGTGTCTCTTTCTCGGTCACGGGATCGGTTTCGAGGTGAACCGACCGTCGGTCGATACCGAGAATAGACTGACGGTCGGTTTGCGTCAAGGCGTGTCTGCGGCGATGAGGTCGCGCCCGAAGGCGCGACCGTGGCAGGGTTGTCCCGCACAAGCAGCCTTCCCCGACCTGTCTGTGCAGGTCGGGAGCGTGCGGATAAGGACGCAGGTAGGGACGCGATGCGTCCCGCGAGGAGACGAGAGCAGGGATATCGGCAGTGGAGGTCTGGTACGGCGCCGAGCAGGTGCCAGCGAGCCTGAGCGCGCCGGGCGGAGTGGGTTCCGTGGTCACCATGGGGATCTTCGACGGCGTCCACCGCGGACACCAAGCGGTCCTGGGGCGTGTCGTCGAGCTCTCCCACGAGCTCGCCTGCGACGGCAAGCGGCCTCTGGCTGTTGCGGTCACCTTCGACCCGCATCCCCGCAGTGTCCATCAGCCGGAGGTGGATCTGCCCCTCATCACCTCCCTGACCGACCGTCTGGCCTCCCTCAAGGACCTCGGTCTCGATGCGGTCCTGGTCATCACCTACACCCTCGACTTCGCCTCCCAGAGCCCGCAGGACTTCGTGCGCACCTGGCTGGAGGAGCTTCTCGGGGCCCGCGCGGTTTGTCGTCGGCGACGATGTGCGCTTCGGGTGCCGCAACTCCGGCGACGCCGCCACGTTGGAGCAGATCGGTCGGGGTGACGGCTTCAAGGGTGGAGATCATCTCCAAGATCCGCTCGGACGAGGGGCAGGCGCTGGTCGTCGACCTGGATCCGCCAGTGCCTCAAGGACGGGAACATGGGGCAGGCCAGCCAGGTCCTGGGCCGTCCCCACCGCCTGCGCGGGGTCGTCGTGCGGGGTCTGCGCCGCGGGCGCGAGCTCGGGTTCCCCACCGCGAACCTGGAGGCGGCCACCGCCGGAGTCGTGCCGCCCGACGGCGTCTACGCCGGCTGGCTGGTGCGCGGCAGCGGCGCCGACGGGGGCGGACAACGGCTGCCGGCCGCGATCTCCATCGGCACCAACCCCAGCTTCGACGACGTCCCCAGCGCACGGTCGAGGCCCACGTCCTAGGGGCGAGCCGACCTCAACCTCTACGGCGAGGAGGTCGGGATCGAGCTCGTCGAGCGCCTGCGCCCCATGCTCGCCTTCGACGGATTGGAGCCGCTCCTGGTCCAGATGCGCGCCGACATCGAGGACACCGCCCGGATCCTGGGCGTCCCGGTCTCCGATCCGATCCGCCCGGAGGACGTCACCGCCCAGTAGCCCTGGCCGTCGAGCTGGAGCCTCTAGGGGTGTGCTTGCCGTCGGGGCGGCGCCGTCGTATCCCGGTTCTGCCGCGGAACTGTGCCGATTCGCACAGCATCCGGAGTGATCGGCGGGCGGTGGCGCTGGTAGGGTTGGCGGGCCGTCGATCGGCCACGGATACCTCATGCCCGGGAGAACCTGCCCCGGCGCTCCGTGCAACGAGACCCGAAGGAGTCCGCATGTCGGTTAGCCCCGAGCGCAAGCAAGAGATCATCGCCGAGTACGCCACCCACGAGGGTGACACGGGCTCCCCGGAGGTTCAGGTCGCCATCCTCACGGAGCGCATCTCCAACCTCACCGAGCACTTCAAGGGCCACACCCACGACCACCACTCGCGTCGTGGCCTCTACCTGCTCATCGGTAAGCGCCGTCGCCTCCTCGACTACCTCATGAAGGAGGACATCGAGCGCTACCGTGCCCTCATCGCCCGCCTCGGCATCCGCCGCTGAGCGCGCTGACAGTCGCGAGCCGTGCGGCCCGGCCCCCGTCCTGGGGAGCCGGGCCGCACCGCATTTCGAGGGGGTCCTCGCTTCTCTGGGGGCGATCACAGAAGCGAGGTGTAGAGCGCCTTGATGTCCTCGCGGGTCGCGGGGCGCGGGTTTCCCGGCGTGCACACGTCGGCGAAGGCATCGTCGGTCAGGGCCTCGATGCCGTCGGGTCCCACTCCGACCTCGGAGATCCGCGTGGGGTTGCCCAGGTCCCGCGTCAGCTGGGCGACGGCCTCCACGGCCGCGGCGCGCGCCTCGTCAAGCGGCATCGTCCGGGCACCGGAGACCCCGAAGGCCTCGGCGATGTCGCGGTACTTCTCCCCGGTGTACTCGGCGTTGAAGGCCATGACAGGGGCCAGCAGGATCCCGTTGGCCACCCCGTGCGGGGCGTTGTAGCGCCCGCCCAGCGGGTGGGCCATACCGTGGACCAGGCCGAGCCCGACGTTGGAGTAGGCCATGCCGTTGATGTAGGCGGCCAGCTCCCCATCTGCTCGACGGCGTCGGCGTCCCCGTCGGCCGCGGCGCGCAGGTTCGCCGCGATCATCTGGATCGAGCGCAGGCACAGGGCGTCGGAGAGCTCCCACGCGCCCGGCGTGATGTAGCCCTCGATGGCGTGGGTGAGGGCGTCCAGCCCGGTGGCGACCTGCAGCGAGCGGGGCATGCCGTCCATGAGGTCGGGGTCCACGATGGCCAGACCGGGATGTCGTGGGGATCGACGCACACGAACTTGCGCTGCTTGGCGGTGTCGGTGATGACGTAGTTGATGGTGGTCTCGCTGGCCGTGCCCGCGGTGGTGGGCACGCCGATGATCGGCACGCCCGGCCTGGTGGTGGGGACAGGCCCTCCAGGCTCAGCACGTCCTCGAAGTCGGGGTTGGTGGCGATGACCGAGATCGCCTTGCACGTGTCCTGGGGCGAGCCTCCACCCAGACCGATGAGCACGTCGGCGCCCGAGGCGCGGAAGGCGGCCAGGCCGGCCTGGACCTTCTCGATCGGCGGGTTGGGGGCGACGTCGGAGAAGATCTCCCAGCCGATGCCGGCCTGATCGAGCAGGTCGGTGATGCGGGTCGCGGTGCCGTTGTCGCTCAGGACGGGATCGGTGACGATGAAGGCCTTGGACAGGCCCCGGCGGGTGATCTCGGGGGCGATGTGGGCGATGGCGCCCCTGCCGAAGTAGCCGGTCTGGTTGAAAATCATGCGGTGGGTCATCGTTGACGCTCCTGAAGAGAGGCAGGACGGGACAATTTGTCCGGTCATTGCCCGATACCTTGTCACGCAGGTGGGGACGCGGTCCAGAATCGAAGGTCCCGCGCGTCTCATCTCACGTGGCGAGCGGCGGTGCCGATCGGCATCATGAAGGCCGCACGCGATAGAATCTGCGCGGCTGCGCCTCCGTGTGCTCATCACGGCTCTTCGATGCTCTCCTGAGCGTGAGGAGCGCGAGGGAGTCGCAGTCCACCTCTGGGAAGAGACCCGGAGAGCTACCGGCCCCGTCGGTTTTCGGTGGTGGCCTCCGGAACCGCGCCCACGCCGTCGGATCATGGCGACCCGACGACGGACGAGGCCGGGTCCGTGGGCCTCGATCGAAGGCCACGGACCGGCACGACGATCGCGAGAAAGAGACTTCATGTTCATTGACGACCCGAGGTCACCGCCGCCGAGGCAGTGATCGACAATGGCTCCTTCGGCAAGCGCGTGGTGCGCTTCGAGACGGGCCGCCTGGCCAAGCAGGCCGCTGGAAGCGCCATGCCCTACCTCGACGGCGAGACCGCCGTCCTGTCCGCCACCACGGTGGGCAAGCACCCCAAGGACCAGTTCGACTTCTTCCCCCTGACCGTGGACGTCGAGGAGCGCCAGTACGCCGCCGGCGCATCCCCGGCTCCTTCTTCCGCCGCGAGGGCCGCGCCGGCACCGCCGCCATCCTGGCCTGCCGCCTCATCGACCGCCCGCTGCGCCCTCCTTCGTCAAGGGCCTGCGCAACGAGGTCCAGGTCGTCGAGACCGTCCTGGCCATCCACCCCGACGACGACTACGACGTCCTGGCCATCAACGCCGCCTCGATGTCCACCCAGATCGCCGGCCTGCCCTTCTTCCGGGCCCGTGGCCGGCACCCGCCTGGCCCTCATCGACGGGCACTGGGTGGCCTTCCCTCGTTACTCCGAGCTGCAGCGCGCCACCTTCCAGATGGTCGTGGCCGGCCGCGTCCTGGAGTCCGATGACGTCGCCATCATCGATGGTCGAGGCCGCGCCACCGAGCACGCCTGGGAGCTCATCAACGCCGGGGCCGTGGCCCCCACCGAGGCCGTCGTCGCCGAGGGCCTGGAGGCCGCCAAGCCCCACATCAAGGCCCTGTGCGAGGCCCAGCTCGAGGTCGCCCAGCACGCCTCGAAGCCCACCGCCGAGTTCCCCCTCTTCCTGGACTACTCCGACGAGCAGTACGACGCCGTCGAGAAGGCCGCCGAGGCCCACGGCCTGGCCGCCGCCATCGCCACCGAGGCAAAGCAGGCCCGGACCTGGCCACTGACGCCGTACGCGACGAGGGTCCTGGCCGAGCTCGCCGAGTCCTTCCCACCGAGGAGGACACCAAGGCCCTCAAGGCCGCCTTCCGCTCCGTGACCAAGAAGATCGTGCGCCACCGCACCCTCACCGAGGGCGTGCGCATGGACGGTCGCGGCCTGAAGGACATCCGCACCCTGGCCGCCGAGGTCGAGGTCCTGCCCCGCGTGCACGGCTCTGCCATCTTCGAGCGAGGCGAGACCCAGATCCCTGGGCGTGACCAGCTCAACATGCTGCATGGAGCAGCAGCTGGACGACCTCTCCCCGGTCACCCACAAGCGCTACATGCACATCACAACTTCCCGCCCTTCTCACTGGTGAGACCGGTCGCGTGGGCGCCCCAAGCGCCGCGAGATCGGCCACGGCAACCTGGCCGAGCGGGCCATCGTGCCTGTCCTGCCCGCCCGCGAGGACTTCCCCTACGCGATCCGTCAGGTCTCCGAGGCCCTGGGCTCCAACGGCTCGACCTCCATGGGTTCGGTGTGCGCCTCCACCCCGTCCCTGCTCAACGCCGGTGTCCGCTGCGTGCGCCCGTCGCCGGTATCGCCATGGGCCTCATGCACGAGGTCATCGACGGCGAGACCAAGTGGGCCACCCTCACCGACATCCTCGGCTCGGAGGACGCCTTCGGGGACATGGACTTCAAGGTCGCCGGTACCCGTGACTTCATCACGGCCCTCCAGCTGGACACCAAGCTCGACGGCCTGCCCTCCGAGGTGCTGGCCGGCGCGCTCGGCCAGGCCCGTGACGCCCGCCTGTTCATCCTCGACGTCCTGGCCCAGGCCATCGACGCCCTTGACGATGTCCTCCGGCTCCGCGTCCTGGCCGTGCGCATCCCGGTGGACAAGATCGGCGAGGTCATCGGCCCCAAAGAGGCAAGATGATCAACCAGATCCAGGAGGACACCGGCGCGGACTCACGGTCGAGGACGACGGCACCGTCCATCGGCGCCTCAGACGGCCCCTCGGCCGAGGCGGCCCGCGACGCCGTCAACGCCATCGCCAACCCGCAGATGCCCGAGATCGGTGAGCGCTTCGTGGGCACCGTGGTCAAGACCACGACCTTCGGCGCCTTCGTCTCGCTGACCCCCGGCAAGGACGGTCTGCTCCACATCTCCCAGATCCGCCGGCTCGTCGGTGGCAAGCGCGTGAGAGAACGTCGAGGACATCCTGAACGTGGGTGACAGAGTCCAGGTCGAGCTGGCCGAGATCGACCAGCGCAGCAAGCTGAGCCTCGCACGCGGTCCTCACCGACGAGCAGCTCGCCGCCGAGGCCGAGGGCGAGGTGGCCCGAGGCCTCCCGAGAACGGTCCGCGCCGCGCTGAGACCGTGAGAGCAGGGACGGCGACGGCGAGCAGCCCGCCGTGAGCGCCGTCCGCGTCGTCGTCGGATGCGTACTGCCGACGCCTCCGAGAGAGGTGAGATCCTCCTGCCGGCGATGAGCGCGATGGACGTATGACGATGTCCCCGTTCGGTCCACTGGACCGGGCGGGGACGCCGTCGTCGGGGAAGTGCGTTCGCTGCGCGCCAGAGCGTGACGGGCTGCGGAAACGACAGCGAGCCCATCTCCCCGCTAGTCTTCGCGGGTGACCAACCCAGACATGCGAGCCGACTCAGCAGAGCCCGACGCCTCCGCGTCCTCGGCAGGCATCCCCATGAACCTTGTGACGGGCGAGCCCCCGAGCCAGACCGATTACTCCGAGGTGGAGCTGCGGCGCGGGCGGCCCGGCCGCGATAGCACCGAGCTGACCCTGCACGACGACGGGGCACTCACCCGCCGCTCCGTCCTGCCCGGCGGGGTGCGGGTCATCACCGAGTCCATGCCGGGCCTGCGCTCAGCGTCCATCGGCATGTGGTTCGGTGTCGGCAGCCGGGACGAGGTCCCCGGGCAGGAGGCTCCACCCACTTCCTGGAGCACCTGCTGTTCAAGGCACCGCCACGCGCGACGCGCACGACATCGCCGAGGCCTTCGACATGATCGGTGGGGAGTCCAACGCCGCCACATCCAAGGAGCACACGTCCTACTACGCCCGCGTGCTCGCCCCTGACGGCATGCAGGCCCTTGACGTGCTCGCCGACATGGTGACCTCCTCGCGCCTGGAGCCGACCGATGTCGAGACCGAACGCGGCGTCATCGTCTCAGAGCTCGCCGACGCCGCTGACGACCCCGCTGACGTCGCCGGGAGGCCTTCGCCCGCGCCGCCTTCGGCGAGGACACGCCGCTGGGCCGCCCCATCGGCGGCACCAATGAGACCGTCACCGCCGTGCCGCGCGACGCCGTGTGGGAGCACTACAGGCGCACCTACGCCTCCGACACCCTCGTGGTGGCCGCCGCCGGCGCCGTCGACCACGACGAGGTATGCGAGCGGGTCCTGGCCGACCTGGCCGCCGCCGGCTGGGACGCCTCACCCGACGCGGTCCCGCGTGAGCGGCGCTTCGAGATCGAGCCCTTCACGGCCCTGGACGTCCACGACATCACCGTCCCGCGTGAGAGCGAGCAGAGCCACCTGTACCTGACCTGTCAGGGCATCGCCGTGCGCGATGAGCGGCGCTGGGCGATGAGCGTGCTCACCACCATCCTGGGCGGAGGCATGTCCTCGCGCCTGTTCCAGGAGGTGCGCGAGAAGCGCGGCCTGGCCTACACCACCTACGCCTTCGACACCTCCTACGCCGGTGCCGGCGCCTTCGGGCTCTACGCGGGCTGCGCCCCCGGTGACGTCGACGAGGTGTGCGCCGTCATGATCGGCGAGTTCGAGAAGCTCGCCGGAGCTGGGGTCACCGAGCGGGAGATGATGCGCGCCCGCGTCAGCTGCGCGGTGCCATGGTGCTCGGGGGAGAGGACTCCCTGGCGCGCATGGGGCGCCTGGGGCGCGCCGAGGTCGTTACCGGGCGCCTGCGCTCCATGGAGGACAACCTGCGCCGTCTGGAGGCCGTGACTCCCGAGGAGGTTCGTGAGATGGCCGCCTGGCTGGTGGAGCAGAAGCGCGCCCAGTCCTCGTGGGCCCGGCCGATTGACGATGCTGCCAGCTCAGGCACTCGGCTACCGGGCCCGGTGTCAGAAGGCGCGCCTTTGACCCCCGCGGCCGACACCTGAGTCGCTAGGGTGGGGCCATGACGATTCGCGTAGCTGTTGTGGGCGCCGCCGGGCGCATGGGATCGACCGTCTGCCAGGCGGTCCAGGACGCCGAGGGCCTCGAGCTCGTGGCCCGCCTGGACGGGGGACACCCTCGACGCCGACCACCTGGCGGGCGCCGACGTCGCCGTCGACTTCACCGTCCCCAGCGTCACCGAGGCCAATGTCCACGCCCTCCTCGACGCCGGGGCGGACGTCGTCGTGGGCACCACCGGCTGGAACGAGGAGTCCTACGGGCGCGTCCGCGAGCACCTGGCCCGGCCCGAGGCCTCCGGTCGTAGCGTTCTCATCGCCCCGAACTTCGCCCTGTCCGCCGTGCTGGCCATGAGCTTCGCCGCGAAGGCCGCCCCCTACTTCGAGTCCGCCGAGGTCATCGAGCTCCACCACCCCGGCAAGGTCGATGCCCCTCGGGCACCGCGGTCGCCACCGCTCAGGGGCATTGCCGCCGCCCGTGCCGAGGCCGGCCTGGGCGCCATGCCGGACGCCACCCAGACCGACCCCGACGGCGCTCGCGGGGCCGTCGTCGACGGCGTCCACGTCCACGCCGTGCGGCTGCGGGGGCTGACCGCCCATGAGGAGGTCGTGCTCGGCAACCCCGGCGAGCAGCTGACCATTCGCACCGACTCCTTCGACCGGGCCTCCTTCATGCCCGGCGTGGTCCTGGCTGTGCGGCAGGTCTCCGGCCGGCCCGGCCTGACCATCGGCCTGGACGCCCTGCTCGACCTCTGAGTCGGGGGAGTGGGCGGGAACCGGTCGGGAGTCGGTCAGGGCTTGGTGAGGCGTTACAGCGAGGCCGCCCAGCAGTCCTCGGTGATGCCCTCGCCGACGCCGAGCACCCGGTGGGCCCCGGTGGGCGCCATGCCGACCGAGGTCAGGAGCCGGCTCACCGACTCGTCCCCGCGCACCGCCCAGGCCACCAGCGCCCTGGCGCCGTCCTGACGGGCCAGGTCCACGGCCGCCGCCAGGAGCCTGGATCCGTGTCCCCGGCGCTGGCTGTCGGGCTCCACCCCGAGGGCCGTGACCTCCACGGCCTGCACGCCGGTCTCATCAACGCGGCCCTCGGCGTCCATGGACTGGGTGGGGGCCATGCCCAGCAGACCCACCACCGTCCTGTCCGTGGAATCACTCTCGGCGGTGGTTGCCACCAAAACGTGGTGCTCGGGTGAGGGAGGCTCGGTCACGGCCGTCTCCCCAGCCCGCCGCGATGACGAGGAGCGGCGATCATCGCCCGCACGCCTTCGGGCAGTGGCGCGCCGTGCTCGGCGGTGTGACCGGCCTCCAGGGAGGCGAGCATGGTGGCGGACTGGACCTGCCCGATCGCCGCCAGGTCCTCCGCCCGGGCCGGGCGCACGAACCCCCCTGGTGCCTGGGGGCCGTCATGGTCATGCGGGTCGTGAGTGCCAGGGGAGTGCTGGTGCGGTGCGCGCGCGTCCAGGTCGGAGCCGAGTCCGGCCAGCGGATCGGCGCCCAGAACGGAGTCGTTCCGGCTGCCGGAAGGCGAGAAGCTTGCGGGGGTCGAGGAGTCCATGACTCGAGCCTAGGACCGTTGCGCATGTCGGTGTTGGAGGCCCGGGCGCCATGGGCACAAGGCCTGGAGAACGCTCGGTGGCAAGGCGTGTGGCGGGAAAGTGTCCGTACGGGACGACTTTGACTGGGTCGTCTCACGGAGCCAGATTGCGTTTGTGCAGGTCGGAGGGTTCCCGCCCCAGCATTGGTAGGGGGCGGAGACTTCAAAGTCGTCCCATTCGGACATAATCGGCTCGTAGGCTGTCCGCTGCTCGCCTATCCGACAGATCGTGAGAACGCATCTTCCGTACGCCCGGCCCGCGTTAGGGTGGCACCATGAGCGCAGCCCCCTCCCGCAGCTTCGGTTCCGTCGGTGTCGCCATGGTCACCCCTTCACGCCCAGCGGGGAGGTCGACTTCGACGCCGCCCGCGCCCTGGCCGTCAGCCTGGTCGACGACGGCGCGACACGATCCTCCTGTCGGGCACCACCGGCGAGTCCCTCGACCACCCACACCCCCGAGAGCAGGGAGCTGATCCGCCAGGTCAAGGACGCCCTGGCCGGGCGCGCCATGGTCATGGCCGGCGCCGGCTCCAACGACACCGCCCATGCGGTGCGCATCGGCGTGGCCTCCCAGGAGGCCGGTGCCGAGGGCCTGCTCATCAACGCCCCCTACTACAACCGCCCCAGCCAGGAGGGCGTCTACCAGCACATCAACGCCGTCGTCGAGGCCACTGACCTGCCCGTCATGGTTTACGACATCCCCCGGGCGCACCGGCGGAAGATCACCGAGGACACCCTGGCCCGTCTGGCAGAGAACCCTCGCGTCAAGGCCGTCAAGCGACGCCACCGGCGACGTCGAGCAGGGGCTTCCGCCGCATGGAGTCCACCGGCCTGGAGTACTACTCCGGAGACGACAGGGTCTCAACTCGCCCTGGCTCACCCACGGCGCCTCGGCGTCATCTCCGTGGCCGCCCACGCCGATGCCCACTCTGGCGCAGATGATCGCCGCCGTCGACGCCGGCGACCCGCCAGCGCCCGCACCTCGCCCGGACGCTCCGCCCCCTGGTCCACGCCATCATGGGCGGCGGGCAGGCCGTCATGGCCAAGGAGGCCCTGCACCTCCGAGGGCGCCTGCCCAGCCCCGCCCTGCGCCTTCCTGGCACGCGCCGAGGAGGCCGAGGTCGCCGCCCTGCGTGAGGTGCTGGCCGCCCCGGGCCGCTCTAAGACCGGCAGGGCGCGCCGCCATGCGCATGTGGTCGCTTCACCCCTCCCACCTGGACCGCGCGGGCCTGGTGGCCTGCCGCGCGAGTCCCCTGCTGGCTCAGGCGGTCCTGGCCGGACGCACCCGCGGCTACCGCAACCATCCCCAGCTCGAGCGCTTCCGGGTGTCCTGGCCCCAGCCACGCCTGCGGTGGCGGTGGGCGCTCACCTGTGGGGGCTGCGCGAGGAGGCCGTCCGGCGCGGCTACCGTTTCGACGCCTCGCGCATCGACGTGCCCGAGTCGGAGTGCGCCGATGTCAGCCTGACGGTGACCGAGGGGCAGATGGACCTGGAGCGCAGCCACCTGGAGGCCAAGCTGGCCGGGCGCGCCCCGGATCTCCTTCTCTGCCGGAGCGGCTTGAGGCGCACCCGATCTTCCGGGTGGTCCCCGGCGACGTCGAGCCCTGGGAGCGGGCGCTCGCCCCGTAGGCCTGCAGGCGTCCGGCTTCGCAGCCGTTCAGCTGCTTGAGCCGAGCACCCGCTCGCGTACGACGCGGCGCAGGATCTTGCCGATCTGGGAACGCGGCATCTCCTGGATGACCTCCAGGCGGTGCGGCAGCGCGTAACGCGGAACCATCCGCTCGGCGTGCTTCCGCACCGCCTCCAGGGTCACGGAACCCGGAGCGATCCCGTCAGCCAGGACGACGGCGGCGCAGACGAGCTCGCCTGGCGCCGTCGGGCAGCCTCACCACGGCGACGTCGGCCACGCCTCCAGGGGCGGATCGCGGCTCCACCTGGCTGGGACAGACGTTGAAGCCGCCGGTGAGGATCAGCTCGCGCCTGCGGTCTGCCATCCACAGGAAGGAGTCCTCCCGCGCACGATGTCGCCCGTGCGCAGCCACCCGCCCGGCAGGATCGCGGCCTGCGTGGCCGCCTCATCCTCCCAGTAGCCGGCGAGACCTGGGGGCTGCGCACCAGCAGCTCGCCCGGCTCGCCGTCGGGGACCTCCCGGCGGGGTCCGGGTCCTCGGGGTCCACGACGCGACGTCGGTGGAGGGAACGGCAGTCCCAGCGCGCCCAGGCGGCGCGAAGGACCCATGGGGTGCCCGCGACGATCGGGCTCGTCTCGGTCATGCCGTAGCTCTCGACGAAGAACCCGCGGTCGCCCTCCCACTGGGCCCCGACCTCCGGCGGCATCAGCCGCGCACACCCCGTAGCGCAGGGTGCGCAGGCTCGTGCCCTCTTCTGGGCGCCAGCAGGATGCGCTCGAACATGACCGGTACGCCGACGAAGAGGTGAAGGGGCGGAGGCCGTGCGGCGAGCACCTGATCCACTCGAGAACTTGGGCAGCATCACCTGGGTGGCGGCCTTCTGGACCGCGCAGAAGAGGTTGAAGGTCAGCCCGAAGGCGTGGAAGAAGGGCAGCAGGCAAGAAGTTCTCCCGCCCTCGTGCAGCATCGGCACCCAGGCGATGGCCTGGTTGGCGTTGGCCCGCAGGTTGGTGTGCGTGAGCATCGCCGCCTGGGCGTGCCCGTTGTCCCGCCGTGTGCAGCAGAACCGCGACGTCGGAACCGGCCGGGTAGGGAAGGCGCGAGGGGATCCGATGAGCACCGGCCACCTCCTTGTCCCAGGAGCGCACGCCGGTGGGAAGTCTCTCCGCCCGGAAAGCAGCCCTGTGCTGACGGGCCCGCTCCACCGGGAGGCGCAGCGCGGCGCGCAGGCGCACCGGCATCGCCGCCGAGAGGTCCACGCTGAAGACCGTGCGACCCCTGAGAGGGTCGCCGCCGGAGTCCGGACCGCCGGCGCGGTCAGTGGCGAGATCTGTGACGAGCTCAACGCCCTTCTCCCATACGATGACGACCTTCGCCCCGTGCGCGTCCAGCTGGGAGCGGATCTCCTCGGCGGGCGCCAGCGGGTTTGTGCTCGGCCACGATCGCCCTGATGCGCAGCGCGCCGTAGAGCGCGATGGCGTGCTGCGGGCAGTTCGGCATGATGAGGGCCACCCGGTCGCCCTTGCGCACGCCCGAGGTCCGCAGCACCTGCGCCGCCCGCTCCGAGGCCTCCAGCAGCTCGCGGTAGGTCAATGCTGCACCCAGGAAGTCGATGGCGACCCGGTCCGGGTAGAAGCGCGCCGCGGTCGCCAGCAGCTCACTCAAGGGCGCGTCGGGAACCTCGATCGCCGCAGGGAATCCCCGGCTGGTAGTGAGGGCGCAGGTAGTGGTGGTGGTCCTCGGTGGCCTGCTGCGGTGGGAGCGCCGTGTCGATAGTGCTGTTGCTCATGTCTATGGGATCGGATAGGGCTGTCGCTGGGTGTGGGAGGAGGCGGGAGCGGTGGTGACACAGGCCGGGGCTCAGCGAGGCGTCTTGTCATCCTTGCTGTCCGGCTGACCGTCGTCCTTGCGCTCGCCCCTGCCGGGAAAGTGCTCGACGATCGAGACGGCCGCCGCAGCCGCCGCCCCGGAGGCCGCCTCCCGGGCCGCCAGGAGCTCCTCGCGCACGACGCGCCTCAGCACCTGCCGATCTGGGAGCGGGGCATCTCGGTCAGGATCGCGATCTGGCGCGGCAGGGCGTAGTTGGACAGGTTCTTGGCGGCCCACTCGCGCACCTGCTCCAGGGTGACCGTCTGGCCCTCCTTGGGCAGGATCGCGGCGACAACGGACTCGTTACCGGCCTCGGCCGGCAGCCCGACGACGGCGACGTCCTCCACCTGCGGCATCGAGCGGACCGCGGCCTCGACCTCCGTGGGGTAGATGTTGAAGCCCCCGGAGATGATGAGCTCCTTGCGGCGGTCGGCGATGACGTAGAAGCCGTCCTCCTCCTGACGCACCAGGTCTCCCGTGCGCAGCCAGCCCCCGTCCAGCAGCGTCTCGGCGCTCTCCTCGGGGTTGTCCCAGTAGCCGGTGAAGACCTGGGGGCCACGAGCCAGCAGCTCGCCGACCTCACCGGGCGCCACCTCGCGCTCGACGTTCTCGGGGTCCACCAGCCGCACCTGCGTGGAGGGGTAGGGAACCCCCAGGGTGCCAGGGCCTGCGTGCCGGCGAGATCGGGTTGCCCAGGATGATGGGGAGGACTCCGGTCATGCCGTAGCCCTCGATGATGGTGCCTCCGGTGGCCTCCTCCCAGGCCTGGGCAACGGCCAGCGGGTTGGGGGCCGCCCCGCACACGGCGATCTTGCAGGATGACAGGTCGGCGCCCGTGGCCCGAGCCCGGGTCACCAGGCGGTCGAACATGACCGGCACCCCGGGAAGAAGGTGGCCGGGCGCCGCTTCCAGGCGGACAGCACCAGGTCCGCCCCGAACTTGGGCAGCACCACCTGGGTGGCGGCCAGCCTCACCGCGCACAGCAGCGACAGGGACATGCCGAAGGCGTGGAAGAAGGGCAGGACGGCGGTAGAAGGTCCCTTGCCCACGCTCGTGGTGCGCGAGGCCCAGGCCAGCGACATCTCGGCGTTAGAGCGCAGGTTCTCGTGGGTGAGGCACACTGCCTTGGGCGTGCCCGTCGTCCCGCCGGTGTCAGCAGCGCGGCCGTCCCGGGAGACGCCCGGCAGGGGGAATCCTGTGGCCAGGGGGCGCGGGCCGAGGCGGCCAGGTCAACGTCCCACGAGCGCACGCCGGCTCGGAACCTGCCGCGCAGCTCGTGGCGCTGGGTGCGGGCGGCGGCCACCGGGCAGCCTCTCAGGGCCAGACGACTGCGCAGCGGCAGGTGACGGAGACAGGTCCGCCGAGTACACGCTCAGGCCTCCCAGGCGCCGCCTCCAGGGAGCCCACCGCCGCCACGAGGCGCTCAAGGCCTTCTCCCAGGCGATGATGACGCGCCCGCGGTGATGTGGAACTGCTCGCGCAGCTGGGCGGCCGGCGCCAGCGGAGTTGTGCTCGGCGATGATCGCCCCGATGCGCCAGGCCGCGTAGGCCAGGACCACGTGCTGAGGACAGTTGGGCAGGATAAGACCGACGACGTCTCCTCGCCCGACCCCCAGCCCCCGCAGCGCCTCGGCTGCCCGGGCCACCTGGGTCTCCAGCTGGGAGTAGGTGGTGGCACCCTAGGAAGTCCAGGGCAACCCGGTCCGGGAAGTCCTGGGCGGCGTCGCGCAGCATGCAGGACAGGGGCTCGCTCACCTCGGCAACCGTGTCGGGGACCCCTGCGGCCCGGTAGACGGCGGTGAGAACCGTGTCCCGTGAGACGTCCGGGCCGGTCGCCGTCGCGGCGTCGCCGCCCTGACCAGGCTCGCCGCTGCGGCCGACGAGGTCGTCGGCCTCCTGGGATGCCGACGTGCGTGGAGCACTCATGGGTCTTCCCCTTGTCTCGCCGTAAGCCTCCCGCCGGGAGGGTCCTGCCCGCCGCGGTGTCGCACGGCGCGACGGCGAGAGGTCAGGAGCAACCGTAACCTACGGTGGCGTAACCTGCGTGGTCACTGCCTCCGGCGGTCGTGTGCGATCGCGCTCACCGGATCTCGGTGCGGGCCTCAAGGCCATGCGGCAGAGGAAGACGACTGAGCACCCGAAGGCGGCGCGTGGGCCGGGTCATCGCCACGTACAGGTCACCCGGGCTGTGATCCCCGATCCGAGCCGGATCCACGAGCACGACGACGTCGAACTCCAGGCCCTTGGACAGGACCGGACTGACCACCAGCAGTCGCGAGCGCAGCACGTCCCCGCCCGGAGCCTCCATCGCCGCGGTCAGGGCCGGGTCCTGGCGCAGCAGCGCCTCGGTGCGGCGAGGCGAGGGGGAGATGACCGCGATGCGCCCGACGCCGGCGCCCACCTCCTGGTCAAGACGGGCTGCCTCCTGGGTCACGGCCTCGCGCAGAGCCCGGCCCCAGGCACCGGAGTCACCGGCGGCCGAGCCATCCGGTGCCCGCGCCGCCGTGGCCTGCTCGCTCGCCACCTCAGTGATCTCAGTGATGTCGAGGCAGTCGGGCAGGTCGCGCACCGAGCGCACCGGGTAGACCGGCGGGTGACCCAGCTGCGTCACCGCCTCCTCGGCCACCTCCGCGATCGTGGCCGGTGTGCGGTAGCAGACGCTCAGCGCCTCCTCACGCAGCGGGGTCGACCCGCCGCGCGAGCGCCCCGACTGCCTGCCCCGGCGGGAGCGCGAACGGGCCCGGTGGCGGGACTGGGACCGGGAGCGTCCACCATCCTCAGCCGGCGCAGTCCCCAGGGCGGAGAGCACCTCGCCCCAGCTGTCCGGAGCGTGGGGCCCGGAGTACTGGGCCAGGTCACCCACCACCGTGAAGGATCGCACCGGGCAGCGGCGCGCCAGCGCCCGCCAGGCCATGGTGCCGAGCTCCTGGGCCTCGTCGACGACGACGTGCCCGTAGGTCCACGTCCGATCCGCCCGCGCCCGCTCGGCCAGGGTGAGGGTGGGGCCGCCCTGGGAGACCCGGTCGGCGAGCATCTCGGCGCTGACCATTCCGTCACCCAGGTCCTGGGACTCGATCGCCTGGGCCGCGTAGGCAACCAGGTCCTCACGGCGCCGGGCCTCCAGCCGGGCGCGCCGCGCCTGGGCGTCCTCACTGGGGCCCAGCAGCTCGGCCAGCTCGTCAATGAGCGGGATGTCCGCTGCCGTCAGAGCGGCTCCCGGATCCCGGCGCAGTAACGCGCTCCCGCTCGCTCAAGGACGGCGCCACCTGCTCCAGGAGGGCGGGACGGCTCCACAGGCGCTCCAGCAGCCCCTCGGGCGTCGTCGGCATCCAGCACAGGTTGATCTCCCGGCGGGCGTCGCGGGCGGTGCGAATGTCCTCACGGATCCAGGCGCGCGTGTCAGCGTCCGAGGCGTCCTGGTTCATGGCCGCCGCGTACTGGTCGGTCAAACGCTCCAGCAGCCACAGCACGAAGGCCTCCCGGGCCAGGTTGTGGGGCTTGCCGCCCCGGCGGGCCCGCGAGGCCGCCTCACGCACGTCGCCGGGCTCCAGAGACAGGCGCACCCCCGACCTCGATCTCGCGCGGGGACTCGGGGACCCGCTGCAGGCCCCGCACCGCGCGCTCGAGGGCCTTGATCCACAGGGGGCGCCCCTTGATCTCGGCGATGCGGGCGTCCTCCTGAGCCGTGGCCCGCACACCCGGAATCAGATCACCGATCGTCGTGGAGACCACGCCCGTCTCGCCCAGGGAGGGCAGTACCTGCTCCACGTAGCGCAGGAAGGTCCGCGACGGCCCCACCAGCAGCACGCCGGAGCGCTCCAGGCGCTCGCGCTCGGAGTAGACAGGGTAGGCCACCCGGTGCAGCGCCACCGCCGTCTTGCCCGTTCCCGGGCCGCCCTGGACCACGAGCACGCCCCGGCCCGATGAGGTGACGATCCGGTCCTGCTCGGCCTGGATCGTGGCCACGATGTCGCCCATCCGGCCGTCGCGGGCCGTGGACATCGCGGCGATGAGGGCCCCCTCGCCCTGGAGCTCTCCGGCGGCCACGGTGGCCCCCGATGAGCTCACCGCAGCGTCGTCGGCCTCCAGGGCGGTGAGGTCCAGGACCTCGTCCTCCACCCCGAGCACCTGCCGGGCCCGGGTGTCGATGTGCCGACGGCGCACCAGCCCCATGGGCTGGGAGGCCGTGGCCTGGCAGAAGGCCCGGGCCAGGGAGCGCGCCAGTCCAGGATCACCTCACGGTGCTGAGCGTCCTGCAGTCCGATACGACCCACGTGGTGGCGCTGACCCCCGTCGGTCACCGGCGACGAGCTGCCCGCGCCCCGACCCGATCCGGGGAAGGACATCGAGGCGGCTACGGCTGTGGAGGCCGCAGATACCGTGTCTGCGGGTCGCGCCGTACCTTCCGAGTCGCCGGGCGCGCGACTCATATCCATCCTCCCGAAGACCAGGCGGTCCTCAACTCCCTCCAGGGAGGAGACCAGTGACGAGTAGTGCACGGCGTAGGCGTCGCGCTCACCGCGCGACTGGTGGGTGCCGCTGACGCCCTGGGCCTCGGTGCGCGCCAGGGATCGGCGGGCCTGGGCCAGCTGCCGGTCCAGCTCGCTGTAGGCGAGGTCGACGACCTGCTGCTCACCGCGCAGCTCGCGCTCGCGGACGCTGCCCGCATCGTCTCCCGCATCATCCTCTGCCCGCTGGTGCGCCTGGGACTGCGGCGGGGGAGAGGGGATCGTCTGACTCACAAAGCCTCGCATCGATTCGGGTTCTGGTCGGCTGCCGCGTGCTGGCAGGTGCTGACACTGACTGACACTGACGGGTACTGGGGTCGGTGATGGCTTCAGTACGGTCGACCCATTATTCTCCTGCTGAGGCCTCGGTGGGGACGCCGAGGGCGAACACGTCACCCCAACCCGGTGCGGGCGGGAACATCGACAATCCAGAAGGTGTTGGCAGGAGTGCTGAGGACGCTAGCGGCCGTTCCCAGGTACTAACCCGTACGAATCCTGGTAAAACGCCGAACCGCGTACTGGGCCCACGTCGCAAGACCGGGCCACGACCGAGTTGAGCATCGAACTGAGACCATTGCACGACACCTACACGACCCCTCCCGGCGCCGTCGGCCTCACCTGTCCCCGCAACAGGGCGGCAGGCGCGCAACGGGATAGGGCCGATCAGACCAGACAGGAGGAGACGGGCTCGTGAGACCACTGTTCACCATCCAGCACCCCGCGGATCAGCCGATCTCCCCGAGGGTCCTCATCCACCACTTCGAGGGCGCCATGGATGCCGGAAACGCCGGCGCCCTGGCCGTCGACCAGTTGCTCATGACGCTGCCCAGCGAGCGTCTGGCCACCTTCGACATCGATGCCCTTGTGGACTACCGCGCCCGGCGTCCCACGATGACCTTCGTCCACAACACCTACTCCTCGGTGGTCATGCCCGAGCTGGTCCTGGACCTCCTCCATGACGACGACGGCGAGGACCTCCTGCTGCTCCACGGCAGTGAGCCGGACTACCGCTGGGACGAGTTCGTCGGGAGCCGTGGCGCACCTGTCGGTCTCCATGGGCGTGAGCCAGGCGAGTCGGCATGAGCGGCATCCCCATGGCCGTGCCCCACACCCGTCCGACCTACGTGCACCAGCACGGCAGCCAGCCGGACCTGCTGCCCACTCAGCCCGAGCTCTTCGGCCACGTCGAGCTGCCCGGCTCGATGTCGGCCTACCTCGAGCTGCGGCTGGGCGAGCTGGGCCTGACTCGCGGGGTCCCGGCCGCGATCCCGCACCACGTCGCCCGTGACGAGTTCCCGCAGGGCGCCTCGGCGCGTGACCGCCGTCGCAGGCCACGGCCTGGCGCTCGGTGGGGACCCGGAGGCGGCCGCCAACATCAACCGCGCCGAGATCAACGCCGAGGCCGCCCAGCAGCCGGAGGTCAGCGCCGTCGTCTCCGCCCTGGAGGCCCAGTACGACGCCATGGCTCCCCGGATCGCCACCGGCGAGGTCGACACCGCCGCGCCCGTCTTCAACCTTCCCAGCGCCGATGAGATCGGTGCCTCGCCTGGAGGCGCTTCTGAGGTCAACGACTCCGGCGACCTGGGGACCCAGGGCTGGAACCCGGCCTGCGCAGCTCGAGCGGGCCGGGATGGCTCGGCTGCCTGGCGCCCTAGCTGGTCTGGCCGCTCCGGGCGCGGTACCGCGGCGTCATCGGGGACCAGGTGCGCACCGGCAGCGGCAGGCGGCGCACCGCGCTCGATCTCCTCGTACTCCCCGGCCGTGAAAGGCTCCCGGCGGGCCACCAGCACCAGGTTGCCCCGGCGCTGCCGCCGGCACCGCGGCCGATCGGCGACGATCACCAGACCCGGAGGCATCACCCTGAAGCGCCTCGGCGAGCGCCTCGATCTCGGCTCCTGCCTGGGCGCGAGGCGGGAGGGGAGGTGTTGATCAGCAGGACGCCACCGGGCGCCAGCGCCTCCAGGCACGCGGTGAGGAACTCTGCTCCGGCAGGCGGCCGGCACGCCGCCGCCGTTGAACACGTCCCGCACGACGACGTCCCACTGACCGGGCCGCAGCCTCCCGAGACCACCTCGCCGCGCGTCACTGACCCGGATGCGCAGCCTGGGGAGCGGGGCAGGTCGAACCAGTAGCGTACCCGATGCGCCAGGATCTCGTCGATCTCGACGGCGAGCTGCTGGGATCCGGGGGCGTCGGCGTCCCAGGCCCGGCCAGGGCACAGCCCGCCCCGCCCAGGTGGAGCGCCTTGACGGGGCGGCTCTCACCGCGCTGCGCAGCCAGCACCGCATCCATCTGCTGGTGGTACTCGAAGTCCAGGTGGGCCGGATCACGCAGGTCCAGGAAGCGACGACCCGCGCCGTCCAGGAGCAGGGAGAACACCGGTGTCGCGCGCCACGAGCTCGGCCGTGGCGAAGGACGTCCGAACCGGCCCGGTGGGCAGGCCGCTGAGCACCGGGGCATCGCGCCCTGCGTTTACGTGTCACAGGGTCACGGTAGCCTGGGAGGCACTGAGAGAGGCACAGCCGGTCTCAGCCGGCCATCGTCGGGCAGGACGTCGCCGTGCGTCCAGCAGGTCGGAGACGCCGGGATGCCGGCGGGAGAGCCCCGAGGAGGTGGAGATGAGCAGGGCGCCTCGTTCCCGAGGCGCGCGCGCCGCTCCTGGGGATGACGACTCGCCGCGCCCATCATCCACGTCGACTGGACGCCTCTTCGCCCTCGGTCGAGCCCTCGAGCACCCTGAGCTGGTCGGTCGTCCCGTCATCGTCGGTGGTAGAGACGGCCGGGGAGTCGTCTCGGCGGCCTCCTACGAGGCCCGTGCTTTCGGCGTCTCCTCGGCGATGTCCATGGCCGAGGCCTCCCGGCGCTGTCCCCAGGCGGTCGTGCTCCTGTGCGCCACGGCTGTTACCCCAGGTCTCGGCCCAGGTGATGTCCGTCCTGGCGGAGATCACCCCCGTCCTGGAGAAGGTGAGCATCGATGAGGCCTTCCTGGACGTGACCGGGGCCCGGCGCCGGATGGGCTCCCCGGTGACGATCGGCAGGTGGATCCGTTCGAGATCCGCCGGCGCGTGGGTGCCGAGCCTCGGTGGGAATCGCCTCACCAAGTTCGTCGCCAAGCTGGCCTCGTCCCACGCCAAGCCCGACGGCCTGCTCCTCGTCCCGGCCCACACCACCCAGGACTTCCTCAACCTGCTGCCGGTCGGGGCGCTGTGGGGCGTGGGCGCCAGGACCCAGGAGGTCCTCACCCGGTGGGGCATCAACGACGTACGCACCCTGGCGGCCACCGACGTGCGCCACCTGGAGAAGATCCTCGGCCGGGCCGCCGGGCGCCACCTGCACGAGCTGTCGCACGCATCGATCCCCGCAGGGGTGGAGCCGGTGCGCGAGGAGAAGTCAGGCACCGAGACGACCTTCTTCGACACCGTCACTGACAGGGAGCACGCCCGGCGGGTCCTGCTGGACCAGACCCACCAGTGCGCCGCCCGCCTGCGGGCGGGGGACCTGCGGTGCCGCGTCGTCGTCCTCAAGGCCAGAGGGGCCGACTTCACCACCGTCACCCGCTCGCGCACCCTGGCGGTTCCTCACCGACCTCGCCCGCGACATCTGGGAGATCGTCGCCGCGCTCTTCTCCGCTCTGCCTTCGCCGGCAGGTGGCTTCCGGCTCCTGGGCGTGCGGGTCGAAGGGCTCCTGCGCCCTCGACGACGGTGTCCAGCTCCTCCTGGATGAGGATCCCGGCGCGGCGCCTCGAGCGCGCCGCCGACGCCGTGCGCCGCAGATGGGGTAGTAACGCGCTGGCACCGGCCAGCCTCCTGGGAGACGGTGGCCGATCCACCCGGGAAGCTCACCGTGAGGCTGAAGGGCAGTGAGTGCGACCGGTCAGGTCCCGAACGACTCGGTCGGTCCCAGCAGGCCCCGGCCAATCCGAGTCAATGCGGCCCACGAGTTTCTTCCTGAGCCCCCGACAGCGCCTATCCTGGCAACCACGGCGCAGATCCCCGGCCCCTGCCCGGAAGCAAGGAGCATGATGGCACTGTCAGAGCGAGAGCAGCAGGTCCTGCGGGACCTGGGATCGCAGCTCCACGCGGACGACCCCGACCTGGCGCAGACGCTCCAGCGCGAGGAGCGTCGGCTCACGTCCCTCCCGCCGCCATAGTCGGCGGAGGAGCGCCCTGGTCCTCATCGGGCTGGCACTGCTGATCGCCGGGTCTCGGTGCGCCACAACCTCGTGTCCATCCTGCTGGGTGTGGCGGGCTTCCTGGTGGCTGTCGGCAGGGGTGGCCTCGCCCCTGACCCGGGTCGAGAGCCTCGGGTCGCGCCGTGCCTCGCGCCCAGCCGGTGGTGGCAGGCACGGGCGGGACGAGAAAGGCGTTCCTCCTTCATGGACCGTCAGTCCGAGCGCTGGGAGCGGCGCCGCGACCTGAGGACTGATCTCCTCAGCAGCCTGCCCGTCTGTCCTCGTCCTCCCCTTCCCGGCAGACGGCCTGCAGACCGGGATCCCACTTCCCTCCACCCCCAACTTCCTCACCACTCCTCGTCTCGACAGGTCCTGGCCCGGCGCGCACCAGCCCGGGACAGGACCTGAGTTCGTGCAGGCGTGAGCAGCACCCGGTAGCGCTGCAGAAGGGCTTCGCGGGTCCTCCCGCAGGTCTCCGACTCGAGTCTCCTGAGCACGCAGCCTGCGTGCAGACCGAGTGAGCTCGCTTTTTCCTGTGATCCACCACGCCGAGGAGGTCGTGGCGAACACCTCCCCCACTCGTCCTCCACTCCTCCACCGCGCTGAGGCCGTCGGGAATCCCGCGTCATTTCAACGAAGGCTGGTGCTGGTGCCGGACTCGTGGTCAGTCGCCGATACGCAGCTGTGATGCGCTCGCAGGTGAGGGGTGAGAAAAGGGAGGAAGTGGAGTAGGGTGGGTGCACGGGGTCGTCGAGGGCGAAGGAGGTGGCTCATGTTCCTGGGGACGCATGCACCCAAGCTGGACGAGAAGGGCCGTCTCATCCTCCCGGCGAAGTTCCGTGAGGAGCTTGCGGGCGTGGTCCCCGACCCGAGGTCAGGAGCACTGCCTGTACGCCTCACCGCCGCCGAGTTCGAGCGCATGTACGCCCAGCTGCGCGAGGCCCCTCGCCAGAAGCAGGCGCGCGACTGCGTGCGCGTCATGCTCCGGGGCGGACTCCCTAGATCCCGGACAAGCAGGGGCGTATCACGCCCCTGCGCCACTGAGGCCTACGCGGGCCTGGAAGAAGGACCTGGCCGTGATCGGGGCCGGGGCCCGGGTGGAGATCTGGGACGCCGAGGCCTGGAGCACCTACCTGACCGCCCAGGAGCAGGTCTTCGCCGACACGGCCGAGGAGATCATCCCCCGCTTCTTCTGAGCGGGCTCTTGCACCTGACCACTAGAACTCGACAACGCGGACCGCACGCAGAGTGCCATCACAGCGCTGATGAGCCATCTCGTGAGGTCTCCGCCCGATGTCGTCCGACGCCTCTTCCCGCGCCGGAACCACGGGAGGAGTCCTGGCGAGATGGCCACCGCCGACCACGCTACCGATGTCGAGGACGAGCGTCCGCCCGTCAGGGGACCACGGCGGCGACCTCTCGAGCTCTCGAGCACCCAGAACCAGACATGTCAACCAGACAGGCCCAGGGACGCAGCACTGGGCAGGCTCCAGGAAGGAGGACGCCACGCCCGTCCCCAGACGCAGTCGGCCGCCGCCGACGCCGCCGGCAGGCACGAGCCAGCATCTCCAGCGCTGCCTGGACCTGCTCGCCCCGCGTCGAGAGCGTTGCGCACCGCAGGGGAACCGCAGCGACGCCGGTCATGATCGACTGCACCCTGGGCATGGGGGTCACACCGAGGCCGCGCTCGAGCGCTCCGCCTGCGGTCGTGGGCATCGACCGCGACCCCGAGGCGATCGCGCTGGCCTCGGCGCGCCTGGAGCGCTTTCGGCGACCGCTTCACCGCGGTCCATGCCACCTACGACGCCGTGAACCGGGTGGCCCGCGAGCACTCCACCAACGCCGAGGGGACGGTGGACGCCATCCTCATGGACCTGGGAGTCTCCTCCCTCCAGCTCGACGAGGTCTCGCGGGGCTTCTCCTCGCCCGCCCCGCGCCCCTCGACATGCGCATGGACCAGGGCTCCAGGCGCACCGCCCAGGACCTGCTGGAGACGCTCCAGCGCCACCGAGCTCACCCACATCCTGCGCACCTACGGCGAGGAGCGCTTCGCCTCGCGCATCGCCGCCGCCGTCGTGCGTCACCGCGAGGCCGGTGAGCCGGTCACCAGCACGCAGGAGCTGGCCGAGCTCGTCCGCCAGGCCGTCCCGGCAGCGGCGCGGCGCAGCGGAGGACACCCCGCCAAACGGACCTTCCAGGCGCTGCGCGTCGCCGTCAACGCCGAGCTCGACGTCCTGGAGCGGACCGCCCGCGGGCACTCAACAGCCTGCGGGTCGGAGGACGCCTCGTGGTGGAGTCCCTACCAGTCGCTGGAGGACCGCATCGTCAAACGGGCCCTGGCCCACGGAGCCACCTCCCGGGCCCCGCAGGACCTGCCGGTCGTGCCCGAGGCGGACCGCCCCTACCTCCAGCTGCTCACCAGCGGCGCGGAGAAGGCCGACGCCCGCGAGCTCGACCACAACCCCCGCTCGGCCCCGGTCCGGCTGCGCGCGGCCGGCGTCTGCGCCCGGCCGACCAGGGCCCCTGCACCGAAGCGGCCCTGCTACCGGACGACGGGAGCCGGTCGTCTCGGCACTGCGAGACGCTCGCCAGAGACTCGTCAGTCCTCGCAGGGTCAGCACCCATCCTCCATCAGTTCCAGCATCAGTCCAACGACACACCACAGGGAAGGAACATCGATGAGCGCCACCGCCACTGCTCGAGTCACCCGCCCGATCACGACGCGGCGCACCACCCAGGCAAGTGGTTCCACCGGCACCCAGGGACGTACCGAGGCCGGTTCCGTCTACACGTCCTCAGCTGCGCGTCATCAGCGGCGCCTCCCGGGCGACGTCGTCCTCCTGCCCTCCTCACGCTCATCATCAGCGGGTGCTGGCCGGCGCCCTCGTCGCCTCGATGCTCCCTCAACGCCAAGATGGCTGATACCGCCTACCGGATGAAGCGAGAAGCAGGGTCGAGCTCAACGTCGCCGAGGACCACGTCGAGACCCTGCGCACCCAGGTCCAGGAGGGCCTCGGCGCCCGACGCCTGGCTGTCCGCGCGCAGGACCTGGGCATGGTTCCTGCGGCCGCGCGGAGTCATCGACGTCGAGAAGGGCCAGCTCACCGAGGGCACCCGCCCAGGCCCCAAGGCCGGCAGGCGGGAGTAGGCGCTGGTGAACCCCTCGCGTCGTCAGATGCTCCGGGCCGGAGGGCTGCTGATGTTCACGGCCCTGGCCGGACGCACCGTCTACGTCCAGGCGGTCGAAGGGCCGGAGCTGGCCGCCAAGGCCAAGGCCGAGCGCACGGTCTCCTGGGACAACCGCCCCCCGGGGAGACATCACCGGACGAGACGGCACGGTCCTGGCCTCGTCGGCGGTCAGCTACGACGTCGGCGTCAACCAGCCCGTCATCGCCCAGTACGAGCGCACCGAGATGCGGCCCAACGAGTCCACCGGAGTCAACGAGAAGGTCGTCGTCGGCTACGGGGCGGCGGCGGTCGCCGCCCAGCTCGCCCCCGATCCTCGACGTCGATCCCTCGAGCTCGGGGCCAGCTCGTGGGCGAGCGGACCTGCGAGGTCATCGCCCAGGAGGTCGCCCCCGACACCTGGCGCAAGATCAAGGCCCTGGACATCCCCGGGGTCGAGCCCGACCAGCGCACCCGACGCACCTACCCGGCCGGGACCGTGGCCGGCAACGTCCTGGGCTTCACCCATGAGGGCGAGCACAACCGCGAGCTCATCGGCGCCGCAGGGCTGGAGCTCACCCAGAACAAGGTCCTCGCCGGCGTCGACGGCAGGGCAGCGAGATCGAGCGCAGCGGCGTCATCATCCCCACCGGCGAGCAGGAGGACAAGCCCGCCAGGCGGGGCGCCACGGTGCGCACCACCCTCAACCCGGACCTGCAGTCCATCGCTCAGGAGACCATCGACCGCACGGTCGCCGCCCAGCACGCCGACTGGGGCATCGTCATGGCCATGGAGCCGAGCACCGGGCAAGGTCGTCGTCCTGGCCGACCCAACTCCGTCGACCCCTCCAACCCGTCGGCCACCTCGAGGAGAACCGCACCGCCCACGCAGCGTCCAGGCCATCTTCGAGCCCGGAAGCGTCGGCAAGGTCGTCACCTTCGCCACCGCCCTGGAGGAGGCGCGGTCAGCCTCGAGGACACCTGGACCATCCCCCACACCTGGACCGGCCAGCGGACAGACCTTCAAGGACGCCCACGAGCACGACACCCAGACGCTGACCACCGCCGGGGTCCTGGCCGAGTCCTCCAACGTCGGCACCGTCCAGATCGGCGAGAAGGTCTCCGACGACGTCCGCTACGACTACATGAAGCGCTTCGGCTGGGGTCAGGCCACGGGCATCGAGATGCCCGCCGAGTCCGACGGGATCATCTACCCGCCCAGCTCCTGGGACGACCGCACCCGCTACACCACGATGTTCGGTCAGGGCGTGGCCGGAACCACCCTCCAGTCCCTCCAGGTGCTGGCCACCGTCGCCAACAAGGGCGTGCGCGTGGCCCCGCGCATCATCGACGCCTGGATCGACGCCGACGGCAAGGAGACCCCAGACCCGCCCCGAGGGGTGCGTGGTGATCTCCGAGTCCACCGCCAAGACCCTCACCGAGATGCTCGTGGGCGTCACCCAGGAGGGCGGCACCGCCGAGTCCGCCTCCATCAACGGCTATCTGGTGGCAGGCAAGACCGGAACCACCGAGATCCTCACCGACGACTCCACCGTGGCCTCCTTCGTCGGCTTCCTGCCGGCACGCGACCCGGTCCTGGCCATCGCCGTCATCGTCCACCGGCCCGAGGGCATCTTCGGAGGCACCGTCGCCGCCCCCGTCTTCCGGGAGGTGGCGCTGGCCGCCATGCAGGCGCTCAACATCGCCCCGGACCCGAACGTCGTGGCCGCCCAGGCCGCGCGCAACGGAGCCGGTGGGGAGCGGGACGCGAGCCAGTGAGGTCCCCCATGAGATAGACGATCGTGACCACCAGCACCCCGGCGAAGTGACCCGTAGGGGTTCTTGTGGAAGATCGACAGTCGAAGGTCGCGATAGATTGAGGAACTATGAGCAACCACGCCTACGAGTCGGCCGCCGCCCTACGGCCGGGCTCCAATGGTCCCATCCCCGTCAGCACTCTGTGCGAGCGCTTCTCCCTAGTTCCCGCCTCAGCTGATGACGCCACCGCCCTGAAGGACCTGAGCATCCTGGGGGTCAGCGTCGACTCCGGTGACACCGCCCCGGGCGAGATCTTCGTGGGTCTGCCCGGCTTCACCGTCCACGGTGCCCGCTTCGCCGCCGAGGCCGTCGCCTCCGGTGCCGTCGTCGTCCTGACCGATGCCGACGGCGCCGGATCGTCCACGAGACCGCCCCCGGCACCCCGGTCCTCTCATCTGCGACGACCCGCGCCGTCGTCAGCCCACCTGAGCGCCGAGGTTCACCACCACCCCGCACGCGGCCTCATCACCACCGCCGTCACCGGCACCAACGGCAAGACGACCACCTCCTACTTCCTCGACGCGATCCTGTCGGCCCACGTCGGGCTGCATGGTGGCCGGGACCGTCGAGCTGCGTGTGGGGGAGCGCTCCGTGGAGTCCCCGCGCACCACCGTCGAGGCCCCCGTCCTGCAGCGGATGATGGCCCTGGGCCGTGGAGGACAGGGTCGGCGCCGCTCTCCTGGAGGCTTCCAGCCACGCCATCGTCCCTGCACCGGCTCGACGGCGTCGTCTTCGACGTCGCCGGCTTCACCAACCTCCAGCGTGACCACCTCGACTCACAAGACCGCGGAGGGCTACCTGGAGGCCAAGGCGCAGCTGTTCACCCCCGAGCACGCCCGCCGCGGCGTCGTCTGCGTCGACGACCAGTGGGGCGCGGCCCTCGCCGCCGAGGCCCCCATCGAGATCGACCGCGTGCGCGCCTACCCCGGCGACGCCCCCGCCGACTGGTGGGTCAGCGACGCCGCCGTCTCCCTGACCGACTCCGCCACCACCTTCACCCTCCACGGGACCCGACGGCGAGCAGATCGAGGCCCCTGCCCCCTACCCGGGACTCGTCAACGTCCAGAACGCCGCCCTGGCCCCTGGTCATGGCCATCCGAGCGGGCGTGCCCCGCCGCCACGGCCACCGCCACCTGGCCGGGCCCACAACATCCCCGGCCGCATGCAGCGCATCAGCCAGCGCGACGGCCGACGCGGCCTGCATCGTCGACTTCGCCCACACCCCCGACGCCATGGAGCTGGCCTCAGGCCGTGCGTCCCATCACCCGGCCGCCTCATCGTGGTCTTCGGCCCGACGGCGATCGCGACCAGGGCAAGCGACCCGATGCTGGGGAGGTGTGCGCTCGTCTGGCGGATGTCCTGGTCGTCACCGACGAGAACCCCGCGAGGAGTCCCCCAGCTCATCCGGCAACGCCATCCTGGACGGGGGTGCGCACCGTGCGCCCGGACCTGGAGGACGTCGAGGAGATCACCACCTGGCGCGGCGACGCCGTGCGCCGCGGCGTCGAGCAGTGCGCCCTGACGACACCGTCATCGTCACCGGCAAGGGCCACGAGCCCTTCCTGAGATGGCCGGTGACTTCATCCGCTACAACGACGCACCCGTGCATGGCGAGGCCGTCGAGGAGAAATGGGGACGGGATGAACCTCAGCCTGAGTCAGATCGCAGCCGCCGTCGGCGGCAGACTCATCGGCCCGGACGCAACCGTGACCGGCCCGTCGTCACCGACTCCCGCCTGGCCGCCAGAGCGCTCTGTTCGTCGCCGTCCACGGCGAACGCACCGACGGCCATGCCCACCTAGGGCTCTGCGGGCGCTCTGCGCGCCATCGCTCCGACCCCGCCGCCGCCCTGGCCGGACTGAGCCCCGATGAGGGCGCGCCAGGCCGAGCGCTGTTGACTCGACGGCCGCGCGTCCGGAGGCGGAGACGTCGAGGACTGAGGACCTGCCCATGGGACTCGTCCTCGTGGAGGACACCGTCGTCGCCCTGGGTGCGCTGGCCCGCACCCACCTGGCCGGCCTGCGCCAGGCCGCCGCGGATCGCGGCGAGAGCGCTCACCGTGGTGGCGATGACCGGCTCGGTGGGCAAGACCACCACCAGGACCTCACCCTGCCAGCTCCTGGCCGCCTCCGGTCCCACGGTCGCCCCCAGGGCCAGCTTCAACAACGAGATCGGCCTGCCGCTGACCGTCCTCGAGGCGGATGAGCGCACCCGCTACCTCGTCCTGGAGATGGGCGCCTCAGGCCCCGGACACATCGCCTACCTCACCGACATCGCGCCCCTGGACGCGGCCGGGGTCCTCATGATCGGCCACGCCCACATGGGCGGGTTCGGCTCCATCGAGGGCGTCGCCGCCGCCAAGGCGGAGATCATCGCCGGCCTGCTGCCCGGCGGCACCGCCATCCTCAACGCCGACGACTCCCGCGCCGCCGCCATGGCTGGACTCGCCCCCGCGCAGGTTCTCACCTTCTCCGCCCACGGCAATCGGGCCGACCTGTGGGCCGAGGACATCGTCCTGGACGAGGCCGCCCGCGCGGCCTTCGACCTCCACCTGCCCGGATTGGATAGGCCCCGGCGCGTCCGGCTCGCCGTGGCCGGCGCTCACAACGTGGCCAACGCCCTAGCCGCCGCCGGCTGGCTCTGGCCGCTGGTCTGAGCCCTCGAGCTCATCGCCGAGCGCCTCGGCTCGGTGCAGCATCGAGAGCCCCCACCGCATGGACGTGTCGGAGCTCAGTGGTGATCTTCTCCTCATCGACGACTCCTACAACGCCAACATCGACTCCATGACGGCGGCGCTCGCCGCTCTGCCGGCTCTGGCCGGAAGCCGACGTCGCGTCGTCGTGGTTTCCGAGATGCTCGAGCTGGGGGAGTCCTCCGCCGCCGATCACGCCCGCACCGGCGAGCTAGTGGCCCAGGCCGGAGCGGCTATGCTCATCGGCATCGGCTCCACCCAGGAGGCACTCGATGCAGCCAGGGCGCGAGGGGTCGAGGTCGTCGGCTTCGACGATGCCGCGACCGCCATCTCCCAGATCGACGCCCTCCTGTCCGACGGCGACGCCGTCCTGGTCAAGGGCTCCAACGGATCAGGCGCCTGGCGCCTGGCCGACCACCTCAAGGAGGTTCGTCCCCGATGACCGCCATCCTCATCTCCGGCGTGGTCGGACTAGTGGGCACCCTGCTGGGAACCCCGCTGCTCATCCGCTACCTCCACGCCAAGGAGTACGGGCAGTTCATCCGCCAGGACGGCCCCCAGGGCCACTTCACCAAGCGCGGCACGCCCACCATGGGCGGCCTCGTCATCATCATCTCCACCGTCCTGGGATACTCCCTGGCCAATCTCACCCAGCTGCGCACGCCGCGCGCCTCGGGGTCCTGCTGCTCTTCCTCGTCGTCGGGCTCGGGCTCATCGGCTTCCTGGACGACTGAGAAGATCTCCAAGCAGCGCTCACTGGGGCTGCGGGCTGGCAGAAGATCGTGGGCAGGCGCTCATCGGCATCGGCTTCGTCGGCGGCGCTGCACTTCGCCGACCGCAACGGCTCACCCCGGCTCCACCCGGATCTCCTTCGCCCGACTCGGCGATCAACCTGGCCTTCGCCGGCAGCGTCGTCGACTCATCCTGTTCATCCTGTGGGCGAACTTCCTCATCACCGCCTGGTCCAACGCCGTCAACCTCACCGACGGCCTCGACGGTCTGGCCGCCGGCGCTTCGGCCATGGTGTTCGGCGCCTACACGCTCATCGGCGTGTGGCAGACCAACCAGTCCTGCAACTACGGCCACGACACCATGGTTCCCCACCACCTGCTACCAGGTCCGGGATCCCCGTGACCTGGCGATGATCGCCGCCGCCCTCATGGGGGCCTGCTTCGGGTTCCTGTGGTGGAACGCCTCACCGGCCAAGATCTTCATGGGGGACACCGGCTCCCTGGCCCTGGGGGGCGGTCGCGGGGCTGTCGATCCTGACCCGTACCGAGTTCCTCGCCGTCATCCTGGGCGGGCTCTTCCTGGCCGAGGTCATGAGCGACATCATCCAGATCGTCTCCTTCAAGTCGACTGGCCGACGCGTCTTCCGCATGGCTCCACTGCATCACCACTTCGAACTGGGAGGATGGACCGAGGTCAACGTGGTGATCCGCTTCTGGATCATCGCCAGGCCCTGTGCGTCATCGCGGGACTGGGACCCTTCTACGCCGAGTACCTGCGCCAGCTCATCTTCGGATGAGCCGGGCCGCCCGACAGGCCTGACGAACCATTGATGCAGATCCTCCTGCCGGCGATCCGGTGAGGAAGCAGTGAAGAACCAGGAGCGTGAACCCGCACCGTGACCAGCCTGACTGAAGTCCCCGGTGAGCCGACCAGCGGCACCGGCCCGGCGAGCGGGCCCGGTTCCGCCGTCGCCGGTCCTGCCGGGGCCCTGCGCGACCAGCTCGACGGCGCACACGTGGCCGTCGTCGGGCTCGGGGCGCACCGGGCGCGCGTCGCCGACGCCCTGGCCACCCTGGGGCCCGCATCCACGTCTTCGACAGCCGCGAGGCCTCCATCGAGGCGCTGCACGCCTCCGCGCACGCCGCGTGGTCACCTCGGTGGTCTCTGCCACCGCGGCCGACGGCGAGGAGACAGCGGCGGCCCTGGCGGACTCCCCGGCGCGGCTCCTGATCGTCTCACCTGGGGTCCCGGCCACCGGTCCGGTCCTGCGCACCGCTGAGGCGGCCGGCATCGAGACCTGAGCGAGATCGAGCTGGCCTGGAGGCTCCAGCAGGACCCTCCCCGACCCGGACGTCCCCTGGCTCACGCTCACCGGCACGGACGGCAAGACCACGACGGTCGAGCATGCTCGGCCATCCTCAGGCCCAGGGGCTCACTGCCCCGCCGTCGGCAACATCGGCACCCCCGTCATCGAGGCGGTGCTGGCCGGCAGCGCGGACGCTCTGGCCGTGGAGCTGTCCAGCTTCCAGCTCCACACCACCCGGACCCTCTCGCCCCGGCCTCGCGCCTGCCTCAACCTGGCCGCCGACCACCTCGACTGGCACGGGGCCTGAGGCCTACGCCGCGGACAAGGCCCGCGTCTACGACCCGCACCCGGCTCGCCGCCGTCTACAACCTCGCCGACGCCGCCACCGAGGACATGGTCCGCCAGGCCGATGTCGTCGAGGGCTGCCGGGCCGTCGGCTTCACCCTGGCCACACCGGGCTCGGGCAGGTCGGCATGGTTGAGGACCCGCTAGTGGACTGCGCCTTTCACGCCGAGCGCCGTTCCAGCGGCATCGAGCTCGCCACCACCGCCGACCTGGCGCATCTGGCCCCGGAGGGCGCGCCGAGAACCTGCCTCGCCCACTTGCCGCCGACGTCCCTGGCAGCAGCAGCTGGCGCGGGGCCGCCGGGGCGACCCCGAGGCCGTTGCAGCCGGACTGCGCGCCTACAGTCCCGGCGCCCACCGGATCGTCACCGTCGCCGAGGCTGGTGGCGTCGCACCTGCTCGACGACCAGCGCCACCAACTCGCACCCGCCGAGGCTGCGCTGACCTCCTGCCACAGGGAACCGGCGTGTGATCTGCGGCGGAGACACCAAGGGAGCCCATTTCTTCGACCTCGTTCGCACGGCACGGCCCCACCTGCGCGGCGTCGTCGTCGTCGGCAAGGACCAGCGACATCCTGGCCGCCCCTGGAGCAGGAGGCCCCAGGCCGCCGGTGACCCGCGTTGGCGACGGGACCGCCGGAGGGTCAGTACCGCGGCGGTGGAGGCCGCCGGCGCCATCGGCCCGCAGCGGTGACACCGTCATGCTGGCCCCGGCCTGCGCCTCCTGGGACCAGCTCACTCCTACGCCCAGCGCGGCGACCTGCCCGCCGCCGCCCAGGCCCACGCCGCCGGGCCACGAGTGATCGAGCGGGGCGTCCCAGGCTCCCTGCGTGACGCCCCCTGGTGTCAGGAGCAGCCGTGAAGACCGGCCCACCTCGGCCACCGCTCCCGCCCGTCGAAAGTCCGCCTCATCCGTTCCTCGACGTCGTCCGGACGTGCCTCCGGCAGGCCCAGCCGCCGGAGGCGGGGCCAAAGCCGTCAACCGGACGGTCCGGTGACCGGGCCAAGCAGCCCAGGCAGGCGAGGAAGCGGGACACGCACCGTCAGCGGCGCGAGCAGCCGGCACAACAGTCCGGCTCGCGCTCCGCGCAGGCTCCGAAGTCATCGCGCCCACGGGGACGGCAGACAGCCGCAGCCGGAGCCTCCCAGGCCGCAGGCAGGATCACTCGGCTACGCTCGGCCTGGGGGGAGCGCCTGGCGCGCTGGGGCGAGCGCCTGTCCCGTCCGTGGGATGGCGCCGGCACCTCACCGCAGGGCAAGTGGCGCGCGCCGCATCCCGACCGTGGATCCGAGCGGCGACTCTGACCTACTACTGCCTCCTCATCTCACCCTGGTGCTGGAGACCTTCGGACTCATCATGGTCTTCTCCGTGCAGTCGGTGACCGTTGCCGCCAACGGGGGCAACGCCTTCACCGACTTCGCCAAGTACCTCATCTTCGCGGTGGTGGGAACCTTGGGCATGGTCGGGATCTCCCGCATGCCCCTGTCCTGGTTCCCCCGGGTCTCCTGGGTGGTCCTGGGACCGACGATCGCGATGCAGTGTCTCGGTCTTCACCCCATCGGAGTCAACGTCTACGGAAACCGCAACTGGATCCAGGTGCCCGGGGTGGGGACGGCTCAGCCGTCGGAGTTCATCAAGGTCGCCCTCGCCCTCGTGCTGGGCACACTGGTGACCTGGTACACGGCCAAGCGCCGGGACCGGACCGTGGCAGCGGGCTGGGCCGGTGTCGTCATCGCGATCCTGACCGTCTTCGGCGGTCAGGACCTGGGGACCGTCATCGTCCTGGTCCTCATCGTCGCCGGCGCCCTGTGGGTGGGAGGCCTGATGAAGCGATGGTTCGCTCTCCTGGGCGCGCTCGGCATGCTTCTGTTCGCAGGAGCCTCCATGCTCAGTGCCAACCGGCGCGCCCGCATCATCGCCTCGGGATCCATCCCGAGGGCGCAGACCCACGGGCGATACCAGCCCAAGCCACGGGATGCGCTGGGGAACCGGCGGCTGCTGGTCGTGCGGACCGGCTCACTCGCGCCAGAGTGGGGCTACCACCCAGGCCGACCCGACTACATCTCGCCGTGCTCGGTGAGGAGTCCGACCGGTGGAACCCTCGTCGTCATCGCCCTGTTCGCCGCCATCGGCGGCTCGCTGCCTGGCACCCGCGAGACGCCACACCTCCACCCACGTCGTCGCCACGACCCGGCCAACGGCGCGTGGATCGTGGGGCAGGCGATCATCCACGTGCGTCGTCACCGCGCCCTGCCGGTGCTGGGCGTTCCGCTTCCCCTCGTTAGCCGTGGAGGAACCGCCTGTCCGGGCTCCGGGCCATCGGGGTGCTTTCTCGCCTTCGCCCGCCACGAGCCCGGCGCGCAGGAGGCACTGTCCACGAGTCCCGGGGCGCTGCGTCGTTCTCGGCAGTCATTGTCCCAAGGAGGAACCGTGCGGAGTACAGGAGACGCAGGCTCGCAGGAGGCGCAGCTGAGCAAGCGGGTGAGGCCCCAGTCCTGCGGGTGCTGCTGGCCGGCGGCGGAACCGCCGGCCACGTCAACCTGTTGCAGTCATACGGCCGCCGCGCCAGTGACCCGGCCCTGGCGGTGACCCTGACACGCGGATCCTCGTCCTGGGGACGTCTCGAGGGCTGGAGCAGCGCCTGGTCCCCGAGGCCGGTTTCTGAGCTGGCACTCGTCTCGCGTTCCGCTTCCCCGGCGCCCCAGCGGGGACCTGCTGCGTCTGCCGCACCGGCTGGGCAAGGCGATCAGCGCGGCCACCGAGGCGCATTGAGAGCGGTCGGAGCCGACGTCGTCGTCGGCTTCGGCGGCTACGTCTCCACCCCCGCCTACCTCGCCGCGAGGAAGGCCGGTGTACCGGTGGTCATCCACGAGCAGAACGCCCGCCCTGGCAGCCAAACCGCGCTGGGCGCCTGGGCCCACGCGGTCGCCCTGACTTCGCTGCCTCCACCTGTCTCAAGGGCCTAAGGCGAGTACTGAGGTCACTGGGCTGCCCCTGCGCACGTGGCTATCGCGACCCCAGACGCAGGGCTCACTCACCGAGGGCGCCCAGCGCGCCCGCATCGAGGGCGCCCAGGCCCTGGGACCTGACCCACGATGCCCACGCTCTGCGTGACGGGCGGTCTCTGGGGCTCAGCACCTCAACGAGGTCATCAGCGAGTCGCCTCGGCTGCTGCCCACCGGCTCTGCAGGTGCTGCTACCTGACCGGAAGGACAAGGACGCGCCCGTGCGCGCTGCCGTGGAGACAGGCGGTACCGCCGGTGCGCCCGGAGGACCTGAGCGAGCGCTATCACGTGCTGGACTCACCTGACCACTCATGGAGGTCAGGCTTACGCCGCTGACGGGGTCCCAAAGCGCCCGGTGCCGGCACGGCCGTGAGATCACGGCCCTGGGGCTGCCGGCGCTCTACGTCCCCTGCCGATCGGCAACGGCGAGCAGCGCTCAACGCCGCCGATGTCCTGGCCTCGGATGGGGCGCATGGTGCCTCGACGCTCAACCCTCGAGCCCTCCGACATCCTCGATTTTCACGGTGCTCATCTCCGATCCGAGCGCCAGGCCGCCACGGCCTGGGCGGCGGCCTCCATCGGCGTCCAGGACGCCGCCGCCCGGCTGGCCGCCCCCATCCAGCAGTGCGCCCACGAACAACATCACCACCGACGAGGAGACCGCGGCATGACCGGCACCCCGCCACCCCGCAACGACACCCTCATCCCTGCCCGGCTCTTCTCAGACCGTCCCAGCAGGACGGTGCCCCAGCCGCGCACTGACAGGCAGGTCAGTTCCACGCATCATCGGGCAGTCGAGCATGAGCGTCGTCGCCCAGCTGCTGGCGGCCCGCGGTGCCCGGGTCCGCCTGACGCCCACGGCGGTCCCGCTCGACCACCTGGGCCGACCTGGGCATAACGACCCACTCGGTCAGCGACGCCGTACACCTGCTCGAAGATTCCACCGTCGTGGTCTCCACCGCGATCAAGGAGACCAACCCCGAGCTTGCTGAGGCCCGCCGGCGGGACCAGGAGGTCATCCACTCGCCCCAGGCCCTCGCTCTGGCGGCTCAGGGGCTGACTCGTCGCCGTGGCCGGTGCGCATGGCAAGACGACGACCCTGGCATGCCTGCGGAGGCCCTCACGCAGGCCGGCGCCGCGCCATCGTTCGCCATCGGCGGATCGTGCGGGCCCTGGGCACCGGCGCGCCCACCTCGAAGCGGTCCGCCTCTGGTGGCCGAGGCCGACGAGTCCGACCCGCTCCCTTCCTCAACCACTCGCCCTGCGTGGAGATCGTCACCAACATCGAGCCCGACCACCCGACACTACGTGAACTGCCGTGAGGCCTCGAGGCCGCCTTCGTGACTTCGCACACCGCCTGGTCCTCGGCGGCCTGCTGATCGCCTGCGCTCAGGATCCTGGCTCTGCTGCGCCTGGCCCGGATCGGCCGCCGAGGGCCTGCGCGTGGTCACCTCACTCGGCGGCCCTGACACCTCGGTGGGACCCTGGGGGAGGGCGCTGTCCAGCTGGAGACTGGCGAGCGGGCGCCTGCCTCGTGCGCTGCTGACTCCCTCACCAGGGTGACGGGACCATGAGCCGACTGGCGCTGCGGAGGAGAGCCGGAACCCGGTCGAGCTGGTGCTGGCCGTGCCCGGGAGACCATGTCGCCCTCGACGCCGCCGGAGCCTGGGCCGCGGGCATCGAGCTCGGCGTCGAGCCGGCCGCGATGGCTCTCGCCCTGGGAGCCTCCGGAGGCACCGGGCGGCGCTTCGAGGACCGGGGTCAGGCCGACAGCGTGCGCGTCATCGATGACTACGCCCACCACCCCACGGAGATCGAGGCGCTGCTCCATACCGCTCGCGAGGTCGCCCAAGAGCGCGGCGGCCGTGTTCTGGTGCTCTTCCAGCCGCATCTGTTCTCCCGCACCCGGGCCTTCGCCGACCGCTTCGGGCAGGCACTGTCCCTGGCCGACGGCGTCGTCGTCACAGACGTCTACCCCGCCAGGGAGACCCAGGCGGTTCCCCGACATCCCGGAGATATCGGTGGCCCAGCGGGTTCCCGGTGGCAGAGCCACCTTCGTCGCCGAGCGCCAGGACGCTGCGCACGCGGTGGCCGCGCTGGCTCGTCCCGGAGACCTGCTGCTGACAGTCGGGGCCGGTGACGTCACCGAGCTCTGCCACCACGGTCCTGGCTGATCTGACGGCCCGCGAGGGCGGTGCGGCGGGCCCGGCCAGGAGCGAGGCGGACGGGCATGAGAAGCCTCGGCGCCCCGGCCTGAGCCGTCCAGCCGGTCTCAGGGAACCCTGGCAGTCCATCCTCCGCGCGTCTGCGCCCGACGTGCGCGCCCGCTGCCGGCTCGGGGCGCACACTGCGCCCTGAGCGCAGCGCGACCGGGCAGCACGGGCACGAGGCAGTCCCCGTCGAGCTCAGAGCGAGAAGGCGGCCGAGCGGCAGTCCACCACGGCACAGCCAGGCGACCCCGTCCTGGCGTCGGCGCGACCACCAGACAGCCTGGACACGCCCAGGACACTGCGAGGTACCCTCTCGCTGGCGGCTCGCGCTCGGTGTCCTCCAGGCAGCGGCACAGCGGTGGCTCACCCAAGGGACTCGAGGCGGCGGAGACGTCCTCCAGCCCAGAGAGTGCGTCGAGCACCGAGTCGAGTACTGAGTCGAGCACGGAACCGACCGCGTTCGCCGTCGCCAGATGGCACTGCCCAGGGGGAACGACCGAGCGTTCCACTGGGCCCGCTGACCGCCCTCGCAGAGCGCCGATGCCCTGTGGCGCTGCGCCTGCGCCGGATGGTGGCAGCCGTCGCCGTCGTGTTCGCCGTCGCCGTCGTGACCTGGGCGCTGGTCTTCTCGCCTCTGCTGGCCCTTCAGCGTCAGAGGATCTCCGTGGTCGGATCGGACGGCAGTGTCTCAGACCAGCAGGTCCGTGAGGTCCTGGCCTCTTACGAGGGCGACTCGCTCCTGCGGCTCGACACGGGCCGGCTCTCCACCCAGGTGAGAGACAATCTGGTCCGAGTCCGCCAGGCACAGGTGACCCGTGCCTGGCCCCGAGGACTGCACGGGTGCAGCTGACGAGCGGGTACCGGTGGCAATCCCGTCCAGGGACCGGACGGCTACCAGGTTCTCGACAACGAGGCCGTCGTCCCTCGAGCGGGTCCCTGAGGCTCCGTCAGGCCTGGGCAGAGTATCAGCCGACTCCGCCGACGGCGGGGCAGGTGAATCTCAGGCGATCTCCGCCAAGCAGGTCGCCGCCGTCACCCAGGTGGTGGGATCCCTGACGCCGGAGACCCTGGAGCAGGTCACCAGCGGAAGCGCCACCGAAGCCGGGCAGGTCACCCTCACTCTGAGTAACGGTGCCAGCGTGGTTTGGGGCGATACGCAGGACAACGCGCTCAAGGCGCGGGTCTCAGCGACCCTCACGACCACCAGCGCCTCCATCTACGACGTCTCCTCGCCCCACCGCCCCACGACGCGCTCCACCGGCGACCACCCTTCGGCGTCCTCGACGTCGTCACCAACATCCTGAACGGCGTTGACCGATCAACCTCACTCACCTCTGCTCACCGTCGCTATGGGCGAGTCCGGTGTCCGTACCTCTGTCGCGCGGGCTGTGCGTCTCGGGGGTCGCGTAAACGATGCCTCAGTCTATTGCAGACAAGTCGCGAGTTATAGCAGGAAACCGGCAGGCACTGCACACGAACACGCCGGCTCTGCCAATGCGTCTCGACGTCCGTGAACTCATGATAGGTTGAGCCAGTCATTCAAGGAATGACATAAGTATAGACCTTAACTTGAGGTTGAGGTTTGAGAGCCTCGACAAGGGCCGCGACGAACCGTGAGGGGGACGCCAGTGGTCGAGAGCATGGCTGTGGACGACGCACAGCACTACCAGGCAGAGATCATAGGCGTCGCGTCGGCGGCGGTGGCGTAACGCTGCCAACCGCATGATCGAGGCGACCTGCGGGCGTCGAGTCCATCGCCGTGAACACCGACGCCCAGGCGCTGCTCGCGTCCGACGCGGACGCCAAGCTCGATGTCGGGCGCGACTCGACCTGGGCAGGCGTGGGCGCCGATCCGGCCATCGGCTACGGCGTCGCAGAGGACCACGAGTCGGAGATCCGCGAGGCCCCTCGATGGGTCGGACATGGGCTCTCGTCACCGCCGGTGAGGGTGGTGGCACCGGTACCGGAGCCGCCCCTCGTGGTCGTCGCTCGGCCAAGAGCATCGGGCGCTGACCATCGGCGTGGTGACACGCCCTCCTTCGAGGGGCGTCGCCGTCGGCCCAGGCCGAGGACGGCGTCCAGGGCGCTGCGCGAGGAAGCTCGACACCCTCATCGTCATCCCCACGACCGCCTCTGCAGATCGCCGACAAGAACATCTCCGTCGGACGCCTTCAAGCAGGCGGACCAGGTTCTTCTTCAGGGTGTCTCAGGGCATCACCGAGCTCATCACCACCCCTGGCCTCACTCAACGTCGACTTCAACGACGTCAAGTCCGTCATGCAGGTGGCGCCGGCAGCGCATGGGTATCGGTCTCGGCCACCGGCGAGGGGCGCGATCACGGCCACTGAGGAGGCCATCGCGTCCCTGCTGCTGGAGACCCTGATCGACGGCGCCCACGGCGTGCTGCTCTTCTTCCAGGGCGATCTGACCTGGCCTGTCTCGAGATGAACGAGGCCGCCAACCTCGTGCGCGAGGCCGTACACCCTGAGGCGAACATCATCGTCGGAAACGTCGCTCGACGGCGCCCTCGCGACGAGGTCCGGGTGACGGTCATCGCTGCCGGCTTCGACCTCGAACCGTGGTGGGCGGCCTGTCCGACCGGCGTGACCCGCCTGCTCGAGGGTGCCAGTCCCGTCAGGTTCCTCCTCCCCGGTCGAGGACCTGCCTCTGCCCGGCCTCCCGGCGGCGCCCATGCCGCGCAGAACCCGGTGACCCGGCCCTGTCCTGCTGGCACCAGCGCCGTCATCGCCGGGCAGCCGCCGCCCACCTGCTGCGAGGTCAGTGCGGCTGAGGCCCCCATCGTGAGCATGCCCGCCTCACGTGGACGAGTCCCTGCTAACCTGCACGGGCCCGTGCCCGCCCAGCAGCCGGTCTCCGAGCTTGAGGTCCTGCAGGTCATCGGGGGTCGACGCCGACGACGACGGGATCGACCTGCCGGACTTCGCGCTGAGCGCGGCGGTCGGGAGCGGCCCTGGGCATACGTGACGCCTCAGGGACAACGAGCCAGTGATGCGCGAGACGAGTGCCGGCCGCAGCAGACCCGATCGAGGTGGATCTGGGCCCGGGGCCTGCGGGTACTTCACCGCCTGCGGCCTCGCGGGGCCCGTCCCGTTGTCCATGGAGAAGACGCTGATGCAGTGCGGGGAGCGATGAGGAGACCGGTGTCTCAGCAGCGGCTGGAACTCGCCTCCACGTCGGTGACGACCCGCAGCGCGTCCAGTGCGCACCGTCATCGGCTCGAGGAGCTCGCTCGGCTCGAGCCGGTCGGCACCCGGCCTGATGGATCAGGGTTCACTCCAGTCGTCGCCGCCGCCCGGGTTGAGCAGACTCACGGCCGACGCGCTCGTCCTGATGCCCGGGCGTCAGCTCGCCGGCTGCCGTGCGTCCTCGTAGCCGACTCGCGTTCCTCCCGCTGGCCTCCCAGGATGGTTCCGCTGACGGCGGTCGTCCACGCCGGCCGCCGCGGCATGCTCGATGGCGTCGTTCCGCCACGACGAGGCCCTCCGGTGTGCGGTGACGCCCCGCCGACCTGTGGGCAGCCGTCGGGCCTCGATCTGCGGCTCCCTGCCATGAGGTCCCGGATCACATGCGCACGCCGTCCGCGCAACGCGAACTCCTGCCGCTCCGCGCGCACATCGTGGGCACGCCCGGTCTCGACGTGGCCGCCGGCGTCATCGCCCAGCCTCGAACGAGCGGGAGTAGGCATCAGCGCCAGTCAGTGCACCCATAGACCTGCTTTACCTTCCGCCGGGACGGACGACCGGGAGGCTTGCGGGCGTTGTGGTCCCTCGATGATGCTCAGGTGAGACTGAATACTTCCCGAGCGTGACCCACCTGGAGCTTAGACATGCCGTTGAGGCGGGCTCCGTGTGCAGCAGTGGGGCCGGATACCGTCGCAGCACATCCGGAACGCAGGGGACCGGACGAACCAAGGAGCGATGATGGGCGCTGCAGTATGACGCAAGCTCTCGGGCCGGAGCCGAGGAGGAGACTCACCAGGACAGCTATGAGGCTGCCGACACCGGTTACGCCGTGCAGGAGCACGAGCAGGACTTCGTCGACGAGGGCTACGAGGACTTCGCCGCCCCGGTGACGCCCGAGCCCGCAGCCGTCACCCCGGACCTCCGTCGTATCGTCACGGTGCACCCCTCGACCTACAACGAGGCTCTGGATCATCGGCGAGTCGTTCCGTGACGGTGTGCCCGTCATCATCAACCTCACCGGCATGAGCGAGTCCGACGCGCGTCGCATGGTCGACTTCTCCGCCGGCCTGGTCTTCGGTCTGCATGGAGCCATCGAGCGGGTCACGCCGCGTGTGTTCCTGCTGACCCCCGCCAGCGTTGAGATCGACGGCGGCGAGGTCGCCGAGGCCCACGGCCGGTTCTTCAACCAGAGCTGAGCTGGCTGACACGTGACTTTGTCTCTTCACTGCCTGGATTCTGTCGAGCATTCTGAGCCTGTACTTCCTCATCCTCCTGGTCAGGTCTGCTCGACTGGGTTCAGGTCTTCGCCCGCCAGTGGCGCCCCGTAGGCTGATCCTGGTGCTGGCCAACCTTGTGTACGCACTGACGGACCCGCCTCTGCGACTCATCCGTCGGAGAGTTCCCATGGCACGCCTGGGAGGGGTCGGCATCGACCTGAGCTTCCTCGTCCTGGTCTTCGGGATCTGGATCTGCAGGGTTCCTCCGCTTCCTTCATTGAATGGGTGTGAAGTCGTGAATGAACCGCTAGAGTGCTGTCCTCACGTCAGCGTGAGATAGCGCGCTTGATGTGGCCGAACCTCGAGTTCAGGTACCTGGTCCGTACTGAGTGACTGGATGCCCGGTGCTCGTGGACCTATCCGTAACGACACCGAGGTGATGACCCATGACGCTGCTGACAGCAGACGACGTCCTCAACAAGAAGTTCCAGGCGACCGTTCCGCGGGGCTACGAGCAGACGAGGTCGACGAGTTCCCTCGACGAGGTAGTCGAGGCAATGCGTCAGCTGGAGGCTGAGAACGCCGACCCAAGGCTAGCTCGAGGCCGCCAACCGCCGGGTGGCACAGCTCGGCGAGGGAGCTGCCATCTCCGCCGCCCCCGCATCCCCTGTCTCGCCGGTTCAGGCCGAGCCCGCCGTGTCCGTTCCATCCGTCCCTCCGGCGAGTCCGGTGGCTAGGGCCCAGCAGCCGCTTCCGGCATGCTCGAGCTCGCCCAGCGTCTCCACGACGAGCACGTCGCCAACGGCAAGGCCGAGGGCGAGCGCATCGTCACCGAGGCCCGCTCCACGGGTGAGCAGATCGTGCGTGAGGCCGAGGACCAGCGCAACCGGACTCTGGCCCAGTTGGAGAAGGAGCGTTCCGCCCTCGAGCAGAAGATCGACGAGCTGCGGCGCTTCGAGTCCGACTACCGCACTCGCCTCAAGAGCTACCCTCAGAACCTGCTGGCCAACGTCGAGGACGGCGGCGAGAGCTCCATCTCCGGACTGTGACTTCCGAGGCTGTGATCGCCTTGCGACGCCACTCCGTGAGCATCCCAGGGACTGGTCCACGGAGCACCATCGCGTTGGTTCCCAACCACCAGGGATACACCGGCTCCTCCGACTTTCTCTGACATGGCCTTCTACGAAGGGCGACGACCCGCACGGGTCGTCGCCCTTCGTGCGGCACGGTCACGCCACCCGTTACTTGTCCTCCTGAGCGCAATGCGAGAAAGCCTCATGCCAGATCACGTGGACCCGGTCTCCTCTCCGGAGGAAACCGCAGACAACATCGTTTCACCGCCTGCAGACAGCCCGTCCAGCACCATGGAGAAGGCCTTGGGAGCGCAGGGCGGCCAGGACGCGAGCGGTCGTCGAGCCAGGCGCCTCCCGGTCGCCGTGCTGTGGGCGGTGGCGGTCGTCATCGTCGTCGTCGACCAGGTCACCAAGCAGTGGGCACTCTCCGCCCTGGCCGATGGAAGGCACACGGCCCTGCTCGGCCGGGCACTGGGGCTCGTGCTGGTGCGTAATCCCGGGGCCGCCTTCTCCTTCGCCACCGGGCAGACGTGGATCTTCGCCGTCATCGCCTCGTGCTGGTGCCTCGTCATCATTCGTGTCTCCCGGCGTCTGGCCTCCCGCTCGTGGGCGGTGGCCCTGGGACTGGTGCTCGGCGGTGCGGTCGGCAACCTCATCGACCGTCTCCCTGCGTGAGCCCGGGTTCCTGCGGGGGCACGTCATCGACTTCCATCGACTACGGCGGCTACTTCGTGAGCATGTCGGACATCGCGATCGTTCTCGCCGCCGGGGGCATCATCGTCCTGTCCCTGGGGGTTGGGAGGTCGATGGGACGCGTGCCGGCGCGGACGACGCCCACGCCCCTGCCGGGGACGAGGAGCCGACACGGAAGACGACGACAAAAGGCCCTCGAGGGCCTCCACGAGCCCGGCGGCGCGCCGGCGGCGCTGAGTGCCCCGTGCCGGTCACACCTGGGGACCCTGCAATGAGCCTGCGCCTCCTGCCCGTCCCCGACGGATGCAACGGTGACCGGGTTGACGCTGCACTGGCCCGCATGACCGGGCTCTCCTGAAGCCGGGTCGGTGAGCTGTGCGAGGCCGGTCACGTACGCAGGAACGGTGAGGTCCTCGCCGTCCGCTCGTCTGCGCGCCGGCGACCTCTCGAGGTCGACATGCCCGCACCCCGTCCCGCTGAGCCTGTCCCCACCCTGGTCGATGGTATGGAGCTGCTCTACGAGGATGAGGACACGTCGTCGTCGACAAGCCGGCCGGTGTCGCCGCCCACCCTCCATGGGCTGGGACGGCCCCTGACGTCCTGGGCGCCCTCAAGGCGATGTGGTCCGTGGCGACCTCCGGGGGCGGCCGAGCGTCAGGGCACGTCTCGCGCCTGGACGTGGGCACCTCGGGCGTCATGATCGTGGCCAAGGGGGAGCGGGCTCACTCGGTCCTCAAGCGAGCCTTCGGGAGCACGCCGTGGACAAGGTCTACCACGCCTCGGTCCAGGGCCATCTCGATCCCTCCGCGGCACGATCGACGCCCCCATCGGCCGTCACCCCAGCCGGGAGTGGAAGATGGCCATCATCGAGGGGTGGACGCGAGTCCATCACCCACTACGACGTCATCGAGGCGATGCCCGGGGCCTGCCTTGCTGAGGTCCATCTGGAGACCGGCTGCACCCACCAGATCCAGCGTCCACATGGCTGCGGTCGGCCACCCTGTGTCGGAGACGCCACCATGGCGCCGACTCCGGCCAGTGACAGCGCGCACCGGGTTGGTCCGCCAGTGGCTCCATGCGCATGAGCTCGGCGTCACCCACCCCATCACCGGTGAGCGCATGGTCTCACCTCCGCTCACCCCGCCGACCTCGTCCACGCCTCGACGTCCTCCGCCTCCCCGTGATCGGCATGCGACAGAGTCACCTGCGACTTGAGCTCGGCCCACGGCGCGGGTGCCCGCCGAAGGGGCCGCCCGGCCGTGCGCCGGATCGCCCGTCGCGCGGGCCTGCAGCGCGCGTCGTCGCCGCCTCGAGTAGCCGTCCTGAGGTACCTTGGCGATCTCAGCGTGAGGTGGTTCTCTCCGCTCTACGAGCGCTGCGGATACCGGGTCCGAGCGGCCGCCGCTACCTCGACGCAGGCATCTGGCACCAGGACATGGCCCACACCGTCAGCGCCACCTGTACGGCCACTGAGGACCGAGCCACGCGCAGGTAGAGAGACGAACAGATGAGCAGAACCGAGAGGAGACGCTGATGCGTATCGTCGTCATCGGTGCCGGAGGCATCGGCGGCTGGCTCGGTGCCCGGCTGGCAGCGAGCGGTCAGCAGATCGGGTTCCTCGTTCACGGAGGCACCCTGGGCACTGCGCTTGGAAGGACTGACGCTGCTCGATGGCTCCGGCGGCGAACCCGGTACCGTGACCGCTCGTATCGAGCAGCCGCTGGCCAGTGACGATCCGGACAGGCTCGTCGACGCCCTGGACGGTTGCCCGGACCTGGTCCTCGTGACCACCAAGGTCGACGCGCTGCCCGCGTTGGCGCCTGCGCCATGCGGCTGACCGGCCCCGGCACCGGTGTGGTCTCCACTCAGAACGGGATCAGCGCTCCCGGACTGCTCGCCGACGCCGTCGGAGAGGAGCACGTCCTGCCCGGAGTCGCCCGCGTCTACTCCGCCGTCGTCTCACGCGGTACTGTCCGCACCATCGGCAGCGTCGGCTCCCTGGCCCTGGGGAAGTGGGGCGGCGGCGCCTCCGCTCGCGCCACTGCCGCTGTCGAGGCCCTGGAGGCCGCCGGCATCCGCGCATGGGTCCCCGACTCCATCTGGGCAGAGCTGTGGCGCAAGGTCTCCCTTCGTCGTCGTCCAGGGTGCTCTCGGCGCCGCCACCGACGCCTCCATCGGCGTGCTGCGCACGGACCTGCGGGACGCCTTCACCCAGGCTGCAGGAGAGGTCGTCGACGTCGCAGCAGCCCTCGGCCACCACCTGGCCACGGCGGGCCCTGACCCGGTCGCCGCCGTGCTCGCGCATGGCCGATGCCCAGCCGGCTGGCGCCACCCACCTCGATGCAGCGCGATATCGCCGCCGGCCTGCCCAGCGAGCTCGACGCTCAGCTCGGCGCCCTGTGCCGAGCCGGAGACGAGGCGGGCGTGCCCACACCCGTGCTCGACCTCGCCCACGCCGTCCTGGCCCCGCGCGAGGCCGCCGCCCGCTCCCGGGCCTGACGACGCCCCGCTGCCGAGCGCCATGCGCCCCGACCTCTTCCACGCGCGGCGGATTTCTCACACGCGGTTCCTCAGCCAGGCCGGGAATGTCCAGCTGGCACAATGGTTTCGGTCGACACAGCCGCTGGCCGCCTCCCATGGACGAGGGGCCGCACGGGCCTAGGATGGGGCCATGGCGGAGATGAGCAGTCAGGAAGTTTCGGCCCCCAAGGACGACTTCGTCCACCTCCACGTCCACACCGACTACTCGATGCTGGACGGCGCCGGAAAGATCAAGGACTACGTGGCCGAGGCCAAGCGCCTGGGCCAGCCCGCCCTGGCGATCACCGACCACGGCTACATGTTCGGTGCCTACGAGTTCTACTCGGCCGCCAAGGCCGTCGGTATCAAGCCGATCATCGGGGTGGAGGCCTACATGACCCCGGGCACCTCCCGCTTCGACAAGACCCGTGTCTTCTGGGGGGAGGAGTCCCAGAGGAGCGACGACGTCTCCGCCCGCGGCTCCTACACGCACATGACCCTGCTGTCGCGCAACGACGAGGGGCCTGCACAACCCTGCGCATGGACTCCTTCGCCTCCCTGGAAGGCCAGTGGGGCGCGGCCCCGCGCATCGACCGGAGCTGCTCTCCCGCTACGGATCCGGTCCTCATCGGTACCACCGGCTGCCTGTCGTCGGAGGTTCAGACCCGACTGCGCCTGGGCCAGTGGGACGAGGCCCTGCGAGCCGCTGGGGAGCTCCAGGACATCTTCGGCAAGGAGTTCTTCTACGTCGAGCTCATGGACCACGGCCTGGAGATCGAGCGGCGCGTCACCAAGGACCTGCTGCGCCTGGCTCAGCAGATCGGCGCCCTCGCTGCTGGCCACCAACGACTCCACCGTGCGTCCCGGAGGACCGCACCATCCAGGACGCGATGCTGTGCATCAACTCCGGCTCGGTGCTCTCCGACCCCGACCGCTTCAGGTTCGACGGCGACACCTACTACCTGCGCCCCCGGGCGCCGAGATGCGCCGCCTCTTCTCCGAGATGCCCCAGGCCTGCGACAACACCCTGCTCGTGGCCGAGCAGTGCAACGTGCGCCTGCACCGTGGACGAGGGGCCTCCTTCATGCCGGCCTTCCCCGTCCCGAGGGCGAGACCGACGAGTCGTGGTTCATCAAGGAGTGCTGGCGCGGCATGGACCACCGCTTCAACGGAGACATCCCCGAGGACTGCCGCAAGCAGGCCGAGTACGAGATCAGCGTCATCACCCAGATGGGCTTCCTCGGCTACTTCCTCGTGGTGGCCGACTACATCAACTGGGCCAAGGCCCACGGCATCCAGGGTGGGGCCGGGGACGCGGCTCGGGCGCCGGGTCCATGGTGGCCTACGCGATGGGCATCACCGAGCTCAACCCGCTGCGCCATGGGCTCATCTTCGAACGCTTCCTCAACCCCGAGCGCATCTCCATGCCCGACATCGACGTCGACTTCGACGAGCGTCGGCGCGACGAGGTCATCGAGTACGTGCGTGAGAAGTACGGCGCCGACCGCATCAGCCAGGTCGTCACCTACGGCGTCATCAAGGCCAAGCAGTCCCTGAAGGACTCCAGCCGCGTCATGGGCTACCCCTACGCCGTCGGCGACCGCCTCACCGGCCATGCCCCTCGGTCCAGGGCAAGGACATCTCCATCAAGGGCATCTTCAACCCCGACGACGAGCGCTACGGGAGGCCGAGGAGTTCCGCAAGCTGCATGCCGAGGACCCCGACGCCCAGAAGATCGTTGAGCTGGCCAAGGGGCTGGAGGGCATGACCCGCCAGTGGGGCGTCCACGCCTGCGCCGTCATCATGTCCTCGGCGGCGCTGACCGACATCATCCCCATGATGCAGCGTCTCCAGGACGGCGCCGTCATCACCCAGTTCGACTACCCCACCTGCGAGCACCTGGGCCTGCTCAAGATGGACTTCCTGGGGCTGCGCAACCTCACGGTCATCTCCGACGCCCTGGACAACATCGTCGCCAACGGCAAGCCCGCCCTGGACATCGACCACGTCGAGCTCGACGACCGTGGCACCTACGAGCTGCTCTCACGCGGCGAGACCCTGGGCGTCTTCCAGCTCGATGGCGGTGGGATGCGCACGCTGCTGCGCCTGATGAAACCCGACAACTTCGAGGACATCTCCGCCGTCGGCGCCCTCTACCGTCCCGGCCCCATGGGTGCGGAGTCGCACACCAACTGCGCGCTGCGCAAGAACGGCCTGCAGGAGGTCGTTCCGATCCACCCCGAGCTCAAGGAGGCCCTCGAGCCGATCCTGGAACCACCCACGGCCTCATCGTCTACCAGGAGCAGGTGATGAAGATCGCCACCGACCTGGCAGGCTCTCCATGGGTAAGGCCGATGCGCTGCAAGGCCACTGGGGAAAGAAGATGGACATCCTGGCCAAGATGTTCGTCGATTTCGAGGCCGGCATGGTCCAGGCCGGTTTCTCCAAGAGAGCGTCAAGACCCTGTGGGACGTCGTGGTCCCCTTCGCCAAGTACGCCTTCAACAAGGCCCACTCGGCGACCTACGGCGTTGTCTCCTACTGGACCGCCTATCTCAAGGCGCACTACCCCACCGAGTACATGGCGGCCCCTGCTCACCAGCCAGAAGGACAACAAGGACAAGCTATGGCTGTCTACCTGGGGAGTGCCGTCACATGGGCATCACCGTGCTGCCCCCGGACGTCAACGCCTCACGGGCCCAGTTCTCCGCCGTCACATGAGGACGTGCGCTTCGGACTGTCCGCGGTGCGCAACGTGGGAATGAACGTCGTCGAGGCAATCGTGACGACCCGCGAGGACAAGGGGGAGTTCACCTCCTTCGAGGACTTCCTCGACAAGGTCCCCGCCGTTGTGTGCAACAAGCGCACCATCGACTCCCTTATCAAGGCGGGTGCCTTCGACTCGCTGGGACACACCGGCGCTCCTGCCAGACCTGCCACGAGGACTTCGTCGACGAGGTCATCGGTGTCAAGCGCATCGAGGCAGCCGGCCAGTTCGACCTGTTCGCCTCTCTGACAGGCGGCTCCGACGGCGACGGCGCCTCCCCCTTCGGCAACGGCCCGGTCTTCTCCTCCGACGTCCCCGACCTTCCCGAGTGGGACAAGAAGGACAAGCTCGCCTACGAGCGCGACATGCTGGGGCTCTACGCTTTCCGACCACCCCTCATGGGCCTGGAGGGACTGCTCGGCAAGCTCGCAGACAAGGAGATCTCCGAGCTCCACGAGAACGACGAGCTGCCCGACGGCGCCATGGTCACCATCGCCGGCCTCATCACCTCACTGACCCGCAAGACCACCAAGCAGGGCAACCTGTGGGCCATTGCCCAGATCGAGGACCTGGCCGGGAGTATCGAGGTGCTCTTCTTCCCCAGACCTATCAGACCGTCTCCACCATGCTCGCCCCCGACACCGTGGTGACGGTACGCGGGCGCCTTAACCGGCGCGACGGCCAGGTGGCCCTCTACGCCCAGGAGATGACGATCCCGGACATCTCCAGCGCCGCCCATGAGGCGGTCCTCATCACACTGCCCACCAACCGCTGCACCGGGCCACTGGTGGAGCAGTTCAAGGACGTGCTCACCAAGCACCCGGGAGGATCCACGGTACGCCTGACGCTGACCAGTCCGGGGCGCGAGGTGCGCACTCAGCTGGACGCCTCGTTGCGGGTGGAGGCCTCACCGGCCTTCTACTCCGACATCAAGGCTCTGCTGGGGCCGGGCTGCCTGCGCCACTGATACGGCACTGACTGTGCGCCTGCCGTGGCGATGACCCCCGATGCAGCCGAACTCACACAAGCCGGTTCGAGCATCGAGGGGGCGCGGTGGTCGTGATCGGACCGTGCCCTGAACGAGGCCCGACAAGTAGCAGGTCAGAGACGTTCCGAGCCTGCTCACAGGTTGGCCGACGCGAACTTTGGGGCGTCATTGCATCCTCCTCAGGGAGCTCTTTTAAGCCTGCTCACAGGTGGCGGCCCCTCGGCGTCTTGATACGCTCGTGATGTCCCCAGCAGTCATTGACTGTATTGTCTACGAGGTTATTTGATGAGTGACGAGGACCTGAACCCTCCAACGATGACGCGCAGACCAGAGCAGGAGGGCCTCCTACACGAAGAGGATCTGCCCCAGGCGGCAACCGCCACACCGGCTTTTCAGACGTCTCGGGCAACGGTGAAGCGGCGGCAGCGCCACCTGCTCGAGCGCCTGAGAAGATCGGTGTCCCGCCAGCCCCATGACACGGGTGAGGGGATGGACAAGGTGGTCTTCGGCGTCGCCGCGACCGCCACCCTTGCGTTCGTGGCGTGGGGCTTCATCGATCGGCACGGGCTGGGGCGAGTCTCCAAGTGGGCCCTGAGCAGGACGATCAGCAACTTCGGGTGGCTGTTCGTCCTGCTCGTCAACCCTGTTCGTCGTCTCGTCATCTTCGTGGCCGCCTCCCGGTTCGGCAAGATCCCGCTGGGCGGGACGCCGAGGAGCCCGAGTACAGCACCAGCTCATGGGTCTCCGCATGATGTTCGCGACCGGGATGGGTATCGGCCTGATTTTTTACGGAGTTGGTGAGCCACTGTACTTCTACATGTCGCCTCCACCGGGCACTGTCGATCCGCAGACGGCGAAGGCCGCCAGCACCGCGATGGGAACCGCTTTGTTCCACTGGACCATCTACCCGTGGGCGATGTACGCCCTCGTGGGGCTCGGCATGGCTTACGGAACCTACCGCCTGGGGACGGTCCCAGCTCTTCTCCGCGATGTTCACCTCCCTGTTCGGGCGCCAGGCCATCGACGGCATCGGAGGGCGCATCATCAACATCCTGGCGATTGTGGCCACCCTGTTCGGATCCGCCTGCTCCCTGGGTCTGGGGGCGCTGCAGATCGGTGGCGGGATGGAGTCGACCAACCTCGTCGACAAGTCGAGCTCCGGGATGCTGGTCGTGATCATCGCGGTCCTGACCGCCTGCTTCGTCGCCTCCGCCATCTCCGGCATCGAGAAGGGCATCCAGTGGCTGTCGAACATCAGTATGGTGCTGGCTGTGCCCTGGCGATCATCGTCTTCGTCGGTGGGCCCACACTGTTCATCCTCAATATCATTCCTTCGGCGATCGGTGACTTCATCGATGAGCTGCCCGCCATGGCCTCGCGCACCGCGGCGGTCGGAAACAAGGACATGTCCGACTGGCTGTCCTCCTGGACGATCTTCTACTGGGCCTGGTGGATCTCCTGGACCCCCTTCGTGGGCATGTTCATCGCCCGGATCTCGCGTGGCCGCACCATCCGTCAGTTTGTCAGCGGTGTCATGTTCGTCCCCTCGGTCGTCTCTCTCATCTGGTTCGCCATCTTCGGTGGTGGCGCTATCGGGCTCCAGGAACGCGCTGAGCAGGCCGGTAGGACGGCGGACGCCCTGGCCCACCTCAAGGGCGACGGCACCCCCGACCTGGATTTCGACACCATCCTGTTCGACCTGCTCAACGCCATGCCCGTGCACAGAGTGGTCCTCATCGTGCTCATGGTCCTGGCGGTCGTGCTGGTAGCGATCTTCTTCGTCACCGGTGCCGACTCCGCCTCCATCGTCATGGGGGGTCTGTCGGAAAGAGGGGCGATCGAGCCGAGCCGTTTCACGGTCGTCTTCTGGGGCGTGGCCACCGGCGCGGTGGCCTCGGCCATGCTGCTCGCCGGAGGTGAGTGATCCCGAGGAGGTGCTCACCGGCCTGCGCGACATCACGATCGTCTCGTCCCTGCCGTTCGTCATCGTCATGCTGCTGCTGTGCGTCTCGCTCTACAAGGATCTCAACAATGATCCCATGCTGCTGCGGCACTCGCTGGCCAACCAGGTCCTGATCGACTCGGTGACCACCGCGGTCACCACCGTCAGCGAGCGTCACGAGGTGGAGACCATCGAGCTGCACACCACGCTGTCCGCCGTCAGCGGCAGCGATATCGGCGACGACATCGATACGGCACCTGGCGACGATCAGGCGCGATAGCCTCCGTCGACGCCTGCCGGTGTCTGTCCGATCCTCCTGGGGTCCGGGGTCACTCCTCGGACCCCAGCTGCTCAACCACGGCGCAGAGCCGGCCGGTGGGGTGATCGACGACCACCACGTCGCCGTCGGAGAGATGGTGCCCGCGACGTGTCTCCGTGGTCCCGTTGACCGTGACGTCGCCGGACTGGATGGCGATGCGTGCCTCTGCGCCGTCCTCCACCAGGCCGGCCAGCTTGAGGAACTGGCCGAGCTTGATGCTTCCAGACACTGAGACGGCCGAGTACCGGGATGCGTCTTGAGGTGTTGCGTACGTCATAGGTTGATCCTTGCAGAAAAGAGACAGAAAGCGCACATCGGTCCAGGTAGCACCTAGGACAAGTTTGTCAGGGCGCCATGGTTGAGAGAAGGGTCTCTCGGAAGTAAGCGGATATAACGGATGCTAAACGCGATTTATCACGGTAGGGTAACGGCGTTCTGATAACACTACGGAGACGGAGACACCATGAAGCGTCGAATCGTCGCCCAGATGGCGATACTCGCTCTATCGCTGTCGGCGCCTGTTTTGGCTGTGACTCATGCGCCAGAAGCGGCTGCTGCGGACGGCAACACCATCCATGTCTCAGCCGAGGAAGGGGCGGACTCGGGAGACGGAACCGCTGCCAAGCCCTTCCAGACCATCGGAGCCGCTCTCAAGGCAGCCGGCAACGGCGACACCATTGAGCTGGCTAACGGCACGTACCGCGAGGGTGAGCTCGCTGTGGACAAGGGCGTGACCATCAAGGCCGCCGAGGCCGCCAAGCCGGTACTCACTGGCGCCGAGGTCCCCACCAACTGGAGTGCAGGAGGTGACGGGAAGTGGTCCACCGGCCAGGACATGGTCCGCTTCTGCACGGTCTGCACCATCACTGCCGACCCCGCCAAGGAGGGGCTGGCCGCGCACCCCGAGCAGGTGTTCGTCGACGGCAAGCCCCTGACCCAGGTGCTCAGCCGTGAGGAGGTCACCGAGTCCACCTTCTTCGTCGATGACCCCGACCCGGTCACTCTCAAGAGCCCCAACAACAACCAGGCCGGCTACAACGTCAAGCCCCACCGGGGCACGTCCTATGTCGTCGGCGTCGACCCCAGCCAGCACCAGGTCGAGGTCGTCCAGCACTCCCGAGCCCTGTCCTTCAACACCGACAACATCGCCCTGTCCGGGCTGACGGTGAGAAGTACCCGCAGTCCAGCGCTGGGACTACCAGGACCCGGAGATCGGCACGATCTCCGGTGGCGGAACGGTCGGGGCCGCGCACGGCAGCCCCCGCATCGAGAACTCGACCTTCCGGTACTCCTCGACCGCCGGTGCGCTGCAGGTCATCGATTCCACCAACGCCGCGGTGACGAACAACCCTGTTCGAGAACAACGGCTCCAACGCCTTCGGGATCAACGACTCCAGCGGTGCCAAGGTGGAGGGTAACCTGTGGAGGAACAACAACACCTCCGGCTTCATCACGAAGGACTGCGGCGCCTACTGCACTCTGGCCGACACCAAGATCACCCACTCGAAGAACATCCGCTTCGCCAACAACACCGTGGGACTACTCGGCTACCGGCGTCGACATCTCAGACCCCCACGGCCTACGACCGAGAACAGGCGGCGCGGCATCTGGTTCGACGAGGCGTGATGGACTCCGAGATCGTCGGTAACTACTTCGTCAACGTCCCGGTGGCTCATCTTCAACGAGGTCTCCTCAACAACCGCTCCCGCTCTCAACATCGTGGCTGGCGCCGCGTCGGGCATCCACATCTCCGGCTCCAACGACACCCGGGTGTGGAACAACACCGTCTCCCACGCGCTCACCAGCCTGTGGATCCAGGAGGACACCCGCTCTGACGGCTGCAACGCCCGCAATGCCCAGGGCGTGTGCACCCGGGTGCAGAAGTGGAGCGCCGAGCACGGAATGAGCTGGGACACCACCAACACCACCGTCATGAACAACATCTTCTCCTCCGAGCAGACCACCCCCAAGCCCGGGGACGAGTGGCGCTACTCGGCAATGGTCCAGGTCATGGCGGGGCCAACGATGATGGCTCCGGCGCGGTCTACGCCAACGAGATGGTCTCCACCATCGACTACGACGCCTACTACCGCCACGAGAACCCCGCGACCCTGTCGACCACGGTCCTGTGGAACTGGGGCGCCGACCGTTCGACCCAGTCGGTCAACGCCGAGAAGCTCGCCGACTTCACGGCCGACTCGAACGTGAAGGCCGCCGGCAAGGAGTCCAACGGACTGGACCTGCACGGCTCCCCGGAGAACAACCCGTTCTTCGTCAAGGAGTCCGCCAACCCGATGGACAAGACCTCCGACTTCCATCTCAAGGAGGGCAGTCCTGCCTCCGCACCGGCCATGCGCTGCCGGAGGACATCGCTAAGACCCTCGGTGTGAGCGCTAACGTCGCCGTGGACCGTGGCGCGCTGGTCAACGTGGCCTGGGCAGGCGGCGCCACCCCGGTGCCGGTGACAACGCCGGCGACAACGCTGGAAACGCCGGCAACAACAACGGGGGCAACGCCAACAACGGTGGGAAACGCCGGCAACGCGGGCAACAACGGTGGAAACGGCGCCAGCCAGCCTTCCTCCAGCGCTGCGCCCCAGGACGGGCAGCGGCTCACCGGAGCCAGCACTGACGCCACCGGGGTGACGGGCAGCGGCTCCACCGGAGCCGGCACTGACGCCACCGGGGCGGCGGGCAGCGGCTCCGAGAGCACCAACCCCTCCAGCTCCAAGGCGGGTGCCGGCCAGAAGAACTCCAGTGTCGCCAAGCCCGGCACCGGTGCGGAGGCCGGCCAGGGACAGCAGGCTGCTGCAGCGGCGGCCGCCGGCGGAGGTCGGCTTCCGCTGACCGGCGCGAGCATGACCGCCATCGCGATGGCGGTTGCCGCCATCGCAGCGGGAGGCGGAATCACCCTGGTGCGTCGTCGCTTGGCCGGCTGACCAGTGCCGACCTCGGGGCGCAGCGGCATGATCTTGTGAATGGGCCCGGACATCCCGGATCATCGCACTGTGTCACAGCCGCTTGCCATCGTCGTCGGTGACCGTTTTCCCGTGGGGGAGAGGATGTACCGGCTCACCCCGAGGCTGGCCCAGTCCACCAGCGCAGCACGCTCCGTCCTCATCGACGTCGCTCAGCACCGTGAGGTCATCACTTACGGAGAGCTCAGTGACGCGATCGGACGGAGCGTGCTGCCGCGTCATATGGGGCCCCTCCTCAGCATGATCGACCACGACTGCGCAGCTCGGGACGAGCCCGGCCTGGCGGCGCTCGTGGTCTCGGCGGCCACGGGCGAGGTGGGTACCAGTGATGACAGCTGGGCGGCGCCCCAGAGGCTCGCCTGCTGGGAGCGATGGGGCGGAGCCCCGCGCTAGCCCCGCACCAGCCCTGTGCTTGCCACGCGCGGGCACGGTGCGACAGACGCCGGACCGAATGTTCTCATTATCTGGGACGTCGGTTGGGCGAGGGGACGGTCGTGGTTTGATACGCTCGACCATCCAGAGCGGCCGAGAGACCTGGTTCGATGACGCCGCAGCAACCCGGTGCGCGGGTGCTTCAGCCAGGATCGATGGAGACGACGTGCGAGACAACGAGCCCACCCCCTCAGGCGGGGGCCATGGCGGGCAGGCAGACAGCGCCGGTGCGGAAGTAACCCGGCCACTGCCAACCGTCAGTCTGGAGCTCTTCCCCCCGCGCCCGGGCAAGGCAGCCTCGGCCACCTGGGGGCGCATCGACAAGCTCCTGGCCACCGGCCCCGACTTCGTGTCAGTGACCTACCGGCCCACCTTCGTCACCGATCCAGCGCCGGAAGCCCACCAGGAGGAGCGCGGCACGGGTCGCTTAGGGGCGGTGCGGCCACAGCGGGATGAGACCCCACGAGTACGAGTGGTCCAGGAGGAGACCAACCCCTCCGAGGGGGTGCTCGCTCACGTGCTCGAGTCCAGCACCATCCCCCTCATGGCCCACCTGACCTGCATCGGATACTGCAAGCAGGAGGCCGTCGACATCGTCACCCGTTTCCTGCGCATGGGGGTGCGACGCTTCCTGGCCCTGCGCGGCGACCCTCCTGCCGGTACTCGGGCCGACGACGTCGCCGGGGAGCTGCGCCACGCCGACGACCTCGTTCGGGTCATCCGGGAGGTCGAGGCCGACTTCTTCGGCGACGGCAAGCGCCACGTCACCATCGCGGTCGCCGCCTACCCGGCCACGAACGACCACATCAAGGCCATCGAGGTGCTGGCCGCCACAGGCGGCCAGCTGATTCTGGCCATCACCCAGGTCTTCTACGACCCGGCCGACTACGTGGCCCTGACCAATGCCGCCTCCTACGCGGGCGTGACCATTCCCATCCTGCCCGGGGTCATTCCGCTGACCGACCTGCGCCGGCTCACCCGCCTCGAGGCGCTCACCGGGGTCCGGGTGCCGGAGAGCCTGCACTCCTCGGGCTCGGGCCCGGCCGGGTGCGACCCTCGTGGAACGAGGCATCGGCGCCACGCTGGACCTGGCCACGGCGCTGCTGCGCGCGCCGGGGCGCCCGGACTGCACCTGTACACCTTCAACCGGACCCGTCCGGCCCTCGATGTCATCAGCCACCTGCGTCTGGGCGGCATCCTGGCCGGAGCGCCCCTGACCGCGAGGTGCGCGACGCCGTGACCGCGGCTACCTCCAGGCGACGCCCGGCCGCGGGATCCGTCCTTCCCTGCGCTGCGGCTCCCCGGCGCAGCAGCCCTGTCCCATCACTCCGTCCAGCCCCACACCACCATCATCAAGGAGAACGCATGAGCGCAACCCTGAGCTGGCCACCCCCGCCTCACCGGCGGAGATCGCCCTGACCGAGTCGCGGGTCCCCGCGGTCGGTCTGCCGGGCGCAACTATCCTGGGCTACCCCCGTATCGGCAGGGACCGCGAGCTCAAGCGCGCCGTCGAGTCCTTCTGGAAGGGCAACCTGGACGTCGACGAGCTGCGCCACGCCGCCTCGGAGCTGCGTGCGGCGACCCGCACGCGCCTGGCCGACCTGGGCCTGACCCAGTCCTCCTCGGTTCCCGCGGACTTCACCCTTACGACCAGGTCCTCCAGGTCACGGCCACCTTGGGTGCCGCCCCGGCCCGCTTCCGCGACCTGCTGGACGCCGACGGCGCCCTCGACGTGGAGGGCTACTTCACGCTGGCTCGCGGCGAGGGCGCGCGCCCCGCCCTGGAGATGACCGATGGCCTGACTCCAACCACCACCACCTGGTCCCCGAGATCGACGCCTCCACCCCCATCGGCTACGTGGACACCGCTATCGCCGACCAGTTCCGTGAGGCCAAGGAGACCGGGGTGGAGGTCCGTCCCGTCGTCGTGGGACCGGTGAGCTACCTGCTCATGGCCAAGCCCTCCGACGAGGCGGCCGAGGGCTTCCACCCCCTGGACCGGCTCGGAGACGTCCTGCACGCCTACGGCCACCTGCCTCGGACCTGCACAAGGCCGGGCGCCACCTGGGTCCAGCTCGACGAACCGGCTCTGGTCTCCGACTCCTGGAACATCGGTCGCGGGCGCATCCTCGACGCCGTGCGCGACGCCTACACCTGGCTGGGTGCCATCGTGGAGCGCCCCCAGATCCTCGTGGCCGGCACCTACGGCTCCCTGGGCGACGCCCTGCCCGTGCTCGGGCAGGCCCCGATCGAGGCCGTGGGCCTCGACCTCGTGGCAGGCTCCTGCCGAGGCCGGTGACCTGGCCGCTCTCGAGGGCAAGGCCGTCGTCGCCGGCGTCGTCTCGGGACGCAACATCTGGCGCACCGACTTGGACAAGGCAATGAGCACGCTCGAGCGGTTGCGCGAGAGCCTGCCCGAGGGCACCCCCATCACTGTGGCGACCTCCACCTCCCTGCAGCATCGTGCCCCACGACGTCGAGCGCGAGACCGCCATCGACCCGCAGATCCGCTCCTGGCTCGCCTTCGCCGACCAGAAGGTCGGCGAGGTCATCACCCTGGCCAGGGGGCTCGCCCAGGGCCGCGAGGCCATCGCCGCAGAGCTCGCCCAGGACGCCGACCTGCGCCATCAGCGCGCCGCCCACCCCGGGGTGCACCGCGACGAGGTGCGCGCCGCCGTCGATGCCATCACGGAGGGCGACCGCACTCGCGCCCCTATGCCGAGCGCAAGACCGCCCAGGACGAGCGCCTCGGCCTGCCCGAGCTGCCCACCACCACCATCGGCTCCTTCCCGCAGACCGCCGAGATCCGCGCGCCTCGCGCCGCGCAGGGAGAGATCGACGAGGCCGCCTACGACGCCGCCATGCGCACCGAGATCGCCAGCGTCGTCGCCCTCCAGGAGCGCCTCGGCCTGGACGTGCCTGGTGCACGGCGAGGCTGAGCGCAACGACATGGTCCAGTACTCGCCAGAGCTTCGACGGCTTCGTGACCACCGAGCACGGCTGGGTCCAGTCCTACGGATCGCGCTGCACGCCCCTCCATCCTGTGAGGGCGACGTCGTCCAGGCCCGCTGAGCGGTGACCTGGTCGGCCTACGCCCAGTCACTGACCGACAAGCCCCTCAAGGGCAGCGCTCACCGGCCCGGTGACGATCATGGCCTGGTCCTGCGTGCGACGACATCCCGCGAGCCCAGGTCGCCGACCAGCTGGGCCTGGCCCCTGCGCCGAGGAGGTCGCAGACCTCGAGGCCGCCGGCATCGGTGTCATCCAGGTCGACGAGCCTCGCCATCCGCGAGACACTGCCGCTGCGTCGAGCCGACCGCCCCCCTACCTGGAATGGTCCGTGGTTCCTTCCGCCTGGCCACCGGAGGGGCGGCCCCCGCCACCCAGGTCCACACCCACCTGTGCTACTTCCGAGTTCGACGTCGTCATCGACGCGGTCGACCACCCGACGCCGACGTCACCTCCATTGAGGCCTCCCGCTCACGCATGGACATCCTGCCCGCCGTGGCCGAGCACGGCTTCGAGCGCCAGCTCGGCCCGCGTGTGGGACATCCACTCCCCCGCGTGCCCAGCCAGGCCGAGTGCGCGACCTGCTCCAGCGGGCCGTGGACGCCCTGGGCGCCGAGAAGGTGTGGGTCAACCCCGACTGCGGCCTCAAGACCCGCGCCTACGCCGAGACCGAGGCCAGCCTGGCTAGTCTCGTGGGTGCCGCCCGCGCCGTGCGCGAGACCCTGTGAGCGCCTGGCGCGAGATCGCCCGACAACGCAGCAGCATCACCGCGCTGCGGTCATACTCGTCGACCTGATCGGCGGACCGACGGTGAGGCGGCCTGGGAGACATCTCCCCAGGCGCTTGCGCTACGGCCGTGTAGGCTTGCACGCATGCTCACCTGCACCTGATCTGCGCAGCTCCCGACTCGGCCCCGCGAGCTGGCACAGGCGCTTCCCCGGGCCCGTACTCGACGTGACCGCCGCTCAGGCGGCAGTGCTCCCCCTGATCGAGGACGTCCGCTCCCGCGGCGCTGCCGCCCTGCGCGACGCCGCCGAGCGCTTCGACGGCGTACGCCCCGGTCACCTGCGCGTACCCGCCCAGGCTATCGACCAGGCCTCGAGCGACCCTGGACCCGGCGGTGCGCGAGGCCCTCGAGCTGTCCATCGCCCACAACCGCGCCGGGCACGCCGCCCAGGTGCCCACCGAGCGCACCACTGAGGTGGTTCCCGGGGGCGCCGTCACCCAGCGCTGGATCCCGGTCAGGCGCGTCGGGCTCTACGTCCCTGGGGACTGGCCGTCTACCCTCCAGCGTGGTCATGAACGCGGTGGCCGCCCAGGTCGCCGGCGTCGAGCAGATCGCCCTGGCCAGTCCGCCCTCAGGGCCGAGTTCGGCGGCCCTGCCCCACCCCACGATCCTGGCGGCCTGCGCCCTGCTGGGCCTGACCGAGGTCTACGCCGTGGGAGGCGCCCAGGCCATCGCGATGCTCGCCTACGGGGCCCACTCCCAGGATGACACCGACCGCGCCGACGCCGGGGGAGAGGCCCTGTGCCAGCCAGTTGATGTCATCACCGGCCCGGGCAGCGTCTACGTGGCCGCCGCCAAGCGCGCGGTCATGGGGGCGGTGGGTATCGACGCCGAGGCCGGCCCCACCGAGATCGCCGTCCTGGCCGACGCCGGCGCCGACCCCGAGTACGTGGCCGCCGACCTGCTCTCCCAGGCCGAGCACGATCCCAACGCGGGCAGCGTCTCGTCACCGACTCCCCGGGCTGGCGACGCCGTCGATGCCGCGCTCGAGCGCAGGCTCAGCGCGACCCGGCACCGTGAGCGAGCTCCAGCGCCTGAACGGCCCGCAGTCAGGGACCGTCCTGTGCGCGACCTACCCAGGGGCATCGGGTCGCCAACGCCTACGCCGCCGAGCACCTGGAGATCCACACCGCCGACGCCCCGGGCGTCGCCCGTCTATCCACAACGCCGGCGCCGTCTTCGTGGGCCCCTACAGCCCGGTGCCCTTGGGGGACTACCTGGCCGGTTCCAACCACGTCCTGCCCACTGGTGGCACCGCCCGCTTCGCCGCCGGACTCAGTGTCATGGCCTTCCTCAAACCGGTCCAGCTCATCGAGTACGACGCTCAGGCCCTGAAGGCCATGACACCTGCGCTGGAGGTCCTGGCCACGTGCGAGGACCTGCCCGCCCACGGTGAGGCCGCCCGCGCCCGACAGGGGTGAAAAATCCATCCACGGAGGTCGCTGAGATCAATCTGTGATCTTCTGTGACCTTCTCGCCAGTCCGTCAAGGAGGAGGCTCCGGTTCCGAGGTGCCTCCTCCTTGAGGTTTCAATCGTTGTAATTCCGCCATTCAAGGTTCTTGTGAGGCTTCCTCCAATAACCTGTTGATCGGATAGTTGATCGACACAGTGTTGCGAAGCGTTATTCTATTGTTATATTTGGTTCTGGCGCACGGTGTGCCGTGCCCGACGGGCCTGAGTTCCCAATCCCGTCACCCCCGGGCACGCCGCACCGAGGCGTTGGCGCCGGCTGGCTCTGCCCGCTGCACCTGAGCGATGCCGGTCGGTGTCGGCCCCTACCCTTGGATCCCAGATGGATGGCCTCATGCACTACTCCCCATTCGCCGCCGGGACCGGAATGTTCGTCGTGTAGTACGTCGCCTCGGCAGGCTCCCTCCCGCTCATCGCCCGCTTCCTCATCGATTGCGCCGGGCTGGTCTTCGTCGCCATCCTGACCTTCTTCCTAGCTGACAACTTCCGGCGCGGCGCGCGGCCCTGCTTCCGCGCTCTGCGGCGGAACCATCGGGGAGTCATGCCCACCGACGCGGCAGCGCATGATGAGCCTGCGAGCCTGATGAGTAACCAGGCCCCGTTGACACGCATGGACCTCGGTCCCTCGAGCCCCCTGGGCATCCTCGACCGCATCGGTTGGTGGGGAGCCCTGGCAATGATCGCCGTCGCCCTCGTCTACACGCTCTTCATGCTGCTGGCCTCTCGAGGCTCCCAGGCACGGCGGACCCTCCTACCCGGACGCCCCTCTTCTCATCGTCATCCTCATGCCGTGCCTCAGCAGGCCGGTGATCGGTGCCAGCGTCAGGCGCCTGACCTCGATCCCCGACCCGGGACTGCGCATCATGGTGATCGACGACGGCTCCGACGACGACACCGCGCAGGTGGCCGCCCAGGCCGGGGACGAGCGCGTCGAGGTAGTTCGCCGTCGTCCCCCGCACGCCCGCCTGGGAAAGAGGCCCTCAACGACGCGCTGTCGATCGTGAGTCCCAGTGCACTCGGTGTCCCTCCTCCAGGGTCGTCACGTCGGGGTCACGGGACGCGACGGCCGGCTCGACCCCACGCCATCGGCGAGGTCCGCAAGGCCTTCGCCCCCCAGGAGGTCGGCGCCGTCCAGATGGGCGTGCGCATCAACAACCGCTTCGGCTCCTGCTCGCCCGCATGCAGGACATGGAGTTCGTCATCTTCACCGAGGTCTTCCAACGGGGAAGGCGCCGAGTGCACAGCGTCGGCATGGGCGGCAATGCCCAGTTCGTCCGCCTCAGCGCGCTCGACGCCCTGGGCCCCAGGCCTGGACAGTCCTGACCGAGGACTCGACCTGGGATCCGGCTCACAGCCACCAGCTGGACCAGCGGTTCTGGCACCGCCTCCGTCCACCAGCAGGGGCGTGACCAGCATGCGCCGCCTCATGCGTCGCGCACCCGCTGGTTTTCAGGGAAACCTCCAGGCGCTGCCTCCTGCGCTCCGTCGCCCGGGAGCAGAGGGGCCTGGGACCGACACGCTCGCAGATCCTCCCGCCCTACCTGCTTCTGACCGGGTCCCTGCTGACACTGTCCTTCCTCATCACGATGGTGACCGCCGGCGTGGCCGCGGTCCTGAGGTGGGAGCAGTCGTGGGCCTGGCTCGTGGGGGCCTACGTCATCGCCTTCGGGCCGGCGCTCGTCTACGCCTGGATCTACTGGCGCATCGAGCGCAGCCAGGGCCTGAACCTGCTCAAGGCCGTGGGCTACTCCCACCTGTTCGTCCTCTACGGGCTTCTCCCCAGCATCTACGGCTGGCGAGCCGTCGCCAGGGAACTGACCGGACGAACCGGGTGGGCCAAGACCGCCCGCGAGGCGGAGCCCGCGCAGGCCACCTACCCGACAACGCACCCGGCAACCTGACCGACGAGGAGTGAGATGACAGCACCCCCGGCACTCAGCACGCAGGAGTTCTTGACGGTCCCCGTCGCAACAGGATCCTGCGCCGCTCACTACTGGCCGGCTGCGTCCTGGCACTGATCCTAGGAGTCACCGTGTACTGCCACGCCAGAGAGACCGACGCCCAGGCCTGCTCCCAGTGGGAGATCATCTTCGACGGCTACGGCGAGGCCTCCTGCACCGACGGCCTGCTGCGTCTGAAGCCGACGTCGGCCAACTCCCAGGACAAGACCCATGCCGGACTGGCCAAGTCCACCACCGTCGAGGTCGAGGCCGGAGGCGTCCAGACCATCCACACCACGATGACCACCGTCAGGCAGCTCCGCGAGGACGGCAGTCCCAACGCCTGGGAGGTCGCCTGGCTTCTGTGGAACTACTCCGACAACAACCACTTCTACGCCCTGGCCCTCAAGCCCAATGGCTGGGAGGTCTCCAAGCAGGACACCGCTCTACGACGGCGCCCAGCGCTTCCTGTCCTCCGGCAACTCGCCCGCCTACCCGCCCGGAACGAGTCACGACGTCACCGTGACTGGTGGACACGACCAACCCCGCATCGATCACCTTCGTCATCACCATCGACGGACAGGAGCTCGGCACGGTGACCGACACCGAGTCCCCTTATCGGTCCGGTGCCGTGGCGGCCTACTGCGAGGACTCCGACGTCACCTTCACCCCCATCACCGAGGACCAGTGACCGCCTCGCAGCGGCCGGCTGCGCCAGATCCCGAATCCATCGCCCTCAGGATCTGCAGAGATTCCTACACCTGAGCGGAGAACCCATGACAACAGCCCCACGCAGCCAGAGCCCGGTCCTGCAGGTCGTCTCGTCTACGGCACCCGCCCGAGCCCATCAAGCTCGCCCCCTGGTGGCGGCGATGCGTGACGACGAGCGCTTCAACCCCGTCGTCATCGTCACCGGACAGCACCGCGAGATGCTCGACCAGGTCCACGAGTTCTTCGGCATCGTCCCCGACGACGACCTCGACATCCATGCCCCGGGACAGACCCTCACCCAGATCACCAACCGCTCTCTGCGCGGGGTGGGTCGGGCGATCGAGGCTCACCGGCCCGACGCCGTCGTGGTCCAGGGCGACACCACCTCCGCCTTCGCCGCCGCGCCCGCGGCCTTCTACCGACGAGGTCCCGTCCTGCACGTCGAGGCCGGCCTGCGCACCGAGACATCTCCTCACCCTTCCCCGAGGAGGCCAACCGGCGCCTCATCAGCCAGCTGACCACGCTGCACCTGTGCCCCACCGCCACCAGCCGGGACAACCTGCTGGGTGAGCGCACAGACCCGCAGCGCGTGCGCGTCACCGGCAACACGGTGATCGACGCCCCTGGTCGCCGTCGACCGCCGGGTCCCTCCACCGGACGAAACTGGCAGCAGCGCTGGAGGACGGCTCCCGACGGGTCGTGCTCGTGACCGCCCACCGCCGCGAGTCCTGGGGGGAGCCGATGCGGGCGATCGGACGCGCCGTCGTCCGCCTGGCCGAGCAGCACCCCGAGGTGCTCTTCGTGCTGCCGGTCCACCGCAACCCCAAGGTCCGCGAGGCCCTCCTGCCGCAGATCGAGGGCCACGGCAACGTCATCTGGTGCGACCCGCTCGAGTACGGCGCCTTCTGCGCACTCATCGACCGCTCCGACGTCGTCCTGACCGACTCCGGAGGCGTCCAGGAGGAGGCCCCGGCACTGTCCAAGCCGGTCCTGGTCATGCGGGACAACACCGAGCGTCCCGAGGCCGTCGCCCTCGAGGGTGGCCGAGCTGGTCGGAACCGATGAGGACCGCATCGTCGAGAGGGTCTCCGCCCTGCTGACCGATGAGGCGGCGTACACGGCCATGGCTCAGGCCGCCAACCCCTACGGCGACGGACACGCCTGCAAACGCATTCTGGCCGCCACCGCCGCCCTGTTCGGGCGCGGTGTTCCCCTTCCCGAGTTCGAGCCCGTTCCCACCTCATCCAAGGAGGACTCATGATCGTCCCAATCATCCCGTCCGCCCGACGCCGCCGCTGCGCGCTGGCCGCCATCGCGTTGTGCCTGGGCACCTCCATAGCATCCGTCGGTCCTGCTCAGGCCGCCCCGCCGCCGGGCTGGGCAGTGCCCCGATCGCGGCGGGTGACCGCCGCGGCCCAGGGCAAGGGCTGTAATGGAGCCAACGACGCCGACCCGGCCAAGAAGGCCCTGCCGGCTCCGCCCGAGCCCGCCGCCGCGGCCAAGAAGGAGCTGCCCCTCAAGGGAGACAAGCAGGCCGACGTGGACCTGAACAAGGCCGCTGCCGCGGCGGGGCAGGTCCAGCTGCGCGACCTGACCCAGAACGCCCGGAGGTGCCGGCCAGCGCCGTCAGCGCTTCTCAACCAGGATGCGGGACCGGCCTCGACACTGGTCCTGTTCGACAGACCGGCGACTACGCCAAGCTGGGGAGTACTACGCCCTGAGCATGGGCACTCTGGCCAGCCACCCGGGAGCCGTGACGACCCTTCCCGTCAAGGACTACGTGGCCGGCCTGGCCGGACGCTTCTCGAACGTGGTCTACGTCGGCTCCACCTATGACGAGCCCCTTCCCCGGGCCTTCATCGACGACACCCTCACCGGCAACATCCCGGTGATGTGGTCCGGCTTCAACATCTGGCAGCTGACCAAGACCGACGCCGACCGCGCCGCCTTCACCCAGCGCTACGGCTGGATCGCCACTTCCTACATCGACTCCACCGACCGGGTCACCAAGATCAGCTACAACGGAGCCTCCCTGAAGCGCAACGAGCTCAACACCGGTGGGATCGTCGCCCCGCACATCACCCGTGAGCAGGACGTCAAGGTCCTGGGGCGGGCGGAGTGCTCCAAGCCCGACGGCGCCGCCACCGCCTGCGCCTCCGTGGCCCAGTCCGGGACCAGTTCCTTCCCCTGGGCCGTCAGCTCCTCGGGCCTGACCTTCATCGGCGAGATCCCGCTGACCTATCTCGGGGAGCAGGACCGCTACATCGCCGCCGCGGACATCCTCCTGGACGTCCTCCAGCCCAGCGCCCAGCAGTACCGGCAGGCCGCCGTGCGCCTGGAGGACATCACACCGGACAGCGACCCCGAGGAGCTCCAGGCGATCGTCAACTACCTCCACAGCGAGAACGTGCCCTTCCAGATGGCGGTTGTGCCGATCTACACCGACCCCAAGGGCACCGAAAACAACGGCGCCCCCAAGGAGATCACCCTCGAGGACTCCCCGGAGCTGGTAGCCGTCCTCCAGACGCCGTGGGCAAGGGCGGAACGATCATCCAGCACGGCACCACCCACCAGTTCGGCACCCTGGACAACCCCTACAACGCCGTCTCCGCGGACGACTTCGAGTTCATCCGCTCATGGTGCTCGGCCACGAACGACACGAAGGCGCCGGCCGTGACTGCCAGGACAACTCCTTCGTCCAGATCGGCGGCGCGCTGCCGGGCACCTCCAGGCAGTGGGCCTCCGCGCGCGTCGATCAGGGCCGACAGATCTTCGGCAAGGTCGGACTGCCCACACCGGAGATCTTCGAGACTCCGCACTACTCGGCCACCCGTGAGTCCTACGAGGGCATTGGTGAGCGCTACCAGGTGCGCTATGAGCGTGAGCTGCTCTACGCCGGGACGATCACCAGTACCCAGGCCGGTCCTCACGACTACTACGGCCAGTTCTTCCCCAACGCGGTCAACGACCCCTACGGGACCCACGTGCCGCCGGAGAACCTGGGCAACTACGAGCCCAACGAGATCAACCAGCACCCGCCGCGCCTGGCCCAGGAGGTCGTGGACGCCGCCAAAGCTCAACCTCGTGAACACCCACGCCACCCGCCAGCTTCTTCTTCCACCCTACTACCCGCTGCCCGAGCTGAAGAAGATCGTCGCCGGGATCAAGGCCGAGGGGTACACCTTCGTCCCGGCCTCAGAGCTAAAGTGACGATGGCGGTGACCGCGACACCGAACCGCAAAGGCTCCACCCTGCGGAACCGTCCGGTCAGAAGGGTTCTCAAGAGACAGGAATAATGTCCCATGACTCTTGAGGCGAACCGCAGAATGGCGCTGGCGCTCCTGGGCGCCGGGGTTCTGGGAACGTCAGTGTCCTCCTGTGGTCACGGGCGCGTGGGCACTCCACCAGCCACGGGCGACGGGGCAACAACCACCCACCTGAGCCTCCACCTCACCGATGCCGAGGGCAACGCGCTCAGCCTCGAGGTGCTGCGACGCATCCAGTCCAACGGCAAGGGCGAGGTCGGCTACGACGACGCCCTGCTGGACGCCACGACCCTGGAGGCCATCGCCGTCGGGCCGCTCTACCAGGACGAGGACGGCGCCATCGGCATCGACGTACCCACGGGGCGCGCCTGCACCCTGACGATGTCGTGGCCCACCAGTCACGGCTACTCGGCTCTGATGGCGGACCTGCCGGCCTCCGGTGAGCACGACCTCCTGGAGGTGGCGGCCAGGACCCTCCACTAACCGCCAGGCCGAGCGCTACCAGCAGGCCGCCGCGCAGGGGCATCAAGGGCGCCGACGAAGCGGCGACGTTGCGGGCCTCCGCCCAGCAGTTCTTGGACGCCTGCACCACGGCTCAATCCTGGGCGGACCGGGGCCGCCTGGCGAACTCGGCCCTGGGTCGGCCGCCGGGGCCCAGATGGCCCTTGGACCGGGCGCTGGTGGCTCCAGGCCCGCCGCAGGACGCCATCATCGGGGTGACGTTCACCGCGTGCCCACCAGCCGCGGAGATCACCGCCGCCTTGGCCCCGGGCGGACCGGGAGGCGGCAAGCGGAAGGTCTCGGCCCGCCTGGTGATCGGCGATCCCCACGATGCCCAGGAGATGGCCGGCTGGCGCGCCACGGTGGACTCGCTCCACGCACAGGAAGGCCTGGCCCTGGCTCAGATCTGCGACTCTCCTGACATGGCCGCCCTGGACGACACGGCCTGGGACACGCGGGTCGACACCCTCCTCAGGGCGCTTCCCGATGTCGACACCTGGGAGATCGGCAACGAGATCGGCGGGGACTGGCTGGGTGCAGGAGCGGTGGCCAAGGCCCAGCGCGCAGCCAAGGCCGTGCGTGAGCGCACCAGCGCCACGACGGTCCTGACCCTCTACTACCAGCCTCGGGCAGGCCGACTCGCGTTCTCCTGTTCAGTTACGTCACCAAGAGGTCACGCAGCCGATCAGGGACCTGGTCGATGTCGTCGGACTGTCCGTCTACCCCCAGCTCCACCCGCTGGGTACAGCCGCCGACCGGGTCCTGTCCACCCTGGACGCCGCCTTCCCGACCTCGCGGATCGCCGTCACCGAGCTGGGCTACGGTGGCCAGGACCCGAACAGCGGCCCCATGGTGGTTCTCGTCGGCCTGACCCGGTCGTGGCTCCGCACCGCCGTCGCCGAGCATGTCACCGGTGCGGCGCTGGGGCCGGGCCGATGCCTGGGGAGCGCCCTTCTGGTGGTACTACCTCGAGGACCAGATCGGAACCCCGGCGCAGGTGGCTCTCGCGCTGGCAGCCGCCTCCACGGGTTCTGATGCGACGAGGCCGGGATGAGGCCGCCCTGCTGCGCGCCCTACCTGGCCCACCGCTGCGCACAGGGTGGACCGACGCTGCGCCGCCCGGCAGCAGGGACGCCGCCACCGTTGAGCGTCCAGCCGGAAATCGCCCAGTCATCCACCAGGATCACCGCGGCGCCCGCGCAGAAGCCTCGCGCGCCTGCGTCTGCCACGCCTCGAGCGTCAGGGCTGCGGGCCACCTCCGCCAGGCGGAACGCCGACCCCACGTCGTCGGCGTGGCGGCTCCGTCTGGTGGGCGATCCCCAGCGGCTGGCTGAGCCCGGTTGCCATCGGCGCGACCCAGCTGGCGGACCAGACAGCCGAGCACGAGGTCCACGATGACGGCGATGCGGCTGCACCGGCGCCTTGGCGGCTCGGAGCTGGTTCAGAGCCGCCTGGGAGATCGGTGTCGGACCGCCTGCCGTCTCGATGATCTCTCCGAGCCGGTCCACCACCTCCAGCACCAGCGGTCTCGAGGAGTCGGAGTCCTCACCGTCCTGACCGAGGCCACCAGCTCCCGCAGCGCGCCGAGCGTCCCCAGCCCGTCCAGACGACCCACACGGCCAGACCGGGTCCCCGCCTGCTCGTCGGCACCGATACGACCCTGTACCGCCCAGTCCCAGACGATCCATCCCGGTGGGCCACTGACGGCGCGGCCGCAACTCGACCCCGGCGCGGCTGAGCGCATGGTGAGCGGCAACGACCTGCTCCACACCGGGAGCCTCGGGCAGACCAGGCCTCGCACAGTGTCGCAGGCCTGCAGCGCCATCCCCTGCGAGGTGCGGATCGTCGAGCAGGATCTCAGGAACGCCATCCGCCAGGGCGCGCGCTCGCGGAGTCGGGCACTCTGCCCGAGCCGCTCATAGAAAACCATCGCCTCCTGCCTCCGCCAGGCGGGCGGCATCCACTGGCATAGCGCTCGGCGTCGTAGGACCGGGGCTCGCCGGTGACTCCAGCCGCCACGAACCCTGCGGACGGCGCCGTCGACGTCAAGGACCTTGAGCATGGACTCCAACCGGTTGCGCCGCAACGACGTGACCGTCTCCAGAGCCGCCGTCGACATCGGTCCGGCCCCGCGGCCGCGTTGCTCCAGCCCTCCAGGACCAGCGGACCTGCCGCCTCGGGAGGAAGCCTGCGAGCCGAAATCCACCCAGATGGCGCGGTCTCCAGCACCCGGGAGCAGAACCACCTCGGCGGTCCACGCCCCGACCGGCACGCCCCACCTGCTGGTAGCTCACTGGTGAGGACGGGTGCGCCCACGTGCACCACGAAGGCCAGGTCCGGCTTGTCGTGAACCCATCCCCAGGGGCCGAGGTGGCCACCCAGCGCCCTGACCCGGCTGGCCTTGAGATCTCCTCCAGACGCTCCTCGCTCGGCGGCGTCCGTCCTGCCCTGCGTGGCGGGCCACCTCCACCGGCTCCCGAGCGTACTCGGCGACCTCCAGCGCCGCCGGAGACGGCGAGTGACGATGCTCCGCTGCCGGGGCGTCCTGCAGCTGTGCGCCAGGCCAGGCGGGTGGCGGCGTCCGGCAGGACCTTGACAGTGCAGGGAGCGGCGTTCCAGGGAGCCGCGCAGCACAGGATCCCGGGGAGTCGTCCGAGCCATCGGCCCCGGTCGCGTCCCAGGACGCCCCCAGCTGCTCGGCGACGTCGGCACTCGACGGGCGTTCGCGGTCGCCGTGGTCGCCAGGACCGCCGTGTGCGTCGGCGGTACCCGGCCAGCAAAGGTGCGAATGCGCCGATAGTCGGCGGGAAGTCGCCCCCCAGTCCGAGATGCAGTGCGCCTCGTCGATGACCGACCAGCAGGGCTGCCGCCAGGCGCGCGGGATCTCGTCACGAACGCAGGGTTGTTGAGCCGCTCGGGGAGACCAGCAGGACATCCACCCGCCCGCACGCACCTGGGTCTCGATCCTCCCACGGGGTGACGTTGGCCGAGTTCATGGTCACGGCCCGGATCCCGCACGCTCAGCGGCGGCGACCTGATCGCGCATCAGGGCAGCGGCGCAGGATGATGACGCTCGTCACCGGACGACTCCTGGACCGGCTGCACCTGCATCGAGGGACGGGCGTGGCAGCGCCCGGTCGCCGCCGCAGCCCTCACGCAGCAGCGCTGCCGCCACGAAGTACACGGCTGACTTTTGCAGCCAGTGCGCTGGACCACCAGGGCCGCGACGGTGGCGAGCGAACGACGCCTCGATCGCCTGCCACTGGTCCTCGCGCAGCAGCGCGACATCGCTCCGGCCCACGAGCCTCGCGCAGGACGGCCTCGCGCGCCTCACGCAGCAGCGAGGCAGTGGCTGCGAGCGTCGGTGCGCCAGTACGGTCCCTGAAAGTCCTGGATCGCCATGGGCCCACGGTAACGCGGCGATCGCGCAGAGGCTCGGGGCCTTTTGGATACTTGGCCGCGGACCTCCTCATCGCTCGCCCGTCCTGGGCATCCCGCCATTGCATGACGGCCTCCCAACTCAGTGACCGCATCGGTGTCGCCCCGGCGCGAGTCCTTCTGGCGGGCGACGTACGGCGGTCGGTTTCCCGCCCTTCATCCCGGCGAGTCGAGCGGACCCAGGTGGTCCTCGAGGCGAGTCCTGCGCTGCTGTGCTCGACGGCGAGACATCTCGACCATCGTAACTTCCGTCGAGAGCTCGTCCCGGTGGGCGGTGCTGGCCATCCCGCTGGTGGCCCCTGTCCGCCGCGGTCATCGGTGGCGCCACCTCTGGTCCTGGGACTCTCCCTGCCCGCGATCGCCATGGGGGCGATCCTCCAGCCCACCGGACGCCGGTCGCGTCTCCATCGCGCGCCGGCTGGGAGTCTCACGCGCATCAACACCGTCCTGGAGGAGCTGCTCAACGACGCCACCGCCCGCTGATCTCTCCTCGGCCGCTCGGCGGCCACCTCGGAGCAGGGCGGCGTCCGGAGGCGTGCTGGGCGGTTTCGCCGCGGTCCCCGTCGCCCTGGTGTGGGCGTGCCTCGTCGGCGAGGAGTTCAGCGGATGCGCTCCCGTCACCGACCCCACCGTGGATACCGGTCCTGTCCTCACCGTTCCCTTCCTCGCGTAGCGATCCCGGCCGAGGCACATGCTGTACGCTCGGGCCTGGTGGCCGCCTCGTCGCCAGCGACTCATCACCGGTCACCGTGGCCCCGGATGCTTCCGTCGCCCACCGGGTGGCCTCTCGCACCAACTAGCACCGTCGAGCTCACCTGGCAGGACTCATCTTCCTGTTCATGGGGCTGGAGTTCTTCGCATCGCGTGGAAGGTGGACGCTCGGATCCTCGGGCGTTCGCGGCCGTCGAGTCGCCGTCCTCCGCCGGGCACGTCACCGTCGTCGTCCGGGCTCTCGTCGTCGCCCCGATGCTCCAGCCTCCTCAGCCACCGCACGGCGCGCTGGGCGGTCCACTGGGAGGAGAACGAGGAGGCCATCCACAGTTCAGAACCGCTGCGCGCGCATGTGCTGCGGTGAGGCGGATCCACAGGTCCCGTGGGACTCGCCGCCGCTGTCCAGGTCCAGCGCAGCTCCGCGAGACCAGCCACGAGGCATCGCGGCGCGCCCGCCGATCTCCAGCCGGGCCGACGTCGAGGAGCCGACCTGGACTACTTCGCCGCAGATCCCTGCGTTCCCGTGAGGCGCGTCATCGTCTGGGCGGGCTGCGCGGCGCGCGTCACCCGCGGCGGCCCAGACTCCGACCGGGCACCACGGCGCCGCACCGGCGCTTCCTCCTGGGTGGCCGGCTCGCTTGACGCTTCAGGGCCTGACGCCCTTTGCCGGCGCTGGTGCGCTGTCCGTCACGCGATGGCCGGTTCCCGCCGACGAGGAGGAAGGGCAGCCGCCATCTCGCTGTGGTCAACGCCGCCCGTGACGTCGTCGAGCGATGGTACCATCCGCCGCCGCGCGTCTACGGGGCCGTCGCCACCAGCGTCGAACCGCCGTTGCGTCCGCGTCCCACCGCAGGCCGAAGGACGGCTGTCCTCGAGAGCCACGCCGCCTTCGAGCGACGGCGGGAAATGGACGTCCTCGACCCCGTCTCAGATGAGCGAGAACCTCAGCCCAACGCTCGATCGACACAGCTCCTGCTGCGGCGCGGAGGCACGACGTCGTTCTCTCACCCGGCCGCAGTCGCCCGGGCATGGACAACGGCGGTAGCGACGGACTCGCCCCGATGCGAGAGAGCGCGCCCTGGACATGATCCAGCGCTCAGCGCGAGGCCTCCTGGACGCCGGGTGACGAGGGGCCTGTACTCAGCGACTCTGGAGCACGCCCTGGACCGCCTCGACTTCCAGGAGATCATGCGCTGACCAGCGCGCCACCGACGAACTGAGTCGGATCCCGCCTCCCAGTGGTGTCATCCGGTGACGGATCCCGACCATGCCTGGAGACGGGGCCGTGAGACTCAACCCGTGAGCGCGAACCTGCCCTGAGACCCTGACCTGAGGGCGAGGCCCTGCCGCAGCCTGGGATCGACGTCCTGTGCGGCTGAACGTCCAACGAGAAATCCTACCGCCCTCGACGGCAGTCATCGAGGTCGATCGCCACCGCCGTGCCGGGCCGCCCAGGGCCTCAACCGCTACCCGGGCGCGACTTCCCCGAGCAGCGGGCGCTCGCGGACTGAACCTCGAGGCCGAGCCCAGTGCCTGACCCCTGAGCAGATCTGGGCCGCCAACGGCTCCAACGAGGTCATGCTCCACGTGTCCCAGGGCCTCGGCTGAGTCGGGCGCACCTGCCCTGACCTTCACCCCCACGTACTCGATGTGCGGGTACGCCCGCAAGCACCCTGACCGACTACGTCACGCCCGCGCCGCGACGACTTCACGCTCGACGTCGAGACCGCCCGTGGCCGCGAGATCAGCGAGCCTGCGACCGGCCGTCGTCATCCTGGCCAGTCCCAACAATCCCCACCGCGACCGCCGCTGACGCTGGAACGCACCGGATCCTGAGGGCGGCCCGGGTGCCACAGCGCCCTCTGCTCAGGCAGATCGCTCGCCGGCGGGCCAGCGACCGCGTCGTCGTCATCGACGAGGCCCTACGCCGAGGTTCCGCCGTCCCGGCGTGCCCAGCGCCCTGGGCATGCTGGGTCAGCCCAACCGCACCTGGCTGTCACCGCACCATGTCCAAGGCCTTCGGAGCCGCGGCCTGCGCCTGGGCTACCCTGGCGCCGACCGCGCCCTGGTCGACGCCTGCGCATCGTTGCGCCTGCCCTATCACCTCTCCGCCGTCACCAGGCCGCCGCCCTGGCTGCCCTGTCCCCACGGTGATGAGCTCATGTGCTCAGGTCGCCTCCCCTGCGACGAGCGCGACGCCCTGGTGGCCTGGCTGCGCGTGAGCTGACCGCCCACGAGTCAGATGCCAACTTCGTCCTGTTCGGGCCGTTCCCGACCGCGACGCCGTCTGGCAGGGCCTGCTCGACGCCGGTCCTCATCAGCGTCGTCGGCCCCGGCGAGGCTTCCCTGCAGGCCAGAAATCGCACGCCTGAGGAGATGGGCCGCTGCGCAGCCCTGCTACTGGTCATCGGAGCGTGACGCCGAGCTGACGCACGCGCACGGGAGCCGAGGACCGGTAGGGTTGCTACCGGTTGACATACCTAGGGAACCAGTACCGCTGAAAGCACGGACACACGATGCTGAGGAAGCACCACGAGCCGCACCGCGCGCATCGAGCGCGACCCACGAGTGAGTCCAGCGTCGTCGTCGAGATCAACCCTCGACGGCGACGCCCGAGCCGACATCTCCACCACGTCGCTACCCGACCACATGCTCACCGCCCAGCGCCACCCTCATCGACATCACGGTGCGCGCCACCGGTGACACCGACATCGACGTGCACCACACCGTGGAGACACGCTATCTGATCGGCGGGCCCTGCGTGGCGCTGGGTGACAAGCGCGGCATCCGTCCGCTTCGCGGGTGAGGCAGTCCCCTGGACGAGGCCCTGTGCCCATGCGGTCGTCGACATCTCGCGTCCCTTTCCCTGGTGCATGAGGGCGAGGTCCGAGGCTCGTCCACCACCTCATCGGGGGCCACTTCACCGGCACATGATGCGCGTCACGATCCTGGAGGCCATCGCCTACCACGCCGGCATCTGCCTGCACGTGCGCGTGCTGTCCGGGCGCGACCCCCACCACATCGCCGAGGCCGAGTTCAAGGCCCTGGCTCGAGCCCTGCGCGCCGCCGTGGAGGACGATCCCCGTGTCGAGACCATCCCGTCCACGAAGGGAAGTCTGTAATGGACCAGACGACCCTGATGGGAACCAGGACCGCCAGCGCGATCTGGACGCCGAGTTTAACCGCCCTCATGGGCGATGTCCGAGATCCCGACGACCTCTGGCGGTTGACGAGCCTGAGGCGCCTGAGGCCCGCATGGGCAGGACCGGGGACGGCCTGCAGAGGATGCCCGTCCTCGAGTCGCTGATCCGGGGCAGGCGGCCTCGGGAGTCGAGTCCTCACGATGTCCCTCATAACACCTACCACCCTCTCAGTGAGGCGGACGGGGGAGTGCAGGCCCCTGACGGCTCCTCGCGGCTCACCGACGCCCAGGAGGCGCAGATCGCCGCGGCGGCCGACTCCTTGAGCTCCTACGGATCCGGTGGGTCCGGCGATCAGGCCCGAGGGCGGTCAAGGTCGCCGGTCGTCGCGACGCCGCTGAACCGGGCAGACGGGCTGGCGGGCATGTGCTCGCCCTCCTGGACCTCGGACTGCACCGTGGTGCCTCTCCAGCAGAGCCTTCGCGGTCAAGCAGTTCGTCTCGGCCCACTCGGACTGGGACGTGGCCGAGCTCCTGGGCGGATCCGACTCCGAACCGCGCAGAGGCCGCCGGGCCTGGCCGCCCAGCTCTCCGCCTTCACCGAGCCGGCGCGGTGCTGCGCGACCGCCGACCTGGCCACCGACGTCGGTATCGAGTCCGGCCTGTCGGAACGATCACCGCCCGTCACTTCACCAACGGGCAGCCTGGTGAGGAGGCATCGGCGGGGCTCTCCCGCCTCCATGGACCAGGTCGTCGAGACGATGCTTCTGGGCGTCATCGACGCCGACGACGTCCCCCGGCGCCGTGAGGTCCTCGAGATCAAGGCGCCTCGGGCGATGCGTTGGTTCGGCTGCGAGGCTGCGCCAGTCCCCACGCAGTGAGGATCGGAACTCACCTGCTGCGCACTGCGAGCGCGGGCACTATTATCCTAGCCGGCTGTACGAGCTCGTCCGCTGCCCGCCCGCGGGTCCGAGGCGATGACGGGAAAGCCCGCTCGCCCTGGCGTTCCAGCCGCTCGCGGGCCGAGCACCGATGTGCTGATCGCCGCCCGTACTGTTGCAGCCTGCCGAGGTGCAGGTGTGTCTGCACGTTGGGGATCGGCAGGCGATCGTCGTCACTGGAGCCCGAGGTGCTTTCCGCCAGCGTCCCCACCTCGTAGACCCTCCCAGGATGGGGCTGCTGCAGTCCACCTTCTGGCCGTGGTCTGCCCAGACGGACGTGGTGCCGGCCAGACAGGTCCCCGACCGGATGCGGCGCGAGGGTGTCCCGTCTGACCCGAGTGAGGGACCGGGCCGACGCTGCCCGACGCCCTGGCAGAGCCCGCCTGTCCCGGCTGTTGAGACGGCGGGAGCCAGCCAGTGCACTGCCATCCAGCCGGCGCCCAGCCCGATGACGAGGCCGACGATAGCGCTCCACGGTCCCGGCGCGCAGCCTGATCTGACGACGCTCGCGTGTGGTGATCTGATGGACCTGCCCGCGCCCGTCACTCTCCGCCCGCTCGAGAGGCGTTCAGCGAGTCCGGCGACGACACCGGCATCGACGACTGCTCGTAGCACTCCAGCCTGGCCGGAGAGCGCCGACGGTGCGGACTGCGCAGAGCGGGCGGATCGACGTGCCGAGACGTTGCGACGGGTGGAGGTGCCAGACCTGCCCGACCAGCTGCAAGGATGGTCACGGCGCCGCTGACGACCAGGTTTGCGTCCGGAGCAGTTCGACCGAACCTGCCCCAGGCGAGCGCAGTGAGCCCGGTGCCGTCCCCAGTGAGAACTGGTCTGCCGGATCCGGCGCCTATGCGCCTCTGCTCTGGAGCACGGGAAGCAGGATCTCGGGAAACGTTCAGGTCACTGGAGGTTCGAGGCGCATCGAGGAGCGGACGATCTCGGCAGGCTTCGCTGCGCCGCCGGGTCGCGTCTGGGCCTCGCCCGTCAGCAGAGCAGGACCGCCCCCATGGACTCACGCTCGCCCATCCTCGGGGCCGGGACTGGTCAGCATGAGGCCTCGGCGCGGCGAAGTCAGGTCAGGCACTCAGGGTGACGAGTGGTCTCTGCCCTCGCAGCTGGACCGAGGCGATGCCGGTCTGACGAGCTGCAGAGCCGGTGAGCTGAGTCAGGAAGGATATTGGCGGGCTTTGACGTCCGGCGTGACGCCATGCGCGTGGCTGCTCCCAGTGCCGAGCGGCCGCGGCTCCGCCAGCGCGCAGTGCGGCGTCCGATGCGGGTGTCGGTCCGCGCGATACGAGGTCGTACAGGCTGCCGCGCAGCAGCTCCATGACCAGGTAGGGCACGCTGGTCGGGCAACTGCCGGTGTCCGACCAGAGACCGCATGGATGCCCTGGGCATCCGTGGAGGCCGCCTGCGCCTCGGCATGAACCGCCGTCCTGTGCGCGGATCGTCCGAGGGCGGGAGTCGACCTTGACGGCGACCGGACGTCTCCAGAGAGTCACAGCCGGCATGAGACCGTGGCGAAGCACTCCTCGCCTAGCACCGGTGATCCGCACCCCGGGGATGGAGAACGGTAGCCACTGTGACTCACCAGATCCGCGCAGGTACTGAGTGGCCGCCCCGAGGAGTGGCTCGCCGAGGGTGATGGCAGGAGCTGGCGGTACGCCGACGAAAGGCGGTGTGCGAAGACGGGCGCCTCGCACGTGCGGGAACTGCATGCTCACGGACAAATCCTCGCCCATGTTGGAGGTTTAGCGAAAGGAAACCGGCCGCTCAGTGTCAGATCGGGCATGGCACCTCAACCGACCGGTTGAGGACCGTCGAAGACCTGTCCGGAGCGCGCCTGAAACTGTTGCGCACACACCGTAGCGTCCGGATCCGCGCATGTCAGTGGTTGTTTCCAAGTGTGAGGAGCCTCCCAGAACGATCTGCTGGGACGGTAGGCATGTCACATGCAAGCGCCCTGAGTCTGCGTCTTGTCCTACGATCCGGCAATGTCCGTTCGCGCGTGCCCTGAACGCGTGGAGTCGCAGGCTGTCTCGACCCAACGACTCACGAGGTCACCGAGGCCGATGGCCTGGTGGTTCCGGGACGTCGGTGCCTTCCGCGCGGTCATGGACCCTGCGGGCGGTCGATGCCCCGCCTTATCGAGCAGCGCCTCGCCGGCGACGGCCCGGTCCTGGGAATCTCGTGGGCATGCGGGTCATGCCCGACCGATCCGAGGGCACGGACCACCGAGGAGGGGCCTGGGGCAGTGGCCCGGAACGGTGACCAGGCTGCAAAGCCGACGTCGTCCCTCGCATATGATGGAGCCGTCCGCCCGCAGGACTCGGTACTGTTCGACGGCGTCGCCGACGAGCGCTACTTCGTCTACCCTACGCGGCGCCCAGGACCCTGCCGAGTCGTCTCGCTCGGCCCGACCCGGCTGCCCCGGGCCACCTGGGCGACCCATGGGCAGACTTCCTCGCCGCCGTCGAGAACGGCCCAGTGCGCCTACAGTTCCATCCTGAAGTCCGGCGACGCGCGCGCAGCCCACTGCGCAACTGGATGACAGAGCCTGAGACCACCCGATCCACGCTCGAACCAACCACGACCACCGTGGAGGAAAGCCAGTACTCACCCTACTTCCGCCGTCGACGTCGCCGATGGCAAGGCCGTCCGGCTCCTCCAGGGAAGGCTCGCCTGAGACGGACCATGGCAGCCTCGTCGACGCCGCCCGAGACTGGGTGCGGGCTGAGGCCGAGTGGATTCACCTGGGTGGACCTCGATGCGGCGCGGTGGCTCCAACCCGATGCTCTCGCGCATTGTCGGTGAGGTCGGCATCAGGTGGAGCACTCCGGTCCATCGCATGACACGCACTCGCTGCAGCGCTGGCTGGCGCCGCCCTGGTCAACCTGGGCACGGCGGCCCTGGAGGATCCTGAGTGGACCGAACGCGTCATCGCCGAGCACGGCTTCAGATCGCTGCGTCGGCCTCGATGTCCGCGGAACGACTCTGGCGGCCCGCTGGCTGGACCAGGAGGTGGCGACCTGTGGGAGACCCTTGACGCTCCAACGCCGCCGGATGCACGTCGTGTCACCGACGTCGACCGTGACGGCCACGAGCGGTCCCCAACACCACCGCTCACCGAGGTCTGCCAGCGCCCCGCAGCACCGGTGGTCGCCTCGGGCGGCATCGCCCACCTCGATGACCTGGTCGCCGCGGCGCCTGAGACCCGCTGGGGCTGGAGGGCGCCATCGTCGGCAGGGCGACTCTAACGGCAACTTCACGCTCCGGGAGGCGCTGGCCGTGGCCGGTGACGAGGATGCCGTGCAGCCGTCGAAGGAACGTGCCTGAACTGCTCGCCTGCGCCGCCCGATCGCGCCGTGCGATGCTGTGCAGCCTGCCGACGTCCAGACGCTTCGGGCGCTGCCAGTGCCTGATGACATGTCGCAGCGCGGTGGCGAAGACAACGCCAGTGGCCGCTGCAGGTAAGCGCAGATAACAGCCGGGTGATCGGGTCCCAGCGGCAGCGCCCAGCGTTCGACGATGGCGGTGGAGGCCGCCATGCGCAGCGGCACGCTCGCCGGCCGCGTGAATGACGAGCACGGGCGCAGGGCAGGGTCGCCGCCGATCTCGGCGGCAAGAGGCTTCACCGGGATCGGCTGTACGCCGCTTTCCAGTATCCGGCGGGCGCCCTGGCTCAGGTAACGGGAGGTCGCCGTCCTCATCTCGGCGTGGTCCACGGTGCGGGGCGGGCGTCGCCCCGGGTCGAGCAGGTGCGTGACGGCCCGCCGCAGTGACGATCCCGCACGATCATCGCTGCCGCGCCGCGTCCGCTCAGGGGTGGGTCAGCCCCAGCCACACCTGGCTCATCTCCCGCCATGATCGGGAAGGAGACGCCTCGCCTGCAGACGGCTCTCGGCGTTCTGCCGCCTTCCGCGGTGTGCAGGATCGGTGAAAGACGTCTGAACCGGCTCTGGTCTGCGGGGCGCTGGAGCATCTCCGATCTGCGCGCGCCAGATCGCTGACACCCTCCACGTCGTCGCTGGGGCGATCGGCTGCCGACACGGACCTCGACGGGGAGTAATGGGGCCGCCCTTCTTGAGCATCATCTCCCGCGTCCCCACCAGCGCGACCGGTGCACGGAGATGCCGAAGTCACGCGCGAGCCGAGGCGGCCCCGAGTGGAAACGGCTCATCCTCCCGTCCGTGGAGCGAGTGCCTCGGGGAAGATGAGAATGCTCATCGACCTGCCACCCTGAAAGCTGGCCAGCGTTCCCCGCAGGCTCCTCGTAAGGCCCCTGCCGCCGCGCCGTACCGGGTAGGCGCCCAGCAGTCCCTGGCCACCGAGGCGAGCGAGGCGACGGGTGAACCAGTAGTCCCTGGGCACGACCGTGACCACCCGCATCGAGGGTGGGGGAGGCGCTCATCATGGCGATCGTGTCAGCATGGGAACCATGGTTGGCGACGACGACTTGTGCCGTCGGCCTCGAACTTCGCCTCAACCCGCACGCCGAACGGGAGCGATGACGGCGGACCAGAAGCGCTGACGCAGCACCGCCCGCCAGGTGACCTTCTGGGTAAAGCTCTGCTGATCGATCGCAGTCGGTGCCCGCCGAGCGATCCCGGCGGGATCCGGCACTCGAGGCATCTGAGGAGGCATCGGGCTGCTTTCTGTGGCCAGGTGCGGGCGATGGAAGGAGGCGTCATCAGAACCGGTGATGTGGACGGCTGGAGGTGGCAGGTACAGCAGAGCAGCGAGCGCGTGGTGCGCTCACCCGAACGACAGCGGCCAGGAGGCAGGACCAGGAGCAGGGAGTCGACGCGGTCCGTGAAGCCTCCGAACCCGTGCAGCCAGGCGTGGCGTCCTTGACGCGGCGGCGCCGCTGACGAGCGGACGGCAGAAAGATCACGCGGGACGCGCAGACCGACGGCGATCACCAGGCCGCACGCTGTGGCCCAGCAGGGTGAGGATGAGCGGCGCTCGACGACGCTCACGTGTCCACGAGAGCGTCTTGTTCGTGCGACAAGGGGGACAACGGGCGGCGCGCCCAATGCCATCGGGCGCAGGAAGGTGCCGGCCCGCGCGGCTGCACGTCTGCTGCCGCAGCCGCGAAGGCGATAGGGAACGCGTCCGTGCCACAGGACTACCGAGTGCGCCAGGACCAAGAATCCAGCTCGAGGCGAAAGCCGGTAACGCCATCGCCCGCCTCCAGGCCGCAAGCTCGACGTCGCCGGCCAGGACCGCGGGCACGGCGCACACGAGCACCGTGAGCGGGGCGAGCGCCGCGGGCCCGCGCAGCCAGGCGGCCAGCGGATAGAGCCACCGCCAGTGACGCCAGCATCGTGAGTCTCATCCTGGACGCGGCCGAGTGAGCCGGGAGAGCCTCACCGAACCGCCTGCATCCCGCGGGCGGCGGCGAGCAGCGCCGCCGTCTGTCACGACAGATCGGGGACGCCGACCGCCGGGATGATGATGGCAGGTGGTCCAGCGGCGGCGCAGCTCACTGCGGGACAGGGCCACGCCTGATGCGACCAGGAGCAGGATCGCCACGGCCGTGGCTGCGAGGAACACCGCTCGACCGGTGAGGACCCACCACCGAGCCCGTGTCCGTCAATACGCACCACGAGCGGCTACCGCCCACGAGCCGAGCCGATCACCCCGCCGGTCGCCTCGCGGCCGCCCAGGCGCTGATACTGGTGCTCACGACCGGGCTCCCGGGACGGCCTCGTCCTCAGGGCGCTGCGGCCGATGCAGTTGATGTCCTGCGGCGGCGGCGGCGCGTATGGCGTCGGCCATGGCCGGACCGGTGCGTCTGGCGAGCGCGCGCGGCCGTGCGCGTGCCGCCGGACGACAGGCCGTCGCACGGAGCCCACGATGATGACCCAGGCGAGCGATCGCCGGGTACTGCGCGAGCTGCCGCCACGACCGCCGCACCGCGCATGCGTCTTGCCGAACGGCCCGCCGTTGAGCCTGGCGGCGCCAGCGGCACCGCGGCGGCCAGCGATGAAGCGCCTGTAGCGTTGCTGCTGCCAGAGACCAGAGCTGCAGACTGTGGTGGTCGATGAACCAGCAGGCGAGACCACCAGATCAGCCAGGCGATGAACAGGTCGAGACCCGGGTCCCTCGATCTCGTTGAGGACGGCTGGCGTTTCGACACGCCCCGCGCCCGAGCCACGGCGCCGTCCAGATCTGTTTCGAGCCGGGCGGCCAGCAGGATGCAGCCAGGTTACCTGAAGCCATGACCAGTGCCCCCAGCCCAGCGCGGTGCGATGACGCTGATGGCGGTCCATACGTCAGGGGAGATGCCAGGCGCACCGAGGCCTGGGATGAGAGACCCCAAGCGGCGGGTGTACCAGTACTCAACGAGTAGAGCGATGCCAATTGAAACAGGCTATCGACCTGAGATCTCGAAGGTGCGTGGTTGATTGAAGGCCCTGGGGAGTAATCCCTAGGGCCTTAATGCTACGGTGAGCGTTGGCATAGTCTTGATAACCCACTGCTGACTCTCGGCCCGAGGCGGCGGTCCCGTTGCTGCTGCTAAGGAAAGTGGCCAGGGAGGAAGTTTGAGCGGCCTCGCCGCGCCCCTCACCCTTCGCCGGAGGATACAACGGTCCGTCCAGAGGTTGATATACCTTTGGCGGCCACGGACCCGGTACGCCACGAGCACTTCGACCGGTTGCACCGGCGTCGACGGACGTCTCATCCGGCTAAGCGCCTTCCACGCCTTCGCCAGGGCTCCGGAGGCGAGGCCCAGCGCGTCGACCTGTCGCACGGCAGCATCGCGCCCGAGGTCCCGGACCCACGAGGGTGCATACGTTGACGCCTGCCAGGACGCGGGCGACCCTTGGCGGTGGTAGAGTCGCCTGATAAGTACATCGCCCCTGCTGGTGTCTGCCACCAGCGCCGAGGCGATGAGCGGCGGCGCAGCACGGTGCCCTGTGCCGCTGAGCCCGGAACGGTACGCAGGTCGCGCCTGCTCAACATCTCACTGTGGGTGCCCATCCCGGTCAGGATCTACGCCTGCCGTGTCCTGCCGCAGGGTTTGCATGGGGAGCTGTGGTGCCACGTGGCGCAATGAGTTTCGTTCAGGCCGAGGTACGTGCTCACCGATACCGTCGACGGCGTCACTGGCGTACCTTCGGTCCCGGAGAGGACGCCGGAATGGAGGGTTTTCATCCGCATCGATGCTGCGGGCGGCCGGTCCGGTGTGGCCTGGAGCCTGAGGACTGCCAGTGTCATGGTTAACCCGCCTGGGGACTTATCGACACCGTGGAGCTCAGGTAGCCCGCCCGGCCTGAAGCACTTCTTGCCGCGACTGCAGGCGCGCCGCACCGGTCGATGACCGGTGGATTCTGAATCACGAAGTCATTGCTCGACCTGACCGTAGTGGTCCTTCGCGGGTCACACCTGGTCAGCGGCGATGATGTCGCAGAGCCAGGCGTCCTCTTCCTCCCGCCGTTCTGGGCGATTCGGCGAGGCCCCGCGATCGCGCGAACCTGTGCGAGATCCCGGGTGGTATTCGTCACCTTGCCAGGACCCGTCCTGGTGGTGCCCAGCCTGCAACTCCGCCTGACGGGAGGTAGAGAGATTCCGCTAATGGTCTCGCCGTGAGGGGGCGAGGTCCTCAAGACCGTTCCATTCCCAAGGATCGGAGCGTAGGCATCTGTTTTGACCAGACCACCGAAAAAACGTGTGCTGGAATAGGCGCATTGACCACTGCATCTCATTTCAGGCGAGTTAGCGCCCCCGACCCGGTACCGGCCTGATTCCGTTGACGGACGGGCCAGTGCCACCCCTTTGGGAGATGACTCGATGGTGGGGGGCTGGGAGCCTCAGACGCCTCCTGAGCCCTTGTGAGCGCCCACGGATCTCAGTGTCGGTTATAGCGATGAGCCGGTCTGTGCTCCGGCGACCTCTAACCCGCTGCCTGGTCAACTCCTTGTCCTGGTCAGTCAGGGCGGGGAAGTCAACGATCCCATTGCGCATGCTGTGGGCCCTGCACCAGCCTGAGGTGAGGTTCGCCCGGCACGTCTCGACCCCACCAGCGCTCAGCGCCGCGCGCACCGACCGACAGGAGTCCTTCTTCTCCCACACTGACCGTCGCTGAGCACCCGCGCCTGTAAAGCCTTCGGGTCACGCGTCGACGCCGACGACGCTGTTGGTGACCTGTTGCGGATCTTGACCTGACCTGAGCGGTACACCTGCCCGAGGAATTTCCTCGGGTAGCGGCGCTCGCTCATGCCAGCGGCCCCGGCCCGCCGCAGGCTGGCTGATCCCTGATGGCTGGGGAGCAAAGGGCTGGACCGGCACCCGTCTGCTTTGGCCGACTGTCCTACCGAGGAGTAAAGGATTGGCGGTGGGGAGTGCTCATGGCCCCACGGTCCTGGGAGATCGTGAGGAGGCCGCCACCCAGGTTCTCCTCGTGGGATGCACCCAATGCCGAATGTGGCTGATGGCGTATGCGCCACCGGAGGATGGCCCAGTGACGCAGATGGAATCCCCAGGCGGAATTGCGCCCGGCCTGGTCAGCCGCCCTGACGCTGAGCCGCAAGCGATGGACCAGAGACGCACCTGCAAGTTCGCCGCGTAAAATTCGTGGGTGACATCTACCTGGGCTTCTTGACGATCGTCGCCGCCGGAACGATCCGGTTCCTCACCGGCGCCAGCTGGTTGCCGCGCCCCCGTCGTCGAGCCGCCAAGGTGCCCGCTGATCCGGAGTGCCCGATCTGACCTGGGGTGTCGGAAGGCTCTGACGGCGCCATGATACTGGATCGGCCTGCTCAGTCGGCCTGGTCCACTCTTTCCTGCGCCCCTCATGAGGCCGCTCCAGGCTGCCGATGCCCGGAGACCGGGCACCTCCTGGTACCGGTGTGGCCCGCGTCGAGTAATCATCGCAGCCACTGCGGGCGCGGGCGATGGGAGTGCTCCAGCACTGGCCTCCGCAGGCGGATGGGCGCCGTCGGCGTGGTTTGTCTCGATTGGTGGCCGTGGACTCCGGCTCGGTGCTTCCGGTTCTTTACTACGGCGCAGGTCCAGTCGAGGGTAACGCGTCTGCGCCGGTCTTGATCCTGCTCGGTGGCAGCCTGCTTGGGTGATCTACTTCCTTCCCGCGCCTGATGACCGGGAACGTGGTGCGGAAGCGGACTCTGGTTGATGCTGGTCGTCACACCGTTGAGGCGGCACGACCTATCTTAAATATCGTGCGACGATGGGTTTCTCACTGTCGTCGTCTGATCTTCGGTGCCCAGCGTCCCATATAAGGTTTTTGACAATTTCAGAGCTGTAGGGAGGTTGTTGTCGCTGGCGTGCCGTTTCGCTGGCAGCGCCCCTTCAATACTGCGATTGGCTCACCGCGCCACGCTCGGTCTGCTGGGGAGTGCTGATGGGTGGCTCAGGTGACTGATCCTGTGCCGCCAGCCCCGGCGACTGCTTCCATCGGGGGCAGGTCTGGCCGTTGTGGTACCGCTCTCCTGTTTGAGTCTGTCGGTATCCTGATGCGCGCTTCGGCCTGGCCTGCCGGCAGTGGCGGAGCAGCGACCGTACGTCGCCGGGCCGCCCCGCCGCGCGGCTCGACGGGCCACACCTGGCGGCTGGTGCCGCTCTGGCCGGTGCGGGTGGGCACCCTCGTGCCGGGGGCTCTATGAGTACGTGGTCCCTGCTGAGCCTGGCGCCTGCGACGTCCCTGGGCGCGTGGGGCATGAAGGCTTCCTTGGGGTGTGGCGGCCCTTGGCACCCGCATGGATGGCCTGGCGGAGCACCGCGCTCCGTTCAGGGCGATGCCCGACTCGCTGCTGACCGCATCTCCCGCGGGTCGCTACCGCTGGACCAGCAGATATGCTGGTCGAAGGCCTGATGCGGCGCTTCGGGAGCGCTAATACCAGCCGTCGTCTGCGTAATCGCGGTGCCGACGACGACGGTGCTCTGGATACGAGGCCGCCGGCGCACCTCGTCGTCGTCCCGTGCGATCCCGGACCCAATCAGAGCGCCTCCTGGCGTCGATCACGCTCTTGTATCCGCCGCGGATACGGGAGGACCTCACGTCAGTGAGGGTGCGCCTGGGAATGCACCACCGACGTACGTAGCACTCACTGACCAACCGAGCTCGCGGTGCGCCAAAGACGGAGCGATCCACCTGGGTTCCTTCACGGAATCGCGCTCGTACATGGCGAGCACTGGGCCCTTCACGGTCACCTTCGGCCCACGGCCGACGGCAGTCAGGCTGCAGCCACCTCGAGGCCTCCGACCCGCGCGCAGGGACGGGGGCCTCTCTCGTTCCGCAACCATCCGTGACTCAGAGTGAGAACCGACATCAGCGAGCCCCGCATCAACGAACGGATCCGCGTTCACGAAGCGCGTCTCGTCGGCCCCAGCGGCGGAGCGGGTCGGCGTCGACCGCGTGGAGGACGCCCTGCGTCCTGGCTGGGGAGGCCGATCTCGACCTGCCGAGTAGGGCTCCGACCGCTCGCCCTCCGTGTGCAAGCTCATGGACCACGGCAAGTCTCAGCACGAGTCGGCGTGAAGGCGCGCGACGCGCGACGCACAGCTCAGGCAGACACCCGGCTCAAGTTTGAGATCGTCCCGCCCGAAGATCGATGGGCACGACTACGCCGCAGCTGGCCACGTCGAGCGATTCCTCAAGCGTGCGGGACAAGGTCAGCGGCATCGTCCGCCTCCGTGGCGTGAGCGGTCCCGCCCGAGCTCGGAATCAGGCGCCTCCAGGGCCTGGCCGAGGAGATGGCCGAGCTGGGCACCATCGAGTCCCACCCCCGCCAGGACGGCCGCGCAACATGGTCAAGGGTCCCATGGCCCGGTCCGCAAGAAAGGCCGAGGTCAAGTCCGGATCAGCGCCGCTCGCCGCGAGGGAGCTTGCCCGCCGCCCGCCGTGCCGAAGCACGCGGGCCGGGCGCAAGGGCGCCAAGGGCCTCAGCAGGAGCCTGCCGAGCGACGCCTGGAGAGCGCCGACCGCGCTCCCGACACTCACCCTGACACCCTAACGGCACCCTCGCCACCGTGAGCGTCCGCAGTCGGCGACCACCGTCCGCCAGGGACCGGAGAAGAGGAGTCACCTGGTGCCGAAGAACAAGACGCACTCCGGTGCCAAGAAGCGCTTCCGGGTCACCGGCAGCGGCAAGTCTCATGCGCGAGCAGGCCAGCAAGCGCCACCTGCTGGAGGTCCAAGTCCTCCCGCCGCAAGCGCAAAGCTGTCCCAGGACCAGCTGGTCGCCCCGGCCGACGTCCGCGTGGTCAAAGAAGCTCGCCTCGGTCGCCGACCGCTCAACCCGCAAGGAGTCTCCACCGCTGGCACGTGAAGCGGGCTGTTAACGCCCAGCAGCGTCGTTCCGTTCTCGAGAAGGTCTCAGGCACCGCGGCCAGCGCTCGCCCCTCTACCGCGAGCCAAGCTGAGCAGGTCACCCACTCCGGCGTCTACGCGTTCCCGCGACCGTCCGCGTCGCAAGCGCGACTTCCGCTCGCCTGTGGATCCAGCGTATCAACGCCGCCGCCCGCGCCGAGGGCCTGACATACAACTGCTTCTTATCCAGGGGCTCGGCCCAGGCTGGCGGAGATCGACTGACGTACGCTCGCCGAGCCTGGCCAGTCAACGGTTTCTCCGAGGGCTCTGGGCGCCTTTGTGAGGTCGCTCGTAAGTGTCTTCCTCGAGACGTCAACGCCCCAAGGCCTGACATCAGCAGCCGATGCCCGCGAACAATACATCGAGCGAGCGGTGCCGTCACCCTGACCAGTGACGCACCACCATCAACGTAGGCCTGTTCATCCCCAGACACCTGAAGTCTTGAGTTTCTCCTTCTGAACTACTGCAAAACTGCGGGTTGTTGCTCCACCGGAACGAAATGGTTATCAACCAAACGTGGGTATTGCCAACCTGATTGTTCTTGCTCGCAGCACGTCTGACGCGGTCCCACTCTGGCACCGAGACCTTCAAAATGGCGCAAGCAATTCCCATGTTGAACGAGCGTCGTCGCAACGCTTGGCATTTTCCAGTGCGTCTAGCAGCGTATCTGCAAGATCATCCCTGTACATTGCTTTCACCAGCTACTCCAAAATAGAGAGATGCTAACTTGAGATTGGTTATTAGGGTCATCAGGTATGAGCGCCTGCTGTGAAGCAAGGAATCATAAGGCAACTCTCATTTCATATTGGAATCCATAGAATGGGTGTGGCGACCGAGTGCCCAGCCAATCTCCTGCTGGCACCAGGCGGGTAGAGAACCTGGGGTGAACATTACAGCAGAGCACTACTTCTTCGAGATAGTGGATGACTGTTGGTTCCCACCGGCTCCTGGCGCAATGCCATGCCCGGCCACAACAGCATCAATGTGCACGGCTGAAAGCGCTTCCCTTTAGTCTCTGGTCGCAGTTTGTTCACCGCGCCCGCTTTCGTTATGCGCCAAGAAATATTCTTATGACGACATTAAGGCTCCTCGAGAATGGAAAAAGGCGGATGACGAGAGTTATTTCATTTGCTGGTAAGCAACTTTAATGACGAGTCCGGTTAGCCCGGTGTTCGCTGAGTCGTCGTCAACCGTCTTAGATCTTCATCATCAAGTCCTGACAATCGCCTATCGTAAAAGGCCCTGGATTTCGTAATGGCGTTTTGCATCTGCGGCCGATCTCGATACCGCTGTGGCTTGCGGTAACGGGAATATTGTCGGATATTCCGGCCAGGTGCGAGTATGGCTGCTGCTCCGCCGAAACCTCCTGTTGCGAACAACGGCCGTTTATTCGACCGGCAAGACTCTTCATCGATGCCCTGAAAGCCAAGATATTGCCAGAGGATCAATCGCAGCCGGGATAGTTTTCCAATGACTAAACGCGCGTCACAACACGAGGTAGTTCTTGCGGATTTTGTCCAATGCCGTGGAGGTCTGCTCGTGAGTCTTATTTTCTGGTCATGTCTTGAATTGGCTGGCTGATCCTATTTCTCGTCGAACAACTGAATGGTTCTACGACGCAACCGCTGCGTATCGATGAGTTGTCGAGGTCTTCTTATTGCGATGCGATGGGTGACAACAATTAAAAGGATGTCTCCAAATGGATTGAAGTTTAAAAGCGTTATTACGTCGGCTTAGTCGGTGCTGTTCTAGTTCGCCCTTCAATGTACTTTCTGGATCACTTTGAGGACTGCGGCGGTAAGGTCTGAAATGTGAGTTCCGACTGCTCCGGCATAGGTAATGCAGCCGCTGATACAGCATCATCTGCGCCACTTCCGCCAGCGACAAGTTCAAGATGTTTTGTAATGTAGTCCTAACGCTCGATATACATCCCTCATTTTGGGACATAGGGCATCTCAGAGTGAACTCTGATAGAGGGCGGTTTAGTGCGAGATTTGAAATGCTGAGTTTTGCCCCTCTTGACTGCAATGACCCTCCAGCAGCAGAACGTACGGGGTGGAGAAGATGAACTGACTATCAGTATGAAGCGACAAGGCTGATTCACCATTAGTCTCAAAAGCTCGGGAGGAAGGAGGAGGTGACCAGAATTAGCCGTCAGCCGGGTGCTCGCTGGGGTACGGTTTTTGTGCTCGGATAAAAATCAGGCATGAGCGGCTCAGGGCGTGCTGGTTTACGTCAAAACCATGGTTGTCATTTGCGTGTGCTACTGTGTCTTTCTTTTGGGGCCCTTTTTCTCCCGTTTGGTTAACCGACTGAGGTATTTCTTGGTGAGCTACAGTGATTGCCTGAGGCCTGTCAGATAAGTCTATTAACAGATATTTGGCGGCTTTTCCGGTGGGTCTTTCTTCTTGTGCTGTTGTTGCGCCCAGGAGGTAGGTGGTGTCGCTGAACGTGGCCGAGAAGAAAAGAGCCCCGTTGTTCGCCTTCTGCGAGGGCGCTGAGGCAGCACCGGTATCCGGCCTTTTCGCTTCTAAACTCCCAAGTTGCGTCCATTCTCGGACTGCTGTAGTGACTGTGTGCGAACGAGGTGCGCCGACTGAACTTGTTTTACGATACTTTTGTTCCAGTCATCCTCAGGCTGGCTATCGTGAATGCCGACAAAGTCGGCGAGTTTGGTTTTTCTATCCATGAGCGGACTTTGATGCCGACTCTACCGGTTGATGTCGTTTTTGTCTTTCCTTGGAAATGTCGTATCTCGAATGACTGATGAATATGCGCAGTCGTTCCTGTTTAGGTCCTGCAGAAGAGTTTTGTATGATAGTCTGCCCAAGGTCCTCGTTGTCTACACCTTCAAATTTCAGCTGGTGGAATGTCTTTTGGGACTAGGTTCCAATGTTCCTTGTTTCACTCCCTGCTTGTTCATAAGGCTGCTGATGGTGGGGAGTCAATAGTCTGGAATTACCTTATAGGAGAACCAATGTGTGGTGTTTGCTGGTTGATTGTCTTTGTAAAATTGCGATGCCGCGCAAGATATTTCGCCATTCGAGGACTATTGATAGATGTGCGCATGAGGTGCCTTGCACGAATGAACAGTTGATGATTGAGTGCTGGAGTTCTGTGTTGGCGTTTGAGGTCCGTTCCCGTTACCGATGACCCATCAACAGTGACGATGGGGCGGGGAGTTCGTTGTTTCGGGCAGTGCGCATCGATCTTCCGTAGACTCACCGCGCTTCCTGCAAGTCCAGCAAAGGCGTCGGAGTGAAGTTCAAATAGTGTCGTAGATACTTGCCCCTCCCTATCTTCTGCGCCAGATAACGAAGATGTCGAGAACGCTGGGTGAAGGTGCTGGCAAGGCATGTCGAGGATGGGGCCAAGGTGCTGGGGTCGCGCCAGGATAATGAGATGAAGGCCACTTACAGTGACTTGGTTCGGTGGCTCAACCCGCGGATGACTTCTTTACAGACTGTCTGGGGAATAGTGATGTTTCCTGTCATTCGCCGTAGGCTCATGCCATGAGCCATACCGTCTCCCCGACCCCTGACGAACTTTCTAGATGACACCGCGAGAGGCTCGTTGCCCGCGGCTGCGGCGGCGCACTGGCGAGGGCCGTTACCGGCCACGAGGTGTTGAATAACCGGCCTCGGCCTGTATCTCTGTGTGGCGGGCCCGTCCCGCCGAATGTGTGACCAAGCACCGCCTGCTCTCGTCGAAGGCCCCCAGGGCGTGCGGAATAACTGGTCATGCTTTCTGAGCGCGTGCTCGACGTTCACTTTACCGAGCCCGGCCGTCGAAAGGCGTTACAGCGATTCCGATGAGGCGGTGGCGGCTGAATCATACGCGCACGTCACCAGAGCAGGCCATGGACGCCAGGAGCACTGATGCTCAGGGCGTCCTCGCCGTCGTCGCTGTCGAGGAGGCCTGGCCCGAGGCGCGGGCCACCGCACCCGGACGGGCCAGCTCGTTGCCAGTCCTCACCCAGGCCCAGGACCAGAAACGCTGCGCCATCATCCGAGCGCCGGGATGCCGCAGGAGAGCGACGCCGTCGTCCTGCGGGCAGCGGGATCCCACCGCGCCGGTTGTGCGCTCCACCGCCGGTGCCTTCTTCCACCCGCCTGTCGTCACCGGTGTACGGACGACGCCGTGGCTGCCCTTCACGAGGCCGGACTCACCGGTCCGGCGGCCGACGACGTGACTCTGACCTCTTTCGAGGCCGAGTCCTCCTGGAGGCGCCCAGCGCTCATTGCCGGCAACGAGAGGGTCATGGGCTGTAGTCTGCAGAGGCGTTGAGCCGGGGCCGACGCTGTCAACTTCCATTCTATCTACGGCAAGGCGGAACGTTCAACGTCGCGGCCGCCGCAGCCGTCTGTCTCACGCCAGTGCCCGGTACAGGCGTAGGACGCAGGCCGGCGACGGTACAGGACGCGCCTGACCCAGAGCGCCTTTGTAGATCGCCCGGTTGCCTGGCTCAACGCCGTCCAGGGTTTCCATGAGCCAATACGCGCGCTGAGTACGAGAACGCATGACGTCGCCGGCTGTATCTGCGCACAGGAGGGCCTAGTCGGCCCGCGAGCCCTTTCGGGAAACGAGCCGAGCTGAGTCGGTGCCACGGTACACATTGAAGCGGCTGTCGAGCCCCGCAACGGGATCCTGATGAAGGCCACCGCACGCAAAATTGGTCCACAAATTGTCCCCTCTCCGCCGTGGGTGAGGGCTAGGCCGACGGCGTCGCCCGCCTGATGGGTCGGGATCCGTCAGTGACATGGATGTTGGGCAGCGCGTCTGAGTCCTCCCAGGAGTGCACCGGCCAGCACCTGGCAGTCCGCCCGTCCCAGGCCTCTGAGTACGTCAAGGACGTACCTCATTTGTTCCCGATGAGCCCACCGCGAAGTACACACCAGGGGCTTGGGGCCGGCGGCCGTCGAGACGAACCTGGGAACCTCCGCAGTGGCTGGAGGTACACTGTCCCACCCACCTGGTGCCTGGCCAGGCATCTCCAAATCACTGGGAAGGAGGAGCATTGGCGATGAGGTTGAGGTCCGCGGCAGAGCCCGGCGAACAAAGCCCTGGGCAGGGACACCTGTTACCTCGGCCACCTGGTGAAGGTGGTGTGACAGGGGCACTGCTCCAAACTGTGGAGCAGTGGGCGCCGCGTTGTCGACCAGCACCCTCGGGGGGTGGTGGCTGGGCAGAAATGGTGGCGCCCACCTGCGCTCTGGCGGGCCAGCGAGCAGGCGCGCCGCATGAAAACCAGTGGCACGACTTCGGCCCGGGCCGAAATAAACTGCCGGTGTTACCCGATAACGACGGCGTCCGGACGGCAACGCAGTAAGTACCGCTCGCTCTGCGACTCTGGGCGAGCACTGGTGAACGGGTGGCGGTGGCTGCGCCCTGGTCGAATTCCAGCGCCACTGGCCTCCCCGTCGCTGAGGTGCGGAGTGAGCAGGCGGAACCTTCAAAGCCTGCCGCTTTGATGTACTGGAGTTGCGCTGCGAGAATCCCGCAAGACGCACTCAATGGTCATCGAGAGATCCGCTGGCGCCACCTCAATGGCGCGGGTCACCTGGCGAAGCTGGAAGGGTCCTGGAGCGAAGAGAACCCGCGACGTGCCTACCCACAGCCACCGCGCAATCCCAGGTGCCTTCAGGCACACCCGCCCTCCATGGGGCGAGAGGTGTTCTAAAGAGAGGGTCCTCATCGTCTCTTGGTTGCACGTCGCAGCAACTGGAGGGAGGTTAGCACGTTTGGTTTCACACAGACGCCATTCTGGCTGATGCGGTTGAATGCCGGAAAATGCATGCAAGGTGGATTGGCGGACAGGTGTTGTGGGCGGGCGCCGAGGGGCCTGGCGGTACGACGCACGTCCGTGGCTACCGTCAGATCGCTCCCAGAGTGGTGCTGAGGTGTACCTGGGGGTATCGCCTGCAAAAGCGCCTGGTGAGACTAGGGCCTGCAGCGCCTGGAGCGACATGTTCGTGATGGTTTCTGGTTGACTCCGGTGGTCCAACCAGCCAGGCACAGAGCGATCAATGCTGATCCACACCTTGGTCGCGAACATGGCGCGCTCATCAGCTCCGTGACCCCATTACATGAGTGACGAGGCGCCCGTATCGCTCGAAACAGGCCAGGCGGCTGCGATCTCCGGGTCCTGGTCGAGGGCCGCCGGTGCGCAGGGCTGTTCGTTCGCCCGGCCTCATAGCTCCGCGAAGGTGAAGACTGCAGCCTCTGGTGTCGGCTCGACCTGGCCGCTCACCAGGCCGTGAAGGTGAAGGATCTCGCGTCTACGACGGCTCAAGCGAAGGCGATCTTGAGGGAAGTAGTAGAAGAGCGTGTGAGACGCCGGGCCTGCTTGATGATCCAAGCGATGCGGGTGCGGTCGATGTCTTTTTCCAGAATACCACCCTGACTCTCACTCAGCCTCCTGACGCTGCTCGGCTGAGTTGCGATGGATCATTGTATTCGCGGGGCTTTATGCGCATGAGATCACGATCGATGATGACTTGAAGCGGCATACTCTGCGCGGCGTGCGGTGACCAAGGATCCCAGTAGGGAGGCAGGACTTGGTTGACGTCCTGATGGGCGTTACTCCTGACGAAAGCCGAACTGCGACGGCCTGCCATCCACGAGTCCTTATCGCGGAAGTGAGGGATTGCGGGAGGCAGGATTTTGACCATTTTCAAGGCTGAGGCCGACGTGGTTCGAGGAGGAGCAGCATGTGGATGTGTTGTTGCTGTCGCTGGCACAGACATCGCCCTATATCCACGCTGAGACGAGGTACTCGTGACCACATCCAATTCTTCCGGGCCAGGTAGCCGTAGACGCGACGGACGACGTCGAGCGCACCATTGACGGCGATGGGATTGCGCGCATCAGCCGCGTCACCGCGACGGCCGCTTCAAGGCTTCCGACGTCTCGCTCGACATCCACCGTGGCGAGGTCGCCAGAACACGGTGCCCGGCTCGCGGCAGCCGTCAACCCTGTGCCGTACCGTCAACCGCCTGAGCCGATCCAGGAGGTGATCGAGATCGACGGGATTCCGCTGCCCCAGGAGGGGAAGAGCGCTCGGCCACCGCGAGCCGAGGCGGGATGGTCTCCAGTCTCAATTCTTCCCGCACCGAAACGGCGCTGGACAACATCACCCTGGCACCCATCAAGGTGCGCGCGAACCTTCTGAGGCAGGCCGAGGAGCGGGCGCACGAGCCCAGCCCACCCGGTCGGCCCGAGGACCAGGCGACAAGCGCCCCGCCCAACCTCGGGAGGTCAGCGCAAAGGGTCGCCATTGCTCGTGCCCGGGCTATGGACCCTGCTGTCATGCCTTCGATGGCCCACCGCGCCCTGGACCCGGAGATGATCACGAGGCCTCGACGTCATCAAGGACCTGGCTCTCCGGCATGACGATGCTCGTCGTCACCATGAGATGGGATTCGCCCGTTCCACGCCGACAGCGTTGCCTTCATGGGACGGTGACAGATCGTCGAGGCCGGCAACCCGGATGAGTTCTTCCTCCGCGCACTGAGCGTGCCCGTGACTTCCTCTGCTGTGCTCAGCCACTGTTCGAACCGCGCTCTCCCGGCGCGGCTACCACAGCAGGCCTCGCGAGCTCGACGGTCCGTCCCGTCCGGAACGAAAGGAACACCATGACCACTTCGCCGCGAAGTCCCTGGCGCACCACCGCGCCGTCTCCGCTGGCGTAAGCGGCCGCCTGCGCCGACACGCGGGCGCCGACGGAAGGTTGTCGCCCTCGTCGTCGGCCTCCGACGCCGACTACGACAAGCAATATCAATTCCGGGCCGGTGGCTGCCGACGACGTCGTGGCTGCCTCCGCCTGGGCTGCTGCCAAGCAGGCGGGTGCTCGTGACCGTGGGACCAAGACCCGGAGGTCTTCTTCCTGGTGACTCCAAGACGAAAAGATCTCTGCTGACGCGGCTATCGCCCTGCGGCGCTGGCCTGCTACATCATCGGCGGTGACGACGCCCGCTCCCTCTCCTGAGGTTCAGCAATACCTCCGACACGCGCGAGTATCGCGCTGGTCAATGGCACGGTCAGGCGGTCGGCCACGTACACATCACCCCGAGCGCTAAGAAGATCGACTTTGCCGGTCTTTACCACGCCTCCAGCCAGGCGATCTGTCAAGGCTGACAACCAGGACATCACCGTGGATATTCTGACCGGGACGTCGCAGTCCAGTCCAACCCTCATCGGCTGCTGCACTGAAGAAGCACGCCCCGCGGCCACCGCCGCCCTCGACACCCAGGCTGGCGTACCGCCGCCGTCGAGAGCGGCCGTCAGGTCTACGTCGTGACCAGTCCCTGCTCAAGAGCGAGGTCCCAATGACAAGGTCAAGATCGTCGGAGACACCCCTGCGAGGACCCTACGGCATCGACTTCCCAGACCTGGCGGCTGCGGCCTTCGTCAATCGAAGACGATCGAGGCGACGGTACCTGGAAGAGTAGATCTGGATGGACGATCATGTCCCCGGTGGCGACGCCGCCTCAGCCGCCATTATTGCTCGGTTCCCGGGTCCCTTTGACCGCCGGGCAGGTCGGATGGTGCCTGCAGACGTCCGCCTCAGAGGAAAGCTCCGCCTCACCGAGCAGAGCCCAGGGCGGCCTGAAGAGTCCTGAACGAGCCTGGCACCGCCGGCTCGTCACGTCGTCGACCTAGCGGCGTTTCCGCGGACGGCGACGTGAGAAGCCGGCGGCAGCGTTCGCGCCGCGGCGATTAACCTGCATTCTGGCGGAGGCGATCAGAGTGCCATTACCGACAATCTGGCTGATATCGGTTCGGGGCCGCTGGTCACGCTGCTTCCTCCTGATGATTCTGCGCCCCGTCCTACCCGCGGCCTGGTCCTGACCGCCTGCTATCTTTCCGTCGGCCCCATTCCTCTCGCTGCGGCATCAAGCGCGGCGTGGGTGACGGTGGTGGCCCATTATCTCAACTCAGCTTTCGCGGTGCCCATCGGCCTGGCGCTCTCAACATCGGCATCAGATCCCCCTGTTCCGTCGGTGATCGTCGCGCTGATCTTCCTCGTCCGACCTCGTAGTGCGGCGACAGCGCAGCGGAATCAATCGGTGTCGAAGGGACAGATCGAGGCCGCCCAGCCTGGGACGTTCGGCCCATCACCTGCAGTATCGTCTCAATTTAGGCGCTGGCGCGCATGATTCAGCCGCTGGTCAACATCTTCATCGCCTGCCCTCATTTGCCCCTCGCCGTCGTCATGGTCGGTACCGTCGGTCTGACGGCGGTCACGCAGAGAATCAACCAGGATCGAGCCGAGGGCGTCATCACCTCCTCACAATTTCAGGGCTGACCCATCGGCGATCGCCTTCGCTGCCACGTGGTAGCCTCGGCGGGCCCCTTTGAGAGACGCCTGAGTTCATGGGGAAGGAGTTGGCATGGTTCACGCATCACGCCCATGACGGACCCCTCGTCCACAAGCGTGGCGGCGCGGTTGGCGACGGACGGCGCCGTTTCCTTCGATGAGCCGCCGTGGGCGCATCATGACGCTGCGTTTGACCGGTCTTCGCGGTCTTTCGGAATCGGTAGCTGCTGGGCGGTCCTCACTGGCTGGACCGCACGCCTCGATCACCCTGAGTGGCGCGCGCCTCCCCGATCGCTTCCGCCGCCGCCTCCCCTGGAGGTGGCCGGCAACACCTGTCCTCAGGTGCCGTCGCGGTCCTCACCTTCCCCGCTGAATCGTCCTGGGCTGGCTCCGCATGCTGGCAACCGGCCCCGTGCGGTGGCTGTGGCCCGTGGATCGATCGCCGCGAGCGGCACCGATGCTGCTGCTCGTCCATTTTCCCGCTGGTCGTCTCGGTCTGCGGGCGTCCCCTGACGGAAGTTCTGGCCTTATCGCCGTGCACCCGGCGACGACGCAGGGTATCTCCGCTCCGCGTCCGCGCTGGATCGGGGTCAGACGGAGGCCCTGGCCCGGGGATGAGTCGGTCTCCCGACGATGCGTCTCATCCCGGCGCCGCAGGCCCTGCGCCTCATGCTCCCTGACCTCATCAGCGCAGAGATGGCTCATCATCATAAGCACCACGCTCGCCTACGTGCTCGCCTTCACCCGACCATATGTACCGAGGCTCCCAGATGATCGGTCGGCCGGCATGAAGTTCATTTATCCGTTCCTTCCAGAATTCACATCATCATCGCTGTCCTCTACGTCATCGTGAACTGGGCCCTGGGGGCGCTGGCGAGGTACATCGAGTCACGTAACCCGGTGAGGGAGGACGGCGCCACCGCTTCCCATGAATGGAGCCGGTCACCGAAGCCCGAGGCGTCGGTGGCGCACACACGCAGGCGGGTGCCCATCGGGGCCGGTAGCCACGTAGCGGTAACCGAACCGAGCACGGTCACCCAGGATCATAAACGCCCAGGGCCTTCCACGATTGCGCGCAGCGCGGTCGACATCGCGTCGACGTCGCCCAGGCTCACCGCCCGCTCCACACACGGGTTCCGCGGCGGGTCTTAACTCGCCGGCCGCCTGTAGTCGAGAGACGTCGACCACGAAGACGTTGAATCCTGGATAGGTCTCAATCTGTCCGTGCCCGAGAATCCTGCGGCAGAAAGTAAGTCACCCTGACGTCGGAGACGTAGAGGATGATTGAGTTGGGAACGAAGGCAGTCATGGTGATGCTCCAGATCTTCACGGGACACAACCCGTGGACGGTATCGTTAGAGATCATTGGTGCCACCCAGCCGCCGTACGCGAGGATGAGTTGGTGCGCTGAATTATTGTCGTCCATGATCTGGCTGCCAGTGCCCACGGCCGTCCGCCTGCCCGGACATGCAGCGCAGCGCTGGAGGTCCTACGGCGTAACTGCAGTTGCGGACGTCGAGGCGCTGTCGGCGTGGAGTGCCGGTATGGTGCGAGCGGGACCTCGCGCAGAGTGAGAATTGACCCCGGCTTTCGCATTGACGTGACAGACTGGAACTTTGAGGAGAGCGAGCCCTTCGCCGGTCTCACCAGCTGGGGCGCTGCGCATCTGGGCCTTGTGATGCCCTGGCCCGCCGTCGCGTAAACCGCTTGCCGCCGTCCCCGACAACCATCGCAGCTGGTCCATGAGCATTGCATCGCGCGTCGCGGGCTGATCCGGTGATGGCTTCCTTCCCGAGCGAGCGGGGCCGACGCCGTCTTCTCGCGCCGTTTTAGCGTCTTGACGCGCCATCGAAGGCGTATGGTCTTCCGTGAACAGTCGAGTGATGACGACGGTAAGGTCGTCGACTGCACGGAATGGTTGCCGCCAGTCGCGCCTGGTACCCGTGCGTTTCACACGCCGAGGTTCGATTCACCGCCTCGGATCGAGGAGGCTGATGTACTCACTGAGGCGTTCCGATGACTCCGCTCGATATGGCTACGGCATGGCAGACAGCGTGAGGAGTTTCTCGAGGTTCGAGGCCATCACCGCCACCGCCTGCGCGGGATGAGCGCTGGAGCTGACGTGCAGGAGTGGACGCGCGCAATGATGACCGATGAAGATGACGAGCGCCCCGGAGATGGCTTTGATAATTGTTTCCGTACTGGAGTTCAGGCGGACCACCCATGCCATGACGATTTTTCTCCGGTTTTGGCCCGGACGCCCGCGTCATCGCACCCGTTTCTCGCGTCAGACCTCGTCGGATACCTGAGGCACGCTTGAAAGCGGTGGTATTGCGGACGACAGCGCCTGATGACCCAACGTTGAGGCGGGAGGGCAGGTACCCGTCCCTCATGAATCGAAGGAGGCGCTCCATGTCTGCATATGCCGTGCAGAGGACAGTCCTGTTCTATGTCGAGCCGACACCGATGCCAGAGGTCTGCGGTTCTGAGCAACTGAGCTCGCGGCTATCAGGACTGGATGATCGAGGGCGTTGCCAGGCAGTCCGGTGGCTAAGACGACGACTCCACTTTATGCTGGCAGTAATGAAGGCGGAGATGGTGTTCACCTGGTTCATCGCGGCACTGAGGGATCACTGACTCGGGTCCCTTCCGAGACATTTGAGACGCTTGCGGGGAGAGTGAAGGTTCATCGTTGTCGAACCGGGCAGCGCGCCCTGTCCGCTGGCCGATATGGCTGGTGATCTTGACCACCCTCACGACTGCAGCAGACAGCCGTCTCGGCTGCAAGCGCCGATATCGTGGCGATGATCGATCGTGGTATCCGGTGAAGTGGGAGGAGCATCGATGTCGACGATCCGTACGCCGGTAACTGCTCGGCGCCCGTATGCGCATGTGTATCTCTTTATTACGCGTGCGCCCGACTCTCTGCGCAGGGAGCCTGTTGAGGTCCTGACGCTGCTGGAGCCGTTCAGAGTAGTTCGAACCATGGACACGGGCTTCCTGATGGCTGTCCTCCTCAGGCGCAGCTGCGCCACGTAGCGTAGCGCAACGGACGATGAATGATGAACACGCAGACACGATGTGGGCGTGGTGCAATCCGCCCCTACGGCTTCCGGAGGTGTTTTGTCGTGGAATTCGGCCACCATGCCGAGTCCGCAAGGACGTTGTTATTGTCGAGGTTGCCGCCTTCAGCATCAATGCCGCCGACCTTCAGGACGCATTTGCGAGAAAGATGCGTCTGTTCGACGGAACGCTCTCGAAGGAACGGGTGGACTTCTGCTGGACTCGTGCATGAAGTCGGCGACCGAGAGTCAGAGGAGGATAGGGCAGCGAGTCTGCGGGGTACCTGGGGATGAAACCTCCGCGGCGGCTGCGCGCGCAGCGCGCGAGTCCGTGCTGCCGATCGGGTCACCCTGCTCCCAGTGCGCGGTCACCCTTGCGAAGCCGCGGCCCTTCCGCTGCTGGCCTGACTGCAGCAGGCCCTTCGTCCCCTCAGGTCCGCCGGGGAGATCGCGCTTTGTGGTGGGCGGAAACGGCGGCGTCGGTTCCACGGTGGTTCAGGCCGCCCGCACTGGCGGGGAGCGGAGCGATGCCGGTCGCGTCCGGTGGCGCGCTGGCTGCCGCGCTGCGCGCAGGTGGTCGACTCACCACGATCTGAGACTCAGACATACCCGGTCGCCACGACGTCGTTGTCGATCACCGCAGGTACGGACGCGTCTGCGTTATCGGGGCCTCCTCAGACCCGGAGGGCGATGGCGGCCATCGCCCCCGAGCCCTCTGGGACATTCTGCAGTCCCTGCCTCGCCGGACCGGTCATCTGCGCGGTGTCGGGAAAGCCGGAACGCCGGCGATCTGGCCCTGGTCTCGCTGCGAAGAAGTCAACGCCGGCTAGTCAAGCCGATCCTCGCCGCGACCCATCCGCACTGATCGAATTGCGAGGCGCATCGTGACGCCGAGAACCCGTCGGCTCGCTCGGAAAACGCAGCGTACCTCGCGCAGTGAGGCCGGCGAGCGGGCTCGGTGCCACAGCCCTGTCCCTGCTGCTGGCCGTCGCGGGAGGACTGAAGGAGGAGGGAGCAGGAGTTTCGTCCAGGTCCCGCTGGTCGCCGGGGGAGAGTGTGTGGTGCGGCGTCGACGTCGAGGTTCGACGACGTCGGGCGGCGAGCCGATGCAGCCCGCGCCCTCGCTGGTGATCCTCGACGGCCTGCACGCGACGATCCCTGTGTTGCGGGTCCTGCGCACGGCGCCGATGTTGACGAGCTGGTCAACCAGCGACACCACACAGGCTCGGGCGACACCAGATGTGTGTGATCTTCGCTGAGAGCTTGCCATTCCGGTGTCGACGACGGCGAGCAGTCCCACCTGCTTGTGGGTGAGGCCGTGTGCTGGATGAGCAGTGAGAACGATCGGCGATCTGGTCCCTCACGATGCGAGTTTGAAGCATCGTCGAGGACAGATCGATGGCCGCTCCTCTTCCCATGACGTCAACGGTACACTCGGAATGATTCAGTTCTGAATGATATGAGGGTGGTCCCTCATGCCATGAGTGCCGTCACTCACTGAACTCGTCGCTGGAATCATCTCAGCAGGCTTCGGGTGTCGTCGCGGTGATCCGCCCGCAGACGCTCGACCTTCCGACGGCGAGTCCGGGGGACGTTTCTATCCGGCCATGTACGCGGCCCGGAGCGTCCCGCTCGGAGTGCTGGTCGCCGCCGTCGTCTGGCTGGCTCCTGCTCGAGCCGCCGACCTTGCTCGTCCTGGTCGCAGCGGCGGTCGCCCAGCTCAGGAGACGCCGCATCGGTGCCGTGCACCGCGTGCCGGGAATGGTTGTGTTCCTCTTGTCGTGGCCCTTCTCCACCTGGTCACCGCGGCCTGTGTGCTCTGAGAGCAACGAAGATGACGAGGGAGAACGCCTTTCGTTGTCAGGAGGGCAGGTCGCGGCGGGTGTAGGCGACCAGACCGATCGCAACGCCGACGAGGCCACCGCAGTCTGGACGCAAAGGGCTTCCAGTCGGGGAGCCGACGACGCCGAGATGGTGACCGAGCACCGCTGAGATCCTTGGCCCCAGTCCTTTGCAGCCTCACGAGTCCGCCGAAGAACTGGGCGAAGGCGCTCCAGGCGACTACCGCCCAGGACGTGCCCGTGAGCTTCGGTGCCATGCCGACCAGGGCTGCCGCGATGCCGACGGCCGCCACCATGCCGGGCAGCTGACTCACCGTGAACACGAAGGACCGTGCCACGGCGTGGTCGTCCGTGAGCTGAGTAGCCGTTGTCGCCGCGAGGACCGTTGCCGAGACGAGCAGCAGGGCTATCGACTCGAGCAGCGCGCTGAGAACCCGGGAGAGGAACAAACGGCTGCGGCTGACCTGGCAGCAAGCTCGACCTCCACCAGGCCCGCGTGTTCCAGGCCCGCCAACCGGTTCATCCTGCGCACTGCCGCCACGGCCACGAGCAGCACCGTCACCACTGTCATCAGCGATACGAACTGCTCCACTGCGGACCCCGAGGCCATCTTGCCGACATAGGACGCCGTCGGAGAGTCCGGGGCGAGAAGATCGTTGACGCTTCCCGACACCGAGCCGTACAGGGCCGCAAGACCCGTCGAGGCCAGAGCCCAGCCCAGGACCTCGCCGGGACAGACGAGCGAGCAGATCCATGTACGCGTATCCTCCACCTGCGTTGAGACGAGCTGCGGTCGGGCAGGTAGCCGTCCAGGTACTCGCGGCGCGCGGCGAGCACCACGGCGCTGAGTGCCAGGGCGATGGCAACGGTGCAGCACACTGCGAGCACCGTGAACCGGTCATCAGTGTAAGGACGCACGAGGTCGCGCCAGCCCAAGGGAGTCATCCACCTGAGCCAGTCCGAGCGGCTGCCGTCCGAGAGCTGGTCGGCGCTCACCCGCATCACGAAGGCGAGCGCGAGCACGATCATGGACAGGTTCGAGCTCGATCGACCCCGCCGTCAGCTGGAGGCCACTGCCGCGATGGCCGAGAACGCCCATCCGGTCACGCAGATCGTCCCGCCAGTGCCCAGGCGCCGGAGACCGTCAGCTCCCTCAATGCTCCTGGTCTGCCAGTCAGAATGCCCCTGACCCCTGCAGACAGGCCGCCGATGATCATCCAGACGATCGTCACCGGAACAACAAGAGGAACCGCCCTGCCGGCGCCCGTGGAGCGCAGGACCTCGATGAGTCCCTCGTCCTCGTCTCCCCGCAGCATCCGGCAGGTCAGCAGGATCGCCATGAGTGAGGTGCACACGAGCAGGAAGGTCCCGGTCTCCCATTGCAGGAGCTGACCGAGCCGGCCGGGCATGGGGACGTAGCCGTAGAGCAGCTGGGTTCCCGGAGACTTGCGCATCTGCTCGATGAGCACCGTCCGGGTCTCCAGCGAGGGTAGATGTCTCGTAGCTCGGCGCGGTGACGCGACTAACAGCTACGAGGGTACCAGCCAAGCGGCGACCTGAACCCTGAATCGTCTCAGCAGAATCCGCAGGCAGGTGCTCCATCCGGCCAGGGCGCCGCGCCCTGTCCTGACGGCCGGCACCGTCGCGCCCGCTGCTGTGCTCGATGCGGCGTTCATCAGGCCTCCTCGTAGTGACGCAGGAAGAGATCCTCCAGACTGGCCGGCTCGCAGGTGACGTCCTGGATCCGGTGCTCGCCCGCCAGGCTCAGCACCGCCGGCACCCGCTCTGCCGGCACCTCAAGGCTGAGGCGGCCACTGTCCTCGACGACGTCGAGATCCATGGTCTCCAGTTCCTGCGAGACGGTGGCGAGCTCGTCGGTCGGAACGCCCAGCTCGATACGGGTGCGTGACAGACGCCGCAGGGTTCCCAGATCACCGTGCTCGACGACATGGCCGTTCTTGATGATCGTCACCGCGCTGCACAGGCGTTGGACCTCGGCCAGGATATGGCTGGAGAGCAGAACCGTGCGGCCCTCGCCGGCGGCCCTGGCGACCTCCTCGGTGAAGACCTGCCCATGAGAGGATCCAGGCCGCTGTGCTCTGTCGAGCACGAGCAGCCGTGTCCGGTGCTGCCAGGAGCCGACAGCGCCACTCTGTGACGATTCCCCTGAGTAGGTCCGGCACTCGCTTGGTCGGATCGAGTTCGAACCGCTCGATGAGCTCGGCCTCCCGATCGCGTCGCGCGATCCGCGCAGTCCGGCCAGGGCATCGAGCACCCGTCCGCCGGTCAGCGCCGGCCACGCGCCACATCACCGGGAACATAGGAGACTTCGCCAGTTGATGAGGCGCGGCATCCCTCCACGGCCTGCAGGCCCAGCACGCCCACGCTTCCCTCGTCGGGCCGGTAGAGCCCAGCAGCACTCCGGATGGTTGTGGACTTACCCGCACCGTTGGGGCCGAGGGAACCGGACGCTGCCCGCCCACCTCCAGAGTCGAGGTGGTCCAGTGCCCTGAAGCGTCCGGAAGCGACCAGACCACGCACGCACCGGTGACTCAGAGCCGGCTGTCAGGTCACGGACCGCGGCGGGAGGGGAATCCGTGGTGGGCTGAGCCGCGTCCGTACGGGATGTTACTGCTGACGTCCTTGTTGCCTTCTTTGCCTTGGCTCACAGCACTGGTTTCCTCTCCCGCCGAGCGGCGGATGTTGCGGCGAAGTCCGGATCGGCGAGCATGAGCCCATGAGCCCAGCCACGAAGGCCCTGCTGAGCCGGGGTGGGGTAGCTGGAGTGGTCAGCACTGGGTGGTCGCCTCCACTGGCGCGCCCCACAGCGCCCGAGGCAGGTCGTCCAGGAGCAGCCAGGGCGTGCTGTCAGGCGGCACGCCAGCCCCAGCTGTTGTGCACGAGCGGTGCGCCCCGTCGGCCCTCGTCCTCCGGCAATGGACAGCCGGTGAAGTCCGCGATCTGCTGGGCGGCCAGCTCCCGATCGGCCTCTATCCAGTCTTCGATGAAGGGATCGCACTGTCGGCAAATCTGCCCGCGGCAAGAGTACCACCATCATCTGGCGCTCGGCCCGGCAGTCCTCGCATATTACGCTGCCGCCCAGGTGGGCGATCCGGCCTCCATGTCGTCGTAGAACGGCGTCAGGGCGCGGGCGTGGGGACAGACCTCACCGCGCGCTCCACCCGGGCGATGAGCTCATCGACACGGGAGGCCTGCTCGGCCAGGCTGCGCTGTTGTGTTCGATCGTGCCCCTGAGTGGCCCGTGGGTGGTCACGTAGCATCGCTCACGGCGAGTCCTGATCGGCGCGATCGTCCGGGAGGCGAGCATCTCAGCCACCTGAGTCAGCGACAGTCCGCCGTCGGCCAGCCAGCCAATCGATACGCAGGCAGATGGGCCACGTGCCTGACGTCAGTATTTCCGCAGGCTGGCCCCCGCACCGTGGCGGAATCTCCAGTGAGACCCAGGTGGTGGTAGTAGCGCAACGCCCTCGGCGCGTGGTGCGCGCCGGCGATCCGGGCGAGCCCTGACGTGCATGAATCCATCTCTGCAGGTGACAACGTCACCGCTGGGTCCCAGGTGGCGGTAACCTGACCGGACCGCATGACAGGGCGGGAAGGATTCACGCGCCACCCTGATGACGGGACGATTTGCCACCTCGCGACGGCGCGACTACCCTTAAGGGCGGACAACCGGAACACCTGCAATGGAAGGCACTGCGAGCATGACCGACGCTCCCGGCGCGCTCTCCGCCCTTGGACGAGGCCGGCATCAATGCTGTCGAGGAACCGGCTGCCTTCGCCGCAGCCGGCACCGTCGAGTTCGGGCGGAGGCCCGCCGGTCGACACCGGCGACGCCTCGTCCCTCGACGCTGGCCAACCGGTCATCGGGTTCTTGACAAGGCGGACAAGCCCACGGCCGGTGTTCTCCTGGAGGTGCTCGCGGGCGCATCGCCAAGGCTCCCTGCCGCCAGGCAGGAGACCCTGAGGCCGCCGCCGAGGAGGAGATGCTGCGTACGAGGCCGTCGACGTCACCAAACCCCACATCTCGGACGGTGACGGGCGCGCCACCCTCGACGTCCTGGGTCGACAGGCGTCGCACCGACCTGTTCAGTCGCCATGGGCCATCGCCGAGGGTCCGAGGTCGGCGTTTATGTTCGACTTCGATGCCCTCACCCCGATGCCGATCACCCCGCCCGCCAGATGCAGGACACTCTGCACCGACGGCTCCCCAGCGTCGGGCGGCTGAGGGCTGGCGGGTCAACCTTGGTGCTGCGCAATCTATTAACATCCCCGGTCCAGGCCCGGTCATGCTCGACTGGCAGCTTCCTCGACCACGTGGCTCAACGGGCGCCCTCCGCCCGACGAGCCTCGATCAGACCCATACTCCTGTTCCACCAGGTCGGAGGGCCTGGCCGTGACAGCCTGACGATGGCGCACCTCAAGGGCGTCCTCGACCACTTCGCCGCGCTGCCCGTCCTGAGGCGCGCACCCGCTCAGGCGTCCCTCCTTCTTCCCTTCACCGAGCCCAGCGCCGAGATGACCCGGCAGACCCCCAGAAGAAGGGCGGCGCCGGCTGGATCGAGTGGGGGAGGCGCGCATGGTCAACCCCAACGTGCTTCAATGGCCCGCGGCATCGACCCCAGGTTCAAGCACCGGCTCGCCTTCGGCATGGGCCTGAGGCACCTCACGTTGCCACGGCACGCCGCCGATTACGCACGACATCGTCGAGGCGACATCCGCTTCTCCGTTAAAGTTCGGGCACCACCGGAAAGTGGAAAACTGACATGCCCACAACCCCATTGAATGGCTGGCAAAGGAGCACGTCGACGTTCCCGCCGGCCTGCGCGCCAGGCGCCGCCGCCGGGACCTCGTCCGGGTGGGCCTGGAGGAGGAGCGCATCGTTCGGCCGTCACCGGTCCGCTCGTCGTCGGCAAGGTCTCACCATGAGCTACAGAGCAGTCCAACGGGCGCGGTCATCAACTACTGCCGCGTCGACGTTCGACCCGAGCACAACATGCCTCGGCATCGCGGCAGCCTGCGTCTGCTCCAGCTATGGCATCGTCTGCGGCGCCCACAACTTCGACGCCGCGTCGGTGACTGTCGGGCCCGCCCGCCGGAGCCGTCCTTCCTGGAGACTTCCGCATCGCCGCGCGCAAGACCTACGGCACACAACCTGACGGGCGATCTGGTTCACCCAGAAATGCATCGGGAGGACCACCCGCACACGGAAGTTCAGCAGTGCTGCTGAGTACGGCCACGAGGGCGAGAACTGCCAGCCTCGGAACCGACGCGATCGGCATCCTCGGCCTGGGAGGATAGTCCGGTGATCAATGACCCGGACCGCGGCTACTGCGCCTCCATGCGGTGGCCTGCGCATCTTCACTCCACTGGTGCCTGTTTTCACTGAATCTCTGCCACGCCACGGACACAGGGCTCTACCCCAACGGGTTATGCCGGGCCGGCGAAGGCGGTTTTCGACGTCGTCGTCCCCTGAGGACCCCTGCCCCATCCACGGGCGCCCGGGCCAGACCGCCGCCCGCCCGTGCAAGTGGGATCGACCCGGCAGCCCCGTCCCCGCCCTGGATGCAGATCGCCTCACCGCCGCAGGTGGCTGCGGCCCATCTCCTGGCTGCCGACGTCACCAAATTACGTCATGCCCGACCACAGCTGCTGCACGCCTTCGACGCCGGCAGTTTCTCGCGCCCCATCGTCGCGTGACGCGCCTGGCGAGGGTGAGCGTCTCACCTTCCTCGACGTCACCCGCACCGCCGACCCCGAGGACCTGTTGACCTGACCCCGGAGGCAGAGGGGTCATGGGCACCGTCCCGCCGGAGTATCTGGCGGGGCCCCAGTGAGGTCGATGCTGGCACTGCGACGTCCTCACCGCCGCCCACTTCGACCTGGTCTCCGTGTGGCCTGCCCTCCGGCGCCAGCGTGCTCCACCGAGTCGTCTAAGCAACGAGCGCGGCGTGGACACCGAGCCCGGGTTCCATCGCCGCCCAGCGCCGTCGACCTGCTCGTCGAGTACGGCGGCAGGCGGGCGCGAGCCTGTGGCCACCGACGTCAACTGCACCCGGGCCGCCCTGAGGCCATCAACATGCGTTCCGACGTCGCCGAGCGCCTCACCGGTGTCGCTCTACGGCACCGACCGTGCACACTGGTTCACCACCACCATCGGTTGCACCGGAGCGCAGTGGCTCCGCCGAGGACGGAACCCCGCTTGACCGTCACGTTGCCGACCTGGCGGCCGGATCCGTAATCCGGCACATCTGGTCGAGGAGATCGCCCGCCTCGACGGCTACGACCTATCCCGGTCATCGTGCCTTACGGCCCCGCCGGCACGGGCTGAGTTGGATCGAGGGCCCGCCGCGACGTCGTGCGCGTCTCTGGTCGACGTCGCACTCACCCAGGTCCCGTCCTATCCTCGGTGACGTCCACGACCTGCTCGAGATTCCCGATGCCGACCCCGCCGCCAGACGGCCCGCCCACAACCCGCTGGCCGAGGACGCCCGCCTGGTGCACCAGTGTCCTTGACCCTGGTGGAGGTCGCCTGGCGCAACGTCTCCTGGGTTTGACCGACGCGGCTGCTGTCTTCGAGGTCGTGGCTCAGTCACCATCCGGCCGGCACGCGCCCGCACCGATCCTCGAACTGGCAACCGGCCCAGTGACGCCGAAATTGGCGGCCCTTCTGAGGCGGTATTCCGCTCAGCCCACCCACGTCGGCGCCAACATGACCGGGGAGCATTGAGCGCACTGGAGTCCCCGGACCGGCCGCCCCGGACTGGGCCGACGCTGCTGAGGTGGTCCGGCACAGTGCCGTGCCTGGGTGAGACTGCTGCCGCCCCGAGCAGCCCCACGCCCTGGGGCACCCTGGTCGCACCGCGTGAGATCCGCCCGCCTGGACGTCGCCGGGGCAAGACGAGCCTGACGCCTGCCTCCACGCCATGGTTCTCATCCCGGGTGTCCGTGCCTGGGACTGCTGGAGCGGGTTTGTGCCGTCGAGATCGACCCCGGGACCTGCTGCTGGAGGCTGTTCGTGGCGTCGTGAGTGCTGCAGTCAAGCCCACCCACCCTTCCCGCCTCGGCGAGACACGGTCGTCGACGAGGTGCCATCACTGCCGCGCAGGTCGAGGACCTGGTCAGCAGGCCGCCGGGACCCGCTGAGGAGGTTCGCCTCGTCTCCGTGGCGCCCACCGGCGAGGCAAGAAGTCGCTGGTCAGTTCTGGTGCTGCGCGCGTCTCGACCGCACGCTGCCGACCGCCGAGGAGACCCGGCGTGCAAGGCAGGGTCAAACGTGAGCCGGGCCCGCTGTCAGCTGAGCCAGGCAATGGAGCCGCACAGGCTTCTCATCCCACCGCCGGCAGTCATGGTGATGCATATCATGGCCGCCGGTGCCTCTTTGGCACCTTTCGTCGGGCAGCGGTCCTGTATGAGTGTGGTCTCCGTAATACCAGGGCGGCATGAAGATTCTGCTTACCTCGTTCCTCCGCCATTTGCTCCACCGATGAGGTGGCCGGTGATCGCCGAACGCCCAAGCCGCGGAAGATCGATGTTGACATCAAGCGCCCTGAGGACGTCGACGTCGTCGACGGCTATGACGCCTTCATCCTGCAGCTGTTCACATGACCATGCACGCCGGAGGCGGTCGACTTCACTGAGAGCGCTCTAACGGTCCTCGCCAGGCCCGTGTGGGCCTTCTCCGGGCTGTCCGGTCTGCCGAAGGCAAGGTCCCGATCCCATGCGTGTATCGGGCCGGTGCTGCTGGCCATCGACCTGGAGGACCACAGACCTTCCCCAGGTCGTTTCGACTTCCAGTTTCAGCCTGCGAACGCTCCATCGCCAGGCTGGGGGGGCGCCTGAGGCGACTCACCGAGACTGGGACCGCGCGTCAGTGTCGATGCCATTGCCACTGCTCTACGACGCACTTCTCACCTCCTCGCTGAGGTAACGGCTGACGCAGGAGTGACGAGTAGTCACAACCGCATGCGACTGTATTTCATGCAGTTGACGTATGGCTGCTACTGACGGACAGTTGTTGCTGCTGGAGCCACCGGTACGCCGGCGGTGAGTCCGGGGGGCGCCCTGCTCCCCACATCACCCTGAGGTGGAGATCGGCACTGACCGCGGCGTCGGCCGCACGGGCAGTCGCCCTGGGATCACCACCGCACCTGCTGTCACCGGTTGCTGGTGACTGTTCAACTGACCGACGCGAGATCTCGCCGAGCATGACGTCGCCTTCTGCCCGCTCACGGCGCCCAGCATCACGGCTGCCTGAAGAGCCGGAACCGTCAGCGCTCACCGTCCTCATTGACTGCGGTGGGGTGACCACGCCCGACCAGCAGGCAGTATGGAGGCCTTCACGGCCTCGGACTATGCCGGAGCCCTGGACCTACGGCATGCCCGAGCCCTGTACGACGGAGAGTCGCGAGCCCGTGCACGCGGGGTGACGAAAATTTGGCGGTCGCCAGGCGTCGCGGTCCCCTCGGCTGCAACGTCACCGCTGTCACCCTGGTCTCCAGCCGAGTGACAGCCGATCATCGATCCTCGGCCACCGCGGTCCTGGCGGTCAGAGCATCTGGCGCCGGCAAGGCGCTCGCCGCACTCCACCGCTGCTGAGGCCTTTGGGATCCGCCCAGCCCTACGCCGTCGGCGGCACCCACCGGCACATCCCGGAGATCATCCCAGAACCTGAGGCGGTCGCCGGAGCTGCTGCCGGGGCTAATGCACCTGTCCTTCTCACTCCTGGTCCTGGTCCCTATGAGTCGCGGCATCCTCACTGTCACCGCCCCTGCTGTGTCCCACCTGCGTGAGCCGCTTGACCCGCAGGTGGCGCTGCGAAGGGCGGGAGAGCGCCTACGGCGGTTTATGGTGGCCCCTCATCCACTTCCCGCCTGAAGGTGCCCGGCCCACGACAGGTGCCGTCCTCGGTACCGAATAGCCAAGCACTGTCCAGGTCGCGGTGACCGCAGCGCTGAAGCCGGGTCGTCGCGCGTGCGCCATCGACACCTCGGTGGGCGGCACCGCCGGTGCCGTGCAGTCCTTCAACCTGGCTCTTGGCTGGAGGAGACCACCGCCATCACCACTCAAGGAGTCGCACCGTGAGCGGGACAGCAGCCCTGGGGCTCTGCGCGCCGGCGCGCTGGCCCTGCGGCCCGGCAAACCTGACTCGTCCGCGTCGTCAACGACGGCCCGTCGATACCGCTGCCGTGTTCACCACCAACCGCTGTCGCCGTCTCTGTCTGGTCACGCCGGCTTGACCGGTCAGGAGGGCGGGGCCGACCGGGCCACGCCCGCGCTGTCATCCCAACCCGAAGCGCCAAACGCCTGCACCGGCGCACAAGGCCTGCGACCGAGGCCACAGCGCCCGTGCCAGGCTGCTGAGACCGAGCGGGCCAGGTCCTGGTCTGTTCCACCGGAGTCATCAGAGCGACGATATGCCCGTCCTCCTGAGGGATCGACGTCGCCTCGCCCTACCGACACGCCCCGGGCCGGACCGACGCGCTACCGCCATCATGACGACCGACACCGTCCTGGGCGAGGACGTCCTCACGGTCGGTACCGCGAGAAGGCTGGACCACCGGCGGCTGATCAAGGGGTGGGTATGTTGGCGCTGGACCGCTACGATGTTGCCGTCATCACCACCGACGCTGTCCTCACCCTCGGGAGGCGCAGGACGCCTGGCGTGGTCTGCTCATGAAAGTGGACCGTCAACTGACTAACCTGACGGCCGTATGTCCACTAACGACACGGTTCTCCTGCTGGCCTCCGTTCTCCGCGTCACAATTCTCCCGAGCCGAGTTCGACGAGGCGCTGACCGATGTGATGGGCAGGCCCGGACGGCGTCTTGTGGCTGTCGATGGCGCCACTCACGAGTTATCGCCATCACCGTCTCCGGTGCCGTCAGCGAGGCTGCCGCGAGGCCGTGGCCCGCACCGTGAGCCCTCCTCCAACCTTCCCTGGCGCGCGTCGCCGGGGCCGGGATCCGAACTGGGGGACGCGTCCGTCACAAATGGAACCGCGCCTGAGTACGTCTGCCCTCAACTCTGACGAGGTCGACGTGACCATCAACGGCGTGGGACGATTTTCCGACACGGCGCTCTGATCAGGACCGACTCGCGGATATGGAGTCTCGCGTGAGACCCGCGCATCGACACGCCCTGTCAGCGGGCAGGCCGAGGCCACTGTGACCAACGACCTCACCCACGGATACGCCGTCACCATCAACGTGCGGACTACACGACATGAACCGGACACCTCTCCACTTTCAGACGAAGGCCCCGTCCCGTTGGAGGCCGCGCTATGGCTGCGCACCCACAAGGGCGCCACCATGGTCATCAAGTACGGCGGCACGCCATGGTGAACGACGAAAACGCCCAAATGCGCCTTCGCCCAGGACGTCTCTTCTTCTGACCAGGTCGGGTGTTTCTGTCGTCGTCCACGGCGGAGGGCCCAGATCAACGCTACGCCCGCGACTGGCATCACCGAGTTCCGCGGTGGTCGCGCACCACGCCCGAGGTCATGGACGTGGTCCGCATGCGGTCCCCTACCGGCCTGTGCAGCGCGAGCTCGTCTCTTCAGCTCAACATCACGTACCCGCCGTTGCTGGTAATAGCGGTGAGATGGCGGATTTCGCGCCCGCCGCGACCGGCCACAGACGGGCGCAGCGTCGATGGGCCGGGTTGGCGACGTCGTCGACGTCAGCCCCTCAGCCCTCCATCATCGACCTGCTCAATTGCGGGCCGCATTCCTCGTCATCTCGGTCGCCCGTTGACGACGGACCCCGAGACCGTCCCAAACGTCAACGCGGACACGCCGCCGCGACGCGTGGCGCTCAAGGCTCGCACTGCCTTATGCTCACTCGGACGTCAGAGGGGCCCCACCGCCTGGGCCCTGACCGTGACTTGGCGTTCTTCATCATGCAGCTGCGTCGAGGAGCCCGCCCACGCTGGAGTTTCGAACATCCTGAAGATGGAGGCCTGCCTGCGAGCCACGTCTATTGGAGTCGCACAGGCCCACGTCGTCGACGGGCGTCAGGCCCACAGCATGCTCCCTGAGATCGTCACCGACCAGGAGTCGGTACTGTCATCCGCCCCGGGACGCCTCGGTACCGCCACTGGAACGGAGGAAAAGTCGGCGACTGACCCTCTCAGAACTGGGTCACAGCACCGGCCTCGCTGCAGACAGGGGCTGGCGCCGTTTGGCTGGACCGCCGCTGACACCGACGCCGTCACGAACACCTTCGGCAACCCCCGGTTGGTCCTGGTGTGCGGGCAGGGGCCCACCGACGCCGACGGTGGCGCGAGGCACCGATCCGCTGGCCGGGACGTCAACTGCCTGGGGTACGCTTCATCCGGCACCGTCGAGGCCAGTCCACCAGATCTCCACCCTCGGACACGCGTCTCGAACTTTCACTACCCTGCACAGGTCCGTCTCGCTGGAGGAGCCTCATCTCCTGACCTTCCGGGCGGCCTGGGCACAATAATGACCCCGGGAGTCTTCCCTGGCCAACCTGGACCGAGGCCAACGAGGCGCTCAAGATCGCCTGCTACGGCGTGGCGTTACGTCTGCGTCCTGGTTTCAGACGCCTTCACGGCGGACCATGGGGCCTGGCCTGACCTGACAAGGCGCGTCGCCTACCGGGAACCCTTCTTCGATTTCGTTCGGCGGCGTTGAGTTCATCCTGCCGGTGATACGAGGCTGCGCAACGCGCTGGGACCGACGCGGCACTCATCGTCGAACCGTCCAGGCGAGGCTGGGGTTCGGGGAAATGCCGCCGGATACCTGAGGCTGCTCGTGAGCCTGACCAGGACCGCCGGCACTGTCATCGTCGACGAGGTCCACCGAATGCTGCCCGGTCGGGATGGCGCACCACCCAGCGGCCCCCGGCAAAGCCCACGTCGTCACCTCGCCATGGGCCCGCGGCGGTATCCCTATCGGCGCAGTTATCGCCACAGGTGAGGCCAAAGCCTCTGGGGTCTGGCCAGCACGGCACCACCTTCGGCGGTAACCTGCAGACGCGGCCGCAGCCGTCATCGACACCATCCGCGGACAGACCTGTCGGCTGGTCGAGCGACCTGGCTCGGCCTGGGCCCGCGAGCTCGCTGGCTGTCGACGGCGTCGACGAGGTGCGCGGCCGAGGCTCGTTTCATCGGCGTCGGCTCACAAGGGTCTCCCGCCCGCCGGCGAGATTGCCGCCACTCCTGGCTGAACACGGTTTATCGTCAACGCCCCGCGTCCCGACACGATCCGTCTGGCACCGCCTTCATTCTGTCCGACGACGACGCGAGCGCCTTCTACCACCACATTGTCCGAGGCCTTGCCGTTGTCAGAGAAAGCTGCCCAAGGAGCGCCGCCATCGAGGTCTCCCCAGCGATTTTAGCGCCTGCGGTAATTCATTGGCGCTCAGACCAGACCGCCCGGGGCACGCCCGCATCGTCCTGATCTCTCCCGTGAGCGCGCATCCGCTCGCAGGCCCAACTGCGCAAGGCCCTGGTTTCGGTGCGGCATCAATTCACTCAGGCGACGCTCGGGTGACCTGAGGGAGCTTGGTGGGCCACGAAGATCTGTGCCCATGGAGAATTACATTCATCAGATGCTCGAGGCCGGGCCCCGGTCAGGTCCACGCTGGAGGGCTTTCCGCCGGGGTGAGGAGACCGACGATCCCCGCCCGCCACACGACTCGCCTGGCTCCGGTGGTGCGCCGAGCCTGTTGTCACCGCCGAGTGGGCCGTCCCGCCAGTTGCGAACTCCGGCCGAGCCGTCAGCCTGCTCGCCGGAGCTGTCGACGACCACATGCCCGGGGTCCTGGCTGCATCGTGCCGGAGACGACACCGTCCCACACGCCCGCAGTCCCCAGGTTACGCCGAGGTGGCCGGGCACCACCGCGCTGGCTGACCCTCGGACCCGTCCCGACTTCTCCCAGAGCCCTCATACCCATCACCTCACCACTGGCCCGCTATGCCATCAAGAAGAGGGAGATCCCATGAGCACCATCAGACCGTGTCGTCCCGGCCTCTACCCGGAGGCCTGACACGTCTGTTGCCATCGGCTGATCGGTTAAGCCACCGGCCGAGGTCGTCGCCGTCGCCGCTGACGTCGGCCAGGGCGGCGAGGACTCGAGGTGATCCGCCGCGAGCTCGACTGCGGCGCTGTCGAGGTTTACGTCACCGACGCCCGCGATGAAAGCCCGCCAACGACCACTGCATGCCCGCTCAAGGCCAACGCCCTACGAGGGAACTCACCCGCTCGTCTCGCGCTTCTCCTGGCCTGTCATCGCCCGCGGCCACCTGTCGTGGGCGGCGGCCCGCGAGTTCGCGCCCACACGGTGGCGCACGGCCGTACCGGCAAGGGTAACGACCAGGTCCGCTTCGAGGTCCCATCACCTCGATGGCTCCCGATGACCGTATCTCCCGGTGCGAGACCTGGCGTTGACTCGCGACGTCGCCATCGACCACGCCGAGAAGTGCCAACCCGCTGATCGAGACCACCAAGCACAACCCGTTCTCCACTGGTCGTGAACGTGGGGCCGCGCCATCGAGACCGGCTACCTGGAGGACCTGTGGAACGCGCCCACCAAGGACGTCTACGTCTACACCGATGACCCCACCTACCCGCCGCTGCCCGACGAGGACCTCACCAAGGAGGGCATCCGTGGCCATCGACGGCAGGAGGTCACCCTGCTAGAGGCCATCATCCAGGAGCTCAACCACGGGCTGGGCCCAGCGCGTGGGGCGATCACCGACATGGTGAGAACCGCTCGTGGGCATCAAGTCCCGTGAGATTCATTGAGGCCCCTGGGGCCGTCGCCTCATCGAGGCGCACCGGGCGCTCGAGCCGTCACCCTGAGCGCATGCGCCGCCAAGCGGAGCATGAGCAGACCTGGGCCAGCCTCGCCCGATGAGGCCCAGTGGTATCCCCTGCCTGCCGCTCCAGGACGCCTACCGAGGGACACCCAGCGCCACGTCAGTGGCGACATCCGTATGGTTCTGGATGGTGCCGTGCGACTGTCACCGGACGCCGCCCGACCGGCCTCCAGCCGACTTCAACCTGGCCACCTACGAGAGTGGGGGGGACACCTTCGACCAGTCCTCCTCGCGAGGGTCTATCGAGATCTACGGCATGCAGTCCAAGTTCGCCGCCGCCCGTGATCCGCGCCGGTAACGGCGGCCAGGACTTGACGGGGATCTTTGACATGTTGCCCGCCTGTCACCGATTCTCTCTTCCGGAGCGGGTCGACTCAGCCTGGTTGATGGTGAACCGTTGCCTCCCGTGGGGAGTAGGGCGGAGGCAACCGGTTTGTCACCCGTGCCGGCTCACCGGTGCGGTAGCGGCTGGTGTCTGGAGCTGCCGACCGTCTACTCCGGCCGGCTTGAGGCCCGGAATCCTCGTCCCGTGGGTCGGCGGCGCAGCCATGGGAGTCGCTGGCGGCGTAGTAGCTGCCGATGAGCAGACCGCCGCCCACGAAGTCCCCTGCAGCAGCGCGCCAGCCACGCTGTCGCAGGGCCGGTAGGGAAGTCGACGCGTGCGTCAGCCCCACGACGGTGAACAGGACGGCGTTGGGCTACCGAGTGCTCGAAGCTGAGAAGGCGAAGACGAAGACAGTGATGATCATCGAAGATCTTGACCAGCTCGTGGATGAAGCTGTTGTAGATGAGGAGCACGCTGTTGATCATGAAAGTTGTGACAGACGCCTGCACGAAGAGGCCAGCGACCTGGAGGCCGATGACAGGTACGGAGCCTTTGCCCACCGAGTACGCCGCTCGCCGGTGTAATTCCGCTCCATGAGCGTGGAGAAGTGGTACATGATACAGACGGTCGCCGGGATGAAGTTGCTGGCCAGGCTACAAACAGCACCCTGTGGGTCCCACGCGAGATGCGCTAGTAGTAGCCGATGACCACCACCTGATCATGTTGCCAGAGCAATTTCGACTGGCGTGTAGTAGATGAAGACGAGAAAGGGCCTGAAGGACAGGGCTCTGGAGATCTTGCCGACCCCGAGGGAGGCGTCCTGACGCGCAGGCCGAAGACGCCACGATGCAGTAGTTGATGACGTAGAAGACCGCCACGATCATGCTCACGGCGGCCGTAACGCATGAGGTGGGCAGGAGCGATGGTCCTGGTCATCCGGGTCTTGGCCCCAAGGCCTGAGCACGTGAGATGAACCGTTTGCCTGGGAAAGGGCGGTCTGTCTGCGGGCATTGGCTCATCAAGAGCGAGGGTTGTTTTGCAGGGCAGGCCTTTCCTTCCTGTTTGGTCGGAGGTCGGCGCCCGGCCGACCTCCCGCCTGGGCCTTCCGCATGGTAGCCTACCTCTTCGCCAGTAGTGAGCCACCACGTGAGTGGTTCCGCATGATCGTTAAGGCACCCGGGCGGTCAGATAATAAGGGGCACAGCCAGTCCTCCAACCAGTCCCACGCTCCGTCGATCGGACTTCGCCCTCTTACTCGTGCAGTAGTCCTCGCAGCTCAGGGCGTCAGCCCGTGGAGGCGCCCGGAGGACCTGCTGACGCGCTGGCCGCCCTGTCGGTCACACCCACTTCCGACCGGCGCCCGTCTGCTACGATACCACAGTAGGCTCCCCGAGCTCCACGTCCGCGCTCCTGGCGCAGGCCGGCCCGCTGACCTCGGACCTACCGTCCGGCATGCCGGACGCCCTGACCGCCTCAGGCCGACGTCGTCGCCGGCATCTTCGCCCCTGAGGTCCTGATGAGGACGTCCACCGCCCGAGCGCGGTCCCACCGAGCGCGCCATGACGACCTTGGGACGCCCGGCGCGCCGCGCCAACGATCAGATCGCTGCCCCATCCGTACAGCCAAAGACCAGCGCGCCAGTGTCGCCGGCTCCTGTCCGACGTCGTCGACGGCCCCACTGGTCGCGGGGCCGCCCGGCCCGACGCCATCATGCCCGACGCAACGGCTACGTGCACGCCCAGCTATCCTCGTCGCCCACCGCCTGCTCGCCCACGCCTGGGCCGCTTATGCGCGATGTCGAGCGCCTCGAGGATTGGACGCCAGCCGCCGTGAGTCCCTACGGCCTGGCGCGCTGGCTGGCAACACGCCTGGGATGGATCCTGACGCCGTGGCCGCCGACCTCGGCTTCGCTGAGGCGGCTGTGGAGGTTCCACGGCACGCTTCCAGACGTCGTCAGCGAGCCTGGAGCCTTCATCTCGCGATGATCGCGGTACCATCGAGCGAGTGAGATCGGTCGTCTGAACACCACAGTTCGGACTTCGTCACCTTGACGACTCCTACCCACGGGCCCATCCATCATGCCGCAGAAGAAGAACCCGACGGCGGCTGAGCCTGCCCGGGGTGCGCCGGGATGCCCTATCGGCGACTCCCCACCTGCTGTTTGCCACCTCAAGGCCCTGCCACTGGCTTCACAACTGACCCCCAGGGTTATCAAGGAGCCGGTCTTGACGCCGATACCTTGGCCATCCTCCTGCCGCCGTCAGCGGCATAGGCCCCACGGCGACTTCACCATGATGTACGCCGCTTTGGCTCCTCAGGGGTTCTCCTTGCCACCGATATCGCTGAGTGCTGGTCAAGAACGGCGTGCCCTTCCGCGCCCACGAGATCCTGCGCCGTGCGCGCGAGTGCGAGAGCGTGGCATTGAGCCTGTGGGAGCCCGGTCCACGACGACTTCACCTCCATCGATGAGCGGCCCACCCGGGCGGTGATGGTCCTTCAGCCGAAGGGTCGGTGTCTCCGCACTGGGCATCAGTGGCACTGCGCTGGTGCGAGTGCTCAATGAAATTTCGTTCGGGCCATCGCCTGCAGTTGTTTGAGGGTTCGCCCCGGAGGGCTCTCGGCGGATGCAACCTGCGGGTCTCAGTGCCTGTTGTGGAGTCTGATGACGAGACGGACGCGGACTGACGATACAGTATAGGACTGAGCCTGCTCGCGAGACGATGCTCGCTGGGGAGCCCATGACGGACCTGAGTCCTGAAGTCGCTCTTGATCCTGATGACAGCCTGATGCGTCTCTCGGCGCTGCTGGGCGCCATTGTCTCGCTGCTGGCCCGCGCGACGGCCGCGACCAGGCTGGACGGAGGTGGAGGCCTGTTTGAGGCAGGAGGATCCGCCCCATTGGAAGTACGAAACGCAACGCCTCCATGTTCGAGGCCGGCGGTGCGTTTGATACACTACTTACCCACGAGGCGATCACCGTCAACATCGTCACTGACCGGCGGGGATCTCGCGAGCGGTGCCCCGCAGCGTAGGCGGATGGACCGAACGGGCCGAGAGCGTCGCCTGCCGCGCGCACCGATCGATATCTGCCCGCGGTCCGGCCTGAGTTAAAGCCTGGCGCTTCGCTATTGGACCGATCCGACGACGGTGCGTTGCTGGCGGTCCGATCGCACGCCTGACGCCGCCGGAGGCGCGGTGCGCTGGATCCGCGCGTACTGGAGTGGGCCACGACTGGGTCACACCCTGGGGAGATGGCAGGCCTTCCCTTGGCGTCGGTCTACAATGAGCCGACTGTCCACCGTACAGACCGCCACGCCCAGGCGTCGTCGTCAGGATCAATCTTCATGTTGCCGGATGCCGTATTTGCCCTGAGCAAGCAAACACCAATATTATGGCACACAGATGATCTCTGCAGAGATCATCGTGATCGTGTAACCGCGCAGGAAGGACAAGCAATGTGGTCAGACTGTAAACGATCATAGACTCCTGGTGGAGGCTCCCGAGACTGGGATCAAGGTGCTTCCCGGCGAGATCAGCCCAGGAGACTACACAGAACCATGCGGAATAGTGGGTCCGGAGCATCGATCACACGACACTGGCCGGCAGACAGCGTAGAGATCACGGTGATTGCTGGGAGCTGCCCCATGTCCAGGCGGACTGGGTCTCGGCGGGGAGGGTCTGACCTTCACACCCTTCATGCCCACGCAGACACAGGAAGATGCGTTGTCACCCGCCTGATGTCGACGGCCCCAGCTGACGATGCTGGACCGGCACGTCCGAGAATCGCTGACTTCTGCAGGCTACCGACTCACCCAATGAGGCTGCTAGGCCGAGGCGTGAAGATACGTTCCAGGGCCGGAGGCGAGTCCCGGCTTCTCATGTGGAGGACCGCGCTGGCCTGGCAGCGCGACATCGCGGTTGCTCTTGAGCCCGTCGCGCTGACGCACTCGCAGAAGGTCCTGTCCTGTACGTGGCGGCTCGAGGAGCAGGAGATGCAGCAGCCGCCAGTCAGCGATCGCGTGCGGGAATGGACGAAACTGGCTGTGGTGCTGCGTGCAGGCTGGAGCAGGCTGGCCCGGTCCTGCGCCGGTAACCCTGCATGACGCCTGGCGGTGCCCGATCCGTGACAACGACGGCGGTAGGCGACATGTCGGGGCCCGGGCAACGCGTCTGTGGAGGATGATGAGGTACTGCCACTACGCCCCACCTGCGCGACGCGTTGCTGCGCGACGCCGGGAAAGCTGTGGTGTGCGGACCAGCAGCGCACCACGGCGAGGCGACCGATGCGTCCCCGCCAGAGTACGAGTCCCAAGACCCTGCGACACGGCCGGTCCGACGCATGGTGGCTGCTCCAGGGAAGTCCCCAGGAATAATGGCTACTGGAACCATTAACGTTTAAGTTTCACCGCTATCGTGATGTGACGCGGCGCGGCGGTGGGCAGTGCGCCCGATGCGCCGACGTGCGACGGGCTTCGCTTGCGCGCGCCTGGCAACGGTGCGTGCCGCTGCGCCGTCGGACTTGGATCCGATGAGCAGGCGGTTGTTTCGAGCACGCGGGTCGCCTTGTGCCAGATCCTGCGTTTGAGGTCCTCCTCGACGACGTCAGCGGGAGCCCGACCTGCCCTGAAGCGCATCGGCACCTTCGAGACGTGTCACCAGTGGCCACGCTGCACCACCTCCCGCACTGGAACCCGCCTTGGCGAGGCTGAGCGAGCCTGCGGCACCGGCAGTGGCTCATCATCGTCGGCCCAGCCGCTGCACAAGAGCCTGGACTGATGTCCGCACTGGCTGTCCGGCCTCTGCGCGTGGTCGGTTCGCACCGAGACGCGCGACATCGGTACGCGTCTCCAAAAGAGAGTCCTCGCCGAGATTCAGTAGTGTTATCCCGGATCCTTCCTAGAGTTGTATCCGACGCTTCTGTATCACCGATACACCTCGTGGACCGCCCATAAGGTCCTGAACGATTCCCTTATCCGCCTCACGTTTGCGATCCCGCTCGTCGCGGAAGCCGGGCTGTGGCATGGCAGACTATCTGCCGGAGGTATCAGCCGGACCTGAGCGTGACATGCTGGGATGTAATTTGCGCGGGAAGTACGACAACCCATGGAAGGCGATTGACAGTGACGGACATCCTGACGAATTGCAGTGGCGCGGCTCACGCCCAGCACACCGACAGTCGACGCCCTGCGAGCGTCACTCGCCGACGGTAGCCGTCACCTTCTATTGCGGGTCTGACCAGTACCGAGCTTCAACTCACGGGTGCACCTCGTAGCGCCACCGCACAGTGTCACCTTCGCCTGGCTGGCCACCGCCCTCTGGCACTGGTTGGTGGGCGACTGGCTCATTGGCGACCCACGCCATGGGCGAGCATTCAACACCAGTCGTGGTGCCGGGTGGTGGGCCAGCCTGCAGGAGCAAATTTCGAGAACCTTCTCGACTTGAAGTGGGACAACCTGGCGTTATCGTCAACAACTGGACCGGACGAGCGATGAGCGCCATCGACTTCCTGCGGACCCAAAGGGGCACTTCCGCATGGGCAGCACAATGTTTGCGACATTGCCATTATCAGCCAGCGAGAGGAATTCCTACACTGAGTTCACCATCGCGGTCTCCAGGCCAACGACTACCTGGTTTCACCGGCGCTATGGATGCACCTGCAGATCGGCGGCAATGATTCAGTGGGGCAACCTGGGCGGGATGGACTCATCCACAAGGTCGAGGGCGTTGCCGGTCTGACGTCAAGGACCAACCCGCCATCACCAAGGCTGACGGGCACTAAGTTCGGTGCAAGTCCGAGGTGGGGCCATCTGGCTCAACCCTGAGATGCTCAGCCCCTACGCCTCTACCAGTTCTGCTGGCAGGTCGACGACGTAAATGATGGGTGCGCCTCAGCCTCACCTTCCCAAGCGCGGAGAGACTGAGCGTCTTGAGGCGGCGACCGCTGAGAACCCGAAGGCACGCGAGGCCCAGCGCGTCCTGGCGCATGAAGTCACCACCTGGGCGCATGGAGCTGAGGCTACGGCTCAGGCCGAGGCTGCGACTCTGCCTGTGGGGGCGCGGAGATCTCGCTGACATCGATGAGGCATTAATCCCGCGGCTACATCCGATCTTGCCTGGCGATGTGTGGTCGGGGAGACCACGATCGTCGACCCCAGCCGTCAGCATGGACTGGAGCGAGGCCGCAACGCCGCATTTGAAACCACTGCCGGAGGCGGCCCACCAACAACGTCAAGGTGAGGACGAGGCCACGCCGTCATTTCGAGCACCTTGCTCGCAGGCGGTAGCCGTTCTGGTTCAAAGGATGGCGGAACCTGGTTGCTGGCGCACCCATAGAAAAATCACAACTTCTGTCCGGTGACCAGGTTAGAGCTGCGACGGTGTTTAGCGGTCGTCACCGCTTTTCAGTTTGACGGCT